>Ga0308172_1000005_pt1 | contig 570451 bp, 496 predicted proteins | sample PhyGR2_FD_202134 | JGI IMG/M metagenome (GOLD analysis project Ga0308172, IMG submission 202134) | Phyllosphere microbial communities from UC Gill Tract Community Farm, Albany, California, United States - DLSLSG.R2 | ecosystem: Host-associated > Plants > Phyllosphere > Unclassified | place... | reverse complement strand
ATGCCGAACTCAGAAGTGAAACGCCGTAGCGCCGATGGTAGTGTGGGGTCTCCCCATGCGAGAGTAGGACACTGCCAGGCATCAATTAAGCCAAGAGGCCATCCGCAAGGATGGCCTTTTTGCTGTGCGCGAAAGAAAAAAGGCGCAGCCAGGCTGGGTCTTGTATTCCTCGTCGTCAAATCTCTTTTCCAGCAATACCGTTAATCCTCTTTATCCAAGAGAAAAGGCCCCGAAGGGCCTTTGATTAGGGTGTGTTTGCTTTTTTCACTTATTATTCGTTTAGTGTGAGCTGCCCTGGGAAATGCCCAGGCCGGTTTGTGAACGTACAAATTGAGCACGGAAGCGTTCGCGTTCTTGTTGCCCGGCTAAAGAGCTGTCGGTAACCGAGAACAGCCAGGTGCCGACGAACGCGACAATCATCGAGAACAGCGCCGGATATTCATACGGATAGATGGGTTTCTCATGCCCCAGGATCTGCACCCAGATCGTCGGGCCGAGGATCATCAGGATCACCGCAGTGAGCAGACCCAACCAGCCGCCGATCATGGCACCACGGGTTGTCAGACGTGACCAATACATCGAAAGAATAATAATCGGGAAGTTACAGCTGGCAGCGATAGAGAAAGCCAAGCCGACCATAAAGGCGATATTCTGTTTCTCAAACAAAATCCCCAGAGCTATCGCCACGATACCCAGGATCACCACGGTAATCTTGGAGACGCGCAGTTCGTCACGCTCAGTCGCTTTGCCGTTTTTAATCACGCTGGCGTACAAATCGTGAGATACCGCTGAAGCACCCGCCAACGTCAGGCCTGCGACTACGGCCAAAATGGTGGCAAAGGCGACAGCAGAGATAAAGCCGAGGAAGAAGTTGCCGCCCACGGCGTTGGCTAAATGCACCGCCGCCATATTGGTACCGCCCAGCAGAGCCCCGGTGGCATCTTTGAACGCCGGGTTAGGGCTGACCAACAAGATGGCCCCGAAGCCGATAATAAAGGTCAGGATATAGAAGTAACCGATAAAACCGGTGGCGTAGAACACGCTTTTGCGGGCCTCTTTAGCGTCGCTCACGGTAAAGAAACGCATCAGAATATGTGGCAGACCGGCGGTACCGAACATCAGCGCCAACCCCAGAGACAACGCAGAAATAGGGTCGGAAACCAGACCGCCCGGGCTCATGATGGCGAGGCCTTTTGGATGCACCTTCACGGCTTCGGCAAACAGGGTGTTGAAGTCGAAATTGACCGATTTCATCACCATCAACGCCATAAAGCTGGCGCCGGCCAGTAACAGCACCGCCTTGATAATCTGCACCCAGGTGGTGGCCAACATCCCGCCGAACAAGACGTACAGCACCATCAGAATACCGACCAGAATGACCGCCACGTGGTAATTGAGGCCGAACAGCAGCTGAATCAGCTTGCCGGCACCGACCATTTGGGCAATCAGATACAGTGCGACCACCACCAGAGAGCCACAGGCGGAGAGCGTACGGATTGGCTTTTGTTTTAACCGGTAGGAAGCCACGTCGGCAAAGGTGTAACGGCCCAGGTTACGCAGGCGTTCTGCAATCAGGAACAAAATGATCGGCCAACCGATCAGGAAACCGATGGAGTAAATCAGTCCGTCATAGCCGGAGGTATACACCAGGGCAGAAATACCCAGGAAAGAGGCCGCTGACATAAAATCGCCGGCAATCGCCAGACCGTTCTGCAGACCGGTAATTTTCCCGCCGGCGGTGTAATAGTCCTGACGTGAGCGAGTGCGTTTTGAGGCCCAATAGGTGATATACAGCGTGGCGCCGACAAACAGGATGAACATGACGATGGCCTGAATGTTCAACGGTTGGCGCTTCACTTCACCGCCAATGGCATCGGCAAAGGCCAGGCCCGGTAGCATCATCAGAGCGGCGGCGGACAGTAAACGCTTCATTTCTTCACCTCACGCAGGATTTCTGCAGTCAGGCGATCGAATTCGCCGTTGGCGCGGAATACGTAGATCCCGGTGAGCACAAAAGAGATCACGATCAGGCCAACGCCTACCGGGATCCCGCGGGTAATAGTAGATCCTGCGGCGATCGGGGTGCCCAACCACTGAGGATCGAAGGCGATCAATAAAATAAAGCCAACGTAGAGCGCCAGTGTAATCAGCGACAGCAGCCAGGCAAATCGGCTGCGTTTTCGCACCAGTTCGATAAAGCGCGGGTTTTCCTCAATCCCTTGATAAATGGTGTCATTCATCAGAGTGTCTCCAGTAGGTATTGAACGAATACGCCGCGCTTGAAGCCGATCATTGGGTTATCTTCCCGCCGATCGGCCAGAGGCGGCGTAAATTATGACGGCACTTTCATTGATTGTTTTTCTTCCAACAGCTTGTCGACTACGGCCGGATCCGCCAGCGTTGAGGTATCCCCCAGGTTGCTGGTATCGCCGGCGGCAATTTTGCGCAAGATACGGCGCATGATCTTGCCGGAGCGCGTTTTGGGCAGGGAATCTGTCCAGTGCAGCACGTCCGGGGTAGCGATCGGCCCTATTTCTTTACGTACCCAGTTACGGACTTCGGTATAAAGCTCAGGCGAAGGTTCCTCGCCGTGATTGAGCGTGATATAGGCGTAAATTGCCTGGCCTTTAATGTTATGCGGAATGCCGACTACCGCCGCTTCGGCGATTTTCGGATGAGAGACCAGGGCGGATTCGATTTCGGCGGTGCCCAGACGGTGGCCGGACACGTTCAGTACGTCGTCGACGCGGCCAGTGATCCAGTAGTATCCGTCTTCGTCACGGCGCGCGCCGTCACCGCTGAAATACATGCCTTTAAAGGTGGAGAAGTAGGTTTGCTCGAAGCGATCGTGATCGCCGAACAGGGTTCGCGCCTGGCCAGGCCAGGAGTCGGTGATCACCAGATTGCCTTCGCAGGCACCTTCTTGCGGCGTGCCGACATTATCGACCAGCGCCGGCTGTACGCCGAAGAACGGACGCGTTGCCGAGCCGGCTTTCAGCTCGGTGGCGCCCGGTAGTGGGGTGATCATAAAGCCGCCGGTTTCGGTCTGCCACCAGGTGTCTACGATGGGGCATTTGCCGTTGCCGATTTTATTGTAATACCACTCCCAGGCTTCCGGGTTGATTGGCTCACCCACCGATCCCATGATACGCAGCGAGTCGCGTTTGGTGCCTTCGATCGCTTTGTCGCCTTCAGCCATCAGGGCACGAATGGCGGTGGGCGCGGTGTACAGAATATTGACCTGATGCTTGTCGATCACCTGTGACAGACGGTTGACGCCAGGGTAGTTCGGCACACCTTCAAACATCAGGGTAATGGCGCCACAGGCCAGTGGGCCGTACAGCAGATAGCTGTGGCCGGTGACCCAACCGACGTCGGCGGTACACCAGTACACGTCGCCATCGTGGTAGTCGAACACGTACTTAAAGGTCAGGGCGGCATAAACCAGGTAGCCGCCAGTGGTGTGTAGCACACCCTTGGGTTTGCCGGTTGACCCCGAGGTATAAAGGATAAACAGCGGATCTTCCGCATTCATCTCTTCCGGCGGGCAGTCGGCTGAGACGCCTTCGGTCAGCTCATGCCACCACAGATCGCGGCCTTCCTGCCAGTAGCCCGGTTTGCCGGTGCGCTTGAACACCACAACGTTGGCGACGCTTTTCACACCAGGATTTTTCAGCGCATCATCGACGTTTTTCTTCAAGGGTACGGCACGTCCGGCACGCAGGCCTTCGTCAGCGGTAATCACCAGTTTTGAGTTGGAATCGATAATTCGTCCGGCGACCGCTTCCGGTGAGAAACCGCCAAAGATGACCGAATGCACGGCCCCGATGCGGGCGCAGGCCAGCATGGCCACCGCAGCTTCCGGTACCATCGGCATATAGATAGCCACGACGTCGCCTTTTTTAACGCCCAGCTTTTTCAGCACGTTGGCGAACTGGCAGACATCGTGGTGCAGTTGTTTGTAGGTCACTTTTTTTGACTGGGTGGGATCGTCACCTTCCCAGATGATGGCAGTTTGGTCACCACGTTCGGCCAGGTGGCGATCGAGGCAGTTGGCCGCCAGGTTCAGGGTACCGTCTTCAAACCAGCGAATGCTGATATGGCCCGGATCAAACGAGGTGTTTTTTACCCGGCTATAAGGCTTTATCCAGTCGAGAATTTTTCCCTGCTCGCCCCAGAACGTTTCTGGGTCTTGCACAGATTGTTGATAATATTGTTGATATTGTGTCGGACTGATCAGGGCGTGTTCTGCAATTGCAGAAGGAATAGCGTGTTTATGCACTTGGCTCATAGCTTTTCTCCTTGAAGTTGTTAATGATATGTCAACTGAAGGTTAAGTATAGTTTGCTCCGATTCTTTGTTTCTTTTTTGCGCGGCAGATCACGCAACGAAGATATTGATTTGTAATAGTTCTGCCCCATTTGTGTTGAGCATCTATCTGCTTGGCGGGAAAAAACGTTCAGATACCAAGTTTTCGCCAGAAAACACTATCTAAAGAACTAAAAAGAATAAACAATCCCACAATAAACCCGTTTTTTATCGCCATTTTTTAATATAAAACGCCACTGTTAAAATCTCGGTTAAATCCTTTTGGAACATAGTTCCCTTTTGATATTCGATGTTGATATTAATAGTGGAGTGGTCAGTCAGCGGCGTTAATAAGAGAATGATTTGAGAATCATCCTAATAAATAGACGATAAAATGCGGTACCTGAACGTTCTGATATTTTCATTTTTAAAACTTTATTGCAACAAAATATAAACATGCACGATGGACTAAATATGCAAGATTAGCGAAAATAAACGCACTTCCATCCGGCTAAAAAAGCAAAGTATGAGGTGGTTTCGTGATACATCTCGCATAAAATTATGCTTTTAATAACAACTAATTATGTTTGGTGAAATTAAATACTAAATTCATTAGTGATTATATTTTGCACAGAAGGTCGATAAAACAAGGCTTGCAGAGCATGCCTTTCAGATGGTACAGATTTAAATAGCGTCACACTAAGGGCAGGTGAGCGCTTCGTTGTCATCAACATAAGCCTGTATTAAATGATTAAGTATTCTTTTCGGCGAATTGTTTTAAATACGCGGAAAAGAGTCTTTGAGGACTTTTTGGGTATGAAAAGTGTAAAAATCAGTCTTGCTTGGCAAATCCTGATCGCGTTGGTACTGGGTATTATCGTTGGGGCCGTACTCCATAATCAGACGGAATCACGAGAGTGGTTAGTCAGCAATATTCTTAGCCCGGCGGGAGATATATTTATTCGCCTGATTAAGATGATTGTTGTGCCGATTGTTATTTCTACACTGGTTGTCGGTATCGCCGGGGTGGGAGATGCGAAAAAGCTGGGTCGGCTCGGATTGAAAACCATTATTTACTTTGAAGTGATCACCACTGTTGCCATCGTGGTGGGGCTGACGCTGGCTAATGTTTTTCAACCCGGTCACGGTATCGACATGTCGACGCTGACCGCAGTCGATATCTCGCAGTATGAAAAAACCACTGAGCAGGTGCAAAGTGGATCGCACAGCCTGGTTGCCACGGTTCTGTCGTTGATCCCGTCGAACATTTTCGCTTCGATGGCGAAGGGCGACATGTTGCCGATCATCTTCTTCTCGGTGCTCTTTGGTCTTGGTCTGTCGTCATTGCCGAAAGAAACCAAAGAGCCGCTGCTGAAGGTGTTTAAAGCCGTTTCCGAAAGCATGTTCAAAGTCACTCATATGATCATGCGCTATGCGCCGATCGGGGTATTTGGTCTGATCTCAGTGACGGTTGCCAACTTTGGTTTCGCCTCGCTGTGGCCTTTGGCCAAGCTGGTGGTGCTGGTGTACTTTGCTATCGCCTTCTTCGCTTTGGTGGTGCTGGGCGCCGTTGCCCGCATCTGCAATCTGCGTATCTGGACGTTGATTCGTATTTTGAAGGATGAACTGATCCTGGCCTTCTCCACAGCCAGTTCAGAAACGGTGTTGCCGCGTATCATCGAAAAAATGGAAGCCTACGGTGCACCGAAGGCGATCACCAGTTTTGTGGTGCCGACGGGTTATTCCTTTAATCTGGACGGCTCGACGCTGTATCAGAGCATCGCCGCCATTTTTATTGCGCAGCTGTACGGTATTGAGCTGTCCCTGGGGCAGGAGATTGTCCTGGTGGTGACGCTGATGCTGACCTCTAAGGGCATTGCCGGCGTGCCGGGGGTTTCCTTTGTGGTGCTGTTGGCCACGCTGGGCAGCGTCGGGATCCCGTTGGAAGGTCTGGCGTTTATCGCCGGGGTTGACCGTATTCTGGATATGGCACGTACCGCGCTGAACGTGGTGGGTAATGCGTTGGCGGTATTGGTGGTCGCGAAATGGGAGCACCAGTTTGACAGCAAAAAGGCGCGGGCTTACGAACAAGCGTTCTTGTCCGGCAAGGTAAAGCAGGTCAACGAGTCTTAACGGCTATTGCGCTTGCTTATGAAAAAACCCGCCTTGTGCGGGTTTTTTTTCGTTTATTTTCCACAGAGGAATTAACAGGAAGGTGCGGAACCTTGCGGTGGCAAGAAGCGCAGCGGATCCAGAGCGGTAGCGCGATAGCGTATTTGGAAGTGCAGCATGACCTTATCGGTACCTGTGCTGCCCATGGTGGCGATTTTTTGCCCGGCTTTCACTTCCTGCGCGTTGCGCACCAGCAGGGTGTTGTTATGAGCGTAGGCGCTGATGTACTCGTCATTGTGTTTGATCATAATCAGGTTGCCGTAGCCCCGCAGTTGGTTACCCACGTACACCACTCGACCTTTGGCTGCGGCAAATACCGGCTGCCCGCGGTTACCGGCGATATCAATGCCTTTATTGCCACCGTCGGCGGTAGAATACTTGCTGACGATATTGCCCTGGGTTGGCCAGCGCCAGCATTTGATACTGCTGCGGATCGGCGGCGCCACGGCCGCAAGTTGGACTGTCGATTTCGTTTTGCGCGTTTTGCCTTTCTGCGCCGTCGTATTATTCAACGCCAGCTTTTGGCCAATCTCGAGATTGTAAGGCTTGGGGATCTTGTTGCGACGCGCCAGCTCGCTGACTTCGCTATTGGTGATCCAGGCAATATAGAACAGGGTATCACCGCGTTTGACGGTATAGGTGCTGCCGCTATAGCTGCCTCTGGCCAGGCTATCGTAGTCGCGGTCATAGGTGTTGGCCTTCTTTCCGGAGCCACAGCCCAGCAACGCAAGACTGACTACGCACACGGCAATCAGCCGCCATACAGCGAATGTGCTTCCCATACTCAAATATCGTCCTTAAACGTCGTCGCCCTTAGTAGTTATGCTGCCAGGTGGTACTTGTGCGGGAGCATAGTGATCTTCGTATAGTAACATCAACGGCTATGTGGTCAAAAAAGCTGCCTGGCGGTTTCACTGGACGGCGAAATATGCCGCCTTCATTTTGTCACTGTATAATAATGCGATAACTTTCACCGTCCTGGTAACTTCACCATGTCCCTCTTGTCTGCCCGTTATTTATTACCCACCGCCGCGTTGTTGCTGATTGCATTGCTGATTTATAGCGGTGTTTACCCCTATGACCGAATGACCTGGCTGATGGAAGTCATGCCGGTTGTGATAGCGCTGGTCGTCTTGGGGCTGACCCGGAGTCGTTATCCGCTAACCCCCTTGTTGTACCAGCTGATTTTTCTCCACGCGTTAATTTTGATTTTTGGCGGTATGTATAGCTATGCGCGCGTGCCCGCCGGGTTTTACGTGCAGGAGTTATTGGGATTGGGGCGTAACCCCTACGATAAGCTTGGGCATTTTTTCCAGGGGCTGGTGCCTGCGCTGGTGGCGCGGGAAATTCTGCTGCGTGGGGATTATGTCCGGGGCCGAAAAATGTTGGGTTTCGTGGTGTGCTGCATTGCGTTGGCCATCAGCGCGGTTTATGAACTGATCGAATGGTGGGCCGCATTGGCATTAGGGCAGGGTGCCGATGAGTTTCTGGGAACACAGGGCGACCCATGGGATACCCAGTCTGACATGTTCTGTGCCCTGTTGGGGGCGGCATGTGGGCTATTGCTGTTCGGCCGTCGACAGGATCGGCAACTGGCTGGTTTAAGCGCGAAATAGCGTTCCTCCGTTTATCAACTAAAGTATTAGGTTTTAGCCTGCAGCTCGCTTCGGGGTAATGGAGTAGGCGGAAATGGATATGCAAGAAACCTTAACGCTCTCAAGCTATCTGGTACTGGCCGCCACCTTGCTGGTGGCCTATGTCATTTTCGGCATTGCCGGTTTTGGCTCGGCGTTGGTCGCCAGTCCGGTGATGGCGCTTTATATTCCGGTAGCGAAAATTGTTCCTTTGCTGGCGCTGCTGGACATGTGCGCGGCCATTGTTAACGTCAGCCGCGATGGTCGCAATGCACAATGGGCAGAATTAAAACGGCTGATCCCGGTGATGATTATCGGCAGTCTTCTGGGCGCGGCGATCCTGCTGAAAACCCGGCCGGATATCCTCTTGTTGGCGTTGGGCATTTTTGTGGTGCTCTATGCTCTTTATTCGCTCAGCGGTTTAAAACCCGATCGGCAATTTTCGCCCAAGGCTTCGGTGCCTTTTGGCCTGGTGGGCGGGATTTTCAGTGCATTATTCGGCAGCGGCGGCTTTATCTATGCCATCTATCTCAGCGGTCGTATTGAGAAGAAAGAGGCTTTCCGGATGACTCAAACCACGCTTATCGGGATGAGTACGCTGACGCGGGTGGTTATTTTCACCTTTGCCGGTGTTTATCTGGACATTGATTTATTGCTACTGGCATTGGTGCTGCTGCCGGGGATGTTGGTGGGGATTACCCTGGGGCGTCATTTCACTTTAAAAATGTCACGTGAGCAATTCCTGAAGCTAATCAATGTGATTTTGTTGGCCTCGGGTACCGCGCTGATGATTAAGTATTTCAGTTGAGCATGCTGGGCGGAATGCTTTCTGCCATGCCAGCGAGCTTTGCTTCGATCCTAATTAAGCGGCGCTGGTGGGTGTGGCCACTTATTCAGGCATTCTCTCAGGCGCGCCAGGCCCTCAGGTTATGAGGGCCAAGCCGGTGATTTATTGCATGGGCATGCCGGCATCAAGGCGCATCAGGGCAAGCAGTAAGCCGCTGAGTGCGGCATAGAAGCCAAACTTGTCGTAACTGAGGCAGCGCTGATTAAACTCCGGCAGCCAACTCAGACAGTGAATCAAGGCTTCACTTCGCAGTTCAAGCAATTCTCTGCGCTCATTCCCAGCTTCTGTTAATGCGAAATTCAGGTGGCTCAACAGTTCGACAACCAGAGCTAAATGATCTTCCGGTTCGCCAAAGGAACTCGCCACCGCCATGCCCGATTGTGCCAACAGCGCTTTCATCTGCGCGCTGGGTTCCTGCTTAAAACGCGAAGATTCCAACTGATAACAAGAGGAATAGGGTAACGCAGCGGACTTCTCCGTCATCAGGAACAGCCCGGCGAAGTCGGCGGCCAATTCCAGTTGGGCGTCGGGCCGCTGTTGGAGTGCCGTAACGGTTTGTCTGAATTGGGTTACCGGCGCTGTCAGCCCCGGCAGCGGTTCAATTATTGCCAGCCATGCGGTGAGTTCAGGGCTGGTCAGTTCTGCAATTTGCAGGTCGCTAAGCTCGCGGGCGAAACTGCCGGATAACCAGGCATAGAGGCAAGCATAATGCGGATGTCCCAGCGCTGAAATATTATCTTCCATGGAACCACCTCCTTACTGCGGCACGTTTGCTGGCGTCATCGGCACGTAGTCGCATTGCGCAACCATTTCCAATGGGCCATCAAAGGCGGTAACAGGTTCGATTTTGCCATTAAAGCGTTCAATCTCAACCAGTGCCGTATGGGCGCTAGTCGCCTGAGCCAGCTCGGAAGAACCGATATCCAACGTCAGTACATTTGGATTGCCGTATTTGCACAGGCTACCCGCCACGCCGCCACGTTCAGGATCGTACCAGGCACCCTCATGGATGCGGATCACTCCCGGCGAATAGCGATCTGAAACTACCGCACCCGCTAAAACCTGCCCGCGGGCGTTAAACACCCGAACAACATCACCATTATTGATGCCGCGAGCATCCGCATCTTCCGGGCTGATAAATACCGGTTCCTTACCTGCAACGCTGTACTGTGCACGCAAGGTTTCAGACTCGCACAGCTGGGAGTGCAGCCGGAAATCGGGATGTACCGACTGCAAATGAAGTGGATAGCTCGCTGAAAGCGGCCCGCCGTGTGAACGTTCTGCCTTTTCAAACCACATTGGGTAACCTTTGCAGTTCTTATAATTCATATCCGCAATACTCTTTGAGTAAATCTCGATCAGGCCGCTTGGGGTGCCTAAAGGTTCCAGATCCGGGTCTTGACGAAACGCCTGGTGACGCACGAACATTTCGGGGTGATGGAACTCGACGTAGCCATCGCCATCCCAAAACTCATCGAATGCAGGCAAAGTCACGCCGCGTCCTTTGCCCTGGCGCGCGCCGTCCTGATAAATGCGTTTGATCCAACCCATGTCATCCAGGCCTTCGGTGAAATCACGTTCGCGATCGAACAGTTTGCAAAGTTCGCGCAGGATATCGAAGTCATTACGTGCCTCAAATTGCGGCGGTACCAGCTGTTTCATCGCGATAATGCCGCGATTGGAGTGGTTGCCAAACTGATCGAGATCGTTGCGTTCGAATTGTGTGGTAGCAGGCAGAACGATATCGGCAAAACGACAGGTTGAGGTCCACTGATTATCAATAGAAATCACGGTTTCCAGTTTCTGCCAGCCGGCAATCATCCGGTTAACCTGCTGATGGCGATGGAACGGATTGGTGCCTGCAAACACGCACATTTTCAGCATTGGCAGCTTGACGCGTTTGCCATTCCAATCGATCTCCTTGCCCGGCTCCAGCATGGCATCGATAAAGCGCGCGATCGGAATGGTACTGCTGTAACCTTTGAAATCCCCCTTGGCATGGCGTGCCGGCGTAGCGGTGGAACCGGAGAAACCGCTCAGGATCACCCCTTTGCGGCTCGGTGTACCTGCGCCGTTGTAGTGCCAACCAAAACCGAACCCGCCGCCAGGTAAGCCGATTTGGCCAAGCATCGCCGCCAGCACTACCGTCATCCACGCCCATTGTTCGCCGTGTTGCATACGTTGCACGCACCAGCCCGCAATGATTTGCGTACGGTTGGCTGCCATTTGGCGGGCCAGTGCCCGGATGATTTCGGCATCAATACCACACAGCGCCGATGCCCATTGGGCATCTTTAGGTTGGCCGTCCGTTTGGCCCAGCAAATAAGGGAGGAATTGCTCGAAGCCAACGCAATAGGTTTTGAGGAAGTGGGTATCGTGCAGATTCTCGCTGTACAGCGTGTGTGCCAGCGCTAACTGTAGGGGCACGTCTGTTTGCGGATTCAGAGCGATGTGCTGCACATGCTCACGGCCTAAAAACGCATGGGTAGATGACACCACTGGGTCAATGCTGACGACGTTGATTTCGCCTTTGGCCACTTTGGCTTTAAGTTCGGCGTAATATTCATAAACATCATGATCCGGACACCACCAGTTGGCCTGCTGGTTTTTCACCAGATCCGATCCCCAAAGCACCAGGGTTTTGCTGTTTTGCAGCACCAGTGGCCAGGAAGTTTGCTGTTCATACACTTCCATTGAACCCACCACCCTCGGCAGAATCACCTGGGCGGCACCGGTTGAATAGTCGCCGCCGGTACCGACAGAATCTCCGTGCAGGGCCAGCGCCCGAGCCAGCATGCCCGCGGCATTGTGGAACATGCCGGTCGATTGCCAACCGGTGCCGGATAGCAGAGCAGACGGGCCGTAGGTGTTCTGCACCCGCTCAAGCTCTTGATAGAACAGGTTCAGTGCTTCATCCCAACTTACCCGCACAAAACGGTTGTCGCCGCGCTGTGTGGTATCACTCAAATGGCGTTTACGCATCCAGTCAATTCGTACCATCGGGTAACGGATGCGTGCCGTGCCATGGACATGGTCGGGTAAGCCCGCAATCATTTTCGAGGGATATTTATCCATTTCGAAGGGTTTGGCAGCGACAAATCGCCCGTCCACCACGGTCGCGCGGATGGCTCCCCAATGGGAACCGGTCAGTATGCCTTCTTGCAACCCTCCCTGAGCCAGGGCGTTTTTGGGTACTAACAGCGAAGGGCCTATCATGCCAATGGCCGTTAAGCCACCAAGCTGAGCCAGAAAACGACGGCGGGACAAGCTGACTTTCTGTGATGATTTCATGTGCATTCTCCCTTAGTGCTTCTGGTCTGCGCCGCCGGTATCGGAAGCATTCATCTGCAAATATTTCAGCAGGGTGCGTTCTTCGCGCTTATCAAGGCTGGTAAAGCCGACCATGCCGTTCAGCGTGCCGATCCAGCCGTTGGCATCAAAGTGCGCAATGTCAGGGGCACCGTGGCACTGATTGCAGGTTCCGGTGTACAGCGCGCTGGTGTAGGCCCAAATCGGTTTGATATCGTTGACCAGGTCGCCTTTTTGTACCCAGGCGGTGGTTTGCAGTTTGCTCCACTCCGCACCGGTGGCGGCTACCGTGGTTTTTTCAAGCGTTTGGGCGTGTTTTTGCACTTCATCGCGAATGGACGAAACAAAAATGCGTTTGCCAGGCAGCAGCGAAAGCACGCGTTGGCGCCCCTCGGTTTCTGTCCAGCCCACGATTTGCACTTCGAGCCAATCGCCGTCACGTTTTAAGACCTTAACTTCTGAGGCCGGCAGCAGAGAGCCCGCCGGTTCTTTATCGCCTTTGGCCGCGTAGATAGGTTTCATGTCCAGCGTATATAGCGTGTTGCCGTCGCTGTTTTCGTTGGCCTGCAGGCGCATATCTTCAAATTGCTTGCGGAAACCGCTACTCATGTCCGGCAGTTGGTGAGCAATCCCCTTGTGACAATCAACGCAAGACTGATTGTCCTTCGCCGCAATGCTCATCTGTTTGGCCGCTTCCGGGTGCTGCTTGCTGTGCTCCATGGCCTCGTAGTTATGGCAAGAACGGCAGCCGACGGAGTTGTTGTCTTTCATGCGCTTCCATTCACGCTTGGCCAATTCGGCGCGTTTCGCTTCGAATTTCTCAGGCGTATCAATCGAATGGGCAATAAAGTTTTGATAGAGATCGTTGGCTGCTTCCAGCTTGCGCCACAGCATGCCTGGAATATCTGGTGGGATATGGCAGTCACGGCATTCTGCGCGTACGCCGGACGCATTCTTGAAGTGAACGGACTGTTGATATTCTTGATATACCGGCTGCATCGCATGGCAACTGACGCAGAATTCCGTATTGCTGGTCAGCTTAATGCCAGCGTGCGGCACGATGATGATGGCCAATCCGAGAATACAACCGATCCCTAACAGTGCCAGCACTGACCATTTGGCGCTGGGCCGTGTCAGTTTTCGCCAAAGTTTGCTCATAAATAAACCTTCTCGTTATTATGGGTACTCCTTTAGTAGGATATTGAGTAAATATGAATGGGGTCACCGGTCTGGATGAATGGAGTAAGTCAGAATATGAATGGATATGAACAGGCTGAAGCGAGCGTGAAATCATGAGCCATCACATTGTTATCGTTGAAGACGATCCGGTTACACAGGCGCGCTTACGTGATTATTTTGTTCATGAGGGCTATCAGGTTTCTGTGGCCGAAAGCGGGGCGGGGCTGAAGGAAATTATGCTGCTTCAGCCGGTGGATCTGGTACTGCTGGACATCAACCTGCCCAATGAAAACGGCTTGTTGCTGACCCGATCTCTGCGTGAACGCTCAAACGTCGGCATTATTCTCGTTACTGGGCGTTGCGATCAAATTGATCGGATTGTGGGGTTGGAAATGGGGGCGGATGACTATGTCACCAAACCCCTCGAGTTGCGTGAGCTGGTGGTGCGCGTCAAAAACCTTCTTTGGCGCATCGATCTGGCCAAGACGCCAGCAAGGCAAGGGCAACAGGAAAACTGCTATCTGTTCGCCGGATATTGCCTTAATCCTTCCAGGCATACGCTGGAATGCGAGGGGGAGCCGATTCGCCTGACGCGAGCCGAATACGAAATGCTGCTGGCGTTTATTACCAACCCGGGCACGGTGTTGAGCCGCGAACGGCTGTTGCGCATGTTGTCATCTCACCGGGTGGACCAGCCGGATCTTCGTACCGTAGATGTATTGATCCGCCGGTTGAGAAACAAATTGAGCCACGAACTGTTCGTCACCAGGCATGGCGAGGGTTACTTTCTCGCGGCTGAGGTTAGCTGAAGGGAACAGGTACACCGGGCGAAAACCCAGGGGAGAAAGGGATAGCTTTACCTTCTCAGGGGAAATGTTCGCTGGCGTCAGTACCAGAATTTGCGGGCTGATGTTCATGTCCACGTTTTGATGCTGCAAGGCTCGAATGGCTTGATCGACGGCCAGCTCGCCCTGTAGCGCCATCTGGTCACTGGCTGCCACGATGATTCTGCCCCGTTTCAGTCCCCGATATACCTGATGTGACAGGTAAAAAGAGACAATTCCCAAGGGATGGCGACGGTTGCGTGCTTCCCCCATGGCGACCTGAGCGGCAATGGCATTCCCGGCAATCAGGTTGATTTCAGGGTGTTTTTCCAGCATGTCCTGTAATAAGTTGCGCTGTATCTCTACGTCGTTATCGCCATAAACCACATCAACGATCTGTATCGAACTTCCTTCCACCGCGGTGCGAAATCCGTCAACCATTTCCCGGCTGCCTCCGGCATCCTTTGGCCCAGGCATCAGCAGCACATGGAGTGAAGGGTGAGGGGGATGCTCGGCCAGATATCGGCCGGGTTGGTAGCCCATTTGAAACCAGGGCACGCCCACCCGAGCTTTGGCCGCCGCAAAATTCAGTTCATTCACCACGGCAATCACCGGCGTGTTGCCAACGGATGCTGCCAGGTTGGGGAATTGAGCCAGGCTGCTGCCAAGCAAAATCGCATCGGCCCCCCATTGGCGACAGAGCGTTAATTGTTCGCGTTGGGTTTCAAGCTGCGAATAGCCACCGGCTTCAAATATCTTCAGCTGCACTTTGGTTCGCTGGACTTCACGGATCATGCCGTAATTGATCGAGAGCCAGTAAGCGTCCTTCAGGCTGGGGTAGAGGGCGCACAATTTCCAACGGCGTTCCATCTGCAATACCGGCATGGCGGCAACCGGCTCTGATTGTCGCTCGTTTAGCCAGCGCACCAGAGGAGCTTGCGAAACAGCCAATGCCGAGCAGGTTATCGTGCCGCAGAAAAACGGCAGAAGAAAACGGAAAATCGCGCTGCGCATAATAGCCTCATATTTAATAAGTCTTTATGCTAGAGGTTTCGTCACTGATAAAACAACTTTAATTTCATCATCAGGATACCTATGGGGCACCCTTCGTTAACACAGCGACTTTGGTTGGCTTTTCTGCTGATGGCAGGGTTAGCGCTGATCAGTTCGCTGATAGGTTGGTTGGGTTTTCGCTTTATGGGCGAGGTCGAACAAAACCACACCCGGTCGGTGATCCCGACGATGAATTTGGCCCGGCAACTCAGTGAGGCCAGTGCATACGAATTGTTTTCCGCCCAAAGTTTAACGAATGCCGATACCCAAGCCGATTGGATGGCACAGGGAAAGATGCTCACGGTGCAAAGTTTGCGTATCAGCCGGCTTTTGGAACGTTTGCGCAGCCAAGGGTTTGATACGACGGCGATAGAGCAGCAGGAGTCCGACATTACGCGCAGTTTAGGTCTGCAGGGTGAGTTGGTTGGTCAGCGCCTGACGCTGCGAAAACAGCAGCGCGATCTTTCCCGTGAAATTATGGATGCAGCGGCCCGCATTGCCGAGTTGGCCAAAGGGCAGTTAAACAATGCCGCAACGGCCGCAGGCGTTACGCAGGCAGGTATTTACGATTTGATTGAGCAGCATCGCAATCAGGCCGCGGAGCAGGCGTTAGACCGCCTGATCGATATCGATTATGAATATCAAAATCAAATGGCCGAGCTACGGCTCAATGCGATACAAATTGAGCATCTGATTTTGCTGCTGGAGAAGGAGCTTGCCGAGCGTGCGCCAGCAGAATTAATCTCCCGTATCGGCAACTACGTTCGTATTCTCCAGCGCAGGCAGGAGCGAGTCGAAGATCCCCTTACAAGCGAAAAGATAGCGCGTGAATTACAGACCCTGGAACGTTATCAACAGCTTGCGGCACTGTATCAGCGGGAACGGGATCTCCGCGCGCAGCTTCAGGCGCTGTCGCAAGACAACCTGGATATGTTTACTCGCTTCAGTACTGAAATCAGCCGTCAGGTCAGCGATATCGAGCGGCGTAATACTCAGGCGTTAGAGGCACTTCGGCAGGCTCGGGAAACGGGAAAGTTCTGGCTGATTATCTTGAGTTTTTTCTCGTTGGTGGCGCTGTCATTGATCCTGTGGCGCGTGGTGTGGCGCTCGGTGACGTTGCCCTTGGCGAAGCAAACAGCGGCTCTGGAAGGGTTATTGGAGGGCGATCTCAACACGCCATTCCCGGCGACTTCCGGTGTGCGGGAGCTAAATACCATGGGGCAGTTGATGGAGGCTTTTCGCGCCAATGCCTATGCCTTACAAAACCAGCGCCAAGACCTGGTGAAGCAGGTCGAATTACGTACTGCAGAATTAGAAGCCATGGTAATGGATCACCACCAGGCTCGCGCTGAGGCGGAAAAGGCCAACCGGGCTAAGTCGGCCTTTTTGGCCGCGATGAGCCATGAAATTCGAACCCCGTTGCACGGTATTCTTGGCACGGCTCAGCTGTTGTCGGAACAGGCGCTGTCGCTAAAGAACCTCTCCTACGTACAGGCGATCAATGACTCCGGTGAGAGTCTATTGGCGATACTCAACGATATTCTGGATTACTCCGCGCTCGAGGCGGGTACGAGCAGCGTGACGCTCAACGAAGAGGCTTTCGACCCACGTCAGTTACTGGCGAGTATCATGAGGTTAATCTCCGGGCGGGTACGTAATCGTGAGATTACATTGGCTCTCACTTGTGCTGACGAATTGCCGCAATGGCTCAAGGGTGATGCGCGGCGTATTCGCCAAATTGTGATGAATTTGTTGGCTAACGCCCTGCGTTTCACCGATCAAGGCCGGGTGGATATTCGTTGCCATATTGATGGGCCGCGCTGGCAAATTGACGTTGCAGATACGGGGTGTGGCATTGCCGGTGAAGCACTGGCACAGATTTTCAAACCCTTTGTACAGCTGACGGCCAAGCGCGGTGGCACCGGGCTGGGATTGGCGATCAGCCGGGGGCTGGCGGAGGCACTGCAAGGCAGCTTAAGCGTCACCAGCACGCTGGGAAGCGGCAGCTGTTTTTCACTGAGTCTGCCGCTGATTATCGCGGCTACGCCCATACAGCATCGGGCAGAAGAACGAACGGATCTTTCCGGTTACCGTCTGCTGCTGGTGGAAGATAACCTGGTCACCCAGCGTATTACCGCCGAAATGTTGCTGTCTTGCCATGCCATGGTTGAGGTGGTTGGCGATGGCCAAAGCGCATTGAACCTATTGGCAGTTGATGGCGCATTCAGCGGTGTACTGGTGGATTTGGATCTGCCGGATATGGACGGTGTGACGCTCTCTGGGCTGATTGCTGCGTTGCAGCCACTGTTACCCCTTATCGGTTTCAGCGCCCATGTTGCCGACGAAACGTTAAGGCTCCGCGTCGGCGAAATATTCTGCGGATTGATACAAAAGCCCATCGCCTGTGCAGCATTAAGCCGACTGATTGAGCACTATTTAACAGCAGAAAAATGCCCGATGCAGCTCGCTCCCAGTTTGGATTTCGTTCAGCTAACGCAGGATATGGCGGTGTTCGGTAAAGAGAAAATCAGCGAGTGGCGAGACTTGTTCACAGAACATGCCTTGTCGTGGGTGACTGAGCTTGAACAGGCCAGCGAAGCGGGCGATGAGCGCAAGGTTGCGCATTTGGCACATAAACTAAAAAGCAGCTGTGCCAGTTTGGGCATGCAGCATGCGGTTGAGGCCTGTTCCGAGCAGGAGCAGACACCGGATAAATTGATTCCGCTGCGCCAAATCCTCACGGAAGAATTGCGGCAGCTTTCGGCCTGGATCGATGCGCAATAAGGTCGCGCGATCGAACTTGTTCAATGAAGAGTCCTGTCTCAGAAAGCAAAAACCCGCCATAGGCGGGTTCTTCTAAATAGGGTGCCGGACTCGGACAACCGGCGCTTGCGCCGGATTGAACAACGCTTTAGCGTTGGCCCGCAGGGTGAGGCCTCTGGCCGAATAATCGAACTTGTTCGATGATGAGTCTCACTCCAGAAAAGCAAAAACCCAGCCATTGGCTGGGTTCTCTAAATATGGTGCCCGGACTCGGAATCGAACCAAGGACACGGGGATTTTCAATCCCCTGCTCTACCGACTGAGCTATCCGGGCAACGCGCAGCATTAAACCGTATTGGCCGAAGTCAGTCAACGGCTTTGTGAACGAAATAAGGCAAAACGCGTCCGGTTGCTGGCTTTTCAGTCAAAGGGAGCAAAAAAAGCGCGAGATGGGCGTAAAGTACCGTGGTTGCGCTCGCCGCCATGGTGTCATTCAGCTTAATGCGCCATTTCTGCGGCACTGAGCGACCTGCAAGATGTCTTCCGCCAAGCGCTTGGCAACGGATACGTCCTGGAGCTGACGTTTTATCAGCAGTTTGCTGAGGCAGCCCTCTTGGATCAGTTCCATCTGCTGCGCCACCATATCCGCATCGTCGGCGTCCATTTCTCGCAGCAGGTCACGGGTCAGTTCCAGGGAAGTCAGCTTCTGCTGCTCGGCCAACTGGTGGATAGGGTGATCCACCTCCGGGAAGAAGCTACAGGCGGCAATAAACAGGCAGCCGGGATAGCGATCGTGTTGTACGTACTCTGCCAGCACGTCGTAGCGTGCCAGCAATTTTTGCTGTGGGCTCAGGGCTTCGTCCAGCAGCAACTGACGACGCCAGGTGTCAATTTGCTGGCCATGATAGCGCAGGCAGTCATACAGCAGCGCTTCGCGATCCGGCCAGAAGCGTTTAAGATCGCTCGGCTGTACGTCGAGTTTTTCTGCCAGCATTTCTAATGTGGTGGTTGCCAGGCCCTGTTGTTCCAACAGCCCCAGTGCCGTATCAAGAACTTGTTCGCGTTGCACTTGTGCTCCCTCCAAATTCGGTTCTGAACTTCAGTGTTATTTATTGCACTACTTTCTGCAAATGCGCGTTGAACGTTGGAGCATCCATAAATCCGGTCACCCGCTGGGCCGTCAACTCTTGTCCTGCACCGTTAAAAAATAGAATTGTCGGCAAACCCAGGACTTTCAAGTGCTTGAGCAGCACTGCCTGTTCGGCATTGTTGGCGGTCACATCCGCCTGCAGCAGCACGGCATTGGTCAGCTTAGCCTGAACGGCCGCATCACTAAAGGTATACTTTTCGAACTCTTTGCAGGCGACGCACCAATCGGCATACAGATCCAGCATCACCGGTTTACCCTGTGCCTGCTGCAGCGCCAGGTTGAGCTGCTCCACATTACTGATCTGCGTAAAGTTCAGATGTGGTGCTACCTGCTGAGTGCTGTTAACGCCAAAAGCCCAGTCTTGCAACGGCCGTGCGGCAATCACCGCCGCTGCCAGTAATAGCATCTGTAAAACACGGGCCCAGCCGCGGGAGGTTTTCAGGCTAAGGGCAAATGCCCAGCCGAAGAACGCCAGACCCAGCAGGCTCCACAGCCGCAGCCCCCACAGATCGCCGATCACACGCTCCAGCAGAAATACCGGCAGGGCGAGGATCACAAAGCCGAAAGCCTCTTTGACATACTGCATCCATGGGCCGCTACGCGGCAGCAGGCGGTTGCCGAACAGGGTGACGAGCACCAGCGGGATCCCCATGCCTAATGCGTAAAGGTACAAGGTACCGCCGCCGGCCCACATATTACCGCTCTGGGCAATGTAGAGCAGGATCGCGCTGAGTGGTGCGGTGGTACAAGGGGAACAGATCAATCCAGCCAGAGCCCCCATCAGGAACACGCCGGGCAGCGAGCCTCCTTTTTGGGTATTGCTCCAGCCCGCTAAACGCGTTTGCAGCGAGGCCGGTAATTGCAATGAATAGAGGCCAAACATCGACAATGCCAAGGCGATAAACAGCACTGAGAGGCCGATCAACACGTACGGATGTTGCAGTGCCGCTTGAAACTGCAGCCCGGCGGCAGCGACCACCAAACCCAGCAAGGTATAGGTCAGCGCCATACCCTGCACGTAAACCACGGCCAACGCCAAAATTCGACCGCTGCTATGCGGTTTTTCACGGCCCAGAATGATGCCGGAAATCAGAGGGTACATCGGCAAAACGCAGGGGGTGAAAGCGATACCGATACCGATCAGCAATGCCCACAGCGGTGAAAACGGCAGATCATTGGGAGCCGGTACCGGCTCTGCCGCAGTAGGGAGTATCGGAGCGGCGGAGGCGCTCACGGCATTCAACGGGATCACGCGCGTTTCCGGCGGGTAGCAGAAACCGGCTTCCGCGCAGCCCTGGTAGGTCACGCTCAGGCTGGCATCTGCCGTTGCTTGTTGCAGCGGAATCTTCAGATTCAGTTGTTGCTTGAAAATGGCGACCTCGCCGAAAAATTCGTCTTTGTGGCTCAGCCCGGCGGGCAGTTCAACGGCGCCCAGCGTGGCCTGCTTTGGCACCAGTTTGATCTGCTGGCGATAGAGGTAATAACCGGGACGAATTTGCCAGTCCAGCGACAGCTGATTGCCTTGCTGTTTGAAATCAAAGGCGAAGGCCTGATCGACAGGCACGAACTGGCTACCGCCGTTTTGGCCGAACAGCGAAGCCTGGGCCGCCTGCGGCAGAAAGAACAGGCTGCAAAGCAGGAAAATCAGTTTAATGAGGCGTTGATCCATAACAGGTAGTCTTTATCTCCGGCCATCACCGGCAACACCAACAGTTCTGGCGTCTGGTAGGGGTGATGTTGTTTCAGGTAGCTGAGCAGGGCATCTTGATGGTGGCAATCGCTTTTGAACAGCATCTGCACTTCATATTCCTGTTCCAGTTTCCCTTCCCAGTAATATAACGACGTTGCGCCGGGTAACAGCGTGGCGCAGGCCGCCAGCTTTTCCCCCAGAACCCGGGCCGCCAGGTCTTGTGCCGTGGCCTCATCGGGTGCGGTGCAGAGTATGACGACAGCTTCGCAATCAGACATCTTCAGCCCTCTCATCCAGATTATCAGTGGGCACTATACCTTGAAGGGCGGTCAGCTAGAAGGCGAGTTTATCGCCAGTGGGGCAGGAGAGGGGAAACCGGGGCCGCAGCCCCGGGGTGAAGCATTACAGCATCACGCTGCCCAGCAGGAAGCCAAACAGCACCGCCAATATCACGCCGATGGTGCCGGGGATAAAGAACGGGTGGTTAAACACAAAACGCCCGATGCGGGTGGTGCCGGTATCATCCATTTGTACCGCGGCGACCAGCGTTGGGTAGGTTGGCAGGATAAACAGGCCGGAAACGGCGGCGAAGGAAGCCACTGCGGTCAATGGCGATACGTTCAACGCCAGCGCCATCGGCATCAGCGCCTTGGCGGTGGCGGCCTGAGAATACAGCAGCGCCGAGCAGAAGAAGAAAATCACGGCCAACAGCCACGGATGCGATTGAATCACCGTGCCAGCAGTCTCTTTGATCCAGTCAATGTTGGCTTGAACAAAGGTATCACCCAACCAGGCTACCCCCAGAATACAGATACAGGCGCTCATGCCGGCCTTAAAGGTGCTGGAATTAAGCACCATATCGGTATCGACGCGGCACAGCAGGGTGGTCAGGGTAGCGACGCTAAGCATGATGATTAGAATGGCGTTGGTGGTGTTCATCAGCGGTTTTGCTACCAGGCCCAGGCCCGGGCTGTTGATGATGGCGTAAGCCACCACGCACAGCACGCCGAGCAGGAACAGCAGCACCGACACTTTGGCGCGGGGTTTGATTTCCATGATCTTGTTGCCGCGCAGGGTCACCAAACCTTCTTCCAGGCGCTTCAGGTAAACCGGATCGTCCGACAATTTGGAGTCGAACAGCCAGCTTACCAGCAGCGACATCACCAGTACGGCGCAGAAGGTAGACGGCATCACGACCATCAGCAGGTGCAGATAGCTGACGCCGTGCCCTTCCATCACTGAAGACATGTACACCACCGCGGCAGAAATTGGCGAGGCGGTGATGGCGATCTGTGCGGATACCACGGCGGTAGACAGCGGACGGCAAGGCTTGATGCCCTGTTCTTTCGCGACTTCAGCGATCACCGGCAGCGCGGAAAGCGAAATGTTGCCGGTACCGGCGAAGATAGTCAGAAAATAGGTGACGATCGGTGCCAGAATGGTGATGTGCTTGGGGTTCTTGCGCAGCAGTTTTTCCGTTTGCTGCACCAGATAGTCCATACCGCCGGCGACCTGCATCGCCGAGATCGCAGCAATCACCGCCATGATGATGGAAATGACGTCGAACGGAATACTGCCCGGTTTCACGCCAATCAACGCCAGGACCAAAACCCCCAGCCCGCCTGCAAATCCAATCCCGATACCGCCCAGCCTGGCCCCTAAAAAAATGGCCAGCAGAACGATAACCAATTCTACGGCTAACATAGTGTCTACTCCTTAAAATAAGTTTTTTTGAAAACGAAAAGTTAAAATTTTGTGGGCGATGGAAAGTAAAAAGGCACGCTATCCAGGGGGATTTAGCGTGCCTTTTTGGGCTACCGGGTGTGTCTGTTATTGTTCATTTTCATCCGTATAGCGTTTGGCTTTATAGGCCGGGTGCATCAGGTTCTCCACGGAGAAGATGTCATCCAGCTCGGCTTCGGTCAGCAGACCGCGTTCCAGCACGACTTCACGTACGCTCTTGCCGGTTTCGGCGCAGATCTTCCCGACGATGTCACCGTTGTGGTGGCCAATGAACGGGTTCAGATAGGTGACGATACCGATAGAATTGAAGACGTAGTGCTCGCACACTTCTTTATTCGCGGTGATGCCGTTAATGCATTTTTCCAGCAGGTTATAGCAGGCGTTGGTCAGGATGTGAATGGACTCGAACATCGCCTGGCCAATCACCGGCTCCATGACGTTCAACTGCAGTTGGCCCGCTTCGGCCGCCATGGTAACGCAAGTGTCGTTGCCAATCACCTTGAAACATACCTGATTGACCACTTCCGGTACGACCGGGTTGACCTTGGCCGGCATGATGGATGAGCCCGCTTGCAGTTCCGGCAGGTTAATTTCGTTCAGACCGGCGCGTGGGCCTGAAGACAGCAGGCGCAGGTCGTTGCAAATTTTAGACAGTTTAACTGCGAGGCGTTTCAGCGCACTGTGCACCATTACGTAGGCGCCGCAGTCGGAGGTGGCTTCGATCAAGTCTTCGGCCGGCACGACAGGCAGGTTGCTGACCTCTGCCAATTTTTGAACCGCCAGTTGCGGGTAGCCTTCCGGGGTGTTCAGCGCCGTCCCGATTGCTGTCGCACCCAGGTTCACTTCCAGCAGCAGCTCGGCGGTGCGATGCAGGTTGCGGGTTTCTTCTTTCAGCAACACGCTGAACGCATGGAATTCCTGGCCCAACGTCATTGGCACCGCATCCTGCAACTGGGTGCGCCCCATTTTCAGGATGGTTTCAAACTCTTTTGCCTTGCGGTCAAACCCTTCGCGCAGCTGGTTGATGGCGTCGATAAGCTTCTGATTGGAGGCGTAAACCGCAATGCGGAAACCGGTTGGGTAGGCGTCGTTGGTAGACTGGCACTTGTTGAGATGATCGTTAGGGTTCAGGTATTGGTATTCGCCTTTCTGGTGGCCCATCAGCTCCAGACCAATATTCGCCAGCACTTCGTTGGTGTTCATGTTCAATGAAGTGCCCGCGCCGCCCTGGAACACATCCACCGGGAACTGGTCCATGCATTTGCCTTTATCCAGCACTTCGTCACAGGCCTGGATGATGACATCAGCGATTTTACGTGGAATGGTTTTGAGTTCTTTGTTCGCCATCGCTGCGGCTTTTTTTACCATTACCATGCCGCGAACAAACTCGGGCACATCGCTGATTTTGCTGTTGCTGATATAAAAGTTTTCAATCGCACGCAGAGTGTGAACACCGTAATAGGCTTCTGCGGGGACTTCACGTGTTCCTAACAGGTCTTCTTCGATACGAATGTTATTTGACATGTGAACCTTCTTTGTATTGCTGCCGAATTAATTAATTGTCAGGGAACCAAATTATGTTGCCGAAGGCTTCAGGCATGAAACGATTAACCACTGTGCCCGTTGCTGCCCAGATCATATGCTGGTTAGTAATAAATGACTGAATCCAGATCACCTTCTGAGCCTTCTTAAATTGCCTGTTTCTGGTTCTGTGATCCCTTTCACGTTTATTAACTTTAGCAATAAAAAAGGGCCTTTGGTTGAAATGCACGCCGGCAGACCCCATTGTATTTAGGTCGGCCGTTAACCGGCCCCCTTTTCGCGCCGTCGCCAACGTGCGGTTGCGCAGATCTACCAGAGGAGAACCAGGTGCGCTGGTTACCGTTACTGCTGATATTTCTGTTGGCTTACATAGAGATATCCCTATTTATTAAAGTCGCCGCCGTATTGGGCGTGGCGATTACCCTGTTGCTGGTGGTGTTCACCTCCTGCGTCGGCATTTCGCTGGTGCGCAACCAGGGCATGAAGACCTTCATGCAGATGCAACAAAAGCTGGCTGCAGGTGAAAGCCCTGCGTCGGAAATGGTGAAAAGTGTTTCACTGGTATTAGCGGGCTTCTTGCTGCTGGTGCCGGGATTCTTTACCGATTTCCTCGGCCTGTTGTTGTTACTGCCCCCGGTGCAAAAATCGCTGACGTTGAAACTGATGCCGCATCTTTCCGTTTACCGCCCCGGCGGTTGGAGCCAGGGCGGTAATGCTGCCAACGGCAACACCTTCGACGGCGAGTTCCAGCGTAAAAACGACGATCGCTATACGCTGGATCATCAGCCCGACGATCATGACAAACGCAACGATCGTTGAAAAAACGCGGCCCAGGCCGCGTTTTTCGCATCAGTAGCTCAGTATTGCCATCAAAAGCGAAAATTTTTTTGGCCGCCCCCTTGAAGGGGGATGGAATGCCCCCATTTCAAATCCCACAAGCCGGTATTCACAATCCGGTGACAACCCTAAATCTGATAGAGACCTTCTTACAGGAGAGCGTTCAATGAGTATTCGTCCATTGCATGACCGCGTTATCGTCAAGCGCAAAGAAGTTGAATCAAAATCTGCTGGCGGCATCGTCCTGACTGGCTCTGCAGCGGGTAAATCTACTCGTGGCGAAGTTGTCGCGGTGGGTAAAGGGCGTGTTCTGGAAAGCGGCAACATCCAGCCGCTGGATGTGAAAGTTGGCGATATCGTGATTTTCAACGACGGTTACGGCGTGAAAGCAGAGAAGATCGACAATGAAGAAGTGTTGATCATGTCCGAAAGCGACATTCTGGCAATTGTTGAAGCGTAAGTGCGCTTTATCTTCTGAACTGAACGAGTTGAAGGGAAATACCAATGGCAGCTAAAGACGTAAAATTCGGCAATGACGCTCGCGTGAAAATGCTCCGCGGCGTGAATGTTCTCGCTGATGCAGTAAAAGTGACCCTGGGCCCGAAAGGCCGTAACGTAGTGCTGGATAAGTCCTTCGGCGCTCCTACCATCACTAAAGATGGCGTATCTGTTGCTCGTGAAATCGAACTGGAAGACAAGTTTGAAAACATGGGCGCGCAAATGGTGAAAGAAGTTGCCTCTAAAGCGAACGACGCTGCGGGCGACGGTACCACCACTGCAACCGTACTGGCTCAATCCATCATCACCGAAGGCCTGAAAGCTGTGGCTGCCGGCATGAACCCAATGGATCTGAAGCGCGGTATCGACAAAGCGGTTATCGCCGCTGTTGAAGAGCTTAAAAAACTGTCCGTACCTTGCTCTGACTCCAAAGCTATCGCTCAGGTAGGCACCATCTCTGCAAACTCCGACGAAACCGTGGGTAAACTGATTGCAGAAGCGATGGAGAAAGTGGGCAAAGAAGGCGTTATCACCGTTGAAGAAGGCACTGGCCTGCAAGACGAGCTGGACGTTGTTGAAGGTATGCAGTTCGACCGCGGTTACCTGTCTCCATACTTCATCAACAAGCCAGAAACCGGTTCTATCGAACTGGAAAGCCCGTTCATCCTGCTGGCTGACAAGAAAATCTCCAACATCCGTGAAATGCTGCCAGTACTGGAAGCCGTAGCGAAAGCCGGCAAACCACTGCTGATCATTGCTGAAGATGTTGAAGGCGAAGCGCTGGCTACTCTGGTGGTTAACACCATGCGCGGCATCGTGAAAGTGGCTGCGGTTAAAGCACCTGGTTTCGGCGACCGTCGTAAAGCTATGCTGCAGGATATCGCTACCCTGACTGCCGGTACCGTTATCTCTGAAGAGATTGGTCTGGAGCTGGAAAAAGCGACCCTGGAAGACCTGGGTCAGGCTAAGCGCGTTGTGATCAACAAAGACACCACCATCATCATCGATGGCGTGGGCGACGAAGCGACTATCCAAGGCCGCGTTACCCAGATCCGTCAGCAGATCGAAGAAGCGACCTCTGACTACGATCGTGAAAAACTGCAGGAGCGTGTCGCTAAACTGGCTGGCGGCGTTGCCGTTATCAAAGTGGGCGCAGCAACTGAAGTTGAAATGAAAGAGAAGAAAGCCCGAGTTGAAGATGCCCTGCACGCGACCCGTGCTGCGGTTGAAGAAGGCGTGGTTGCCGGCGGTGGTGTTGCACTGATCCGCGTAGCAAGCAAAATCGCTAACCTGAAAGGCGACAACGAAGACCAGAACGTCGGTATCAAGGTTGCTCTGCGCGCGATGGAATCTCCACTGCGTCAGATCGTAATCAACGCCGGTGAAGAAGCTTCCGTGATTGCCAACAACGTGAAAGCAGGCGAAGGCAGCTACGGCTACAACGCTTACACCGAAGAATACGGCGACATGATCGCGATGGGTATCCTGGATCCAACCAAAGTAACCCGTTCTGCTCTGCAGTACGCGGCTTCTGTGGCTGGCCTGATGATCACCACCGAGTGCATGGTGACCGACCTGCCAAAAAGCGACGCACCTGATTTAGGTGGCGCTGGCGGTATGGGTGGCATGGGCGGCATGGGCGGCATGATGTAATCATCCCCCACGTTCGCGTGTGCAAAAGCCCCGGCCAATTGGTCGGGGCTTTTTTTTGCGTGCTTTGTCTCACTGCTTTTGATGATATTTATGCAGACCGGGCTGATTTAGCTGGTAAACTGATCTTTCATCAGCTGTCGCTCAAGACGTTGGCCAGCACCAGTGGCAACGGATGCTTAAGAGATAGCAACGCTTTCTGATAAGCTTTTGCGAAACTCTCAATATAGATGGGGAACAAGATGCGGATTAAAGCCTTACTGGGTCTTTCGGCAGCCTTGCTGCTGGCAGGTTGCAGCAGCACCAATGAACTTTCCGCCGCAGGTCAGCAGGTTAAATTTACCGATACCAAACCGGCGGCAGAATGCCAGTTGGTGGGCGAAGTGACTGGCACCCAGAGCAACTGGTTGTCCGGTAACGGTGGTGAAGGCAGCTCCATGCGCGGCGCGGCAAACGATCTGCGCAACAAGGCAGCGGCAATGGGCGGCAACGTGATTTATGGCGCGACCAGCCCAAGCCAGAACCTGCTTTCAAGCTTTGCCCCGCTGGACAGCAAAATGGCCGGCCAGGTTTATAAGTGCCCGTAACGCAAGATTAATGCGTACGTCATAGCATAAAAAAGAGGCATGCCCAGGCATGCCTCTTTTGTTTTTGTCATTCCGCCGGTCCGTCAATCTTGCATCAGGCGCAGGTCGAGCGGCGTTTTGCTTGGCTTGCCGCCGACTTCACGGGTCAGACGCGGCACCATATATCCGGAAACCTTGCTCAGCAGCGCCTGCATAATGGCGCGCGCTTCGTCGTCACTGACCATAAAGTGCGCCGCGCCTTGTACCTTATCCAGCACGTGGATGTAATAGGGCAGGATACCGGCGTCAAACAGCGCATTGCTCAGCGCCGCCAACGTGTCGGCGTTGTCGTTGATGCCGCGCAGCAACACACTTTGGTTCAGCAAGGTGACGCCGGCCAGACGCAGTTGCGCCATGGCTCCCTGCAGTTCACGGTCAATCTCATTGGCATGATTGATGTGCGTGACCATCAGCACCTGCAGGCGTGAGGCCGACAGCCTGCGGCACAGTTCTGGCGTGATACGTGCCGGGATCACCACTGGCAAACGGGTGTGGATGCGCAGGCGTTTTACGTGCTCAATGGCTTCCAGTTCCCCGATCAGCCAGTCCAGCTCGTGATCTTTGGCCATCAGCGGATCGCCACCGGAGAAAATAATCTCATCCAGTTCCGGGTGTTGGCGGATATAATCCAACGCCTGACGCCAGTTGGCTTTATTGCCCTGGTTGTCCTGATACGGAAAATGGCGACGGAAGCAGTAGCGGCAGTTAACCGCACAGCCGCCTTTAACCAACAGCAAAGCACGATTACGGTATTTGTGCAGCAGGCCTGGCACCACGCTACGCTGTTCGTCCAGCGGATCGGTCGTGAAGCCGGGTGCATTGATGAATTCTTCGCTGGCGGTCAGAACCTGACGCAATAGCGGGTCATTGGCGTCGCCGGGACGCATGCGTGCGGCGAAGGCGCGGGGTACGCGCAATGCAAACAGCCGACGGGCTTCACGGCCCTGCGGCAGGTCCGGATGCGTATTCAGTGACAAAAGCTGCAGTAATTCATCGGGATCGGTAATAACATCGGCGAGTTGATGCAACCAATCTTCTCTATATGCCGTACTTTGGGTTATAATGTGTGCCATTTTTTTGGCTAAGCTACCAGTTTAAATATTCAGAGGGCCATCATGGCGACTTATTCTAGCAACGATTTCCGTCCGGGTCTTAAAATCATGTTCGAGGGCGAACCTTACGCTATCGAATCCAGTGAGTTCGTTAAACCGGGCAAAGGCCAGGCATTTGCGCGCGTTAAAATGCGTCGTCTGCTGACCGGCACTCGCGTTGAGAAAACCTTCAAATCTACCGACTCTTGCGAAGGCGCGGACGTGGTAGATACCAACATGAACTACCTGTACAACGACGGTGAGTTCTACCACTTCATGCACCCTGAGACTTTCGAGCAACACGGTGTTGAAGAAAAAACCGTTTCTGATGCGGCAAAATGGCTGCAAGACAACGCAGAATGTATCGTTACCCTGTGGGACGGTCGTCCAATCGCGGTTCAGCCACCGAACTTTATCGAAGCAGAAATCACTGACACCGATCCAGGTCTGAAAGGTGATACTGCCGGTACCGGCGGCAAGCCTGCCACCCTGAGCACTGGCGCCGTGGTTAAGGTTCCATTGTTCGTACAGATTGGTGAAGTTGTTCGCGTTGACACCCGCTCTGGCGAATACGTCTCACGCGTAAAATAAGTTTCAAAAGAAAGGAGCCCTGCGCGGCTCCTTTGTTTTACCTTCCGTATCTCGTTGGCAGAATCTACATAATGAAAAAAACTCTGTTAGCCGTTGTCTCCCTACTGTTACTGATGTCCCTTAGCGGCTGTAATACTTTCCGTGGTTTCGGTGAGGACGTTCAGCACCTCGGCGGCGCTATTTCGCGTACTGCCAGCTAATAACCATTAAAGCCTCTAATGTAATCGTGCGAAATAAAACCATTTTAAACAGCAACTCTCGCTAATATTTACTACGCTTAGAAAGCCGTACTTTTTCATCACTGACAAATAAGGACTTTCCTATGCTGAAGAAAAGTATTATCGCGATTTTCTCTTTGATGATCTTGACCTCATTGACCGCATGCAACACCACTCAGGGCGTGGGCGAGGACATCCAGGCTGGCGGCAAGGCTATCCAGCGTAGCGCGGAATAACTCCCTTTACTGACTTGCGGTATTCCGCGAAAAGCTGCCCAAAGGCATCGTTGTGGGATACCGCTTCCCCTGTTGACCTATCTCCTGCCGAAAGCTTTGTACTGTTATCCTCCCCGGCAGTGGGTATAATCCCCTGGCATATCACAACGCTAAATGGGACGACCCGTTTACGCATCTGCATTCGGGGACGACCCCACCGTTATGGAGCCTGTTTCATGGCTTGGATTATTCTGCTTATTGCCGGTTTGTTGGAAGTCGTATGGGCTGTTGGCCTGAAATACACCCATGGTTTTACTCGTTTGACCCCCAGCATTATTACTGTTGCCGCCATGGTGGTCAGCATGCTGCTGTTAGCACATGCGATGAAAACGCTGCCCGCCGGCACGGCTTATGCCGTTTGGACTGGCATTGGTGCGGTAGGTGCGGCAATTATGGGGATGGTGTTACTTGGTGAATCAACCAATATCGCACGCATCCTCAGCCTGTGCCTGATTGTTGTCGGCATACTTGGGTTGAAGTTCAGCAGTCACTGATGCTGCGTTTGTTTCACCCAGATTAGCTTATCCGTATCAAAGCCGTTGTGTTTCGCGGTTTGCACTAATCTGTCGCGCGTGGCGGCGTCCAGCGTCGGCGTGCGCGACAGTATCCACAAATACCCTCGGTTTGGGCCGCAAACCAGCGCGTAGCGATAATCTGCATCCAACTCAATCACGTTATACCCACCGTAGAAAGGCCCAAAAAAGGACACCTTGAGTGCGGCTACCTGTGGTGAGCCGGTAAAATAGGCCTTGCCCGTGCTTTCCTGCCATTGTTGTTTTTGCGTATTAAAACCCCGGTTCACCACTTTGAGGCCGCCGTCTTCGCGTGGGCTGTAGTTGGCGGTGACCTGTTCGAGGCCGCGTTCAAAACGGTGATCAAAACGCGCGATTTCATACCAGGTGCCGAGATAGCGCTGGCTGTCGAAATCATTCACTACTTTGATGTTCTTCGGCGGGGAAACGCTGCAAGCGGCGGAAAGGAAGGCGGGAATGATCGCGCATAGCTTTGACCGAAAACGCATTGGTTACTCCTGTTTACCGGGTTGGAATAAACAGTGTAGCCGAAAGGCAAAGCAGACGGCCAACGGGAGTTGGCCGCCAGAAGTGTTTTACAGCGTCACCACGCCGATAACGGTGACGACGCTGAGGATGGCCGCCAGGCCATAGAAGACCCATTTACCGGCCGGCACGTGGATTTTCAAATCGTGCATCGCATGGTGTATACGGTGCAGACCGCACCACAGCGGCAGGATAATCATCAGCAGCAGGAACAGCCGGCCAATCAGGCTCTGGCAGAAAGCCAACACGCGGTCATAGCCCAGCGCATCGCCAGGGAACCACCCCAGTGGCAGCAGAATGCCGACCAGCAGCACGATAGCGGGCGCGATGATCGCGCCCCACATGCCGCCGGCGCCGAATAATCCCCAGAAAACCGGTTCGTCTGAGCGTTTAGGTGCTTGATTTATCATGTTTCCTCCGGATTACAGCAGGGCCACGGCCAGGATGACCACGCTGGCGACCAGCGTTACCGCCCACAGCGCTTTGACGATAGGCCCTGGCCCCATTTTTTCGCTGTTGACCACGATATTGGCGGCTTTCGGTGCCAAATCGAACCAGGTTTTGGTGTGCAGCAACGCCGCCAGCAGGGCGACTACGTTAATCAGCAGCACCAGCGGGTTTTGCAGAAAACCGACGAACCCTGCCCAGCTCTCCGCACCGCCTTTCAGCGCAAAAACGCCGTAGATCAGCACGATGCTGAACCACACGGCCGGCACCGAGGTCCCTTCACGCAGCATATAGAAACGATAGAAGCCGAGCTTTTGCCACCAGGTTGGCGTCATGGTGCGCACATAGGGCTTACGTTGTGTTGTCATTGCGGTTTCTCTCCCTTATTGCGGCTTCAGCATGGCGATCATGAAGTCTTTGGCACTTTCCACCTTGCCCTGCTGGATAGCAGCGGCCGGGTCGACGTGCTTCGGACACACTTCAGAGCAGTAGCCGACAAAGGTACAGCTCCACACGCCGTTTTGGCCGTTGAGTTGCGCCATGCGCTGTTTCTGGCCGTGGTCGCGATTATCCAGGTTGTAGCGGTGCGCCAGGGTGATTGCCGCTGGGCCGATGAACTCTGGGTTCAAACCGAACTGCGGGCAAGCGGCGTAACACAGCCCGCAGTTGATACAGCCGGAGAACTGGTGGTACTTGGCCATCTGCGCCGGTGTTTGCACGTTAGGGCCGTCTTCCGGTTTGCGGTTATTGCCGATGATGTAAGGCTTAATCGCCTCCAGGCTTTCGATAAAGTGGGTCATATCGACCACCAGATCGCGTTCAATCGGGAAGTTACCCAGTGCCTCTACCTTCATGCCGTCGGTGTATTCGCGCAGGAAGGTCTTGCAGGCCAGTTTCGGTACCCGGTTGACCATCATGCCGCACGAACCGCAGATAGCCATGCGGCATGACCAGCGGTAGGAAAGGTCGGGCGCCAGGTTATCCTTGATGTAACCCAGCGCGTCGAGCAGCGAGGTTTGTTCATCGTAAGGCACCGCGAAGGTCTCGAAATGTGGCTCTGCGTCGCATTCCGGGTTATAGCGCATGACCTCGATTTTCAGGGTGTTCATCTCAGCCATTTGCCTGCTCCTTATCCTTTTTGTCCTGCGCTTCGGCTTCAGCGCCGTACACACGTTTGGCCGGTGGCAGTTTGGTGATCTTCACGTCGCTGTATTCCAGGCGCGGTGCGCCGTTAGGGTTATGGAACGCCAGCGTATGCTTCAGGAAATTCACGTCGTCACGTTCGGTGCAGCCTTCATCCAGACGCTGGTGGGCACCGCGGGATTCTTTACGGTTAAAGGCGGAGTGCGCCATGCATTCGGCGACGTCCAGGCCGTAGCCCAGCTCGATGGTGTACAGCAGATCGGTATTGAACACGCTGGAGTTATCGGTGATTTTGACGCGCTTGAAGCGTTCTTTCAGCTCAGCCAGTTTATCGATGGTTTTTTGCATCAGTTCTGGCGTACGGTAGATACCGCAGCCTTCTTCCATCGACAACCCCATTTCATCGCGAATCTTCGACCAGTTTTCGCTGCCTTCCTGCTTCATCAAATTGCCTAGTCGGGTTTCGACGTCGCGCCCTTGCGCATCAAGGGCACTGCCATTGGCCGGGCCAGATTCCAGCGAGCGACGAGCTGCATGCTCACCGGCCACCCGGCCGAACACCACCAGTTCCGCCAGCGAGTTGGATCCCAGACGGTTGGCACCGTGCAGACCGACTGAAGAGCATTCGCCGACGGCGAACAGCCCCTTGATGCGGGTTTCACAGTTTTGATCGGTTTCAATGCCGCCCATGGTGTAATGCGCCGTTGGGCGTACCGGGATGGGGTCTTTTACCGGATCGACGCCGACGTAGGCCTTGGCCAGTTCACAGATGAACGGCAGGCGTTCGAGCAGCTTCTTTTCCCCCAGATGGCGCAGGTCGAGATAGACCACGTCGCCGCGCGGGGTGGCGATGGTGCGACCGGCACGCCATTCGTGCCAGAAGGCCTGCGAAACTTTATCGCGCGGGCCCAGCTCCATGTATTTGTTCTTCGGCTCGCCCAGCGGGGTTTCCGGGCCCATGCCGTAGTCCTGCAAATAACGGTAGCCGTCTTTGTTCACCAAAATACCGCCTTCGCCGCGGCAGCCTTCGGTCATCAGGATGCCGGAACCCGGCAGGCCGGTAGGGTGATATTGGACGAACTCCATATCGCGCAGTGGGATGCCGTGATGGAACGCCATGCCCATGCCATCACCGGTGACGATGCCACCATTGGTGTTGTAGCGGTACACGCGTCCGGCACCGCCGGTGGCCATGATCACCGCATTGGCGCGGATCTGCACGCGGGTGCCTTCCATCATGTTCATTGCGACCAAACCGCGGACCTGACCGTCATCCACCAGAATATCCAGCACAAAGTGCTCGTCGAAACGTTGGATTTGCGGGTATTTGAGCGAGGTCTGGAACAGGGTATGCAGCATGTGGAAGCCGGTCTTGTCGGCGGCGAACCAGGTTCGTTCAATCTTCATGCCGCCGAAGCGACGCACGTTGACCGAACCGTCCGGTTTACGGCTCCACGGGCAGCCCCACTGTTCCAACTGGGTCATTTCCCGCGGGCAGTTGTGGACGAAATGGTCGACCACGTCTTGCTCACACAACCAGTCGCCACCGGCAACGGTGTCATTGAAGTGGTAGTCAAAAGAGTCGTGATCCTGAGTGACGGCGGCGGATCCCCCTTCGGCGGCTACCGTATGGCTGCGCATCGGGTAGACTTTTGAGATGAGCGCGATTTTCAGTTGGGGGTTGGCTTCCGCTGCGGCTATTGCTGCACGTAAACCAGCACCCCCGGCCCCAATAATGGCAAGATCGGCGTTAAAGGTTTGCACTGCATTCCTCCAATATTCTTGTTAAGAACGGCAAATTAAATATCTATGCTTAATATTTATAAATATTCTTCGGGTGCTAACTAACTGAGTTCATTGTCGTTGCATAAAGCTTAAGGATAGATATCTCCCACCAATAATGTGGAATTAACTATACCTAAAGTTAAGTAGAAGAAATTTGATGTGATCGATTGTTTTGCCTTTTAACCGGCGGGCGGAAGGATAATTGCCTGTGGATTCGATTTAACGTTTATTCAACTTTTATTAACCTTTTTGCCAACTATTTATCAGGTAATGTCGAGGTTAAAGCGGCCGAGCTGTTAAGAATTTGTTTGCATGCCAGGATACGAGTAGACTGCATCCCCTGTTTGATTTCGGAGTAATTACCATGAGCGAAACGGCAAGCTGGCAGCCAAGTGCACCCATCGCCAATTTGTTGAAACGCGCAGCGATCCTGACTGAGATCCGGCGTTTCTTCGCCGATCGTGGCGTGCTGGAAGTTGAGACGCCAACCATGAGCCAGGCGACGGTCACCGATATTCACCTGTTCCCGTTCCAGACGCGTTTTGTCGGGCCCGGAGCGGCGGATGGCATGACGCTGTACATGATGACCAGCCCGGAATACCACATGAAACGTCTGCTGGCGGCGGGCAGCGGGCCGATCTATCAGATGGGGCGCAGTTTCCGCAATGAAGAGGCCGGTCGTCATCACAACCCTGAATTCACCATGCTGGAGTGGTACCGTCCGCACTACGACATGTACCGGCTGATGAACGAGGTGGATGATCTGCTGCAGCAGGTACTGGACTGCGAGAGTGCGGAGACCCTGTCTTATCAGCAGGCTTTCCTGCGCCATCTGGATATCGATCCGCTGTCGGCGGAGAAGGTACAACTGCGTGAAGCGGCGGCCAAACTCGATCTGAGCAACATTGCCGATACCGAAGAGGATCGCGATACGCTGCTGCAATTGTTGTTTACCGTTGGCGTGGAGCCGTACATCGGCCGTGATAAACCGGCGTTCGTTTATCACTTCCCGGCCAGCCAGGCGTCGCTGGCGGAGATCAGCACTGAAGATCACCGCGTGGCGGAGCGTTTCGAAGTCTATTTCAAAGGTATTGAACTGGCGAATGGCTTCCGTGAACTGACCGACAGCCGCGAGCAGCGTCAGCGTTTTGATCAGGACAACCGCAAGCGAGCGGAACGCGGTTTGCCGCAGCACCCGATTGATAACAACCTGCTGGATGCGCTGCAGCACGGTATGCCGGAGTGTTCCGGTGTGGCGCTAGGCGTTGATCGGCTGGTGATGCTGGCGTTGGGCGCTGAAAGCCTGAGTGAAGTGTTGGCCTTCCCGGTCGGGCGCGCATAACCGCTAATTCAGCACCATTGCGATAAAAAAAGGGTTCGGCCATGGCCGAACCCTTTTTGCATTCGGCGGTTACAAACTGCCCGATTCGCGTTTGGTGTTGGGCGCCGGTGTGGAGGCCGGCGTGCGACCGTTGCTGGTCAGGCGGGAGAGCGTCTCGCTGCGAACCTGGAATGGTGGGTACGGCAGCGTAATGCCGTGCTCGCGATAGCCGGACAAGATCAACTGATGGATCTCGTGGCGCAACGGCATGCGGTGGCCCATCTCGGCGGCGTAAATACGCAGTTCAAAGATCTGGATACCCTGCTGCAGATCGACCAGATAAACCTCCGGTGCCGGATTATCCAGCACCAGCGAACAGCGTTCGGCGGCATTGGTCAGGATTTTGGTCACTTCTTCGCTGTTGGCTTCTGCCGGTGCCGGTACGGTCAGTACCACACGAGTCAGGTTGTCCGACAGCGACCAGTTAATGAACTGCTCGGTGATAAACGCCTTGTTCGGCACGATGATCTCTTTGCGATCCCAGTCCGAAATGGTGGTGGCGCGGGTGTTGATCTTGGTGACGGTACCGGTCAGGTTGCGGATCGTCACGGTATCACCAATGCGGATCGGTTTTTCAAACAGGATGATCAGGCCGGAGATAAAGTTGGAGAAGATCTCCTGCATACCAAAGCCCAACCCCACGCTGAGCGCGGTCACTACCCACTGCAATTTCGACCATTCGATACCGATCCAGGAAAAGCTGAGGATGGCGCCGAACAACAACAACAGATACTTGGTAATGGTGGTGATGGCGTAGCCGGTGCCCGGCGACAGATCCAGGTGCTGCAGTACCGCCAGCTCCAGCAGGGCCGGCAGGTTACGCACCAGCTGCATGGTAACGATCAGCACCAGGATGGCGATCAATACCGCACCCAAGGTGATTGGATGCGCGGTTTCCACGCCGTTGACCGTCGAGGTCACGTCCCACAGGGAGATGTTTTCCAGGAAGGCGAAGGCCGAGTGAATTTCTGACCACAGCACGATCACCGACACCAGCGCGATCATCGTCAGGATCGAACGAACCAACCGGAGCGACTGGGCGCTGATGGTATCCAGATCGATTTCTGAATCATCCATGTCCATCGATCCTTCGGTGCTATTGGGCGTATGCGGTGTTTCTTCTTCACCGCGCGCACGCTGAGCCAGAATATCGGCCCGGCGTTGCTTGGCGCGGTCAAAGGCGATACGTCGCCGTTGGATCAGCATCCAGCGGCGAATAATGTGGTAAATCACCAGCAGGAAGAACCAGATGGCCACCGACGTTTCCAACCGTGCCAACAGTGCCTGAGAGGTGGTCAGATAGCCGACGGCGGAGGCCAGCGCCGCCAGCAGCGGCGCGGACAGCAATAGCCCCCACAGCGCGGTGTTGACCATGTTGTCGCCGGAGCCTTTTTTATCCAGATACAGCGGAATGCCGGCACGTTTCAGGCTATTGGTGACGATGGCCAAAGCCAGACACAGCAGGATAAAGCACAGCCGCCCCAGGGTATTGGCAAACTCGCGTTCTTTCAGGCTGTCGAAGGTGATCAACGCCATGATCAGCGGCACTATCAGCCAGATCGACATTTTGTAATAGCGCATGGCGCGTGAAACCTGCTTCACCGGCCAGCGGAAATGCACGATAAACAACCCCTGTGGGTGGGCGAAGGCGGCGCAAATCATACATACCCACAGGATCGGCAGCGTGGCGGTGACACCCTTGCCGATCGCTTCGGCTACCGGGTAGTTCCAGGCGCTTTGCAGGCCAAAGCCGAGCGCTGCCCAGAGCACCGGCAGCGGCAGTGCCACCAAAATCGACCAGAATACGGTGCGCAGGGTCAGGAAGAATTCGTCCTGGGTCACTTTGCCAACCCGGCTGCTGGCGCGCGTCAGGAAGGCGTGGTAGTGCTTGCGAGAGCTGATGCTGAAAATAACCAGCAGCAGGGCACCGAAGATGGGGATCAGCGTTTCGCGGCTGGTCACCATCATCATGAAGGCCCCACCGAGCTGTGACAGCGTATCCAGCGACAGCAGACGTGTCAGATCGTGCGCGACGTTAATCGGATAGGACAGGGTGATAGGATTGACGTCAGGCACCCAGAACAGATAGCGGTGGGTGGCGTCCTTGATTTCGTTTAACGCCTCGATCAACTGGGTGTTGGCCACTTTCAGCTTGGTCAGCTCTAGGATCTGAGTATCGCACCCGGACAGCAGTGAATTCAGCAGTTCCCTCTGAGTGCGTAACTGGGCGTCGACAATGCGTCTTTCCGCGCTGGTCAGTTCACTGCCGTCGTCACGTTTGAATTCGCGCTGTGACAGTTTTTCCAGTTGGCTTTCAAACTGCAGGCGCTGTACGCGCAGTTGGGCCATATCGCCATCGAGCTGCTGCGGCTTGGGCATTTCCGGCAGCGTGGCGACCTGAGCACGCAGGGTTTCTCCCAGCGCCGATGAGGAGCCGAGCCACTGGGCCTGTTCGATAATGGTGCTTAATGCCTGGCGCACCTGCAGCGTTTGCGCGGCGGCCTGACGTTGTTGGGATGAAATCAGATCCATGCGCTGGGCCTGATTGTTCAGCGCCGCAGACAGTTCACGGTTGATTTGCAACTGCTGACTGATACTTTTCGGCAGATCGCCATTTTGCTCGGCCAACTGCTCGGTTTTTTCCAGTGCCAGTTCGGCTTCGCGCTGTCGCTGGGCATTGAGGTTATTGCGCAGCGCCTGCAGTTGAACGTCAATCTTCTCGTGGCGCTTTTTGTAGACTTCGGCGCGCATCCGCGCCAGTTCCTGGCGGTTGTTGGCCGACAGCTGTGCCAGTTCGAGCTCATCGACTTTGGCTTTGCGTGCAGCGGCTTCCGCCTGCAATAACGCCAGCGCAGCCTGAGCATGCGGAGTGGTCGGGTTGGCGGGTTGGGCCTGCAGGCGACGTTGAACCTCGGTCAATGCACGGCGAGCGTCGGTCTGTTGCTGTGGCAATTGGCCGAGGGAATCGCTGATTTCCCGCGTGCGCTCCTGCTCTTGCTGCAGCAAACGCGCCTGTTCCAGCAGCAGGCTGCTGGTTTGCAGGATTTGCTGTTCCAAATCGCTGGCGGGCAGGTTATCGCCGTTCGGCAGGATTTTGCTGTCTTCCAGCGCTAACTGACGACGCAGTTCCTGCGTCATCTTCGGGAAATCGTCGATCACGCGCTGATACTGCTCAACGCGCGTTAGCGACTCTTTACGCTCCGACAGCCAGTTGAGGGCGCTTTGCAACGCCTCAGTGGTTTCCGCCTGATTAGGCGCGCTCTTGTTGCTCTCGGCCTGCTTCAGCTCCTGTTTGAGCTGTGTTTCGGTGGGCACCGTGGCGGCCAGCACCGGTTGAGCCAGTAAGCAACCGAGCAATAACGTGATAATCAGGCGCACAGCGTCAATTCCTTCAGATCTGCGGTGTTTCAACGGCAGCAGACGCGGCCGGGATTTCTGCGAAGGCTTCGCCCATGCGGGTCACGGTGCCGTTGTTCAGCTGCGGCGCGAACTGTACGCTGCCTGGGGTAAACAGGTTAATGACCGTCGAACCCAGCTTGAAGCGGCCCATTTCTTCGCCTTTCTCCAGCACGATAGCGCCTTCCGCACCTTCTTCAGGATAGGTCCAGCGTTTGATAATGCCTTCGCGTGGCGGGGTTACCGTGCCGGCCCAGACGGTTTCGATGCTGCCGACGATGGTGGCGCCCACCAGGATCTGCACCATTGGCCCGACAGCGGTATCAAACACGCAGATCACACGCTCATTGCGCGCGAACAGGTTTGGCACGTTGGCCGCGGTCAATGGGTTAACGGAGAACAGGTCACCCGGCACATAAATCATTTCGCGCAGCACGCCGTTGCACGGCATATGTACGCGGTGATAATCCCGCGGAGCCAGGTAGGTGGTGGCGAACAGACCGTTACGGAACGGCTCTGCCAGCACATAGTTGCCGGCCAACAGCGCTTCCAGGCTGTAGTTGTGGCCTTTGGCCTGGAAAATTTGGTCGTCGTGGATCTGGCCGAGCTGGCTGATGGCACCGTCTGCGGGCAGGGCCAGCCAGTTGGCGTCGCTGATGATCGGGCGGGCGCCGTCACGCAGCGGGCGTACAAAGAATTCGTTGAAGCTGGCGTAGGCGCTCAGCTCTGGATGTTGCGACTCTTGCATGTTTACGCGGTAATAACGGGCAAAGCCCTTCAGAACCAATTGGGTCAACCAACCGGCCTGCTTGTCCGCACCCCAGCCCGCCAGGCGGGTCAGAGCCAGCTTCGGTAACCAGTACTGCAATTTAATTTTGATGCTATCCAGCACGTTTAACCTCTTGAATCAGGGTAAAGGGCGCGCATTGTAACGCTGGCTCTGCCACCGTCAACGCCGCCCGGCATTATCAGTCTGCGGCATCGGTGAAGTTCTTGCGAACCTTCACTTGCGCCATGCTTTCCAGAATACGGTGATAGTTGTCGAAACGTTCTTTGGCGATATCGCCTTTTTCCATTGCGGCACGGATAGCACAGCCTGGATCGGTATCGTGGCGGCAATCACGGAACTTGCAACCGCCTAAATAGTTACGGAATTCGACAAAACCTTGGGTGATTTGTTCCGGTTCCAGGTGCCACAGGCCAAACTCACGTACGCCTGGGGAGTCGATCACGTCGCCGCCGTGCTGGAAATGATACAGCCGTGCAGCGGTGGTGGTATGTTGCCCGAGCCCAGAGACATCGGAAACCTGATTTACCAGAATTTGCTCTTTGGAAGCTGGCAGCAGAGCGTTAAGCAGGCTGGACTTGCCGACCCCCGACTGCCCGGCGAAAATACTGATGCGGCCGACCAGCGCTTGTTCAAACGCTTCCATGCCTTCGCGCGTCTGGCTGGAGACTTCCAGCACTCGATAACCAATCTTGCGATAGGTATCCATCATGCCGTCGACCCGTTTGCGCGCTTCGGCATCCAACAGATCGATCTTGTTCAGTACGATCAGCGGTTCAACTTCCAGCGTTTCACAGGCCACCAGGTAGCGGTCGATGATGTTCAGCGAAAGCTCGGGTAATATCGCCGAAACGATAACGATTTGGTTGATATTGGCGGCGATAGGTTTCACGCCGTCATAGAAATCTGGGCGTGTCAGCACCGAGGTGCGTTCATGCACGGCCTCGACAATGCCTTTGACCCCTTCATGGGTACCGACGCCAGGGCGCCACACTACGCGATCGCCGGTGACCAGCGAACGCAGCGTACGGCGAATATTGCAGCGGTGTTGGGTGCCGTCCGCTGCCTCAACGTCGGCATGCATCCCGAAACGGCTGATGACGATGCCGTCCTGCGGCTCGCCCAGTTGGGAATCATCCAGTTCCGGTTTTTTATCGGTGCGTTTCAGGCGACGTTGATGGTTCGCCTGTACACGGCGTTCTTGACCTTTGGACAGTTTGTTCTTGCTCACTGCGCCTCACTTGAATCCGCTTTATCGCTCATGGCGACCAAAAGGACTATGATACACGCTATTTTATATTAAATAACCGTTGTTAGCCGCCACGCGCAGCGCACCTTGGCCGCTGAACGGCCAGCGCCGGTCGCCGCCTTGCCTACAGTTTGTTTATCTTTTGGCTTTTACGCAGGAAATATCATGACAGGAAACGAAAATAACCTGATTTGGATCGATCTGGAGATGACCGGGTTGGATCCTGAACGCGATCGCATTATCGAGATCGCTACGCTGGTCACCGACGCCAATCTGAACATTCTCGCGGAAGGGCCGGTGATCGCCGTACACCAATCCGATGAACAGCTTGCCCTGATGGATGACTGGAACGTGCGCACCCATACCGGCAGCGGCCTGGTGGAGCGGGTGAAAGCCAGCCAGTTCGACGACCATGCCGCTGAGCTGGCCACCATCGCCTTCCTGCAGCAGTGGGTACCGGCGGGCAAATCGCCGATCTGCGGCAACAGCGTGGGTCAGGACCGCCGTTTCCTGTTCCGCTATATGCCCGAACTGGAAGCCTACTTCCATTACCGTTATCTGGACGTCAGTACGCTGAAAGAATTGGCGCGCCGTTGGAAGCCGGAAATCCTCAGTGGCTTCAAGAAGCAGGGCACCCACCAGGCAATGGACGACATTCGCGAGTCGGTAGGTGAACTGGCCTATTACCGCGAACATTTCATCCAGTTATAACGAATGCAGGGCCTCTTGATCGGGGCCCTACTGCCGAAAGCAGCCGATTCCGCCGCTTAATTAATCAGTTTGGCGCTTTAATCGGCAATCAAACAAAAATCGCGTTTTTTTGCTTTCAGGGGCTTGCGGCAAAAAGGATTTCTCGTATAATGCGCACCCCGTACCGATGAAGAATTTCGTTTAGTTCCGACATCGATACGCCGGGCGGGAATAGCTCAGTTGGTAGAGCACGACCTTGCCAAGGTCGGGGTCGCGAGTTCGAGTCTCGTTTCCCGCTCCAAATTCAACAATGCTGCTTAGGTGGCGTGATGAATAAAAAAAGTATCAGGTAGTACCCATGCGACGCGGGAATAGCTCAGTTGGTAGAGCACGACCTTGCCAAGGTCGGGGTCGCGAGTTCGAGTCTCGTTTCCCGCTCCAAAAAATTCAAAGGCCATGTTGTTGTTTGATGGCCGGATGCCCAAAGCATCTCAATGCGGGAATAGCTCAGTTGGTAGAGCACGACCTTGCCAAGGTCGGGGTCGCGAGTTCGAGTCTCGTTTCCCGCTCCAATTTTCTCTTCGTTTCAAACTCAGTCCAACGCCTTTAGCGGCGCGGTTCTTTGCCCCGTTATACATACCCTGTCGAAATGTTGTAAACAGACTTATCCACAGGTAGCGCTCATAATACCCGCAGCTCAAAAAATCAACGCCACACAAATGAAATATTTATCGCATTGATTTATATACATATTTATTTATCCGAAAACGTTATACCGATCACTTGCTCTTTTTGTTGCAGTTGAAAGACAAAGCATTTTTATTTTTATGCACAAATCCACAGAGTGAATATCGGGTCTGAATGAAAGATTTCAGGCATCCCTCGGCAATCCTTTTTCCACAGCCCGTACCAATCGTTTTTTCTGCGTTGTCTGCACTTCTATGCCTTGCGCCTCACGCCGCGCCAACTGTTGTTCCAGTGCCCAGTGGATATGTTCGTCCAGCATTGCGTCCTGTGCCAGCCGGGAGCGCAACGCCACCACTGCCGCATCCTGGTAAGGGGCGTTGCCCAGCGCCACGGCGATATTGCGCAGCCAGCGTAAATGGCCGATACGCCGGATGGCGGAGCCTTCGGTGATGCGCAGGAATTTCTCTTCCGTCCAACCAAAGAGTTCGATCAGTTGCGGTGCATGCAGTGCGGCGCGTGGGCTGAAATCGTCTTCGTCGGTAAGTTGCGAGAAGCGGTTCCACGGGCAGATAAGCTGGCAATCATCACAGCCGTAAATACGATTGCCCAATAACGGCCGGAATTCTTGAGGAATGGCGCCTTCCAACTCAATCGTCAGATAGGAAATGCAGCGGCGCGCATCTACGGTGTAGGGGGCGACGATGGCGCCGGTTGGGCAAGTGGTGATACAGGCGACGCAGCGGCCGCACTGTTCCTCCTGGGGCTTATCCACCGGCAGCGGCAGGTCGATCAGCAGTTCGCCAAGAAAGAACCAGGAGCCGGCTTCGCGGTTTAAAATAAGTGAGTGTTTACCAACCCAGCCAATCCCGGCTTTGGAGGCCAGTGCGCGTTCCATCACCGGCGCGGAGTCGACAAAGGGGCGGAAATTAAGTTCGCCGCAGTAGGCCTGGATCTGATCGCCGAGTTTTTTCAGCCGTTGGCGCAGCAGTTTGTGGTAGTCCCGCCCGAGCGCATAGCGGCTGACATAGCCTAATTCTGGGTTGTTGAGGGTGCTGGCGAAGGCCGCTTTGGCCGGCAGGTAGTTCATGCGCACGCTGATCACGCGCAGCGTGCCGGGCAACAGCTCATGTGGCCGGGCGCGCAGCATGCCATGGCGTGCCATCCACTCCATTTCACCGTGGTATTGTTTGTCCAACCAGGCCTGCAGCTTGGGCTCTTCCGCGCTCAGATCGGTGTCGCAGATGCCTACCTGCTGGAATCCTAGCGATTGCCCCCATTGCTTGATATGTTGGGCGAGTTGATTGAGATCGAGGGGGTGAGTCATGACGGGCCACAGTGAAAAACGATACTCTGACAGTTTACCACACTCTGTCTGGTCTGCGGACTGGATCCGGCGAGCAGAAGCAAGCGCCGCCGCCTCGCTGGGCATTTCTCTCTATCAACTGATGCAACGTGCCGGTGAGGCGGCTTACACGCTGGCGTGCGACCAATATCCTGCCGCCCATCACTGGCTGGTGCTGTGCGGTCATGGCAACAATGGCGGTGACGGCTATGTTGTCGCCCGTTTGGCTGCGGCGGCCGGTGTCAAAGTCAGCCTGATTGCCTGCGAAGGCACACGACCACTGCCCCCAGAAGCGGCTGAAGCCAGACAGGCATGGTTGGCTAGCGGCGGCGAGATCCATCCGGTCGACAGCCGCTGGCCGGAAGACGTGGATCTGATCATCGACGGCCTGCTCGGTACTGGGTTAAGCAGTGCGCCGCGGGCGCCGTACGATGCCCTGATTGAAGCGGTTAACCGCAGCCGCGCGCCGGTTATCGCACTCGATATCCCCTCGGGCCTGCTGGCTGAAAGCGGTGCCGCGCCTGGAGCCGTCATCCGCGCAACGCATACCATGACTTTCATCGCGCTTAAACCTGGCCTGCTGACCGGCCAGGCTCGTGATTGGGTGGGGCAACTTCACCAGAGTACGCTAGGATTATCGGGGTGGCTGGCAAAGCAACCGACGCAGATTCAGCGGCTTACTGCCGAATCGCTGTCCCAGTGGCTGAAACCGCGTCGTCCCTGCTCACATAAAGGTGAACAGGGGCGTTTGTTAGTGGTGGGGGGCGATCACGGCTTTGGCGGCGCGATACGCATGGCGGCAGAAGCGGCGTTGCGCAGCGGCGCAGGATTGGTGCGAGTACTCACTCACATTGAGCATGTCGGGCCCTTGCTGACCGCCAGACCGGAACTGATGGTGCAACCGCTGAGCGACGAAGGGTTGCAGCAGGCGCTCGACTGGGCGGATGTGCTGGTCATTGGCCCGGGGCTGGGTCAGGGCGAATGGGGTAGGAATGCGCTGAAAATATTGCAAGCCAGTGATAAACCGGCGTTATGGGACGCCGATGCGCTGAACTTACTGGCATTAAATCCCGAGAAGCGTCAGAATCGTGTGATTACCCCGCATCCTGGGGAGGCGGCACGCCTGCTGGGGTGCCGTACCGCCGAGATTGAGAGTGACCGCTTACTTGCAGTTCGTAATCTGGTCACGCATTACGGTGGCGTGGCCGTGCTGAAAGGTGCGGGTACGTTGATCGCCGATGATCAAGGCCAGATGGCGATCGCCGACGTCGGCAACGCCGGCATGGCCTCTGGTGGAATGGGCGATGTGCTGTCCGGTATCATCGGCGGTTTGCTGGGGCAAAAGCTCTCACTGTATGATGCAGCCTGCGCCGGTTGCGTGGCGCATGGCGCAGCTGCCGATCGCGTGGCGGCAAGACAAGGAATAAGGGGGATGCTGGCGAGCGATTTATTGCCGGAAATCCCTTATTACGTTAATCCTGAGTTGGCATAAATAGAAACTATCGAATGAAAGAACTCGTTTTACCTCTGCCGGATGAGGCAGCGACTGTCGCATTGGGTACCGCCTTGGCCAAGGCGTGCGATCGCGCCAGCGTAATTTACCTTTACGGTGACCTGGGCGCCGGTAAAACCACCTTCAGCCGTGGTTTTCTGCAGGCATTGGGCCACCAGGGCAACGTTAAAAGCCCAACTTATACGCTGGTGGAGCCTTATGCGCTGCAGCCGCTGGCGGTATACCATTTTGATCTGTATCGCTTGGCCGATCCGGAAGAACTCGAATTTATGGGCATTCGCGATTATTTTGCGCAGGATGCCATTTGCCTGGTGGAATGGCCACAGCAGGGGACCGGCGTCTTGCCGGAACCTGATTTGGAGCTGCATCTCAGCTACCAGGATCAGGGGCGCGAAGCAAAAATTCAGGCGGTTTCTGCCTACGGCAGCCAGCTTTTAGACCGTATTCACGGGCCACAGGAATGACGCCGCAATGACGTATGCGTTGAGAAAATTACTCGTAATCGCCCTGATCGCCGTATTGGGGCCTTTGGGTGCAGCCAGTGCGTTGGCCGCATCGTCGTTGTCTGATATTAAAGTCACCAATGCCCAGCGCGAAGCCACGGTATCGGTGAGCTTTACGGGTCCGCCGGACTATGCCTTCTTCCCGTTGCACGGCCCGGATCGCGTGGTGTTGGATGTAAACCAGAAAGGCAAGGTGGGCGGTTTACCGTTAAATTTCAGCGGCCAGAACCTGGTGAAAAGCATTCGTTCCAGCGCGCCGAAAGACGCCCAGAGCGTAAGGCTGGTGTTTGATCTGACCCAGCGCGCGAAGACCCGGGTAGCCACACGCCAGAACGGCAGTGTCTATACCGTGGTGTTCACCATCGCCGCCGAGGGCAGCGCAAACACTACAGTACGAAAAGCCCCGATGCCGGCACCGGTGGTCGTGAACCCACCGACGCGTAAAGCCCCGGTGGTGGTGAGTGAGCCTGAACCAGAGCCCGCTCCGGTGCGTAGAGCGCCAAGTGGTTCCAATCCTTTCACCAATAAGCCTACCGTGGTTGCGGGTACCGCATCTGAGGTCACGCCGCGCAGCAGCCGCGTATCCGCCGGTTCCGGCGATCGGGTGGTGGTGGCTATTGATGCCGGTCACGGCGGTCAGGATCCGGGCGCCATTGGCCCGAACGGCCTGAAAGAGAAAAATGTAACTATCGCTATCGCTCGCCGCCTGCAGGCATTGTTGGATGCCGATCCCCAGTTTAAACCGGTGTTGACGCGCAACGGCGACTACTTCATCTCAGTGATGGGGCGCTCTGACGTGGCGCGTAAGCAAGGCGCTAACGTGTTGGTCTCGATTCACGCTGACGCCGCGCCAAACCGCAGCGCCAACGGGGCTTCGGTTTGGGTGCTGTCCAACCGCCGCGCCAACAGTGAGATGGCCGGCTGGCTGGAACAACATGAGAAGCAGTCCGAGTTGCTGGGCGGTGCGGGTGATTTGCTGGCCAACAGCCAGGCGGATCCTTACCTGAGCCAGGCGGTGCTGGATCTGCAGTTTGGTCACTCGCAACGCGTGGGCTACGATGTCGCAGTAAAAGTGCTGCAGCAGTTGCAGAGCGTCGGCTCATTGCATAAACGTCGTCCTGAACACGCCAGCCTTGGCGTGCTGCGTTCGCCGGATATCCCATCCTTGTTGGTGGAAACAGGATTTATCAGTAATAGCACGGAGGAGCGGCTGCTCGGCAGTAGCGCATATCAGGAGAAAATTGCCCGGGCGATCCACAACGGCCTGCGCAGTTATTTCCTGGCGCACCCGCTACAAGCCGACCCAAAGGTGGAAAACCGACCGCTGGACGTCGCAGCGGCGGTTAACTCCTCAACACAAGACGTCAGTCAGCCCGCGCCGATCGTCAGTTCGGCCGGCAGCAGCCGCATTAGCGGTAAAACGCAGATCCACGTGGTGAAGCGAGCCGAAACGCTTTCCGGTATTGCCGACAGCTATGGCACCACCATGGCGGCGTTGCGTGACCTGAACAAGCTGAAAAAAGACGGCGTGTGGGTCGGCCAGCGCCTTAAAGTGCCGGCGGGTAAAACCGCCGCGACGGTCAGTACGGTCGCCAAGGCAAAACCCAGCGTGAAGAAGCCGTCCAGGCACAAAGTGACCCGCGGTGATACCTTATCCTCCATCGCTACCCGTTACGGTGTCAGCGTCAGCGACCTGAAACGCGTGAATAAACTGAAGTCGGACGTCGCGCCGCTGGATCGGACGCTGACCATTCCGCAGGCCTAGTGCCCACATTAGAGGAGTCAGCATGCCCATCCAGGTGTTACCGCCCCAGCTTGCCAACCAGATTGCCGCCGGTGAAGTGGTCGAACGGCCCGCGTCAGTGGTAAAGGAACTGGTGGAAAACAGTCTGGATGCCGGTGCAACGCGCATTGATATTGATATCGAACGCGGCGGTGCCAAGCTGATTCGCATCCGCGATAACGGCTGCGGCATCGGTAAAGACGATCTGGCATTGGCATTGGCGCGTCATGCCACCAGTAAAATCAGCACGCTCGACGATTTGGAAGCCATCGTCAGTCTCGGTTTTCGCGGCGAGGCGTTGGCCAGCATCAGCTCGGTTTCCCGTTTGACGCTCACTTCGCGCACGGCGGAACAGAATGAAGCCTGGCAGGCCTATGCCGAAGGCCGCGATCAGGCGGTGACGGTCAAACCAGCGGCGCATCCGATAGGCAGCACGCTGGAAGTGCTGGATCTGTTCTACAACACCCCGGCGCGGCGCAAATTCATGCGCACCGAGAAAACCGAATTCGGCCATATCGATGAGGTGGTGCGGCGCATTGCGCTGGCGCGTTTCGATGTGGCGATCAACCTCAGCCACAACGGCAAACTGATCCGCCAATATCGCGCAGCCAAAGACGAGAGCCACTATGAGCGCCGCCTGGGCAGCATTTGTGGCCCGGCTTTTTTGCAGCATGCCTTGAACATTTCCTGGCAGCATGGCGACCTGACCATTCGCGGCTGGGTGGCTGATCCTGCCGGGGCGCGTCAATTGGGCGAGATGCAGTATTGCTACGTCAATAGCCGCATGATGCGCGATCGTCTGATCAATCATGCCATCCGCCAGGCCTATCAGGATCAGTTGAAAGACGATCAGCAGCCCGCGTACGTACTGTATCTCGAGGTCGATCCGCATCAGGTAGACGTGAATGTGCACCCGGCCAAGCACGAAGTACGTTTTCATCAGGCGCGGTTGGTACATGACTTTATTTATCAGGCGGTAACTACCGTGCTGCAGCAGGTCGGCAACGCGCCGCTGCCGCTGGACGATGAGCCGGAACAACCGTCGGCGCCAACCTGGCAGCCGGAAAACCGCGTCGCCGCCGGCGGCAACCATTTCTCGCAGCCGGCGCCGCGCCGCGAACCTCAGCCAAGTGAACCGGGCGTCGCCCGCGAGCGTGCACCTCAACCGGCCTACCAGGCAGGCAACGGCTACCAAAAGCGCGAAGGCGAGCTTTACGGCAAACTGATGCAGGCTGCTCCGGTGGTGGAGCCAGCGCCAGAAACGCCGAAACAACCGCTGTTCCCACCGGTAAAGGCTGAGCGAGAAGTGCCGCTGGACGGCAGCCAGCACAGTTTTGGTCGGGTGCTGATGATCCATCCGCCGTGCTTCGCCCTGATTGAGCGTCGCCAGCAATTGATGTTGCTCAACCTGCCGGTGGCCGAGCGCTGGTTGCGTCAGGCGCAGCTTAATCCGGCTGAAGAAGGCCTGCGGCCGCAGCCGCTGCTGATCCCCATCAAACTGACGCTGAATAAGCAAGAAGCGGCCGCCTGTGTGCGCCATCAGCCGTTACTGGTCAAAATGGGATTGGATTTGCAGACGGATCATGGGCGTGTGACGTTGCGCGCAGTACCTTTACCATTACGCCAACAAAATTTACAAAAACTGATACCCGAACTGTTAGGCTATCTGGCCGAGCATCAGGAGATGTCGCCCCCGGTGTTAGCCACCTGGTTCGCCCGCCACTTGGGCAGCGAACATGAGCAGTGGAACACCTCGCAAGCGATACAATTGCTGACCGACGTTGAACGACTTTGCCCGCAGCTGGTCAAATCACCACCGAGCGGACTTTTACAACCTGTTGATTTACAGGCTGCACTGGCAGCCCTTACGCATGATTGAAACTGAAATGACACCACGTCCCCCGGCTATTTTTATGATGGGGCCGACCGCCTCGGGCAAGACCGCGTTGGCGATCGCGCTGCGTGAACGCCTGCCTGTGGAACTGATCAGCGTGGATTCCGCGCTGATTTATCGCGGCATGGATATCGGCACGGCTAAACCGAGCGCTGAGGAATTGGCGCAGGCACCGCACCGGCTGATTGATATTCGCGATCCTGCCGAAGTTTACTCAGCAGCAGATTTTCGCGCCGATGCACTAAAAGAGATGGCCGCCATTACCGCCGCCGGGCGTATCCCGCTGCTGGTGGGGGGCACCATGCTTTACTTCAAGGCGCTGCTGGAAGGTTTATCGCCGTTGCCGCCTGCCGATCCGGCGGTGCGTGAGCGTATCGAACAGCAGGCTGCGGAGCAGGGCTGGGACGTTTTACACCGTCAGTTGCAAGAGATTGACCCGGTTGCGGCATTGAGAATTCATCCTAATGATCCGCAGAGACTGTCCAGAGCACTGGAAGTTTTTTTTATTTCGGGTAAAACTTTAACGGAACTGACTAAAATTTCGGGTGAATCGTTGCCGTATCATGTTCACCAATTTGCGATAGCGCCGACCAGCCGTGAGTTGATCCATCAACGCATCGCGCTGCGGTACCATCAAATGTTGGCGGCAGGTTTTGAGACGGAAGCGCGTGCACTTTTTGCACGGGGTGATTTGCATACGGATTTGCCTTCCATTCGCTGTGTCGGTTATCGCCAGATGTGGTCATATTTATCTGGCGAAATTAGTTACGATGAGATGGTTTATCGTGGTATTTGCGCAACACGTCAGTTGGCCAAGCGCCAAATGACCTGGTTACGAGGCTGGAACTCGGTACATTGGCTGGACAGCGAGAAGCCGGGAGAGGCTTTGGACTCGGTAATACAGGTTGTTAGTGCATAGGTCGAGTGATTGTGTACAATTGATGAGTATTCAGCGCGCAAATTTTTTAGGTCGTTTATTTTAGAGCCGACAGGTTCTTAGTTAAAAACAACAAGCAAATAAGGAAAAGATAGAATGGCTAAGGGGCAATCTTTGCAAGATCCGTTCCTGAACGCATTGCGTCGTGAACGTGTTCCGGTTTCTATTTATTTGGTGAATGGTATTAAGCTGCAAGGCCAGATTGAGTCTTTTGACCAGTTTGTCATCCTGTTGAAAAACACGGTGAGCCAGATGGTTTATAAGCACGCTATCTCTACCGTTGTCCCGTCACGCCCGGTTTCGCACCATAGCAATACCCCGAGCGGCGGCACCAGTAACTATCACCATGGTAACAATCCGTCTGCGCCGCAACAGCCGCAGCAGGAAAGCGATGACGCTGAATAAAGCGCGTTGCGAGTCAACCATGAAGGGGAGCATAAGCAGCCGTGGGCTGTTTATGTCCCCCAAACTCACGGGTTCCCGTTTGAGAGGTTGCACGCTTGTTTGACCGTTATGAAGCCGGTGAGCAGGCCGTCCTGGTTCATATCTATTTCTCGCAAGACAAAGACACAGAAGATCTCAGTGAGTTCGAATCCTTGGTGTCCTCTGCGGGTGTCGAAGCTTTGCAAGTGGTGACTGGTAGCCGCAAAGCCCCGCATCCCAAATACTTTGTCGGTGAAGGAAAGGCCGAAGAAATTGCAGACGCGGTAAAAGCCAGTGGCGCATCTGTTGTCCTGTTTGATCACTCCCTTTCTGCAGCGCAGGAGAGAAATCTTGAACGCCTGTGCGAATGCCGAGTGATCGATCGCACCGGGTTGATTCTAGACATCTTTGCCCAGCGCGCCCGTACCCATGAAGGTAAGCTGCAGGTAGAGTTGGCGCAGTTGCGTCATATTGCCACGCGTTTGGTGCGTGGCTGGACCCACCTTGAGCGCCAAAAAGGGGGGATAGGCCTGCGCGGGCCAGGGGAAACCCAATTAGAGACCGACCGTCGTCTGTTGCGCGATCGCATTAGCTTGATTCTACGCCGCCTGGAGCGGGTAGCTAAGCAGCGTGAACAGGGCCGACGTGCGCGTACCCGTGCTGAAGTGCCGACCGTATCGCTGGTAGGGTATACCAACGCCGGAAAATCCACCCTGTTTAACCGAATTACGTCCGCCGATGTCTATGCGGCAGACCAGCTATTTGCCACTTTGGATCCCACCCTGCGGCGCATTGACGTGGCCGATGTGGGCGATACCGTGTTGGCGGATACCGTAGGCTTTATCCGGCACCTGCCGCACGATCTGGTGGCCGCCTTCAAGGCGACGCTGCAAGAAACGCGTCAGGCGTCTTTGCTGTTACATGTAATCGATGCCGCGGATACCCGCGTCGATGAAAACATAGAAGCGGTCAATACCGTGCTGGCAGAGATTGAATCGGATGAGATCCCTACACTTTTAGTGATGAACAAAATAGATATGCTGGATGATTTTGTCCCGCGTATCGACCGCAACGATGAAAACTTACCGATCCGGGTGTGGCTGTCCGCCGCCAGCGGTGAAGGTATCCCGTTGCTGTATCAGGCGTTGACGGAGCGCTTATCGGGGGAAATCGCGCATTATGAGCTGCGCTTACCGCCAGAGGCAGGCCGTCTTCGTAGCCGTTTTTACCAGCTTCAGGCAATTGAAAAAGAGTGGAACGAAGAAGACGGCAGCATTGGCGTGGTGGTACGTATGCCTATCGTCGAATGGCGTCGCCTCTGCAAACAGGAACAGGAACTGATTAACTTTATAGTATGATCATATCCTGTTACATTTGAGCTTCGCGTAAGCCTGAAGTACCCAATCACAGAATATGGAGCTAAAACATGGCGTGGAATCAGCCCGGTAATAACGGACAGGACCGCGACCCGTGGGGGAGCAGCAATAACAATGGCGGCAACTCTGGCGGTAATAACAAAGGCGGTCGTGATCAAGGGCCACCTGATTTGGACGATATCTTCCGCAAACTGAGCAAGAAATTGAGCGGTTTGGGCGGGGGCAAAGGCTCCAACAGCAATAACAACGGCGGCACCGGCACTTCTGGCCCGGGCCTCAGTGGTCGCATCATCGGCATTGCCGCGGTAGCGGTAGTGGTGATTTGGGCTGCTAGCGGCTTCTACACCATCAAGGAAGCCGAACGTGGTGTTGTGACCCGTTTTGGCAAGTTCAGCCACCTGGTACAGCCAGGTCTGAACTGGAAGCCGACCTTTATCGATGAAGTGCGTCCGGTTAACGTGGAGTCGGTTCGTGAATTGGCGGCGTCTGGCGTGATGCTGACCTCCGACGAGAACGTAGTGCGCGTAGAAATGAACGTGCAGTACCGCGTGACCAACCCGGAAGCCTATCTGTTCAGCGTGACCAATGCCGACGACAGCCTGAGCCAGGCTACCGACAGCGCCCTGCGTGGCGTTATCGGCAAGTACACCATGGACAAGATCCTGACCGAAGGTCGTACTATCGTGCGTAGCGATACCCAACGCGTACTGGAAGAAACTATTCGTCCGTACAACATGGGCATCACGCTGCTGGACGTCAACTTCCAGGCCGCTCGTCCGCCGGAAGAGGTGAAGGCCGCATTTGACGATGCGATTGCCGCACGTGAGAACGAGCAGCAGTACATCCGTGAAGCGGAAGCTTACGCCAACGAAGTTCAGCCACGTGCTAACGGCCAGGCGCAGCGTCTGTTGGAAGATGCCAAAGCGTATAAAGACCGTACCGTCCTGGAAGCTCAGGGTGAGGTTGCTCGCTTTGCCAAGCTGTTGCCGGAATACAAATCGGCACCGCAAATTACCCGTGAGCGTCTGTATATCGAAACCATGGAAAAAGTCCTGAGCCACACCCGTAAGGTGTTGGTGAATGACAAAGGCAACAATCTGATGGTGTTGCCGCTGGATCAAATGCTGCGTGGCCAAACCGGCGCGGCGGCGGACGGCAATAAAGACACCAGCCTGATTCGTCTCAACCCCGCTCCGTCTGCCAACAGCGGCGCCAGCTCCAGCAGCCAGCGCACCAGCAGCGGCTCGGTCATGGACCAGCGCCGGGCAAATGCGCAGCGTGACGACACCACTCGCGTAGGGAGAGAGTAATCAATGCGTAAGTCTTTTGTAGTAATCGTCCTCGCGGTGCTGGTGGCGTTATACGCTTCTTTGTTCGTGGTTCAGGAAGGTCAGCGTGGCATCGTGCTGCGCTTTGGCAAGGTTCTGCGTGACAGCGACAACAAGCCGCTGGTGTATGCGCCAGGCCTGCACTTCAAGATCCCGTTTATTGAATCAGTGAAGACGCTGGATGCGCGTATCCAGACCATGGATAACCAGGCTGACCGCTTTGTGACCAGCGAGAAGAAAGACCTGATTGTCGATTCTTACCTGAAATGGCGTATCAGCGATTTCAGCCGTTACTATCTGGCAACCGGCGGCGGTGATGTTTCACAGGCCGAAGTGCTGCTGAAACGTAAGTTCAGTGACCGTCTGCGTTCCGAGATTGGTCGTCTGGACGTGAAAGACATCGTCACCGACTCGCGCGGTAAGCTGATGTCAGACGTGCGTGATGCATTGAACACCGGTACCGTGGGTGACGATCAAGAAGTCACCACCACCGAAGCCGATGACGCTATCGCCTCTGCAGCGGCGCGTGTTGAGAAGGAAACCACCGGCAACCTGCCGAAGGTTAACCCGAACAGCATGGCGGCGTTGGGTATTGAAGTGATCGACGTGCGTATCAAGCAGATCAACCTGCCGGCGGAAGTGTCTGATGCGATCTACCAGCGTATGCGCGCTGAGCGTGAAGCGGTAGCCCGTCGTCACCGTTCACAGGGTCAGGAAGAAGCCGAGAAGCTGCGTGCGACCGCAGACTACGAAGTGACTCGTACCCTGGCGGAAGCTGAGCGTACTGCACGTATCACTCGCGGTGATGGCGATGCCGAAGCGGCCAAACTGTTTGCCAACGCATTCAGCCAGGATCCGGACTTCTACGCCTTTATCCGTAGCCTGCGTGCTTACGAAACCAGCTTCAGCAGCAATAACCAGGACGTGATGGTTCTGAGCCCGGACAGCGATTTCTTCCGCTACATGAAGTCGCCAGACTCCACGCGCAAGTAATCACGACAGGTAATTGATCGAGGGCCCGTTTAAACGCGGGCCCTTTCTTTTTGGGAGTTTCTGATGAATTCAACGATCTGGCTGGCGTTAGGGCTGGTTTTGGTTCTGGAAGGCCTGGGGCCGATGCTGTTTCCACAGGCCTGGCGTAAAATGATACTGGCGATGACCCAGTTGCCTGACTCTACCTTACGGCGGTTTGGCGGCGGAATAGTGGTTGCGGGCTGTGTGATCTACTACATGTTGCGTAGCCGCGCGGGGGTTTAAAGGTTAGCCTAAAAAATACGCAACTCAACGCTAAAAGTGCTGAAACTCACGAATTACGGTGGTAGAATCCATTTTTAAGCAACCGGTGATTTTTAAAATGGGTAAGAACGTCGTCGTACTGGGCACTCAATGGGGTGACGAAGGTAAGGGCAAGGTCGTAGACCTGCTGACCGAACGGGCTCAATATGTAGTGCGCTATCAAGGTGGTCACAACGCTGGCCATACTCTGGTAATTAACGGTGAAAAAACCGTCCTTCATTTAATTCCTTCAGGCATTCTGCGTGAAAACGTGACCAGCATCATCGGCAACGGTGTAGTTCTGGCGCCAGACGCGTTGATGAAAGAAATGGGTGAACTCGAAGCGCGCGGCATCCCGGTACGCGAACGTCTGTTACTGTCCGAAGCCTGTCCGCTGATCCTGCCTTACCATGTTGCGTTGGATAACGCGCGTGAGAAAGCACGTGGCGCGAAAGCTATCGGTACCACCGGTCGCGGTATCGGCCCGGCTTACGAAGATAAAGTAGCTCGTCGCGGTCTGCGCGTCAGCGACCTGTTCAACAAAGAAACCTTCGCCGTTAAGCTGAAGGAAATTGTTGATTATCATAACTTCCAGTTGGTTAACTACTACAAAGTCGAAGCCGTTGATTACCAAGCGACTCTGGATTACGTGCTGTCTATCGCCGACATCCTGACTGCAATGGTTGTTGACGTTTCTGAACTGTTGGACGGCGCGCGCAAGCGTGGCGACCTGATCATGTTCGAAGGCGCACAGGGCACCCTGCTGGATATCGACCACGGTACCTATCCGTACGTAACCTCTTCCAATACCACTGCTGGCGGCGTTGCTACCGGTTCAGGTATTGGTCCGCGTTACGTGGATTACGTGCTGGGCATCGTGAAAGCCTACTCCACCCGCGTGGGTGCAGGTCCGTTCCCAACCGAACTGTTCGACGAAACTGGCGAATACCTGTGCAAACAGGGTAACGAATTCGGCGCCACTACTGGCCGTCGTCGTCGTACCGGCTGGTTGGATGCCGTAGCGGTTCGCCGCGCAGTGCAGATCAACTCCCTGTCTGGCTTCTGCCTGACCAAGTTGGACGTGCTGGATGGCCTGAAAGAAGTGAAAATCTGCGTGGGCTATCGCATGCCAGATGGCCGCGAAATGACCACCACGCCGCTGGCGGCTGAAGGTTGGGAAGGTATCGAACCAATCTACGAAAGCATGCCTGGCTGGAGCGACACCACTTTTGGCGTGAAAGAACACAGTAAACTGCCACAGGCAGCGCTGGACTACATCAAGCGCATTGAAGAACTGACTGGCGTACCGGTAGACATTATCTCTACTGGCCCGGACCGTAGCGAAACCATGATCCTGCGCGACCCGTTCGACGCATAATCTGACTTTGCTGCAATAAAACAAACCGGGCGTGTCCCGGTTTGTTTTTATCCTGATTTTCCCCGATTGCGGTTTCACGTCCAAAAATCCTTTCTTTAACCTGTCCCAGAGCTCGACATGCGCTAAATAATTAGCGGCGAACTCTCTGGCTGGTTTATTATCCAATAAGTAATCTTTTGAATAGTGCCGAAAATCGGCGTATCAGACGGGTAAAATGATACCCAGAGGTAGATGTGCAGTTAACAAGTTTTACTGATTATGGCCTGCGGGCGTTGATCTACATGGCCTCGCTGCCACCGGACAAAATGACCAGCATCTCGGAAGTCACCGAGGTCTACGGCGTGTCCCGAAACCATATGGTAAAGATCATCAATCAGTTAAGCCGGGTTGGGTTTGTCACCGCAGTGCGCGGTAAGAACGGCGGCATCCGTTTAGGCAAACCGGCCGAAACCATTCGCCTCGGCGACGTGGTCAGGGCGTTGGAGCCGCTCTCACTGGTTAATTGCAGCAGTACGTTTTGCCACATAACCCCTGCCTGCCGCCTGAAGCAGGTGCTCCAACAGGGCGTACAGAATTTCCTTGAAGAGCTGGATAACCACACGTTGGCCGATATGGTCGAAGACAATCCATCGCTCTACAAGCTATTGCTTGTCGAATAAAGCGTCGCTGAGAAGACAAGGCTCAGCGGCACCCTGCTGATGACAACGGAGGAACCGCAATGTCACAAGATCCATTCCTGGAACGAGAAGCAGAAAAATATGAATCCCCCATTCCGAGCCGTGAATTTATTTTGGCCCATTTGGCGAAAAGAGAAACGCCGGCCAGCCGCGAAGAGCTGGCCAAAGAGCTGAATTTAACCGGCGAAGAACCCCTGGAAGCGTTACGCCGTCGCCTGCGTGCAATGGAACGTGACGGCCAGTTAATCTTTACCCGCCGCCAGTGCTACGCGCTGCCGGAACGTCTGGACCTGCTGCGCGGCACCGTGATCGGCCACCGCGATGGCTTTGGCTTCCTGCGTATCGAAGGCAGCAAAGACGACCTGTATCTGTCAGCTGAACAGATGAAGATGGCGATCCACGGCGACGTGGTGTTGGCACAGGCCATGGCTGCCGATCGCAAGGGCCGCCGCGAAGCGCGTATCGTCCGTGTGCTGGTGCCGAAAACCAGTCAAATCGTCGGCCGCTTCTTCATGGACGCCGGTACCGGCTTCGTGGTGCCGGATGACAGCCGCCTGAGCTTCGATATCCTGATCCCGGCCGACGCCGTCAGCGGTGCGCGCATGGGCTTTATGGTGGTGGTTGAACTGACCCAGCGCCCAACCCGCCGTACCAAAGCGGTTGGCAAGATTGTCGAGATCCTCGGCGATAAAATGGGGACCAGCATGGCGGTAGATATCGCGCTGCGCACCCATGAAATCCCGCATGTTTGGCCGCCGCAGGTGGAAAAACAGGTTGCCGACCTCAGTGAACAGGTACCGGAATCCGCCAAAAAAGGCCGCGTTGATCTGCGTAAACTGCCTTTGGTAACGATTGATGGCGAAGATGCCCGCGATTTCGATGACGCAGTCTACTGCGAGAAAAAACGCGGCGGCGGTTGGCGCCTGTGGGTTGCCATTGCCGACGTCAGCTATTACGTGCGTCCGCGCACGGCACTGGATGACGAAGCCCGTAACCGTGGGACTTCAGTGTACTTCCCATCGCAGGTTATTCCGATGCTGCCGGAAGTGCTGTCTAACGGCCTGTGTTCGCTTAACCCGCAGGTAGACCGTCTGTGCATGGTGTGTGAGATGACCATCTCTGCACAAGGGCGCCTGTCGACGGCCAAATTCTATGAAGCGGTCATGAGCTCTCACGCCCGCTTAACGTATAACAAGGTCTGGCATATTCTGCAGGGCGATCAGGAGCTGCGTGAGCATTATCACCCGCTGGTCAAACACCTGGAAGAATTGCATGCGATGTACAAGGTGCTGGATCAGGCGCGTGCTGAACGTGGCGGTATCGCTTTCGAAACCGAAGAAGCCAAGTTTATCTTTAACGCCGAACGTCGTATTGAGCGCGTCGAACCTACGGTGCGTAACGACGCTCACAAACTGATCGAAGAGTGCATGATTATGGCGAACGTCGCCGCTGCACGCTTTGTCGAGAAAAATAACGAACCGGCGCTGTTCCGCGTGCACGATCGCCCAAGTGACGATCACATCAGTGCACTGCGCAGCGTGCTGGGCGAGTTGGGCCTGACGCTGGGCGGTGGCAACAAGCCGCAGCCGAAGGACTACGCCACACTGATGGATGAAGTGTCCGAACGTCCTGACCATGAAATGCTGCAAACCATGCTGCTGCGTTCGATGAAGCAGGCGGTTTACGATCCGGAAAACCGCGGCCACTTTGGTCTGGCGCTGGCTTCTTATGGCCACTTCACCTCACCGATCCGCCGTTATCCGGATCTGGCGATGCACCGTGCGATCAAGTACCAACTGGCCAAAGAGCACGGCGAACCGAAAGAGCGCTGGACGCCGACCGGTGGTTGGCACAGCGAATTCGAAGAAATGCTGCAGTTGGGCGAGCACTGTTCGATGGCTGAACGTCGCGCCGATGAAGCGACGCGCAACGTTGCCGATTGGCTGAAATGCGACTTTATGCAGGATCACGTCGGTGAAGTGTTCAGCGGCATTATTGCCAGCGTGACCGGCTTCGGTTTCTTCGTGCGTCTCAACGATCTGTTTATCGACGGCCTGGTGCACGTATCGTCGCTGGATAATGATTATTATCGCTACGATAATATCGGCCAGCGTCTGATTGGCGAATCCTCAGGCGTGGTTTATCGCCTGGGCGACACGGTAGAGATCCGTGTGGAAGCGGTGCATATGGATGAGCGTAAAATTGACTTCGCTCTGGTCTCCAGCACCCGCAAACCACGCGGTGAAGGCAAAACTGAACGCGATCGCGCCAAGAAAGGCGGTCAGCGCACCTTGCGTGATGGCGCAGGCGCAGGCCGCACCTCGTCACCGCGCAAACGCCGGGGCGGCAAACCGCCAGCCAATTTTGAGCCTGACAGCGCCTTCCGTAAGGATGAAGCCAAGCCCGCTGTCAAGGTGAAGAAAGACAAAAAGGCGAAAGCCAAGAAAGTGTCCGACAAAACCCGGAAAATAGCGGCGGCGACCAAGGCCAAACGCGCCGGCAAGAAGAAAGGTGCTGAGCAGGCTTAACCTGCCACACGTCATTATCACCGGCAGGCGTTTGCCTGCCGCACAGTAAAAAGAGCATCATGAGCGAAATTATTTACGGTATTCATGCCGTCAAAGCCCTGTTAGACAACGATCCGCAACGCTTCCTGGAAGTGTTTATCCTCAAAGGCCGCGACGATCGTCGGCTACAGCCGTTGATTGCCGAGCTGGAAGCGACCGGCATTGTTATCCAGGTGGCGAACCGCCAGTGGCTGGATGAGAAGGTCGAGGGTGCGGTGCATCAGGGGATCATTGCCCGGGTGCGCGAAGGACGCCAGTATCAGGAAAATGACCTGCCGGCGCTGCTGGAAAGCGTGGATACCCCGTTCCTGCTGGTGCTGGACGGCGTGACCGACCCGCATAACCTCGGTGCCTGCTTGCGCAGCGCCGACGCGGCCGGTGTGCACGCGGTGATTGTCCCGCGCGATCGTTCTGCCCAGTTGAACGCAACGGCCAAGAAAGTGGCCTGTGGTGCGGCGGAGAATGTGCCGTTGATTCGCGTCACCAACCTGGCGCGCACCCTGCGATTGTTGCAGGAGATGAACGTCTGGATCGTGGGCACTGCGGGTGAGGCCGACCACACGCTGTTCCAGAGCAAAATGACCGGCCCGATGGCGCTGGTGATGGGGGCGGAAGGCGAAGGTATGCGTCGTCTGACTCGCGAGCACTGCGACGAGCTGATCAGCATTCCGATGGCCGGTACGGTTTCTTCACTGAACGTTTCGGTGGCGACCGGTATCTGCCTGTTTGAAGCGGTGCGTCAACGCAGTTGATTTATCCGTAAGGGCGCAGCTTTTGCGCCCTTAATTCCTTTCTCGATGCCTACCCTGTGATCTCGCCTGCGGCAGAATTCCCCCTGACGACCATAATTACTCCTGACGCTTTTATCAGGGAGCAAGCCAATGGTCTGGAATACACACACCGTTTTTAATCAGCCGAAGCCGCTGGGCAACAGTAATCTGTTCCTGTCCGATACGCCATTGCATGAAGCCATTCAGCGTGAGCAGGCCGGTTGGGATGCGGACGTGCTGGCCTCGCTGGGCCAACAGTTGGGCACTCAGGAGTCGCTGGAGTTGGGGCGGCTGGCCAATGCCAATCCCCCGGAACTGCTGCGCTATGACGCCACCGGCCAGCGATTGGACGACGTCCGTTTTCATCCCGCCTGGCATATCCTGATGCAAGGGCTGATAGCCAACCGGGTGCATAACCTGCCGTGGCAGGAGGACGCCCGAATCGGCTCTTTTGTGGCGCGGGCGGCGCGTTTTGTATTACATGCGCAGGTCGAGGCCGGCACTTTGTGCCCGGTGACCATGACCTTTGGCGCAATTCCTTTGCTGCAGCGCTCGTTGCCTGCGGAGTTCCAATCCTGGCTAACGCCGCTACTGTCCGATCGTTACGACGCGCATTCATTGCCCGGCGGGCAAAAGCGCGGTTTGCTGATCGGCATGGGAATGACCGAAAAGCAGGGCGGTTCCGATGTGCTGAGTAATACCACCACCGCCAGCCCGCTGGGTGCACGCGGCCCAGGAGAAGCCTACCGTTTGGTCGGCCACAAGTGGTTTTTCTCGGTACCGCAGAGCGATGCGCACCTGGTGCTGGCGCAGACCGAAGGCGGGCTGTCCTGTTTCTTCCTGCCGCGAATTTTGCCTGACAGCACACGCAATGCCATAAGGTTGGAACGGCTGAAGGATAAGTTGGGCAACAGGTCCAACGCCAGCAGCGAAGTAGAATTCCAGGATGCCAGCGCCTGGCTGGTGGGCGAGGAAGGGGATGGCGTACGACATATCCTGAAAATGGGGGGGCTGACGCGTTTTGACTGCGCACTGGGTAGCCACGGGCTGATGCGGCGCGGACTGTCGGTGGCGTTGTACCATGCTCTGCAGCGGCAGGCGTTTGGTAAGACGCTGATTGAACAACCGATGATGCGGCAGGTGCTGGCGCGAATGGCCCTGCGCCTGGAGGGGCAGACGGCGGCCCTGATGCGTCTGGCGCGTGCTTATGACAGCGCAGGTAGCACGCCCCTGGAGCAGGCGTTATGCCGAGTGATGACGCCTGCGGCGAAGTTTGAAGTCTGCCGGCAAGGCATTCCTTTTATTGGTGAAGCCATGGAGGCGCTGGGCGGTATCGGCTATTGCGAAGAGAGCGAACTGCCGAGGTTGTACCGTGAAATGCCGGTAAACAGCATCTGGGAAGGCTCCGGCAATATTATGTGTCTGGACGTCATGCGCGCCTGGGGCAAGCTGCCGGCGGTGCAGGAGGCGCTGGAGCAGGAACTCGGTGAAGTGAGAGGGCAGAACCGCCATTATGATCACCAATGGCGACGGTTGCTTCAACTGATGCGCAAACCTCAGGAAGAGCAAGGGCGTGCGGTGACCGGCGCCTTGTTTAATCTGTTCGCGGCGGCGCAGCTTCTGCGTTACAGTTCACCGCCGCTGGCGGAAGCCTGGTGTCAAATGATGCTTGATGCCCGTGGTGAGCGGACATTGCCGGAAAGGCTGTGCGAAACGCTGTTTACCCGCGCGATGGGCGGCTAGGTAAAACGGTGGCGCCGCAGCCGGAAAAGCTTTTTAATTCAGCTCTTGGCCCGTAAGGGATACTGACCTCTGACCAGGAAACATGACATGGATATTCTCAGCGCGTTGGCGGCATTCGCCTCTTATTTTTTCAGTGGCTTTGCCATGGTTCTGGTGTTTTTGTTCGTTTATACCCGCATTACGCCGCATGACGAATGGGCGTTGATCAAGGCCGACAATCAGGCCGCCGCTTTTGGATTCGTCGGTGCCTGCCTGGGGTATGTCATCCCGCTGGCGAGTGCAGCGATCAACTCCGTCAGCCTGTTGGACTATCTGTTGTGGGGCGTGGTGGCTCTGGTGGTACAGCTGCTGCTGTTTGCGGCGGTGAAAATCTATATGCCGCGCATCAGCGACAAAATTGAGTCCAATCACGTGGCGGCCGGGATTTTCCTCGGCGGCGTGTCGATCAGTGGCGGTGTGCTGAATGCGGCCTGCATGACCTACTAAAGGTAAAGTATTGCGGAGGCGCGCCAGCCTGGCTGATGCGCCTGTTCTTCCATTCGCAGGATGCGGTAATAGCTTGCCCCATGCTCATCCGCCTTTTGGGCGATCAATTGTTCTACGTCCTGAGGGGAGCCGGAGAGGTTGTTCAGGGTGATTTCCGCAATTTCGCTGAGTGGCGTAACGCGGTCTGCGGGGGCCAGTTCAGCGGACTGGGCGCTGGCGCTGAGTAACCCCATAGAAAGCAGGAGGGCGGTGAGTGCGGCGGAGCGTGTCATGGCGTTCCCCTTCGTCGGATCCTGGATTCACGGCCGCGGGCTGCGGCGCGCTGTTTGCCAGTGTGCTCTATCCAACTTCAGTCTGTGCAAAGCCAGTGTAAATCTTATTAAAACTCCAGCAGTTACCGATACAGGATCGCTTGCGAATACCACTGGCCGGGAACCACGGTTTCGCTGTTCATGATAATCATGTAATAGCGCGCGCCGCTGGCATTGGCTTTCTGCTGAATTTCCGCTTCCACATCCATCGGGCTGCCGCGCACCAGAGCGCTGGTGGTGCCTATTTTTTCCAGGCTACCGGTTTGTGCCCGGGTTATCTCCTGCGCCTGTCCGGTCGGCGGTGGGGGCGCTTTGGGCGTCGTGGTCATCATGCCACAGGCGCTAAGCAGCGTGACCAGCGTCAAGGAGAGCAGCAGGCGGGACATTTTCATAGATACCTCAAGAAAGCGGATAGCGTGATTTGAGTGTAACCCATTATAAATTGGAACAGATTGAGCTAATGCTTTTTAGCGCAAGTTTGCCATTATGAAGGCAATGGCGATGCAGAGGGAAAATGAATGATTGAAATTTATGACGAGCGAGCAGGAGATATTGCGGTCATCCATGCCGTGCCGCAGGGGCAGTATCATCAGCCGTTGCCGACGGTATTTTTCTACCATGGTTATACCTCGTCGAAAGAAGTCTACGCCTACTTTGCCTACGCGTTAGCCAGGGTGGGATTTCGCGTGGTGCTGCCGGATGCCGATTTGCACGGCGAGCGTTTTGACGGCGATGAACAAAAGCGGTTGTCCCGCTTTTGGGAGATCCTGCGCAGCAATATCGATGAGTTACCGGCGTTGAAGGCGGACTTTGAACGGCGCGGGCTGATTGCCGAAGGGCGCATCGGCGTCGCGGGCGCGTCCATGGGGGGGATGACGACGTTGGGAGGCTTTGCTCGTTATCCGTGGGTGAAAGCTGCGGCGAGCCTGATGGGGGCCGGTTATTACAGTTCCCTGGCGCAGACGCTGTTCCCACCGCTGGATGAGCAGGGTAAACCCTTAACGGCGAGCGGTTTTGATGCGCGCATTGCCGCGCTTGCGGATTATGGCCTGGAACGCCAGTTGGAAAAGATTGCCGATCGTCCGCTGCTGTTATGGCACGGCGAAGCGGACGATGTGGTCCCGGCGGCTGAAAGTCGACGCCTGGCAACCGAGCTTCGCCAGAGTGGTTGGGACCGGCAACTGACATTTTTGACTGAACCGGACGTTAAGCACCGCATCACGCCGTTAGCGCTTGACGCAACGGCCGAGTTCTTCGTGAAAACCTTATAAAAAAAGCCCCCTGCGGGCAGGGGGCTGACGACATTTTCACATTTTAATTTGCCGCTTTTGGGTGCGGCTTGCTTCCCTGGCACTGCATGCAGGCTTAACGATACAGTTCCGCGCTGACGTGAATGGTGCTGTTGTTTTCCGGTTCGTGCAGCGCAATGATCCGGTAGGCGGTCGCGCCGCGCTGATCGGCTATTTTGCTCACCTGGCTGCTGGCGTCATCCGGCGATACCACATTCTGGTTCAACGTGACGAATCCCACGCTCTGGCGTTGGTCAGCCTGATGCGAAGTGATTTCGGTAGCGGCCATGACGTTGGCGGAAAACAGTAAAGCAATGGCGGTGGCGATGGTAATGCGTTTCATAAGTGCCTCTCTTAACTGTTTGCTTCAACGGCCTGACAGCAGGTGCCAGTGCAGCAAAAAGTTATTTGTCTGTATTGAATAACCTCAAATCTTTTTCGTCGCGCTGTCTGCGGCGGATAACAACAATTTTAGACCTTCCGGCAGGATTAAAAAGGGGGGCTTTTTGATGTCATTATTCAAAAAAAATGAATGAATTTTGCGCATCAGTGATGATTTCATTGAAAGATTTTTTGAACTGATGGATCTGTGTACATAGGTTGTACAGATAGCAAATCGTGCTATTTACGCATCGGGCCCGCATTACCGATAATAAATACCCTTCTGTCCTTGAGTTTCCCAGCCTGCGCAAGTATGATTACGCGTCATTTTTTCAGCCGCACACACATACACGTTCCTTGCTTCCATGGGCCGCGGTTGACCCTGACAGGAGGCTGAATAATCCGTAAGGAGCAATTCGATGCGTCATTACGAAATCGTTTTTATGGTCCATCCTGACCAAAGCGAACAGGTTCCGGGCATGATCGAGCGTTACAGTGCTACCATCACTAACGCTGCTGGTCAGATTCACCGTCTGGAAGACTGGGGCCGCCGTCAACTGGCTTACCCGATCAACAAACTGCACAAAGCTCACTACGTTCTGCTGAACGTTGAAGCTCCGCAGGAAGCGATCGATGAGCTGGAAACTAACTTCCGCTTCAACGACGCCGTTATCCGTAGCATGGTTATGCGCGTTAAGCACGCGGTAACTGAAGCATCTCCGATGGTTAAAGCGAAAGACGAACGTCGTGGCGATCGCCGCGAAGACTTCGCTAACGAAACCGCAGATGATGCAGATGCTGGGGATTCTGAAGAGTAATTGCCGCCGTGACATCTAATCGTCTGGTTTTGTCGGGCACTGTGTGCAAGGCGCCGGTTCGAAAAGTGAGTCCTTCCGGGATCCCCCACTGCCAATTTGTGCTAGAGCACCGTTCGCAGCAAATGGAAGCCGGATTTAGCAGGCAAGCATGGTGCCGAATGCCCGTGGTTGTCAGCGGACAACAGTCACAAGCACTAACTCAAAGATTAACGGTCGGCAGTCAGATAACCGTGCAAGGCTTCGTAAGCTGCCATCAAGGGCGCAACGGGCTGAACAAACTGGTTCTGCATGCCGAGCAGATTGAATTGATAGATTCTGGAGACTAGCCTAATGGCACGTTATTTCCGTCGTCGCAAGTTCTGCCGTTTCACCGCGGAAGGCGTTCAAGAGATTGACTATAAAGACATCGCTACGCTGAAAAACTACATCACTGAAAGTGGTAAAATTGTCCCGAGCCGTATTACCGGTACTCGTGCAAAATATCAGCGCCAGCTGGCCCGTGCTATCAAGCGCGCGCGCTACCTGTCTTTGTTGCCGTACACTGATCGTCATCAGTAATCGGCCACTGTCCATTAACGACTTTGAGAGGATAAGGTAATGCAAGTTATTCTGCTTGATAAAGTAGCAAACCTGGGCAGCCTGGGTGATCAAGTTAACGTTAAAGCGGGCTACGCCCGTAACTTCCTGGTACCACAGGGCAAAGCTGTTCCTGCTACCAAGAAAAACGTAGAGTTCTTCGAAGCACGCCGTGCTGAACTGGAAGCCAAACTGGCTGACGTTCTGGCTGCTGCTGAAGCTCGCGCAACCAAGATCAACGAACTGGGTTCAGTCACCATCGCGTCTAAATCAGGCGACGAAGGTAAACTGTTCGGCTCTATCGGCACCCGCGACATCGCTGACGCAGTTACTGCGGCAGGCGTTGAAGTTGCCAAGAGCGAAGTTCGTCTGCCGAACGGCGTTCTGCGTACCACTGGTGAACACGAAGTTCACTTCCAGGTACACAGCGACGTGTTCGCACAGCTGAATGTAGTTGTGGTTGCAGAAGCTTAATCGCTCCTGCCAGCCAAGTTAAAACGCCAGCCTCGTGCTGGCGTTTTGCTTTTCTGCGTCCGGTAAAACGCGCTACCCTGCTATCACAGCTTGAATGAGGAGCAGCGGAAATGGCGGAGATTATCTTGCAGCGCGTTTACGATTTTACCGGCCCTGCACCGGAGCACTGTTATCTGATCGATCGTTTGTGGCCGCGAGGCATCAGCAAGGAACGATTGCAGGGCGTGCAGTGGCTAAAGCAGGTTGCGCCGGATAACGCGCTGCGGCAGTGGTTTCATCAACATCTTGACCGGTGGGACGAGTTCGAAAGCCACTACCGCTTGCAACTGGCTCAAAACGACGCCTGGCAGCCATTGGTGGCTTTACTAAGACAGGGGCAACCCTTGACCTTACTTTATGGCAGTAAAGACACACAGCACAACCATGGCATCGTGCTGCGCGACTTTCTATTAAGGCAGTTAGCGGATTAACGCTCGCGGCGATAGCTGCCGTCGGCCTGGCGGCGGAATAACACCTGACTGTTGTCAGCGGTGGTGACAGATAGCGCGGTGATCACGCCGTTGATATCACGTTCGATACGCACTTCCTGGCCGGCCTTCATGTTGCTGAGCGGCTTATCGTTACCTTCCACCTGCGCCATGGCGAAAACTTCGTTCACCGGCAGGTTGTTGTCACGGAAAAGCTGCGCCAGCGTCTGGCCCGGTTGGATCTGGTAGCGTTGCCAGTTGCCCGCCGGTTCCGGCTCTACAGCGTGCTGCTGCTGAGTGTCGTTTTGCAATTCGGCCTGCAAGGGAACGCTGTTTTCCTGCTGGGTGACAGGGAATGGCTGTTTTTCCGATGAATACGGCCACAGCAGTGCCAGCAGCAGGATGATGCCGAAAATCAGGGTCCAGCGACGATGAAAATAAGGCAGTGGCTCCATCCAACCGAAGCCGTCCGGCAGGTGCCAGATCTTCAGCAGTAACGCTTTGATGTTTTGCCCCTTACCGCTTTCCGGTGGTTGTTCTGATTCCGGGTCTTCTACCGACGCTGGCGCGGAGCCGGGCTTCAGGCGCTGACTGAAGTTCAGCCAGGTACGCAACAACGGCTGGTAGATACGGGTGGTCTTCCTTCTCCTGGGCGAGATTCTGCCCATGGTAACCTCTCTTCAACGGCGTAAAAATATCACGGTACAAAAGGGTGTACCGCCGACCCGATGCCCTGTTTTCAGTATAGTCCGCTAACTGATTGAAGTGAAAGGCAGCAGCAAACCCATACCTGTTGCGGCAGGCGATTCGCCTGGGCGCGCGGGAGCGGGTGTTAACTGAGGGTTATTGTTTCTTTTTCTACGACAAAAGTCATCATTCTCCACACAAGATTTTACCCGGCATTGCGGCGCTGTTATGCTGCGCTTTCGACTTTTTACAGACTAAAGGAAAACCCCATGACAACCCCTTCTTTTGACAGCGTTGAAGCGCAGGCGAGCTACGGGATTGGTTTACAGGTCGGCCAGCAGCTGCAAGAGTCCGGTCTGGAAGGTTTACAACCGGAAGCTTTGCTGGCAGGTTTGCGTGACGCGCTGGAAGGGAATGCCCCGGCGGTTCCGGTAGACGTGGTGCACCGTGCGCTGCGCGAAATCCACGAACGTGCGGATGCCGTGCGTCGTGAGCGTCAACAGGCGATGGCCGTTGAAGGCCAGAAATTCCTGGAAGACAACGCCAAGCGCGACGAAGTTACGCTGACCGAATCCGGTCTGCAGTTCTCCGTGCTGGAACAGGGCAACGGCCCAATCCCGTCCCGTCAGGATCGCGTGCGTGTGCATTACACTGGCCGTCTGATTAACGGCGACGTGTTCGACAGCTCCGTAGAGCGCGGTCAACCGGCAGAATTCCCGGTTAGCGGCGTGATCCCTGGCTGGATTGAAGCGCTGACCCTGATGCCGGTCGGTTCCAAATGGCAGCTGTATATTCCACACGACCTGGCCTACGGCGAGCGTGGTGCCGGCGCATCCATCCCGCCATTCAGCGCGCTGGTGTTCGACGTCGAACTGCTGGAAATCCTGTAATTCTCTAACAGATTTCTCTGGGCGCCTTGATGGCGCCCTTGTTTTATGCGCCGTTCAGCGCGCGGGGGAACAACAGGTTGTTCTCCAGATTGATGTGTTCCATCAGGTCATCAATAAACTCGTCGATACCACCATACAGCGCCTGCCAGGTATTGCAGGCACCTTCCGGTGGCGTCACGTTGTGGGTGAGGAACTTCACCACTTCCAGCTGTTCGCCCGCTTCGTCATGCTCATGTTCCATTACCGAGATCGGCCCAGCCGCCTGCCGGCCCATACCCTGCTTGATCATCGGGAACAGGATCTGTTCCTCTTTCATCATGTGATTTTCCAGATCCAGCCGGATCAGGTTCAGCTGTTTCGCCAGACCGCGTGGACAGGTGGCTTTGTCGGCATGAACCCGTTCGACTTTTTCCGCCATCAGTACCAGCTCGGCCAGCTGCTCGCGGTGCCGCTGATGGAAGCGTGGCAGAATATAATCAATCAGTTCACCGAGCGGTGCAGTACGCCAGTCATGGCTTGCTGCCGGTCTGGCGGCGAGGGCGGCCAATTCGCTTTCAAGCTGCTCGAGATCCAGTCCTTTACGCTCGGCCGCGCGTTGCAGCGTTTGTTTTCCGCCACAGCAGAAATCCAAATCGTTCAGGCGGAACAGGCGTGATGCCCGGGGAATAGCGATGGCGAGAGCGCCGAGGGATTGATTACGGTAATCCATGAGAGTGCCTCTTTAAATGAAAAACTTATAACATGCATTTTAAATGCAATTTAAAGGGCGCGCCAGCGAGAAAAAGGAGTAGATGGCCGGGGGGAACGCTGTGCCTCCCGGCCTGCAGCTTATTTGCTAATTAAATCAATCTTATAAACTGCGAACCCGATGTTATCCGTGCCTTCGGATTTCATTGGATACTGGGCATGTGCTTTGATAAACGCTGTCGCTTTCTCGCTTGGCGAGGTTTCGAAGCGAATATCCAGCTGTTGCGGGCTGCTGAAGGTCGCCAGGCGCCAGTTGTTATCCACCTGTGGCCGTACTGCGCCATGCTGCTTGGTTTCAGCGCTGATATAGGCCGCCAATACCGAACGGTTCTCGTCCGGCGAAGCGAAGGCTATATGCTGATCGCCAGTGCCGGCGAACTTGCCGCCGTAAGCGCGATAGTTATTGGTCGCCACCAGGAAGGTGGCTTTAGGATCAATTGGCTTGCCTTTGAACGTCAGCTGCTTGATACGTTCCGCCTTGTCGTTGATCAACTGGCATTCGCCGTCGTAACGCGCAGGCTGGCTGACGTCGATCTGGTAATTAACCCCATCAATCACGTCGAAGTTATAGGTGCGGAAGCCATCCCAGTTGATCAGGCCCTGCGGTTGGCTGCTGTTGACGTCGATTTGATTGAACTGCCCGGCGGAGCACTCCAGCCACTCCTTCACCTCTTTGCCACTGGCTTTTACTACCACCAGGGTGTTGGGGTAGAGGTAGAGATCCGAAGCGTTACGGAAGGTGAGCTGGCCTTTTTCCACTTCGACGAAGCTGGCCGGATCGTTTTTGCGGCCGCCGACCTTGAACGGCGCTGCCGCTGACAGCACCGGCAAATCGGCCAGATCCGGATCGCCCTGAATGTAGTGTTCCACATAGGCTTTCTGCGCGTTATTCACGATTTGTACCGTTGGGTCATCCTGCACTAGCGCCAGGTAGCTGTACATGTTGTCATCAGCTTTGCCGACCGGCTTGCTGACAAAATCGCGCGTGCCCTTATGATCTTCCGCCAGGACTTTCACCAGCTTGGCATCTTCCGCCGCCAGCGATTTCTTGTTCTCTTTGTCGTAGATGGGCCGTGCTTCCGCTTTGGCGGAAGCTACTTTCCAACTGCCAGAGTCGTTGTTCAACTGCAGATCGACAACGCCGAGGTGGTCGCCCCACTGGCCGGGCATGACCGCAGGTATGCCGTTCAGCGTGCCCTGGGCAATGTCAGCGCCTTTGATATTGGCGAAGTCTTTGCTCGGGAATACGGCGTGAGCATGGCCGAACATGATGGCGTCAATGCCCGGAACCTGGCTGAGGTAGTACACCGAATTCTCTGCCATCGCCTTGTACGGCTCGCTGGACAGGCCGGAGTGCGGGATCGCCACGATCAGATCGGCCCCCTGTTTACGCATTTCCGGCACGTAGCGTTTGGCGGTTTCGGTGATGTCGTTGACCTTAACCTTGCCTTGCAGATTGGCCTTATCCCACACCAGAATTTGCGGTGGCACAAAACCGATATAGCCGATGCGTAAACTATGTTCCTTGCCGTCACGGTCTTTTACCGGCGTATCGACGATAATGTAAGGAGTGAACAGCGGTTTCTGCGTTTTAGCGTCGATCACGTTAGCATTGATATACGGGAACTTGGCACCGCTGATGGCGGTTTTCAGGTAATCGAGGCCGTAGTTGAATTCGTGGTTGCCGATATTGCCGACCACATAATTCAGGGTGTTCATGGCCTTATAGACAGGATGAATATCGCCGGGCTTCAGGCCCTTGGCCGCCATATAGTCGCCGAGCGGGCTGCCCTGAATGATGTCGCCGTTATCCACCAGTACGCTATTGGTGGCCTGCTGGCGAGCCTGTTCAATCAGGCTGGCGGTGCGCACCAGACCGAACTTGTCGGTCGGTTTGTCCTTGTAGTAATCGAAGTCCATCATGTTGCTGTGCAGGTCGGTGGTTTCCAGCACGCGCAGATCGACCGTTGCCGCCTGCGCTGAGGCGCAAACCAGCACAGCGAGGACAGACAACGTCAGCGGACGCTTCATCATTTTTAGCTTTCTCCATTCTATTTTTCGAGTTTTATCGCAGAGGGGCATGTAAGTAACATTGGTTGTCTCACCAAACTGTGAAGTGTGGCAGAAAATCGGCCAAGGTATCGGAGGAAATGTCACAGTTGTGACGGCAAAGACTCGAGTCATTACCGAAGGTTAAATCGTTATGATGGATATTCGATGCAAAAAAAACTAGGCTGCTAGCAATGAGAAAGGGGAAATGGCCCACGGAACTGTCTATCTGAGGTGAATGATGTTAGAAAAAATTTGCCAACTGTCCCGCGAGGCGGGCGCGGCCATCATGGCGGTGTACAACGGTGAACAACCGCTTGATGTTACACAAAAAAAAGATGACTCTCCGGTGACGGCGGCCGATCTGGCGGCGCACCACATTATCCAGCGCGGCCTGGCGGCGTTAACGCCGGACATCCCCTTGCTGTCGGAAGAAGATCCACCGACCTGGGAAGTGCGGCAGAATTGGACGCGCTACTGGCTGGTCGATCCGCTGGACGGCACCAAAGAGTTCCTGAATCGCAACGGTGAGTTCACGGTAAATATCGCGTTGATTGAAGACGGGCAGGCGGTAATGGGCGTGGTTTACGCCCCGGCGATCGACGTGCTGTACCTGGCCGAGCGCGGTAAAGCCTGGAAAGAAGAAAAGGGCCACCGGCAGGAGATTGGCGTCAGCAATGCCCATCCGCCATTGGTGGTGGTCAGCCGTTCGCACAGCGACGAAGAGCTGAAGGACTACCTGAAACAGCTGGGCGAACACCAGACCGTTTCCGTCGGTTCTTCGCTGAAATTCTGCTTGGTGGCGGAAGGTAAAGCGCAGCTCTATCCGCGCTTTGGGCCCACCAATATCTGGGATACCGCCGCCGGTCATGCCGTGGCCGTGGCAGCCGGGGCACAGATCCACGACTGGCAGGGCAGACCTCTGCTCTATACGCCGCGTGAATCCTTCCTAAACCCCGGCTTCAGGGTTTCGCTGTTCTAAATCAGTTCGCCAGCAGCTGGTGCAGTTGGGTCATGACCTGCTGCACCTCTTCTGGCGTCAGGGCGCCGTCTTTGGCGAACTGGATCCTGCCTTGCTTATCCAACACCACAATGGCCGACCCTTTCGGCTGCAAATCCCAGGCCTTGCGCACGTTGCCGTTGCTGTCGACCACAAACTGCGACCAGGGGAACTCTTTCTTGCTGTCTTCAATGCTGTTGCGAACAAACACCGCGGTGCCGAGTATCGCGTCGTCGGTATTCACTATTGTCGTCGTTTGGTAACGATCGTGCGGTAGTTTAGCTTTCTTAATCGCTTCGATCAGCGGATCGTTCATCGCCTTGGCGGAGCTACGGCCGGCAATATGCTGTATGACTCGCACTTTCCCACTGAGTTGCGCACTATTCCAGTTTTGATAGCTAAACTTATCATTAGCGTAATTCAACTCTCCCTTATCGCTGACGCCGACCGGCGCGACGCGTTGCTGGAGTTGGAAGTTGTGCGCAGAGGCTAAAAAGGGGGCAAGCAGCAGGGAAACAATAAGCAGGTGACTTTTTTTCATGCCTTCTCCTTGGAAGGGGAACGGTGCCGACAGCACCCGACAGCCTAAAGCATAGGTGGTGATCGGAGGTCTGTCCTGTTAGCTGGATCGCAGTTTCCCCTTCTGGCCGGTAATACCTGTGTTTTGAAGGGATATACTGAAAAAGTTATATATTATCATATACAATTCTGTCAAAAAGTGTAAATCCAGTGAAGATATCCGTGCAGAAGTGAACATTATCGTCTTTACTAGGTCTACTACATGGCAATCAAGTTGCGTTCTTACTTTAGAGGCTGCCACCTTGGCGGCCCGCTGAGCGCATGGACCAAACGGAGGAGAGTAATAGAATGAGAATCTTCCAGCGTTATAATCCGTTGAAAGTGGCGAAGTACGTAAAAACCCTGTTTCGTGGCCGGCTGTATATCAAAGATGTAGGCGCGTTCGAATTCGACGAAGGGAAAATCCTGTTACCGAAAATTCGTGACCGGCGCCACTTCAGCGTGATGTCAGAGGTAAACCGTCAGGTGTTGTTGCTGCAAACAGAGATGGGTTGATGCATTACCCGTCGCCTTTCAAGCCGCAGCGTTGTTATCTGCACCCACCCACCCCTGTTACTTACTTAAGTAAGCTCCAGGGGATGAGTGAGCTGGCTGCCTAGCTGCAACTTGAAATTCATAGGGTAATTAGAGCAGCTGAAAAAACTGAAATAATTGCGGCCCCGATGGGGCCGCTGACGTTTCTACAGTCCGGATCAGGCGGGGGCGTTGTCTTCTGGCGCCTTCGGCAGTACCGCCGCCGGTTTGTCGCTCAGTTTGGTTACCAGCAACTGGTCAATCTTGTAGCTGTCGATGTCCACCACTTCAAACTTGTAGCCGGCGTATTTCACGAAGTCGGTGCGTTTTGGGATCTTGCGCAGCATGTACATCATAAAGCCGCCGATGGTTTCGTAGTTGCCCGCCTGCGGGAACTCATCAATGTGCAGAACGCGCATCACATCGTCGATTGGCGTACCCCCCTCAATCAGCCATGAGCTTTCATCGCGTGCGACGATCTGCTCTTCCTGGCCTTGACCGACCAGATCGCCCATCAGGGTGGTCATTACGTCATTCAACGTGATGATGCCCACGACCAGTGCATATTCATTGAGAATAACGGCAAAGTCTTCGCCGGCCGTCTTAAAGCTTTCCAGCGCTTCGGACAGCGTCAGGGTATCCGGCACGATCAGCGCCGCGCGGATTTGCACACCGCTGCTCAGCACCAGGCTTTGATTGCCCAGCACGCGGTTCAGCAAGTCTTTGGAGTCAACGTAGCCGACCACCTGATCGATATTGCCGTCGCACACCAGGAACTTGGAGTGCGGATGGGTCGAGACTTTCTCGATAATGCTTTCTTCGGTTTCACGCAGATCGAAGTAAACCACGCTTTCACGCGAGGTCATCGACGAAGGTACGGTGCGTGACTCCAGTTCGAACACGTTTTCGATCAGCTCATGTTCCTGCTTGCGCAGCACGCCAGCCAGGGCTCCGGCTTCCACTACCGCATAGATGTCGTCGGAAGTGATGTCGTCCTTGCGCACCATCGGCAGTTTGAACAGGCGGAAGATCAGGTTTGCCATGCCGTTGAAGAACCACACCAGCGGCCGGAAGATCATGATCGAGAAACGCATCGGGTTGATGATCCGGACGGCGACCGTCTCTGGTGCAATCATACCGATGCGCTTCGGGGTCAAATCTGCGAACAGGATGAACAGGCTGGTCACCAGGACGAACGAGCAGATAAAGCTGACTTGCTCCGCCATCTCTGGGGACAAAAAGCGATCGAACAACACCTGGAAGCTAGGGGAGAAGGCAGCATCGCCGACGATACCACCGAGAATGGCTACGGCGTTCAGACCAATCTGCACCACGGTAAAGAACAGCCCCGGGGTTTCTTGTAGTTTAAGGACTTTGGCGGCATTGACGTTACCTTCGTCAGCCATCAGTTTCAGTTTAATCTTGCGTGACGCGGCCAGAGATATTTCCGACAGTGAGAAAAACGCACTCACTGCGATCAGAAAAAGAATCAGTAAAATACTGTTTAACATAATCTATCCATACGTGCCGACGGGATGACGGCGCTCTTGAGGAAGGGTAGTACATTGTAAAAAAAGTAGTGATAACAACCAGAAAGGAGGCTATCAGGCCGCAGATGCGGCCCGCATAGTATAGCAGCAGCCCTACAGGGGCCGCCAGCGGTTAAAAAATTACCGCTGACCAAGGGGTTAGCCCTGGGGTGGCAAACAAACGCCGATGCCGCCCAGGCCGCAGTAGCCTTCAGGATTCTTGTACAGATACTGCTGATGGTCATCCTCGGCATAGTAAAACGGCAGCGCCGGCACCACTTCGGTGGTGATGGTGCGTTGGTCGCCCGCCTCGTTCATGGCCTGCTGGAAACGCTTCAGACTGCTTTCGGCTGCGGTCTGCTGTTCCGGCGTCAGCGTATAAATTGCTGAGCGATACTGAGTGCCGACGTCGCCCCCCTGACGCATGCCCTGCGCCGGATCGTGGTTCTCCCAGAACACCTGCAGCAGCTGCTTATAGCTGATGATTTTCGGATCGAATACCACCCGCACCACTTCAGTATGACCGGTCTGGCCGCTGCAGACTTCGCGGTAGGTTGGGTTTGGCGTAAAACCGCCGCTGTAGCCTGCCGCCGTGCTGTATACGCCCTGCTGTTGCCAGAACAGGCGCTCCACACCCCAAAAGCATCCCATGGCGAAGATAGCCACTTCCATGCCTTCCGGCACCTGGGTCATTGAATGGTGAGTGACCACGTTGAGCGTGGCAACCGGCATGGGCGTCGTGCGGCCAGGCAGCGCGTTCGCCTTGTCGACGGTTTGTGTTTTATCAAAAAATGGCACCACGGTTGACTCCTGTTGTCACAGTAAGAATTGACCTAAGACACGGCAGTTCGGTTGTATCTAACCGCAACTTTGCCCACAATAAGCTACATATTCAGATTATGAATCAGATTAACGCAGTATTTAGAGCGCCAAAAGCTAAGAATGCGCCAGTTTACTGCGGCAGTAAAATCGTAATATGTCGCGTCTGGAATAAGGCTGAAAGGGCTGCCGTCTTGATAGCGCGGAGTATGCCCTGGCACCAGAGTGCGTGTTATAACAGGAAAGTAAAATAAATTAAGGAGAACGCGTGCCACGATACCGTGCCCTGTGCTTTTTGTGTGCGCTGCTCGCGACGCCTGCGGCGTTTTCGGCGAATGTGCGGCTGCAGGTTGAAGGACTTAGCGGGGAACTGGAAAAAAACGTCCGGGTACGCCTGTCTTCCATCACTCCGGAAGAGGTCGGTACTGATGGCCGTTTCCGCGCACGTGTGGATGAAGCTGTTCGTCAGGGGCTGAGAGCGCTTGGCTATTATCAGCCTACCATCGAATTTACGTTGGACGATCGGCCAGGGCTGGCGCGGCCGGTGCTGCACGCCAAGGTCGATCCGGGTGAACCGGTGCGCATTGCCGGGGCCAATATCGTGCTGGAAGGCGGTGCGAAAACCGATGAAGACTATCTGTCGTTGGTCAAAAAAGGCAAACCGACGATAGGTGAGATCCTTAATCACGGTAAATACGACAGTTTTAAAGGTTCACTGACCGGCCTGGCGCTGCGCAAAGGCTATTTCGATGCCGATATGACCAAAAGCCAGCTCGGCGTGGCGGAGGATCTGCATAAGGCCTATTGGGACATCGACTTCGACAGCGGGCAGCGTTACCGCTTCGGCCAGGTGAAGTTTACCGGTTCGCAAATTCGTGAAGACTATCTGCAAAATCTGGTGCCCTTTCATCAGGGGGATTATTACACTTCGGAAGACCTGGCCGAACTGAACCGCCGTTTGTCCGCCACTAACTGGTTTAACTCGGTGGTGGTCTCCCCTGATTTCAAAGATGCCAAAGAGAACAAGATTTTGCCGCTAGATGCGTTGGTGTCACCACGCACTCGCAACACCATCGAAACCGGTGTCGGTTACTCCACCGACGTTGGTCCCCGCGTTAAAGGCACCTGGAAGAAGCCCTGGCTTAACGATCGCGGCCACAGTCTGGAAACCAGCGCCAGTATTTCGGCCCCCGAGCAGCAGCTCGATCTGACCTATAAGATCCCGTTGCTGAAGAATCCGCTGGAGCAGTATTACCTGCTGCAGGGCGGGCTCAAGAACGTCGATCTCAACGATACCAAGTCCGTAACCTCCAAAGTGGTGGCCTCGCGCAACTGGGATCTCTCCAGCGGCTGGCAGCGGGCTATTAACCTGACCTGGCGCTGGGATAACTTTACCCAGGGTAACGTCAGCAATACCACCATGCTGCTTTACCCTGGCGTCAGCCTCAACCGTACCCGCTCGCGCGGAGGTCTGATGCCGACCTGGGGCGATAGCCAACGCTACTCCATCGACGTTTCCGACACCACCTGGGGATCTGGCGTGGACTTCGCGCTGATGCAGGCGCAGAACGTCTGGATCCGCACCCTGGCCGATAAGCACCGGTTCGTGGCGCGCGGGCAGGTGGGGTGGATCGAAACCAACGACTTCGACAAAGTGCCGCCAGACCTGCGATTCTTTGCCGGTGGCGATCGCAGCATCCGTGGCTACAAGTACAAAGACATTTCCCCCCGCAACGATGACGGCAAGTTGACCGGTGCCTCCAAAATGCTGACTGGCTCGCTGGAATATCAATACAACGTTACCGGTAAATGGTGGGGGGCGATGTTCGTCGATTCCGGTGAAGCGGTGAACGATATCAAGCAGAGCAACTTCAAAACTGGCGCCGGTGTAGGCGTACGCTGGCAGTCGCCGGTAGGGCCAGTGAAGCTGGATATCGCCGCGCCCGTGGGGGACAAGGACACCCACGGGATGCAGTTCTACATCGGTTTGGGGCCTGAACTATGAGCCTGATAAAAAAGATTTGCTTTGGTTTCCTGATTGTCTTGCTGTTGCTGGTCGGGGCGGTGGCGTACTTGCTCGGTACCACCAGTGGTTTGCATATGACCCTCAACGCTGCCGCTCGATGGGTGCCGGGGTTGGATATTGCCAGCGTGAGCGGTGGCTGGCGTGATCTGACGCTAAAAGGCGTGAAGTATCAGATGCCGGGCGTGACGGTGAATGCCGGACAATTCCATCTGTCACTCGATCTGGCCTGCTTTAAAAACAGTTCGCTGTGCGTCAATGCGCTGACCGCGCAGGATGTCGACGTGGTGGTGAAAACCAAAGAAATGACGCCGTCTGCGCCGGTGGAAGAGACCAGCGAGCCGACCACTAATCTGAGCACGCCGTACCCTATTACCTTGCGTATGCTGACGCTGAATAACGTTAAGGTCAGCGTAGACGACACGGCAATCTCTCTTGGTGAATTCCGTACCGGAGCGCAGTGGCAAGAGCGTGCGTTGACCTTGCTGCCCACCAAAATCAGCGGCCTGTTGATTGCGTTGCCGAAAACCCCGCAGAACCCGTTGCCGGAGGCGATACAGCCGGCTGTCGAGGTCGCGAAAAAAGTGGGTGAACAGGTCGACAAGGCGGCGAAACCGGCACCGGTGCCGGAAGAGAAGCCGCTGGGCGAAACGTTGAAAGAGCTGTTCGCCAAGCCGCTGCTGCCGGATCTGCCGGAAATCCGCCTGCCGTTGGACATCACGGTTAAGGAGATCAGCGGGGAACAACTGCGCTTGACCGGTGATACCGAGGTGTTGATTACCAGCCTGTTGCTGCAGGCCAGTACCCAGGATCAGCATATCAAGCTGGACAATTTCGATGTGAAATCCCCGCAGGGCACGTTGTCTGCGCAGGGGCAGGCGACGCTGACCGGCAGTTGGCCGGTGGAAATGGTGGCTAACAGCACGCTGAATATCGAGCCGCTGAAAGGGGAAAAGGTCAAACTGAACGTCGGCGGTGGGCTGCGCGAAGAACTTAAAGTGGCGCTGAACCTCTCCGGACCGGTCGGTGCGCAGCTTGATGTACAGACCCAATTGGCCGAAGTGGGTTTACCGCTGGCACTGACGCTGCAAAGCAAACAGCTGAAATGGCCGCTGAACGGCGAAGCCCAGTATCAGGTCAACGATTTCCGCCTGCGTTTCAATGGCAAGGCGACTGATTATGCCTTGTCGACCCGGGCCAATATCAAGGGGCAGGATCTCCCGCCGGCGGTGCTGACGCTGGACGGTAAAGGTAACGTTGAACAGTTCAAACTGGATCGCCTGCGGTTGGCGGCCTTGCAGGGCAATACCGATCTGACGGCGCTGGTGGACTGGAGCAAGGCCATCAGTTGGAATTCACAGCTGACGCTGAGCGGCATCAATACCGCCAAGCAGTGGCCGGAATGGCCGGCGAAGTTGGACGGTAAAATCACTACGCGTGGCAGCCTGCACGGCGGCAGTTGGCAATTGCAGGTGCCGGTGCTGCAGCTCGATGGTAACGTGAAGCAAAACAAAGTCACTGCACGTGGCACGCTTAGCGGCAATGCTGCCGGTCAGTGGAAAATCCCGGGCATCGATCTGACGCTGGGACGCAACCAACTGAACGTTAAGGGCCAACTGGACGAGAAAAGCTGGAACCTGGATGCGAATATCGACGCGCCACGTCTGGACGGCGCTCTGCCAGGGCTGGGCGGTACGGCGAAAGGCTTGCTGAAACTGCGGGGCAACCTGCAAGCGCCTCAGTTGCTGGCCGACCTGACCGCTTCCGGCCTGCAGTGGCAGGCGCTGCGCATCAACCGGGTGAAGATTGACGGCGACGTGCGTTCCAGCGACCAGATCCAGGGTCAGTTGGCGGTACGCGTTGAGCAGCTTAAGCAGGATGCGCTGGATATCAGCCTGCTGACACTGGATGCCAAAGGCAGTGAGAAGCAGCATCAGCTGCAGTTGAAAATTGACGGCAAGCCGGTATCCGGTCAGTTGGCGCTGCAGGGCAGTTTCGATCGCCAACAGCAGCGCTGGCGCGGCAACCTGAACAATACCCGTTTCGATACCCCGGTGGGCGAATGGCGCTTAACTCGCGCCATTGCGCTGGATTACCTGAACACCGCGCAGAAAATCAGTATTGGACCGCACTGCTGGCAGAACCCGAACGCCGAACTGTGCGTGCCGAAAACCATCGAAGCCGGCCCGAGTGGCCAGGCCAGCGTGGTGTTGAACCGCTTTGATCTGGCGATGATAAAACCTTTCCTCGGTCCGGAGACCGCTTTGAGCGGCGTGTTCACCGGGCGGGCGGACGTAAGCTGGAAAGCGGGCGGTGCGCTGCCGGACGCGAAAGTTTCCCTGGTGGGTAACGGCGTGAAGGTGGTTCAGCAAGTGCAGGGCAACGCGTTGCCGATCGCCTTTGATCGGCTGAACCTTAATGCCGGCCTGTCCAACGGTCGTGCGCAGGCCGACTGGTTGATCAAGTTGACCAATAATGGCCAATTTGACGGTAACGTACAGGTTGCCGATCCGCAGGTACGACGCATTATCAGCGGCAACGTCAATATCACCAATATCTCGCTGGCGATGATCAATCCGGCGTTGATGAAGGGGGAGAAAGCCGCGGGCATGCTGAATGCCAATCTGCGCCTGGGTGGCAGTGCGCAGAAGCCTCTGGTTTATGGCCGGATGGCGTTGGATAAGGTTGATATAGATGGTCACTGGATGCCGTTTGATATGACGGACGGCCGCCTGGTGATGAACTTTGACGGCATGACCTCGACCATGGAAGGGCTGGTCAGCACCACGCGCGGACAGCTTAACCTGTCGGGCGATGCTGACTGGCGCGACATCAACGCCTGGCGCGCACGTATCGCCGCCAAGGGCGATAAGCTGCGGGTGACGGTGCCGCCGATGATCCGCATCGACGTTTCACCCGATCTGGTGTTTGAAGCCACGCCGCAGCTGTTCTCGCTCAATGGTTCGGTCGATATTCCGTGGGCGCGCATTACGGTGCAGGAGTTGCCGGAAAGTGCGGTGGGCGTCTCTTCCGATGAAGTGATGCTGGACGACCAACTGAAACCGATACAGCCGAAAACCGCAGGGATCCCGATCAACAGCAACCTGATGATCCACGTGGGTAACGATGTGCGGCTGGATGCCTTTGGCTTAAAAGCCCGCCTGAAGGGCGATCTGAAAGTCGTGCAGGACAAGAATGGCCTGGGCCTGAACGGCCAGATTGACATCCCTTCCGGTCGCTTCCATGCTTATGGTCAGGATTTGATCGTCCGCAAGGGCCAACTGATGTTCTCAGGGCCGCCGGATCAGCCGCTGCTTAATATTGAAGCCATCCGTAATCCTGAATCGACCGAAGACGACGTTACCGCTGGGGTACGCGTTACCGGGTTGGCGGATGCACCCAAGCTGGAAGTGTTCTCGGATCCGGCCAAATCTCAGCAGGAAGCGCTGTCTTATCTGCTGCGCGGGCAGGGATTGGGCAGTTCCGGCGCCGATGGTAACGCAATGACCTCAATGTTAATTGGGATGGGGGTTGCACAAAGTGGTCAACTTGTGGGTAAAATCGGCGAGGCGTTTGGCGTAAGCAATTTGGCCCTGGATACTCAGGGTGTCGGCGACAGTTCCCAGGTTGTCGTGAGCGGTTATGTTCTCCCAGGCTTACAAGTAAAATATGGGGTGGGTATTTTCGACTCGCTGGCTACGTTGACGTTGCGTTACCGCCTGATGCCTAAATTGTATCTGGAAGCGGTGTCTGGTCTCGACCAGGCATTAGATTTGCTCTATCAGTTTGAGTTTTAGCGATGCGAATAATTGTCTACGGCAGTTTACGACGCAAACAGGGAAACAGCCATTGGATGACCAACGCCCAATGGCTCGGCGAGCATGAGCTCGAAGGCTATCAGATTTATAATCTGGGCCATTACCCGGCGGCGATCCCTGGAGAGGGCACGGTACATTGCGAAGTGTACCGCATCAACTCATCGATTTTGGCTGAGCTGGACGAACTGAAAAGCAACACCAAGGACTATAAGCGCGAGCTGATTCAGACGCCTTATGGGAGTGCGTGGATCTACCTGTATAAACACAGTGTGGACGGTTACCCGCGAATTAACAGCGGCGACTGGCTGAAGCGTCTCGACGAAAAGTAAAAAAAAACACCGCTCACTGAGCGGTGTTTTTTTATCGGACGGCGGGCAAGAATTACTTCTTGGCGGCACGCTCGAAAGAAGCAACGATTTCAGCTTTGGCAGCGGCAGCATCTGCCCAGCCTTCCACTTTCACCCATTTGCCTTTTTCCAGATCTTTGTAGTGCTCGAAGAAGTGAGCGATCTGGGCGCGCAGCAGTTCCGGCAGGTCGTTCACGTCTTTGATGTGATCGTACTCTTTGGTCAGCTTGCTGTGCGGTACGGCAACCAGTTTCGCATCTTCGCCGGCTTCGTCGGACATCTTCAACACGCCAACCGGACGGCAGCGGATCACAGAACCAGGCTGCAGTGGGTATGGGGTTGGCACCAGCACGTCAACCGGGTCACCGTCCAGAGACAGGGTGTGGTTGATGTAACCGTAGTTGCACGGGTAGAACATCGCGGTGGACATGAAACGGTCAACGAACAGCGCACCGGTGTCCTTGTCGATTTCATATTTGATCGGATCGGCGTTTGCCGGGATTTCGATAACAACGTAGATGTCTTCCGGCAGGTCTTTGCCAGCAGGGACCAGGTTCAAGCTCATGTCGGTTTCCTTTAATCAAACCAGAAATGGAGTGGCGGCTATTATAGCGGACTCTTTTGCGATTTCCTGCCCTTTTCATCATCCCCGCCCCGGCGCAGAGCCATCCATCGAATTTCCAGATAAATCCTCCCACGGCGTTAAGTTTTCTCGAGGGTTGCCGATAACTTCATCAAATAATAATGAGTCGGCGAAGTCTGGCTCCGCGTTTTACCTCCTCTACGTAAGATCTCACTATTTCTGAAGCCGGGAAGAACTCATGCTAAAAAAGATTACGGTCAAGGCCGGGCTGATTGCCCTGTTGAGCCTGATGACGCTGCTGTTGATTATGGTCAGCACGATTGGCGTCAACGCGATTAACGAAGGATCGCGCTCGTTACACACCCTGAATCAAATCCTGGGGGAAGAGTTGGGGTCGCTGGCCAGCAGTTCCAACCTGACGCTGCGCGCCAGAACCGCTGCCTCACTGGCGGTACACCAACGGGAAATCGGCCAGATTGAGGTTTCAGATGCTACGGTGGGCCGTATCTATGACTATCTTGCGCAATCGAAGCAGGAAATGGCGCGTTTTGTCAGCGTCGGTACCGTCACCGAACGTGGACGCGAGCTGTCCGGTCGTTTGCAAAACAGCTACCGCGCCTATCTGGAACAGGGCGTTGGGCCGATGGCCGATGCCATCAAGGCCGGCAAAGTTGATGATTACTACGACATTCAGGAAACAAAAATTTCCGCGTTGAGCATCGCTTTTGAAAAGGACCTCAGCGACTTCCGCAGCTTCGCCATGAAGATTGGCCAGCAGCGGGTGAATGAAGCGGAAAGCAATGCCAGCACCAAAATTACGCTGATCGTGATTGCCGGCCTGCTCAGCATTTTGCTGGCGGTACTGGCCTGGTTTGCACTGCGGGTGATTATCCTGCGTCCGCTCGATGAGTCAATCGCCCAGCTGGAACATATCGCCAGCGGCGACCTGACGCACCGTATCACCGGCGAAGGCGAGACCGAAATGGGCCGTCTGGTGCGTGCGATGCAGCGGATGCAGCAGGCCTTGGTCAGTTCGGTCAGCAAGGTGCGCGATGCCAGCAGCCAAATCGATACCGGTTCACGCGAACTGGCTGCCGGCAACCTGCACCTGGCGCAGCGTACCGAAGAATCAGCTGCTTCTCTGGAAGAAACCGCCGCCAGCATGGAACAGCTGACCTCGACGGTGAAGATGAACGCCGAGAACTGCGAACAGGCGAATCAACTGGCGCTGAGCGTATCCGATATTGCCAACCAAGGCAGTGAAGTGGTCAGTCAGGTCATGGACAAGATGCAGGCGATCACCGACAGCTCACGCCGCATTGCCGATATCATCAGCGTGATGGACGGCATTGCCTTCCAGACCAACATTCTGGCGTTGAATGCGGCGGTGGAAGCGGCACGTGCCGGTGAACAGGGGCGTGGTTTTGCCGTGGTGGCCGGTGAGGTTCGCAGCCTGGCTCAGCGCAGCGCGCAGTCAGCGAAAGAGATCAAAGGGTTGATTGAAGCGTCGCAGAATCGGGTGCAGGAAGGCGAACAAATGGCCGGTTCGGCGGCGAAAACCATGAACGGCATTACCGGTGAAGTGGGCCGGGTGACGGCGCTGATGCGGGAAATCTCTGCGGCTACGCGTGAGCAAAGCAGCGGTATTGAGCAGGTAAACCTGGCGGTGGCGCAGATGGATCAGGTGGCGCAACAGAATGCGGCCTTGGTCGAAGAGTCGGCGGCGGCGACGCGCTCGCTGGAGGATCAGGCGCAGTTGCTGGCGCAGAGCATGGCAGCGTTCAAATTATAATGCCGGGGACGGCAAGCCGTCCCCCACATCGAACTCGTTATTCGTCCGGGTTCTCAGCGATAAAGCGCTCTGCGTCTTCCACCATGGATTTGGTGCCGACGAAGAACGGTGCGCGCTGGTGCAGTTTCACCGGGGTGATGTCCAGAATACGGTTTTTACCGTCGCTGGCTTTACCGCCGGCCTGTTCCGCCAGGAACGCCATCGGGTTGCATTCATACAGCAGGCGCAGCTTGCCTTGCGGGTGGCTGGCGGTGCTTGGATAAATGTAGATGCCGCCTTTCAGCAGGTTGCGGTGGAAGTCGGCAACCAGTGAACCGATGTAGCGTGAGGTATAAGGGCGTTGTGTAGCTTCGTCCTGTTCCTGACAATATTTGATGTATTTCTTCACGCCGCGCGGGAACTTGATGTAGTTACCTTCGTTGATGGAATACATATTGCCGCTGGCCGGGAAGCGGACTTTCTCGTGGGAGAGGCAGAACACGCCCAGAGAAGGATCGTAGGTAAAGGCATGCACGCCATAACCGGTGGTGTACACCAGCATGGTGGATGAACCGTAAACCACGTAGCCTGCGGCGACCTGTGCGCTGCCTGGCTGCAGGAAGTCTTCTTCGGTCACTGGCGTACCGACCGGGGTAATGCGACGATAGATAGAGAAAATCGTACCGACCGAGACGTTGACATCGATGTTGGACGAACCGTCCAACGGATCCATCAGCACCACATACTTGGCATTTTCAGCCCGCTCGCCGTCGAATATCACGATTTCATCTTCTTCTTCAGAAGCGATACCCGCAACTTCACCGCGCGCTTTCAATGCTGCTTTCAGCTTTTCATTCGCGTACAGGTCCAGTTTCATCTGAACTTCGCCCTGTACATTGGAAACGCCGCTGGTGCCCAGAATATCCACCAGACCCGCTTTGTTGATATCGCGGTGGATGATTTTGGCGCCCAGTTTAATTGCAGAAAGTAGCGCAGTCAGCTCGCCGGTGGCGTGTGAGAAGTCGTGCTGTTTCTCGACGATAAATTCGCCTAACGTTTTCATGACACAATCCCTGAATCTACGGATGGGTAGCGGTTTGTTAACAAACCGCCAACGTATTCGCGAGCAGTGTAGCCCAAAGATGAACGCTATTCATAGGCAAATCCATTTCTTCTGGACGATTCTGAGCGTTAGAATGAGCCAACATTCGACGTACTCTATGAGAAAACTATGCGCATTCACATTCTTGGGATCTGTGGCACCTTTATGGGCGGGCTGGCGGTGCTGGCTCGTTCGCTAGGGCATGAGGTGACCGGCTCTGACGCTAATGTCTATCCGCCGATGAGCACGCTGCTGGAGAAGGAAGGGATCGACCTGATCCAGGGTTACGATCCTGCTCAATTGGATCCGGCGCCGGATCTGGTGATCATCGGTAACGCCATGACGCGGGGTAATCCTTGCGTTGAAGCGGTACTGGAACAAGGGATCCCTTACGTTTCCGGCCCGCAGTGGCTGCACGATTATGTGCTGCGCGATCGCTGGGTGCTGGCCGTGGCCGGCACGCATGGCAAGACCACTACCGCCGGTATGGCCACCTGGATCCTGGAAGCCTGCGGCTATCAACCGGGCTTTGTTATCGGTGGCGTTCCGGGCAACTTTGACGTTTCCGCGCGTCTGGGCGGTAGCCCGTTCTTTGTGATCGAAGCCGATGAGTATGACTGCGCCTTCTTCGACAAGCGTTCCAAGTTTGTGCATTACAGCCCGCGTACGCTGATCATGAATAACCTGGAGTTCGATCACGCTGATATCTTCGACGATCTGAAAGCGATCCAGAAACAGTTCCACCATCTGGTGCGTCTGGTGCCGGGCAAGGGCAAGATCATTTTGCCTGATAACGACAACCACCTGAAACAGGTGATGGCGATGGGCTGTTGGAGTGAGCAAGAGCTGGTCGGGGAAGAGGGCGCATGGCGCGCTCAAAAATTAACGCCGGACGCCAGCCATTATGCGGTGTTCCTCGACGGCGAACAGGTGGGCGAAGTGAAGTGGTCGCTGGTGGGTGAACACAACATGCATAACGGTTTGATGGCCATTGCCGCCACGCGCCACGTTGGTGTGCTGCCAGCCGATGCCTGTCGCGCGCTCGGTGAGTTTATCAATGCTCGCCGCCGTCTGGAACTGCGCGGTGAAGCTCATGGCGTTACGGTGTATGACGATTTTGCCCATCACCCAACGGCGATCCTGGCGACCTTGGCCGCATTGCGCGGCAAGGTTGGCGGTACCGCGCGCATTTTGGCTGTGCTCGAGCCGCGCTCCAATACCATGAAAATGGGGATCAGCAAGAATGATTTGGCACCGTCTCTGGGCCGTGCCGATGAGGTCTTCCTGTTCCAACCGCACCATATCCCCTGGCAGGTGGCGGAAGTCGCGGAAGCCTGTGTACAGCCGGCCCACTGGAGCGCCGATCTCGACACGCTGGTGGACATGATCGTGAAAACGGCCCAGCCTGGCGACCACATTTTGGTGATGAGTAACGGCGGCTTCGGTGGGATCCATGACCGTCTGCTGGAGGCATTGGCCCACAAGTCAGAACCTAAAGTGACTTATTGATCGTCGATTCAGTGTGACTGAAGCAAAACTAAAAGGCCGCTTGCGGCCTTTTCTTTTGCCCATAAAAAAGCCCTCGCGAGCGAGGGCAACGGGGTTCGTCGGATAGGACGACGAAGTTTCTTCAAGGAATCAGTGCTTACGATAGAACTCGGCAGTGGCAGTGACGAGGGTAATCAGTTCGGTAAGCAGGGCTCCCTGAATTGTTATTTGTAGATTTCGGCTGTCGCGTGCCAATTGCCGTTTTCGTAGGCTTCGATCACGCGGTAGGCTTTAGCGCCTTGTTTATCGGCTTTGTCAGACAGCGCCTGGCGAATATCGGAAGGTGCGCCGGTGACGCCGCTGACGGTGATGGTACCGGCAGACTGGAGCGTATTGGCCTGGTCGTTAGTGATTAACGTCGCGGCGGAAGCGCCGAACGAAACGACAGACAGCAGGCTAAGTGCAGCGAGAGTGGTTTTCATGTTCATGATAGTGCGTCCTGTTGTGATAACCGCCTGGAAGGGCTTTTGCAGCGTTTTTGTACTTGAAGGCTGTTATCAGTGGTGCTCGGTACCAGAGTTATATTGCCCGTTGCCGGGTAACGCCTTGTACTTATTTGTAAATTTCTGCTGTCGCGTGGAAGTTACCTTCGTTGCGTGCTTCGATTACACGGTAAGCGGTCGCCCCTTTGGCATCGGCTTTTTCAGACAGTGCCTGACGGATATCTGAAGGTGCACCGGCAACGCCGCTGACGGTAATGGTGCCTGCAGATTGCATTTTTGCGGCCTGGCTTGCATCAACAGATTGTGCTGCAAATGCGCCGAAAGAAAGCATGGAGAGAACGCTCATGGTTGCAATGGTAGATTTAATTTTCATGATTTGACCTTTTCGTATTCTTTTATCAGTTCCAGTGAACTGTGATTTACGTCACGGAAATGAGTATACATCTAGTAACGCCAAAAATTAATAGTTCGCTAGCAGTTTCTAGTGAAACTTTATTATGACGATCCTTATCTTTTATAACCAAATGGAATAAAAAGCGGTTATAAAACGATCTTTTGATGTTAAATTTATGTAATTTCAATAAGGTAAGTGCTTTTGACCAAAAGTGCGGAAGATCACAGTAGCTATCACTAGCTAAGCGGAAATGTCATTGAAATGTGTTGCGAAGAGAAAGAAACCTAGCGTTAAAAGTGGTAGGGGGAGGGGGAAAAGTAAGGATGGGGTTAAAGAAACGCTAACAAAACGCGACGGCTCGCCGCATTTTGTTAGCGTTATGCATCACAGCTCCTGTTCGAACAGGGTCAGGATGGCTTCGTACAGCTGGCGCGCGGTAAAGCTGCTGGCTGGGGTAACGAAAATGGTGTCGTCACCGGCGATGGTGCCGAGAATACCTTCGGATTTGCCCAGAGAATCCAGCAGGCGAGCAATGAGCTGCGCGGCGCCGGGGCTGGTGTGGATAACGACAACTGCATCGTTATGATCGACATCCAGCACCAGATTCTTCAGCGGGCTGGTAGTGGTCGGCACGCCGAGTTCAGCGGGAAGGCAATACACCATTTCCATTTTGGCATTGCGCGTACGCACCGCGCCGAACTTGGTCAGCATGCGCGATACTTTGGATTGGTTGATGTTTTCGAAGCCTTCTTCTTGCAGCGCCAAAACAATCTCGCCTTGAGAACTGAATTTTTCTTCTTTCAATAACGCTTTAAACGCCTTGATCAGATCTTCCTGCTTTGCGGGATTACGCATTTTGCACCGTGGAATGTTGACAATAGAAGTGATGATTATGCATATAAATGAATTTTTATGCAATCAAAGGACGCCCGGAAAAAATAACAATGCCCGGACAACGAGGAAAGGGCAGCATTTTAACAAAATCCGTACCCCATGAATATGCCCTTTCGGTGACCGAAAATGCCGCCCTCGGTGGTAAAGAAAATGTTATTAAAATGATGTTGTTCTGATGTTGTGTAAGGGTGTAATGTAACCGCCGGTTAACTTGCTCGTGAATAACCTCGCAGTATTTTTGATTAGTGTGCGCTATGCCCTTAATGCGTAAGCTATTTAATCTAAAATGAGCGCGACATCGGCTGTTTTATTGCGCCAGTTCTCAAACAGACTGTTAAGAGATTGTTTTTAAAGGTGTAATAATTTAAGGTCCGTAACCAACATATTCACGGCGCTTTATATATTTAAGATAATAAAGGAGTATAGGATGAAAGTTGCAGTTCTCGGTGCTGCTGGCGGTATCGGCCAGGCCCTCGCCCTTCTACTCAAAACCCAGCTTCCTTCAGGTTCTGAACTCTCTCTCTACGACATTGCCCCCGTTACCCCAGGCGTTGCCGTCGATTTAAGCCACATCCCAACCGCAGTGAAAATCAAAGGCTTCAGTGGCGAAGACGCTACTCCAGCTCTGCACGGTGCAGACGTGGTGCTGATTTCTGCAGGCGTTGCGCGTAAACCAGGTATGGATCGTTCAGATCTGTTCAACGTGAACGCAGGTATCGTGCGTAATCTGATCCAGCAAGTGGCAACCACCTGCCCGAAAGCCTGCATCGGCATTATCACCAACCCGGTCAACACCACCGTGGCTATCGCGGCAGAAGTGCTGAAGAAAGCCGGTGTTTATGACAAGAACAAACTGTTCGGCGTGACCTCGCTGGATATCATCCGTTCCAACACCTTTGTGGCTGAGCTGAAAGGCAAACAGCCGGAAGAGCTGAACGTGCCGGTTATCGGCGGACACTCTGGCGTGACCATTTTGCCGCTGCTGTCGCAGATCCCTGGCGTGAGCTTTACCGATCAGGAAGTGGCCGATCTGACCAAGCGTATCCAAAATGCGGGTACCGAAGTGGTTGAAGCCAAAGCCGGCGGCGGGTCTGCAACCCTGTCTATGGGCCAGGCGGCGGCGCGTTTCGGCCTGTCTCTGGTTCGTGCGCTGCAAGGCGAAAAAGGCGTGGTGGAATGTGCTTATGTGGAAGGCGATGGCAAATACGCTCGCTTCTTCGCGCAACCGCTGGTGCTGGGTAAGAATGGCGTTGAAGAACGCAAAGACATCGGCACTCTGAGCGCGTTCGAACGGAAAGCGTTGGAAGAAATGCTGGATGTTCTGCACAAAGATATCGAACTGGGCGAAAAGTTTATCAATAACTGATCATCCAGCAGTGCATGAGTATGCATAGGCCGCCGGACAACGTACCGGCGGTTTTTTTATGCCCGCAGCTAGGACCGAATACGGGCTTTTCGATCCAGTAAGTTATTGGTATGGGGATCGAAATAGCGGCTCGGCCAGATTTCCGCAGGGTGTATATCGAGCGTTTCGGCAATCAGCCATTCTCCTTTTGGCCAGGGACGCGACAGTGCGTTTGCCAGCGTTGATGAGCTAAGTCCTGCCTTGCGCGACACCGCCGCCAGTGTCGTTCCCTTCTTACGTAAAGCCGCAATGATATCCGCCGGATGCCAATCCTTGTTCCTTGAGTTCATGTTTGCATTCCTTTTTTGATTAGCGAAAGTTCTGTTAGTGGTATAACTAACAGGTCAAGATTAATCGTTTGAACAACATGAAACGCTTATACGGAAACTAGGATACCACTAAATTTCTTAAAAAATATCCAATAAATTTCCTAAAAAAGATCTTCGCCTACTTTTGCCCAGAGAACATGGCCATGAAAAAAGAGTGGTTTGCCGCCAAGGAATTGACCGGCGTGGCAGGGTTACCTTCCTCACCACAGGGAATAAACTTGATGGCGCGTCGTGAAGGCTGGATCAGCCGCCGGCGCAAAGGCGTACAGGGAAAGGCGCTGGAGTATCACATTGACAGTTTGCCGACCGGTACGCGCAATTTACTGATCTTGAAAGAGGAACCGGCGCTGTATGAAGTTGAGCGCAAGGATCCGCTGACGGTGTGGATTGAGTATTATTACCACCTGACGGAGAGCGAACGCGAAAAGATGTTGGCTTTCCTGATGCGAGAGGGGATTGGCGGCCTGCTGGCGCGTGTCTTTCCGGGGAAATAAACAGACCCGCATCGCGGGTCTGTGGAAACTGCAGGGCGTTTATTATTTCTTAAAAATCGCGTTGAACTGCAAGATGGGCTAATCCTTCCAGCGCGGCACGGTGGGCAGACTCCGGCAGCACCTGCAGTGCGGCAATCGCCTTGTCGGCCTCTTCCTCAGCGCGTTGGCGGGTATATTCCAGCGAGCCGCATTGCTCCATGGCCTGTAAAACCAGCTCCAGCAAATGACGACCGTTGCCCTGTTCAATCGCGCCGCGGATCATGGCTTTCTGCTCGCCTTCACTATTATGCATGGCATGCAGCAAGGGCAGCGTCGGTTTGCCCTCGTTAAGATCGTCACCGGTATTTTTACCCAGGGTGCTGCCGTCGGCGCTGTAATCGAGCAGGTCGTCGATCAGCTGGAAGGCGGTGCCAAGATAGCGGCCGTAATCCTGCAGCGCTTTTTCTTCTGCCTCGCTGGCGCCTGAAAGGATCGCCGAAGATTGTGCCGCCGCTTCGAACAGGCGTGCGGTTTTGCTGTAGATCACCCGCATGTAGCTTTCTTCGGTAATGTTCGGATCGTTCACGTTCATTAACTGCAGCACTTCACCTTCGGCAATCACATTGACCGCCTCGGACATCAGCGCCAATACACGGAGCGATTCCAGGCTGGTCATCATCTGGAAAGCACGCGTATAGATGAAGTCGCCAACCAATACGCTGGCGGCATTGCCGAAGGCGGCATTGGCAGTGGCCTTGCCGCGACGCATATCGGATTCATCCACCACATCATCATGCAGCAGGGTTGCGGTATGAATGAATTCGATCAGCGCAGCGACGGTAATGTGTTTATCACCCTGATAATGCAATGCCCGCGCCGCCAGAACGGCGATCATCGGGCGGATGCGTTTACCGCCACCACTGATAATGTAATAGCCAAGCTGATTGATGAGCGTGACATCGGAATTCAGCTGTTCGAGAATTGTTGCGTTCACGGCCGCCATATCTTGCGCGGTTAACTCGGTAATTTGCTCTAGGTTCATTGTATTTTTTTCAGCTGTGTTTCTCTTCACCGCGTTGAGATCGCTGCTCACATCGGTACATGGCGGTAACTGTCCTACTGATTGTACTTGAAAAACGCCTCAGATAAACGCCATGAAAGAAACTGTGCTTTTTTTCTTCTTTTTTGTACTTCTGGTCTTATTCTGCTCTTGTCATATGCTGGATTATTGCGTAGAATTCGCGCCCTATTGTGAATATTTATAGCGCGCTCTGTACTGAACAGTTGGGCACGCGGAAAGCGGAGTTTTATATGTACGCGGTTTTCCAAAGTGGTGGTAAACAACACCGAGTAAGCGAAGGTCAAACCGTTCGCTTGGAAAAGCTGGACATCGCAACTGGTGAAGCTGTTGAGTTTGACCAGATTCTGATGATTGCTAATGGCGAAGATATCAAAATCGGCGTTCCTTTCGTCGATGGCGGTAAGATCAAAGCTGAAGTCGTTGCTCACGGTCGTGGCGAGAAAATTAAGATTGTTAAGTTTCGTCGTCGTAAGCACCATCGTAAGCAGCAGGGCCACCGTCAGTGGTTCACTGACGTTAAAATCACCGGCATCAGCGCTTAAGTTAGGGGAGCAGATTAATGGCACACAAAAAGGCTGGCGGCTCGACTCGTAACGGTCGCGATTCAGAAGCTAAACGTCTGGGCGTTAAACGCTTTGGCGGCGAAGCAGTACTGGCAGGCAGCATCATCGTTCGTCAGCGCGGCACTAAATTCCACGCTGGTACCAACGTGGGTTGCGGCAAAGACCACACTCTGTTTGCTTTGAAAGACGGTAAAGTCAAATTCGAAGTTAAAGGCCCGAGCAATCGTAAATTCATCAGCATCGAAGCTGAATAATTTTTCGAGCCTTACGAAATAGATGTAAGCCCCGCAACTCGTTGCGGGGCTTTTTACATTTATGGGCTGCTTGTGCATCGGCCCGTCAGCGCTGGCAAAAGGTAAGATGGAAACGAAACAGCAGGTCGGAATTGGCATTTTCCTGGCGGTAACTACGGCAGTTTGCTGGGGTGCATTGCCGATTGCGATGAAAGAAGTGCTGGTAGTGATGGAGCCGTTTACCGTCGTTTGGTATCGATTTACCATCGCGGCGCTGGGGCTGGGGATCATTTTGGCCGTGCGCGGCAGATTGCCGCCGGTGACCATGTTCCGTCAACCACGCTGGCTGCTGATTTTGGCCATCGCCACCGCGGGCCTGCTGGGGAATTTTATCTTCTTCAGCTCTTCGTTGCAGTACCTTAGCCCGACCGCATCGCAGGTCATCGGCCAGTTGTCGCCGGTCGGTATGATGTTTGCCAGCGTGCTGGTTTTAAAAGAGCGGATGCGCATCACCCAGGTGATTGGCGCACTGATGCTGATTTGCGGGCTGCTGTTGTTCTTCAATGTCAGCCTGATTGAGATTTTCACCCGCCTGACGGATTACACCCTGGGGGTGCTGTTGGGCGTGTGTGCGGCGATGGTCTGGGTGACTTATGGCGTGGCGCAGAAAGTGTTGCTACGTCGATTAGCCTCGCCGCAAATTCTGGTAATGTTGTACACTTTATGTGCGATCGCGCTATTCCCTCTGGCCAAGCCTGAGGTGATTTTCCAGCTCAGCGGCTGGCAATTAGCCTGTTTGCTGTTCTGTGGCGCCAACACGCTGATTGGCTATGGTGCGCTGGCGGAAGCGATGGCGCGCTGGCAGGCGGCGCAGGTGAGTGCGTTAATCACGCTGACCCCGCTGTTTACCCTGCTGTTTTCAGATTTGTTGGCGCTGGCCTGGCCACACGTATTCGCCGCCCCGACATTGAATGTCGTCGGTTATGTCGGCGCTTTTGTCGTGGTAGCGGGCGCCATGTTTTCCGCAATTGGTCACCGTTGGTGGCCGCGACGGGCAGAAACCCGCCTGGTTGCTCCTTTGAAGCAGCCCGGTGAATGATTTACGGAGACGGTAAATGAAGTTTGTAGATGAAGCAGCGATTTTGGTCGTTGCAGGTGACGGTGGTAATGGTTGCGTCAGCTTCCGCCGCGAAAAGTATATCCCGAACGGCGGCCCTGATGGCGGTGACGGCGGCGATGGCGGCGACGTCTATCTGTTGGCGGACGAAAACCTCAACACGCTGATCGACTACCGCTTTGAGAAATCTTTCCGTGCTGAACGTGGCCAGAACGGCCAAAGCCGTGACTGTACCGGCAAGCGTGGTAAAGATATCACCATCAAGGTACCGGTCGGTACCCGCGTGCAGGATCAGGGCACCGGTGAGATCCTCGGTGACATGACTCGCCATGAACAACGTCTGATGGTGGCGAAGGGCGGTTGGCACGGTTTGGGCAACACCCGTTTTAAATCATCAGTTAACCGTGCGCCGCGCCAGAAAACGCTGGGCACCGCCGGTGAAGCACGTGACATCTTGCTGGAGCTGTTGCTGCTGGCCGATGTTGGCATGCTTGGCCTGCCAAACGCCGGCAAATCCACCTTCATTCGTGCAGTGTCTGCCGCTAAGCCGAAAGTGGCCGACTATCCATTTACCACTCTGGTCCCAAGCCTGGGCGTGGTACGTATGGATCACGAACAGAGCTTCGTTATTGCCGACATTCCTGGCTTGATCGAAGGGGCTTCCGACGGTGCCGGCCTGGGTATTCGCTTCCTGAAGCACCTGGAGCGTTGCCGCGTTCTGCTGCACCTGGTGGATATCGCACCTATCGATGAATCCGATCCGGTAGAAAACGCCAAAGTCATTATCAACGAGTTGAATCAATACAGCGAAAATCTGGCGCAGAAGCCACGCTGGCTGGTTTTCAACAAGGTTGACCTGATAGGTGAGGAAGAAGCCGCCGAGCGCGCCAAGGCGATTGCAGAAGGCATGGGCTGGGAAGGCAAGTACTACATGATCTCCGCGGTGAATCGCGAAGGCGTGAATGCGCTGTGCTGGGACGTGATGAAGTTCATCAACACCCAACCGAAAGCCATGGCTATCGAAGAAAGCGCACCGGAGAAAGTCGAGTTCATGTGGGATGATTACCACCGTGAACAGATCGCTGAAGTGGAAGCTGAAGCGGAAGACGATTGGGATGATGACTGGGACGAAGATGACGACGAAGGCGTCGAAATCATTTACCAGAAATAATCTTGCAAAGAAAAGGGCTCAGTTAAGAACTGGGCCCTTTTTTTATCGGCATTATTTGTTCAGGACATTCTCAGGTAACCAGCATTGTGCATTCAGCCCGTGGGTATCCTGGCGATTTTCCAGAGTCAGACGGCCCTGATGCAGTTGCACTATGCGGGTGACGATGTTCAGTCCCAGTCCGCTGCCGCCATAGCGTTGATCCATACGGCGGAATGCCTGAGTGAGCTCACCTTCCATTTGTTCTTTGATTCCCGGGCCTTCATCCGTCACCTGCAACTGATAGCCGGGTTTCTGCTGTGTCAGCTGCACCTGAATGCTGCTGCCTTCCGGGCTGTAGCGGTGAGCATTTTCTACCAGATTACGCAGCAACAGGCGAAGCAGGACCGGATCGCCATGCATCGGGGCCGCCGCCGGGAGCTGCCATTGCAGTTTTTGTCCGCGCTGGCGGGTCAACTCCTCAAGTTCCTCTTGTAGCGGCAGGATCACGTCGCTCACCCAATCGAAACGCTGATAGTGTCCGCTGGCAAAGTCTTGTCCGGCACGCGCGAGCATCAGCAATTGTTCGACGGTATGCATCAGTTGATCTATGCGGGTGATCAACGGCTTACTTTGCGGGACCCCCTGTTTTTCCATTAACTCCAGGTGCAGTCGTATCCCCGCCAGTGGCGTACGTAACTCATGTGCGGCATCTGCGGTGAACAGTCGTTCCTGTTGAATGGTGTTATCCAAGCGTGAGAACAGTTGGTTGAGTGTGGTGGTGACCGCCATAATTTCGAGGCTGTCTCCGCTGAGCGGCAGAGGCGTCAGGTTATCGGCGGAACGCTTCTCCAACCGTTGCTGCAGCTGATTGAGCGGGCGAATAATCCAGCTGATAGCCCAGAATGAGGCCAGCAGGGTGACGATCATCATGATCAGCGAAGGGGCGAGCAGTGAGGCTATCGCCTCGGCGATTTCCGTATCGACACGCTCGGTACGCACCTTGGCCGACAGGGTTTCATCCACCAGGAAACTGATTTGCTCCTGGCTTTCATGCCAGAGCCAAAAGGCGCTGATTAACTGGGTGACCAAAAGGATCAGCGCCAGCATCAACAACAGACGACGGCGCATGCTGATCATGATGAGGATTCCAGACGATAGCCAATGCCACGAACGGTACGGATGCGGTCCTTGCCCAATTTACGGCGCAGGTTATGGATATGCACTTCCAGCGTGTTGGAGCCTAAATCATCCTGCCAGGTATAAAGATCCTGCTGCAACAGCTCGCGATTAACCGTTTGACCGGCGCGCATCATCAGGCGGGAGAGGATGGCGAATTCTTTCGGCGTCACCTCCACCGGCTGCTGCTGAACATAAACCTGCTGGCTGGAGAGATTGAGCTGGAGATCGTCCAACTGAATAAGATTGTCGCTGTGGCCCTGATAGCGGCGGATCAGGGCGCGCACGCGCGCCTGTAGTTCAACTAACGCGAAGGGCTTGACCAGGTAATCGTCAGCACCGGCGTCCAGCCCCTCGACCCGGTCTTCCAGTGCGTCACGGGCGGTCAAAATCAGCACTGGCAGGTCGACCTGCTGGCGGCGCCACTGCCGCAGCAGGCTGGCACCATCCATGTCGGGCAAGCCCAGATCGAGGATAATCATGCTGTATTGGCTGGTGATGAGCAGAGCATTGGCCTCCGCTGCCGTGGCGGCGCAGTCACAGGCATAGCCTTCCCCGGCTAATGCCAGTGCCAACCCTTGTTGCAGCAGCTCATCGTCTTCCACAATCAGCAGTTTCATCATAACCCTCAGTTATTCTGATAAATATCCCGGTACAGACGGCTTTCGAAACGCACCAGTGGTGCTCGACGCTGCTTTTGATCTTCCGGCGGTACGGCATAGCCTGAAAGATACTGTACGAAGGCAAAACGCTGGCCGCTGGCGGTAGTGATAAATCCGGCCAGGTTATATACGCCCTGCAGCGCACCGGTTTTGGCGGAAACTTTACCGTCGACACCGGCTTCGTGCAGCCCGCCACGGTAGCGCAGCGTTCCGTCGTAACCGGACAGCGGCAGCATCGAAATAAAGTTCAGCTCGCTGTCATGCTGCGCAATGTATTGCAGCGCCTGCATCATGGTCGCCGGAGCCAGCAGGTTATGGCGTGAAAGGCCTGAGCCGTCTACCACGATGCTGTTGCCCAAATCCACGCCGGCCTTCTGACGCAGCACCTGACGCACGGCGTCAGCGCCGGCACGCCAGGTACCCGGAACGCCAAAACGTTCATGACCGATGGTGCGGAAGACGGTATCGGCAATCATGTTGTCCGATTTCTTCAGCATAATCTTCAGCAATTCGTGCAGCGGCGCTGATTGAGTCTGGGCGATCACCGTGCCTTTCAGGCCCGGCTGTGTCTGGCGCTTCAGGTGTCCGTCGATCTGGATACCTGCCTGGGTCAGCTCATCTTTCAGGATCGCCCCGGCATAGCTGGCACCATCCTGAATGGCGAAGGCCAGCGGCAACGGTTCGCTACGTTGTGTCAGGCAACCGGTCAGGGTAAAGCGGTTCAATTCGCCCGGCACCACGTCCAGCTCGCAGTATTGGGCATCCGCAGACCCTTTTGCCAACGTGCGAACCTGGCTAAACATATTGACCGGATAATAGGAGGCCACGCGAATAAAGGCCATATCGCCCGGATTGGGGGCGCTGTACAGCGACACCGAGAAACAGTTGCGGTCGACTATCGCCGCCGCCGGCGGTGCGCTGAAACACTGCGTCAGGTCGTTCCACGGCCAGCCGGGGGCTTTGTCATGGCTGGCGAATACCGAGGTATCGACCAGCACATCGCCGGTAATCTGGCGCACGCCCTGTTTTTTCAGGATCGCCACCATGTTGCGCAGGCTCTGGCGCTTAAAGGTCGGATCGCCGCCAAAGCGGGCAATCAGGTTGCCGCGCAGCACGCCGTCACTGATATCGCCCTGGCTCTCCAGCGTGGTGGTGAAGCGATAGTCTGGGCCGAGCTGCAACAAGGCAGCTAAAGCGGTCAGTACTTTTTGGGTACTGGCCGGCAACGCCATTTGCTGAGAGTGATAATCGATGGTCGGAGCGCTAGCGCCGATCTTCTGAACTACCAGGGCAAGGTTGGCCCCATCAGGCAAATATTGTGTGTAATCTTCAACCGGGGCCGCATTCGCATTCAGAACAAATGCGCAAGCCAATGCACTGACAATTCGTGAAAAACGCATAATCTCGGGATAACAGCTGGATAACGTGCCGTCATACTACGGTGCATTCAGGGAAAAAGTAAACGATGACCCTCAAGGAACTCTAGGCTAAAATGCGTATCAAAATGCAAAATCGATCCTGACTTGGGCAAGGGTTCCGAGTCAGGCTTCTTTTGTTTATCGCCTGGAGGCGGGGGGCACGTACCCACCGTTTTTTCATACGAACACGTCAGGATGACGGCTATTTGAACAGGAAAGATTTAGAGGTATTTATACTATGAAACAGATTCCGATGACTTTGTTTGGCGCTGAAAAACTGCGCGAAGAACTCGAATATTTGAAAGGCGTGCGCCGTCCGAAAATCATTGCGGACATCGCTGACGCCCGTGAACACGGCGATTTGAAAGAAAACGCAGAGTATCATGCGGCGCGTGAGCAGCAGGGATTCTGTGAAGGACGTATCCAGGAAATTGAAGCCAAGCTGTCGAACGCGCAGGTGATCGATATCACCAAGATGCCAAACAATGGCCGCGTGATTTTTGGCGCTACCGTATCGGTGCTGAACCTGGATAGCGAAGAAGAAGTGACCTACCGTATCGTTGGCGACGACGAAGCTGATTTCAAGAAAAATCTGATTTCTGTCAATTCGCCTATGGCACGTGGCCTGATCGGCAAAGAACAAGATGATGTGGTTGTGATAAAAACCCCGGGTGGCGATGTCGATTATGAGATCTTGAAGGTTGAATATCTCTGATCACCTTCCAATCGTGCAGAAAATCGCCAGGGTTTTGTAAAGAAAGGAAAAAGGCCGCGTGCGGCCTTTTATCTGAATCAGGTGCATGGCACCTTTTCGTTAACCCAATGCTTATTAACGCGGTAGACTGATCTTGCGCTCTTTAGACGGGCGGTAAAGAATAAGCGTACTACCGATGACTTGCACATTGCAGGCACCCGTTTCGCGCACGATAGCGTCGGCGATCAGGGTTTTGGTTTCGCGATCTTCAGCAGCGATTTTTACCTTGATCAGCTCATGATGCTCCAGAGCCTGTTCAATTTCAGCCAGCACCCCTTCGGTGAGACCGTTATTACCCAGCATGACAACCGGTTTTAACGGATGCGCCAGGCCTTTCAGGTGCTGTTTTTGTTTATTATTCAGATTCATTGTCTTTTTTGCTTAAGTTGGGATTGAAAACGGTACATTCTACCGCCATCTCATGTATATCACCAAATCGGTCTTCATCGGTGTGAGTCTACATGAGCTGCGAACCTGACATTAAGACTCTTTTTATGATAGTTGGAAAACGAGATGGCTAATAAAAAGCGTTCTGCTAGCTCCAGTCGCTGGTTACAAGAACACTTTAGCGATAAATATGTGCAACAGGCGCAGAAAAAAGGGCTACGTTCGCGCGCCTGGTTTAAACTTGATGAAATACAGCAGAGTGACAAACTGTTTAAACCTGGCATGACCGTAGTAGATTTAGGTGCGGCGCCGGGTGGTTGGTCGCAGTATGTCGTGACCCAGATTGGCGGTTCCGGCCGCATCATCGCCTGTGATATTTTGCCAATGGATCCTATCGTTGGCGTCGATTTCCTTCAGGGCGATTTTCGTGATGAACTGGTGCTCAAGGCTCTGTTGGAACGTGTAGGTGAAAGTAAGGTTCAGGTGGTCATGTCTGACATGGCCCCGAATATGAGTGGCACTCCGGCCGTCGATATTCCAAGATCGATGTATCTGGTGGAATTAGCACTGGGAATGTGTCGTGATGTCCTCGCACCAGGCGGAAGTTTCCTGGTGAAGGTGTTCCAGGGAGATGGCTTTGACGAGTACCTACGGGAAATTCGCTCCCTGTTTACGAAGGTTAAGATTCGTAAGCCAGACGCTTCCCGCGCACGTTCGCGCGAAGTGTACATTGTAGCGACAGGGCGCAAGCTGTAGTACCCTAACGCTGTTTGTTAACACAGTTGTAATATGAGGTTAATCCCTTGAGTGACATGGCGAAAAACCTAATTCTCTGGTTAGTCATCGCGGTAGTGTTGATGTCTGTATTCCAGAGCTTTGGGCCCAGCGAGTCGAATGGCCGTAGGGTGGATTACTCTACCTTCATGTCCGAACTGACCCAAGATCAGGTTCGCGAAGCGCGAATCAATGGACGTGAAATTAACGTTACCAAGAAAGACAGTAACAAATACACGACCTACATCCCTGTCAACGATCCTAAGTTGCTGGATACGTTGTTGACCAAGAATGTGAAAGTGGTTGGTGAACCGCCTGAAGAGCCGAGTTTGCTGGCTTCTATCTTTATTTCATGGTTCCCGATGCTGTTGCTGATCGGGGTCTGGATCTTCTTCATGCGTCAAATGCAGGGCGGCGGCGGCAAGGGCGCGATGTCCTTCGGCAAGAGCAAGGCCCGCATGCTGACGGAAGACCAGATCAAAACCACTTTTGCTGACGTTGCCGGCTGTGACGAAGCGAAAGACGAAGTAAGCGAACTGGTGGAATACCTGCGCGAGCCGAGCCGTTTCCAGAAGCTGGGCGGCAAGATCCCGAAAGGCGTGCTGATGGTTGGCCCGCCGGGGACAGGTAAAACCCTGCTGGCGAAAGCTATCGCCGGTGAGGCGAAAGTGCCGTTCTTCACCATTTCCGGTTCTGACTTCGTGGAAATGTTTGTGGGTGTCGGTGCTTCCCGTGTGCGTGACATGTTCGAGCAGGCGAAGAAAGCGGCACCGTGCATCATCTTTATCGATGAAATCGATGCCGTCGGTCGCCAGCGTGGTGCCGGCCTGGGCGGCGGTCATGACGAACGTGAGCAGACGCTGAACCAGATGCTGGTTGAGATGGACGGCTTTGAAGGCAACGAAGGTATCATCGTTATCGCTGCGACCAACCGTCCAGACGTGCTTGACCCGGCGTTGCTGCGTCCAGGCCGTTTCGACCGCCAGGTTGTGGTGGGCTTGCCGGACGTGCGTGGCCGTGAGCAGATCCTGAAAGTGCATTCACGCCGCGTGCCACTGGCACCCGATGTTGATGCTTCTGTACTGGCTCGTGGTACGCCTGGCTTCTCCGGTGCTGACCTGGCCAACCTGGTCAACGAAGCTGCGCTGTTTGCCGCACGTGGAAACAAACGTGTTGTGTCGATGGTGGAGTTCGAAAAAGCCAAAGACAAGATCATGATGGGTGCAGAACGTCGCTCCATGGTGATGACCGAAGCGCAGAAAGAGTCGACCGCGTATCACGAAGCTGGCCACGCCATTATTGGTCGCCTGGTTCCTGAGCACGATCCGGTGCATAAGGTCACGATTATTCCTCGTGGCCGTGCGTTGGGTGTGACCTTCTTCCTGCCGGAAGGGGATGCGATCAGCGCCAGCCGTCAGAAGCTGGAAAGCCAAATCTCTACTCTGTACGGCGGTCGTCTGGCTGAAGAGATCATTTACGGACCGGAAAAAGTCTCTACCGGTGCCTCGAACGACATTAAAGTGGCGACCTCGATTGCCCGCAATATGGTGACCCAATGGGGCTTCTCCGAGAAGCTGGGGCCATTGCTGTATGCGGAAGAAGAGGGCGAAGTGTTCCTGGGCCGTTCAGTGGCCAAGGCGAAGCACATGTCGGACGAAACCGCGCGCATTATCGACCAGGAAGTTAAATCCCTGATTGAACGTAACTATGTGCGAGCGCGTTCGCTGTTGATGGAAAACATGGACATCCTGCATTCAATGAAGGACGCCCTGATGAAGTACGAAACCATCGACGCGCCGCAGATTGACGATCTGATGAACCGTAAAGACGTGCGTCCGCCAGCGGGTTGGGACGATGTGGGCAAGGGCAGCAATTCCGACAACGGTGGCACACCAAAAGCCCCGACGCCGGTTGATGAACCGCGCACACCAAACCCAGGCAATACCATGTCTGAACAGCTAGACAAGTAACTTTGGCTGTGTAATAACATCGAACCCCGGCATGCCGGGGTTTTTTATTGCCCGGCGGGCAGTGAACCAGGCAACAGTAAGGTGGATTAGCAATGCAGTTAACCGTGCGAGACATGACTCTCGATCTTTCCCATCCGCGGGTGATGGGGATCCTCAACGTGACCCCGGATTCTTTTTCTGACGGCGGCCAGCACAACCAGCTTAATCAGGCTTTGCTGCACGCGCATGCGCTGATTTCGGCCGGTGCGACCATGATTGATGTGGGCGGCGAGTCGACCAGACCGGGAGCGGCTGAGGTCAGCGAAGACGAAGAGATCGCGCGCGTAGTCCCCGTCGTTGAAGCCATTGCCCGGCGTTTTGAAGTTTTTATCTCGGTAGATACTTCGAAAGCAGGGGTGATCCGCGAGTCGGCTCAGGCCGGTGCGCACCTGATCAACGACGTTCGCTCATTGCAGGAGCCGGGCGCATTGGCCGCTGCGGCGGAAAGCGGGTTGCCAGTGTGCCTGATGCACATGCAGGGTGAGCCACGAACCATGCAGCAGGCACCGCACTACGACGATCTGATTGGCGATGTGAACGCTTTTTTTCAGCATCATATAGAACGCTGTAATGCCGCCGGTATTACAAATCAGAAATTGCTGCTCGACCCCGGGTTCGGTTTCGGTAAGAATTTAGCGCACAATTATCAGCTTCTGGCCAGATTGTCTGAGTTTCATCACTTCGGCCTGCCGCTTTTGGTGGGAATGTCGCGTAAGTCGATGATTGGGCAACTGCTGAATGTCCCCCCTGATCAGCGGGTTATCGGCAGCGTAGCCTGTGCGGTTATCGCCGCCATGCAGGGAGCGCAGATTGTCAGAGTGCATGACGTTAAAGAAACCGTCGAGGCGATGCGTGTCGTCGAGGCAACCATTTCAGCTAAGGGATGATAGAGACATGAGCGAGCGCAAATATTTTGGTACCGACGGCATTCGTGGCAAGGTCGGTGAGAGTCCTATTACCCCTGATTTCGTTCTGAAACTGGGCTGGGCGGCGGGCAAGGTGCTGGCACGCCACGGTTCTCGTAAAATTATTATCGGCAAAGACACCCGTATCTCAGGTTACATGCTTGAGTCGGCATTGGAAGCCGGTCTTGCCGCGGCGGGGCTGTCTGCTTCCTTCACGGGGCCTATGCCGACGCCGGCGGTAGCCTATTTGACGCGTACCTTCCGTGCGGAAGCCGGTATTGTGATCTCCGCTTCTCATAACCCGTTTTACGACAACGGCATTAAATTCTTCTCCATTGATGGCGCGAAGCTGCCGGATCATGTGGAAGAAGCCATTGAAGCCGAAATGGAAAAACCGCTGACCTGCGTAGAATCTTCCGAACTGGGTAAAGCGAGCCGGATCATCGATGCCGCCGGCCGTTACATCGAATTCTGTAAAGGCACCTTCCCGAGCGAACTGAGCCTGAAAGGCCTGAAAATTGTGGTGGACTGCGCCAACGGCGCGACCTATCACATTGCGCCGAGCGTGCTGCGTGAACTGGGTGCCACGGTGATTGCCATCGGCGTTGAACCGGACGGCATGAACATCAATGAAAAATGCGGTGCAACAGACGTTCGCCAACTGCAAGAGCGCGTGCTGCAGGAGAAAGCGCACGTCGGTCTGGCATTTGACGGTGACGGTGACCGGGTGATGATGGTTGATCACCTTGGCCACAAGGTCGACGGCGACCAGATCCTTTACATCATTGCCCGTGAAGGATTGCGTCAGGGCCAATTGCGCGGTGGTGCGGTAGGCACGCTGATGAGCAACATGGGGCTCGAACTGGCACTTAAGCAACTGGGCATTCCCTTCGCTCGCGCCAAAGTCGGTGACCGTTACGTACTTGAGAAGCTGCAGGAACTGGGATGGCGCATTGGTGCGGAAAACTCCGGCCATGTAATCCTGCTGGATAAAACTACCACCGGTGACGGCATCGTTGCCGGTCTGCAGGTACTGACGGCGATGGTCCGCAACAACATGAGCCTGCACGACCTGTGTAGCGGCATGAAATTACTGCCGCAGATCCTGGTCAATGTGCGCTTTGTCGGTGAACACAACCCACTGGAATCCGACGAGGTGCGTAAAATCACCGAGCAGGTCGAGGCTGAACTGGCCGGCCGCGGCCGCGTGCTGCTACGTAAATCCGGTACCGAACCGCTGATCCGCGTGATGGTGGAAGGCGAGGACGAGCAGCAAGTGACGGCATTGGCACATCGCATTGCCGACGCGGTGAAATCTGCGGGCTAACGCTTTTTTGATCGGTCCGGGGGCAACCGCTGCCCTCGGAAATCACAGCCTGCGAATTTTATTGGCGTTTTTTTCCGCAAACGCGCCGGTGGCTGCAAATTGCCCTTGCGTGGTTTGGCGCCTTTGGTTAGTATTCACACCCGCTTCAGTGGGCAGTTTGATATAACGCCTGCGACTTCTTAATAGAATTAGAAGCCTTTGGGGTGTGAAGCATTTGGCACGCGGTGAAGCCGCAAGGATACGGGTACAACTATGTACGAAGCTCTTCTGGTAATTTTCCTGCTGATCTCAATCGGGCTGGTTGCTCTGATTATGCTGCAGCAAGGTAAAGGCGCTGATATGGGAGCCTCATTCGGAGCAGGTGCTTCTGGCACATTGTTCGGTTCGAGCGGTTCCGGTAACTTCATGACCCGCATGACGGCTGTGCTGGCGACGCTGTTCTTCGTCATCAGTCTGATCCTGGGCAACCTGAGCACCAACCAGAGCAAGAAAGGCAGCGAGTGGGAAAACCTGGGTCAGCCAGTGAAATCTGAGCAGACTACCGCGCCGGCAGCACCAACCAAGCCGAGCAGCGATATCCCGCAGTAACAGAGTTTGAAAACGGTTGTTATTACCTCATTAAAATAACGGCCGTTAGCAGTAAGAATCAGTACCGAGGTGGTGGAATTGGTAGACACGCTACCTTGAGGTGGTAGTGCCCTAACGGGCTTGTGGGTTCGAGTCCCATCCTCGGTACCAAATCCCAGAGATAACTTGCAATTTTGCGATTATCGGCGTAATATTTGCCACGTTTTCGGACGCGGGGTGGAGCAGCCTGGTAGCTCGTCGGGCTCATAACCCGAAGGTCGTCGGTTCAAATCCGGCCCCCGCAACCACTTTCCTTTAAGTGTTTATTTTCAAATACACTTTTCGATTGAATTCCGCTTTTCTCGATCAACATTTGAAAATGACACTTGTTAGAAAGTTGCACCGAAGCCGCTTAGCGGCAAACAGGGTCCAGTTGCATAAAGCCCCGAATTTTCGGGGTTTTTTGTTATTTGGCAACAGAATCACTGGGCTATTAGGCCCTTTTTTTATGTCTTGGGGGTGGGCTTGTCCACATTAGAGCAAAAATTAACAGAGATGCTTTCGGCACCGGTAGAAGCGTTGGGCTTTGAACTTGTAGGCATCGAATTTATTCGTGCGCGCCAATCGACGCTCCGTATCTATATTGACAGTGAAAACGGCATCAATGTTGACGATTGCGCTGATGTCAGCCACCAGGTCAGCGCTGTATTGGACGTCGAAGAGCCAATCACAGTCGCTTACAACTTGGAAGTCTCCTCTCCTGGCCTTGATCGCCCGATGTTCACCGCCGAACACTATACTCGTTTCCTCGGTGATGAAGTCAGCTTGGTCCTGCGCATGGCCGTACAGAACCGTCGCAAATGGCAGGGCATTATCAAGTCTGTCGATGGCGAGATGATCACGGTTACTGTGGAAGGGAAAGATGAAGTGTTCGCGCTGAGCAATATCCAGAAAGCGAACCTGGTACCCCACTTTTAAAGTTTGGATGAGGCAACTAGGATGAATAAAGAGATTCTGGCTGTTGTTGAAGCTGTTTCCAATGAAAAATCCCTTCCGCGTGAGAAGATTTTCGAAGCGCTGGAAACCGCATTAGCCACCGCCACCAAGAAAAAATACGAGCAGGAAATCGAAGTTCGCGTCAGCATTGACCGCAAAACTGGCGATTTCGATACCTTCCGCCGTTGGGTCGCCGTAGATGAAGTGACTCAGCCAACGCGTGAAATCACGCTGGAAGCTGCGCAGTATGAAGAGCCAGGCATCGAGCTGGGCGGTTACATTGAAGATCAGATTGAATCTGTGACCTTCGACCGTATCACCACTCAAACCGCGAAGCAGGTTATCGTACAGAAAGTACGTGAAGCCGAGCGCGCTATGGTCGTTGATGCTTTCCGTCAGCACGAAGGTGAAATCGTCACCGGCGTGGTGAAGAAAGTTAACCGTGACAGCATCGCGCTGGATCTGGGCAGCAACGCCGAAGCGGTAATTGGCCGTGAAGACATGCTGCCGCGCGAAAACTTCCGTCCAGGCGACCGCATCCGCGGCATCCTGTACGCCGTTCGTCCCGAAGCCCGTGGTGCCCAGCTGTTCGTCAGCCGCTCCAGCGCCGAGATGCTGAAAGAACTGTTCCGCATCGAAGTACCGGAAATCGGCGAAGAAGTGATTGAAATTAAAGCGGCAGCCCGCGATCCAGGCTCCCGTGCGAAAATTGCAGTGAAAACCAACGACAAACGCATCGACCCGGTCGGCGCTTGCGTAGGTATGCGCGGTGCGCGCGTTCAGGCCGTTTCGAGCGAGCTCGGCGGTGAACGTATCGACATCATCCTGTGGGATGATAACCCTGCGCAGTTCGTCATCAACGCCATGGCGCCGGCAGACGTTGCCTCGATCGTGGTTGATGAAGATAATTGCACTATGGATATCGCCGTTGAAGCCAGCAATCTGGCACAGGCGATCGGCCGTAATGGCCAAAACGTGCGTTTGGCATCCCAGCTGTTAAAACAACACCGTGACGACGACCGTTGGGAACTGAACGTGATGACGGCGGACGATCTGCAGGCCAAGCACCAGGCCGAAGCTCATGCCGCCATTGATACCTTCACCAAGTATCTTGATATCGACGAAGATTTCGCCACCGTACTGGTTGAAGAAGGCTTCTCTACGCTGGAAGAATTGGCTTACGTGCCAATCAAAGAGCTGCTGGAAATCGACGGTCTGGATGAAGATATGGTTGAAGCGTTGCGCGATCGCGCCAAAGCTGCATTGACCACGCTGGCCCTGGCCCAAGAAGAAAGCCTGGGCGACCAAAAACCTGCTGACGATTTGCTCAACCTTCCGGGTCTTGAGCGCAGCATGGCCTTTAAACTGGCCGCGCGTGGGGTTTGTACGCTGGAAGATCTTGCCGAGCAGGGTGTTGACGATCTGGCTGATATTGAAGGGCTTAGCGATGAGCAAGCCGGCGAGCTGATTATGGCCGCACGTAATATCTGTTGGTTTGGCGACAACGCGTAATAAACTGTAGCAGGAAGGAACAGCATGACGACAGATGTAACCGTAAAATCGCTGGCAGCAGAGATTCAGACTCCAGTTGATCGCCTGGTACAGCAGTTTGCTGATGCAGGGATTAACAAGTCTGAGACAGACTCTGTAACCCAACATGAGAAAGAAGCCTTACTGGCGCACCTGAACCGTGAACACGGTAGCGCGCCTGGTAAGCTCACGTTGCAGCGCAAAACGCGCAGCACCTTGAATATTCCGAGCACCGGCGGTAAAAGTAAATCGGTGCAAATTGAGGTCCGCAAGAAACGCACTTATGTAAATCGCGATACGCCAGAAGCCCAACAGGCTGAAGCGGCAGAGCAGGCACAGCGTGAAGCGGAAGAGCAGGCACAGCGCGAAGCGGAAGAGCTAGCGAAACGCGAAGCAGAAGCGAAGCGCGCAGCCGAAGAGCAAGCCAAACGTGAGGCCGCGGAGATTGCTAAGCGTAATTCAGCGGAAAAAGAAAAAGTGACGAATCAACATACCGACGAAATGACCAAGCCAGCTCAGGCAGAAAAAGCACGCCGTGAAGCCGAAGCCGCTGAACTGAAACGTAAAGCGGAAGAGGAAGTGCGCCGTAAGGTCGAAGAAGACGCCAAACGCGTAGCGGAAGAAGCTCGCCGCATGGCAGAAGAGAACGGTGAGAAGTGGGCCGAAGCTGAAGCAGCAAGCGCTGCGGTTGAAACAGCCGATTACCACGTGACTACCTCTCAGCACGCCCGTGCCGCTGAAGACGAAAACGACGCTAAAGTTGAAGGCGAACGCCGCAGCCGCACCCGTGGCGGTAAAGCGACCAAGCAGAAGAAAGGCAACAAGCTTTCCGAGTCTAAAGCAGACCGTGAAGAAGCGCGCGCCGTTACCCGTGGCGGTAAAGGCAAGCGTAAGCCAAGCACTCTGCAGCAGGGCTTCAACAAGCCGGCTCAGGTGGTTAACCGCGACGTTATTATCGGCGAAACCATCACCGTAGCCGAACTGGCTAACAAAATGGCGGTTAAAGGCTCTCAGGTCATCAAAGCGATGATGAAGCTGGGCGCAATGGCCACCATCAACCAGGTCATCGATCAGGAAACCGCGCAGCTGGTTGCCGAAGAGATGGGCCACAAAGTTATCCTGCGTCGTGAGAACGAGCTGGAAGAAGCGCTGATGAGCGATCGTGATACCGGTGCAGCGGCTGAGCCACGTGCGCCAGTTGTGACCATCATGGGCCACGTCGACCACGGTAAAACTTCTTTGCTGGACTACATCCGCTCCACCAAGGTGGCAGCAGGCGAGGCCGGCGGTATTACCCAGCATATCGGTGCTTACCACGTAGAAACCGACAACGGCATGATCACTTTCCTGGATACCCCAGGCCACGCAGCCTTTACTTCAATGCGTGCCCGTGGTGCTCAGGCGACTGACATCGTTGTTCTGGTTGTTGCTGCCGACGACGGCGTGATGCCGCAAACCATCGAAGCTATCCAGCATGCGAAAGCAGCGCAGGTACCGTTGGTGGTTGCAGTGAACAAAATTGACAAGCCGGAAGCCGATCCGGATCGCGTTAAGCAAGAACTGTCCCAGTACGGCGTTATGCCGGAAGAGTGGGGCGGCGAAGCTCAGTTCGTTCACGTATCTGCGAAAGCCGGTACCGGTATCGACGAACTGCTGAACGCTATCCTGCTGCAGTCCGAAGTTCTCGAACTGAAAGCGGTACGCAGCGGCATGGCCAGCGGCGTAGTTATCGAATCCTTCCTGGATAAAGGTCGTGGTCCGGTTGCTACCGTGTTGGTACAGGAAGGTACGCTGAACAAAGGCGATATCGTTCTATGTGGCTTCGAATACGGCCGCGTGCGTGCGATGCGTGACGAACTGGGTCGCGAAGTGACCTCTGCGGGTCCTTCTATTCCGGTTGAGATCCTGGGCCTGTCCAGCGTTCCTGCCGCCGGTGATGAAGCGACCGTTGTGCGTGACGAGAAGAAAGCGCGTGAAGTTGCGCTGTACCGTCAAGGCAAGTTCCGCGAAGTTAAACTGGCGCGTCAGCAGAAATCCAAACTGGAAAACATGTTTGCGAACATGACCGACGGTGAAGTTTCTGAGCTGAACATCGTATTGAAATCCGACGTACAGGGTTCTTGTGAAGCCATCATGGATTCACTGTTGAAACTCTCTACCGACGAAGTGAAAGTGAAGATTGTTGGTTCTGGCGTAGGTGGTATCACTGAAACCGACGCAACGCTGGCAGCCGCTTCCAACGCCATCATCCTGGGCTTCAACGTCCGTGCCGACGCTTCTGCGCGCCGCGTGATTGAAGCAGAAAGCCTGGATCTGCGTTACTACTCCGTGATCTATAACTTGATCGACGAAGTGAAGCAGGCGATGAGCGGTATGTTGGCGCCTGAGTACAAGCAGCAGATCATCGGTCTGGCCGAAGTGCGTGACGTGTTCAAATCACCTAAATTCGGTGCTATTGCCGGTTGTATGGTTACCGAAGGTAACATCAAGCGTCACAACCCAATCCGCGTTCTGCGCGACAACGTGGTTATCTATGAAGGCGAGTTGGAATCCCTGCGCCGCTTCAAAGATGACGTTAACGAAGTCCGTAACGGCATGGAATGTGGTATCGGCGTTAAGAACTACAACGACGTGCGCGTCGGCGACATGATCGAAGTCTTCGAAATCATCGAGATCCAACGTACCATCGCTTAACGCTAGCACATCTGCTTAAGTCTTTTCTGGGGGGCCTTGTGCCCCCCGATTTGTCTGGAGAATCCATAATGGCAAAAGAATTCAGCCGCGGTCAGCGCGTGGCACAAGAGATGCAAAAAGAGATTGCTATCATTCTGCAGCGTGAAGTCAAAGATCCGCGTATCGGCATGGCTACCGTTTCTGGTGTAGAAGTTTCTCGCGATTTGGCCTATGCCAAAGTTTATGTCACCTTCCTGAACGTGTTGACCGAAAACCCGGATCCGGAACTGGTGCCAAACGGTATCAAAGCGCTGCAAGACGCTTCGGGCTACATCCGCACATTGCTGGGCAAAGCCATGCGTCTGCGTGTAGTACCTGAGCTGACCTTCGCTTACGACAACTCTCTGGTTGAAGGCATGCGCATGTCCAACCTGGTGACTAACGTAGTGAAGAACGACGCCGAACGCCGTTCCGCATCAGGCGATGACGAGGAGGCTTAATGAGTCGCCCTCGTCGCCGCGGCCGTGATATCCACGGCGTCCTGTTGCTGGACAAACCGCAGGGCCTGTCGTCTAACGACGCCCTGCAAAAAGTAAAACGCCTCTATAACGCCAACCGCGCGGGACACACCGGCGCGCTCGACCCGCTGGCGACCGGCATGCTGCCGATTTGCCTCGGTGAGGCGACCAAGTTCTCACAGTTCCTGCTCGACTCCGACAAACGCTATCGCGTTATTGCTCGACTGGGTCAGCGCACCGATACTTCGGACGCCGACGGCCAGATTGTGCAGGAACGTCCGGTGAACTTCACCCAGGCGCAGCTCGATGCGGCGCTGGACAGCTTCCGCGGCGATATCAAGCAGGTGCCTTCGATGTATTCGGCGCTAAAGTACCAGGGCAAGAAACTCTATGAGTATGCTCGTCAAGGTATCGAAGTTCCGCGCGAAGCACGCAGCATCACCGTTTACGATCTGCAGTTTATCCGCTGGGAAGGGGACGAACTGGAGCTGGAAATTCACTGTTCGAAAGGCACCTACATCCGCACCATTACCGACGACCTCGGTGAGCTGCTGGGGTGTGGCGCACATGTGATCTACCTGCGTCGTCTGCAGGTGGCGACCTATCCGATCGAAAGGATGGTCACGCTGGAACAGCTGAACGAATTGCTGGAGCAGGCACAGGCACAGGAAGTCGCGCCAGGCGAGCTGCTCGATCCTCTGCTGATGCCGATGGACAGCCCGGTGGAGAACTACCCGGAAGTGAATTTGCTGCCGGTAGTCGCGGGATACGTTAAGCAGGGGCAGCCCGTACAGGTTGCCGGTGCGCCGGCCTCGGGCATGGTACGTATCACCGAAGGTGAAGAGCGTAAATTTATCGGCGTGGGTGATATCGCCGATGACGGTCGTGTGGCGCCGCGCCGCCTGGTCGTCGAATATTTCGACTGAGGGCAGAAAACGCACTGCCTTGCGATCGCACTGCGCTAAGGGTAGAATGGCGCAGCTTATGCATTGGGTTGCTGAATTAGAGATCGGCGCCTGTATTTATTATCTATAATCTGGAGTATTACAATGTCTCTAAGTGTTGAAGCTAAAGCTAAAATCGTAGCTGATTTCGGTCGTGGTACTAACGACAGCGGTTCTTCCGAAGTTCAGGTTGCCCTGTTGACTGCGCAGATCAACCATCTGCAAGGCCACTTCTCAGAGCACAAAAAAGATCACCACAGCCGTCGTGGTCTGCTGCGTATGGTTTCTCAGCGTCGTAAGCTGCTGGACTACCTGAAGCGTAAAGATGTAGCACGTTACACCAGCCTGATCGAGCGTCTGGGTCTGCGTCGCTAATCTAGCGAGTTTCAGTGGAAAGGGGCCTATTTGGGCCCCTTTCTTCTAGGAAGCATAAGCAAATCAGGTTAATGTATTACTGATGTTTCCAAACAGGATCTTCCATTACAGAGGTTCGCGCGGCTAATGAGAGGCTTTGTCTCAGGCTTGAGATAAGGATTGTCATTAGTCGCGAGGATGTAGTGAGAAGGCAAATCGAGTCAATGGCGTGTCGAGTCGTCAATACGATTGCGCGCCTAATCTAAGGATATAATTTTGCTGACACCGATCATTCGCAAATTCCAGTATGGCCAGCATACCGTCACTATTGAGACCGGTATGATGGCTCGTCAAGCCACCGCCGCCGTGATGGTGAGCATGGATGACACCGCCGTATTCGTTACCGTAGTTGGCCAGAAAAAAGCCAAACCAGGCCAGAGCTTCTTCCCACTGACCGTTAACTATCAGGAGCGTACCTACGCTGCTGGTCGTATCCCGGGCAGCTTCTTCCGTCGTGAAGGCCGTCCGAGCGAAGGCGAAACTCTGACTTCCCGCCTGATTGACCGTCCGATCCGTCCACTGTTCCCGGACAGCTTCCTGAACGAAGTTCAGGTGATCGCGACCGTTGTTTCCGTAAACCCGCAGGTTAACCCGGACATCGTTGCGATGATCGGTGCCTCGGCAGCCCTGAGCCTGTCCGGTATTCCGTTCAATGGCCCAATCGGTGCCGCTCGCGTGGGTTACATCAACAGCCAGTACGTGCTGAACCCAACGACTGACGAGCTGAAAGAAAGCAGCCTGGACTTGGTGGTTGCCGGTACCGCAGGCGCAGTACTGATGGTTGAATCCGAAGCTGACGTTCTGAGCGAAGATCAAATGCTTGGCGCGGTGGTCTTTGGCCACGAGCAACAGCAGATCGTTATCGAGAACATCAATTCCCTGGTTGCCGAAGCCGGCAAGCCTAAGTGGGATTGGCAGGCACCTGCAGTCAACGAAGCGCTGCACGCGCGCGTTGCAGAACTGGCAGAAGGCCGCCTGGGCGACGCTTATCACATCACCGAAAAACAAGAGCGTTACGCTCAGGTAGATGCGATCAAGAACAGCGTTGTTGAAACCCTGCTGGCGCAGGACGAAACCCTGGACGCGTCTGAAATTCAGGACATCCTGGGCAGCGTTGAGAAAAACGTCGTTCGTAGCCGCGTGCTGCGTGGCGAGCCGCGTATCGACGGCCGTGAAAAAGACATGATCCGTGGCCTGGACGTGCGCACCGGCGTACTGCCGCGTACCCACGGTTCCGCACTGTTCACCCGTGGTGAAACTCAGGCTCTGGTTACTGCAACTCTGGGTACCGCACGTGATGCGCAGAACCTGGATGAGCTGATGGGCGAGAAGACCGACAGCTTCCTGTTCCACTACAACTTCCCTCCGTACTCCGTTGGTGAGACCGGGATGGTAGGTTCGCCTAAACGTCGTGAAATTGGTCACGGTCGCCTGGCGAAACGCGGCGTATTGGCTATGATGCCTAAAGCAGAAGATTTCCCGTACACGGTACGTGTGGTTTCCGAAATCACCGAATCCAACGGTTCTTCTTCTATGGCTTCAGTCTGTGGCGCTTCTTTGGCGCTGATGGACGCTGGTGTGCCAATCAAAGCCGCCGTTGCGGGTATCGCAATGGGCCTGGTGAAAGAACAAGACAACTTTGTGGTTCTGTCCGACATTCTGGGTGACGAAGATCACTTGGGCGACATGGACTTCAAAGTGGCGGGTAGCCGTGACGGTATTACCGCGCTGCAGATGGACATTAAAATTGAAGGCATCACCCGCGAAATCATGCAGGTTGCACTGAACCAGGCCAAGGGCGCGCGTCTGCACATCCTGGGCGTAATGGAACAGGCTATCAGCACTCCGCGCGGCGATATCTCTCAGTTCGCACCACGTATTCACACTATCCGAATCAACCCGGACAAGATCAAAGACGTGATTGGTAAAGGCGGCTCTGTCATCCGTGCGTTGACCGAAGAGACCGGCACTACCATCGAAATCGAAGATGATGGTACAGTGAAAATCGCTGCTACCGACGGTGAGAAAGCGAAATTCGCTATTCGCCGCATCGAAGAGATCACTGCCGAGATCGAAGTGGGCCGTATTTACCAGGGTAAAGTTACCCGTATCGTTGATTTCGGCGCATTCGTGGCGATCGGTGGTGGTAAAGAAGGTCTGGTGCACATCTCTCAAATCGCAGACAAGCGCGTTGAGAAAGTGACCGACTATCTGCAGATGGGTCAGGAAGTACCGGTTAAGGTACTGGAAGTTGACCGTCAGGGCCGCGTGCGTCTGAGCATCAAAGAAGCGACCGCACCAGAAGCAGGTTCACCTGCGCCTGAAGCAGAATAACTGTATAGATAGATTTACAGCTCCCGGCCATGGGGTTGGGAGCTGTTCGTATCGCGCGGGTAGGATGCTTGCGTATTAGCAAACGGATGAAAGGATGTTCATCCAATGTTTGTCTTCGGGAGTGGGAAATGAAGCCTTTCTTGCGCTGGTGTTACGTTGCGACAGCACTCATGCTGGCAGGATGCAGCAACCATGATTGGCGTAAAGACGAAGTTTTGGCGATCCCGTTGCAGCCAACTCTGCAGCAGGAAGTGATCCTGGCGCGCATGGAACAAATACTTGCCAGCCGGGCACTGACGGACGATGAGCGTGCGCAGCTTTTATATGAGCGCGGTGTGCTGTATGATAGCCTCGGGCTACGTGCACTGGCGCGCAATGATTTCTCGCAAGCGCTGGCGATACGTCCTGATATGCCAGAAGTTTTCAACTACCTGGGCATTTACTTAACGCAGGCAGGCAATTTTGATGCTGCCTATGAAGCGTTTGATTCTGTACTAGAGCTTGATCCAACTTACAATTACGCGCGTTTAAACCGGGGCATCGCACTGTATTATGGCGGCCGCTTCCCGTTGGCGCAGGATGATCTGCAGGCGTTTTATCAAGACGACCCAAACGATCCCTTCCGTTCGTTGTGGCTTTATCTGGTGGAAAGAGAAATCGATCCCAAGAAGGCTGACGTAGCGCTCCAGCAGCGTTATGACAAAGCGAACCGAGGGCAATGGGGATGGAATATTGTCGAATTCTACCTGGGCAACATCAGTGAAAAAACGCTGATGGAAAGGCTCAAGGCAGATGCAACGGATAACACTTCGCTCGCTGAGCATCTCAGTGAAACTGACTTCTATTTAGGTAAGCATTACCTAAGTCTGGGGGACAAGGACACCGCTTCGGCGCTGTTCAAACTGACGGTCGCTAACAACGTTCATAACTTCGTTGAGCACCGCTATGCATTGTTGGAATTGGCGCTGTTAGGCCAAGAACAAGACGACCTATCGGAATCGGACCAGCAATAGCTGACGAACAACTATCAGCCTGATATACATTGGTTTTTTGCCAAAGTTATCGTCTTAACGGGCGAGGGCTTTTTTGTTCGTTTTATAATCTAATTTGAGCCGGTTCACACTTTTCAATGAAAATGACTGAAAATTTTCTCGACGAGTTATGTAGACTGGCTGCCATTATTAATGAGGCACGTGTACATGACTACTGAGCTTGAAACCTCTTTTGCTGACCTGGGGCTGTCTGCTCCGATCATTTCTGCCCTGACCGATCTGGGCTATGAAAAACCTTCACCGATCCAGGCTGAGTGTATTCCTCACCTGTTGAACGGCCGTGATGTGCTGGGCATGGCACAGACCGGTAGTGGTAAAACTGCAGCATTCTCGCTGCCACTGCTGCACAACCTTGACGCTTCCCTGAAAGCACCTCAGATCCTGGTGCTGGCACCGACCCGCGAACTGGCGGTTCAGGTTGCTGAAGCGATGACTGATTTCTCCAAACACATGCATGGCGTTAACGTCGTGGCCCTGTACGGCGGCCAGCGTTATGACGTGCAGCTGCGCGCTCTGCGTCAGGGCCCGCAAATCGTAGTAGGGACTCCAGGCCGTCTGCTGGACCACCTGAAGCGTGGCACCCTGAACCTCTCTAACCTGAGCGGTCTGGTGCTGGATGAAGCCGACGAAATGCTGCGCATGGGCTTTATCGAAGACGTAGAAACCATCATGGCAGAGATCCCGGCTGAACATCAGACCGCGCTGTTCTCCGCAACCATGCCGGAAGCGATCCGTCGCATTACCCGCCGCTTTATGAAAGAGCCGCAGGAAGTGCGCATCCAATCCAGCATCACTACCCGTCCGGACATCAGCCAGAGCTACTGGACTGTGCACGGCATGCGTAAAAACGAAGCGCTGGTGCGTTTCCTGGAAGCGGAAGACTTTGATGCGGCGATTATCTTCGTTCGTACCAAAAACGCGACCCTGGAAGTGGCTGAAGCGCTGGAGCGCAGCGGTTACAGCAGCGCAGCACTGAACGGCGACATGAACCAGGCACTGCGTGAGCAGACCCTGGAGCGCCTGAAAGATGGTCGTCTGGATATCCTGATCGCAACCGACGTTGCTGCTCGTGGCCTGGACGTTGAGCGTATCAGCCTGGTGGTAAACTATGATATCCCTATGGATTCAGAGTCTTACGTTCACCGTATCGGCCGTACTGGCCGTGCTGGTCGTGCCGGCCGTGCGCTGCTGTTCGTAGAAAACCGCGAACGCCGCCTGCTGCGCAACATCGAACGCACCATGAAGCTGACCATTCCAGAAGTTGAGCTGCCAAACGCAGAACTGCTGGGTGAGCGTCGTCTGGCCAAGTTCGCCGCTAAAGTACAGCAACAGCTGGAAAGCAGCGATCTGGACATGTACCGCGCACTGCTGGCTAAACTGCAGCCGGAAGAAGAGCTGGAAATGGAAACCCTGGCCGCAGCACTGCTGAAAATGGCACAGGGCGAACGTCCTCTGATCTTGCCACCGGATCCCGTGTTCAAACCACGTCAGCGTCGTGAATTCAACGACCGTGACGATCGCGGCAGCGACCGTCGTCGTGACGCACGTCCAGACAGTCGTGATGGTGGCGCAGATCGCCCACGTCGCGAGCGCCGTGACGTTGGCGAAATGCAGCTGTACCGCATTGAAGTGGGCCGTGATGACGGCGTTGAAGTTCGTCATATCGTTGGCGCGATCGCTAACGAAGGTGACATCAGCAGCCGTTACATCGGTAACATCAAGCTGTTTGCTGGTCACTCGACCATCGAACTGCCAAAAGGCATGCCGGGCGAGATCCTGTCTCACTTCACCCGTACTCGTATCCTGAACAAGCCGATGAACATGCAACTGCTGGGCGATGCACAGCCGCATGAACGTCGTGAGCGTCGCGAAGGCGGTGCTGGTGCAGGTAACGGCGAGCGTCGTGGCGGTGGTCGTCCATTCAACGGCGAACGCCGTGAAGGGGCAAACCCAGGCCGTCGTTCTTTCGGTGATCGTCGTGAAGGCGGTGCTGCTGCACCTGCCGGCAACGGTGGCGAACGTCGTGGCGGTAACTTCAACCGTGACGGCCAACGCGCCCCACGTCGTGATGACGCCGCTCCGGCTGCACCACGTCGCCGTTTCGGTGATGCATAACATCTGATTTGACCGCTTGCGGTTAATCGGACTAAGAAACCAGCCTTCGGGCTGGTTTTTTTATGCCTGAAATTCACCGTTAAATGGCACAAAATGGCGTATCATTTATAAGGTTTTTTCTTATGGATACTATGCACGGGAGATGCCATGAGTTGGCAGCAGTTCAAGTCTCAATACCTGGTGCGCTTTTGGGCACCTTTACCCGCGGTGATTGCCGCAGGGATCCTCTCTACCTACTACTTTGGTTTGACCGGTACCTTCTGGGCGGTAACCGGGGAATTTACCCGCTGGGGTGGCCATGTATTGCAGTGGTTCGGCCTGCACCCTGAGCAATGGGGCTACTTCAAGGTTATCGGCCTTGAGGGCACGCCGCTGCAGCGCATCGACGGCAGGATGATCATCGGCATGTTTGCTGGCTGTATCGCTGCCGCACTGTGGGCCAATAACGTCAAGCTGCGCCAGCCACAGCACCGCATTCGCATTGTGCAGGCGCTGTTGGGCGGCATTATCGCCGGCTTCGGTGCCCGTCTGGCGATGGGCTGCAACCTGGCGGCGTTCTTCACCGGTATTCCTCAATTCTCGCTGCACGCCTGGTTCTTCGCACTGGCGACCGCTGCTGGCTCCTACTTTGGCGCCAAATTTACCCTGCTGCCGATGTTCCGCCTCCCGGTGAAATTACAAAAGGTAAAAGCCGCCGCCCCGTTGACGCAAAAGCCGGAGCAGGCGCGCCGCCGCTTCCGTTTGGGCATGGTGATTTTCTGCCTGTCGGTAGCCTGGTCACTTTGGACGCTGTTCGATGCGCCGAAGCTGGGTATCGCCATGCTGTTCGGTATCGGTTTTGGCCTGCTGATTGAGCGTGCGCAGATCTGCTTCACCTCAGCCTTCCGCGATTTATGGATCACCGGGCGTACCCACATGGCGAAAGCGATCATTATCGGCATGGCGGTGAGCGCCATCGGTATTTTCAGCTATGTGCAGTTGGGTGTCGCGCCGAAAATCATGTGGGCCGGCCCCAATGCGGTTCTGGGCGGCCTGCTGTTTGGTTTCGGCATCGTGCTGGCCGGCGGCTGTGAAACCGGCTGGATGTACCGTGCGGTGGAAGGACAGGTGCACTATTGGTGGGTGGGGCTGGGTAACATCATCGGCGCGACCCTGCTGGCTTACTACTGGGATGACCTGGCCCCGGCGCTGGCCACAGATTACGACAAGATCAACCTGCTGGATACTTTCGGGCCGATCGGCGGCCTGCTGGTGACTTACCTGCTGCTGGCGTTAGCGTTTGCCGCCATGCTGTGGTGGGAGAAACGTTTTTTCCGCGCCAAACCCGATGCGCAGGTGGTTAATTTGAGGAGTGTGTCATGAAGCAAGCGGCGATAGTGCCAGATTATCGGTTGGATATGCTGGGTGAACCTTGTCCGTATCCGGCAGTGGCCACGCTGGAGGCGATGCCACAGTTGAAGCCGGGCGAGATCCTGGAAGTGATCAGCGACTGCCCGCAGTCGATCAACAACATTCCACTCGACGCGCGGAATCACGGTTACAAAGTGTTGGATATTCAGCAGGACGGGCCAACCATCCGCTATCTTATCCAGCGTTAACCGACGTGGGGCAGCGGTGTGCTGCCCCATTTTTGCATGGCGGACGTTGAGGGAAACGATTGCCCTGCGGCCCGCCGTTGACTTACCCTTTCGCCAGCGTGTCTTTTACTCCGGCGACAATCTCAAACGAATGCAACCGTGCCTGATGGTCAAAGATCTGGCCGTTAACCATGATCTCATCCGCACCGGTTTCGTTGAGCAACGTTTGCAGCCCGTGACGCACGGTATTTTCGTTACCGATGATCGACATGCGCAGTGCCTGATCAACCCCGTACTGTTCCCCGGCGGTCCATAGCGCGTGGATATTGTCCACCGGCGCCGGCAGTGGGCCTGGCGAACCACGACGCAGGTTGATGAACTGCTGCTGCATCGACGTAAACAGGAAGCGCGCATCGGCATCGCTGTCGGCGGCCACCACGTTGACGCACACCATCGCATGCGGCTGCTGGCACTGCTCGGAAGCTTTGAAGTTATCACGATACAACTTCAGCGCCTGGAACAGCATCTCCGGTGCAAAGTGAGAGGCGAAGGCGAACGGCAGGCCGAGCTGTGCCGCCAACTGCGCGCTGTACAAACTGGAACCGAGCAGCCAGAGAGGGACATGCAATCCTTGACCGGGTACCGCCTGAACCGGCTGGCCCGGTTGTGCATCGCAGAAGTAATGTTGCAGTTCCTGCACGTCGCGGGGGAAGTTATCCACCTCGCCGGACAGATGGCGGCGCAGTGCCATCATGGTGCGTTGATCGGTACCGGGTGCACGGCCGAGGCCCAAATCGATACGCCCGGGGTACAAAGACTCCAGCGTACCGAACTGCTCGGCGATCACCAGCGGCGCATGGTTAGGCAGCATCACGCCACCGGAACCAAGGCGAATGGTTTGGGTACCCGCGGCCAGATAACCCAGCAGTACCGAGGTGGCGGCACTGCCGATGCCGGTCATGTTGTGATGCTCTGCCAACCAATAGCGTTGATAACCCCATTTTTCGGCATGTTGTGCTAAATCTAAAGAAGCGTGAAACGCATCACGTGGTTTGGCCCCTTGTGGGATAGGGGATAAATCCAGTACCGAAACCGGTACCGCAGTTTTTTCAGTCATGGCATCGTCCATCAAAAGGTGATCGCTTAAAGGGCGATTGCAGAAGTCTGCAAACTACAAAGCATAATGTGCTTTTAGTGTTAAAAGCATAATCCAATTTATAGTTATAAAAGAGGATATATGTGCTCGAGATATCCTTATGAGTAAAATGGTTTTTTTGGGAGTTTATTGAAATATGGACATGATGATTTCACCTGCCGCTTACTGCTCAGGGAGCTGAGAGAATGAAAAAAAAGACGTTGTTTACCCTACTGTTGATGGTGGTGGCGATCGCCATGGCGATATTGTTCCGCGCGCATAATCAGGATTTGTTGTTGCAGGGCGAAGTGGATGCGCCTGAGGTGATTGTGGCTTCCAAAGCTAAGGGACGAGTGATTGAACGTCTGGTGGAGCGTGGGGACGACGTGCAGGCAGGGCAAGTGATAATTCATCTCGACAGCCCGGAACTGATGGCGCAACTGCGTTCCGCGCAGGCGTCGCGCGATGAGGCCAAAGCGCAGCTCGAGCAGTCGCTGCACGGCACGCGTGAAGAAAGCATCCGCAACCTGCGCGCCAACCTGGCGCAGTCCGAAGCGCAATATCGCAACGCGCAAAACGACTACAACCGCAACCTGAGCGTGGCCGGTAAAGGTTATATTTCGAAATCTGAATTGGACGCTTCACGCCGCGCGCGCGATACCGCTTTCCAACAGGTGCAGGCGGCCAAAGCCAACCTGGACGAAGGGATTAACGGCGACCGTGTCGAATTACGGCAACAGTACGCTGCGGCACTGCGAGCAGCGGAAGAAAACTTGCTGCAGGTGAAAGCCCAGACGGACGACTTGCAGGTATTAGCTCCGGTGACCGGCGAAGTTGGGCCAATACCGGCAGAAGTGGGCGAGTTGTTGAATGCGGGTAGCCCATTGCTGACGCTGATCCGCATACCGGACGCTTATTTCGTGTTTAACCTGCGTGAAGATATTTTGGCTCACGTGCGGAAGGGCGACAAAGTCCAGATGCGGGTACCGGCACTGAAGGACAAAATGATCGAGGCGGAAGTGCGTTATATCGCCCCGCTGGGCGACTACGCCACCAAACGCGCCACCCGAGCTACCGGTGACTTCGATCTGAAAACGTTTGAAGTGCGCCTGTATCCGTCACAGCCGGTAGACGGCCTGCGCCCAGGGATGAGCAGCTTATGGCTATGGAAAGAGTAAGGGCCGGCTGGCGCTGCTTCAGCCATGCGTTTGGCAACGAGTGTCGGCTTGCCTTCCGCAGCCCGGTGGTGCATTGGCTGAGTTGGATCTTCCCGCTGATCCTGTTTGGTCTGATCAGCAGTAACTTTTCGGAAGGGACCTTGCTCGATCTGCCGGTGTCGGTAGTGGACAGCGATCACAGCCCGCTATCCAAATCGCTGACGCGACGTCTGGATGCCGGTTCGCACGCCCACGTCGAGGCTTACCCCGGTGGGCTGCAAGAATCGCTGCATCGCCTGCGTAGCGCGCAGGATTACGCGCTGCTGTATGTGCCGCCGGATTTTGAGGCCAACGCGCTGGCTGGCAAACAGCCGAGCGTGGTGATGTACTACAATGCGCTGTTTTACGGTGCGGGGCTGTATTCCACCCAGGACTTCAGCGGCCTGATGACCGAAATCAACGCCAGCTACCGCAGCATCATCGCCGGCGAGATGGGCAAAACACTGCCGCCCCTGGCGGACGTGACGCTTTCCTACGGCAGTTTATTCAACGCCAGCGGCAGCTATATTTATTATCAACAGTTTGCCGCCACCATCCACCTGCTGCAGCTGTTCGTAGTGACCTGCATGATTTACGTGTTGGCACGCAGTAAATCCTTGTTGAAGGCGCGGCCGTTCAGCCTGGCGCTGCTCGGCAAGTTGGCGCCGTACACCTTATGTTTCACCAGCTTGCTGATGGTTGAAATTGCCGCGCTGGTGGGCATTTTTGACGCCCGCGTCAGCGGCAATCCGCTGTTCATGCTGATGATTGGTTTCTTCTACGTGATGGCGGCGCAGAGCATTGGCCTGCTGCTGTTTACCTTTACCAGCAGCACCATCACCGCCTACAGCCTGATCGCCATTTTGGTGAGTATTGCGCTGACCTTTTCGGGCATGGCGGTGCCGGAACTGTCGATGCCGCTGCCGGCGCGCATTATTTCTAATATTGAGCCGTTAACTCATGCGTTGTACGCCATGTTTGACGTATTCCTGCGGCAAGTCCCTGCCAGCGCCATCTTCAGCGTCTGTGCGTTGCTGTCGATTTATCCGCTGGTGACCGCACTGCTGGTGCGTAACCGGCTGTTGGCGCGGCTGTTAAAAGAAGGGGGGGCAGGATGAAACTTTATTGGCAAACCTTCGTCCGGGTGCTGCTCGGCATGCTGGAGCGGCCGATGTGGCTGATGTTGATCCTGTCGTTGTGCGTCATGAGCATGGTCTATGCCAACCGCACGGTATGGGATCTGCCGGTGGGCGTCATCGATCAGGATCACAGCACCGCCAGTCGCCAGCTGATCCGTCAACTGGACGCCACCTCCAAAATCGCCATTGAAACCTATGACAGTCTTGAGCAGGCGCAGCGGGATCTTGGCTGGCGCAAGCTGTTCGCGGTGATCATCATGCCGGTGGATCTGGAGAAGAAGATCCTGAGCGGCCAGAATATCGTGGTGCCGGTGTATGGCGATGCGACCAACCGCCTGGCCAACGGACAGATCCAGCAGGATGTGGTGGCGGCTTATCAGCAGTTGCTGACCCAGTACAACAACGGCCTGCTGTTACGCAGCGGTTTCAGCGAACGCCAGGCGCAGGTGATCCTGACGCCGATCGTCGGGCAGACGCTAGATGTGTTCAACCCGGGCATCAGCTTTGCGGCGATCATCTTCCCCGGCCTGCTGGTGATGCTGTTGCAGCACTCGCTGTTGATTGCCTGCGTGCGCGTCAGCATTGCCATGAAGAGCATGCCCGGGGGTAAAGCGCCGCTGGCGGCGCATCTGGGGGGGCTGACGGCGTTGCTGCCGATCTGGCTGTTCCTGTCGATCGTGCTGTTTGTGCTGTGGCCATGGGTGCTGGGCTACCGGCAAACGGCGGGCATTGCGGAAATTCTGCTGCTGACCTTCCCGTTCTTACTGGCGGTGCTGGGGTTGGGCAAGCTGGTGACCGAGTGCCTGCGCAGCGTCGAAATGATCTACCTGACGCTGGCGTTTATTACGACGCCGATATTTTATCTTTCGGGCACCATCTGGCCGCTGCAGGCGATGCCGGGCTGGGTGCGGGCGATTTCCTACAGCATTCCCTCCACCTGGGCAACCAAGGCCGTTGCGGGGGTTAACCAGATGGGGTTGTCGCTGAACGAAGTGTGGGGGGACGTGGCGATGCTGCTGGTGCTGGGGATTGTTTACACCCTGTTGGGCTTCGGCGTAGGTTTCGTACGCAACAGCGTCGCGCTGCGCAGTATGTTCCGCAAACGGCAGGTTAATTAACGTTCCAGCAAGGGAGCCCCACCATTTCCTTGACCCTTAACAAGGTGGACAGACGCGCTGTCTCGCATAATCACGTCCGTGAATTTTCTTACTGGTGTGATTGTATGGCTTACCAACTGAACCTGAACTGGCCCGAGTTTTTAGAGAAGTATTGGCAGAAAAAACCTGTTGTTTTGAAAAATGCCTTCCCGAATTTTGTCGATCCTATCACGCCAGACGAACTGGCGGGGCTGGCGATGGAGCAGGAGGTTGACAGCCGTCTGGTGAGCAACGCAGAGGGAAAATGGCAGGCCAGCAACGGTCCGTTTGAACATTTCGATGACCTCGGTGAAACGGGTTGGTCACTGCTGGCGCAGGCGGTTAACCACTGGCATGCGCCCTCAGCCGAGCTGGTGCGCCCGTTTCGCGCCTTGCCGGACTGGCGCCTGGATGATCTGATGATCTCCTTCTCGGTGCCGGGAGGCGGTGTGGGTCCGCATATCGACAACTACGATGTGTTCATCATTCAGGGGATGGGCCGCCGTCGCTGGCGCGTAGGCGACGCCTTGCCGATGCGTCAGTTCTGCCCGCACCCGGCGCTGCTGCACGTTGATCCGTTCGAGCCGATCATTGATGAAGAATTGGAACCGGGCGACATTCTGTACATCCCGCCAGGCTTCCCACATGACGGCTTTACCCACGAAACGGCGTTCAACTATTCAGTGGGCTTCCGTGGGCCAAATGGCCGCGACTTGATCAGCAGCTTTGCTGATTACGCGCTGGAAAAAGATCTGGGTGGTGCGCATTACAGCGATCCTGATTTAACCCTGCGTGAACATCCGGGCCGGGTTGAAGAATATGAGCTTGAGCGACTGCGCTCAATGATGTTCGAAATGATCGGCCAACCGGAAGACTTTAAGCAGTGGTTTGGCCGTTTTGCCACTACGCCACGTCATGAGCTGGATATCGCTATGGCGGAACCCCCTTATGAAGCGGAAGAGGTACTGAATGCGCTGATGGGCGGTGAAACCCTGACTCGCCTGAGCGGCCTGCGTGTGCTGCAGGTCGGCGACAGCTTCTTCGTCAACAGCGAGCGTCTGAACACCGTGGACGATCGTGCGGCCGATGCGCTGTGTCGTTATACCGAGCTGGGCCAGCCGGAGCTGGGTGATGCGTTGCAAAATCCGGCCTTTGTGGCTGAGCTGACCGAGCTGATCAATCAGGGATACTGGTTCTTCAAAGAGTAGTTGTCGCTGTTGGCTGACTTGCCGGGTGGCGCTACGCCTACCCGGCAGTTTTGTATTTTCTCAACGAATTAAGACACCAATTCCAGCCCCGCGACCCGGCGCCAGTAGCCGTTGCAGTCGGCTTGATCGGTGAGCGTTAACGGCTGCGCACCCTGCTCGTTGGCACGGAAACGTTCGACCAGAGCCAACGTCTCCGTGCTCTGCGGCGACAGGCGCACGATGTCTACCAATCCCTGCATACCGCTCAATTCGTTACCCAGGTTATAACAGTAGCCGCTCATGGTCTGAATACCGTTGAGCACGAACACCTGCTGCTGTTCTTGGGAACGCATCATGCGGCCCTGCGGGTATTTGATGCAGCAGGTTTCGCATTCGTCCTTGGCGCGGTCTTCAGACCGTGCGGTGAAGCAGCGTGCCGAATAGGCCAGCGGCAGGTGGCCGTAGCTCAGCACTTCCACTTCAAACTGCTGGCGGAAGCCCAGTTCTTCGCACTGCGCCAACAGTTTGGCCAGCCAGTCGCGTGACAGCTCGACCGGCATACACCAGCGGGTCATGCCCTGGCGGTGCAGCAGACGCAGGGTGTAGGCGTTGTAGCAATTCAGCGCGTGACCGGCGACGAACGGCAGGCCACGTTCCGCGGCCATGTTCACCGTGCCCAGATCGTTGGCTTCGATCAGGAATTCGCCGTTTTCCACATAACGCTTCAGTTCGTTCAGCTCGGACGGCGCCTGTAACAGTGCCAGGGTAGAGATCACCACCTGCTTGCCGCTGCGGGCTATCTCTTGCGCCAGCGCCAGCCAGTCCCCCACCTTCATTTCACGCCGTTTGGTGCAGACGCTTTCACCGAGATAAATAATCTCCGCGCTGCTGTTTACCGCCTGCTGATAAAAACTCTCGACCTCGGTTTTTGGCCAGTAGTACAGCACTGGGCCTAATGCGTATTTCATGCGTCCTCCTGCTACTGCCATTTGCGGTGATAGGCACCGAGGGTGGTTTGGGTGCCTTCGGACATCGAGCCGAGCGCCTCCATCCAGCCGGCCTCGGCCTGATAAGCGGCCGGATCGGCCTGGCAGCGATCGATGGCCTGACGCCACACGCGGGCAACCTGGCTGACATAGGCCGGGCTGCGCTGGCGGCCTTCAATCTTCACCGAAGCGATATTGGCAGCCAGCAGTTCCGGCAGCAGTTCCAGCGTATTGAGGCTGGTGGGTTCTTCCAGCGCGTGGTAGCGCACGTCATCCACCAGATAGCGGCCCTTGCACAGCGTCGGGTAACCGGCATTTTCATCGTCCCGGTAGCGGTCGATCAGCACGCCGTTCAGGCGTGACTCCATACCCTGAGCCGTTTGCTGCCAGCGCACGTAGCGCGCCGGCGAACAGGCACCGACGGTATTGGGGGATTCGCCGGTCAGGTAAGAGGAGAGGTAGCAACGCCCCTCGGCCATGATGCACAGGCTGCCGAAGGCGAAGACCTCCAGCGGCACAGGGCTGGTACGCGCCAGCTGTTTAACCTGGTGCATCGACAGCACGCGCGGCAGCACCACCCGCCCGACGTCGAAATGGCGTTGGTAGAAGCGAATTGCCTCTTCGTTAGTGGCAGAAGCTTGCACCGACACGTGACGCTCCAACTGCGGGTAACGTTCGGCGGCGTATTCCAGCATCGCCAAATCGGCGAGGATCAGCACGTCGGCACCCAACTGCGCCGCCATGTCTACCGCCCGCTGCCAGCGGGCATAGCCGTCCGGATGGGCGAAGGTGTTGATGGCGATGTGCAGCTTGCGGTGGTGGCGATGGACGTACTCGACCGCTTCCTGCAGCTTTTTCTCGGTAAAGTTGAGGCCGGCAAAGTGGCGCGCGTTGGTATCATCTTTCAGGCCGATGTACACGGCGTCAGCGCCGTTATCCACCGCAGCCTTCAGGGCCGGCAGGTTACCGGCGGGACAAAGCAGCTCCATAGATTTATCCTGACTCAGCATGCACCCATGGCGGATGCGGGCTGTCACAATGTTTACCGGTGACCGTTTTTAACCGGCAAACGCTAATCGGGAGGCAATTTTAGTGAAAGCGCGCTGAACAGGCTTTGATTTGAGGCAGCTTCTGGCGTATTGATAAAGCTGGCGGCGAAATGCACTATTTGTTGATATAGAGCGCTTCTGCCGTGCGCCACTGTGGCAAAATAGTGCATCTGTGTTGAAAGGAGTGAACGACAGTGTTGGAACAATTACGAGCGCGCATTGTGCGCCAGGGGCCGTCGCTGCTGCGAGTACCGCTAAAATTCACGCCGTTTGCTTTGCAGCGCCAGCTTCTGGAACAGGTGCTGGGCTGGCAGTTCCGCCAGGCGTTGGCGGATGGCGATTTGGAATTTCTCGAATCGCGCTGGTTAAAGATCGAAGTCCGCGATCTGGCGCTACACTGGTTTATGACGGTAGAAAACGGCAAGCTGGTTGTCAGCCAACATGCCGAGGCTGATGTCAGCTTCAGCGGCGACGCCAACGATCTGATTCTTATCGCAGCGCGTAAGCAAGATCCCGATACGCTGTTCTTTCAGCGTCGGCTGCAGATTGAAGGGGACACCGAATTGGGCCTGTATGTAAAAAATCTGATGGACGCCATCGAGTTGGAAGCCATGCCTGCGCCATTGCGCCTGGGCCTGCTGCAACTGGCTGAATTTGTCGAAGCAGGGCTGCAGGAGGGCACGGTGCAAACTTCCCGTGTGCCGGTATCATGCTAATCCGCGTAGAAATTCCGGTAGATGCCGCAGGAATCGACGCGCTGTTGCGTCGTGCCTTTGGGCGTGACGACGAGGCCGATCTGGTGCAGCAACTGCGCGAAGATGGCCTGCTGACGCTGGGCATTGTCGCCACCGACGACGAAGGCGGCGTGGTAGGTTATGCGGCGTTCAGTCCGGTGGATGTGGCCGGGGAGGATCGCCAATGGGTCGGTCTAGCACCGCTGGCGGTGGACGAAAGCCTGCGTCGCCAAGGGCTGGGTGAAAAACTGATCTACGAAGGATTGGATTCGCTCAATGAGTTCAGCTATGCCGCAGTAGTGGTGCTGGGCGATCCTGCTTATTACGGCCGCTTTGGCTTTAAACCGGCTGCCGCCTACGGGCTGCAGTGCCGTTGGCCGGGAAGCGAAGCCGCCTTCCAGGTGTATCCGCTGGCGGAAAATGCTCTGGATGATGCGCATGGGGCGGTGGAGTTTTCCGAGCCGTTTAACCGGTTTTAATCTTAGCGTCCGGCAGTAGCAGTAAATGATCCAAAGTAAGAGGCGGGTGATTCACCAGCCTCTCTTTTTGCGTTTTGCTCAGTTGCTTCACCCGGTATTCCAGCCTTAGCGCTTTAGAACGATCCCCCGCCAGGCAGTGAAACGCCAACACCAGCTCGCCTTTGCCCCGCAGTGCCTTTGCACCTTTGCCAGCCTGATGCTGCGCCAGACGTCGTTCGACGTCGGTAGTAATGCCGGTATACAGCATGCCGTTAGGCAGACGCAGCATGTAAAGGTGCCAGGGGGAGAGGGTATCGGTCATGAATAAGCAGCAACTTCGGTGGTCAGGGTGGGAATATGATGGCATGTTCGCCGTCGTAATCCCACCCTGTCCGCCTGCGGATGATTACGATTAGCCTTTTTTGCCCGCCATTTCAAAGCGAGGTGAAACGATGCCGTACAGCGTCCAGCCGAGGAAAGTGGCGATGGCACCCCACATCATGGCCTCTTCACCGGAACTGTAGAGCGCATAGAAGCTGTAAAGCGCGCCAATGCCGGCAATGATGTTGGCGATCCGCGCTTTTTTCTCCGGCACTTTCGCCACCTTCTGAATAATGATCAGCGCCGCCATCGACAAGATGTAGGGGATAATATTGGTCACCACGGCCAGGTTAACCAGCACGTTGAACTGCTTGTTCAGCGACGGGCTGATGGTCATCAGCGACAGTACGCTCTGGATAACGACGATGGTCAGCATGCCTTTGACCGGGGCGTCCGCCTTGCTGAGTTTCGAGAAGATTTTCGGGAAGAAACCGCTGTCGGCGGAAGATTTGAATACCTGAGCGATGGTGAACTGCCACCCCAGCAGCGACCCGACGCAGGACATGATCATCAGTGCCATGATGATCTTGCCGACCGTTGGGTTGAACATATGGGAAAACGCCAGCCCAAACGGCGCGGTGGAATTGGCCAGGTCCATATTCGGTACTATACCGGCGATCACGTTGGTCGAAACGATGTAGATCACTGCGGCGCTAAGCGTACCGCCCAATACGGCGATCGGCACATTACGTTCTGGATTCTCCACCACATCGGTATTGGCACAGGCGGATTCGAGGCCCAGGAAAGCCCATAGGGTCATGGAAATCGAAGCGCCAATGGCTTCAAAAGTTGGCACCTGATGCGGGTTCCACGCGGCGACGTAAGCGCTGCCGCTGAACCAGTGCCAGCCGATGATCGAAATCCCGACCACCGGGATGATGACGCCCCAAACGGTGATGCCGCTGATCCTGCCGGTAATGCGAGCGCCGCCGAAGTTGGCGACCGTGGCTAACCACAGCACACCAATGGTGGCGATACAGATCCCCAACGGGCTCAGGTTGGCGCCAAACAGCTCGGTACCGTAACCCACGGCGGAAATGGCGATGGCGATATTGGCGATCAGTAACGAAACGCCGTAGGTATAGTTCGCCATAAAGTTGCCCGATTTGCCGAAGGCATATTCAGCATAACCCCCCATGCCGCCGGATTTACGGCTGAACATCCCGCATTTGGCGAAAGCATAGGCCAGCGCCATTGAACCAACCGCAGTGACCAACCAGGAAACAATAGAAATTGTGCCTACCTCGGCCAATTTGGTCGGCAGCATAATTATGCCGGACCCCATCATGTTGACGGCCGTCAGGATCGTTAACTGCACGACCCCCATTTTATTATTAGACTTACTCATGATCATTCTCTCTTTTATGATGCGATCTGGGCGGTGAATAATATTCACCGCCTTGTGAGGTCATTAATTACTCATGACGTAGCCGTAAGCGCGATTCCAGCCATCTTCATCTTGTTGGATATAAACACCCTGCAATTCCGGTGCGAAACCAGGAAGTAAATTAATGCCTTCCTCCAATGCCAGGAAATAACGCTGTGCAGCGCCACCCCATATTTCTCCAGGGACGACACATAAAACACCCGGAGGGTAAGGCAGTGCACCCTCTGCCGCAATACGGCCCTCAGCCTTGGCCAATGAAACCAATTCGATATTGCCGCGGACAAATTCTGTATTGGCATCTTGCGGGTTCATGGCGATACGAGGGAAATAATTCTTGCGGAACATCTCTTTTTGCAGTTCTTTAACATCGTAACTGACATAGAGATCGTGCATTTCTTGGCAAAGTTGACGCAGGGTATAATTCTTGTAGCGTTGCTCATTGCTTTTATATACCGCGGGCAGGACTTCACTGAGTAATGAATCCTGCTCGATGTGTTTTTCAAAGCGGGCAATCAGCGCCACCAGATGCTGCATTTTGGCGATGTCTTCGGCCGGCGTGAGAAGGAACAGGATCGAGTTGAGATCGCATTTTTCCGGTACTATGCCGTTTTCGCGCAGATAGTTGGCCAAAATGGTCGCCGGAATGCCGAAGTCACTGTAGTTACCGCTCGCCGTGTCTATGCCCGGCGTGGTGAGCAACAGTTTGCAAGGGTCGACAAAATACTGCGATTCCGCATAGCCTTCAAAGGCATGCCACTTCTCGCCTGGCACAAAGTTGAAGAAGCGCAAATCGTTGGCCATTGTCTCGGTGTCATAAGACTGCCAGGGCTTGCCGTCGATCTGGTCTGGAACAAAAGGTTTGATTAACTGGCAGGTCTCCAGCAGCATTTTACGGGCTTCAATCCCTACGCGAACGCACTCCTTCCACAGGCGCTGACCGCTTTTCCCTTCATGCATTTTGGCATTGACGTCCAGAGCGGCAAACAGCGGATAGAACGGGCTGGTGGAAGCATGCAGCATAAAAGCGTTGTTAAAGCGTTTATGGTTGCAATAGCGACTTTGGCCTTTGATATGTTTGTCTTTTTTATGGATTTGTGAGGTTTGCGAGAAGCCGGCCTGCTGTTTGTGAACGGACTGGGTCACAATGATCCCCGGGTCGTTTTCATTCAGTTCAAGCAGTAAAGGCGAACAATCTTTCATCATTGGGATGAATTGTTCGTAGCCCACCCAGGCGGAGTCAAACAGGATGTAATCGCACAGGTGCCCAATCTTGTCGACCACCTGGCGAGCGTTGTAAATGGTGCCGTCGTAGGTGCCTAACTGGATGATTGCCAGACGGAAAGGCCGGGCCTCATTGGCACGCTCCGGCGCCACTTCGCGGATTTGCTGACGTAAATAACGTTCATCAAAGCAGTGCGCATCAATACCGCCGATAAAGCCAAATGGGTTGCGGGCGGTCTCCAGATACACCGGCGTTGCGCCAGCTTGAATCAGAGCGCCATGGTGATTGGATTTATGGTTATTACGGTCGAACAACACTAAATCGCCGCGTGTTAACAGGGCGTTGGTCGCAACTTTGTTTGATGCCGAGGTCCCATTCAGCACGAAATAGGTCTTATCGGCGTTAAAGACCTTGGCTGCGTGTTGCTGCGCGGCACAGGGTGCCCCCTCGTGGATCAATAAGTCGCCCAGTTTGACGTCCGCGTTGCACATATCGGAACGGAACAGCGTCTCGCCATAGAAATCAAAGAACTGACGTCCGGCCGGATGTTTACGGAAGAATTCACCGCCCTGATGGCCCGGACAGGCAAAGGTGGCGTTACCCATTTCGACATACTGCGTCAGCGTGTTGAAGAACGGTGGCAGCAGATCTTTTTCATATTTTACCGCCGCGGCCTCCAACTGCTTGCCGTAGAACTGGGTGTTTTTCCCGCAGAGTTCAAATACCCCGTGCAGCGCCGGTAATACGGCATTGTCCAACTCTTCTTCGCAGCAAACCGCCACAAACAGCGGGATGTTCAATCCGATCTCTTCGAGATGCGTCACCATGCCCTTTGCAACGTCCTCAACGGACAGCACAATGGCGGCGACATCATTGAAATCGCTCTGATGCACATCGACAATTTCACGTTCTGTTTCAAAGCAGCCCAGTGTTTTTTCATTAGCGGCAATTTTTAACTTTTTCATTTTCTCATTCTTCAGACAAAGGTATTCCACCGGCAAATAATTAAATCTGCCGTTAATACCTTATTAAAATAAAGGTGTACGAGAACCTGGCATGCCGGAAGGCATTCCTGAGTTCACTCTATTATTTTGTGATGACGTTCTTATCCCATGAAGATGAATTACGATATTTTCCGCTGCGTAAGCAACAGGAGTTTATCTCTGTTGATCAGAGTGAAAAATAAGTCGTAATGATATCTTGCGTTCGGAATAAGGACGAACGAGGAGGGAGGTTATCTGAAGTTAAAGAAAGCGAAGCTAAAGCAACTACGATGAGCCATCATCATAATATGGGTTGTGCGCCTGATATGCGCCATTTTTCTGTTGTTGTTTTCCATTTCTAATCCACCTTTGTGAGTGAAAAGATGGCGCTATTTTAACGCAGGCTTGAGCAAAATATGTGACATACATCACGCATGCACACCTTCAAGTAAATAACTATTCACTGGTTATGCATTGAGTTGCATAAGAATACCTCTAAAGAGTGATTATGCATGTAAATAGATTGATAATAAATAGCCCTTTCTGCTACCTGATTTTTCCTATGCGGGAGAAATAGCAAAAAAAATTGCGTTTAAGAGGGGCGTATAATGCGCAATTGAAGTGAGTTTGTTTTTATTATGTTATAAGTCCATATAATGATATTTTGTATATAAATTCACTTTATCTGGGTGTTTATTCTCTTTTGATTTTTGCCGACATTGTTGTTATTTGTGACCCGCCTCAACAACACGGGTTAAGATGAAACAAGCTAACGGGGAGAATTCACAGTGACTATGACCGATGAGCATCAACCTATCGCACAGTTTCTCAGCAAGCAGCACGTACTGACGCTGTGCGCGGGAAACGGCATGGATATGTGGTGCGCCAATTGTTTCTACGTGTTTGACGCCGAGCGGATGGCGCTGTGGTTGATGACCGAAACCCACACCCGTCACGGTGAGCTGATGCTGCAAAACGCCAGCGTGGTGGGCACCATAGCGCCGAAACCGAAGACCATCGCCTTGATCCGCGGCATTCAGTATCGGGCGCAAGCGACGATGCTGAACGGTGAGCAGGAGGCGTTGGCACGGGCACGTTACTGCAAGCGTTTCCCGATAGCCAAGATGATGAAGGCGCCGGTCTGGCAGTTGGATCTGCAGGAGGTGAAGATGACTGACAACACCCTCGGTTTCGGTAAAAAGCTTCACTGGGCGCGGGTCTGAATACCGCAAACTATACTTTTCAGCATCGTCAATCAGCGGGAGGGCATATGGCAAGGGTATTCATTGTCGGGGCAACTGGGTTGGTGGGTAATGCACTGTTGCATCTGCTGCAGCGTGATCCGCAAGTTACGGCGATCGTGGCGCCAACGCGCAGGCCATTGCCACCGCACGAAAAATTAGAGAACCCGGTGGGGGATGATTTGTTTGCGCTGCTGACTGAATGTGAACAGCCGGTCGATATGGTGTTTTGCTGCCTGGGGACGACCCGCCGCGAAGCCGGTAGCGACGCTAATTTCCATTATGTCGATTACACTCTGGTGGTGGAAAGTGCGCTGACTGGCCGTCGGTTAGGGGCGCAGCATTGTCTGGCCGTCAGTGCGTTAGGCGCGAACAGGCGCTCTACGTTCCTCTATAACCGCACCAAAGGGGAAATGGAGCAGGCGCTGCGTGAACAGAATTGGCCGCGCCTGACGCTGGTGCGGCCATCCATGCTACTGGGGTCACGGCCCTCGCCGCGTTTGCTGGAGCGCCTCACCGCGCCACTGTTTAAATTGCTGCCCGGCAAATGGCGAGCGGTGAGTGCCAAAGACGTGGCGCAAACCCTGCTGGAACAGGCGTTCAGCCCTGGCAACGGCGTTAGGGTGCTGGAATCCGATCGGCTGCATTGTTACCGCAGTGTACGCTGAGATTATCGAACGCCAGCTCCAGGCCAGGCGGCAGTTCATTGTCCGTCAGCCACAAATCGAGATGATGGCTGATGTGCGTCAATAGGGTACGGCCAGGTTGCAAGCGTTGCTGAATTTCCTGCGCACGGGTCAAATCGTTGTGGTTACGCGGTGCCTGCGGCTGAGGGGGCAGGCTGCAATCGAGCACCAGCAAATCCAACGGCACTCCGCGTAGAAAAGCGTCGGTATCGGGCGGCAGGCCGACGGTATCGGTCAGGTAGGCGAGCGATGCCCCAGCGGCCTGGATCAGATAGCCCAGCGTGATTTTTGAATGCTGCAGCGGCAACGGTGTGATGCGCAGCCCGCCCAGTTCAAGGGGTTCGAAGGGGGTTAACGGCGGTTGAAACGCCAGAATGCCAGGGTGTTTGAACAGGTCATCGCAGCCCTGCTCGTCTGCCGGACCATAGACGGGAATAAAATTTCCGCACCCCCAACGCAAAGGAAATAACCCCTGTACGTGATCCATGTGGTAATGTGTCAGTAAAAAACGTTGAATTTCCCCCGCCGAAAAACGCCGTTCCAACGACGGTAATCCCGCATCCAGCAAGGTCGTTTCCCCCTGAAATTTGAGCATGGCGCTGCACGGTCGTCGCCGAAACGCCGGCTCGCGCCTCGCCCGCTGACAGACCAGACAATCACAGCCAAACACCGGGATCTGTTGCGCGCCACCGGTGCCGAGAAACGTCAGTTGCATGTCGTCACTCCCGATTATAAATACTTCTCCGCGAAGGCATGGATATCACGGAAATCCGCCAACCGTTGTTGCAGCGTCTGGTGGTCCCAGTGCCACCACTGGCTGCGCTCAATGCGTTCGATCAGGGCGTCGTCGAAACGCATGCCGATCTTTTTGGCCGCTACGCCGGCGACAATCTCATAGGGGGCGACATCTTTGGTGACGACCGCCGCGCTGCCGATAACGGCACCGTTGCCGATGCTGACGCCGGGCATGACGATGGCGTTATGACCGATCCAGACGTCGTGGCCGATAGTCACATGCTGTTCGCGCCGCCAGTCGAAGAACGCTTCGTCGTCTTCTCCCAGGTCATACTCTGAAGCGCGGTAGGTGAAATGGTGTTGGGCGATACGCTGGTAACTGGGGTGATTGCCAGGATTGATACGCGCATAAGAGGCAATCGACACGAATTTGCCGATGGTGGCGTAAAAAATCTGGTTGTGTCCTGCGGTATAGGAGTAGTCACCCATCTCCACCTCTTCCAGAATCGCATCGTCGGCCAGATGTACATATTGGCCTAAGCGACTGCGGTTAAGCGTCACGTTGTTACCGATTCTCGGCTGCGCAGCATCGTTCATGGCACGGCATCCTGTGGTTGTTTTGCCAAAGAGGGCAGCAGCGCCAACAGCGCCGCCAGCGTGTCATCAAGGTTGCCGTCGTTATCCAACCGTCGGCAACCGGCAGGGAGTTTTTCCTGGTACTCTGCCGCTCGCGCCAATCGTTGTTCGATCTGCTCGGCATTTTCGCGTCTGCGGTTTTGCAGCCGCTGGCGGAGAATATGCGTACTAACCTGCAGGCAAACCGGCAGCAGCTGTGCGCCATAACGCTGCTGCGCCTGCAATAAGTGAGCGCGCGAGCCATTGACCACCACATCGATCCCCTGCAGCAACCAAAGATCCACTTCGATCCCAAAAGCGTAATGATGCTGGTGCGCGTGCCAGTCGAGGGCGAACAGGCCTTTGGCGCGGCGGCGCAAAAATTCGGGTTCACTGAGCGCAATATGGTTCTCGCAGCCGGCGTCTGCCGGCCGGGTGATATAACGGTGCGCCACCAGCGGCGCACTGTCGGCATGGGCGCGCAGGGCGGCCAGCAGGCTGTCTTTCCCGGCCCCGGAAGGCCCCATCAGATAGATAAGCTGTGCCATCAGAACACCTGCTTGCCCTGGCGCCACACGTTCTGCACGTAGATATGCTCGCCGTGCGGCCGCGCCAGCACCAAATCTGCCCGTAATCCTTCGGCGATGGTCCCGCGATCCTGCAAGTCCAGCGCTTTCGCCGGGTTGCGGGTGATCATCTGCACCGCCTGCGGCAAGCCGTAGCCGTTGCGCTCGTCGGCCGCGATACGAAATGCCGCATCCAGCAGGCTGGCCGGGTAATAATCGGAAGACAGAATATCCAACACCCCCAACGCCGCCAGATGGTGCGCTGCCACGTTGCCGGAGTGGGAACCGCCGCGCACGATATTCGGTGCCCCCATCAGCACCTGTAATCCTTGCTGATGCGAGGCCAGGGCCGCGGCTTCAGTGGTGGGGAATTCAGCAATGGCGCTGCCCAGCACACAGGACTCGGCTACGTGTTCGGCGGTCGCATCGTCGTGGCTGGCAAGAGAGATCTTGCGTGCCCGGCAGTGAGCGGCGATCGCTTCGCGGTTTGGCGTGGCCCAGCGAGCGGAAAGCCCGATTTGCTGCTCCTCAAAGTCGCTCATCTGCTGGTCATTGAGGTTGTATTTGCCCTGATAGTATTCGCGGTATTTTTCTCGCGAAGCGAACTGGCGCTGACCCGGCGAATGGTCCATCAACGACACCAGAGACACGCCCGGCTTGTCCATCAGCTGTTCGAACAACGGCAGGGTGCTGTCGTGCGGCAATTCGCAGCGCAGGTGCAACCGGTGTTCGGCGCGATTAACCCCCGCACGCTGGCTGTGGATCACCGCGTCGATCATTTTTTGCAGGTTCTCCAGTCGGTGACCGCCGTCGCGTACGTCGCCAATGGCCACTGCGTCCAGCACGGTGGTGATGCCATTGGCCACCATCAATGCATCATGGCTGCTCATGGCCGAATGGGCCGGCCAGTCGACGTTGGGGCGCGGGGTGAAAAACTTGTCCAGGTTGTCGGTGTGTAATTCGATCAGGCCAGGCAGCAACCAGCCGCCTTCACCGTTCAGTGCCTGGGGTAACTGACTGGGCGTATCGGCAAAACTGCGGATCGTGCCGTCGTTGATCTCCAGCGATCCTTCGACAACCTGATCTTCCAGCACCAGCTTCACGTTATTGATGATCATCAGAGGATCTCCAGCGCCTGTGGCGCCTGCATGTCATATAACCGGTCGGCGACCTGCTGACGGACGCCCTCATCATGAAAAATGCCGACGATAGCCGCGCCGCGCCGTTTAGCCTGTTCGATCAAGGCGACCACTGCCGCGCTGTTGCGGCTGTCGAGTGACGCCGTGGGTTCGTCCAGCAGCAAAATCGGATAATCGACAATAAAGCCGCGCGCAATGTTCACCCGCTGTTGCTCGCCGCCGGAGAAAGTCGAAGGCGCCAACTGCCACAGACGCTGCGGCACATTGAGCTGGTTAAGCAAGGTTTCGGCGCGTTCACGGCATTCGGCGCGATCGGCACCCTGTTCCAGTAACGGCTGCATCACGACGTCCAGTGCGCTGATACGAGGGATCACTCGCAGGAACTGGCTGACCCAGCCAAGGGTATGACGGCGAACCGCCAGGATTTGGCGCGCTTCGGCCTGCACCATGTCCAGCCATTCCCCCTGATGGTTGACCCAGATATGGCCGCTGTCGGGCAGATAGTTGGCATACAGCGAGCGCAGCAGGGTTGATTTTCCGCTGCCGGAATGGCCGTGCAGCACCACACACTCGCCGCTGCTGACCGTCATGTTGGCGTCGTGCAACACCGGCAGCCGCGTGCCGTGCTGCTGGTGGAGCACAAAGGTTTTGCTGAGGTGTTCAACCCGGATTTGAATAGTCATCTGTTATTACCTTGAGTTACGACAGCACCGAAGAAACCAGCAGTTGGGTATAAGGATGGTGTGGATCGTCCAGCACCCGGTCGGTCAGGCCGCTTTCCACCACCTCGCCCTGTTTCATCACCAGCAAGCGGTGCGCCAGCAGGCGCGCCACGCCGAGATCGTGGGTGACGATCACCGCCGCCAACTGCATTTCCACCACCAAAGTGCGCAGCAGATCGAGCAGCCGCGCCTGCACCGAAACGTCCAGACCACCGGTGGGTTCGTCCATAAACACCAGCTTCGGGTGGGTCACCAGATTGCGGGCGATCTGCAAGCGTTGCTGCATGCCGCCGGAAAAGGTGGTCGGCAGATCGTCAAGGCGCGACAGCGGGATCTCAACGTCTTCCAGCCACTGCCCGGCCTGACGGCGGATGTCGCCATAGTGGCGCTGGCCGATGGCCATCAGCCGTTCGCCGATGTTGCCGCCGGCGGAAACCTTGGGCCGCAGCCCGTCGAGCGGGTGCTGATGCACTACGCCCCAGTCGGTGCGCAGCAGGCGGCGGCGATCGCTTTCCGCCATCGCATATAAATCATGCTGTTGCCCGGCCTGCGGACGGTAGAGGATCTGCCCTTGCTGTGGCGCCAGCCGCGCAGAGATCGACTTCAGCAGGGTGGTTTTGCCGGAGCCGGATTCGCCGACGATGCCCAGCACTTCACCGGGGTAGATATCGAAAGACACATCGCTAAAGCCTTTGCCCGGCGCGTACAGGTGGGTCAGGTTAGCCACCGACAGCAGCGGCGTGGTGCTCAGAGGGGTGGAAGTCATCAGTGCTGCGCCTCTTGCGAAGGTTGCGCCAGTTGCTGCTGGCAGTAATCGGTATCGGAGCAGACGAACATGCGGTTGCCCTGGTCGTCGAGCACCACCTCGTCCAGATAACTGTGGCGCGAGCCGCACAGCGCGCAGGGCTCGTCCCACTGCTGTACGCTGAACGGATGATCGTCGAAGTCCAGGCTCTCCACTTTGGTAAAGGGTGGCAGGGCATAGATACGTTTCTCGCGTCCGGCCCCAAACAGCTGCAGCGCCGGCATCATGTGCATTTTCGGGTTATCGAATTTGGGGATCGGCGACGGATCCATCACGTAGCGGTCATTGACCTTCACCGGATAGGCGTAGGTGGTGGCGATGTGGCCGTAGCGCGCGATGTCTTCGTACAGCTTCACCTGCATCACGCCATACTCTTCCAGCGCATGCATTTTGCGGGTCTCGGTTTCTCGCGGTTCGATAAAGCGCAGCGGCTCAGGGATCGGCACCTGATAAATCAGGATCTGGTCTTCGCGCAGCGCGGTTTCCGGAATGCGGTGACGGGTCTGGATCAGCGTAGCCTCGGGCGTGCGTTCGGTGGTGGCGACCCCGGCGACGCGCTGGAAGAAGCGGCGAATCGACACGGCGTTGGTGGTGTCGTCGGCGCCCTGATCAATCACCTTCAGCACGTCGGCACGGCCAATCACGCTGGCGGTCAACTGAATGCCGCCGGTGCCCCAGCCGTAGGGCATCGGCATTTCACGGCCGCCGAACGGCACCTGATAACCGGGGATGGCGATTGCCTTCAAAATGGCGCGACGGATCATGCGCTTGGTTTGCTCGTCCAGGTAGCCCAGGTTGTAGCCGGTTAATACTTCACTCATTGCGGGCCTCCTGACGCTCGCTAAATTCCTGGCGCAGACGCTTAAGCAGTTCCAGCTCTGCCTGGAAATCGACGTAGTGCGGCAGTTTAAGGTGGGAAACAAAGCCGGCGGCTTCGACGTTATCGGCATGGGCCAGCACGAACTCTTCGTCCTGCGCCGGGCTGGCGATGCCTTCGTCGTACTCGGGGCTTTGCAGTGCACGGTCTACCAGCGCCATTGCCATCGCCTTGCGTTCGGCCCGGCCAAACACCAGACCATAGCCGCGGGTGAAATGCGGCGGCTGGTCAAGCGGATCGATAAAACCGTTAACCATCTCGCATTCGGTTAGCAGGATTTCGCCGATATCAATGGTGAAACCCAGCTCTTCTGGCGTGATCTCCGCTGAAACATAGCCGGTGCGGATCTCGCCGGCGAACGGGTGGGTACGGCCGTAGCCACGTTGGGTGGAGTAGCTCAGCGCCAGTAAAAAGCCTTCGTCACCGCGCACCAATTGCTGCAGACGCGCTGAGCGTGAGCAGGGGTAAACCGGAGGATTACGGGTGATATCGTCCGGTATGCTGCCGTCGTCCTGTTCCGCCAATGCCAGCTGTTGCTGACTGAGCAGATCAAACACGTGGGCACAGTTTTCCGGCAAGGGTTCGTCCGCCTGTGGTGCGCGGGGGGCTTCTCCTTCCGCCAGCAACGCGAAATCCAACAGCCGGTGGGTGTAATCGTAGGTTGGCCCCAGCACCTGTCCGCCGGGCAAATCCTTATAAACTGCCGAGATGCGGCGCTCCAGTCGCATATTTTCTGTCGCCAGCGGTTCGCCGATCGCCAGGCGCGGCAGAGTGGTACGGTAGGCGCGCAGCAGGAAAATGGCCTCGACCAGATCGCCGCTCGCCTGCTTGATGGCCAGCGCCGCCAGCTCAGGATCGTAGATGCCGCCCTCGGTCATGACCCTGTCCACGGCCAGGCCCAGCTGCTGCTCAATCTGCAGTGCGCTCAGTTCCGCCACGCTGTCATCGCCGCGCCGCAGCTGTTCCTGTAACTGATGGGCGGCCTCAATGGCTTTTTCGCCCCCTTTAACGGCAACGTACATCAGCACACCTCCACGTGGGTGGTTCGCGGTAACGCCAACAGGCATTCGCCGCAGGTCAGCAGGAAATCCAGCCCCAGCGGGAAGCGCTGCGGGCGGTTAAGCAGGTAATCCAGCAGCGCCGGCGGCAGCTGCGGTGAAATAATTCGTTGATGTTCGATGCCTGGCCCGGTCAGGCGCAGTGCGGTGCCTTGTTCCAGGCTAGCTAACTGCACAATCACCGTAGCGCTGAACTCGGGGGAAATTTCGCTGCCGTGCGGCAATGCCTGTAAATCGGTCGCCTGCAGTTGGCTATCGAACAGGGCGAAACACACCTCTTCGGCGCGCTCGGCCAGCGGTGCGCCGCTGTGGAAGCGAATGTTTGTTAGCGCTTGCTCACTTTTTAGCTCAGGACTCAGCTGGATCGGAGTTTCCTGATCCGCCAGGGTCAGCAAGGCAGCGGTACTGGCGGCATTCAGCCTGTCCCAGGTTGGGCTGCCTTGCAGCGTAACCACATGCCCAGGCTCGCTTAACGCCTTAAGAATTAAGCGGAAAGTTTGCTGAGATTGGTCGATCGGCTGGGTAAAACCTGTCAGTAGGCTCATGATTAATCCCCTCGCACCAGCGTAAAGAAGTCCACCCGGCTGGAGGCGACGGCCCTTGCACGCAGCTGGCGTTGCTCGTGTTGCAGCGCGGCCAGCGGCTCTATCAGCTGTTGTTGCAGCAATTCGGCCTGCTCCGGCAGTTGCAGCAGGGCATCCAGCAGCGCGCAGAGTTCGGCATGCGCCTTATCGCGCCCGGCGATATAGCTGTAGCCATAGCCGCCGTTTTCGAGCTGGACCACCGCACGGGTGACGGTCATGTCGCCCAAGACGAAGCGGCGGCCAGTGGCCCCCATGCGCCCCTGCAACTGCGCCAGGCCAATCTCCGGTGCACGGATGCTCTGGTAGCGCGGGTTGATATTCAGCGCCTGCCAGTGGCTGCGCAACTGGGCCGGCTGGCTGTGCGCCAGTACCGACATCCAGCGTTGTCTCGGCTGTAAGGCTTGCATTTAGTGCTCCATCGTCAGTTCAATCATGTCGGCGCGCGCCAGGCTGACGGAGTATTCCGCCACGTTGTCGCTGCCGGTGCAGACGTTCAGGGTGCGCACGCACAGCAGCGGCGCCTGGGTGGCAATTTCCAGCATCCGGCTCTCTTTGGCCTGGGCCCGGCGCGCACTGATGCGTGTCTGGCTGCGGGTCAGCGGCTGGTGGATGTTTGATTCGATAAATTCGTGCAGCGAACCGCTGTGGAACTGCTGTAGCGCCGGCCACCAGTCCAGATCGGGCAGATAGTGGTCGATCAGGCTCATCGGTACGCCGTTAACCCGGCGCAAAGTGCGAAGGTGGATCACCGTTTCGCCTTCTTCCCGTGACAACGCGCTGGCAACATGCCCATTGCACGGGCGTAGCACAGCGAGTAAGCGCTCACTGGTGGGGTGACTTCCCTGCTCAAACAGGTTCTGACTGAAACGGGTATTGGCATGCAGCGGGTAGTCGTAGGGGCGCATCAACACCAGAATGCCGATCCCGTGCCGGCGTTGCAGCCAGCCGCGCTCCACCAATTGATCGACTGCACGACGCAGGGTATGGCGATTGACCTGATAGCGTTCCGCCAATTGCTGCTCGGAAGGCAGGTAGTCGCCACAGCGGTATTGGGTGCGCAGCTCTTGTTCCAGCTGCGCGGCGATTTGCTGGTAGCGGGTGGGGAAACTGGTCGGATGTCTAGATAAGTCCATCATAATAAAAACCTCGGTGGCCATAACGACATAAAAAATATGCGGTTTATTGGCATGTCTTACAGTGCTTACCCTGCGGCTTGAAAGACGACGGGTAGGTCCCGTGGTGAAGTTGGCATCATCTTGCAGGCGTCAGATGACAATCGCGTTACGCGTCGGTGGCGAACAGATGAACTATTTTGGACAGGCAGATGATGCGCAGGGGGCCGCTGCGCGCTAAGCTGACGCTATTGATGATTGAACCGAGTTAATCTAAGCCCATGCCACATCCCCTGACTGCAACTGAACACCGCGCGCGCCCTTGGCCGTGGTGGAAACCGGCGCTGTTTCTGCTGGTGGTGGCCATCGGCCTCTACTACGTCAAATGGCAGCCTTATTACGGCAAGGCCTTTCTGGCGGCGGACACGCATTCCATCGGCAAATCGATACTGGTCAACGACGACAGCAGCCCGTGGCTGGCGGCCTGGCATTACGCGCTGGTCTATTTCACGGCGGTATGGAAGGCGGCGGTGCTCGGTGTGGTGTTGGGCTCATTGGTGCAGGTGCTGATCCCACGCGATTGGTTGATGCGCACGCTCGGCCATCCGCGTTTTTCCGGTACCTTGCTGGGCGCGGTGATCGCACTGCCGGGCATGATGTGTACCTGTTGTGCCGCGCCGGTAGCTGCCGGATTACGGCGTCAGTCGGTGTCCAGCGGGGCAGCGATGGCGTTCTGGCTGAGTAACCCGGTGCTGAATCCGGCCACGCTGATTTTTATGGGCTTTGTGCTCGGCTGGCAGTTTGCCGCAATCCGGCTGGTGGCTGGGGTGATCATGGTGCTGGGCATCGCCTGGCTGGTGCAGCGTGCCACTGCCAGGGATCCGCAGCCGGCCGCTTTGCAAACGCCGCTGCTGCCGCTGGATAAAGCTGACGAAAAGCCGTTTTTCGGCCGCTGGCTCAAGGCGCTGTGGTCGCTGTTTTGGTCCACCATACCTGTCTACATTCTTGCAGTGTTGGCGCTAGGGGCCGCGCGCGTTTGGCTGTTCCCGCATGCCGATGGGGCGATAGATAATAGCGTGTTGTGGATTATTGGCCTGGCGATCGCCGGTTGCCTGTTCGTGATCCCGACGGCGGCGGAAATCCCGATTGTGCAGACTCTAATGCTGGCGGGTATGGGCACCGGCCCGGCGCTGGCGCTGTTGATGACCCTGCCGGCGGTCAGCCTGCCTTCGTTGCTGATGCTGAACAAGGCTTTCTCTGCCAAGGCACTGTGCCTGACAGCGCTGTTGGTTGCGCTGTGTGGGATCGTCACGGGCGTGGTAGGAATGGGGTTGGTATAAATTGTTTAATAAATAGTCTTTCATTCGTATTTGCGTTGTCACAAATGTGCTAACGTTGGCAGGTTTTCAGTTGTTAAATATTGAGCGAATGCAGGAGTATCAAGATGGAAAGCCGTATCCAGTTTCGCATTGAGGATGAGACTAAACGTTTGGCGCAGAAAGCCGCAGAAGCCAAGGGGATCACTTTGAGTGAGGCGTGTCGACGTTTGGCTGAGCAAATGGCGGATGAGCAACGGGCCACTGAGCAACATGAAAATTGGTTGAAAGAAAAGGTTGATGCCGCTTTTGCCCGTTTGCATGAAGGAAGTGCGGTCTATCTTGACCAGCAACAGGTTGATGAAAGCATGGATGCCTTTAAGGCAAAAGTCCGAGCGAAATACGACCGAAAATAAGGATCGTTATGCGTGTCGAATGGGATGAAGAAGCGCTACGGGACAGGGAACGTATTTTTGATTTTCTCTATCCTTTTAATCCACAGGTTGCTGAGCAGGCTGATGCTGAGATTGATAAGGCAGTGAAGCGCCTGTTGGATTACCCTGAACTCGGTAAAATTTGGTACAGGCAGGCGCGTAAGTTATTGGTCAGCCAGGCTTCATTAATAGTTTTATACGTTGTTGTCGACGACGTGATTAAGGTTTTAGCCGTTGTTCATCAACGAGAGAAATTCCCCGACATAGAGAACTAACGCAGCTTATGCACCACCTGATTAGCGCTGCCGCGCCAAATCAGCGCCGGATCTTTTAAGTCCTGCACAAACTTTCCGTCAATCAACACGTTAATCCTGTCCACTATCTGCATTTGCTGCGCATCCAGCTCCGCCAGCCGGTAGCCGGTCCACAGCCAGATATCCTTGCCGGGGCATTCGGCGCGCACCCGTTTTACCAGTTGCAGCACCGCCGCGACGTTGGCGGGGTGCAGGGGATCGCCACCGGACAGCGACAGCCCCTGGCGCGGAATGCGCGTATCGTTCAGGTCGGCAATCAACCGGTCTTCCATCGTCTGGGTAAACGGCTGGCCGGAGTTAAGCCGCCAGGTACTTTTGTTGTAGCAGCCAGGGCACTGGTGCACGCAGCCGGCAACAAACAGCGTGCAGCGGGTGCCGGGGCCGTTGACGACATCAATGGGGTAATACTGGTGATAATTCATGCGAGGTCTGCCCATCTGGCTATTTTACTTGCCATTTTCCCCCCGGGCAGTGCTCTGAATACTCACGTACTGCGTGTACGCTCCGTTTCTTCCGCACTGGCCGAGGGTAAATTGGCGGCGACAATCACGCCCGATGAACAGACGTATGCTCAGCAGGCTTGACGATCTTTGCTTCAGCCGATCTGCCCGTTCCCCAGGTGTTTCACCCGGCGTTTCACCTCTTCTTGCTTGCCGGCATTGAACGGCCTGGCGTCCGGGCTGCCGAGATAGCCGCACACCCGGCGGGTGACGGAGACCTTGGATGGCTCGTGGTTACCGCATTTCGGGCAGGTGAAGCCCTTGCTGGTGCAAGAGAATTCTCCGGTAAAACCGCACTCGTAGCATTCATCGATGGGCGTGTTGGTGCCGTAATAGGGCACGCGGCTGTAGCTGTAATCCCACACGTCTTCGAGCGCTTTCAGGTTGTGCTGCAGGTTCGGGTATTCGCCGTAACAGATGAAACCGCCGTTGGCCAATGGCGGATAGGGGGCTTCAAAATCCAGCTTGTCGTAAGGATTGACCTTTTTCTCTACGTCGAGGTGGAAGCTGTTGGTGTAATAGCCTTTGTCGGTCACGCCAGACACCACGCCGAAATCGGCGGTATCGAGCCGGCAGAAGCGATCGCACAGGTTTTCGCTTGGCGTGCTGTACAGGCTAAAGCCGTAACCGGTCTCGGCTTTCCAACTTTCCGTGGCGGCCCGCAGGTGCGCAACGATGGCGATCGCCTTGGCGCGCAGCGTTTCATCGTCGTATACGTGTTGTTCGTTGCCGAACAGGGCGTTGATGGTTTCATGCAGACCGATGTAACCCAGCGAAATAGAGGCGCGGCCATTCTTGAAGATCTCGGCAATGTTGTCGTCTGCCTTCAGGCGTACGCCGCAGGCGCCTTCCATATACAAAATAGGGGCCACGCGCGCCTTGATACCTTCCAGCCGGGCAATGCGCGTCATCAGCGCTTTTTTCGCCAGCAGCAAGCGCTGATCCAGCAGATCCCAGAAGCGGCTTTCATCGCCCATGGCCTCCAGCGCAATACGCGGCAGGTTCAGGCTGATCACGCCGATATTGTTGCGGCCATCGTGTACCAGCTCGCCCTCTTCTTCGTAAGTGCCGAGGAAGCTGCGGCAGCCCATCGGCGTTTTGAATGAGCCGGTGACTTTCACCACCTGATCGTAATTGAGAATGTCTGGATACATGCGTTTGCTGGCGCATTCCAACGCCAACTGCTTGATGTCGTAGTTCGGATCGCCGTACTGATGATTCAGGCCGTCGCGGATGGCGAACACCAGTTTAGGGAATACCGCCGTTTTACGGTTTTTGCCCAGCCCGGCAATGCGGTTACTCAGGATAGAACGTTGGATCAAGCGTGATTCCCAAGAGGTCCCCAGCCCGAAACCAAAGGTGACGAACGGCGTCTGGCCATTGGCGGTGTGCAGGGTGTTGACCTCGTATTCCAGCGACTGGAAGGCGTCGTAACACTCTTTTTCGGTGCGCGCCATGGCGTAATCTTGCGCGTCAGGGATCTGCCACTGTTCGGCGACCTGCTGGTGTTTGTTAAAGCTTTCGGTGACGAACGGCGCCAGGATCTCGTCGATACGGTTAATGGTGGTACCGCCATAAATATGGCTGGCCACCTGCGCGATGATTTGCGCGGTCACTGCGGTAGCGGTGGAGATCGACTTCGGGGGTTCAATCTCGGCGTTACCCATCTTGAAGCCGTTGGTCAGCATGCCCTTCAGGTCGATCAGCATGCAGTTGAACATCGGGAAGAATGGCGAGTAGTCGAGATCGTGGTAGTGGATCTCGCCTCGCTCATGGGCCAGCACCACGTCACGCGGCAGGATGTGCTGCTTGGCATAGTGCTTGGCGACGATCCCGGCCAGCAGATCGCGCTGGGTGGGGATCACCTTGCTGTCTTTATTGGCGTTTTCATTGAGCAACGCTACGTTGCTTTGCTCGACCAGGCCGCGGATCTCCTGGTTCAACCGTCCACGCAGTTCACGCGCGACGTCGCGATCGTGACGGTACTCAATATAGGCCCGCGCCAGCTGCTTGTATTCGCCGGCCATAAGCTGGTTTTCCACTGCCCGCTGGATTTCATGGATATCGACGCGCGGCTGCTGTGATATCTGTTGAGCGACTACGCGGGCGACGGTTGCGCAGTAGTCCGCATCGACGATCCCCACGGCCAGCGCGGCCCGCTCGATCGCTTGCCCAATACGTGCCTCGTCAAAAGGTACCTGACAACCGTCCCGTTTAATCACTACTGGTTTCACGTTGTTACTCCTTGTTCCCCGAGGGAGCGTTGATGCTCTGCCTTGCAGATTTCAGCCTGAAAGCTAGCGGGTATCGGTATGATTTCAGCTTATCCACAGGGCAATGCCGCAGCACGCAAGGGCTGAGGCGATGTGTGGATGATTTTGTGGATAACTACTATATATAGTTGCTGTCGTTTCTTAATGCACTATATATAGATGTTGGTGGAGTTCTTTTGACGTAGGACAAAGAAAATGAAAGAGCGCGCGTAAGCTGTACAGACGTTAATTTTGGCCTGAATGCTCAGGCCGGACGAGAGTGGAAATGTTCGAGCAGGAACTCAACCCAGACGCGCACTCGCGGGGGCAGATCGGCCGAGGCATAGTACAACCACAGTTGGGTTGGCTGCGGCCAGCATTCTGCCAGCACCGGCAGCAGGGTACCCTGCGCAAAGTGATGCTCCGCATACCAACGCGCCAGACAGACGATGCCCAGGCCGGCCAGAGCCGCATCCAGTAACATCTCCGGCCGACTGGCCACCAGGCGACCATGCAGCTCCAGCGTTTTGACTTCGCCATGTCGATGCAACGGCCATTTTACGCTGCGGCCGGTGGCCGGGTTACGGTGCAGCAGACAATTATGTTGCAGCAGATCGTCAGGATCCTGCGGCGTGCCGTGCTGCGCAAGATAGCCGGGCGAGGCCGCCAGAACCATCTGCATCGGATACAGTGGCCGCGCCACCAGCCGGCTGTCGGGATCGACCCGGCTGCCGATGCCGACGTCAAATCCTTCGCCCACCAGATTAACCACGCGGGCATCCAGTGAGAGATCGAGATCGATCTGCGGATAACGTTCCAGGAATTGCGGGATCAACGGCATCAGGATCTGGCGGCCGAAGCCGGGGATCATGCTGACGCGCACCGTGCCGGAAGGTGCCTGCTGCGCGCTACCGGCAGTTTCCAGCGTGGCGGACAGCGCCTGCCATAGCGGTGCGACTTGCTGCAACAGCGCCTTACCTTCGTCGGTGAGCACCACGTTGTGGGTATTACGCTGGAACAACCGCAGCGCCAGTTTTTCTTCCAGCACGCGAATATTTTTACTGATTGCCGCCGGGGTGACGCCCAGTTGGCGCGCGGCGGCGGAGAAATTCTGTACCTGGGCGGCCGCGAGAAAGGCCGGCAGCAGGCGGTGCACGTCAAAGGGCAGCGACATAGTGGTTGATACTTTCAGTTGAAATTGAAGTGACGATTCACAGCCTACACCCGGGGCGCTGGAAATGGAAAAATGCGTTATCAAATCTTAATCAAGGATCCTTTATGTCGCGTATTTTAGTGTTGACCGCCCACCGTTTTCCCGACGAATCACGCATCAACAAAGCGCTGATCGAAGCGCTTCGTCCTTTGCCTAACGTCACTGTCCACGAACTGATGCGTGCTTACCCGGACTATCAAATCGACGTGGCGCGTGAACAAGAGCTGCTGCAAAACCATGATGCGGTGGTGATGCTGTTCCCGTTCTATTGGTACAGCTCACCGGCCATTCTCAGCGAGTGGCAGGATGCGGTATTAACCCACGGTTTCGCCTACGGCAGTGAAGGTACCCAACTGCATGGCAAGCCCTTGCAACTGGTGGTCACCACCGGCGGCAATCAGCAGGCCTATACGGCGGAAGGGTATAACCGCTATCCGGTCGAGGATTTGCTGCGTCCGTTCCATGCGATGGCCAACCTGACCTGCATGGATTATCTGCCGCCGCATCTGGTGCAGGGCGTCTTTGATATGAGCGATGAGCGTCTGGCGCAAGAGGCCGCCGGAGTGGTGGCTCTGTTGAAAAAAGAGTAGGGCGCAGCCTGAGGCCGCACCCTGGGGGTTAGTCCTCTAACAACCACCACACCGCTTCGAACGGGCGCAGGGTGATGGCCTGCGGTTGCGTAGGCGCATCGGCGTAATTGCTCATCAGCGGACGCCACAACGCTGAAGGTTCCACGCCTTCCGCCTGCCAGGCCAGCGGTTCGCGGCTGAGGTTGGCCGCCACCAGCAGGCGTTGGCCGTTCCAGCGGCGCTGGTAGCACCACAGCGCCGGATGGTTGGGCGCCAGATCCTGATAGTCACCGTGGGTCAACAGCGGATACTGCTTGCGCAGGGTGATTAACTGACGGTAGGCGTAAAACACCGAGTCCAGATCGGCCAGTGCCGCTTCAGCATTGATTTGCGGGTAGTTTTCCGCACAGCCAATCCACGGGGTTCCCTGGGTGAAACCGGCGTTGGGCGCGGCACTCCACTGCATTGGCGTGCGGCCGTTATCGCGCGATTTAGTGGCCAGGATCGCCAGCAATTCGGCGTTACTTTTGCCCTGGGAGCTCAGCTCGGCGTACATGTTCAGGCTTTCCACATCGCGGTACTGCCCGATGGTGCTAAAGCCGGGATTGGTCATGCCGAGCTCTTCGCCCTGATAAATATAAGGCGTGCCCTGCATGCCGTGCAGCACCATCGCCAGCATTTTGGCGGCCGGTACTCGCAGTTCGCCTTCATCGCCGAAGCGCGAAACGATGCGCGGCTGATCGTGGTTACACCAGAACAGCGCATTCCAGGCCTGGTTGTGCATGCCCTGCTGCCAGTGGCGGAAAATCTGTTTCAGTTCAACGTAATCCGGTGCCGCCAGCGTCCATTTTTCGCCGCCGGCATAGTCCACTTTCAGATGATGGAAGTTGAAGGTCATCGACAACTCTTCACCGCTTTGCGCAGCGTACTGCCGGCAATGCTCCAGGGTGGTGGAGGACATTTCGCCCACGGTCATCAAGCCGCGCGGCTGGAACACGTCGCGGCTCATTTCCTGCAGGAACTCATGGATCCGCGGCCCGTCGGTATAGAAACGGCGACCGTCCCCTTGGGGATCGGACGGGAAATCCTGCTGTTTGGAAACCAGGTTAATCACGTCGAGGCGCAGGCCGTCGACGCCTTTGTCGGCCCAGAACTGGCACACTTTCTTCAACTCTTCGCGGACCGGCGGGTGTTCCCAGTTGAGATCGGCCTGCTCGGTGGCAAACAGATGCAGGTAATACTGGCCGCTGTCGGCATGCCACTGCCAGGCATTACCGCCAAATTTGGAACGCCAGTTGTTCGGCGGGGTATCACCTTCGCCATCGCGCCAGACGTAGAACTGGCGGAAAGGGCTGTTCGGTTCTTGCGAAGCTTTGAACCACGGGTGCTCGGTTGAAGTGTGGTTGAACACCATATCCATCACGATGCGGATGCTACGCTGGTGGGCGGCGGCAATCAGTCGGTCGAAATCCTCCATGGTGCCGTAGGCCGGATCGATGGCGCAGTAGTCCGCCACGTCATAACCGTTATCCACCTGTGGGGAGACATAAACCGGCGTCAGCCAGATCGCATCGACGCCCAGCTCCTGCAGATAGTCCAGCCGCTGGGTCACACCGGCCAGATCGCCGTAGCCGTTACCGGTGCTGTCCTGAAAACTCTTCGGGTAGATTTGGTAGATGACGCCGTTTTGCCACCAGGGGATTGGATTGCTCATAGTCATACCTTTAAATCGTGACAACGGGCCCGGCATGCCGGGCCCCTACATTTTAATCAGACCGGCAGCTCACCGCGGCTGGCTTTGCGTTTGTAAACCATCATGGTCAGGACCAGCGGGATAATCACTGCCACCAGGATCGCCACCGTGTAAATCATCCAGAACTGAGGTTTGATCGACAGGATGCCTGGCAAACCGCCGACGCCGATGCCGTTGGCCATCACGCCGTCCAGGCCGCAGATCAGCCCGGCGAAGGCAGAGCCGATCATCGCGCACAGCATAGGGAAACGGTATTTCAGGTTGATCCCGTACATTGCCGGTTCGGTGACGCCAAGGTAGGCGGAGATTGCCGCCGGGACCGAGATTTCACGTTCGTTGGCCTTGCGGCTGACGATGATGATACCCAGCACCGCAGATGCCTGCGCAATGTTGGACAGAGCAATCAGTGGCCAAACCGGCGTGCCGCCCATGCTTTGGATCATCTGCATATCGATGGCCAGCGTGGTCTGATGTACGCCGGTGATCACCAGCGGGGCATACAGGAAACCAAACAGCGCGGCCCCAATCGGCGCGAAGCTGCCGGTCATGACGGCTTTCACCGCCCAGGCTACGCCATCGCCAATCATGCGGCCGAATGGGCCGATAAAGGCGTGCGCCAGGAACACCGCCAGCAGCAGAGAAACGACCGGCACTACCACCAGATACAGGTAATCCGGCACGATCTTTTTCAAACGGGTTTCAATCCAGCCCAGTGCCATACCGGCCAGCATGGACGGGATCACCTGCGCCTGATAGCCGACTTTCTGGATGGTGAACCAGCCGAAGTTCCACACTTCCGGGATCTGCTGGCCGAGCTGATAGGAGTTCATCAACTGCGGCGACACCAGCGTGACGCCCAGCACGATGCCAAGCACCGGCGTGCCGCCCATTTTTTTCACCGTTGACCAACAGATGGCGACCGGCAGGAACATGAAGATGGCTTCACCGAGCAGCCACAGGAAGTCGTAAATGGTTTTCCACGCCGGGTGCATTTGCGCCAGCGTTTGGCCGCCGGACATCGGGATGTCGCCGATCACGTTGCGGAAGCCGAGGATTAAACCGCCGCTGATCAGCGCCGGCAGCAGCGGGAAGAAGATTTCGGCGAAGTGGGAGATAGCGCGCTCGCTCCAGGTCATGTTCTGGCGCGCGGCCACCTTGGCCTGCTCTTTATCGGCCTCGTTGACGCCGGTGGTGGCAATCAACGCCTGATAATAATCACCGACCTCCGGGCCAATCACTACCTGGAACTGCCCGGCATTGGTGAAGCAGCCTTTGACCATTGGCAGCTCTTCGATTTCTTTTGGTTTGGCAAGACTTGTGTCGTTGAGAACGAAACGCAGCCTGGTAATGCAATGGCTGACGGTGGCGATATTCTCGCGCCCGCCCACCAGCACAATCAGGCGATCGATATCCTGCTGTTTTACTTTGCCCATTATTAGATACCTTTCTTGGTATGAGACTGCCGCAGAGGTGTTGTTGGAGTGATGATCAAAGCTTAGTCATTTCGCTTTTTTTATGGAATGGGAACGTTCCCGGTTTGGGGCGAGGATCACAAAACGATAAAAAAATGACCACTTGTTGAACAGGGGAAATTTGAGAGCGGGGCGAAACATTCCGTAATATTATCTTGAACTGATGCAACGCTGGCTATACTGTCAGCCTTAACAATCAATAAGTTGATTGAAATCAGCGGCACTCACGCCTGTGTTTTCAAAACCAATACGCTATTCGAGTGCTATTACCACGGACTTTTTTCAAGGAAGAATGATGACTTTGACATTGCCTCGACTGCTTTTTGTCTTTACCGCGCTGCTCCTGAGCGCCTGTACCAGTCAAAAAAGTAGCCCGGAACGCCACGCCAAACATGCGGTTTATCAGTTGGCACGTGAGGATTTCTCCCCCGAAATGCGAACCCAAATCCCAGACTCGATAAAAGCGGCTATCCCATTCTTTGACCAGTTTTACCAAATGGGCAAAGCCGATCGGGCCAAGGGCTTAACGCAGCAACAGGCACAGCAGCAGGAAGCCTATTTCCGCAGCCCAGAATTCCTCAATGACATGGGGAAGAAAGGGCGATTTATCAATCAGCAATATTCAGTGGATAACCCGCAAAAACAACGCCAGATCTTGCTGGATTCCGCCGTGGCCACCTACTGGGATGGTTACGAAGGCCGGCCTTGAGGGGGATAAATAAGCTACTAATGAAAGTGCCCAATAAACTAGAGCTTATTGGGCATTGTTTCAATTATTTTATTCGGAAATTGGTGAGGGTTAAAGTAGATTGAATTTCTCCAGGGTCGCTTTGACTTCTTTCTTTAACCCATCGGAGTCCAATTCACTTTCTCTTCGATCTGGAACGGAAGTATAGCAGTCTGCAAGGATGAAAATCTCAGATGCACACTCACCAACATTTTTACTATCTTTAGCTAATTGCCCTGATTTTCCTTCTTCTCGCCATAATTTAAAGAATTGTGACTCGAAATCATCAGCAGTTAGTTGTGATGACACTAGCTTTTTAGCTAAGTTGATTAGTTTTTTACTCATTATAAAACCCCTGTCTTAATATAACTATTATATTGTGGGGAATCAGAGATTAAATTCCATCCAGAAATGAAATCTCCATCCTTATCGAGAACGACGACATTGTTTGTTTTAGTGTTAAAGAACACCTTAGATCCCTTTTACCGTCGATAGGTTCGTTTTTCTACAGTATCTCTGTCCTTCAAGTGTGCTTCAATTGCGTCGCGATATTGAGTCAACGTTACTCTATTTTTTTTCGTGTCGGCAATACCAAAATCACTAGCATGCTTAAATTTCTTGTCCAATTGTTTACGCGTAAAACGCCCAGAGTCAAGTGGATCACTGACCATCACATAGAGAGCTTCAACGCCTGTTTCAGTCGAATCCGGCTGCCACAAGATAAAATCCTGTAAATCCTGGACGACGTCTGCAGGGAAGGTCGTAACAACAATGCTGTCCGCATGTCTGACATTGGTGCCGGTATTCACAGGCGTCTTGGGGACCGATGAACCATTGCCTGTATGTGACGGTGCCGCAGGGCCAGTCGGTACAGAATTTATCAGTATGGTCTGGGCAGGTATGCCGCCCATTGCTGGGAACGTAATTTTATCCAGTCTGGTTGCCTCTTCACGAGTTATCTCTTCAGAGGAGAGGGGCAAAAATAGGATAAGTAAGTAGGGTAAGAATATTTTATTAATGAACAAAGCCCAACAAAGTTTCGTTTGTTGGGTTTTGTTTAATGCATAGACATAAGGCCATTCGATAGATTAAAGAAGATTGAATTTCTCCAGGGTCGCTTTGACTTCTTTCTTTAATTCTGATTCGTCCAACTCATAACTGTCACGGTCAGAATCAGGGTTAAAACAATCCGCCAAAATAAATAGTTCACCACCACACATATCTATAGATTTGTTCGGTTCTTCCACACCATATAGCCCACGTCTTGAAATCACTATTTCTTCTGCGAAAGTTTCGGCGCTGATTTTATTTTCTATGAATTTCTTACCAATTTCTATTAGTTTAACTCTACTCATAATACCCCCGATGCTAAATATATCCTGCCGTTCTCTTCCGTTGGGTCTATTTTCCATGCTGACAAGAAACTCCCATCAGCCTTAAGAATAACGACATTCATTGATTTCGGATTAAAATACACAGTTGAGCTCGTGTTTCGTCGATATGTTCCTTTTTTCACAGTATCTCTATCCTTCAAGTGTGCTTCAATTGCGTCGCGATATTGAGTCAACGTTACTCTATTTTTTTTCGTGTCGGCAATACCAAAATCACTAGCATGCTTAAATTTCTTGTCCAATTGTTTACGCGTAAAACGCCCAGAGTCAAGTGGATCACTGACCATCACATAGAGAGCTTCAACGCCTGTTTCCGTCGTATCCGGCTGCCACAAGATAAAATCCTGCAAGTCCTGGACGACGTCAGCAGGGAAGGCCGTAACAACAATGCTGTCCGCCTGTCTGACATTGGTGCCGGTATGCACAGGCGTCTTGGGGACTGCTGAACCATTGCCTGTATGTGACGGTGCCGCAGGGCCAGACGGTACCGGATTGATCAGTATGGTCTGGGCAGGTACGCCTCCCATTGCAGGCAGCGTGATTTTATCCAGCCCGGTGGCCTCATCACGGACAGGCCTGAACACCGGCACGCTGGCAGATACGCCACCAACCCCCGTTCTGACAAAGTTTACACTCTGTTTTCCGTCCTTGTCCGTCGATATAAATCCACGTACCGGCATATCTACCGAAGTCATCCCTGGCCGGATTGCGGTTTCACCGACGGCGGCCAGACTTGCCTGGAAGGCAAACATATTGATGTCACGACCGGGAACCTGGTCACTGCCTGTTCCGGCCGCTGCCGGGATGAACCCAACAGCAAGAGCCCCCAGTACCGACCCTGCGGCAACAGCGGTACCGGCACGTATGCTGCCAACTTCCGTTGCACCACGCCACAGCGCCCCCGCTACGGAACCGGCCAGTTCACTGGAGGTTGTCATAACGCCCTGTGCCGCCGTCGACATCTGCAGCATGGCGGGCGCACGGTTGAGTACCATTGTTCCTGTGGTAGCCAATGCAGTATTGGCTGCGTTCAGCTTTTCGGGCGTATATACCGGTGCGTCCAAAATACCGGCTTTGGCAAACAGCGCCTTCCTCGCCGCTTCAACTTTTCGGGCTTCCTCGGCCTTGCGGGCTTCTTCGGCCTTGCGGGCTTCTTCGGCCTTGCGGGCTTCCTCGGCCTTGCGGGCTTCCTCGGCCTTGCGGGCTTCTTCGGCCTTGCGGGCTTCCTCGGCCTTGCGGGCTTCTTCGGCCCTACGGGCATCATCCGCGATGTCGCGCAGTATTTTCTTATATTGCTGGTACGCGCTTGTGAGAGAAGGTACCTCTACGTTGCTTTTCCTATATCCCGTTTTGTCGTCACCCTTGCCGCCACCGTTAATCTGGTATTCCGTGACGATTTGGGTCATGACTTTTTCATTATCAAGCCAAAAACCTGGTGGGATCTCGCCTTGTAATACTGCGGAATATGCTCCCAGCGTTACCTTATTTTCTGCTGCGGTATCATTACCATTATTGTTACCATTGGGTGAGCTTTGGTAATTCCCTATTTTATGGCCAGTATCAATGGTACCAACGAACCCCGTTAGACCTGAGTTATTAAATTCAAATCCTATGACATTTTTTAATTGTGGTTTAGATTTGAGGATACTTGCAATGGCGGCTTCATCAGCGGCACGAACCTCGCCAATTTGTACCTGTAATGCGCCGGCATCATCCAAGCCTGTCAGGGATACCCTCGCATAGGGTGCGAGAGTACGGGTTATTTTTAGCAAGTCCCCCAATAAATTTTTAACTGCCAGGTCATTTTTGATGGCGTTAACCTGCCGCTGTTTTGCAAAATCTCGGGAATTGCCATTACCGTTGTCGTGATCCCCCGCATTGCCGTGAGAGCTCCCTCCGGGCGTGGAGTTATCAGGCCGTTCATTAAGATTAGCACCTGTACCACCCATGCTTTCGCCCGCAGTGGGGCCGTGACCATTCAGTTCTTGTGGCATGTTATTTACTCCTGTATGTCCTTTTAGGAGGAATAGGGTTATCGACTTTGTTTGCCAGAAATAGTTTTTTCCAACACTACCAACCGTAATTCCACTGCAAGCCGAGCCTCACGTTCTTCCTTTAACGCTTCAACAAGAAGGGCGACCACGCCATTGATATTAATTCCACGGGCGTCTTTCAAAACGCTGCCGTCATTTAATTTCAATTCGGTGGTGGTGACTGATTGAGGTAATACGTTTTCCACTTCCTGGGCTATTACTCCGGCTTCCGGAACGCCCTGTTTCAGATAGGTATAACCGCTGATTTTTCCCAGCTTATCCAGCGCGCCGTCAATTTTCTCGATGTCGGTTTTCATACGAGCATCGGAGCTGCTGTTCCAGGCACCGTTGGTATACGCATGACCATCATTGCGGAATTCATACCAGCCGTCAGCGCCTCCGTTGGCAACGTGCAGCGCCAGCATGTGGTGTTTGCCGATCCGCTCATAGTGGTATAAATCAGCAGAGAGGTTTCCCGCTCCCTGTACATGCAGGCCGTTGGTAATGCGGTCGGCATTATTGTTAACATTCTTATTGCCAGCAGCCCAAATCCAGCCATCGGCATTGCGTTTGATTAATTGCCCGACCGAAAGCTCGCTGTTGGCTCTGACCTGTAATTCGTTCCAGTTCCCCTGCCAGTCACGGTAAGAGAGCAAGCCATGATCCTCCTTTCCAGCGACAACGCGCGATCCCATCAACATGGTGGTGGTCACATTGCCGCTGGTGAAACCGGCACTGACGTCGGCAGCATAGTAGACTTGCCCTGCGATCAGCGGTGTTGGGCCGGTGGTCGCAGTGGAAACACCGGCATTGTGCGACACCATAGCGCCACCGGAGATATCCACACCGTTACGCAGCGACACGCGGCCGGTTGCGAGGTTAAAAGAGAAGGGGCGCAGGGTGTTCCACTGCCCGTCTTGCGCCTGACCGTTGGGTGTGGTCAGGGCGTAAAAATCCTTACCGTCGTTACGCAGCATCACGCCGGTATTGCCGTTTGCCAGGCGAAAACCGTTTGCTGCCTTAGTTACAATCTCACCGTCACTGATGATGCGTTTACGCAGGGTGGTCAGGGATTTCAGCTCCGTCACATCGTCATTAACGCCGTTAGTCACCTGAGCATTTTTCTTTTCTTCAGCCATGATTATCTTCCTTTTCGACATTCTGTTTCCTGATGGTTAACAGCGTCCGGTACCCTCCGTTGCTCCTGAATGGCAGGTCTGGGGAGGTACACATTCCGTGTGCTGAAAAACCGCTAAAACACACAGCGATAACTGTATGTATGAACAGTAATTTAATTAGATGGGTGAAGGCGGTCGACTACCGGTTGTTGTGTGGTGGCGGAGACAAAAAAAATAGCGATGAAGTGACGCTCACTGGGTGTGAGCACCAACAGGGTATTTCAGGCTGGGGAATTTATCCGGGTAAACAAACCCACCCGCCGTCAGGCGAGTTTGCTTGGCACGATGATCTGACGGATACCCTGTTCGCCGCTGAGCTGGCCCAGCAGCTGTTGCGCAGCCTGCAGTCCGGCGCTGCCGTAGCCGAGATCGACCGAGAACGTTTCGGGGAACAAGAAGTTAAGCAACGGGGTGTTACCGATGCCGCACACCTGCAGCGGCGTAATATGCTGCTGTTGCAGGTATTTGATGGCACCGAGGGCGATGGTATCGGAGGCGCATACCAGCGCGGTGGTCTGTGGTTCGATGGCTGAGGCAGCCAGCTGGAAGCCGCTCTGATAACTCAATTCACCCAAGGCCATATGGGGGGAAATCCCCCGTTGGCGGCAGGCGTCCAGATAGGCCTGGTGGCGGCGCAAACCGGTGGTGGCATCCGACAGTTGCACCCCCAAATAACTGATATGGCGATGCCCCTGCTGGTGCAGGCGTTCCATCAACAGCCGTACGGCGCCGTCGTCGTCGTAGCACACCGAGGAAAAACCGTCGTATTCCCGCGCCAGCACCACCATCTTTTCTTGCCATGGGCTGAGCATGGCCGCCGTCAGGCCGGTGAAGCCAAACAGGATCACCCCGTCGACGTTGCGCTGTTGAAGGACATGCAGATGCTCTTCCACCAGCCGGGTTTCAAACTGGCTTTCCATCACTATAGGGTCGAAACCGTGCTGATACAGCAGCGGCAGCATGGTGCGTACCGCCTGGTTCTCGGATGGCGAATCGAGACGGGAAACGATGATGCCGACCACTTTATCGCTCTGGCCGCGCATGGCGCGCGCCGATTTGGACGGGGTAAACCCCTGCTGACGGATCACCGCTTCCACCCGTTCGCGGGTTTGCGGGCTCACGCTGCCTTCGTTGTTCAGCACGCGTGATACGGTGGATTTGCCTACGCCGCTCAGGCGTGCGATGTCCTTGATGGTCAGCCGGTTTTGCATGGTTTACTTTTCGTTGAGGTTAAAAGGCGTAGACTGGCGGCCTACGCTGAATGCCCGTCAGCATAGCTTATTTTCCGCAACGGATCTTGACGCTATGCAGGGATTTATGTGCTGCGCTGAACGGCCGCTCTTGTCGTTCGATCTTTTCATTTACCGGAGGTTATCACCCGTATGGATCCCGATCCGACCCCGTTAGACACCCACTCGGTGATCCGGTAAAACCTGCTCGCTTTGCGCTGCTGTTTTACCGGTGAAGTAAACGGTAACCGGTAGCGCACGCCCGTCGTTCGCTCCTGCTGCTTTTAAAAAAACAGGATCTGCCCCGGCAGAGGCTTTTTGGCGCATCCAAAAGCCCGGTTGGGAGCGATCCCGCGTTCACCCGCTGCCGGGAGGCAATGGGCGACGAGGTGCAAAATAATGAAACTGAAAAATATTCCCCGTCAGCTGTTGGGCATGCTCAGCCGCAATTTACCGCGCCGTTTGGTGCACCGCGATAGCCTGTTGGACAGCCTTGGCGGCAAAGCGCAAGGGTTGCCCGCCGGATTGGCACAGCAGCGGCTGGAATGCGCCGCGGCCGACGTCACCGATCTGTATCTGCGTTTTCACAGCCACCCAGAAGGCATCACTGCCCATGAGGCTGAGCGGGTGCGCGAACGCTGCGGCGAGAACGTCATCGACGATCAGCAAAAAGAAGCCTGGTGGCAGCACCTGTGGCACTGCTATCGCAACCCGTTCAACCTGCTGCTGACCGCGCTTGGCATGATCTCTTACGCGACGGAAGATCTGACGGGCGCACTGGTGATCGCACTGATGGTGGTGATCTCCACGTTGTTGAATTTCATTCAGGAAGCGCGATCCAATCGGGCGGCGGACGCGCTGAAGGCGATGGTCAGCAACACCGCCACGGTGATCCGTAGCGACGCATTGTCCGGGAAAAGCGAACACCTTGAACTGCCGATCTCTCAACTGGTGCCGGGTGACATCATCAAACTGGCGGCAGGAGATATGATCCCGGCGGATCTGCGCGTGCTGTCGGCCAAGGATCTGTTTATCAGCCAGGCGGCGTTGACCGGCGAATCTCTGCCAGTAGAGAAAATCGCCGAGCTGCGCGAACAGGCAGAAGATCCGTTGGAGTGCCAGAACCTGTGCTTTATGGGCACCAACGTGGTCAGCGGCACCGCGCTGGCGATGGTGATCGGTACCGGCGGCGGCACCTACTTTGGCCAGTTGGCGCAGCGGGTCATCAGCCAGGATGAACAGCCGAACGCCTTCCAGACCGGCATCAGCAGGGTCAGTTGGCTGCTGATCCGTTTTATGCTGGTGATGACGCCGATCGTTTTGTTGATCAACGGCTACACCAAGGGTGACTGGTGGGAAGCGGCGCTGTTTGCGCTGTCGGTGGCGGTGGGGCTGACCCCGGAAATGCTGCCGATGATCGTCACTTCAACGCTGGCCAGAGGGGCAGTGAAACTGTCCAGGCAGAAAGTGATCGTCAAACGTCTGGATGCTATCCAAAACTTTGGCGCCATGGACGTTTTGTGCACTGATAAAACCGGCACCCTGACCCAGGATAAAATCGTGCTGGAGCGCCACACCGACGTGTTCGGTGCCGCCAGCGATCGCGTACTGCATTACGCCTGGCTGAACAGCTTCTACCAGACCGGCTTGAAAAACCTGCTCGACGTAGCAGTGCTGAGCTGCGCGGAACAAAACCACCAGCCGGATGCGTTGCAGCATTACCGTAAAGTGGATGAGATCCCGTTTGATTTTGAACGGCGCCGTATGTCGGTGGTGGTGGCCAAAGACGCGCAATATCACGAACTGATCTGCAAGGGCGCGCTGGAAGAGATGCTGGCGATTTGCAGCCATGTGCGGCAGGAAGATGAGGTGATCCCGCTCAGCGAAGCGCTGCTGGCGCGAATTCGGCGCATCACCGACGATCTCAACCAGCAAGGGTTGCGCGTAGTGGCGGTGGCCAACAAGATCTTGCCGGCCCAGGCCCATGAATACAGCGTGGCCGACGAGTCGGATTTGATCCTCGAGGGCTACGTGGCCTTCCTCGATCCGCCTAAAGAGAGCACGGCGCCGGCGTTGGCGGCGCTGAAAAACAGCGGTGTCACGGTGAAGATCCTTACCGGTGACAATGAGCTGGTGGCGGCGAAGGTGTGCAAAGACGTCGGGCTGGCGGCGGATCACGTATTGCGCGGCAGTGAAATCGAACAGATGAACGACGAACAGCTGGCGCAGGCTGCGGCGCGTACCACGGTGTTCGCCAAGCTGACGCCGCTGCATAAGGAACGCATCGTCAAGCTATTGCGCCAGCAGGGCCACGTGGTCGGCTTTATGGGGGACGGCATCAACGATGCGCCCGCTCTGCGTGCGGCGGATATCGGTATTTCGGTGGACTCCGCCGTGGATATCGCCAAGGAAGCGGCGGACATCATCCTGCTGGAAAAAAGCCTGATGGTGTTGGAGCAGGGGGTCATCGAGGGACGCCGTACTTTTGCCAACATGCTCAAGTACATCAAGATGACCGCCAGCTCCAATTTCGGCAACGTCTTCAGCGTGCTGATTGCCAGCGCCTTTTTGCCTTTCCTGCCGATGTTGCCGCTGCACCTGTTGATCCAGAACCTGATGTATGACATTTCACAGATCGCCATTCCGTTCGACAACGTCGACGACGATCAGATTACTCAGCCGCAACGCTGGAACTCCGGGGATATTGGACGCTTTATGGTGTTTTTCGGGCCGATCAGCTCGATCTTCGACGTGCTGACCTTCAGCCTGATGTGGTGGGTTTTCAAGGCCAATACGCCTGAAATGCAGACGCTGTTCCAGTCCGGCTGGTTCGTGGAAGGCCTGCTGTCGCAAACGCTGATTGTGCATATGATCCGCACGCGCAAAATACCGTTTATCCAGAGCCGTCCTTCATGGCCGCTGTGCATGATGACCCTGCTGGTCATCGTTACCGGCATCGGCCTGACCTTCTCGCCGTTGGCCGGATTCCTGCAGCTGCAGGCATTGCCGCTCGGCTACTTCCCGTGGCTGGTGCTGATCCTGACCGGCTATATGGTGCTGACCCAGTGCGTGAAAGGCTGGTTTGTGCGCCGTTACGGCTGGCAGTAATCGCTGCGCCCCTCTTTCGCCTGGAAGAGGGGCATCTGTGATCCAACCCGGCTTTTCACCCTTGTCGTTGGACATCTGTCCTGTGCTCAGTCTTTATTTACAGCTTAGCTGTCTTCCCCTTTGCCTTTCAAACTACCGCGTTGTTGGCTGCACGTCCTCACCCTAGTCACTTAGCAAATCTAAGCTCCCAGGGATTCAGACGTTTGCCGCCTGGCGGTAATTTGAAATTCGTTGGGGGAGCAATTGATATTTTTTCCTCTGAGGAATTTCTGATGCACAGAACTTTGCGTTATACGCTACTGGCTTCATCGTTATTGCTTTCCCTGGGCGCGCTGGCGCAGCCGGCCGGCGATCTGCCGCTAATGCCCTGGCCGCAGCAGGTTGAACTGACTCAGCCGGCGGGCAAGCTGGTGTTGGATCACCGTTTGTCGATTAGCCTGCAGGGGGACGATCTGGACGATGCGCTGCAGCGCTGGCGCCAACGTATTGAGCTGCAAACCGGCTGGACACTGGTGCCGCAGGCCGAAAAGGCCGCGGGCGTGGTCATCAAGGTGAATATCAAAGATAAGGTGGCGGCGCAGCCGCTGCCGGGAAGCGATGAAAGCTATAAATTGACGGTGACGCTGCAGGGGGTAACGCTGGCAGCCAATACCCGTTTCGGCGCGTTGCGCGGCATGGAAACCCTGCTGCAATTGGTGCAGACCGACGGGCAGAACACTTTCCTGCCGTTGGTGAGCATTACCGACGTACCGCGTTTCCCGTGGCGCGGTGTGCTGCTGGATTCGGCACGTCATTTCCTGCCGTTGGCGGACATTCTGCGTCAGCTCGACGGCATGGCGGCGGCCAAACTCAACGTGTTCCACTGGCACCTGACCGACGATCAGGGCTGGCGCTTTGCCTCCGAGCGCTATCCTAAACTGCAGCAGCAGGCCAGCGACGGCCAGTTCTATACTCGCGAACAGATGCAACAGGTAGTGGCTTACGCTAGCGCGCGCGGTATCCGGGTAGTACCTGAAATCGATCTGCCTGGCCATGCTTCCAGTATCGCCGTGGCCTACCCGGAATTGATGAGCGCGCCGGGCCCGTATTCGATGGAGCGCAAGTGGGGTGTGCATCTGCCGACGCTGGATCCGACCCGCGATGAAGTTTATCGGTTTGTTGACGCCATCATTGGCGAACTGGCTGCGATCTTCCCCGATCCTTATTTGCATATTGGCGGTGATGAGGTTGATGCCAGCCAGTGGAAGCAATCCAAAACCATTCAGGCCTTTATGCAGCAGCACCAGTTGGCGGACACCCATGCGCTGCAGGCCTACTTCAATCAGAAGCTGGAGAAAATCCTCGAGCAGCATCAGCGCCAGATGGTGGGTTGGGATGAGATCTATCATCCGTCGCTGCCGCGCAGCATTGTCATCCAGTCCTGGCAGGGGCAGGACTCGCTCGGCGCCAGCGCACAGGACGGTTACCAGGGCATTCTGTCTACCGGTTTTTACCTCGATCAACCGCAAAGCGCGGCCTATCACTATCGCAATGAGATCCTGCCGCAGCCGCTGGGCGTCGACACCGAGGTGCAGCCGGATGAAAAGGCGCAAAGCTGGCAGTTCAGCATGCCGCGGCTGAAGGGCAGCGCGGTAGAAGGCAGTTTTACCCTGATTGAAGGCAAGCAGGGCTGGCGGGGTTTTATCGATTTCAACGGTAAATCGCGCCGTGCGTTGCACGATATCGTCTGGCGTTCTCCACAGCAGGTGAGCTTCCGGCTTGACAGCTGGATGGGGGATACCCGCCCGGTATTTACCCTGAGCCAGGACCAGCTCAGCGGCTATACGCTGGTGGGCAACGTGCGTTACCCGACTACTGGCAGCAAGCTGACGGCGATCCCGGAGGGCAAGATGCCGGTGGTGCCGGAGACGAAGCAGCAGGCCAATATTCTCGGCGGCGAGGCGGCGCTGTGGGCGGAAAACATCAGGGCGCCGATCCTCGATCTCAAACTCTGGCCGCGTGGGTTCGCGGTGGCGGAGCGCTTGTGGTCTGCGCAGGACGTGACCGATGAAAATAATATGTACCGCAGGCTGGCGGCAGTCGATGCCTGGTCGGTGGTGTCGGTGGGGTTGCAACAGCATGCGGAAACCGCGCGCGAGTTCACCCGGTTGGCAAACAGCGTGACGATAGCACCGCTGCAAACCCTGGCCGAAGCGGTGGAGCCGGGCCAGTACTACACTCGACAGCATCTGAAATTCAAAGCCGGTAACTATCACCAGTTCGAACCGCTGAACCGTTTTGCCGACGCACTGCCGGCGGAAAGCAACGCGGTGCGCGAGATGGGCATGCAGGTTGCGGCGTTGGTGAAGGACCGCAACGATCGGGCGGCGGCGCAGGCGTTGCGCGAACGTTTACAACGCTGGCAGCTCAATACCGCACCGGTAAAAACGGTGATTGCCGGTAACCGGCTGATGCAGGATCTGGCACCGGTGGCGCAGGATGTTGGCGCGCTGTCCACGCTGGGGTTGATGCTGTTGGAGCGTTATCAACAGGGCAAACCGCTGAACAAGGCAGAAGCGACGCAGATACAGCAGCAATTGGACGCGGCGGCGCAGATACGCGACGAAGTGGTGATTGCGGCGGTCTATCCGCTGGAAGCGCTTTTGCGCGCCAGCGCTATCGAATGAGGTAAGTCAGTATATGTAGGGGCTCAGCGTGTGTAGGGCTCTGCATATGTAGGGGCTCAGCATGCTGAGCCCGCAAAACCTACAGTTGCAGCGGCGGCAACTGTTTGAAAATACTGACCAGCCCTTCGCCCCAGCCTTTACGGATGGCGCTAAAATGCGGGTGATCTTCGGTGATACGGTACTGCTGCGCACTGCTAAAGCTGTCGCGCGGGTAGATCATCACGTCGAGCGGCAGGCCGACCGACAGGTTGCTGCGCAGCGTCGAATCCAGAGAGATCAGCGCGCACTGCATCGCCTGTTCCAGCGGGGTGTCGTAGGTCAGTACCCGATCGATAATCGGTTTGCCGTATTTGCTTTCGCCAATCTGGAAATAGGGCGTATCGCGGGTGGCCTCGATAAAATTACCCTGCGGATAAATATGGAATAGCCGCATCTCTTCACCGCTGATCTGGCCGCCGAGCAGCAGGCTGCAGCTAAAGTCGGTCGTGCTGCCGCTTTGCTGGGCTTCGCTGTCGCGTTGGATCACTTCCCGCACCGTTTCGCCCACCAGCGTGGCGGCTTCGTACATGCTCGGTGCGTTCAGCAGGTTCAGGCGTTCGGGATCTTTGCTGCGGCGCTGTAGCAGGCTGATGATGCTCTGAGTGGTCGCCAGGTTGCCGGCGCTTTGCAACACCAGCATGCGTTCACCGTCCTGCTGAAACACGTGCAGTTTGCGGAAGGTGGAAATATGATCCACGCCGGCATTGGTGCGCGAATCGGAAGCAAAGACCAGCCCGGAAGACAAGCGCATGGCCACACAATAGGTCATACCACAATCCCTCAAAACGATACTGGCACGCCGCCAACCGCCAGCGTGCCGTAAACCTTGGTTTTCGGCAAGAGGCTACTGGCCGGTTGGCATCATCTGCACTTCGGCGATGGTCTGCATGTTCTCGCAGCCGCCGCCGAGCCGCATCCCGCGTACCGGGCAGGCGTCGAGATAGTCGATGCCTACCGCCAGCTTAAGGTGTTGATTCGGCAGGCGGGTATTGTTGGTGACGTCAAAGCTGTGCCAGCGGTCGTCGACCCAGGCCTCGGCCCAGGCGTGGGTGGCGACGTGGGCCGAGTCCTCGCTATAAAGATAACCGCTGACATAGCGCGCCGGAATGTTCAGGCTGCGGCAGCAGGCCAAAAATACGTGGGTATGATCCTGGCAGACGCCGGTGCCGGTCGCGAATGCCTGGGCCGCGCTGTCGGTGACGCTGGTCGACCCTGGGGTGTACGGCATTTTGAGCAGCAGCTCGCCCATCAGATTTTCCAGCCCGTCCAGCACCGCCTGCGGTTGGTAGTAGCGCAGGGCGAAGGCCTGGATCGCGCTGTCGGGTTGGGTCAGCGGGCTGTGGCGCAGGAAGACCAGCGGCGACAAATGCCCCATCACCTGATCTTCGGCACCGTCTTCAATTTCCACCACGCCGTGGGCCTGAATGCTGATGGCCTGGTGCGGGTGATCCAGCGTCAGCACGTGCAGCACGTTGCCGAAGGCATCGGTGGTGCACACGGCATCTTCCGGCAGCGTCAACTGCCATGAAATAATGCGCTGATGCTCCGAATCCTGCGGCGTCAGGCGCAGATACTGAGTGCTGCGCTGCACCTGCTGGGCATAGGTATAGTGGGTGTTGTGCTCAATGTTCAGTTTCATTGCGCCTCCAGATAAGTGTGATGGATGCTCTCCGCGATGCCGCCAATCTGGCCGAGAAACGCGTCCAGCCAGTCGTTCAACCCGACCTTGTTCAGATCTTTCATGCTGCTAAAGCGCAGCTCGGCGTGCAGCGTATGCGCCAGCCGGCGCGGCTGATTGGCACTGTTGCCGCCAATTTGCTCCAGCTGTTGCACCAGATCGCCGACGCAGGCCAGCAGGGAGCGGGGGATTTCATTACGCAGGATCATCAGTTCGGCAATGGTGTCCCGACTGAGCTGCTGCTTGTAGATGCTGTGGTAGGCTTCGCGTGCGCTCACTGCACGCAACAGCGTGTCCATGCGGTAATATTCGCGCACCGGGTCGCCGTCGCTGTCCATCAGCGAGTTCTTGACCCCTAACAGACGGGCAGTGCTGTCTGCGCGCTCCAGCAGGGTACCGAGGCGGATAAAGCACATGGCGTCGCTGCGCAGCAAGGTACCGAACATCGCGCCGCGAAACAGGTGAGAACGTTCCTTCACCCAGTCGAAAAAGCCATCCGCGCCCACCGATCCTATGCCCTGACGGCGGATCAGCTTCATTTCGATCCAGGTGGCGTTGATGCACTCCCAGACCTCGGAAGACAGGCTGCCGCGCACCGCATGGGCGTTGTTCCAGCCCATTTGCAGACAGCTGTAAATGCTGCTGTGGTTGCGGCTGTCGAGCGCAAAAAAGCTCACCAGATTGGCCATCGTCAGGTCGGGGTAGGCCGCGGCATACAGCTGCCCGGTACTGGTCAGATTGAGCGGTACCTGCAGATCCTGATCCTCGCTGTCGCGGATCGGCATCATCGACAGCTTGTTGGTGACGTCGAGCACCCGGGCGATGCTTTCCGCCCGCTCCAGATAGCGGGCCATCCAATAGAGTTCACTGGCAGTTCGGCTCAGCATGCGTCGTCCTCCAACACCCAGGTATCCTTGGTTCCCCCGCCTTGCGACGAGTTGACCACTAGTGAGCCTTGCGCCAGCGCCACGCGCGTCAGGCCGCCTGGCACCAGGCGGATTTCCGCGCCGCTGAGGGCGAACGGCCGTAAATCGATATGCCGGGGCGCCAGGCCGTCGTTGACGAAGGTCGGGCAGGTCGACAGCGCCAGCGTATTTTGCGCAATGTAGTTATGCGGCTTGGCCAGCAGCAGGCTGCGGAAGTGAGCGATTTCGTCTTTGGTCGCCGCCGGGCCGATCAGCATGCCGTAGCCGCCGGCACCGTGCACCTCCTTCACCACCATCTGTTCCAGGTTCGCCAGTACGTACGACAGTTCATTCTTGTGGCGGCATTGCCAGGTGGGCACGTTATTGAGGATCGGCTCTTCCTGCAGATAGAAACGCACCATGTCCGGCACGTACGGATAAATTGACTTGTCGTCGGCCACGCCGGTGCCGATGGCGTTGGCCAGCACCACGTTGCCGGCGCGGTATACCGACAGCAGGCCCGGCACGCCGAGCATCGAATCCGGGCGGAATGCCAACGGATCGAGGAAGGCGTCGTCCACCCGGCGGTAGATCACATCCACCTTGCAAGGCCCGGCGGTGGTACGCATAAAGACCGTCCCGTCCTTGACGAACAGGTCGGCGCTTTCCACCAGCTCAACCCCCATCTGCTGCGCCAGGAAGCTGTGTTCGAAGTAGGCGCTGTTGAAGCGGCCCGGCGTCAGCACCACCACGGTAGGATCGTTGATCGGCGAGCTTTCACGCAGGGTTTGCAGCAGGTGCGACGGGTAGCGCTCCACCGGCGCGATGCGTTGCTGAGCGAACAGCTCCGGGTACAGGCGCATCATCATTTTGCGGTTTTCCAGCATATAGGAAACGCCGGACGGGGTGCGCAGGTTGTCTTCCAGCACGTAATACTGGCCGTCACCGTTGCGCACCATATCCACGCCAACGATGTGCGCGTAAATATTGCGGTGCAGATCGACCCCTTGCATGCAGGGTTGATATTGATCGTTGGCCAGCACCTGTTCCGCCGGAATGATCCCGGCTTTCAGAATGTGTTGTTGATGGTAAATATCGTGCAGAAAGGCGTTAAGCGCCTGTACGCGCTGGCGAATACCGCGATCGAGCATCGCCCACTCGCTGGCGGGTATGATGCGCGGTACGCTGTCGAACGGAATCAAGCGCTCAGCGCCATCATCCTCACCATAAACGTTAAAGGTAATCCCCACCCGGTGAAACAGCAGTGCAGCCTCTTCCCTCTTGCGTTGAATGGCCTTTTGGTCAGCCTGTTGCAGCCAATGCCAGTAAGCCTCGTAGTGACCCCGGTGCTTACCCTCAGCCAGAAGCATCTCATCAAAAAACGGTGAAGCAGACAGATCGATATTTAGCATCATCACCTCGTCGACATTGCAGGCTGTATACAGAACCAGCATAAAATGTGCCAAGGTGATAAAGGGGCGAAAATGGCGCGAAAACGCCGGCTCGCGGCAGGAAATGGCCCGCTTTGGGTGCAACCCAAGCGGGCGCTGCCTTAAAACGGGGCAAAACTGCGGCGCGTGTGGGTTGGCTATGAGCAGTGATGGCGCAACTCACCGTGCAAAGGACGCAGGCGGGCCCTGAAGACCCGCCCTGGTATTTATACCTGCAATGCTTGCTGCGAAGTGCCGATAGACTGCCGCAGATAATTCAGTAGCATTTGCCGGGTAAACCGTGGTTCTTCGATCCCGCTGTGCCGCAGGAAATGCTGCAGGTTGCTGCAATCCCATTGGTAGGTATTTTGGTAGAGCTGCACCGTCGATTGCCCATTCACCATATTGTCCCTGAACAGGCTGAGCAACGGGTAGAGCGGTGCATTAGCGTCGTGTTCCCACTGTGCTCGCCATTGATCGAAAGGCAACTGTCGGAAACGGTAGCCACACTCGCGCTCCAGCAGGCGGAAGAAGGCTTGCAGCGTCAGGTTATTCTGGTGCTGGTGGATCAGGTTGAATTTCTTCCCTAACGCCTGAGGGTTGCGAGTGATATGGGCAATGGATTGGGTCATATAGTCCACCGTCGTCAGGCCCTCGCGCAGGTCTTGCAACACCGGCAGGGTGCCGCTGGTGATAGAGGTTTTGACTAGCCGTCCCCACCATTGGTAGCTGGCGCTGACGCCGGTTCGGCTGTGGAAGGTGGCGTACCCCAGACGGAAGGTCATTAGCGGCAGGCCTTGCGATGCCGCCAGATCGGCAATTTTCTCCATTACCCATTTGCTGCGGACGTAGCCGATATCGGTGATCACCGCCGGCAGGTTCTGATCTATGTCGTCACTTTCCAGCATCACCCGTTTTCCGGTATGCAAGTGCCCCCAGCTGTAGACCGAAATCGTCGACATCAACATCAGTGGTTTGGTGCGTCGGTACGCGGCAAAACGAATGATTTCGCGCAGGCCCTGCACATTATCGCGTTTCATATAAGAATAGGGCTGGATAAAGTTCACCGCACTTGCCGAATGATAAATGATATCGATCCGCTGGCTGAGTTCACGGAAGTGCTCCGGTGACAGGGCGAAATCGTGCTCGGCCACGTCGCCGGGGATCAGATGGACGCGTGCGTACTGCTCGGCGGATAAAGTAATCTGATAGCGATTCAGGATCTCGTTGAGTCGTTGCTGCGGGGATATCCGGCTGCGCTGCCGCACCAGGCAATACAACTCGGCACGGGTTGTGGCGAGCAACTCTGCCAGCAGATGCGCACCGACAAAGCCGGTGGCGCCGGTGAGTAAAATGGCTTTGGGGTCGCTGACCTGTCGCACATCATAATCCGGGTTGATGGTGATATCTGCAGGTAGCCAAACGTCGTCTTGCAGAGCACGTACCGGTTCGCTGTCCACCGTCGGCAGTGCATGGCCGCTGCGTTCATCCAGCGCCTGCGACAGACGGTTTATCGTCGGATATTCATAAATATCGCGCACATAGACTTTGACTCCGATTTTGTTATCGATGGCCGTCGCCAGCTTTGCTGCCAGCAGTGAATGGCCGCCGATGTCGAAAAAGTTGTCTTCGGCGCGGATATTCGCCGTCCCCAATACCTGGCTCCAAATAGCGGCAATGATCTGCCGGCTGCCGGTCAGCGTCTCTGCTGCCGGAGGCTGATCCGTGCGGGAAAGGGCCAACAGCGCGGCCTTATCGGTTTTACCATTGGCATTGATCGGCATGCGTTCCATCACCAGGAAGCTGGCGGGCAGGAAGTATGAAGGTAACATTTCTTTCAGTTGCTGCTTCACACGTTCGACCAACTCGCCGTCGTCATTGTCAGCCGCCAAAAACGCCACAATCTGTTTGTTTGCAGGATCCTGGGGTTGGGTGGCGATAGCGACAGCCGCCTTCACTCCCGCAACCTGCACCATAACGCTTTCTATTTCGCCCAGTTCCACGCGGTTACCGCGGATTTTGATCTGGTCGTCTAGACGCCCGAGGTATTGAATGCGTTGATCCGGTAGCCAGCGTGCCCGATCGCCGCTGCGGTAGAGGCGTTTACCGGCAAAATGCACCGGGGTAATAAACTTTTCTGCGGTGAGCTGTGGGTCATTCAGGTAACCACGAGCCAGGCAACGGCCACTGATATAAAGCTCGCCAGCCTGTTGGCCACTCACCGGTTGCAGATGATCGTCGAGAATGAAAATCTCGGTGTCTGCCACCGGTCGACCGATAGTCGCGGCCGAGTTTTGTGTTGCACAAGTGACCCGATTCCAAGTGGCGAAGATGGTCGCTTCAGTGGGGCCGTAGTAATCCACCAAGGGGTAACTCACTCCACGGAGATCGATCGGGTTGAGTTTTTCCCCGGCGGTAAACAGGTAGCGCAGCGCCAGGTTTTCCGGCTGTGGCGCGCCGACGATTTCAGCCACCAACACCGTGGGCACGAATGCATGGGTGATCTGGTGGTCTGCGAAGAAGTTGAGCAGGGCAGAGGGCTGCAATCGGGTCTCTTCTTGCGGCAAATACAGCGTGCCGCCGCTGAGCAATGCTGCCCAGATTTCCCACTGGGCCACATCAAAGCCGATACCGGCTATCAGCGTGGAACGGCTTTCATGGCTCATGGCGAATTTTTGATTATGCCAGAGAATAATATTCAACAGTGAATGATGCTCAATCATCACCCCCTTGGGCTTGCCGGTAGTGCCAGAGGTAAAAATAATATAAGCCGTTGCATCACTCTTGGGATTTATTAATTCAAAAGGAACCAGTTTATCTGATGTAATATTATCAATGGCAATAATTTTCACATCGGGGTTATTTATTTCAAAAGTAATTGATAAGTTACTCAATATGATTACTTTTGACCCGCTTTGTCTGACAATATCCAGAATTCTTTTTTCAGGATATCGGGCATCGATGGGGATATAACTTGCTCCAGCTTTGATAATCGCCAGGATACCTATCAGCAATTCCGGCGTGCGCAGCGCGACTAATGGCACGTTATCACCGGGGCTAACGCCCTGCCGTTGCAACTGACCGCAGAGTTGGTTGCTGGCTTCATTTAACTGTCGGTAGGTAATACGTTGATCGTCACTGACGATCGCCAGTGCTTCGGGGGAATAAGTGACCTGTTGGATAAAATAATCCAATATGCTTTGAGCCATGGGATATTCTCCTGAGATAATTAGTCTGGTTAATAAATCACAAGAAATCATAGCCTGGCCGGGCGAAAATAATTATAGACGTATTTTTAATGCGGAATTGTAAATGTGGGGAGGATAGGTCTATCGTTATAAAATAATTGAAATAATAAAAATACTAAAAATAAAAACGGCCAGCCTGGGCTGACCGTTGGGCGCGTGGTCGCGGTATTAGCGACGAACGGCGATGGCTTCGATTTCGATTTTCACGTCTTTCGGCAGACGGGCCACTTCAACGCAGGAACGGGCCGGGAACGGCGCGCTGTGCTCGGTGAAGAAAGCTTCATAAGCGGCGTTAACGGTAGCGAAGTCGTTCAGATCTTTCACGAAAACCGTGGTTTTCACGATGTCGGCCACTTTCAGGCCGGCAGCTTCAACGATCGCTTTAACGTTTTCCAGCGACTGGCGAGCCTGAGCGGCAACGTCGTCGGCAACGGCGCCGGTTTTCGGATCGACCGGGATCTGGCCGGAAGTGATGATCATGCTGCCCAGATCAACGCCCTGCACGTAAGGACCAATGGCTGCCGGGGCGAGTTCAGTGCTGATGTTACGTGACATTTTTTCTCCTGATATACCCTTCGTCTTTCAAATCGCAGCGCGGTGGGCTGCGTGGCTCTCCGTAGCGTCGGGCCCGGTATTCGGTGCCCCTACGGGGTTCCCATTATAGGCAGTCACCGGGAGAATAACAGCCTCATCTCCCGGCAGCCGGCCGAACTCAGTCCGCCTGCAAGACCACCTGATGCTCGAACTCTTTTTCGCAGTAGCGGCATTTCAGGTGTACGTCGCCGTCGCGGGATTTCACGCTAAAGCTGGAAGACACCGGTTCGCTGCGGCTGATGCAGTTGCTGTTCGGGCAGGTCAGCACACCGTCGATGTGATCTGGTAGGCTGAGGGTCAGCTTGCGTACCACTTCATAATTGTCGATGCGGTTAACCGTGGCTTTCGGCGCGTACATGGCCAGTTGGTTGGCCTGTTGCTCCGTCAGGAAGGTGTTTTCGATTTTGATCAGGTCTTTACGGCCCAGCTCGTTGGAAGGCAGGTTCAGGCCGATGGTGATGCGCTGGTCGGTGGCGGTCAGCTTGAACAGCGTCAGCAGCTTAAACCCGATCTGTGCCGGAATATGGTCAATCACCGTGCCGCACTTGATCGCTTCAACCTGCAGTTTGTTATCGTGAGTCATGACGGTTCCCCCTTAAAGAGCCAAATCTGCGTTTAAAACCAGCGCCAGCAGCGCCTGACGGGCGAAAATGCCGTTACCCGCCTGCTGGAAATAGTAGGCGTACGGCGTTTTGTCCACGTCGGTAGTGATTTCGTCAATACGTGGCAGCGGGTGCAGCACCTTGAGGTTGGCGCGTGCGCCGGCCAGATCCGCTGCGCGCAGAACGAACTGCGCCTTCACGTTGGCGTATTCGGAAGGATCCAGACGCTCTTTCTGCACCCGGGTCATGTAGAGAATATCCAGCTCGGGGACCACTTCTTCAATGCTGCTGTGCAGGCTGAACTCGATGCCTTTCTCTTCCAGCATTTGCAGGATATAGGCCGGCATTGCCAGCGCGTCCGGCGCGATGAAGAAGAAGCGGTTGCCTTCAAACTTGGCCAGCGCCTGCGCCAGTGAGTGCACGGTGCGGCCGTATTTCAGGTCGCCAACCATGGCGATATTGATGTTGTTCAGACGGCCCTGGGTTTCCTGAATGGTGAACAGGTCGAGCAGCGTCTGGGTCGGGTGCTGGTTGGCGCCGTCACCGGCGTTGAGCACCGGGATGCCGCCGGAGAATTCGGTCGCCAGGCGCGCCGCGCCTTCCTGCGGATGGCGCATGACGATGGCGTCGACGTAGGTGCCAATCACCGAGATGGTGTCGGCCAGCGTTTCGCCTTTCTTGCCGAGCGAGGTGTTGCTGCCGTCGGCAAAGCCCACTACCGAAGCGCCCAGGCGGTGCATCGAGGTTTCAAACGACAGGCGGGTACGGGTCGAGGCTTCAAAGAAGCAGCTGGCGATCACCTTGTGTTTTAGCAGCTCGGGTTGCGGATTGGCTTTCAGGCTGGCGGCGGTGCGCAGCACCAGCTCCAGATCCTCGCGGCTGAGATCGTTAATAGAGATGATATGTTTGTGATACAGCGGGTTGGCCATTTTTCACTCTCCTCGACTCGTGCCCGTGGCGCGGGGCTTTGAACAGATTTTTCAGGCAAAAAAAAGCCCCTCAACGAGGGGCTTGAAACGATCGGTTTAGCAACAGGAGAAACAACGGCAGTTGGCTGCCGATTGGCAGTCGGTTTTGTCGGTTGTGGCTAACAAAACAAACGTCGTTTTTCATGCTTTCTCCTGGCAAATTGTCGCGCATTATACTCGCGCCTTTGTCCACTGCAAGCGCTAAAACGCCGATTTTTGTCATTTCGCAATCGATTGGCTGGTGGCCTTTAGCCGCATGGCAGAAATTTTACCTTCAGTGGGCTCGGCGCAGCAAAATCACCAGAACGAAAACGCCGCCCAGCCCGGCGGTAATGATCCCGATGGGCAGCTCTTGGGGGGCGGTGATGACGCGGCTCAGCAGATCGCCGGCAGAGAGCAATATGGCCCCTAACACCCCGACCAACGGCAGCAGACGCCGGTGACGTACGCCGGTAAAAGGGCGCGCCAGATGGGGAACCATTAAGCCGACAAATCCTATCACCCCGGTCAATGCCACCAGTAATGCCGTCGCCAGCGAACAGCAAAGAAACACTTCCGTGCGCAAACGGCGGGTGTTGATGCCCAGCGTGCCGGCGGTCTGTTCGCCCGCCAGTAAGCCGTCCAGCGATCGCCAGCGCAAGGCAATCAATACCACCAGCAACAGCAGCGCTATCAAGGCAAAAATCACATTATCCCAGCGGGCCAGCCCCAGCCCGCCCAGCGTCCAGAACAGTACGCTGCTGGCGGTACGCTGATCGCCGGAAAAAACCAGATAGTTGGTGAAGGCCCCGAATAAAAAAGAGACCGCCAGCCCGCAGATAATCAGTTTTTCGGTGCCTTTTTGCGATTGAGTCATAAAAATAACCAGCACCACGGCAGCAGAGAGCATGCCACCGGCAAAGGAAGACACCGGTAACGTCCAGGCCCCGAGGCTATCACCGAGACGGGTCATCACCAGCACCACGCCGGCGGAGGCGCCAGAGGAGAGGCCAAACAGAAAGGGATCGGCCAAATCGTTGCGGGTTGTGGTTTGCAACAGTGCGCCGACCAACGCCAGGCCAGCCCCCACCAGCAGTCCAAGCAAGGTGCGTGGCAAACGCAGTTCCAGCACGATGCTCTTGATCATGGGGGGCACATCACCCGGGCCGATGCCCAGCGCGCTTAACACCTGGGCAAGAGAGAGCGACACGCTGCCTTGGGCGACATTGGCGAAGATTAACCCTGCCAATAATAGCGGGGCGAGGGTCCAGGCCAGCCTGAAACGTATTTTTTCCGACATCAGCTAACAGCGGCAGGATAAAGGGCCTGAGCCAGTTTGTGGATCGCCTCAATATTGACCGGCCCCGGTGTTAACGCCTGGTATTTCAATTTCAAATAGCGGTGATGGACCACTGCCGGGGTTTGCTTCATCAGGGGGTGTTGTTCAAGGAAAAGCTGCCGCGCATCGATGCTGTCGGTGGGCTCAGCCTGATAGTCCACCAGAATGATAAATTCAGGCTCTGTCGCCGCCACGCTTTCCCAATTGGTGTTCACCCAGCTGGTGTTCAGGGTATCCATCACGTTTGTTGCCCCAGCGGCTTCAATAATCGCCGTCGGCATGGCGTAGGCCCCGCTGGTGTAGGGCTTTTCTTCGCCGGAATCATAAAGGAACACCCTGACGGGTTTCTGCGTCGCAATTTTGCGATGGATATCTGCCACCTGCCGTTGCCAGCCTGCGACCAGCTTTTCCGCCTGTTCCTGTTTACCAAAGACTTTGCCGAGCCTGATCATATCGTCGTAGAGCAAATCCATACTGGCCCGCGGCCGATGATTGTCGACGTGGATGCAGCTTTCACTTAACACCAGCGTTTTGATATTGAATTTTGCCAGCGCTTGCGGGGTCACTTCCCCACGAAGACCATAATTCCAGCCGGCGAAGAACAGGTCTGGACTGGCAGCGAGAAGGTTTTCGATCGTCGGGTATTTGGCGGCCAGTTCAGGAATGGTTCCCTGCTGCTGCGTGAATTCAGGGATGTTTTTGTACCAGCCGGAGATCCCTGTCACGCCGACGATAGAAGGCTGGAGCTGCAGGGCAAAGGCCATTTGCGACATATTGATATCTTGAATAATGGCCCGCTGTGGCGGGCGTTCAAAGGTCAGGGGCTGGCCGCAGTTGTCCACCGTAACCGGGAAACCAGAGGCCCCGGCGCTTGCCGCGGTGAATGCCAGTAACGCGGCGAGGGTTAACTTTTTCACATCGACTCCAGATTCATTGCACCGAAAGGCTATTGATTGGGCATTACCGTCGGTTGTCTGGCCTGGCGTCAGTGGGGCGGAGGAAGGTCATCCCACTCGGGTAACCCCGTGGGCAAAACGGCAAAACCGAAGTCAATAACCCGGTTTATTGGAAACGGGGGCAACATACCTGAATAATTCGTATGACAAATATAGTTAGATCAAACAATTGTCGGTTGTGGCGAATATCGCGGGGATTATGTCGGTAAAGCCTCGAAGAAACGCACAGCTTCGCCGCTTTCCGGATGACGAACCTGCAGCGTTCTCATGCCAAACACCTGTTGCAGGTGCGCCGATTCCAGCACCGTTTCAGGGCGGCCATAACAAAGGATTTTCCCCTCATTGATGATCATCACCTTATCGGAAAAGGGTTGCACCAGCTCGAGATCGTGCAGCACTTTTATCGTGGCTATCTTTTTTTCATGGATCAGCGACAGCAGTTGATGTCGGGCCAGCGGATCGAGATGGTTAGTGGGTTCATCAAGCAATAACAGCACCGGCTGCTGCGCCAATGCTCTGGCGAACCCGGCGCGCTGGCGTTCCCCTCCTGAAAGCTTGCCCAGCGGGTTATGTTGCAGGTGGCCGATACCCACCTCCTCCATCGCTTTTGCAACTATCAGCGCGTGTTGAGATGGCGAATGATCGGCCAGCCAGGGCAGTCGTCCCAGCGCCACATACTCGCTAACCTTAAGCCGCAAATCCGCATCATCGTGCTGGCTCAGCAAGGCGATAGCGCGGGCGCGTTGCTGGGGTTTTAAGCTGGCTAGGGGCTTTCCCTGAAAGAGAATTTCGCCTTCGGTCGGCTTGAGCTCACCGGTCAGTAGCCGCAATAGCGTGGATTTCCCACTGCCGTTCGGGCCGATAATGGTAACGGATTCACCGGGTTGAATACTGAAGCTGGCCCGATCAATTCGCGGGGCTTTCCTTGGGGTCGTCAGGGAAAGATTCTGCACCGACAGCAGGCTGTCGGTGGGCAGGCTGGTCATGAAATATCCTTTTCCGAGCTCAGAAAAATGTCTCAATGGTTTCTATAACGTTGTAATTATCATCAATCACCAACAGCGTCTTCCATTTATCGAAGGTCAGGCAGGGGTGAGAGGTGGCAAACACCAGTATATCTCCAACCTGCACCGGGAAGTCTGCCGGGCAGCTTAACATGGCGTGCTGGTCCATAACCCCCTGGGTGGTCAACTGCTGCACGCCGCTGTCTTGCCGAACCCCGTTGCGGTAATGGGCGATCGGCTGCGGTAATCCGGCGTCGAAAGCCGCGTCTCGCTTGCCAAAATTGACGATAACCCGGCCCGGCTCCGGCACCGACTGTACCAGCGCTATCAATTCCAATGCCGAGGTTAGCTCCCCCGCGAGATCGCAGGCGTAGCTATCGCGGGCCAGCACCGCATTTTGCGCGTCCTGATAAATTCCCCGATCGTGGGTGATGTAACAGCCGGGGCGGATCACCCGACGGCAGTTTTCCGGCAGCGACTCTTCACCCCAAACGCGGCAAACCACGTCATACCAGGAAGAGCCCGCACCGGTGAGGATTGCTTCTTCACCGCTGAGCAGACGTTGCCGGTGCAGTTCACGCAGCAAGCCGGCGGCGTCACGCAGGAACCGTTCGATTTTACTCTGGGCGTCGTCGCCGTGCATCACGCCTTCATATAGCTCGATACCCTGTAGGCGCAGCCCTGGCAGCCCGGCAATATCCTGCGCTAGTTGCTCGGCTTGTGCCACGCTACGGCAGCCGCAGCGGCCGCCGGGCACGCCCAGTTCCAACAGGACATCCAGGGTTTGCCCATGCTGGCTGAAAAACGCCGAGAGGGCTTGCGCATTGCTCAGGCTGTCGATGCAGCAAAGGAAAAGGGTGGAGGGATGTTGCGCTTTCAATTCGGCAACGAGTCGCATATTGGCCTTGCCGACCAGTTGGTTGGCCATCAGCACCCGGGGTACGCCCGCCTCCATTGCCACCTTCGCCTGCCAGGCGGAACCGACGCCCACCGCCCAGGCGCCCTGGGCTACCTGACGCTGGAAGATCCAGGGGGTCATGGTGGTTTTACCGTGCGGGGCCAGCGAGACGCCGCGTGCATCGGCATAGTTTTGCATCCAGGCGATATTGTTTTCCAGGCTGCTGAGCTTGATCACCGCGGCCGGCAGGCAGACATCTTCGTTAAGCAGGTTTGCCGGCGCAGACGGGTCACTGCGCAGCACGGCGGCCTTATGGGTAACGGTGAAATCTTTTTGGTATTTCATAACATTATCCTTTGGGTGCTCTATCTTTTTTAAATTGGGGTATCTCTATTTATTTCTTTGATTTTAATTGGTTTTAAATATTATTTTTTTATTTTAGGGTACAAAGTATCATTTTTAACGCTGATTTTTGTGTAGTCTTCCACTGTTTTCTTGCATTGTAAATGACAAAATTTAATCACTATGGGGTGAGGCGATGGGTGTGGATATCGACATTATCTCGCGCATTACAGAGCTTTTTATTGAGCTGAGCAGCGCCGAAAAACGTATCGCGCAATTCATTCTGGACGAGGCGGACGCGGTGACCGCTTTGCCGATTGCCGAGCTGGCCCGGCAGGCCAACGTCAGCCAGGCCTCGATCACGCGCTTCGCCAAAACGCTGGGCTGCCGTGACGTGCGTGACCTTAAGGTCAAGCTGGCGCAGTCGTTGGCGGTGGGGCAACGGTTTATCCATGAAGAACCGGACCTGGAAGGGATCCAGGGGATTTACGAAACCATCATCAATGTCCTGACGATTAACCGCCGGACGATCGATGAGCCGGCGCTGGCCAAAGCGGTGGAGTGGCTCAGCGACGCGCGGCAAATTCTGGCCATTGGCATGGGCGGCGGCTCGACCATTTGTGCCGCTGAGGTACAGCACCGCCTGTTTCGGCTCGGGCTGCCGGTGACCGCGCAAAGCGACGGCTTGCTGGTGCGCATGATGGCGGCGGCGGTGGCCAGGCAGGATGTGGTGGTGGCGCTGTCGCTGGGCGGCTACACGCAGGAAATGGTGGAAAGCGCGGCGATTGCCCGCCAGTACGGGGCCAAAGTAGTGGCCATCACGCCGGCAGGAACGCCGCTGGCGGCGCAGGCCGACGTGCTGTTGGCGCTGGTGGTGCGGGAAAATGATTACATCTACAAACCCAGTACTTCGCGCTACGCCATGTTGGCGATGGTCGACGTGCTGGCGACGGCGCTGGCCATGGCGAATAAACGCCAGTCCCGGGACCGTCTGCGCCGCATCAAGCTGGCGCTGGACAGTCACCGTGGAGGAGAAGATCGGCAGCCGCTGGGGGACTGAGTCGCTGCCCCAAGACACTAACCTGAGGATGATGATTCATGCGGTATCAGTATCTGATTAAAAATGTCACGGTGATCGACGGCAGCGGCGGGCCGCAATACCGTGCCGATGTGGCGGTGAAAGACGATCGGATTGCGGCGATCGCACCAGCCATAGAGGCTGAAGCGGAGGTGGTGATCGACGGCCGGGGGCGGGTGCTGTCGCCGGGGTTTATCGACGTACATACTCACGACGACACCAACGTGATCCGCATGCCCGAGATGCTGCCGAAGATATCCCAGGGGGTGACAACGGTGATTGTCGGCAACTGCGGCATCAGCGCTGCCGGGGCGGTGATCAAAACCAGCGTGCCCGACCCGATGAACCTGCTGGGGGAAAAAGCGCATTTCGTTTACCCCACGATTGCCGATTATCGTCAGCAGGTCGAGGCCGTGACGCCGGCGGTGAATGTGGCGACGCTGATTGGGCACACCACGCTGCGCAGTAACCAGATGGACGACCTGTTTCGCCCGGCTAATGCCGAGGAAATCTGCGCCATGCGTGAGCAACTGCGTGCCGCGTTGCAACAGGGCGCTTTGGGTCTGAGTACCGGCCTGGCGTATGCCTCGGCGTTCTCTGCCCCCACGCAAGAGGTGATGGCATTGGCGGAAGAGCTGGCGGGTGAGCAGGGGATTTACACCACTCACCTGCGTTCTGAATTTGAGCCCATACTCGAGGCAATGGAGGAGGCATTCCACATTGGCCGCCATGGCCGGGTGCCGGTGGTGATTTCGCACCACAAATGCGCCGGGGCGAAAAACTGGGGCCGCACGCAGGAAACGCTCAAGCTGTTCGACAAGGTGCGCCAGACGCAGGACGTGTCCTGCGACTGTTACCCTTATTCCGCCAGTTCATCGACGCTGGATTTAAAACAGATCACCGATGAGTTCGATATCGTCATCACCTGGTCCGAACCGCACCCGGAGATGGCGGGGCAATCCTTGCGGGACATCGCCGGGGCCTGGTCAATGAGCCTGCATGAGGCCGGCAAACGGCTGATGCCGGCGGGGGCGATTTATTACAACATGGACGAGCAGGATGTGCGCCGGGTATTGCGCTATCCGCTGACCATGGTGGGATCGGATGGCCTGCCGAACGATCCGATGCCGCACCCGCGCCTGTGGGGCGCTTTTCCCCGCGTGCTGGGCCACTACAGCCGCGATGAAGGTTTGTTCCCGCTCACGGTGGCGGTGCACAAAATGAGCGGTATGTCGGCGGCGCGTTATCAACTGCCGCAGCGTGGGCTGATCAAAACAGGGTACTACGCCGATCTGGTATTGTTTGACGCATTGAAAGTGAAAGACAGCGCGACGTTCAGCCAACCGCAGCAACCCGCTGCAGGGATCGACGCGGTGTGGGTGAACGGCGTACTGAGTTATCAACATCAGGCCGTGACCGGCCTGCGCGCCGGGCGGTTTTTGTGCCGTCAGGGCAACACAATCGACAGGAGCAAGGCATGACGATCAAAAGATACGGCATTGACGGCGGAACCGGGACCGGTGGGCAGCATCTGCCCTTTTCCCGCGCGGTAGAAGCCGGTGGCTGGTTGTACATTTCCGGCCAAACGCCGATGAAAGACGGTGAAGTGGTGGAGGGGGGGATTATCGATCAGTCTCGCCTGGCGATCCAAAACTGCCTGGATATTATGGCGGAAGCGGGATATGGCCTGGAAGACGTGGTGCACGTTAAGGTCATTCTGACCGATGCGCGTTACTTCCAGTCATTCAATAAAGTCTTTCGCGAGTTCTTTGCCGCTCATCCCCCGGCACGGATTTGTGCGGTCGCCGATCTGGTGGTGGATTGCAAGGTTGAAGTGGATATCACCTGCTATAACGCCGCACGTATTCCCCGCTAGAGCGCTTGCCGATTAAAGGGGGGTGAAGCCACCCTCAGACCGCTGATTAACCCGCATAAGGGTTAAACCGGTAGGGGTCGAACATGTCGACCCGATTTAACCGATTGATTATGCGATAGGGCGCAGCATGCAGCGCCCTTACTACGAAACTTTGGAGCACTTTGCCAGTGGCCTTAGGGGAAAAATCTCCCTTAATCATCATTTCACCAGGCGGTGGAGCTCCGTGGCGCGAGTCGGTTATTTGCTGACGCGATCGTAGTAGACCATGTCGGCGTTCAGACCCTGCTGATAGCCTTTGACGTTATCGCGCAGCACCACTTCGGTTTTCGCCTGATCGATAAAGACATACGGCGAACTGCGTTGCAGTTCTTGCTGCATGGCAGTGTACAGCGCGGTGCGCTTGGCGGGATCGGCTTCGGCCACCGCCGCCAGCGTTTGCTGGTTCAACTGTGGGATCTGCCAGCCGTTGAGGCCTGCGACCGTGCTGGTCTTGCCGTCGTTATAGGCGAAGGCGCTGGCGTTGGAGTGGGCGTCGAAATAGTCCGGGATCCACAGGCGGATCGCCGCCTGATGCTGTCGGGCGCGTACCCGCGAATAAACCTGGCTGCCGGCGGCCGGCAACAGTTCCACCTTCACGCCGCCTTCGGCAAAGCTGGCCTGCAACGCCTGAGCAATAGTAATAAACGGCGGTTTGTTCTCGACGTCCAGCGTCAGCGAGGCATTGGTGATACCGGCCTTGGCCAGAATGGCCTTGGCTTTGGCCGGATCGAAACTGAACGGATTGTCTTTCAGCGCGCCCGGCAAGCCGACCGGCAGGAAGCTCTGGTGCACAAAATACTGGCCCTTCAGCAGGTCTTTAGTGATGCCCTGATAGTCGATCAGATAGCGCGCCGCTTCCCAGAACGCCGGGTTTTTCAACAGCGGATTGGCAGTATTGCCGGTGTTGAACACCAGGTAATTCTGCTCGGCAGAGGGGATTTCCAGCACCTTCACGCCCGGCTGATTTTTCAGCGCCACGGTTTGGTCCGGGCCCAGTTCGCGCGCCACATCAGCGTCACCTTGCTGGATCAACAGGCGGCGAGTGGCGGAGTCCGGCACGCTTTTAATGATGATGCTTTTCAGCAGTGGCTTGCTGCCCGGCGACGTCGGGTTGGCGTCCAGCACAATCGCCTGATGCGGTTGATAGACGCGCATTTTAAATGGCCCGCTGCCGGCGGAGTGCATTTTCAGCCAGGCATTGCCGTAGTCGCCGTCTTTGGCGTTAGGCTGCACCGCCTTGCTGTCGACGATCGAGGCGATCGGCGTGGAGAGAATATTCAGCGCCACCGCAGGACTGACGCTCGCCGTCCAGCTCAGTTGCAGGCTGTGGTCGTCGATTTTTTTCAGCTGTGCGTCGATGTTGTCCGGCTGCCAGCCGAGAACGTTGAGGATAAACGCCGGTGACTTGTTCATCTTCACCGCGCGGCTAAAGGAAAAGATCACGTCATCGGCAGTCAGCGGGTTGCCGGAGGCGAAGGTCGCCTGCGGACGCAGTTTGATGGTCAGGGTTTTGGCCGCGGCGTTGCCCTGCCAGCTTTCCGCCAGCACCGGTTCCACTTTCGCCGGATCGTCGCGATCCGCCTGCACCAGCCGCTGATACAGGCTTGGGACGGTCTGGATACTCGACAGCTCGTTGGCTTCCGCCGGATCCAGGCTGACGATATCGTCGAGCGATTGCACGACCACCAGCGTATTGGGCGGGGTGGCGGCCAGCGCGGAGGAGGACAGGGCGGCAAGCATTAACAGCGGCAGGACTTTGGCTTTCATCGATGTTTTCCCTTGAATGTACGGCAAGAAATTATTGTTATCGTTTGTTTTCACGGCGTTTTCGCCGCCAGAATGCCACGGTAGAGTCTTTGTCGGCGGCTGACAAAGGCCAATCGGCTATTTGATATGCTTAAAATATATTAGACGGAAAAGGCGGGAGGGGGACGCAGCGTGCTGGATCACTGCGCCCCGGCAATGCAGATTAAAACGTTTCGCTCAGGGTGGCGACCATCACCGCCTTGATGGTGTGCAGGCGGTTCTCGGCCTGATCGAACACCACGCTGTGTGCAGATTCGAACACCTCATCGGTGACTTCCATGCCGCCGTGCAGCCCGTATTGTTCGGCCATTTGCTTACCGAGCGTGGTCTGGTCGTCGTGAAACGCCGGCAGGCAGTGCAGGAATTTGACGTTCGGGTTACCGGTCAGTTTCACCATCGCCATATTGACCTGATAAGGCTTCAGCAGCGCGATACGCTCCTGCCAGGTTTCTTTCGGCTCGCCCATCGATACCCACACGTCGGTATACAGAAAGTCCGCGTCCTTCACCCCTTCGGCAATGTCTTCGGTCAGGGTGATCTTGGCGCCGGTCTGTTTTGCCAATGCCTGGCACTCTGCCACCAGCTCCGGCTGTGGCCAGCAGGCCTTCGGCGCCACCAGCCGCAGGTCCATGCCCGCCAGGGCGGCAGCTTCCAGCAGGGTGTTGCCCATGTTGTTGCGGGTGTCGCCAAGGTAGGCGAGCTTCACCTCGCTCAGCGGCTTGCCCGGTAGGTGCTCCTGTACGGTCAGCAGATCCGCCAGCAACTGGGTCGGATGGAACTCGTTGGTCAACCCGTTCCACACCGGTACGCCGGCATGGTTGGCCAGGGTTTCCACCAGCGCCTGACCATAACCGCGGTATTGAATACCGTCATACATCCGGCCCAGCACCCGGGCGGTGTCTTTCATCGATTCTTTATGGCCGATCTGGCTGCCGCTTGGGCCCAGATAGGTGACCTGAGCACCCTGATCGAAAGCGGCAACTTCGAAAGAGCATCGGGTACGGGTCGAGTCTTTTTCGAAGATGAGCGCAATGTTTTTGCCCTGCAGGTGGCGTTTTTCCTGGCCTTTCCGCTTGGCCTGCTTTAATTCGGCCGAAAGCTGTAGCAGCGCCTGAAGCTCCGCCGGGGTGAAATCCATTAACCTTAGGAAGTGACGTTTGTAGAACGGGTTTATGCTACTCATTGCCGTGTATCCTGATTGTTGTTATTGAATTAAAATTCACTTTATATGTATTAATATTCAATTTCAACCCCGTGGGAGAAATCTTTCACGTTTATCGTGGAAGCAATGCCGGCGGTGTGTGAAAATAGAAGGAATACAGGCCATTTGACTTGAGGATATAGGCATGGCAAACCGCGAACAGCTAGAAGAACAACGTGAAGAGACCCGCCTGATCATCGAAGAACTGCTGGAAGACGGCAGCGATCCGGAAGCGCTCTACACTATCGAACACCACCTTTCTGCTGAGAAGTTTGAAGTGCTGGAGCAGGCCGCCGTTGAAGCCTTCAAGTTGGGCTACGAAGTGACCGACGCCGAAGAGCTGGAAGTGGAAGACGGTACCCTGGTGATGTGCTGTGACGTGATCAGCGAAATCGGTCTCAACGCCGAGCTGATCGACACTCAGGTAGAGCAGCTGGTGGCGTTGGCGGCACGTTGCGGCGTCAACTACGACGGTTGGGGCACCTACTTTGAAGATCCGAACGGCGAAGAAGGTGACGACGACGAAGAAGAAGGTGACTTCATCGACGAAGACGACGACGGTAAACGCCATTAATTAATCTTGTGGGCCGGCGCTCGCCGGCCCCGCCTATCCCGCCGTTTTTCAAGCCGCAGCGCTAGCTGTAACTTGAAATGCATAGGGCAGTTGAAGCAGATGAAATACCAATCCCTGTTAGCCCCCATTTTAAACTTCCTGCATTGCGAAACCCCAGACGCCTGGATAGACGCCGCCCGTCGTCCGGAAAACCTGCCGCTGTTGCTGACCGACCATATGGTGTGCGAGCTGAAAGCGGCGCAAACCGGCATGTGGCTAATCCGCCGTTACGTGGCAGACAAGGAGAGCGGCGATGCCTTGTTGGCGCTGCTAAGGCCTTATGAAGCGTTTCTGCATGAAGCGCAGGGCGTGCCGGAAGCCTTGTTCCAGCAAAACAATTTCACCCGCAAGATCTTGCCTAAGAACGGCTCGGCCTACGGCCAGGATCTGGCGGACAAGATGGTGTTGCTGATCAAAGAAGAGCTGCATCACTTCTCGCAGGTGCTGGAGATCATGCTGGCGCGGCAGATCCCGTATAAGAAGATCACGGCCAGCCGCTATGCCAAAGGCATGATCCGCGAGATCCGCACCCACGATCCGGCCACGCTGATTGATAAGCTGATTTGCGGTGCCTATATCGAAGCCCGCTCCTGCGAGCGTTTTGCCCGGTTGGCACCGCATCTGGACGACGAGTTAAACCGTTTCTACGTTTCGCTGCTGCGCTCCGAAGCGCGCCACTATCAGGATTACCTGCAGCTTGCTGAACAGATAGCCGGTGGCGACATCAGTGAGCGGGTGGCCCATTTCGGCCGCATTGAAGCAGAGCTTATCCAAACGCCGGACAGCGAGTTCCGCTTCCACAGCGGCGTGCCCGCCTTCGCCTGATAGCCGGGCGCCCGCGCAACTCAGTTACGCCGGTGCGCCCAGCAGCAAATCCACCGCTTTTTCCGCCAGCATAATGGTCGGCGCATTGGTATTGCCGCTGGTGACTTGCGGCATCACCGAGCAGTCGATCACCCGCAGTCGCTCAAAACCGTGCACCCGCAGTTGCAGATCTGTCACCGAGTCCTGCGGCGATTGGCCCATGCGGCAACTGCCTACCGGGTGATACACCGTCTTGCAGAAGTTGCGCACAAACTCCTCCAGCTGGGCGTCATCGTTCAACCACACCGGCTGCGGCATCAGCAGATCTTTGATCAGCGGCTTGAGGGCCGCGGTTTGCAGGAAGCGCAGGCCGAATTTCACCGCGCGCACGCTGCCGGCCAGATCCTCCGGATGGCCGAGGTAATTGGCGTGCAGCTTCACCGGATCGCGCGGATCGCGGCTGCGCAGCAGGACTTCCCCTCGCGCCTTGGGCTGCAGATAACCGACCTTGAGCGTGAAACCGTGGATATTGGGCAGCGGTTCGCCGGGCACGTCGTCCCAGCTGTCGAGCATCGGCAGGAAGTGGATTTGCACGTCGGGCCGGCCGTCACCCTGGCTGTCGGTGAAGGCGGCACCTTCCAGTACGTTGGAGCTCAGCACGCCGCTGCGAAACGCCAGCCATTCGGTGCCGTGGCGTAGCGCCTGCAGCCCGCGATCGGCACCGTAGAGGCTGATCGGTTGCCGGGTGCTGACGTTGATCGACATATGCAGGTGATCGTGGAAGTTCTTGCCCACCGGCAGATCGGCGAGGGGCGTTATGCCCAACTGTTGCAGATGTTCGCGTGGCCCAATGCCTGACAGCATCAGGATCTTCGGCGATCCTACCGCGCCGGCGCTGAGGATCACTTCCTTTGCCGCATGCGCGGTGACTTCGGCACCGCCGTTTTGGCTATACACCACGCCGGTGGCGACGTTGTTGTCCAATACCACGCGGTGCACCAGTGCATTCAGTTTCACCACCAGGCGCTGTTCGTTGCGCACCGCTTTCAGGTAGGTGCGTGCAGTGCTGGCGCGCTCGCCGTTATGGGTGGTGGTCTGGTAGAAGCCGACGCCGTGCTGGCTGTCGCCGTTGAAATCGTTGCGGTAGGGCAGGTTCAGCTCCTGGCCAGCGCGGATAAACGCCATGCTGAGCGGGTGTCGGTAGCGGTTCTCGCTGACCGGCAGCAGGCCCTCACCGCCGTGATAGGCGTCGGACAGGCTCTCGTTGGCCTCGGCACGTTTGAAATAGGGCAGCACGTCCTGATAGCCCCAGCCGACGCAGCCGTAACGTTCGGCCCACTCGTCGTAATCTTGCCGCTGGCCACGAATATAGATCATGCCGTTGACCGAGCTGCTGCCGCCCAACACCTTGCCCTGGGCGATCTGCATGCGGCGGTTGTTGGCGTGCGGCTCGGGTTCGGTTTCGTAGGGCCAGCTTTTTTTGGCGATGATTTTCGCCACGCCAGCCGGCATCTTGATGAATAAATTATTGTCGTCGCCACCGGCTTCCAGCAGTAACACCCGCGCCTGAGTGCGGCGGATCAACTGCGCTGCCAGTACGCAGCCGGCGGAACCTGCGCCGACAATGATGTAATCAAAAGCGTTTTCCGACATGACTGCTCCCTGTGCGATTACGGCATGAGCCTGTCATGGCAGAGTATCGCAAGCGGACGGTAGGTCAATTTCAAATCGTTAATTTGTTAATGAATATCACATAAATTGTTTTTAACTCTTATCAAATAATTGATTTTAATATATAAAAAATAAAATGTTCATATTAATATTTTTTGTGGTTTGCGCGACCGTGACGATGCCGCAGCGAAAAATACGCGGTGATAAATATCCGGCGCATTGTTTCTAAACGGAATATTAAATATGAGATTTATCCGAGCGGGAAAGAGGATGTCAGCACAAAAATGCTGCTATATGATGAGCCACTCTGTGGTTGGATAAGATATTAAGAAATATGGACATTTCGATTAATAAATCTAATTATTTAAAAGGGATTGCCATCATATTGATGCTGATCCATCACCTGTTTGCCTACCCGATCCGAATTAGCCCGGATATCCCGGTCTATCATATTGTTAACAGCGTTGATCTTGAAATGTATCTTGGTCTGTTCGGCAAGATTTGCGTTTCGATGTTTCTGTTTCTGTCCGGTTACGGGTTTTCGCTGAAAAAAGAAGTGTCGTTCCACTATATCTGGGGCAAGCTGAAGAATTTATATATCAGCTATTGGATAGTGTTATTTATCTTTGTCCCTATCGGCATTTTCTTCTTTCCCGGAGAAAGGTATAGCCTTTCCCTGTCGCTGTTTCTCGAAAACCTGATTGGCATTAAATCCACGTATAACAGCGAGTGGTGGTTCTTCAAACTCTATGTGCTGTACGTGCTTTCTCTGCCGCTGTTGTCGCGGCTGAATATCTACCCTTTACTGGGGCTGCTGGTTCTGGCGGCGCTGTGCGGCAGAGGGCTGCAGTATTTCGCCTGGGCGCCTGAAATCTTGATCGAATATTGCACCTGGCTACTGCCTTTCGGCTTTGGCATGGTGTTTGGCCGCAGCAAGCAAATGCCGGCGGACTTCTGGCTGTCGAAGCTGATTGTTACCCTGAGCCGCACCCATCCGCTGATCTTGCTGATGGTGACGGTAGCGGTGTTTATCGTCGCCCATAATCCGGGGCTGCTGCTGGTGACGCCGCTGTTTATCATCGCGATGATGAAAACCGCAGACGGGCTGGGCAGCACGGTGAATCGGGTGGTGGGCGAGCTGGGCAAGCATTCGATGTACATGTGGCTGACCCACAGCTTCTACTGCTATTACTTCACTCAAAAGCTGATTTTTGCGCCGCGCTATACGCCGCTGATCCTGCTGCTGCTGATTGTGGTGTCCTATCTGACCAGCCTGGTGCTGAGCCGGATTGAGCTGGCGATCAAGGGCAGGGTAACGGCGTAGGGAGGCTGAATGCTGCGCCCGTGATGACCGCGGGCGCAGCAGCAAGATTAAAGCGTTTTCAGCATGGTGACTTCGCAGTCGACGTGGCCGGTGGTGCCCATGGCGTGGTCGATATGTTCGAAGCCCAGATGCTCGTACAGGCCGATGGCCTGCGTCAGGCTGGCGGTGGTTTCCAAATAACAACAGCGGAAGCCCTGTTGACGGGCAAACTCCAGTGCCTGCAGCGCCAGGCGTTTTGCCAGGCCCTGGCCGCGCAAAATCGGCAGGAAATACATTTTCTGTAATTCGCAAATATCGTCGTCACCGCCCTGCAGCGGGGCCACGCCGCCACCGCCGGCAATCCGGCCATCGACTTCTATCACCCAATAAGCGCTGCGTGGCAGGCTGTAGAGCTGATACAAGACGTCCAGATTGGGGTCGGAAACGGTATAGCCTTTGTCCGCCGTCAGGCCGTGCTCGGCAGAGACTTCGCGAATGACATTAGCAATAGCGGCATTGTCGTCAGCCGTTATTGGGCGCACCAGAAGACGTACTGGGGTTGCTGTTGTCATAGTTACACTCGCCATAAAAAGAACCCGAAGGGCTCCGGAATATCGTTTTTTGTGCAGACAAAAACGCGCCGGGGTTATATCTCGGCGGCGTCCATGCAGCTTTAATATCTTGTAATAACATCTATACCCTTCATCTTTCAAGCTGCAGATGTGTTGGCTGCGTTTTCTTACCCCAGTCACTTACTTATGTAAGCTCCTGGGGCTTCGCTCACTTGCCGCCTTCCTGCATCTCGAAATCTATTGGGTATTTATATGGCTGATGCAACGGCGATAAAAAAACAGCGGGGAAATCCCCGCTGTTTTTCAACTGTTGCAGTGAACCGAAAGATTACAGCGCGGCGATGGTCGCCTGCTGTTCCTGCAGCTTCACTTTACCTTCTTTGCAGGCTGCCAGACGTTCGCGCTCTTTGGCGACCACGGCTTCCGGCGCGCGCGCTACAAAGCCTTCGTTGGCCAGCTTGCCTTCGATCGAGGCGATTTCTGCATCCAGCTTGCCCATCTCTTTCGACAGACGCGCGATTTCGGCGTCTTTATCGATAAAGCCGGCCATAGGGATCAGCAGCTCGGCGCCGTCCACCAGTTTGGTGACCGATACCGGGCCTTTGTCACCCGCAGGCAGCAGGGCGATAGACTCCAGACGCGCCAGACGCTCGATAAAGCTCTGGTTCTCCTGCACGCGACGCTGAGCGTCGGCACTGCAGTTGCGCAGCAGCACTTCCAGCTGTTTGCTCGGAGCGATGTTCATCTCGGCGCGGATGTTACGCACCGCGGTGATCGCCTGCTTGATCCATTCCAGATCGTTCAGCGCCTGCGCGTCTTCCAACGCGGCGTCGTACTCTGGGAAGGGTTGCAGCATGATGGTGTCTGCGGTTTCGCCGGTCAGGGTTTTCACGCGCTGCCAGATGGTTTCGGTAATGAACGGGATCACCGGGTGCGCCAGGCGCAGCAGGGCTTCCAGCACGGTGATCAGCGTGTGGCGGGTGCCGCGCTGTTCCGCTTCGCTGCCGTTGCTCACGACCGGCTTGGTCAGCTCCAGGTACCAGTCACAGAACTGGTTCCAGGTGAATTCGTACAGGATGTTGGCGGCCAGATCGAAGCGGTAGGTGTCCAGCGCTTCGCGGTAAGCTTTCACCGTACGGTTGAATTCGGCCAGGATCCAGCGGTCCGCCAGCGACAGCACTTTCTCGCCGCCGTTGAAGCCGCAGTCCTCACCTTCCGCGTTCATCAGTACGAAGCGGCTGGCGTTCCACAGCTTGTTACAGAAGTTGCGGTAGCCTTCCAGACGCTTCATATCCCAGTTGATGTCACGGCCGGTAGAGGCCAGCGCCGCCAGGGTGAAGCGCAGGGCGTCGGTGCCGTGCGGCTCGATGCCGTTCGGGAACTGCTTCTCGGTGCGCTTGCGGATTTTCTCCGCCAGCTGCGGCTGCATCATGTTGCCGGTGCGTTTTTCCAGCAGGTCTTCGAGCGAGATGCCGTCAACCATGTCCAGCGGGTCGATCACGTTGCCTTTCGACTTGGACATCTTCTGCCCTTCGTCGTCACGGATCAGACCGGTCATGTAGACCGTCTTGAACGGAACCTGCGGCTTGCCGTTTTCGTCCTTCATGAAGTGCATGGTCAGCATGATCATGCGCGCAATCCAGAAGAAGATGATGTCGAAGCCGCTGACCATCACGCTGGTCGGGTGGAAGGTTTTCAGCGCGTCGGTCTGCTCTGGCCAGCCCAGGGTAGAGAAGGTCCACAGGCCGGAAGAGAACCAGGTGTCCAGCACGTCTTCGTCCTGAGTCAGCACCACGTCGGCGCCCAGGTTGTTTTCGCTGCGCACTTCTTCTTCGCTGCGGCCCACGTAGACTTTGCCGTTCACGTCGTACCAGGCCGGGATACGGTGACCCCACCACAGCTGACGAGAGATACACCAGTCCTGAATGTCGCGCATCCAGCTGAAGTACATGTTTTCGTACTGCTTCGGCACGAACTGAATTTCGCCTTGCTCAACCGCTTCCACCGCCACTTTCGCCAGCGGTGCGGTACGTACGTACCATTGGTCGGTCAGCATGGGTTCGATCACCACGCCGCCGCGGTCGCCGTAAGGCACCGTCAGGTCGTGCGGTTTGATCTCGTCGAGCAGGCCCAATTCGTCAAAGGCGGCAACCACCGCTTTACGCGCCGCGAAACGCTCCAGGCCACGGAACTGGGCCGGGATTTCGTTGCAGTAATCGGTGCAGATTTCGCCGAGGGTGTTGAACACTTCCACTTCCTGGCGGATATCGCCGTCGAAAGTCAGGATGTTGATCATCGGCAGGCCGTGACGTTTACCGACTTCGTAGTCGTTAAAGTCGTGCGCCGGGGTGATTTTCACGCAGCCGGTGCCTTTTTCCATATCGGCGTGCTCGTCACCGACGATGCGGATGCGACGACCCACCAGCGGCAGAACGATTTCTTTGCCGATCAAATCTTTGTAGCGCGGGTCTTCCGGGTTTACCGCCACGCCGGTATCACCGAGCACGGTTTCCGGACGGGTGGTGGCGACCACCAGGTAATCTTTGCCTTCGGCGGTTTTGGCGCCGTCAGCCAGCGGGTAGCGCAGGTGCCACATGGAGCCTTTGGACTCGCGGTTTTCCACTTCCAGGTCGGAGATGGCGGTGCGCAGTTTCGGATCCCAGTTCACCAGGCGTTTGCCGCGGTAGATCAGATCTTCTTTGTGCAGACGGACAAACACTTCGCGAACCGCGTTGGACAGGCCTTCGTCCATGGTGAAGCGCTCGCGCTCCCAGTCCACGGAGTTGCCCAGGCGACGCATCTGGCGGGTGATGGTGCCGCCGGATTCCGCTTTCCACTGCCAGATTTTGTCGATGAACGCATCGCGGCCATAGTCATGGCGAGTTTTGTTTTCTTCTGCGGCGATCTTGCGCTCAACCACCATCTGGGTGGCGATACCGGCATGGTCGGTACCGGCCTGCCACAGGGTGTTTTTACCCTGCATGCGCTGGTAACGGATCATGGTGTCCATGATGGTCTGCTGGAAGGCGTGACCCATGTGCAGGCTGCCGGTAACGTTCGGCGGCGGGATCATGATGCAGAAGCTTTCCTGGCTGGTATCACCGTTTGGCTTGAAATAACCCTGGTTTTCCCAGTGATCGTACAGCTTCTGTTCGATCTCTTTCGGGTCGTATGCGGTATCGAGATGACTGTTTGTCTTTTCCATTTTATATCGTTGTTCAGTGAGTTGGCGGCGTTGCCGTGGTCAAATGGAAGCCGACGCTGCGATAGGCTTTATATCGGTCGCGCGCCAACTGTTTTAAGGTGTCTTCGTAAGGGACGAAGTCTACCACTTCATGGAAAGCAGTAGCAAAATCTGCAAACTGCGGCAGCAGGGCGATCAGCAGATCGCGCGGTGAGTTGCCGCGTTTGCCGGGCCAGCACAGCTCGACCGGGGCACCGTAGTGCGGCCCTTCGCCGGCCAGGTTGTGCGGCACGAACTGGTGCGGATCGCGCTGCCACAGCGCTTCGTCCAGCCGCTGGGCCTGTTCCTGGCTTTCGCAGGCGATCAACACCCGCTTGCCGGAGCGCCAGCGTTCGGCGGCAACGGCGCAGGCCACGGCCTCATGCGCGCTGAGCGCACCTGCCGGTTCCGCATGTTCAATTAAATAGAACGTAGCCTGTTTCATATAACCCCTTCATCTTTCAAGCTGCAGCCGTGTTGGCTGCCCTCCCTCACCCCAGTCACTTACCCGTGTAAGCTCCTGGGGATTCTCTCGGTTGCCGCCTTGCTGCAACTCGAAAGCTATTGGGTTTATAAAATTGTGCAGCATTACTAAAAACACAAGGGTACAGCATGCTGTACCCTTGGGGATTATACCTGAATTACCGCTCAGATTTAATCGTCGCCGTTCAGCCCCGCGCGATTGAGCAGGAACTGCGCCAGCATCGCTACCGGACGGCCGGTTGCGCCTTTGGCTTTGCCGGAACGCCAGGCGGTGCCGGCGATATCCAGGTGCGCCCAGCTGTACTTGCGGGTAAAGCGCGACAGGAAGCAGGCTGCGGTGATAGCCCCGCCCGGACGGCCGCCAATGTTCGCCATATCGGCAAAATTGGAGTCCAACTGCTCATAGTACTCGTCGGACATCGGCAAGCGCCACGCGCGGTCACCGGCCTGTTCGGACGCGCCGATCAGTTCGTGTGCCAGCGGGTTGTGGTTCGACATCAGGCCGGTGATGTGGTGGCCCAGCGCAATCACGCAGGCGCCGGTCAGAGTGGCAACGTCAATCACCAGCTCCGGATCGAAACGCTCAACGTAGGTCAGGGTGTCGCACAGCACCAGGCGGCCTTCGGCGTCGGTGTTCAACACCTCGACGGTCTGGCCGGACATGGTGGTCAGCACGTCACCCGGACGATAAGCGCTGCCGCCCGGCATGTTTTCACAGCCGGCCAGTACGCCGATCACGTTCAGCGGCAGGTTCAATTCCGCCACCACGCGCATCACGCCGTACACGGTGGCGGCGCCACACATGTCGTACTTCATCTCGTCCATGCTGTCGGCAGGTTTGATCGAGATACCGCCGGAGTCGAAGGTCAGCCCTTTACCCACCAGCACAATCGGCTTGGCGTCCGGGTTCGGGTTGCCTTTATATTCCATCACCGACATCAGCGATTCGTTCTGCGACCCTGCGCCAACCGCCAGATAGGCGTTCATCCCCAGCTCTTTCATCTGCTGTTCGCCGATGACGCGGGTGGTGATGTTGGTGCTGAAGGCATCCGCCAACTGACGAGCCTGAGAGGCCAGGTAGCCGGCGTTACAGATGTTCGGCGGCATATTGCCGAGATCTTTCGCTGCCTTGATACCGGAAGAGACGGCCAGACCGTGCTGGATAGCGCGTTCGCCGCTGGTGAGCTCACGGCGGGTCGGCACGTTGAACACCATTTTGCGCAGCGGACGGCGCGGCTCCACTTTATTGCTTTTCAGCTGATCGAAGGTGTAGAGCGTTTCTTTTGCGGTTTCCACCGCCTGGCGCACCTTCCAGTAAGTGTTGCGGCCTTTCACGTGCAGCTCGGTCAGGAAGCAGACCGCTTCCATGGAGCCGGTATCGTTAAGGGTATTGATGGTTTTTTGAATCACCTGTTTGTACTGGCGTTCATCGAGCTCGCGCTCTTTGCCACAGCCAATCAACAGGATGCGTTCGGAGAGAATGTTAGGCACATGGTGCAGCAGTAACGTCTGCCCGACTTTACCTTCCAGTTCGCCACGGCGCAGCAAAGCGCTGATATAACCATCACTGATTTTGTCGAGTTGTTCTGCGATAGGGGACAAGCGGCGCGGTTCGAAAACGCCGACTACAATACAGGCACTGCGCTGTTTTTCCGGGCTACCGCTTTTTACACTGAACTCCATGCACTCTCCTGAATCTTAAAGACAAAGGCAGGCGCTACGGCTAGAATAACGTACTCCGTAACGATCTCCCGCCATTGAGTTAACTAACTATGTTAACCTGAACGGCGTAAATTGCTCTGTTTTGGCGACTATAAGTAAGTTCCTATAGGACACCCAAATGCTAGATGTTGTAATACTATTTTAGCTGTGTTGGTTGCCATATGATGAGAATAAATGGCGGATTAGCGATGAAACTATCGATTTTCCTGCAAAAAGACAAGTTTTCACAGGCGTAATAAGCGTGATCATCATAAGATATCTGGTACGGGAAACGCTAAAGAGCCAAATCGCGATCCTTTTCATCCTGCTTCTGATCTTCTTTTGTCAGAACCTGGTCAAGGTGTTAGGCGATGCGGTGGACGGCGATGTCCCGACAAATTTAGTCCTTTCATTGCTCGCATTGGGTGTGCCGAAGATGGCGCAGCTAATCCTGCCGTTAAGCCTGTTTCTCGGCTTATTGATGACGCTTGGGCGGCTGTATACCGACAGCGAAATCACCGTGATGCATGCCTGCGGGCTGGGTAAACGCACCCTGATTATCGCCGCGATGGTGCTGGCGCTGATCACCTCTGCCGTGGCGGCGGTCAACGTGTTCTGGGCCGGGCCCATGGCCTCGCGCTATCAGGACGTGGTAATCAGCGAAGCCAAAGCCAACCCCAGCATCGCCGGGTTGGCGGAAGGGCAGTTCAAACCTTCGCAAGACGGCAACGCGGTGCTGTTTATCGGCAACGTAAAAGGCAGCACCTTCAACGACGTGTTCCTGGCGCAACTGCGGCCGAACGGCAACCAACGCCCATCCGTGGTGGTGGCTGAGCATGGCCAGATCAACCAGATGAAAGACGGTTCGCAGGTGGTGACGCTGGACAAGGGCACCCGCTTCGAAGGCACCGCGCTGCTGCGTGACTTCCGCATTACCGATTTCAACGACTACAAAGCCGTGGTCGGTCACCGCACGGTCGCCGTGGACGGCAACCAGGCCGAGCAGATGTCGATGCAGACGCTGCTGGAGTCTGACGACCCGGACGCGCGCGCCGAGTTCCACTGGCGCCTGACGCTGGTGCTTTCCGTGGTGATCATGGCGCTGTTGGTGGTACCGCTCAGCGTGGTCAACCCGCGCCAGGGCCGCGTGCTGAGCATGCTGCCGGCCATCCTGCTGTATTTGATTTTCTTCCTGCTGCAGACGTCGCTGCGTTCCAACGGCGGCAAGGGCAAACTGGACCCGATGATATGGCTTTGGGTGGTCAACGCGGCGTACTTTGCGATCGCGCTGGCGCTAAACCTGTGGGATACGGTGCCGATGCGTAAGCTGCGCGCACGCCTGAGAGGAGCGGCCTGATGTTTGGCGTTTTAGACCGATATATCGGTAAGACGATTTTCAACACCATCATCATGACGTTGTTCATGCTGGTGTCGCTTTCCGGCATCATCAAGTTCGTCGATCAGCTGCGTAAAGTGGGCCAGGGCGAGTACACGGCGCTGAGCGCCGGGATGTTTACCCTGCTGAGCGTACCGAAAGACATCGAGATCTTCTTCCCGATGGCCGCACTGCTGGGCGCACTGCTCGGGCTGGGGCAACTGGCGACGCGCAGTGAACTGGTGGTGATGCAGGCTTCCGGTTTTACCCGCATGCAGATCGCCGGCTCGGTGATGAAAACCGCTATCCCGCTGGTGCTGTTGACCATGGCGATTGGCGAGTGGGTGGCACCGCAGGGCGACCAGATGGCGCGCAACTACCGTGCGCAGCAGATGTACGGCGGCTCGCTGCTTTCCACCAAAAACGGCCTGTGGGCGAAGGACGGCAACGACTTCATCTACATTGAGCGCGTGGCGGGCGAGAAAGAGCTTTCCGGCGTCAACATCTACCACTTCAACGACCAGCGCAGGCTGGAGACGGTGCGCTATGCCGCCACCGCCAGCTTTGAAGACGGCGTGTGGAAGCTTTCGCAGGTGGATACCTCCGACCTGACCAATGAAAAGCAGGTGACCGGCACCCAGACGCTGACCGGCGAATGGAAAACCAACCTGACCCCGGACAAACTGGGCGTGGTGGCGCTGGACCCAACCTCGCTTTCGATCAGCGGCCTGCACAACTACGTGAAGTACCTGAAACAAAGCGGCCAGGAAGCCAACCGCTACCAGCTGAACATGTGGAGCAAAGTGTTCTCGCCGCTGTCCGTCGCGGTGATGATGCTGATGGCGCTGTCGTTCATCTTCGGGCCGCTGCGCAGCGTGCCGATGGGCGTGCGTGTGGTGACCGGTATCAGCTTCGGCTTCCTGTTCTACGTGCTGGACCAGATATTCGGCCCGCTGAGCCTGGTGTACAACATGCCGCCGGTACTGGGCGCGTTGCTGCCAAGCATGCTGTTCCTGTTGATCAGCGTGTATATGCTGCTAAAACGCAAGTAGCGGCACGACAGACGATTTAAAAAGGCGTAGCCATGCGGTTACGCCTTTTTTGTTTCTGGGAACTCTGCAGCGCGCTACTGCTGATAACGCTATGCACAGGCGCACATTATCGCCGATATCATCCGTAGGGGCGCTGCACGCTGCGCCCGTGTCGTTTATCACAGTTATCCCCGATGTCATCCGTAGGGGCGCCGCATGCCGTGCCCGTGCCGTTTACCACAGTTATCCCGATGTCATCCGTAGGGGCGCCGTATGCTGCGCCCGTGTTGTTTGCCACCGTTATCCCCGATCGACACGCCTTACTTCGCCCAAAAAACGAACCCAATGTGACCCCAGCGACGATTTTTTCAGCACTTAACTCATTGAACAACGGATAAGTGTTGCACGTGGATCGCTGAAAGGTATAATGCACCCGTTTTCCGCATACTACTTGCAGTGCCGAAGTGGCGAAATCGGTAGACGCAGTTGATTCAAAATCAACCGTAGAGATACGTGCCGGTTCGAGTCCGGCCTTCGGCACCATCGGAACATCAATAGACGTCAACGGACGTCTTTTTTTGTGCCTGAAATCCAGTATTTACCTATCTTTCCCGCTATATTAACTCTCTCAAGGTCAACCGACATCAACGTACATCTACCAACAAGTGTTGGTACAGATGATGGTATTTCTGGTTCGATAATGCTTGTACCAACAGGGAGGGGATAAGCATGGCTCTAACAGATATCAAAGTCAGAACAGCCAAGCCAACGGATAAGCAATACAAACTGACCGATGGCAACGGTATGCATCTTCTCGTCCATCCCAATGGTTCAAGATACTGGCGTCTGCAGTACCGCTTTGGCGGAAAGCAAAAGATGCTGGCTTTAGGTGTTTATCCTGAAGTGTCTCTGGCAGAAGCCAGAGCTCGTCGCGATGAAGCACGTAAGCTTTTGGCAAACAGCATCGATCCGGGAGACAAAAAGAAAAATGATAAGGTTGAGCTGGAAGAAGCGCGCACTTTTGAACAACTCGCTGTTGAATGGCATGCAACAAATAAAAAGTGGTCGGAAGAACATAGCCGACGTGTGCTGAAAAGCCTGGAAGACAACCTCTTTCCTGCCATTGGTAAACGTAACATTGCCGAGCTAAAAACGCGGGATTTGTTAGCTCCTATAAAAGCCGTAGAACTTTCTGGACGACTTGAAGTGGCTTCCCGTCTGCAACAGCGAACCACGGCAATAATGCGTTATGCCGTACAGAGCGGTTTGCTCGACTACAATCCCGCGCAGGAGATGGTTGGTGCCGTTGCTTCAAGTAACCGGCAACATCGACCAGCATTGGAGTTGAAGCGTACTCCTGAACTCCTTCAGCGCATTGACAGTTATACCGGTAGACCTTTGACTCGTCGTGCCGTTGAGCTAACCCTCCTTGTCTTCATTCGTTCCAGTGAATTACGTTTTGCTCGTTGGTCTGAGATCGATTTTGAAACATCTATGTGGACGATTCCAGCCGAGCGGGAAGCTATCGAAGGAGTAAAGCACTCACAACGAGGTTCAAAAATGCGGACACCCCATCTGGTGCCGTTATCTCGTCAGGCGTTAGCAATCCTTAAACAGGTACACAAACTTAGTGGCGATCGCGATTTTGTTTTCATTGGCGATCACGACCATCGCAAACCGATGAGCGAAAACACAGTAAACAAGGCGCTGCGCGTTATGGGTTATGACACTAAGGTAGAAGTTTGTGGACATGGCTTCAGGACGATGGCATGTAGTTCATTGATAGAATCAGGATTGTGGTCGAGGGATGCGGTTGAACGGCAGATGAGCCATATGGAGCGTAACTCTGTGCGTGCGGCCTATATTTATAAGGCCGAGCATCTGGATGAGCGCAGATTGATGCTGCAATGGTGGGCTGATTTTCTTGATGCTAATCGGGAGAGAGTGATTACACCGTTTGACTATGCGAAGATCAATCAGGGTAATGGCGTGTGAGTTGAATGCCTTTATTTCTCAGTTGATGTTTAAATTAAAAAGACCAACCAGCCCGCTAAGGACTGGTTGGTCGCCGATTGATATCAGAATTTCATCTGCCAGATATAGGGCCGCCGAACTCAACCACTGGAGGCTATGAATCACGGTGAAATCATCGGACAGCCCTTGTTTTAACAGAGCGTAGACCGTTTATTTCCTTATAACATGCTCCTGATAGAAATCTGCACTTGTTACATCGTCCAACGATTCGAAATAACTTCTGCTTGTTTTAAAATTAGCTCCACCGCCCCCGGCGTTTTATCAGGCGGATACTTATACCGACGCAGAGTCTGGCGAACTAGGATACGCAATCTCGCACGCACGCTCTCGCGCACTTGCCAGTCCACGGTTGTGGATTGCCGCAGCTTCAGCGTCACTTCTATCGCCAGTTTCTTAAGTACCTCATCCCCTAACTCTCGGACGGCGCTTTCGTTTTCTGCCAGTGCGTCGTAGAAGGCGATCTCGTCAGGATTCAGGCCAAGCGCATCATCCCGTTCCATAGCGGACTGAAAATCCTTTGCCATCTGGATCAGCTCTTCAATTACCTGCGCCGTCTCAATTGCCCGGTTGTTATATTTAATCAATACCGCCTGAAGGCGTTCCGAATACTTTTTCTCCTGTACCACGTTATTTTTTGTACGGGACTGGATACCATCATTAATCAGTTTTTCCAGCAACTCTACCGCCAGGTTGCGATATGGCATATCGTGGACTTCCTGCAAAAACTCATCAGAAAGTAAGCCAATATTGGGCTTATCCAGTCCGGCCAGCGTAAAAATATCATCCACGCCATTAGCAATTATGGCGTTATCTAGAATCTGTTTCAGCGCGGAGTTCTTCTCGGCCTGGCTTATTTTTTTGTCCACACTGGTAAATTTGCTGATAGCGGCCTTCACCGCAGACAAGAAAGCAATCTCAAGTTTATAAGGCTGCGCCGCATCCAACGTACAGCAAAGCGACCAGGCCTTAGTAATTGCCAGTACGTTATCGAGAAAACGCTTCTTGCCGTCTTCAAGGCCGAGTACGTAGTTGGCAACCGGTACTAACAGTTTCTGCGCATGAGCTTCAAAGTCGGTGTAATCAAAACCTTTTGACGTTGCCGTTTTGGCAAACATACCGCGGATGATATCAATCTTTTCCAGCATGATCGCCAACGCTTCTTCGGCATTAATGGTCGCATCGCCTTTGCCGTTTGCATCTGTATAGGTTTTGAGCGCCAGTTTTAATTCATTAGCGATACCGATATAATCCACCACCAACCCGCCGGGTTTATCTTTGAATACCCGGTTGACGCGGGCAATGGCCTGCATCAGGTTATGACCGCGCATCGGCTTATCGATATACATGGTGTGACAACAAGGAGCATCAAAGCCAGTCAGCCACATATCGCGCACAATTACCAGTTTTAGCGAATCGTTCACATTCTTGAAACGAGACTCCAGCCGTTTTTTTGTCCGTTTGTTGTAGATATGCGGTTGCAGCATAGCCTTATCGGATGCCGTACCGGTCATAATGATTTTGATTTGCCCTTTTTCAGGATCGTCATCGTGCCATTCTGGACGCAGCGCAATAATTTCATCGTAAAGATGGACGCAGATTTCGCGGCTCATCGCGACAATCATCGCCTTACCGTCCATTACCGTATTGCGCTTCTCAAAATGAGCGATCAGATCGGCGGCAACCAGCTGAAGACGCGGTTTCGCACCAACTAGTTTTTCCAGACGACTCCATTCACCTTTGGTTTTTTCACGCAGGTCCAGTTCATCATCTTCAATTAGTTCATCAACCTGGTCAGAGAGCGCAGCCAGTTCTTCATGATTGAGATCGAGTTTCGCCAGCCGAGATTCGTAGTGAATAGGCACCGTTGCGCCATCATCTACCGCATCCTGGATATCATAAATCGAGACATAATCGCCAAATACAGCGCGAGTATCGCGATCCTCTGCCGAAACCGGTGTTCCGGTAAATCCTAAAAACGAGGCGTTAGGCAGTGCGTCACGCATATGTTTGGCATAACCGTATTTATAAACGCCGGTTTCCCGATCCAGGTTGGCTTTCATGCCGTACTGGCTGCGATGCGCTTCATCAGATATTACAACAATATTGCTGCGCCCATTGAGTAGCGGATGGGCGTTTTCTCCTTCTTCCGGAGAGAACTTCTGCACAGTGGTAAAGATAATGCCGCCAGCATCGCGTGTTGCAAGCAGTTCACGTAGTGCTTCGCGATCATCCGCCTGTACTGGCACTTGTTTGAGTAGTTCCTGCGCCTGACAGAATGTGCCGTAAAGCTGGCCGTCCAGATCGTTACGATCAGTCACGACCACAATCGTCGGGTTGCCCATCTCCGGCTGTTGTAGCAGTTTTCCGACATAACAACACATCGAGATACTTTTACCGGAACCCTGCGTATGCCAGACCACACCTGCTTTCTTACTGCCTGGCTGAATGTTGCTGTGCAGGGCCAGTTGCTTACCGGTAGAAGCGACGATGGTCGCCTGCACGGCCTCGCGTACCGCGTGGAACTGATGATAACCAGCTATTTTTTTAATCAGCCTTTCATCATTGTTCTCGAACAGGATGAAGTAACGGATATAGTCGAGCAGTAGTTCCCGGTTAAAAAAACCCCGCACCATAGTTTCAAGTTGCCATTCCAACAGTGGTTTATCATTTTCATTGCTGATGGTTTTCCATGGCATAAAACGCTCTTCCGTGGCCGTCAGAGAACCTACACGCGCCAGATAGCCATCGCTGACAATCAGTGCTTCATTGCTAATAAACAGATCGCGAATTTCATCTTTATAGGTTTGTAATTGATGGTAGGCATCCCAGATATCTACCTTGTCGTCGATGGGGCTTTTCAGTTCCACCACCGCCAGCGGCAGCCCGTTAATAAAGCAGATGATATCCGGGCGACGAGGTTGTTTCGTTCCGCTGATGGTCATCTGATTGACGACCATAAAGCGGTTGTTTTGCGGCTGGTTAAAGTCCACTAGCAGGGCGTGGTCGTGGATAAGTTCTTCGTCGCGACGGTACTGTACCGGAACCCCTTCCAGCAACCAGTGATGGAAGGCTTTGTTACTGGCAATCAGGTCTGGGCTTTCAGCGCGAGTTATACGTGAGATAACCTGTTCGAAGATGTCAGCGGGCAGATGCGGATTGATTTTTTGCAGGCAGGAGATTAATAGGGGGGTAAGGAAAACATCATGGTAGTTGGCGCGCTGCGGATTATTGCCATCAGGGGCAATATCCCGTCCGCAATGAATTTCCCAGCCTTGTTCGGCAAACCAATCTAGGCAGAGTTTTTCTAATTCTGTCTCATTCATTTACTCACCCCATCGACTAGTTTTTCTAATAAGGCCTCAAGGCATTCGTCATGTTCACCAGTATACCAAATCGGATATATGTTGGCTCGACGAAGCTCATTTTGTCGTTTAATTCTTGTATTATTGTCATTTAGCTGTAAGAAAGCATAGTGCCTTGGTATGTTTTCATGCCCCTTGCGGTTAGCTATGCTCTGCAAACATTTAATTGTTCTATCTACGGTTAAACTACAGCCTACAAATAATAAAGAATTCTGGCTGATGCATTCTATTACTTTCTCAAGTTCTTTGCTGTCGCTATAGTGGCGATCATATTCTTTCTTTGTCAGTACTCGACTCTTTGATATATTCGCCTTCCCATGAAGTTTTAGCAACACAGTTTTCCCTTCACCTAAAAATCGAGGTAGCATTTCTGCTTCAGGGCCAAGAAGTATTTCGTTGAAACTAATACCACCGTATTCATAGCAACGTTCTATCACGTTATCAAAATTCGTTGTGATAACAGTTGATTGAAATATGGATGGGAATTTTTGAATAACACCATAAATTTCTTTTTCTACGCCAAATTTATTTTCCACTTGTTCGAGAAAACCTCCCTCTGGTAAGTTATCCTCTAACAATTGGGCTGCTTTCTCGTACTCCCCTCTGTTTATTAAGTCATCCATTACTGATTTTTCTATATTCGTTTCATTGAGCATTTTGTATAGAAATGGCGTCCATGCTGGGTATTCACTTTGAATTGATAATCCTGCACCAACAAAAGGAGTTAACATTCCTTTTGAGTGTATTTCTTTTATTTTAAGGAAGCGATCAGATAAATCATATTCGGCCAATATATCATTGGCTTTTTTTAGATTATCAGATTTCCGTTGGCTACACCATTCGAGATATGCCTCTGCATATCCTGATTGATCTAATGTTGTTAATATTTCATCTCTGTAAAACTCAGAGCCGGCGATATTTACAACACCCTCCTCGTTCAGGTATTCTCTAAAGAGTTTATCTAAATAATCCATTATAGATTCTCCTGCGAGGATAATTCACCTGAAAGTAATTTAGGAAGAATTTTATTCCTTATGGCCACGATCGTTTCATTCGTTTTTTTATTGGCGTTAATGCTGTTTCTGAATGTTGAGATGTATTTAGAGTAACATTCAATAATGCATTTTTTAGGTTTTATGACATTAAGCCTATAAACATTCTCCCTATTTAGACCCGGAACGGCTGCATCTGTATTCATGTTAGAGAGATTCAATGTCTGTAGTAAGTAATACAAGTACTGTATGGATGTGTCTTTTTTATTTATAACGTAATAAACAGTATCGATTGGAAAGAAATTACCATCTTCCCAATAAATAGTACCGATAGAACCTTTTCTGCCAATAATGATGCCCGGGCCTGTAACAAGATAATCATTATGAAAACCAGTTTTGCCGCCAGAACCATAAACTGGATATAAACCATCTATTCGTTCAGTTTTCTTTAAGGCTTTGCCATATTTCAAAATTGCAATATCAGAAAGACGAACGGATTCCCACCCTTCTGGAATTTCTCCTACTTCACTTTCTACTAATGTATTTGGAAATAAATTTGCCGTGGCTCGTAACTCCTCATACTTTTTCGGGTGCTCACATTTATAGATATCTAATGAGCGAATGTTTTTTCCTGATATTGCTGACATAGCAGCGAGTGTAGCATCTTCTTGAGAGCCCCCCGTATTTAGAACTGCTATTTTGGCCTTGACAGGTTCAAAATCAACAAACCAGCTTTTAAAAAGAGATTGAGCCATTTGTTCTAGCGTTTGATTTATTTGATTATTTATACATATTTTCTTATCAAGAGGTTCAAGCTGATCTGCTATCCATTTTTGCGTATTCAGACTTGGTTTACATATAATCAAATTCTCAATGTTAGTTTTGGTTAATGCGTTTCGGGTTGCTCCCGCACTTGCAATGGTCAAAAGTAATTTCTGCTGTGCTGGTGAGGATAAAAAATATTTTAGAAATCTAGGGTCAAACTCCTCCTGATTTGGCCTTATAATTGATACGTGTTGGTTTACCCTTGCAGGTAAATACTCATTAGGTGCAAGACAAACCCGAGCTACGGAGTCTCCAGTGATATTGATCAACACATCACCTGATTGTACTTCTACATTGCTTAGTTTATCCGCAGCCGAATCTGTAATATAAGCTAAGCCTTCTGCTCTAAAACCATCATTATATATATTCTGACTGCGAATCAACGAAATATTTCCTGATTCGATATAAACATTTTTCCCGCCTTTTGGGGTCGCGCCGCTGCCAATTTTTAAACAGAAACTACCAAGTCGAACGAAAGGCCAGTTAGAATTCATAACCTAGTACTCCCAGATTTTCTTTAATCTGTTTTTCCAGCTCAGCACTTTTCATCAATTGTGTTTTAAGCTGCATTGTCAAACTTACCATTTTCTCAGCGAATGGCTCTTTATCTTCATCGCTTTCAATAAAACCGACATAACGACCAGGGGTCAAAATAAAATCATTTTTTTCTATATCATCTAATGTTGCAGAGAAGCAAAAACCAAGCTCATCTTTATAATTTTTATCAGTCTGCCAAGAGTGAAAGGTTGAAGCTATTTTATTAATATCCTGCGGTGAAAAATCTCGCAGAGCGCGATCCTTCATAAAACCAATCTGGCGAGCGTCAATAAATAACACTTCCCCCTTCCGGTGCGCTTTACCGTTACTACCGGATTTATCTTTGGTCAGCAGCCATATACAGGCTGGAATTTGGGTGTTAGTAAACAATTGCCCTGGTAGCGCCACCATGCACTCTACCAGATCAGCTTCGATAATCGCCCGGCGGATTTCACCTTCATTGTTAGTATTGGAACTCATCGATCCGTTTGCCAACAATAGCGCCATTGAGCCTTTTGGAGCTAAATGGTGGATCATGTGCTGCATCCAAGCGAAGTTGGCGTTACTCTGCGGCGGTGTACCATACTTCCAGCGAGCATCATCTTCCAACGTTGTACTCCACCATTCTTTCATATTGAATGGTGGGTTCGCCATAACGAAATCGGCGCGTAGATCCGGGTGTTGATCATTCAGAAACGTATCGGCATTTTGTTTACCGAAGTTAAAATCGATACCGCGAATCACCATGTTCATCGCAGCCAGACGCCAGGTGGTAGGATTAGATTCCTGCCCATAAACGGAGATATTTCGCTTTTGCTCGGCAACGTTGTAATGCTTTTCATCAGCGTGCGCTTCGATAAAGCGATCGCTGGAAACGAAGAAACCGCCGGATCCCATCGCCGGGTCATAAACACGACCATTGTACGGCTGGAGCATTTCAACAATCAGCGTAACGATGCTTTTTGGCGTGTAGTACTGTCCACCCTGTTTACCTTCCGCAAGTGCGAACTGACCAAGGAAGTATTCATAAACATGCCCGAGGATATCTTTGCTCTTCAAATTGAGCTTCACGCCATTGTATTTAGGCTCGCTGAAACTGGTATCGGAGAAGACGTTAATCAGGCTGATTAACAGGTCATTGCCAAGCTGATAGTGCCCGATACGATTAAGGATGTTTTTCAGCTTCGGGTTGCTGTTTTCGATAGTGTCCAGAGCGATATCAATCAGCTTCGATACTGACGTCATGGCAATATCTTTGCCACTATCGTCTTTCCCCAGAACCGTCCCTACAGGCAGAGCTGCGTTGGTTTTTAGCGTTTCCCAGCGAGCCAATTTTGGAACCCAGAAAACGTTTTTTTCAGTGTAGTAATCCTTAACTTCGAGCTCTTCTGAGATCGCATGCTGGTACGCATCTTCAGTGTCGTAATCGTCACGAGAGATCGCATAAATGTTGTCTGGGTTGACGTTATCTTCAAACAGCCCTTTCAGTTCCTTCTGACGGGCATCAAAAGCATCTGAAACATACTTCAGAAAGATAAGCCCCAGTACAACATGTTTGTAGTTTGCCGCATCCATATTGGCGCGTAGCTTGTCTGCGGCTTTCCAGAACTTAGTATCCAGATCGTTCAGAAATTGCTGTTCAGCGTTGTCCATTAAAACCTCAAAAAAAAATTATCTCTACCTGGTTCGGTATCCAGGTTGGGTAAAATCAGGGTAATTGCCAAGGATCATACCCTGACGTCAGACTGATACCAAGATGAAGGGCCAGATTCCGCATCAATAACTTGTGGTAAAAGGTAGTTACTCTTTTACACTTATGGCGCAAAATGACGGTATTTCTTGTTGTCTACAGGAGTATTTTACGCCCTATGACCACTCTCGTTTTTTCCTATTCTCATGCAGATGAAGCACTACTCAATGAGCTTCAGAAGCACCTGTCCCCTCTGAAGCGGATGGGTAAAATTACCACATGGCACGATCGCCGTATCGTTCCAGGCCAAGAGTTTGAGCGCCAGATTGATCTGTACTTTTCCCAGGCAGACATCATCTTGCTACTGATCAGTAGTGATTTCATCAATTCTGATTACTGCTATCAGGTTGAAATGGCTAATGCGCTTGAGCGGCACAACCGGGGTGATGCGGTGGTCATTCCGGTAATCTTAAGAGATTGTGCCTGGCATCAGTTGCCGTTCGGCAGCATTATGGCGGCGACAATTGATGGTAAGCCGATTACCCGATTTTCCAGCCATGATGAAGGCTATGTTCAGGTCGTCGATGCTGTCTCCCGAGCCATTGCCAATTTGGAAGCGAAAAAGCCGCAGCAGAGTTTGCACGCTGCAGCTCCGGTGAATCCGATGCTTCAGGTAGCAGATACCGTTTTTACACCGCGTTCAAGCAATCTTTCTCTACCCAAGAGCTTTACCGACCTGGATAAAGATCGCGCCCTCCACGAGGGTTTTGAGTATGTCGCTCGTTATTTTGAAAACTCACTGGATGAACTTAAAAAACGTCATGCTGGGTTAGACGTTGATTTCCAGCGAATTGATGCGAATTCATTCACTTGCTCAGTGTATATCAATGGTAGCAAGGTTGGTCAATGTGGCATCTGGCGTGGCAATCAACATCATGGAATGGGGGATATCTGTTATAGCCAAGGTAACGTTGTTCGAAACAGCATTAACGAAAGCCTGAGCCTTGCTGATAATGGTCAATCTCTCGGTTTCCGTGCTCTGATGGGCGGATTTAACAGCGGTAACTCACGAGAAGAGCTGCTGACGAACGAAGGGATGTCAGAACATCTCTGGGGAATGTTCTTCGGAGTAATTAAGCAACGTATGTCTCGATGATTAATTGCCCCAGAATCGTTTACTTAGCCCAATTTGAATGAAGCCGAGCCGGTACTGACAAATTACGATAAGGATATAGAAATGGTACAACTTAACCTTGCCAAGGTGCTGTTACTTGGAGACGAAAGCAATGGATATGTCCGTTACGAAATATTTTCAAAAGAAGGAGAGCGACCAGACTATCCAGAAAAAATTATGGTTTATCGCGAGAAGGTATTGGAGGTGAACGTTGATAAGTATTGGGCTAAAACGGATGAAATCATCAGTCTGGATCATCTCGGATTCCAGGAAGGGGGATTTCAAATGGCAATTACTTACCAGATGCGTCCTGCGCGGGATATGTTTTCAGCTATAGATGAATGCAGAAAGCATTATAGTAATTCCCAGTGACCGGACGATTATAGAACAGACTAATTCAGCAAAGTTGATCTCAGTTCTACTTCAGTTCTGAATATTTGGCGTAGTAGGCCGGGCAGCGACTGATCCTTAATAATTAGTGCCAGATTGCGTACAGTGCCGATTGTCTCTGTTAAGCATTGAGATAGATATAGTGCAGACGATTAATCAGCTGCATTTCACTGATGTCTGGCTTCGCATAAGGACAATCATGCAACGTATAGCCACAGAGAAGACAGATATAACTGTCGTTAGGCGCGCCCCGTGTGGTTAATAGCCTCGGAACATAATCGGACTCCTGTTGGCAGGCGTAAGCCGTCCCTGAAGGGCAGGCAGACGCCATGCTGTTATATAGATTAAAAGGATTGAGAAGGGTATCGCGGTGCGGTTGTCACACTATGAAGTTGTTGCGTAAATAATTCGCCATCAGCAAAAACAGTGTATGGAATCTCAGCCCTGACTACAGCCGAATGAGCGTTCAGCACTGCTATAGCGTTTAGTTCGATGCTTTGCCATGTAGCTCAGACGGAAAGTCAGTGCATTTAGTTTGTCCATAAACTCCGGTTTATTGAGCTCCAGGAAAGCTAGAGGGTTATCAACAAAGTGCACCAGCGTCAGATACTCAGGCCAGTCACGCTTCTTCATTGCACTTAGCCATGCGTTTTGAACAAGAGAGGCCAGACCTTTCCCCTGTTCGTCGTAGCTTCCCAGAGCATTGAACGTGTCTGTATTGACGAAGAGGGCCATGTGATAATGCTTCTTGCCGCCCAGTTCTGGTTGCTCCAGCACCCAGACGTAGCGAACTGAAGAGCGATGGCAGCGTTTACCTTCCCTGGCTTTTCTTTGTCGGTAAGCGACTATCTGAGCTTTCAGTGAGTCGATAAAGCGGGACATTAGTCCCGGGCTTAAGTCAGCATCACTGACAATGCTGTCACCCACATCTCCGGCTTCCGGTAAGTGTAAATCCACCCTGATAACCGTGGTTTGTGGATGGTCCTGCAGTGCGTTACACAGTACCCCTTCGATACGCTGTAGATATTTCTCGTTGAAAGGTTCATGGCGTTGGTCCACTACCATTGGATGGATGATGTCATCGAACAAAAACATAATGGATTCCTCCACCTATCGGGAAACAGCAGGCATAGAGGTGCCTTCCTGAAACACAGACAGGCATAGTGATTGGGAGATTCAGGAATTAACGCTGACGGGGATACTGGTCAGGCGTTGCTTGTGGCTTAGCATACGGCTTTGGTTGCTACAGCCTTATGTTTTGCAGAGGTTTACTTAAGTATCTGTATTATATTACTATTGACAGATTGTTAGGGCCTCACCCCACAGGTAAATATTACCTATCCGACATTAATTTCGCTGAGCGGAACCTTTTGGGGCAAGGCTTAACTTATTGTGTCAATGACAATAATTACTCCGAAGTTAGCAGTTCCATAAAATATATATTTGCCCCGGAATGGTTATGTATCCGTCGCATCTCGAGCGGCTCAAATCAGCGGATCGAGTACTGTACGATAGGCAAAACAGATGTACTCATCCATCTTACTGGTAAGCATGTGGTTCTCAGCCTGACGGTCATTGACCCAGCTATTTACCTCCTCGCTTGTTTTGAATTTTAAACTTTCAACCCAATCAGCAAGACAATTCCCCAACATCAAATCGTACCAGCACAGCCAGACAAGCTTGAGACGAAGCTCAGTCCCTCTAAACTGCTGAAACAGACTGGTGAGCTTATTTGCCAGTGAACGCTGTTTTAAACGGACACATTCGGAAAGCAGAACGCCTTCAAGCATGGGATGGTGAGCCAACAGGTGTTCCTGCGTTAATAAGCTTACGCACAGGTCATCATCTATCGATAATGATGCCGCCGCTGCCTTTCCGTAAATAATCCGGTGTAACCAGTGAGGCACAATAGCAATAACAGCTTTTTCCCCAGGGAATTTAAGACAGCCAACCGTCAGGATATGGTAGTAATATATGTTTTGATGGCACATACCCTGCCTGACAGTCAGCTTCGTAAAATCTGTCAACCAAGTCTGGTAACATTTATGAAGTTCTTCGTAACGAGATTTATAGTCTTTCATGGTTTATATTCCTTCTGGTTTCAATTACAGGCAGCAGAAAGCCTCCGGGGAGCCGGATAATTATCTTCGTACTGCAGCTTTAGTTCGGATTGAGGTTATTTACGGGATTGGTTAATACGTTCTTGGAGCCAGACTTCAACTTCGCTTTTTAGCCAGCGGGAGCTACGACCCATTTTTATTGGTTTTGGGAAAGCATCATCTTTAATTAGCTTATAGAACCACTTGTCTGTTAAACCAGTCAGACTGGTGATATATGCCATATTGACAAACTGGTCTTCTAAAAGAGAAAGATGGGTGTTCATTATTCGATTCTCCGGTTAAGAAAGGTAAGCCGGACTCGTGATGTTTGATAACGACCACGTGCTTCGGCATACCAACCCGGTAATCTGTAAAAAAGTTGAAGGCCATTGACCTCTATGTCACTACCGGCCTAGAGGAAAACTGAGTCCCTAAGTGCTGCATCATAACGAACCGCCAGTTATCAGCTACTGAGTTCTCTGAATGCTACTCCATACCAATTTCTTGGCTGCCATTGAGCACTGCACTAAGAGAAATTTTTTCATTGCATGTCAAAGGTCGTTTACTGCGGGAGTGAATAAAGCATCCACTTCTTTCCTTGGCAGTTTCTGAGCAGTCAATCGAGTTAATGGTAGAAGGACGTGCCTGCTGAATTTGGCTACGATTTTTGTGCAGAACACCATGGGGTAGGTTTCTTCGTGGGTTGTAAGTAGAATACTGTATTCTTGATGCGGAAAAGGCTAGGTGTCATGCCTAACTTATTGATATTTTTATCTCAACCGAAATTGAGCACTACACTTTTACTACGTTATTGCACGGTTTTTATATCATTCTTCCCTTCAGAAAAAGTATGGTTTACATCTGAATTGTCTTCTTTTACTCTTGAGTGAAATGATGGAAAACAACCATTCTAGGGCAGGAGAGGTATCGTGGAGGGGTATGAATTCGATGAACGGGAAATGCGAAAAAAGAGACTGCGACAGGCAAGTCGCCTAAAGTGGTTGAGGAAAAACCCAAGGGCGATGCATTTCTTTCTCTTTCGTTTACTAGCGAACAAAACCGTAGCACTCGCCAGTATGAACATCCGAACAAAGCTCGATATGCCACAGTTTCATGTCCATGCCCCCGATGTGGTCATGTCCCCTCAAAATACGGGAAAAATAAATAATAAAGGCGAGATAAACTTCCAGGATTTAGACATAAATCTGCAGGACTTGGATCTGAATTTTCCCCCACCAAAATGTGAACAAGCTAATGGATTAGACTTCTCTAGGGTAACGAATACGGATGTTATCCCAGATGTAATGGAAAAAATAATCGATGTCATTTTGAATATGCACCAATCGACGAGGGAAGCAGACCAGGCTATCACGGAAGTCATGAGGGCTTGGGCTAATGCCAGCAATCAGTTCCCTAGAGCATTTTCATGGCTGGATAAGAATAATGAAGAGCAATGTTTATGGGTTTGGGAGCAAATGAGGAAGAAATATATTTCTATCGATACCAAACCTATTTCCTGTGAGCAACGCTACCATTTTATTATTGCTATCTTTGATAACTGGAAAGGGTGGAGTGACGAGCAACTAGGTTATCTGAAAGAAAATAAAAGAAGAAAGGATGGGAAATTCATTTCTTATGGATTGGGTGGTACAAGTACTTTAAGCCACAAAGAAATATTGCTCGAAGAACTGAGTAAAGCTTGGGAACAAAAATCCCGTAGGAAAAAGATAAAAGATACGCATCCCTCTTTGAAATTGAACAAATTATACCAAAAAAGGCTGGGCCATATTGCTGAAAGTAAAAGCATGACGCTAGATGAGACACTCAAATTTCTTATCGACAATGAGTTATCACGCTTGAGCATGTTGAAACCTGTATAGTGTAAAATCAGATGTGATGTAGGACACTTGTTTGCACATCATTCCAAATAATTTCAGACAGATATTATCGCAGTGAATCACCTCCGACGCCTTCCTGGCTCGGGGGTTTTGTTTTTTCTGTCTGAGGTAGTTTAATGAAAAAATCAGAAGTGCTAATGGCCATTGAAAAGCCACTAGCGTCACTCCCCCATGCCATTGGCAGACATATTCTTGACCATGTTCAAAAACTCACTCACTACGAACCAGTCATCGGGATCATGGGCAAAACAGGCGCGGGAAAATCATCTCTCTGTAATGCGCTTTTCCAGGGTGAGGTTACGCCCATCAGTGATGTCCACGCCTGCACCCGTGACGTACTGCGATTGCGTCTGAGCAGTGGTGACCATAGCCTGATACTAATAGACCTACCCGGAGTAGGCGAGAGCGAGCAACGGGATAAAGAATATGAATCTCTATATCGCAATATTCTCCCTGAGTTGGATCTCATCCTGTGGGTTATCAAAGCCGATGATCGAGCCTTCTCTGTGGATGAACGCTTCTACCGGCGAGTGATGACTGGCTACCAGCAACTGTTTCTGTTTGTCGTTAACCAGGCTGACAAAATCGAGCCATGCAATGAATGGTTTGTCACCAGCAATGCACCATCCCCGCATCAGTTGGTGAATATCGAGGCCAGACTGGCGTCTATTCGCCAGTTATTCTCACCACACCATCCGGTGTGCGCTGTCTCAGCGAGAACAGAATGGAATCTCCCATCAATGATAGAAACGATGATGTGCTGCCTGCCAGACCGAGCCACCAGCCCATTGGCGACACAACTGCATGGGAGGTTATGCAGTGAGCCGGTAAAAAAGCAGGCTCGTGAGGGCTTTGGTAATGCGGTCGGGGAGGTATTTGATTCTGCGGAAGCGGCATCATTTATTCCCGCGCCACTGAAAGCAGTTATTCGCACTGTCCGCGATGCCGTAGTATCCGCTGCTCGCGCCGTTTGGGACTGGATTTTCTTCTGACTTGGCTTACCTGCCATTATCTTCGGGACATACCCTGTCCGTTCTGATGTTTTATAATCTGCTGAATTTCGACAGTTTTCCCTTTACGCCCCGTCACGGTTGATTTTGGCAACTGTAAAAAATACGTCTTCTGGTGTCCATTCCCTGTCCCTCCCCCTCGTTAGAATAATCGTTTTATTTTCAGCTAATTATATCACTGGAGAACCTGCCTCATGGTTCAGGTTGAACGTCGTCATGACCGGCTTGCCGTCCGACTATCGTTAATTATCAGCCGCCTGGTAGCTGGAGAAACACTGGATTTACGAGCGCTGGCAACTGAATTTGGTGTGTCGGTTCGAACTCTACGCCGGGACTTTCGGGAACGTCTGATGTACCTGGATCTGGAGTATCGCAAAGGCCGATGCCGCTTGCTATCCGGTAGCCGCCAGAGAGAGTTAGCGGTGATGAAATTTGCCCGTCAGTCAGGCGTTGAAGCTCTGTTTCCTGATATGGATAACCATCTGGTCAGTTCACTGTTGAGCGGATCAGGAGAGTCTCCTTGCCTTATCTGGCAGGGAACAGCCCAGGTTTCATCCCCAGAATCAGGCGTATTCACTCGGTTGGTGAGCGCGGTATCAGAACATCGAAAGGTGACGCTGCTCGGTAACGGTTACCGCTGTGCAGGCCTCGCTCCCTATCGGCTGGTTCTGCGTGACGGCGAGTGGTATCTGACAGGCGAGCATCAGACCCGGATAGCAGTATTTCCCTTGACGGATATTCGTGCAGTCACGCTCCACAACGGCAGCTTCGCTCCTGATATAGCGATGCGCGATATCCTCTCTCACCCGGATCTTCTTCAGGCTTTACCCCACTTTCGCTTTTTCCATTCATTGCTTGTCGCAACTGACGGCGGGCTTATACCTCAGAAGGAATAACCACGATGAAATTACTTACCACTACATTGCTGGCTACCAGCATTTGTCTAAGTGCAGTTTTTCCGGCTGACGCTGGCAATATCGTCGGTTCTGTCAAAGCCTGGGAGTACATGCAGGCTGACGGCTGGAAATCAGCTGATGGCATGGATGACAATACGCTGCACAATATGCTCTACCAGGCCAATGTTATTGATAACTACCCGTGGACGAAGCAGTTTTTGCTACGTACCCGTGGTGGTGGTGCAATTTTCCTGGCCGATAAGAAAACCCACACTATTCGTCAACTAAAACTGAATCCTGTCGGTGAAACCTACAACGATATTGAAACGGTTTATCAGGGAGATGATAAAGGAGAAGGCTGCTACTTTGCCGTTATTGATAACCAAGCTTCGGTACGTGATAAGGCTATCGATGCTCTTATATACCCCGATTGGTCTGCACCCCAAGATACGGATGCTGTTCTTAAGGCTAAGATTGCAAAAGTCAGACAACAGATAGCCCCAAAAGTCATTATGGTGATGCCAGATAATTGTGTTAATAAACAACAGCAAGCCACATTGGCGGCTAAGCGCTCGGACGAGGATCGGAAACTACAGCAATGGGTCGCACAGCAAAGCTTAGCGGAATTGTGTCGTCGCACAGGCAACTGCTGAACACTTCCCAAAAGCCACGTCCCAAATGCCACTAAAGGAAAAGAACGATGGAAAAGGATTGTCAGAAAGATATAGATATACCTTCTTTCACGATAGTAAGGGTATGGGCAAAACCTACTTACAGCAAAATCATGCCACTCTTCAGCCGATTTGCTAAAACCTTACCTGCCATTGTCGTTTTAATGCTGTGCCATCCGTCATCCGCTTACGCAGATGAACAACGCTATATCAGTATCCGCAACACCGATACCGTGTGGACTCCCGGTAATATCTGTGTGTATCAGTTCCGTCTGGATAATGGTGGAAGCGGTGTGGGGTTTGGCCAGCTGTCTGTTTCGCTGGGGCTGAAAGACAAGGCGGGCAACACGCTGGCGACGGGAACAATGGACGTTGCCCCCTTTGGCGACAGTGATGCTACTCGTTCTCAGGAAGCTTTTCTTGAACATGAATGTGTCGAAAACGTCAGCGCTGTTGAAATCATGAAGGCGACCGAAGAGCGCAACGGCCATCAGGCTAGGCTGCCACTGTCCGTTTTCGATCCACAGTATTATCAGCCACTGTCAGTATCGGTTGCTATGAATAAGGCATCATAACTGGCTTAGCCTTAAATCTGCCAGACCTCAGACTCACAACAACATCAGGCCATGCCTCCTTCGGGAAGCATGGCCTTTTCGTTTTTCATCTCCCAAAAAGGAATTAATCATGATCCGATTAGCCAGCCGCTTTGGTGCGGTTAATGTTGTACGCCGCGACCGCCCATTAACTCACGACGAACTGGCACATTACGTGCCCAGCGTCTTTGGTGAAGAAAAGCATGAGTCCCGCAGCGACCGATACACTTATATCCCGACAATAACCCTGCTCGATAATCTGCAACGTGAAGGTTTCCAGCCTTTCTTTGCCTGCCAGACTCGAGTGCGCGACCAAAGCAAGCGCGAACACACCAAACACATGCTGCGTCTTCGTCGTGAGGGCCAAATCACTGGCAAGCAAGTTCCGGAAATTATTCTGCTCAACAGCCACGATGGTTCGAGCAGTTATCAGATGTTGCCGGGATTATTTCGTTCAGTCTGCCAGAATGGACTAATTTGCGGTGAGAGTTTTGGTGAGGTTCGTGTACCTCATAAAGGCAACGTGGTGGAGAAAGTCATTGAAGGGGCTTACGAAGTGCTGGGAATATTTGACCGTGTAGAAGAGAAACGCGATGCCATGCAGTCGCTAATGTTAACTCCGCCAGCACAGCAGGCGATGGCGAAAGCGGCATTAACCTATCGCTTTGGTGAAGAGCATCAGCCGGTGACGGATTCGCAAATCCTATCCCCGCGCCGCTGGCAGGATGAAAGTAACGACCTGTGGACCACTTATCAGCGCATTCAGGAAAACCTGATTAAAGGCGGTCTGTCTGGACGAACCACCAAAGGCAAACGTGCCCATACTCGTGCTGTAAAAGGCATCGACGGCGATGTGAAGCTTAACCGCGCCCTTTGGGTTATGGCCGAGAATATGCTGCAGCTTGCCTCATGAGCCTTTTTATTATCCCTTCCTTCAGGCCTTGCCAATAAACCGGCGAGGTTTTTTGTTTTAAGGAGCAATTATGCCTGTATTCAATTTGTCCCCTGTATTTCCTGCAAACGAGCAACGCGTCATTCGTCGGGCATTACGCCTGCTGGAGAAATATCAGCGTCAACCGAGTGAGTCATTTACCTCCACCAGCTTCACTAAGACCTGGCTGCAATTACAGATGGCTCATCAGGAGCGTGAAGTTTTTATCGTGATGTATCTCGACAATCAGCACAGCCTGCTGGGATGCGAAACACTGTTTACCGGCACACTTAGCCATACCGAAGTGCATCCCCGCGAAGTGGTTAAATTGGCTCTGAAACACAATGCCGCTGCGGTAATTCTGGCGCATAACCATCCGTCAGGTACGACAGAAGTCAGTCAGCAGGACAAACACATCACTCAGCGGATAGTGAAAGCGTTAGCACTGGTAGAAGTGCGAGTGCTGGATCATTTGGTTGTTGGGAATGAAGTCGTTTCTTTTGCTGAGCAGGGTTTGCTTTAAACGGAGGTTTTCATGTCAATCACACCACCTCATGAATGGGGTCTACAAAGCGATATCACCCCACGATTTGGCGCGAGATTAGTTCAGGAAGGCAACCGGCTGTATTACCTGGCTGACAGGGCTGGATTGACGGGGAGTTTTAGCCCCATGCACCTGCAGAAATTAGATCTGGCTTTCCCGCTGTTTGTAGAACAACTGGAAGATATGCTGCGTGCTGGCGAACTAAATCCTCATCAGCAACGTCAGGTGAAAATTCAACTTGCGAGTTTAACCTGTATAGCTGATCCCCGTGGTAGCTGCGGTTACGTTTACATCTCTATTTATCCCACACCGTAACACCTTCTCTCTTCTTTTCTCAGGATTCTACCCATGCACATTTCAACTGTACCGGCCAAGGTGCCGGTTTCGTCACGTCCGTCGCCCGTGCAGGTCTGGCGGCAACTTTTAACGTATCTGCTGGATCACCATTACGGCCTGACGCTTAACGACACACCATTCCATGACGACGCGGCCATCGAGGAGCATATCGATGCAGGAATCACGCTCGCCGATGCTGTTAATTTTCTGGTAGAACGTTATGAACTGGTACGCATCGACCGCCAAGGGTTTAGCTGGCAGGAACAGACTCCGTTCCTGACCGCGACTGATATTCTCCGAGCCAGGCGAGCTACCGGATTAATAAATACTTAAATTCTTCGAGCCTCATTCCTGATTTTGGCTTCTGAACTTCCCACCTTTTTTATTCATCGCATAATGCGCCTGCCATTCCCGGCAGGCGTGTTTGCTTTTATGGACGATTAACGATGCAAACAGAACCCGACGTGTTGACGGAACACAATGAACTCATTCTTTCGACCAGTATCGAGCGTGTTGTCACGGGCCGCGATACCGCACTAAAACGGATCGAACAACTCATTCAGCAGCTTGATGCCATTTCACGGCTGACCTCAGAAATTGGCGGTGGTACAGCGCAAGACTGGGCGATGAAGTCCGGGCACCGCTACGATAGCTGGCTGACTGAAAAGGCTGATAAAGCAATGCCTGCCGTCACCCGCAATATAGATCGCAGTATCTGGCGCGATTTGATGCTGAAGTCTGGCATGATGGCCTTGATGGATGCTCAGGCTCGCGACCAGTGGCATAAGAATCTGGAGGAGGGCGATCTTCCTGCGATCAGTGAGGCGAATATCCTAAGTACTTTTGAGCAGTTACATTTGAACAAAATGGATGTCTTTGAGCGCGGGATCATCAACGTGTTCAAAGGTCTGTCATGGGATTACAAAACCAATAGTCCCTGCTGCTTCGGTAAGAAGATCATCATTAACAATCTGGTGACGCATAACCGCTGGGGCTTTAGCCTTAACTGGGGTTGGCGACGGGATCAACTGGCGGATCTGGAGAGAATGCTGTTTCTACTGGATGGCAAACCCATCCCTGACAACCGTGGTGATATCTCTACCCGATTGATGGAGCATATTCGTGATAATCCGGCTAAGAATGTTTACGAAGATGAGTTATTCAGCATACGTTACTATCAAAAAGGTACGGCGCACTTGACCTTCAAGCATCTGGAGTTGATTAAACGTATGAACGATATCATAGCTAAACACTATCCGGGAATGCTGGCTGCAAGGTAAGTTAGTTGTCGTATGTTTGCTGTTAAAAGTGTCGTATGTTTGCTATGATGAAGAAACGAACAAAGGAGGATGACATGACCATAAAAGCTCGAATTCAGTCACGGCTGAAGCGCTCAAAGCGTTATGTTTTCACTCGTGACGATTTCAAAGATCTTGCTGGCTACGATCAAATAGGCAGAGCACTGCGTGAGCTAATGAAGGAAGGGCAGCTACTGAAAGTAGGCTATGGCGTCTACACCAAAGCGCGGCAAAATGCGATTACCGGTAAGCTGATGCCTGCTGCTCCCGGAGGTTCTGCTGCGGTAATGATTGAGGCGTTGGAACGTCTGAAAGTGGATTACCGTCTGGCAGGCGCAACAAGCGCCTATAATAGCGGTAAATCCACCCAGATCCCTGCGTTAGTGGAAATCAAAACCTCACCACGTTTTAAGAGAACATTGTCAGTAGGGAACAGCAAATTAAATGGATGATTTGACAAAGCTATTCCCGGACGTTGCTGATGCTCTGGGCATTGAATCAGTTGCAATTGTAGAGAAAGATCATTACATCGTTGAGTTATTGCGATTGCTCCAGCCTCTGTCCTTTGATACACATCAGCTGGTTTTTGCCGGTGGAACAGCATTGTCTAAAGCGGGTATATCTTTGAACAGGATGTCGGAGGACGTGGACATTAAGCTTGTTCCTGTCACCGACTTTTCCCTGCAATATTCCAGAAATCAACGTAAAAATATCCGTAAAGATATTATTAAGACCATCACCGAAACGATTTTAGCTTCAGGTATGTTTAGCATGGATGAGGAGTACCCAAAGGTTACTCGTGATGAAAACCGCTATAATGAAATTTCGGTGCGCTACCCGCAGGAATATGTACAAATTCCCTGTTTAAGGCCATTTATCAAACTGGAACTGATGGAAACGGATTTGCTTGAGGCTGCGGAAAATCGTGCTATTAGCTCACTGGTAATGGATCTAACAAAGAAGGGCGAAGTAGTGAGGGCTTTTCCCTGCGCAACTATCGGTAGCACGCAGGCTGAAAAACTGATCTCGATGATGCGCAGAACGGCTGCAAGCGTGCGTAATGTGGAGCGTGCAGTGGATGAGTCACTGGTGCGTCATATCTACGACAACTTTTGTATTATCAGAGAAAAAGGTGCTGACGTTCCTGTTTTGAAGCGCTTTGTGCAGGAATGTATTGAGCAGGATATCCAACGTTACGGTGCTCAGTATCCTGAATTCTGCGAGTCGCCTGTTGAAGAACTAAAAATGGGGTTGGAAGAACTGGCGAGCAACCCTGTTTATAAGGAACGCTATCTGCAGTTTGTTACACCAATGGTGTTCGGTGAAAGCCACGTTTCCTGGGAAGAGGCCTATGCCTGTTTTCGCATAACGGCATTGGATGTGATTGATGCATAGCGCCAGAGATACGCTCGATGGTGAGCATTTTCCAGGTAACTCTTGCCCCGATTCGAGTCCCAAAATCAATGATTTAATGTGTTGGTATCGATGTTGGTACATTAACTAAATATTATTTTTAATTGTTTTAAAATCAAAGGATTAATTATCATGTGCGAGTCCGGCCTTCGGCACCATTAGTACAGCGCGAACAAGAAGCCACCGAGAGGTGGTTTTTTTGTGCCTGAAATCCAGTCCCGCGAGTTTTCCCTATCTCACCCATACTTATCCATTAACAGATTGCCGCATCCGGTCATTGCCACTTTTGCAGGCACGTTCCGCAGCCCCTTGAACGCCCATTTCTATCCAAGAGATGCTGGACTAACCGGGAGTGATGATTATCATGTTATCGATACTACCGATTCAGAGAGCGTGCTATGCAACATATCATTGAAGGTTTCCTCAGCTTCCAGAAAGAGATTTTCCCACAGCGTAAGGAACTCTTCCGCAGCCTTGCCTCCAGCCAGAACCCTAAAGCGCTTTTTATTTCGTGTTCTGACAGCCGCCTGGTACCCGAGCTGGTGACTCAGCAAGATCCGGGGCAACTTTTCGTTATCCGTAACGCAGGCAATATCGTTCCTTCCTTTGGCCCGGAACCGGGCGGGGTGTCGGCGACCATCGAATATGCGGTGGTGGCTCTGGGCGTCACGGATATCGTGATTTGCGGCCACTCGAACTGTGGCGCTATGAAGGCGATAGCTTCTTGCCAGTGCCTTGACCCGATGCCTGCTGTGGCCCACTGGCTGCACTATGCTGATGCCGCCAAAGCGGTGGTAGAGAAGAAAACGTGGGATAACGAAATCGACAAGGTTAACGCTATGGTCGAAGAGAACGTTATCGCCCAGCTTAATAACATTAAGACTCACCCGTCCGTTGCCGTGGGTCTGCGCAACAACGGCCTGCGTCTGCACGGCTGGGTGTACGACATCGAAAGTGGCGAGATCCGCACGCTGGATAAAAATACGAAGAATTTCGTGTCACTGGCGGATAACCCCGCAGTTCACTTCGAATAAAGCGATGCTTGGCTTTGGCTATGACATTGAATCCACGCTCCGGTGTGGATTTTTTTACGGATAGAGTTAATTGGTTGAATGCAATTAATAATATGTATTAGTTCAGCATCGCCCCTGGACAGTTGCGACTCGGGGCATGCCACATCTGGCACTCGGCTTTGCGCTAAAAGCTGACATTAACGACGCGTCGATGTATTCATTTTTAGGATGCAGGCCAAGGTATTTATTGAAGCGCAAAGTGGTTACTGGGGAAAAAGTCATATAGAGTTCATAGGGTAGCTTGTATACAATGAGAGAATTCTTACTTTAGAGAACATGAAGTTATGAGTGGGATCACATTACGTAACGCGTTGGGTGTACTTGCAAAGTCATCTTCGTTTTCTGTTACAACGGTAACGCAACGACAGAAAGATGAGTTCGATCAGTTAAAAGAACAACTCTTTGTTGAACAAGATATCGAGACTGAATTGCTACGATATCTCGATGTTGCTAAACCCGGAGAGATAATCTTCCTGTGTGGTAGCAGTGGGGATGGAAAGTCAGAAATTTTAACGCGCTGTAAGTTGGTACCTCGCAACCAAGAGCGATTTACTTTCCATTTAGATGCAACACACAGTTTCGCCCCTCGTCAGTCTGCCATTGATGCATTGAACGATTTGTTTGATGGTCATAATCAACAAGCATGCCCTCTTCTGATTGGCATCAATACTGGCATGCTAGCTAATTTTGCCAGAGAAGGTGCTGAACGTCATCAGGTGATTCGTTCAACTATTGACTCATTTTTATCTGCAAAACAGGACGGAAATCGCCCCTACCAGCTGGCTAATTGTTCTTTTTTTGACTTTGAGCATTATCCAAAATTTCAGTTTGATGAAAATAAACAGTACTCATCATTTATTAAGTCATTATTAGTAAACTTAACTAAGGATGAAGATGATAACTTATTTCAGTTTGTTTTTAGAAACGAAGAGATAAAAAACCCAAATCTGACAGAGGTCGCAAATTTTAAATTACTTTGCATGCCTGGTGTACAGGATGTATTAATAACGCAACTCTTTAAAGCCCGATTAATTAAAGATCAGTTTGTAACGACCAGGGCGTTGCTGGACTTCATTCATCATCTCATCATGGGGCCGGGTTATCTTTTTGATAATCTTTTTACCGTTGCAGAAAATGATCTCATAAAAAAAATTTCTGATTTTGACCCTGCCAGATTACATACCTACGAACTGGATCAATTCATTTTGCGCTATGAGCTCGGATTAGTCGACTCCGAACTGGATGATTTTTTAGCCGCACTTGAGCCGTTACATATTAAATTTGACCGCCAATGCGTTAAGTCTGGTGATGCAGCTTCATTGATTAGGTTATTTTGGCTATTACAGCATGAGTCGTTGGGGAACGATTATCACCGGAAATTTTCAGCATTCTTTAATGAAACCCTTTTTGAACGTTACTCAGAAATCTGGCATATGCATAAAAATTATACTGCAAACCCAGAACAGAAAAAATTACTTAACCGATTCTATGCCTTCGAGCTCATTGCAGGGATTCAGCGCTATGCAAACCGAAACGCGCCGGAACTGAGCATGCAAAAAGAAGAATTTTTCTTGGGTGAATTTGGTGGAGTTAAACTCACCGCACCGGTAGAAGTGAAGCCTGACTGGGAAGCCATTCGCAATAAGCATACGGCTCATCCAACTGGCTTTGATATCTATTTAAAAGTTGGGCAAACCGCACTTCCTGCAGTACATATCGGGCTCAATCTTTTTGAACTTTTGCATAAACTGAATAACGGCTATCGCCCGAATAAATACGATAAGAATGCCATAGTACTGCTGGATGAACTTGTTGAATTAATAACGGAACAAGCTAAATCAACTAGCGATATTAAATTTTATGATGGTGGAGTACGGGTTTATCGCGCAAAGGCAGATGATGATATGATCACCATTAGCGGTATGGAGGGCTAGATAAATGTATCCTATCGCCACAGAGTTAAAAGTTGGAAACAATCAGCTAGATAGTTATTTACCAATACGTAATAAAAATAATGATATTAGCTGGCAATTTGTCACCGGGCTGGTACTTAGCTATGCCCTGAAGCGCAAAATTGAGGCATATGATCCCGATCAATTTCGTGATGACTGCAAAGTACACTTACAGGGACTGCTTGACGAACCAGCCTTCTGGACAGTCCTTGAGCGCATGTACTTTTCCAGTAAAGATATTTTTCGTGTTTCTCCGCTTTTTTTAATGTTTCATGCCCAGTTTTCAGGAGACAAAATAAGCACTGGTTCAGCGGCGGATAAACGATTAGGAACACTGTTTGCTAATTTAATGGGGGATTTTAAACTTCATTACCCAATCCGAGATAAACTTAATTTCATTGAGCAACAGATGTTGGATAAACTTAATGAGAAAATAAAATTACTGGGGAAAGGTCCATTTTCCGAAGAACAACCTTATCTTCCATACATGGTTAAGTGTTTTCAGTCTGACCTGGAGTTTCTTGCGGAACATCCGCAATACCTTTTACAGGAATTGACCAATACCCTGCGTTTATATGCTTTTAGTTGGTGTGCTCAATTGGCGCTTAATCTGGATAACTGGCAGGATGGCGAGCCGCAAAGTAAATCGTTATTTTTTATACTTGATAGCGAGAAAGCAAGCTCTGAGCGAGAAAAAGTGAAGCGTTATGGATATAAATTGTTCGCCAGCCAGAGTGAAAAACTATTCCCGGTACTTTCTGCATTAGAAGTTTTGCAATGGGGAAAAGCAGATAAAAAACGCCCTTTATGGCAGATTTATCAGGATGTGTTAAATGATTCAGACTCTGCTTTTAAGGTATTGAATGATCTTAATACCTATATACAAGCGTTTATCGGTGATCGTGGTCTCGCAGCCCGTGAGCAAGCTACAAATTTAGAAAGCGCTTTTAAGCAGTTAATTTCCGTTGCCCTTGAACAATTTCAGGGTAAAAAATCTGACCGTGCAACGGTAAACCGTAAATATATCAACGAACTGGAGAGCCAGATTTGCACTGATTTTATTCAGGTGCGTGGCCGGGCGGGAAAGGTGCTGGTATTGAATCAAGATCGCCTTTTGTTACTCACCAACCTCACAGTTGGAAAAAATGACAAACTCCGATTACATGAGCTGTTAAGCGGTTTTGAGCAGCGGGGCTTTTATCTGGATAACCAGTCAGCACAAACGCTGGTAGCGTTTTATGAGCGCATGGGAAATGTAGAACGAATGAGTGACAGTGGAGATGCCGTATATGTCCGTAAAACAGTATGAAACCTATTTAGCGGAAACGTTCATTGAATGGGTTAGCGGGATCATCAAGCCTGGTGAACGTTACCAGTTCAAATCTCCCGATCCTGATAATGCTGTAAAACTCTGGCAAGCTTTTGTTGATTTAGCGGATGAAACTCAGCTTGAGATTGCGCCAGGACAATATCTTTCTTGCCTCTCTTGTAATGGTGTTCAGCTTATTCCGGTACTGCATGGAGCGGCAGCACCGGCATTCACGGAAAACTATATTTCTCATCTTCGCGATAAGGTAGCTGGGCGCAGCGGAATTTTTGCTCACACGGCATTGTTGATTATTCACAACAGTATGCTTGATACCCTGATTAACAGCACGAAAGACGTGGCTGCACCTGATGCAATTTGGTACCCAAAAACCTTTAGCCGTCAGCTGGAAAAACTCATCACAACTGACAGCAATCGTTCAGAATTGTCCCGTTGTTTGTTGGATGATCAACTAGCGACAGTGCTGGATGAAGGAGCAACTGTGTTTGGTTTTTCGTCGCTGTATCGCCTGCTGGATGATGGGAATCTTGATTTTTCTGAACTTCATCTTTTTAAAGATGATGAATTACTTAACTTTGGCCAAAAACAGCTTCGTACCCGACTGAATGAGAACCGGAAATTATATCGTCAGATAGAAGACTGCGTTGAACGATACAGCGGGCAGCTCGATAATGTTCTGACGGAATTCAGTGCGAAATTCATTCATGAGCATTTCGTTGATAAAGATGATTGGCGTGACCTCGATTTCTCTGAATACAGGAAAGAGAAAGAACAAAACAGCGAACAAAAGCTCATTCTTGAGAATGTCTCTGTAGAAAATGGTGAGGTTTGGCAACGGGCGAAAAGTGCCAGTAAGGCAGGTAAACGCGACATCAGTTTGTTGGTTCAGGTTCAACCAGGACAGTCGAAAGTTGAGCTGGAGTTCAGTTTTCAGGGGAACGACCTTCAGGATAACCAGATAAAAATAGCTCATCACAGGCAGCTAAAGAAAGAGCAATTTTGGCGCACTAGCCGGGCCGGAGGTAAGACCTCTCGTATTATGGCATCGGTGCCTTATGACGGGAAACCTTGCTTCTTCAGCCTTGAGCTGACAAATCGCAATAATTCTGCGGAAGAGTACAAGTTCCGCCTCTTGCTGGTTGAGCAAGGTCAATTCTGGCTGAATGATATTCAACATTGCTACCGTGTTGAACCCGGCAAGGGGCAAATCACATTACAACTTGAAGATAACGAGCTTCGCATTGCAGAGTTGGGCAACTTGTCCTGCGTGTTGGATGGCGAGAGCGAGGATATCGACTGCCAACAGTATGCTTTGGTTAATTTTGATATGTTGGCGAATCAGAGCGACCTGGTTCAGTTTACGCTCGTTTCTGGCGATTCTCACCTGTCGTTTAATATCGAGGGGCCAGGTGCAGAAGAAGGTTTAACGCTACCGTTGCTGTTCGACCAGAGTCGTTTCAATAAGCTCTTCAAAGAAGAGGGTAATGCGACTTACAATCGACTGAAAGGGCGTATTATTCTCGATAATACTGAGCACAAAGTTGTCGGAGTACGCCAGCAGTTGCTGATATTGGAAGCCTCGTTAATTGATCAGCGTCTACTTGGTATAGGAAGTGACGATAGCGTCTTTTCGCTGGATGAAATTCTTACCAGCTATCCGGAGCTTTACAACGCCTACGACCAGCTATTTGTTTACAATCAGTGCCGCAGCACTCTACCTAGCCTGGTGGCGTGGTCATCTGAATACCGAACATTGGTTAGCCACGTTATTTGTACGTTTGAACAGGCATTACAGCAAATTAGCCTGAGCAGAGCGCTGACAGCTCAAGAAAAACGTCTACTGCATCTGGGGGGTTGTCGTGTTGACTCTCGTGAGCGTTTATCCCCACTGCATCCCTTAGTGCTGGCCTATCATTTACAGCTGGCGGAAACTATCGTTTCGGAGCTGGAACAACACGCTTCTGTTTCGTTTGCCACACTGCCGCCTATCACTCTCGATCGTCTCGTTGTGTCGGGCTTAATGCCGTTTGTTTACCATAGCGAACATGAATACGCTCAATTGCAACCGGTGGAAGAAAACCGTTTCTGGATTGATGTTGTTCCCCAGCGTCAGGTAAGTCATGAATACGTTAAGCGCTTAGTAAAAGATAAACTCAATGAATTCACTGATGCTTACGCTCGACTCTTCCAAAGTGCTGGAAACAATGCACTAATTATTAATGCCATTAATCAGGGGAATGCCAAAGAGCTGTTTTTAGGGTTGGTGGAATATTTTAAGCAGGAAAAAGAACAAGCTATTTCAGTGCATGTAAACTGCTACGACGAACATTTATTGCCTAATATGTTCGATCATTTTGCCGAAAGTGGCAGCTATGAGCAGCTTAAAAACGACCTCGATCTGAACAGCGGTGTATGGCGGGCGGAAGCTGATATGCTGATTGATCTGTTGCGTAGCCGCTTAACATTCAGCAAATTCGTCCTACCGTCTGAAAGTGAAAACCTGGTTTATGCACATTTGGCCTTTTTCACTAATACGGCCCCGGTAGATTGCCGCCAAATTCGCATTGAAGATGCATCTAGCGGTGTATTGTGCCATGGTCTGATTGCTGGAGAAGGTGCGGAAACTCAGGGGGATGCATACTTTACCGCATTTGGCTTACGTGGTGTTGATACCGAACCTTATTGTGCTTTACGTCTCGCCCATTTAATTGGTTGTTTATGGCAACCTGCTCGTCAGAGTAATAGCCAATACCACGGACAGGGGATCGGGCTGGCCGTAAGTGGCAGCTTCAAGCAATTGCTCAATTACTCGTATAACAGCGCGCTCTGGACCACCATTATCGACCCTAAAGTCACGCTCGACTTTTTTACCAACCAGAAAGATGTGGTGCTCATCCACTATTCCGATCAATACACCAGTTGCGCAGGCTATGACGCCGTAACAGTGACGAAGCAGGTTGATCTATTCCTGCGCCTACTCAAGACCGAAAATCAGTCAGATCAACGTGCTGTTGACAGCCAGCGCCTGCTTGCTGAATTTAATGCCTTTAATGGAGAGTGGCTGCTGAAAATGTTGCGCTCCAGTGAAAAAGAACGCAAAGAGAAGCATGGCATTATTGGCGCATACAAATTTGTGCAGTCTATGCTGGATAAATCTGATATCTGCTGGATCCCGCTATCAGTGGCAGAAATGATCCGCGTGTCAGGTAACGTCGGCTTGAAAATGAAAGAGAGTGACTTATCCCGGAACCTACAAGGTTATCGTAAAGGCGCTATCTCCGATGATGTCCTCTTTGTAGGTTTCAAAGACAATAGCCTCTATTTACTGCCGCTGGAAGTCAAAACCGGTGCACGGCCTGATTACAACTATGCAGGCCAGCAGGCTAGTGAACTGAAACGCTACTTGCAGCAGGATATTCTTGAGCCACAAACATTGGCTTCTCAGCTATACCGTGCACTCTTTATTCGTCAGGTTCTAATGCAAGTTGAGAAATTACGTCTTTACGGAGTACTGGACAGCGATAAGCTATCTCCTTTACTTGAACGACGCGAATGGTGGTTAACGGGTGACTATCAGTTGGGAGAGTTGGATGACTACGCTGATGGCTTCGTTGTAGCGCACGTTGACAGCGCAACTTGCTTCGAGCTCTCTTACAAAGAAACAGCAGATAATATCTTACAGATTGAAATTCCTTATTCGCTGCTGCCATCGTTGATTACGTCTAAGGGAGATCAATCCCCGTTAGCTGAAAGATATCGGGTGCCGGAAAAATATCTGCTTAAGCCAGGATGTCAGACAATATTACCAACTTCAGATTCGGTAGTTGAAGTGGCTTCTTCAGAAGTTCCCATAACTGCTTTAGATTCGCAATTAACGCAAACAGTCGAGCCAATGGCGGCTCCTGAAATCAGTGATACACCTTTAAAGATCTTGTTCGGTCATGATGCCGTAAGACAAAACCCGCTTTACTGGGAACCCACTAACACGGCGAAGTTCATGAATACCAATACTGGCATTATTGGCACTATGGGTACCGGGAAAACCCAGTTTACTAAGTCGCTGGTTACACAGCTGATGCGCAATCAGTCCTGTAACGTTGATGGAAAGCCTATTGGCTTGCTGATTTTCGATTATAAATCTGACTATGTAGATGATGCATTTTTGAAAGCGACAGGTGCTAAAAAGTACAAGTTATTTAAGCTGCCATATAATCCCCTATCTCTGTTTGGAGATACTCCGATGCTGCCGATCCATACCGCAGGTGGGTTATCGGAAACGATGGCCAAAGCCTATGGCTTGGGCCACAAACAGCAGCTTAAATTAGAAAACCTGATTCTGGAATGTTACGAAGCTGCAGGTATTTTACCTGAAGATCCATCAACATGGTTAAGAACTGCGCCGACAATTGAAGACGTATGGCAACGGTTCCTCGATCAGGAGAAGGTCGAAGAGGATTCGCTTTACGCGGCATTATCCAAACTAGCACGTTATAAAATATTCGAGACCGTTCCAGAAGAGATGACCAGTCTGTACGAATTGATTGATGGGGTCACGGTTATTGAACTTGCTGGCTATCCGCCAGAAGTTCAAAACTTGGTCGTCGCGCTTACATTGGATCTATTCTACGCGCAAATGCAAAAACGCGGTAAGCCAATTGTTCGTGGAGATTATCGGCAGCTAACAAAAATGATTCTGGTGGATGAAGCTGATAACTTTATGCGCCAGGACTTTTCCAGCTTGCGTAAGATCCTGAAAGAGGGACGTGAGTATGGTGTTGGTGCAATTCTTTCAACGCAGGAGATCACCCATTTCAAGACAGGGGAGAACAACTATGCTTCCTATATTCTAACTTGGGTGATTCATCGTGTGTCTGAGATTAAAAATACTGATATTAAGGCTGTTTTTAATGTTGATGATAAAGGTGAACAGGAGTCTCTAATGGGGCAAGTTCGGCAGCTTGAGAAGCATTTTAGCCTATATATTGATGGGGCTAAGAGGGTTAATAAAATACGCGATAAAGCTTTTTGGGAATTATAAGTTTAAATATAATGAAAAAGGATTGATAATGGCCACGATTACTGATTTTATTATCTTGAACAAGAAGCTGGAAAAGTATTTTAGATTGCTATGTGATGTGACTGGATATAATGGTAAAGATGTATTGTCTGATGTGAGTAAAAAAAGATTTGGTTTTTACCTTTTTATCTTGGAAAATGTTTGTGATGTTGATGGGGATAATGATGAGATTATCGATTCTATAATTGATACGGAGTTTAATAAAGTTTTCTGTGAAGAGTCGTTTAATGATTTTGGAATGGATGCAGTATTTATCGATGAAGACAAGAAATGTGTAAAACTTTTTAATTTTAAATACAGGCAAACTTTCAATAGTGATAAGACACAATCGCTAAATGATAATTTCATTTCAACTAAATTCTTAAATTTATGTTTGAGCAAAGACAGGAAAATATTCAACAAGTACCCAGAAAAACTAAGGGATAAACTAAATAAATTAAATGATATCTTTTTAAAACCTAAAGATATATGGGATGTGACTCTTTACCAGGTGAGTAATGAGGCGCAAGAAGTTAGGGAAATTGACGATGAATTAGGAAATTTATCGTCTCTATATCAATTGAAAATAGAGTCATTAGCATTGCCGACAATATCTCAATTCATGTCGCTTAGACCGAAAGATATTAATGCTAGTATGATTCTAAGTAAAGATGCCCTAATGTGTTATAGTGAAGACAGTAAAGCAACTGCAAAATCTTATATCCTGAGGGTTAGATGTGATGAAATTATAAGGGTAACCTCTGATGATGAATTACTCAGACTAAATAAAAGTTTAGAGGATATATCAGTTTTAGCTGATTCTGCACTTGAGTATGGTGTTCTGTTCGATAATGTTAGAGGGTTTGTTAAAAATTCAAAGTACAATCCTAATATAGGTCTAACTATAAAAGATAACCCAACTAAGTTTTTCATGTATAATAATGGTATAACAATGGTTGCCAATTCATTATCGGCAACAAATTTGGCTGGCAATCTTTCAATGCGACTTGATATTAATGATTTTCAAATAGTAAATGGAGGACAAACTCTTAGAGCTATACATAAATTCAATAAAGATAATGCAACAAATATTAGCAATTATTTATGCCACGCAGAAGTATTATTAAGAGTTTTTATGCCTGATCTTGATTCCAATGATATTCATAAGATTGCTGAATACACTAATAGCCAGAATGCAATCAAATCTTCTGATTTAAAATCGTTGTCAACCGAGCAGATTGATATAGAAAGATACCTTGGTGAACACAGCATAGAATACATAAGAAAATCAGGCGACACTGGCTCTGACGATAGTAAACAATATGATTATATGATAAAGATGGAAACATTTGGTCAAATATTAAAAGCTATCAGTGGCCATCCAGACAAATCAACAAATAGTATGAAAGATATATTTGAAAAAGACTATGATGCTCTTTTTATTAAGAATTTCAAAATTGAAAAATCTCCAGCTATAATTATTGATTATTATAATATAATTAAGGAATATAAAGCATCTGATTTTAGAGGGAGTCAAATAAAGTATTTTTATGTTCTTTATATAAAGTCGAAAGGCGTTACGGCTAAATATTCTACGATAATTAAAAAACTTGAAGTTTGTATATCAAATTACAAAACTGACGATATGTCAGTAGTTAGAAAAATGGGTTTGTCTGGGTTTAAAGAACATGTAAACAAATCATTTGAGATTTTACCTTAACCATCGTAATTGTTAAAAACATAAAACCCACAAGAATGCATTGTGGGTTTTATGCAACGATTTGTTAGTGTTCTATTCTAATGATTATGCTTTCTATTTATAGTGCTAGTGTAAAGTCGCGTAGATTACGATGGTTTCTTAGTGCTGCAATTCCATCTTCAACATGTGCCGCCCACGCCTTAATCATATCCCTATGCGTAATCTGAGGATAAAACATTTTTAATATCAATTCTGTCGTTTGCAGCGTCTCCCCAAGCCAGGTTATTTTGTCTAGGACCAACAAGCCATCTAGCTTTTTATTGTCCTGTCCAGACGAGTAACGAAACCCACTCTCTACTGAACGGAAAAATGCCAATCGAGCAGCCACGTTGGGAGTGATCCCTGTGTATCCCTTCAGCTTTTTTAGTTGTTCTTCAGTCTGGCGACTGAGCTGCATTCTGTTTGGGAGCATCAGATTGCCTCCTTTGTCAATTCCCAGAAATAACCTGGCTTAAGTGCGGAAGATTTTGTATGCGCATTAAACACAATCTCATAAGCATGAGAAATATCATCTCGTAGCTGATCCACAAAATAGCGTTCATCTACTTCAGTATCAGTTGATAGCAACACAACCTGATGACTTGCAAACGGGAAGTAGTGGTTAATCAGTTTATCTCTATGCTGAGAGTCCAAACGACCCAATGGCGTATCAATAATTACCGGCAAATCACGACCAGAGGTTTTTGCCAAAGCTTCAAGAATCGCGATTGCATAAATCTGTTTTTCACCTGCGGAGAGAAGCTTGCGATTGATAACTGTGCCTTTTTCATCCACTAATTCCACATCAAATGTTTCAGGGTTGATATGTGCATTGAGCTGTAAATCTTCTTTGCGTGCTAATTTACGGTAAGCGGCTTCAAAGTTTGCTGAAAGGGTTTTCACTCTTGCCCGAGTTAGTAGTTCACTATAACGATCAAGCAGGTTAATTGTTTCTTGCGCATTATTAAATGCGCTATCAGAGTTGTGCTGGTTACGTGCCAGATCGTGTGTTTTTTGTACCTGACGAGCACAGTCCAGTTGCTGTTGTTTAGTTTGCTTGGCCTTTTCCAACAGCGAGCGATACTCCTGCCGTTTACTCTCGCGTTTACGATCGAGCTCCCGGAGTTTTTCAAATATATCGATAAGCTGATCATCTTCCGGAGCTCGGGCAATATTTGCCGCAGCTTGCTCAAGCTGCTCTTCAACTTCGGCCAATTGGTTACGGTAAAGATCAAATCGCTGCCAGGCTTTCTTGCTGTCCTGCTCGATAGATTGTTGGATCATCCCAGCTTCACGTTCTGAGATGTCAAACAACAGCTCACCTTTGGGTTTGCCAGCCAGATAACCTTTCAGATTATCTTCAATTGCTTCGGCAGCAATTTTTCCGGTAGTCCCTGAGCGGAACGAAATATCATTTTTTAACTGCGTAAGGAATTGAGTTAATTCCTTTTCAAAACTGTTCGCCTGTTTTATTTGCACCTCTGCACTAATTTGCTCCAGCAAACGGCCCAGAGTTTTAGGGGCCAAAGCGTATGGTAAAGAGCTATCGCATTCATGTCGCAATGCTTTTTCAAGGCGTTCTTTTTCTTTTAAAAGAGTATCAACTTTCTGTTTTTCTTGTGCTTTTGTCTGCGCGAATGCACCACCTTGTGCATTCAGAAGGGCTTCATATCGGTTGATTTCTTTTGAGAACAAATCAATTCGCATTTTAGCTAAATCAGCTTTTTCTAAAATCTGCTCTGTCTCGAAAGCAAACTGCTGAACTTGCTCTTCAAGTTCAGCAAGTTTTTTCTGTTGGGAGCCTGCGAGTTGGCTGGACTGCTGACGCTTAACGAAGATCATCAGGTCGTTACGAAGTTTAGCGATAAGATCTAAACCTAATAAGCGTCGTACGGCTGTGCGCAGAATATTTCCGGAGTCATCTTCCGCAAGCTCTGCAATTTTTTCACCATCAAAGAAGAATAAATCGGCAATTCCATGAGGAATTAATTCATTCAGGAACCCCTGACATTGATCATAATCCAGTTCTTCAAGAAGTTGCCCATCTTGCTGAAGGGACAGTTGATCCTTTTTCCCTTTTTTCCATGTGCGCGTGACAGTAAATTCAGCTTCATGACCGCCTTTATTATAGGTGAAAATCAGTTCAATCGACGCTTCATTTGGTCGTTCACCAGCCGTTGAGCCGTTGTGAATTAATGCGCTCAGCTCTTCAACATACTCCTGTTGCTGAGTTGCCATACCAAACGCTAACCGGCCATACAATGCTAAACGGATTGCCGACAGAATTGATGTTTTTCCTGCGCCGTTGAGCCCACCAAATAGAACTATCGGGCGCGGGTTATCGTCGTTTTGGCGCTTTCTTGGTGCCAAATCAATAACATGCATTCCGTTAAATACACGAAAATTACGCAATACCAGTTGTTTAATTAACACGTTCTTTTTCCTCACTGGTAAGCAGAGTTGGGTCGCACGCTTCGGCAATTCTACGCTGCAGCATCTGTAGTTCAGCTTCCAATTTTGCGACTTCTTCCTGATGAATATCTCGGTCGTTACGTTTTTGTAAGAACTCTTGTTGCTGTTTAATCTCTTCGAGGCTGCCCCAGTCTTGTTTCAGGATTGTGCCTAGTTTGTCGAAGATGCCCTGACGACGGCTGAGTCCTTCCATAGAAACTTCCAGCTCAATCAGCTTCATCACCATCTCAGGAACTACGTCAAACCCTTGGGCGATCTGCTCAAGCAATTCTGCATCGCTGGCGTTGAATCGTGACTGATCGTCAATAACCCAGTCCAGGTCTTTCCCGTAAACGTCGCGATAAATACCCGGTAAAGTGTCGTACCAATCCGGCTCGTTCGGATCTTTCAGCCATTCCTGACGGATGGCATGCAGCTCCGGTTGGGTAATGAGTGTAATTTCGTGGCCCTGAGCGTTCATGTCGCGCTCAATGGTCAGTAATTCTTTTAACCATTGTTGACGGTATTTGAGCCAGTATGGGCCTGGTACGTGTTTGCGCTCAGCGGTGAGTTCCTCTCCGTCCTTCGCATACTGATAGCTCACTTTCCCCGTACGGCGCTTGTAGTTACGAAAAGTGTCTTTATTCACTGGGTCAGTAGTGAATGCCAGCAGATCACGGTATTTCAGCAGCGGCGACATCCACTCTTCGCCGTTTTTAATAAGGCTTTCCATCGCCTTATCTTTCGTGACAACGGTGCAGGTCCAGCAACCAAAACGTGAGTTACCACATGATGGAGTGCTTTCGTCGATCACTAATGGGCATTCACCCTGAGCAGATGAATCCATGTAAAGCGTCCAGAGGGGACGGTTATTACCACCCCATGGGCTTTCCCACTCGTCGATATCATCTGGGGCATAGCGAAATGCGCCGCGTAACAATTTCCAGACGTCTTCTACGTCCCAAGTATCAATAGGGGTATAGATAAATGCGTTAGCTAGCGTGGTATGTCGGGCTAGGCGTGAACCATCAATTTTGTGTTTTGCGATCACTTGAGCGCGAGAGGCGCTTTCACTGCTTCGTGAACCTAATACAACAATTACTTCATCAAACTGGCTGACTTTATCCTTGATAAAGTCACTTACAGGATTGATCTTCATTCGTTCCGTACACCAGCGGAAACTCCGGGTTGGTGCCGGATAACCTTTCCCTAGCAAGTTAACCCAGAATGTTTCATTGGTTTTTGGCATTACCGCGTGCTGGGTGATGGGCAGGCCATTGCGTTTTGCACCCGCCTCAATCTGCAACATGGTTTTCTTAATCAGATCGACAACCACTGGCGTTTCTACCAGAGTGTCAGATGATACTAAGAAAACATCTTTGTTACGCATTTCAGGAGGTAAGCCCAATAGGGCAAGATACACTAGCGTAATAACAGCAGAAGAGTCTTTACCACCGCTGTAGCCAATTACCCACGGGCGTTTATCTGCGCAATAAATTCGCTGAACTTCAGCAACATATTCAAACAAAGGACGTCCAGCGAATAGCTCCTGATTAATAAATTCTTCGTACTCGGCCAGATCGAAGGCCTGAACTAGTTTACTCATGAGACAACCATTTGGGCTTCAAGCTCCTGTTCTTCAGGAGTTAGGGGGAGGGAGAGCGCGTTTTTTAACGCGTTACAGGTTAATTGGATCGCTGTGCTGGTTTTACTTAGCTTGCCGTGCTGCATTGCTCGCTTAATCAGCTCTGGGTTATTTCTTCGCCAGTTAAATGTTTTGAGTTCAGAGATTTTCTCTGGCCACTGCTCAGGATAGTCTGTTAGCAGTGTATATCCCAACTGTCCAAGTGCCTGCAAACCGATGCCGTGTGCGTGGACATAGTCTTGCCGTAGCTGAACTGGTGAAACTTCTTTTTTCGCAGCTAACTGCCAGTCTGGCATTACCCGAAAAATAGCCTGCCAGTAGTGGGTGGCTATTTGGGTGCACTCTTCAAAATTGCCTTCTTTAGGGTCTTTGCCCAACAGGGCGCGGGTTGCCTGCTTAATGCTGCTTAATGTAAACAATTTGTTTGAACGTTGACTGATACCTGATTTCTCCAGCTCAGTCATCCCGACGAATGGTTCCACTGACATGGCCAGATAACGTGCTAGGCTTGAACTGGCATCACGATGGTCGTACAGCGATGACAACGAAGGACTCGGGCGAATAGCGTATTTATTCAAATCAGCGAACATCTGCTGGCTGCGTTTTAGTCCTTCATCGACAAAAAATAATACTGGAATATTATCCTGCCCCAATTCTGGACGAGCATCTAAAGCATCTTCGATCGCTTTACGGCGGTGCTGACCATCATTTATGAGTATTTGCGCATCCATTGGCACGCATAGTGTTCCCAGATTATTGGAACCGGGGAACTCATCAAACTGTACGTCTACAGCAATGGACGCTGTTAGTGCAGAAAACACATAATCTTTCGGATTTTCTAGGAGATACCGAACCATTTCAGGTATGCGTGATTTGTTCAACGTGCGCTGCGCTCGTAGTTCCGGCGGTACGTCATTTTCATCAAAGCTGAATATTTTGGGGATGATGCGCATCGGGCATGTGGCAATATAGAAGGGACGACCTGCCTGAATGCCACGTATAGCTGGAAACGAGTAACAGTAATCTGCATCAACACTAGCCATAGTTATAATTCCGTCAAAAATCGATTGAAGCTCGTTACGTGATATTTTACGTAATTCCTGGGGGGATTTACAGTCTTTTTACGTGATATTTCGCGTACTAAATTTCATTTTGTTATCGATTAGTTGTTGAACTAGCCATGGCTGAAACCCTACTCCGTTCAGAAACAGAATTTCGGCATGATATTCACTCCATCTCACGCAGTGCACGACCATAGAGGTTGCACAGTGCCGGTACTAAGTGAGCCGTTGCGTTGAGGTAGTGATTTAGCTGTTCCCACTGGGTGTCGTCGGGCTGCGGGTGCTTTTGCATAAGCTCACCGAACAGCATCAGGCCGTGGCAAAGCCCTTCGGCCTGCTCGGCGGAGAGTGCGGCTAAGTCTAAGAGTTGTGATGAGTCTAAGGTGCTGAGATCGAGCTGATTGAACAATTCGCGATAGAGGGTGAGGGTACTAATAGCGGTTTGTGAAGTGGAGGTGTTTTCCATGTGGCTGTTCTCCTTAGTGTGGTGCGCTGTTACCACATGAGACGCTAAACCCATGGTGGTAGCCCAAACGGAGTTAGCGTTACCGGACACTAAGGAAACCGGCGCTTCTTGCGAAGCCTCCGCCTGGGCCACCATAATTCTGGATGTTCAAGGCCCCAGCATTATATACATAATGCTGCTCAGTGTATGTTCGGAACGCTAACTCCGGCTGCGGAATGTGCCGCAGCCAACAGACTATAGCGCTGACAAAAAGGCGAAAAAATAGCCTGTACAGAATTACAGGGGCTTACTACTCAATTTGGAATGCGGCTCGCAACAATCGCCATTAGCGGCCCTTGTCGCCGCTAAACCCATCACCCCAAATCCCCCCCATTACTGGCAATCACCTGCTTGTACCACCAGAAGGATTTCTTGCGCGTGCGGGCGAGGGTGCCGTTGCCGTTGTCGTCGCGGTCGACGTAAACCAGGCCGTAGCGCTTGCTCATTTCCCCGGTCGATGCCGCCACCAGATCAATGCAGCCCCAGGTGGTGTAGCCCATCACCGGCACGCCGTCGGCGATGGCGTCGGCCATGGCGCGGATGTGTTCCCGCAGGTAGCTGATGCGGTAATCGTCGGCTATCTCGCCGTCGGCATTGAACTCGTCATGCGCGCCCAGGCCGTTTTCCACCAGGAACAGCGGCTTTTGGTAGCGGTCGTACATCATGTTCATGGTGATGCGCAAACCCAACGGGTCGATGCCCCAGCCCCAGTCGCTGCGCGGGATATGCGGGTTGGTCAGGGATTTCACCACGTTGGCGGCGCTGCTGTTGTTGTCGTTCATATCGGCAGAAGCGCAGCGCGAGGCGTAATAGCTGAAGGAGACAAAATCGACGGTGTTCTTCAGGATCTCGGCGTCGTCTTCCTCCATTACGATGCTCACGCCTTTCTCGCGGAACACCCTGGCGGAGTAAGAGGGGTAGGCACCGCGGGCCTGCACGTCGATAAAGAACAGGTTCTCGCGGTCTTTCTCCAGCGCGGCCCACACGTCTTCCGGCTTGCTGGACCAGGGGTAGAAATTGCCGCCCGCCAGCATGCAGCCCACCTGGTTGGCGGAGTTCACTTCATGCGCGATGCGGGTTGCCAGCGCACTGGCCACCAGCTCGTGGTGTACGGCCTGGTATTTTACCTGCTCGGGGTTCTCGCCCGTCTCAAACACTAATCCTGCGCCGGAGAACGGGCTGTGCAGCACAATGTTGATTTCGTTGAAGGTGAGCCAATACTTCACCAGCCCGTCGAAGGCTTCAAAGCAGGTGCGGGCATAGCGGGTGAAAAACTCCACCATTTTGCGGCTGCGCCAGGAGCCGTATTCGCTCACCAGGTGCATCGGCACGTCGAAATGGCACAGCGTCACCAGCGGTTCGATGCCGTATTTGCGGCACTCTTCGAACAGGCTGCGGTAGAAGGCGATGCCTTCCGGGTTGGGCGTCAGCTCGTCGCCGTTCGGGTAAATCCGGCTCCAGGCGATGGAGGTGCGGAACACGCTAAAGCCCATCTCCGCCATCAGCGCGATGTCGTCGCGGTAGCGGTGGTAAAAATCAATCGCGTCGTGGCTGGGGTAAAACTCGTCTTCACGCAGGGTAAAGCGCTTCTCCAGGCCGAGCTTCACCGGCATGCGGTTGGGGCCATGCGGGATCATGTCAACCGTGGTCAGCCCTTTGCCACCCTCGCGATAGCCCCCTTCCGACTGGTTGGCGGCCAAGGCGCCGCCCCATAAAAACCCTTGCGGGAATGTTGAATCAGACATGCAATCCTCAATTACCCGTCATACTTGAAGTTGCATCTGTGTTGGCTGCGTTACAAGACCCATCCGTGGGTCTTGCCCCTTCGGGGCCGCTGCAAGCAGCGTTCAAATCTGTTCCTGACAGATTTGTCGCACACCCCAGTCACTTAGCTGACTAAGCTCCTGGGGATGTACGGCCTTGCCGCCGTGATGCAACACCAATTATGTAGGGTAAAAAATAGTGTGTTAATGGGTAGCGTTAGCGGTATTGGCCGCAGGCGCGGTTGTCGTTGTGGCCTCTTCGCTTTCCGGAATGTCTTCAAAGCCCAACAGCAGCGTGAGCACGAAAGACAACACCACGGAAAGCACCATCACGCCGCCGACCCAGACAATGCTCATCGGGTTCGACGGGTCAAAGAACTGCACGCTGGTGAACAGGCCGGGCGAAGCCATCGAATGGCTGGCTAATCCGCCAATGCCGGCGACGGCGCCGCAGATAAAGCCGCTGATCAGGCTGGCGATTAACGGCCGTTTAAGCCGCACCGCCACGCCGTACAGCGCCGGTTCGGAAATGCCCGCCACAATGGCGGAAGCGGCGGCGGCCAAGGCGGTCTGGCGCAGCTCGCGGTTCTTGGTTTTGAACGCCACCGCCAGCGAAGAGCCGCCGAGCGACAGGTTGGCGCCAATCTCCGAAGGCATCACCATGCCCTCTTTACCGGTTTCGGCGATGGTCTGAATGATGGTCGGGGTGAAGACGCGGTGCATGCCGGTCATTACCAGCAGCGGCCAGATCGCCCCCATAATGGCGACGGAAAGCCAGCCCAAATAGCCATGCACGGTGTACACCAGCGCCGAGATACCGCTGCCGATCCAGATGCCCAGCGGGCCGATCAACACAATGGCGATCGGCGCGGCGATCAGCACAATCAGCATCGGCTTAAGGAAGTTCTTGGTTACCGCCGGGGTGATGCGATCGACCCATCGTTCGATATACGACAGGATCCAGGTCATCACCAGCGCCGGGATCACCGTGTAGGTGTATTTCACCGCCGTCACCGGAATGTAGGCGAACTCCACCGCCTGGCCCTGCGCCGCCTTGGCCATTAAGTCGATAAAATTAGGGTGCAACAGCACACCGGCAATGGCGATCGCCAGCGACATGTTGGTTTTGAATTTAAGGGCGGCCGACGCGGCGACCATCACCGGCAGGAAGAAGAACGCGCCGTCGCCAATCACGTTGAGGATGATCAGCGTCGACGAGCCTTTATCGAACACGCCGGCCATATCCAGCATCATCGCCAGCAGCTTCACCATCGAACCGCCGATGATGGCCGGGATCAGCGGCGACATGGTGCCGACCAGCGCGTCGAGAATGCCGGCGCCAATGCCTTTCAGGGTGATTTTGCGTTTTGCAGGCGCGGCGGCAGGAGCGTTACCCGGCATGCCGAGCGCCAGCACCGCCTGATAGGCTTTCGACACTTCGTTGCCGATGATCACCTGGCACTGCTCGCCGCTGTGCACCACGCCCATCACGCCGCTAATCGCTTTGAGTCTTGGCGTGTCGATCAGCGCCTTGTCTTTCACCACGAATCGCAGGCGGGTCATGCAGTGCGTAACGGCTTCGACGTTCGCGCGGCCGCCCAACGCATCCACGATGGCGTGCGAGATCTCTGTGTAGTTCTTCGGCATGGAATATCGTCTCTAAGATATGAATTCGGATTGCCCAAAGGCTCACTTTTACTGCCTGGGCGATCCGCCGTTCCATCTTAATGAAACGCCCACAAGAAACCGGTTTCACAAAATCATGCTGATCCGTTTTAACTCTGGCAAGAATTATGATTTTTGGGTTTTTAATTTCGTGAAGTCAGTCACTTTAAGGCTGGGGAGGGCGGCAACGGCAGGCGCGAAAACATTCCAAAGGCGGGGCGTCTTGGGTAGACTGCGCGGAACCCTGGATTTTGACGGCGCAGAGATGGCAACAATACTTGAGGTGGCAAAAAGGGCCGGCGTTTCGAAAGCGACGGTGTCCCGCGTGTTATCCGGCAGCGGCTATGTGGGCCCGGAGAAGCGCGAACGGGTAGAGAAAGCCATCGCCGAGACCGGCTATCGGCCCAATCTGCTGGCGCGCAACCTCGCCACCAAAACCACTCAGACCATCGGGCTGGTGGTCACCAACACGCTGTACAGCGGCAACTATTTCAGCGAGCTGATGTTCCAGTCGGCGCGCATCATGGAAGAGCACGGCCGCCAACTGATCCTGGCGGACGGCAAGCACACCGCCGAAGAAGAAAAGGCCGCCATTCAATTCCTGTTGGACCTGCGCTGCGACGGCGTGATCATCTACCCGCGCTTTCTGTCGATTGCGCAAATGGACGAGATCATTTCCCAGCACAAACAGCCGATCCTGGTGATCAATCGTCGGTTAAGGCTGAACGACAGCTACTGCATCTTCAGCGATCAGCACGCCACCAGCGCGGCGGCAGTGGGGCACCTGATCGAACAGGGGCACCGCGATATCGCGTTCATCACCGGTTCGCTGGATTCGCCCACCGGGCTGGAGCGGCTTTCCGGCTATAAAGCCGCGTTGGCGGAGCAGGGTATTGCCGTCAATAGCGCCCTGATTGTCGAGGGGAAGTGGAATGCGCAAAGCGGCATGGCGGCAGTTGATACGCTGGTGGCCAGCGGCTGCACGTTCAGCGCCATTGTTGCCAGCAACGATGAAATGGCTATCGGTGCCATCAAGCGGTTGGCGGAGCGCCAAATTCCGGTGCCGTCCGCCGTTTCGGTGATTGGTTTTGATGACATCCCGCTGGCACCTTATACCATCCCTTCGCTCTCCAGCATGAAAATGCCGGTGACCGACATGATCAAGGAAACCATCAATCGGCTGGTGTCGATGCTGGACGGCGGCGAGCTGAGCAAGCGCCCCACCTTCCCGGCCAGCCTGATCCTGCGCGATTCGGTAGCGGCGGGGCCTTATTTGTCGGCAGAGAAGGCGGACCGTTAACGGCGGATCAGCATATAGGCGCGCGGCGAGCTGCCGGTCATATTTTTAAAGAAGGTTGAGAAGGCGCTGTCGCTGGAGAATTCGAGCTTACCGGCGATATCTGACAGGCCGTATCCCTCCGCCAGCAGCTCGATGGCTTTGATCAAACGCCATTGCTGGCGCCACTGCTGGTAGCTCAATCCGGTCTCCTTGCGAAAGATGCGGCTGATGGTTTTCTCCGAAGCGCCACTGTAGCTCGCCAGCTCATTGAGCGGTGGCACTTCCTCCATGCCGGCCAATTGCCGTAAGCGGCGGTCCTTGGGCAGCGGCAATAAGGTCGGTTCGCGCTGCGCATGCCGTATTTCGTCCAGGCATACGGCAAGAATATTGGCGCTGGGGCCGCTTTCCCACTGGGTAGCAAAGTCGGTGAGGGCGATCCGCTCCAGCACTTCCCGCAGCAAAGAAGAGGCCGACAGCACTTCCAGATGGGGCGAAAGGCCAGGGTAGCGCTGGTTGTCGAGATAAACCGAGCGATAGCCCGCCACGCCGGTAACCTGAACGCGGTGCACCACCTTGGGGGGGATCCAGGCAATGCGTGCCGGCGGCAGGAGGCAAATGCTTTCATTGAGCGTGATGCGCATACAGCCCCGCTGGCTGAACAGCAACTGCCCCATGTGGTGCCAGTGCGGCCCGGAATCATGCTGCGCCAGCTCGGCCGCAATGCCTAACACGCTATTGTTGATAGCATCAGGATCAAATTCGTCCTGTGCGCTGAGCCATGCCATAAATGTGTCCGATTTTATAAATTTTTTGTCTTTTATATTGTAATGGTCAGGGTGGGGAAGGTGCTACTTTGTGGCCTACTTTCTTTTTGGAGACGGGATGTACCATGCAACGCAGACTGACCCTTACCCTGGCGACACTGATGATGATGTTTCCCCAGATTGTGGAAACGATCTATAGCCCGGCGCTCACGCATATTGCCGACGGTTTTCACGTCAGCGCGGAGGCCGCGGCGCAAACCCTGTCCTGTTACTTTTTCGCTTTCGCATTCGGGGTCGTCGTTTGGGGCCGTTTGTGTGACGTGATCGGCCGGCGCCCCACCATTTTGGCCGGTCTGGCGCTGTATCTGCTGGCGTCGATCATCGCCATCTTCAGCACTGGCTTTACCTTGTTGTTGGCGGCAAGGGTGTTGGCGGCGTTTGGCGCGGCGGTGGGCTCGGTAGGCACTCAGACCGCCATTCGCGACCGGTTCGACGGCTATGAGCTGGCGCGCGTGTTTTCCGTGATGGGGATTGCGATGGCGGTCAGCCCCGCGGTAGGGGTGCTGAGCGGCGCCCTGTTGACCCATTACTGGGGTTACCAGGGGGTGTTCGCCGGGCTGGCGGCGTTGGCTGCCTTGCTGCTGGCCTATGCCGCATGGCAGTTGCCGGAAACGCGCCCGGCGCAGGTGGTGAAAAGTTCTTTCTTCGGTACGTTAGGCCGCATGGCGAAAGACGGCGATATCTGGCGCAGCGCATGGCTGGTGGCCCTGTTCAACGTCTGTATGTTCAGCTATTACCAACTGGCGCCGTTTCGGTTTGAAGCGCTGGGCATTCCGCCGCAGTGGTTTGGCTATACCGGGTTGGTGCTGGCCGCCGGCGTCGGGATCGGCGCGGCAATCAACAAGTTTCTCATCGCCAAACAGTGGCTGTTTACGCCGCTGCTGATGCTGGCCTGCGTATTGGCGCTGATCGGCGGCGGCCTGGTGTTCCTGTTGGAGGATAAGCTGTGGTTCGTGCTGCCGATGATGCTGGTGGTGATGGCCTACGGCATCGCGATCCCCAATATTCTGGCCCGGGCACTGCGGAATTATAAGGATTGCATGGGCACTGCGGGCGCAATTCTTGGCCTGATGTATTACCTGATGCTGGCGGCGGGGCTGGTGCTGGCCGGGATGGCGCAGCGGCCGGGCATCGTGCTGATGACGAGCAGCGCCTGCGCGCTGCTGCTGGCGTGGACCGTCGTGCGCGGCGAACGCACCGTCGCATTGGGTAAACGCAACAGCGAGCAGGCGTAACCCTCAGCGGGGAGTTGGCGGGGCACTCAGCGGGCCCGCCAGCAAGGTATGAAGCGCCTCTATCACCGCATTGCGCTGTTCGTTCAAAAAGAGGTGCCTGCCGGGGAAGCGTCGTTCATGCACTTCGCCCCCGGCCAGCAACCGCCAATCCGCCAGATCCTGCCTGTCGACCCAAAGATCGTCCTCGCCATAAAAAACCGCCAGCGGGATCGGCAAATGTGTTTCCCGTGGGAAAATAAGCTGGCTGGCAAGCAGGAGATCGGCGCGGATCAGCGGCAAATAGGCGTCAAGCAGGTCGGCGTTTTCATCGGTGATTGCAGCCGTTTGCCCGGACTCGTGAAGTGTTTCAATCAGCGCGCTGCGCGTCAGGCGCAGCAAATGACCGTGCTTTGCCGCGTAGGGTGTGGAGCAGGCGGACACGATCAACCCTATGGGCGGCAGCCTGGCTGAGAGTGCGGTTGCCAGGGCCAACCGGCCGCCAAGGCTGTGTCCGAAAAAGACGCAGGGTTTGTCCTGCAGGGGGGCCAACGCCTGCTGCAGTTCGGCCACCAGCCCGCGGTGCTGGCACGCCGGCGCTTCGTCCGCCCGGTCTTCACGCCCGGGATATTGCATGGCGAACAGCTCGATGTCCGAGCACAGCAGGCTGCTCCAGGCGCGGAAGGTGCCGGCGCTGCCACCGGCATGAGGAAAGCAAATCAGTCGCAATTTGCCCTGGCGTGTGGGGGTCAGCGCTTTCAGGCATCGCTCGGCTCCCCGGAAGGGTATGTTGTGCATGGCAGGTTAATCGCCGTTCAGGATGAAGGGGAAGGGGATCGCGCGATCCCCGGATTTTCGACTAAGGCGATCAGTTGATCGCCTCCCACAGTTCGTCAAAGATCGGCGTAAACAGCGTGGATTTCAGGTAGTCGGAACCGGCGGACCCGCCGGTGCCTTTACGTTGGCCAATGGTTCTTTCCACCAGCTTGACGTGCCGATAGCGCCATTCCTGCAGCAGTGAGTCCAGATCCAGCAGCTGATTCAGCAACAGCGACTCGCTGGAAGCTTCCTCCAGCACGGTTTTTATGATGGCCTTGAAGGACTCGGCCTGCTGTCCCTGGCGATCGTTGAGCAGCAGCAGGTGGCGCTGAACCGCTTGCCAGAGCGAGATTGGGCGAATGATCGCGCCAAGCATTTTCTGAATGGCCGGATCTTCACCGTACTGCTGCAACTTTTTATCGTTCGCTTTACCCAACAGCGCCTCAATGCCCGCAAATTGGTAGGACTGAAATCCGCTGGCGGAGCCGAGGTAACCGCGAAATTTTTGGAACTCATGGAATTTCAGCGTGAAAATCACCTCAATCTGGTTCACCACGGTTTTCGTGATGGCGTTGATGCGGATCAGCCCATTGTTTGCGGCGGCTATGTCGCCGTTTTCTATCAGATCGATAAGGCAGTGGAGCTCATCGATCAGCTGTTTGAACCACAGTTCATACGTCTGATGCGTAATGATGAAGAGGTTCTCGTTGCGGTGTTCGCTCGGCGGCGAGGCCGGTTGCTGCAAAGCGAGTAGCTGATTTAACTGCAAATAACTTGAGTAATTCATGCTGCGTCATTCCCTTGGGAGAACGGAAACAAAATTGGTTTGCTGGGGAGGGCGTCGCCCGAACAATCCGGCAAATGCAATGACAGGAAATAGCTACCGGCCGGGGTTGCCGGCGAAACCTGCGCCATTTCCGTTACGGAGCAGCGCAATCTTGCGCACGCCTCCGCCGTTGGCAGGCCCATTCCCCAAAAGCAGCGGTGGTTGTCCATCCTGCCGTCATCGTGCAATCGGTCAATCGAAGGCACATCAACCAACAGGTGATGTACGCCAAGTTCGACGATGCGCGCCATCGCCTGGTGGCTGAAATAAGGCGGTATTTCATCCGCCAGCCGCCAGCTCGGCGCTTTGGCGGCGATCACCAACGCCTGAAGATAATGCGGCGCCACCTGCGACAGGGCATCGTCGATCGCCGCCCGGGTAATGACCAGGTCCGTTCCCCGGGCGCTCGCATTATAAGTTTCCGACATCTCGCCGGCCCTTTGCAGCGGTACCCGAATCAGCGTGGCGGCAATGAATGGCTCGAAAACCAACTCTGCCACGTTATGTTCGCCAGGCATGATGTGCCCGGCGCACTCCGTGTGGGTGCCGTGACAATGCGGCACCAAAGAGATGCGGGAGGCATTGCATGCCCCCCCATGCTCTACGCTGGCCAGCGAATCGCCGTAGCGCAGGGGCGCTGCGCTCGCCGGTGCCACGCCGTAGATATTGGTTGGGTTGTCGCCGAATTTCAGCATGGCGGACAGCGGGATCCGCTCATGGTGATGCACTCGGTGGCGCCGGCCGCGGTAGGTCACCTCAATGCACTCCATCCGCTTCCTCCCTGGTTTTGGTGAGCGCCAGCGCGGTCAACTCGCGAATTTGGCTGTGCAGGATGAATTCGCGAATAGTGAGGGAAATGTGCATCGCCTGGCGAATGGCGTGCAATAGCCGTGGGATCTGCAGCGAGTTGCCGCCCAGGCTGAAAAAACTGTCCGTCACGCTGATGTGTTCCTGCATCAACACGGCTTGCCAGATTTCCTGCATGGCGTGTTCCGCGTCGCTGGCCGGCGGCACGTAATCCGTTTCGGAGGCCGAGTAGGTTATCGTCGGGGCAGGTAGCCTGCGAACGTCGATCTTGTTGTTATTGGTCAGCGGGAAAGCGGACAGCACCATAAAGCTGGAGGGGATCATGATGTTGGGCAGCCTGCTTTTCAACGCCGCGCGCACGGATTTCTCGTTTAACTCCGCGCCGGGCACCATTTGCAGATAACTGACGATCCTGGCGTTATTCCCTTCTCCGACGATCAGGCTCAAGGCATGCGCGATACTATCCATGGCGGATAAATTGAGGTCGATCTCGCTGAGCTCAATGCGATGGCCGCGAATTTTTACCTGGTGATCGTTACGGCCCAGATATTCCAATTGCCCACGGCTGTTGAAGCGTGCGATGTCGCCGGTTTTATAAAGGTAATGGACGGTACCAAGGACCTGGCGTTTGGCGAACGCCTGGGCGCTCAGCGCACCGTTGTTCCAGTAGCCCGGAGATACGCCAGCACCGCCCAGGCAAAGCTCGCCGAAAGCGCCGCTGGGCACCAGGCCGCCGGTCGAGTCCATAATGAAAGCCTCGGTCATGTTTATCGGCGTGCCGATGCAGGTGCTGTCGCCCTCAAAGGTCAGATCGGCGCAGGTTGACCAGATAGTGGTTTCCGTCGGCCCATAGACCTGCAACACCTGAGTGGCGATGCGCCGCAGTTGTGAAAGCAGCGCGACGGGCATTTTCTCGCCGCCGCACAGCACCGTCAGCGGTCGGCTGCCCGCCGCCGGTAAATGACTGACGATGGTGCCCCAGACGGTAGGGGTGGCCTGAATGACGCTGGGTTGCTGCTGCTCGATAAAATGATAAAGCCTGACGGGATCCATGGCGGTTTCCCGCGGGCACAGCACGACATGAGCACCCGAGGCCAGAGAGCAAAACAGCTCCAGACCGAAAATATCGAAACTGATGCTCGTCAGGCTCAACATCTTGTCAGCAGGCCCCAGGGCCAGCCGGTCGGCAAAGTCATTGGTGAAATTGTTCAGATTGCTGTGGCTAATCATCACGCCTTTCGGGTTGCCGGTAGAACCGGAGGTGTAGATGATGTAAGCCAGCGGATCCTTTTCTCCGTTCGAACGCGTTTGCTCAACGGCGGGGCGGGCAGACAGTATTGACTCGAAAGTCACGTGCGGGCAATCCGCCGGCACTGCGGCGTTTGCTTCGTCGGTGACCAGGATTTTCGTGCGCGCATCGTCAATCATGTACCGCACGCGATCCGCCGGGTAATGGACATCAATGGGAATATAGTATTTGCCGGCCTTGAGCGCGCCGAGGATCAGCGCCGCCACCCTGCAGCTCTTTTCCATCATGATGCCGACAGAAAACGCGTTGCTGTCCAGCGCGCTCAGGTAATGGGCGACATGCTCAGAGAGGCGCCACAGTTGCTCGTAGCTGTAACTCTCTTTTTCGCAACTCACCGCCAGCGAATCCGGCTGCCTGCGTGCCAGGTCATGAATTTGCTCGATCAGCGTCCCACGCGCGCTCTGCGTCGTATTGCTTGCGAGCTGTAAAAGTCGGGTTTGCTCTGCCTCGCTGAGTGGGTTGATAGCGGCAAGCGCCATCGAGGGGGATTGCGTCAGCAACTGATGCAGCACCTGTTCATAATTGTTCAGCATCATCTGCAATCTGGCGGCGTGGAACAATTCGCTGGCGTAATCAAGCTCAATGCTGATGCCGTCTGCGGCCAGGCTGAAGTTCCAGGTCATGTCGAACATCGAGAAACCCGAAGACACCGGCAATTTTTGCAATGAGCAGTCATGGAGGCCGGCCTGACACACGTCCCCGGCGTTTTGCAGAATAGCCATGATTTGGAACAGCGGGTTTTTGTTCGATACGCGCTCATAATCAAGCTGGTGGAGAATGCGGTCGAAGGACAGCTGTTGGTGCCGATAGGCGCCCGTACAGGTTTCCGTCATTTTACCGATCAGGGTTGCCAGGGTGTCACTCGCGCTCAGTACCGTGCGCAGCGGTACGGTATTGACGTGGAATCCGCTCACCTGCTCGAGGTAAAGGTTGTCGCGCGCGGCGATGGCGCTGCCAATGACAATATCGTCTTGGTTGGCGTATTTACTCAGCAGATAGGTCAGCGCTGCGGTAAGCACAACGAAGGGAGTCGCGCCCAATACCCTGGCGCGCTGTTCCAGCAGCCCCGCGATGGCGGGATCCAACCGGCGGCATATGCGTTCGCCGGCATGCGTCGGTGCCAGGGGGCGAGGCATGTCCAGGGGGAAATCCAACTCTCTGCACGCGTGCAGTTTTTGCTGCCAGTAGGCGATATCGCTCTCGAGGTGGGGTTCCCCGGCATCATTGACGATATCAATTGTTTGAACCTCTGGCGCTGGCAGTGCGTAGGGGCCTCCGCCGCACAGATGATTGTATTGCCGCCAAAGATCGTTGAGGATGAGGTCCTCACTCCAGGCATCGGTCAGAATGTTGTGTTTCACCCACACTAACACATGGTGCTGGTCATGGTACTGCACCAAACGCAGGGTGACCGGCGGGCGGTGGGTGATATCGAAGGGGACGGCGCAAAGCTGTTTCACCCTGTTTTCCAGAGGCGGATGCTGCCCGGTAAGGGTATGCCCGGCAAGGTTAATGGGAATATGCGGCAGGGCATGCTGATAGGCGATGCCCTGAGCCTCGCCAAATTGAGTACGCAGGCTTTCATGTTTTTCATAAATGAAATTGATGGCCTGCTCGAACAGCGAAAGATTTAGCGGCCCGCGGATCTCCACCGCAATGGGCAGGTTATAACTGCAATCATCAGGATTCAGCGCGCTCAGGTACCACAGTAAATTTTGCTGGGGGCTGAGCGCCGCCCGGCGTTGCTCGCCGATGGGAACGGCTCTGTCTGCGGAAACCGCCTTATTCTCAATATATTCCGCCAGCTTGCGTATCGTATTGTTTTGGAAAAGGTCGGCGATATTCAGACGACAGCACAAATCTCGGGCGACCTGCGAAACGATTTTACTCATGGTAAGTGAGTGTGCACCCAGGCAGATAAAGTCTTGCGTGACGTCGGCGCGGGTACAACCGATGGCCTCGGTCACGATGCGCTCCAGGATCACTTCAGTTTCGGTTTCCGGCAGCGCCATATCGCCGTCATTGTCTTCTATAACCCAGTTTTCCAACCGTTGGCGCGCCACTTTGCCATTGGTGGTCAACGGCAATGCAGGCAAGAAAACGAAAGCGGTCGGAATGGCGGCGGCATGCAGCAAAGGGGCCAGCGAATGCCGCAAGCCATCGGCGGTCAACACCGGCGACGACGCTTGCACAAACGCCACCAGCGCTTTGCCGGCGGCCTGCGGTTTGGCTACCACGCACACGCTTTCTACCTGCGGATGGGTGCGAATGGCCGTTTCCACTTCGCCAATTTCGATGCGTACGCCGCGGATCTTGACCTGATGGTCTTTGCGGCCAATAAAAATAATATTGCCCTGTTTATCCCATTTGGCGATATCGCCCGTTTTGTAAATGCGTTCTTTACCCTGACTGCCGGGTAGGGCGAACGTGATGAATTTTTCGCCGGTCAATTCGGGCTGATTCAAATAACCGCGGGCAAGGCCGTGGCCGGCGATGCACAATTCACCCTCGAAGCCGAGGGGCTGCAGATTATTGTGCGCATCCAGGATGTGGCAGCGGTAATTCTTCAGCGGTTTGCCAATGCAGTTCCAGGCCACGCCGGGCTGGTATTCGCACAAAGAAGTGGCGATGGTGGCCTCTGTCGGGCCATAGCCGTTGCACAGACGAGTTTGCTCCGCCCACCAGGCCACCACATCCGCCGGCGGTGCATCGCCCATCACAATCATCGATTTTAATCCGCGCCAGGCTTCACGCGGCAGCAACTCAAGGATGGCCGGGGTAATGGTGATATGGTTCACCTCGTGCAGCGCGAGGTAACGGAATAAGGCATCGGTTTCGGTATGCAATGCCGCAGGGGCGAGGTAGAGCGTTGATCCGCTGATCAAGGCGCCATAAACATCCCAGCCAAAAGCGTCAAAACCTAGAGAGGCAATCGACAGGACTTTACTGCCGGTTTCCAACCGCATGAAGTCGCGATGGTTTTGCGCGACATTGGCAAGCCCCTCACGAGTGATCATGACGCCTTTGGCTTTGCCGGTGGTGCCCGAGGTGTAACAGAGGTAAGCCAGGCCATCAGACGGCCGGGGAAGATGTGACGCCGGCAGGGTCATTGCCTGGTAGTTAATGGTTGCCGGATCAATGCACGGCGCATTCCCCGCCTGCAGAAGGGTATCGGCCAGGATCAGCGTGGGCCGCACATCATCAAGGATATTCTGATTGCGGGTTGCCGGGGCCTGCGGGTCGAGCAGAACATAGGTCTTATTACTTTTCAGGATGCCCAGCATCACGATTGGCAGCAGGGCGGATTTCTGCATGGATACGGCGATAATGTCGTGGCCGTCTACGTCGCCGCGGTGTTCGAGCAGCCAGCAAGCCATTCTGTCAGAAGCGTCATCGAGCTCAGCATAGCTGTATTCTCTGTCGTCGGCATGCAAGGCGATAAGCGCCGAATTTGCCGCCGCCGTACGGCGAAACAGGGTGACAATATCTTGGGAAAGCAGGGTCGCGTCCGCGGTATCATTGAAGGACGCCAACTGGCGTATTTCATCAGGCGAAATGACCAGCGGCGCGGTAGCGGGATCGTCCTCAGAGGTGAGCAGCGCGTCCAGATAGTCGGTGAAGCGTTGGAAACGGGCATCGTCCCCGGTGACCGTGACCCACACGCCATCACCGGCGGGGGTCAGGGAGATCATCGCATGGGTTTGCGCGTATCGGTTTTGTTTGAGAATGCCGGTTTCATTGAAGAAGAAATGCCGCAGGTTTTGATTCTCCGGCGTGACCTGATCTTCAGCAAGGGTATGGAAGTCAGCTTCTTTTCGCCAGGTGACGAAACAGAGATCGGTCGCGCAACGCCCCTGGGTCTGGTCACCCAGCCGCTGTAAAAGCGTGACGATCAAAGCGCGCAGGCGTTCTGGCGAAGCGGAATAACATTTCTGGCCGATGCGAGGAGGCAAGCTGATATTGTCAGGCGGTATGCCGCGTGACAGAGAGACCACTACGTCGCAGATTAAGTCTTTCAGCTGCGCTGCGTTATTTCTTTGGCTATGCCGGGCATCGGGTATCAGGCTGCCGCACAGGTAGCCGATTTTTTCTTTTTGAATAAAATACAGGGATAAGTATTCTTGTTTTTGTAAACTATCAATATCGGTGATTATTTCTTTATTGGACGATATCACCAGAACGTTTTCAGATAATTTCTGTAGTCGTTGTAATTCCTCCTGATGATTGTTTGTCGTTATTATCAGATCGATTTTTTCGGCGGGTAGGCGGGGTGAAGATAACGGGTAAATATGATGTCCATATTCTTGTATTTCTGAGGTGAGCGCTTCCCCGCAATGGATATCACCTGAGAATACTATGTTTAATAGTTCCACATTGGCTTCCTAGTAATAGTGTAACGTGAGCATCCGGTGTTGATGCCCAGTTTTAATTCGGTTTATCTGTTTTATGCCTGCGTTATTTTTGAAATCGGCAGGTCTTCGAGTATGCCCGCTTTATCCAGTGCCAGCAGCATTTGCTGCGTAACAATATTATTGGTTTCCCATGGCTTGGTGTCGGCAGGTGGGTAAGTGTCGTGAATGATGGCGGCGATGGCTTCTGCATCCATATTCAAATGACCTAGCATCCGGGCGCTAAATTCTTTAGCGATGGCATCCGTCGTATAGTGTTCAATAAAGGTCAGGATGGGGAGTTTCATCGCCTCTTTTGCATGCGTATCGCTGTGGCGCCATATATGCCCAAGTATCTGTTGAGAAAAGCGGGCGTGTCGGCCTTCATCCGCGACATGGTCTTTCATGATCTGATAGAAGGAGGGGAAAATATTTTCATTGTCGATCACATCGATGAGATCGGTGGTTAACGCCTGTTCTGACAGGGAAACGCACACCAGCCGGAATAATTCACGGTGTTCATCCGGGGTCTGACCAAGCGCGAGCGCGAGCGCGAAGGACGCTTCGGTGTCTTTCGGCATGCTCAGCGGCGCTATGCCCGTCATCTGTTCGACCTGATTGATAAGGTCCAGTGCGACCAGAGCATGATAGGACTCATCTACAACGACGGTTAATGCATCCAGGCGCATATCTGCGGGGAAATCGACGCCTGCGGTATTTTTGTATAGTTTGTAGGTTGAGTCATTAATAATATCAAGCTCAATGTTGGCAATGCCATTCAGATAGTGATAAAGCGTTTGGACCTGAATATAGCGCAGCGCTTCGTCACCCAACGCTGCCACGCGCGGGTGCATGCAAAGCGGCAGGCGTTCCGTAGGGAAATATTGCCTGGATTGGTAATCTTGCTCATTAAGTATGCGACGCGGACGGGAACGGACAATAGCAGCGCGATCCCATTTTTTCAGGGTTGTTTCAATTATGCTCACGGAAAGAATCCTTCTTTAGTAGAGTTCGACTTCAATATCCGACAGCGGATAGGCACAGCAAGCTAATATAATATTTTCCTCAAGTTCATCTTCGGCCAGGGCGCTTTGTTTTCCATGACGCACTTCACCCTTGACTAACAACATTTTGCAGCAGCCACATTTTCCTGCGCGACATAAATGTGGAATATCGATGCCTTTACTCTCAAAGTTATCTAATAGTGACTTCTCGGAGCAAAAGCTACCCGTGTCCTCACCATCAAGAATAACCTGATAGTGGGTGTTTTTTGATTGTGAAGTCATGGCGGCGATTCCCTTGGCTATTAATTAAATGGTGTGGGGTCCATTATTCTTCCCTGATTGAATGATATTTTTATTTATGTGCCTTGATGGCGGAATAACAGTAGCTTCTGAGTTGTTTATTGTCAACATGAATGGTTAATAACTTTAACATTTCATTAATATTTGCGTTGTCTTTTTATTTTTTAATGGTTAATTCGTTAATTATTTCTTTTTTTATTTTTACAGGTGCAGATGTGCATATTGCAAGAAGTGTCTTTGTAATAATTTATTTTAAAATTATTTTATTTGGTATCGACCGCCGGCGGGGGCGTTGAATATTCACTGCTGTTGGAGGCCAACCTTGAGACCTCGCCCCGTTAACGAAAAAGGGCAAGCTTTCGCTTACCCTTTGGTTGGTGCAGTACGCAACGTCGCTATCTCAACCCAACCCGCCAATCCGCCCCCGGATCTCCTCCTCAGGCAAATCTACGCCAATAAACACCAAGGTGCTGCGGCGCTCTTCCTCCGGCAGCCACTCGCGATCCCAGTCGGCGTTATACAGCCGTTGTACGCCCTGGAATAACAGCCGGCGCGGCTCGCCCTTGATCGACAAAATGCCCTTATAACGCAGCAGGCTGTCGGCGTATTCCAGCAGCAGGCCTTCCATCACTTCGGAAATCTGCATCAGCTCCAGCGGCTGGTCGTGGTATACCACGATCGAACCAATATTGTTTTGCGCTTGCGGAATGCGGCGGAACAGCGGCGTCGTCAGGGTCAGCTTGTCGTTCAGCACAAAGCCTTCGATGTCGAACAGCACGCTGAGATCGATATCGCCGTGCGTCACTTTATACACCGGTGCGCGGGCGTTCATCTGCTGCAGGCGTTGGATCAGCGCTTCGCAGTCCGCTGCCACGTCGGTTTTGGTCAGCAGAATGCGGTCGGCGTAGCCCACCTGCGCCTGCGCGATGCTGAACTGGGTCAGTTGTTGGTCGGCATGTGCGGCGTCCACCAGGGTGATGATGCCGTCCAGCAGGAAGCGTTCGCAGAGGATCTCGTGCGAGAAAAAGGTCTGGGTGATCGGGCCGGGATCGGCCATGCCGGTGCATTCGATGATCAGCCGATCGAACGCCAACTGGCCCTGGTCTACGCCGTCCAGCAAGTCCAGCAGCGCATCGGCCAGTTCGTTGGATTTGCTGCAGCAGATGCAGCCGTTGCTCAGGGTGGTGATGCGGCTGGCGCGGTCGCCAATCAGCGCATTGTCGATCGGCACTTCGCCGAATTCGTTTTCGATTACCGCAATCTTGTAGCCGTGCTCGGCGTTGAGAATATGGCGTAGCAGAGTGGTTTTACCGGCGCCCAAAAAGCCGGTCAGAATGGTGACTGCGATGGGTTTCATTACGGGTCCTTATTAACAGCAGCGCATGCCGCCTTTGCCGTCCCCACCGTAGCGGGCCTGCTGGCGTTCGCGGAAAAACTCTTTATAGGTCATCACCGGTTTGTCCGGGTGGTTGTCTTTCATGTGCTGGACGTAGGTATCGTAGTCGGGCACGCCCACTAACATGCGCGCTGCCTGACCGAGGTATTTCCCCGCCTGGCCGAGATTTCCGAACATCGCCTTCTCCCCAAAAAATTACCCTGCATAACAGCTTTCATTATGCAGGGTATCCGTTAAATCACCATCAGTGCTGCGGTGAAACTTTGACGTCCCCCTCAGTTACGCCGTTGGAGGGCACTTCTACAGGCACCGGCACGTACGGCGTTTCCTGGTCGCTGCGGTTCGGGTTTTTATGCGCCGCCATGGCGGTTTTCACCCCGTAGAAGATGATGCTGTACACCACCAGCAGGAACAGAATGCTCAGCCCGGCGTTGGTGTAGTTGTTCACCACGATATGGTTCATGTTAGCCACTTGCTGAGCGGTCAGCTCGGCACCGCCTTCGGCAATTTTGCGCTTGTACTCACCGGCCTGGAAGAAGAAGCCTTCCAACTGAGGATTGTCGCTGAACAGCTTCAGACCCAGGGCGTAAGTGGTACAAATCAGCAGCCATACCGCCGGCAGCACGGTGACCCAAATGTATTGGGTGCGCTTCATCTTAATCAGCACCACGGTACCCAACACCAGCGCCACGGCGGCCAGCATCTGGTTGGAGATGCCGAACAGCGGCCACAGGCTCTTCACGCCGCCGAGCGGATCGACCACCCCTTGATACAACAGGTAACCCCACAGGCCCACGCAGCCGGCGGTGCCGACAATACCGGCCACCAGCGAGTCGGTTTTCTTCAGGAACGGCACGAAGTTGCCCAGCAGGTCCTGCAGCATAAAGCGACCGGAACGGGTACCGGCATCCAGCGCGGTCAGAATAAACAGCGCTTCAAACAGAATACCGAAGTGGTACCAGAAGCCCATGTTGGCACCAGGAATGATCTGGTGGAATACGTGGGCGATACCCACTGCCAGCGTAGGTGCGCCACCGGCGCGGTTCAGCACCGAAGGCTCGCCGATGTCCTTGGCTGTCTGCAGGATCTGTTCCGGGCTGATGACAAAGCCCCATGAGCTGACGGTCGCCGCCGCGTGGGCGGTCACATCTTTCAGTGACGCCATGATCATCGGCGCATCTTCGGTACCCAAACGGTGCAGGTCAGGCATGGTGATGCCCAGTGCTGCCGGCGGGGTGTTCATGGCGAAGTACAGGCCCGGCTCGATAATCGAAGCCGCCACCAACGCCATGATGGCCACGAAGGACTCCATCAGCATTGCGCCGTAACCGATAAAGCGCGCGTCTTTTTCATTGGCCAGCAGCTTCGGCGTGGTGCCGGAGGCGATCAACGCATGGAAGCCGGACACGGCGCCACAGGCGATGGTAATGAACAGGAACGGGAACACCGAGCCTTTCCACACCGGGCCTGTCCCGTCGACAAACTGGGTGATCGCCGGCATTTTCAGCTCAGGGTTGAGGATCACGATGCCAATCGCCAGCCCGACGATAACGCCAATTTTCAGGAAGGTCGCCAGATAGTCGCGCGGCGCCAGGATCAGCCAGACCGGCAGCAGGGCGGAAACGAACGCATAGCCAATCAGCGTATAGGTGATGGTGGTGTCTTTAAAGGTCAGCGCCGGGCCCCAGTACGGATCGTGGGCAATCACGCCGCCGAACCAGATGGAAGCTACCAGCAGCACGATGCCAATGATCGACACTTCGCCCACCCGTCCCGGACGCAGGAAGCGCATGTAAACGCCCATAAACAGGGCAATCGGCACGGTGGAACAGACGGTGAACACGCCCCATGGGCTTTCCGCCAGCGCTTTCACCACGATCAGGGCCAGCACCGCCAGGATGATGATCATGATCAGGAAGCAGCCAAACAGCGCGATGGTCCCCGGTACCGGGCCCATTTCCTTTTTGATTATCTCGCCAAGCGAAGCGCCGTTGCGGCGCGAGGAAATGAACAGCACCATAAAGTCCTGCACCGCCCCCGCCAGCACCACGCCGCCCAGTAGCCACAGCGTGCCGGGCAGGTAGCCGACCTGCGCTGCCAGCACCGGGCCCACCAGCGGGCCAGCCCCGGCAATGGCGGCGAAGTGGTGGCCGAACAGCACGTTTTTGTTGGTTGGCACGTAGTTCAGGCCGTCGTTATTGACCACCGCCGGCGTCGCGCGGAAGGCGTCCAGCTTCATCACCTTGGTGGCGATGTACAGGCTGTAATAACGGTAAGCCACCAGATACACCGCCACCGAGGCGACGATGATCCACAGCGCGCTGATGTGTTCGCCACGGCGCAGCGCAACCACGCCCAGGCAGGACGCGCCGAGTATTCCCAGCAGCATCCAGGGTATGTGTTTTAAAATCCCCTCTCTGTTCATTGAGGTGTCCTTAGTTCAAATCTGCAAAATGAGTGAGTTAACCCGCTTATAAGATGTTTCAGGCACGCGGCCCGGTGCGGATAACGTTCGGGTACGAACTCTAAATAATTCGAGTGGCATTGAGGCGGCAAGGGCGCGAAGCCCGATGAACTTACATAAGTAAGTGATTCGGGTGAGCAATCGTAGCCAACAACGATGCAACTTGAAGTATGACGAGTTTAGGAACAGCTCATCATTGCGGGTTGGGGCTGGGGAAGACATGCGAATTTCAGTCAACGGTGCTATAGGGTGCCGAACGGTTGAAATCCCGGGGTGAGCGGTTGGGCGTTGCAGGGGGAGTGGCAACGCCCCACCGAGGGGCGGGTCAGTAAATCTTTCTGGCGTTGATCCCGGCGGGGAAAATGCCGGTGGCGAAGATGTGCCCGTTAACCTGCAGCTGGCCGTCGGGCAGCATTTCGACCGGGTATTCGTGGGTCAGATAACTGAGAAAGTTATTGCGGTCGTCGAGCGTCTGAAAGCCGATCAGATCGTAGAAAAACAGCGATTCGATTAAGCCGTGATGCTCGGGGATCTGTCTGAGCAGCGCCGTCGACGGGAACGGCAAATGGAAGAAGAACGCGCAGGGGTTCAGCAACCCCTGTTCTTTCAGCGCCTGGCCGCAGGGCAACAGCTGGTAATCATCAATGCAGATGATGTCGTTCGGGCAAATATACTCGCAGGCGATATCGGCGAAATGCCGGTTGAGTTGCCGATAAGCGCGGTAGTTCTCCGGCGTGAAATGCGCCTTCTCCGGGTGGTTATGGAACACTGGCCACAGGCCGTCGTGATAGTAGCCCTGATAGTGGAAGTGAAACTCCTCGGTCGATAACGGAAAGGTCACCTGCTCGTAGCCGCTGCGGTGCTGATAACTGACCGGGCGCAGCGGCGCATCGCCAAAGTTCTGTACGTCACCGTTCCAGCCCAGCCACAACCCGCGATCGTCGTCGCTCTGGCTGTCAGGCGATAGGGCCTGCGTAGCGCAGGCCAGATCCTTGCCGTCACACTGCTTATTCGAGATCAAAACCAAACGAGACATGCTGCGTTCCTTGTTCAGGTTACGAATAGGGGGTTAAAGCATCCAGCGGGTTTCCGCTTCGGTGACCTGCGCTTCAAAGCGGCGCAGCTCGGCGCTCTTACAGGTGTGCCACAGCGCGGCAAACGCTGGGCCGAGGCTTTCCTGCAACGGTAGGGTTTGCCGGAATAACGTCAATGCTTCCTGCTGGCTGAGCGGCAGTGCCACCGCGTCGCCATTTTCATAGCCGTTGCCGCAGGCTGCCGGCGGCAGGGGTTGCGCGTGCTCCAGCCCATACAGCATGCCGCTCAGCATCGCCGCTACGGCCAGATACGGGTTGGCATCGGCCCCGGCCAGCCGGTATTCGATGCGCTGGTTGGCATGGTCGGCGCAGGGTAAACGCAGCGCCACCGTGCGGTTATTGTGCCCCCAAGAGGCGCGCAGCGGCACGTGCATACCGGGACGAAAGCGGCGGAAGGCGTTAACGTTGGGCGCGAATATCGCCATCGAGGCTGGCATCAGCGCCAGCATGCCCGCCATCACCTGCGTCATGGTGGCGCTCAACTCGCCCGGCAGGCTTGCCAGCAGGTTGTTGCCCTGCTCATCCTGCAGGCTGATATGAAAATGCAAACCGCTACCGGCGGCCTGAGCACAGGGCTTGGCCATAAAGCAGGCGTGCTGGTGGTGTTTCTCGGCGATCTGGCGCGTCAGCCGCTTCAGGGCCAGCACCTGATCGCAGGCCTCCAGTACGCGAGCGCTGTGATGCAGATTCAGCTCATACTGGCCGGAGGCGGCTTCGGCGACCACGCCGGTCAGCGGCAAGGCCTGCAGCCGGGCCTGATGTTCGATGTCATTGAGCAACGCCTGGTGGCGCTCCGGTGCATCGACAGAAAAACTCTGCGTCGGGCACTGTCCGGCGTCAGCCGGTTGCTGCTGCGGATCCTGCAGATAAAACTCCAGCTCTGCCGCCACGACCGGGAAGTAACCCTTGGCATGCAGGCGTCTGAGCACCCGTTGCAGCACCACGCGCGGCTCCAGCTCGCAGGCGTCGCCGTCGGCATTTTTCATCGTCAGCAGCAATTGGGCATGGTGCTGCGGATCGCGGGCGCAGGGCCGCAAGGTTCCGGGCACCGGCAGACACAACCTGTCCGGCTCGCCGGCCTGCTGGCCCAGCCCGCTTTCTTCAATGACCTGGCCGCCAAGATCCATGGCGTAGATCGACAGCGGGAAATAACAGCCTTTATCCAGCGCAAACACCTCGGCGACAGGCAGCCGTTTCCCGCGGAATTGACCGTTCAGATCGTTGAGATAAATATCGACGTGTTCGGTGTCCGGATAGCGCTGTAAATACTGTTCTACTTCTTTGTGGAATGAACGCGCCTGCGAAGCGGGAATATCTGCCAGCAGCGGATTAAAACCAATAACGTTAGCATGCATGGCAGCCCCCGAAATGAATTAAAGCCGCGGGGGAAATTATTATCAGGGCAGGGGATAAACACATGAGGCATCCGTCTCGTAAGGCCATATTGGCGATGTAATGATGTTATCTGCGCCCCTAAAACCTGTCTGTAAAAACGCCGTAACTTTATTTATAGCCGGAATAAAAAAGGTGTAAATAAGGGGCGTGGCTCTGATGGCCGAAGAATAAATAGCTGCATATACTGCTGAGAGCGACGTTATTCAGGAGAGAAAATAATGATCAGAGTTTTTATCGTGTTTGCCGCCGTGATGACGGCGTTCAGCGCCGGGGCCTCCTCTGAAGCGGCATGGGCCAGCGGCGATAAAGCACTGCAAACCGCCTGCCTGAAAGCCAGCAGTTTGAAAGGGGCCAAAGCCGTCGGCAGCATTATCCATTATGGTGACGACGTCGGTTACTCGGCCCTGTTGATCGCTGGGCGCTATCCGCAGGCGTTTATGCATAACAAAGCGGGCAAAGAGCTGTGCCTTTACCAGCGAGCCACTAAAAAGGCGGTGGTTCAGGACGCTGACGGGCTGGCGGGAAAGCCATAGCAGCAGGGTTCTTGGCGGTACAGTTTTAAAAATGGCGTTGTAATTATAGGCTGTGCTCTATATCTTGTTTATAGATTATAGTCTATAAAAAGGGAATGCCATGTGGACTGTCATAACAACGGAAGAGTTTGATCGATGGTTTGTATCGCAAGATGACCTTACCCAGGAAAAGGTGCTTGCTGCATTGGTGATGCTTGAGAGAGGTGGCCCCAACTTATCCCGCCCATTTGTAGATTCGTTGAAGGAGTCGCAGCATTCCAATATGAAAGAGTTGCGAATCCAACATAAGGGGCGGCCAATTCGTGCTTTCTTTGCATTCGATCCTGTACGCCAAGCTATCGTTTTGTGTGCCGGCGACAAGACAGGCAATGAGAAGCGGTTTTACAAAGTCATGCTACCTATTGCCGATGCGCAGTTTACCCAGCATTTGATGTGTAATTTTGAGGAGTAACCAATGGGTACTTTAAAAGAAATGTTAGCTTCGCGTACCCCTGATAGCAGGCAGCGAATTGAGGAAATGGCAGAGGAGATGCTGCTGGAAACGCGCTTATATGAGGTGCGGGAGGCACTGGATATTTCACAGCAAACGCTGGCGAATAAACTCGGTATTTCGCAACCCTCTGTTGCCGCTATAGAGCAACGTGGCAATGAACTGAAGATTTCGACATTAAAACGGTATGTGGAAGCGATGGGCGGAACACTGCGGCTGGATATCGAACTGCCGGATGGCAAACACGTAGGATTTAGGGTTTAAAACGATCAAAAAAGGGCGCCGGGGCGCCCTTATGCCGTTATTTCAACGCGATACGGATCACGTCGTCCGGCGCCGTGGCTTCTTTCTCGCGGCTGGAAGCCTGTTTGACGCTCACGTACAGCGTCTGGCCATCCGGTGACAGCGCCAGGCTGTTCGGGTGGGTTGGGGTCTTGATGGTTTGCAGCAGCTTGTAGTTCTTGGCGTCGATCACGCTGACCTGGCCTGCCTGACGATGGGTGACATACACCTCATTGCGCGTCGGGTTGAACAGGACCGCCAGTGATTCCGGCACGTCGATTTTGCTCAGAATCTTGCCGTCGCGGGTATCGACCACCAGCACCTGGGCCTGCTTGGAGTCGGTGATAAAGGCGCGATGGGTGGCAGGATCCAGGCTGATGTTCAGGAAGAAGTGCTCTTTGGACTCGTCCAATTTCTTGCGGCTGAGCACCTTGTTGGTTTTGGTGTCGATAGTCACCAGCTCGCCGTCGGCGTTGGTCACGTACAGGCGGCTTGCGGCCGCATCCAGTGCCAGACCGGTACCGTATTTGCCGGTTTCGGTGATGGTGGTGCGCAGGGTCAGGTCTTTGCCGTCTACCACCCAAACCACGCTGGATTCACCCAGCCCGGTGATATACAGGGTGTCGGTGGTGGCGTCGGCTACCAGCTCACGCGGTGCCAGCGGTTTTACCGTTTCGGAGCGTTTACGCGCATCCAGCACCAGGCGGCCTTTGACCTCACCGGTTTTACCGTCGATGGCAGTGACCGAGTTATTGACGGTGTTGCCGAAGAACAGCGTGTCGGTTTTGCTGTTGATGGCCGCGCCGAAAGGTTTGATATCGTTGTGAATGATCTGGGTGATATCCAGCGTTTGCGGATCCAAACGATACACCACGCCGCCTTTGTCCAGCTTGCGGCTTTGCGAAGTGGCCAGATACAGCGCGTTCTCGCCCTGGCTGTAGACCATCTCGTAAGCGCCTTTGCCGACGGGCTTGCGCAGCAGTTCCGGCTCGCCCTGGGCCAGCAGCGGGGCGGAAAACAGCATTGAAGTCAGCAGCAGCAGTGGGAAAGCGGCGCGTGCGCCAAAGCGGCGGCTGGTCGTTGTTGCAGAGTTCATAACCTCTCCATGGAGTTAAAATGCCTGTCGCCGCAGGGCGGTTGCCCAGAGGCTAAAAAGCTCAACATTGAATTCAAAGCAAAATCCGGCCGGTCGCATCGTGGCGCGCCGGGCCTTCTGTTTGCGAATAATAATCATTATTCATGCCGGAGGGGAGTGATTTCTACCCAGGCTGGGGTGAAAATCACAATGTGAAGAGTGGGGGGAGGGTGACCGTTGCCGTGTCGCTGCGTGGGTTTTCTGGTTTTCCCTGCGGGCCGATAACAAATAATTAATTTAGCTGCGTTATTGTTTGGTCGCTGTAATAATATTTATTTGTTATCTCTTATAATAAAAACCCGATAATAACGGAGGTTTCTTTGGGTTAAAACTCCGGCTTTGTACGTTATTTGAGCGGTTAATTACATTGTCTTGCATTGAATTACAGTTGAATACTTTTGTGGTGAAAAAGTCATCCTGTGGTGGATAATCTCAGGTTATGACATGAATTTTTATAACTTGCGTCATTTGCACACATCGGGTAATTGTTTATGCGTGGCTCAAGACCACCGTATTTATAACAATAATTTTTCGGGCAGGGGTAATAATGAGATATATAAAAACGCCAATATTCATTGGCGGCGTTGTGCTGTCGGCGTTATCTGCCGGCGCGCAGGCAGAAATCACCATTCTGGATAAAAACCCGCAAAGCAATGTGTTGCTGGCACCGCTGAGTTTGAAAGTTGGCGGCAGTATTCGCCCCGAGTGGATATTTAATAATGGCCCGGAGCCGGGATATTATAAAAATGGTCATGATGGCGGCACGCGCTTTCGCTTCAGCGGTGACTATGCGCTGACGCAGGATACCTCGGTTATCGGCTACTACGAGTGGGGCGTCGATCTGGCACACGCGCTGAGCTGGGACGGCCACTACAACGAAGACGGCAAACGCGACTATCAGCGCCAGCTGTACGGCGGCTTCAAAGATGATCGCTACGGTACCTTAACCTTTGGTCACCAATACGGCATTTATTATTCGGTTGTCGGCATTAAAAGCGACGTCTGGGATAACGATGGTCATGCGGGCGGCACCGGCATTGGTATTTCCGGCGACTACGACGGCGGTAATAAACCGAAGAACAGCCTGAAATACACCAATGATTTTGGGCCGGTCACCTTATACGCCAACTATTTATTACCGGAAGACGATTTGCACACGGCGGATAATCTCATCTATCGCCGTAAAGGCGGCGGCGGGTTGGGGTTTGATTATAAGGCGACGAAGGAATTAACCTTCAGCGCGGCCTACAGCTACACCGACGCAAAGATCAAAGACAATCAATATAACGAGAAAGAGTATCACCAGCAGTTGTCCGGCACCGCGCTGACCTGGCAACCCAATAACTGGTATATCGTTGGGACCGCCAGCTATTACAAAGACTATGTGCCGAGCACCCGTGAACGTACCTTGTCGCATTATTTCGCCGGGAGCGGTTACGGGGTAGAAGGCTTTGTCGGTTATACCTTTAATATCGACAAGCCTTTCCTGAAATCGATCCAGCCTTATGTGGCCGCGGACTCGCTGCAATTGAAGGGAGGCGAAGAGTACCACGCCAATCACGTTTACCTTGGGGCGGGTACCACCATCGGCTACGGCCTGTCGGTGTATGTGGAACGGACGCTGGCCAACAGCAGCGACAACGAACCGGACTCCACCTGGGTGACTGTGTTCTACGACTTCTGATCGCTCCTGACAAACTTTCCAGGCCGGCCTCGTTGCCGGCCTTTTTGTCGGGTTATTTCACAGGGTGATCCAACCGCCCTGCGCCCGATCCGCCGCGGTTTTCTCCGCCAGATAGCGTGCCGGCGGTTTGCCGACGGCTTTGCGAAACATGGTGACGAAGCCACTGGCGCTCTCATAGCCCAAATCCAGCGCCACCCGCTGTACGGTCTCCCCCTTGGTCAGGCGTTGCAGCGCCAGCATCACGTGCAGTTGCCGTCGCCAGTGGCCAAAGCTCATGCCCATTTGCTGCTGCAGGGTGCGGTTGAGGGTGCGTTCGCTCATGCCGATGCGCTGAGCCCATTGGCTGAGGGTGGCTTTGTCCGCCGGATCGGCCAGCAGGCGCTCGGTCAGTTGGCGAATGCGTGCGTCATTGGAGACTGGCAAGTGCAGGTTCTCAATCGGCGCGGCGGCCAATTGATCCAAGAGTACGCCAATCAGCCGCCCTTCAGCGCCTTGCTCGTCATACAGCGGATCAAACCCGCTGGCCTGCAACAGCAGTTCGCGCAGCAACGGCGAAACGGCCAACGTACAGCAGCTGGTCGGCAACCCGGCGATGGCAGCCTGATCGACAAACAGCGCGTAACATTCGGTGGCCCCGGTACCCTGAGCGTTGTGCAGCACGTTGCTGGGCATCCAAAGCGCACACTGCGGCGGAACCAGCCACAGGCCGTTTTCCACTTCGCAGCGGATCATGCCGCGCATCGTATAAATCAGCTGCGCTTTTTGGTGCCGGTGATGGGCGACTTCCCAATCCTTGTTAACGGTGGAACCCTGCACGGCAAAAACCGCCCGGGGCACCCGATCGATATCGAAAAGCGGTGGAGTGACAAAAGGCATGAGAATAATTCTCAATTTGGCGTAAATGAAAAACATTATGTCCTGATTGTGCAATGTGGTCTAGTGCTTCCGCCGATAAAGTAAGCGCACGTTTCCGAACTCTTAGGAGAAATCTCATGTCATTAGATTCTGCAACCTTCCCACTGGTCTGGATGCGTCAGCAAGCCGCCGGCGAACCGAAAGATACCCTCGCCGAATTTGCCGAATTCAGCACCTTGCTGCAGCGTGAACAGCCGTTTGTGCTGCTTTGCGATCGTCGTATGGACGAAAGCGGTGAGCAGGATCGCGACGAGCGTACCCAGGTCGCCCTGTGGAAACGCGATCACCGTGAGGCGTTAGCGAAGTGGGTCAAAGGTATGGTGCTGATCGAGCCGGACGACATGCGCCGAAAGGCGGCGGAAGAGTTTGTCGATTTCGCCAGCCGTTTCTGGGGTTATCCGGTGATGGTGGTGGCCAGTGAGCAACAGGCCCATGAGCTGGCACAACGCCTGCTCGAGCAGCGGGAACAATAATCAATAAGGAAGCGCCATGTATCAGCAACAGGTAATTGCGCAACTGCTGGCCTGGATTGAAGCAAACCTCGACCAGCCGCTGACGCTGGACGATATTGCCGCCAAATCCGGCTACTCCAAATGGCATTTGCAGCGGCTGTTCAAGCAGTTGACCGGCCATATTCTGGGCACTTACGCCCGGCGCAGACGTTTGACCGCCGCCGCGCGTGAGCTGCGGCTCACCCATACCGGCGTGGCCTGCATTGCCGATAAGTACCAGTTCGATTCCCAGCAGACCTTCACCCGTTGCTTCAAAAAACAGTTCGGTTTGCCGCCGGCCGGCTATCGCCGCAGCGCGGATTGGTCCAGCCACGGCATGCAGCCGCCGCTACGGATGGCAGAAGGCCCATTGCCTCAGGGGAGTATTGTCACTCTGCCGGCCATGCAGCTGGTGGGGCGTACCCAGCGCCGCAGCTGCACTCTGGGGCAAATGCAGCATTCGAAAAATGAGCTGCGCCAGTACGTCTGGAACCAGGTGCTGCAACCCGAAGTCGCGCCACCGGCGGTAGTCTACGGCCTCACCAGTCTGGAAGCGGACAACCGACAGCTTGATGGTCAACGCATGGCCTATACACTGGCGCTGGCAGATGAACAGGCCGAAGGGGAGCAGATCCTGATCGAGCAGGGCGATTACGCCAGCTTTACCTATCAGGGGCAGGTCGAAGAGTTGCCAAACTTCGTCGATCGCCTGTATGACTCCGCGATGCCCATGATGAACGCTGTGCGCCGTCCCGGGCAGGATATCGAGCGTTTTTACCCGGCACAGGGAGAGGTTTGTAATGCACGCGGTACGGCGATCCGCTGTGAATATCTGATCCCGATTCGCCGAACGTCACCGCCGGCCGCTGTGCTTTAACGGCAGTTTTCACAGAAAAACCTCTTCGTGCTGCACCAGGTTACAAAAAAGTTCGATATTGCGCTGGTAATGTTTCACACTTAGGCCGATGTGCACATATAATGCGCATCCGGTCATTTATGGCCGCATAACCTATATTGATAACTGCCAGTGGCCACTACCAACACGAAGATGAAAATGAGCATTCGCGCGTTACTAACCCTGTTTACGGCACTGGTGGCTTTCAGCCAGGCTGCCTTCGCCGTTGTATATCCGTTGCCTGCCAAAGACAGCCGTCTGGTGGGTGAGAACATCCAGATCACCGTACCGGAAGACAGCAAGCTGCCGCTGGAGAGCTTTGCCGCTCAATACCAGATGGGCCTGAGCAATATGCTGGAAGCCAACCCGGGTGTGGATCCTTTCCTGCCGAAAGCAGGCAGCACTCTGACCATCCCACAGCAGTTGATCCTGCCGGATGCGCCACGTGAAGGCATCATCATCAACAGCGCCGAGATGCGTCTGTACTACTACCCGAAAGGCACCAACACCGTGATCGTGTTGCCAATCGGTATCGGCCAGTTGGGCAAAGATACGCCGCTGAACTGGACCACTACCGTGCAGCGCAAGAAAGATGGCCCAACCTGGACGCCAACCGCCAAGATGCGTGCGGAATACGCTGCTGACGGCGAGATCCTGCCTGCGGTATTCCCGGCCGGTCCGGACAACCCTATGGGGCTGTACGCGCTGTACGTCGGTCGTCTGTATGCGATCCACGGTACCAATGCCAACTTCGGTATCGGTCTGCGCGTGAGCCACGGCTGTGTGCGTCTGCGTGCTGACGACATCAAGTTCCTGTTCGAAAACGTTCCGGTCGGCACTCGCGTGCAGTTCATCAACGAGCCGATCAAAGCCAGCGTTGAGCCGGACGGTTCCCGTTACATTGAAGTGCACAACCCACTCTCTGCTAACGAAGAACAGCTGAAGTCCAAAGATCCGGTGCCGTTGACCATCTCTGCGCCAGTGGGCAAAGTGATGATGGACCCGGCGGTTAACCAGAGCGAAGTGGACGCGGCAATCAAAGCCCGTTCCGGTATGCCGGTTAAAGTGAACTGATTGATTCAGTCGCTGTAGAAAAGGCGCCTTAGGGCGTCTTTTTTTATGGCTAAAAAACACCGTTTTGCGCAGGCCTCCGCAGTTCTTTGCTTTTCGTTACCGCTGCCGCTGCCGCTTTAAAGGTCCGGTACTGTTAGCAAAAAACAGATTTTCTCGTTGCCTTAAACGGACATCGCGAAGCTGTAGGTGGGCCAAATTGCGACAGGAAACTGTCGGGAGGCCCGTCGCTGAAACTTCTTTTCTCTGGTGCAAAAACGCGGTCTGGAGATCTTGCTGTAGAGTGTCAGAATAATCACAGCTTACCTGCCTATACATCACCGCTATAAGTCCTTCCTGGTAATTATTCCTCAAAAAATCATCGTTAATTAATTGGTTATATATCCCCTCCGACCAGTGATTGCCTGAGAAAAAACTCTCAAAACCTCTGTATTGTGAAAATAAGATCACACAAACGTAACAAAAGATAAACATAGGCTCTCTATATTGGCTGCTTTGCTTTTGGGAGGGAGTGTCATGCGTAACTGGAACGAGCCGAAAAAGAACAAAGCGCACATCGAACTGATCCCGATGATCGACGTGATGATGTTTTTGCTGGTGTTTTTTGTGTTGATTAGCCTGAACGTGATCCCGGCCCTTGGGCTGAAGACTCAGTTGCCGTCCGCCGGTAGCGCTCAGCAATTGAAGCCGCAGAAGAAGGCGATCATTACCCTGGGCGCTGAGGAACAACTGCAGCTCGACGGTCAGCCGATAGCGCTGAGCGCGCTGGTCAGCACGCTGAAGCAGCAGCAGCAGGAAAACCAGACCACCACCATTATCGTTAACAGCGACAAAGGCGTTGCGGTAGAGCGCTTGGTCGCGGTGATGGATAACCTGCGCCAGGGCGGTTTCTTCTCCGTCTCCATCGCCACACGGAAGCTGTGACATGTATCTGCTCTATCGCTCACGTCACCTTTTCAGCTGGTTGCCGGCGCTGATCGTCGCGGGCTGCGTGCTGTTCGCCAGCCAACAGGCGGCGCTGAAAATTCAGCCGCGCTATGACGAAACCGCCATGGAGCTGGCATTGGTCGAGCCGGAACCTCAGCCACAGCCGGAACCGGAGCCGCCGGTGGAAACCCCGCCGCAACCCGAGCCACCGCCGCCGGAACCTGAGCCCCTTCCTGAACCTGTGGTGCCTGCACCTGAGCCGATTGTCGAGGCCAAACTGGTGCCCAAGCCACAGCCGAAACCCAAACCCAAGCCGGTGAAAGAGAAAGCCAAGCCGGTGGAAAAGGCCAGGCCCGCCGCGGTGCCGGCAGCACCGAGAACCTTGGTCAGCAAGCCCGCCGCACAGCCCGTTCCGCCGGCTCCAGCGGCACCGAAGGTGAATGCGCAGGCAATCGAAAACGGTTATCTGCAGGCATTGCGCCATGAGCTGGAGCAGCGCAAGCGCTATCCCAGCGGGCGGCAGGCTTCGCTTGAACGGCCGCAGGGCAACGTCGAGGTGTGGCTGGAGGTGGATCGCAGCGGTCGGGTGATCTCTTCCGGCATCACCAATAAGGCTTCCAGCATGCTGCTCAACCGCGCGGCGCTGAGCAGTTTGCAAAGTATCAGCCAGGTGAAGCCGTTCCCAACTGAGGCTTTCAACGGGCAGACAACCAAAAGATTTTCAGCCACGTTCAATTATCAGGCGCCTTGATGCCTGGCATAACAGTTTGATTTTTATGGGATGGAAACAATGAAATCTTTCAGTCGATCTGGGATTTATCTGGCAGTGATGTCGGCGATGTTACCGGGTGCCGTGCTGGCGGCGGACTCGACCGACGTCGGCACCATCAACGTTAAGGGGCAGTCGCTGGGCGGCGGCATGATGGTGCAGGAGGACAGCGCCAAGTCGCGTTCCACCATCACCAAAGAGGCGATGGATAAAATGCCAGCGGCGGCCAACGCCATCGACAAGCTGAAATACACGCCGGGCCTGAACGTCAACAGCGACGATGCCAGCGGTCTGAGTGGCGTTGATTACACCATGCGCGGTATGAGCTCCGATCAAATCGGCCTGTCGATGGACGGGATCCCGATTAATGATTCCGGCAACTATGCGGTTTACCCGAACCTGCTGGGTGATTCAGAGAACCTGGGGGAAGTGTTCGTCACCCAGGGATCCTCGGAAGCCGACGGCCCGCACATCGGCTCCAGCGGCGGCAATATTGGCCTGGTGACGCGGCGTCCGTCTAAAGACTTCGGCGGCTTCGTCAAACAGACGCTGGGCAGCAACAACCTGAGCAAAACCTTTGCCCGTCTGGAGACCGGTGAGTACAACGGCTTCAGCAACTGGATCTCCTATTCGCACACCGAGGCCAAAAAGTGGCGCGGGGAAGGGCGTTTGTACTCCAACAAGTTCGAGATGAACTCGTTGTATGAGGACGGTAACGGCAACAGCAGCAACCTGATCATGAAGTACAACCAGCAAAATAACGTCAACTACAACACCCGCAGCAAGGCTCAGTTCGCGGAAGACCCCCGTGGCGATTATGACACCACGCCGTCCTACAACAACCGGGGCCAGCTGACTCGCTATTACAAGCTCAACCGTAATCCGTTCGAGAATTTCAACCTGACGTTCACCCAGAAGCTGCAGCTGCGCGACAACCTGGCGTTAACCCTGCAACCCTATTACTACTGGGGGAACGGCGGCAGCTTCAGCGGCCAGAGCGCGTCGGTACTGTCCAGTACCTCGGATCGGGCCGGTCAGTATGACCTCAGCAACTTGCAGTCCAACACCTATTACCGTCCTTCCTGGACCCAGACCTGGCGGCCGGGCATCACCACCAAGCTGAAGTGGGACATCAACGATCAGCACAGCCTGGATATCGGCTACTGGTTTGAACGTGCGCGCCAGTCGCAGACCCAGCCGTTTATCGGCATCAAGGACGACGGCAACCCGCAGCAGCTCTCGGGTAAACCGGGCGGTTCCGATCAGGTGAAGGACGCCAACGGCAAAACCGTGCAGGGGCGTAACCAGTACACCATTACCCCGGCGCAAAAAGTATGGCTGCAGGACACCTGGTTCGCGACGCCGGACTGGACCTTCGTCGGCGGGCTGGCCTATCAGTACGTTGAACGAAAAGGCGATAACAAGGGCAGCCTGTATAACGTGCCGGAAAAGCGTGATGCCAAATACCATGAATTCCTGCCGAACTTCAGCGCCAGCTACAAGCTGAACCCGGAAAACCAGGTGTTCTATAACCTGACGCGCAACATGCGCACCCCGCCAAACTACGTGTTGTACAACGTCGGCGATTCGCTTAGCACCAAGCCTGAACTGAGCTGGAACCATGAGCTGGGCTGGCGTTTCGAGCGTGAAGATATGCTGCTGAGCGCCTCGCTGTTCTACTTGCGCTACAGCGACCGTCAAATCTCTACCACCAATCCGGACGGTGACTACGAGATGATGAATATCGGCAACGTAGAGAACAAAGGGCTGGAACTGGAGTGGAGCGGCCAACTGCCGCATAACTTCAACTACTACACCTCGTACACCTATACCGAGTCCAAGCAGAAGAGCGACATTGTCAGCAACGGCGGCCTGCCGCTGCCGACCAGCGGTAAAGAAGTGCCGAACGTGCCAAAAAACCTGCTTAACGTGACCCTGGGTTATGACGACGGTTTGTATTACAGCAGCGTGAGCGGCAAGTACGTCAGTTCGTTCTACGGCGACCTGACCAATGACGAGAAGATTGGCGGCCGGACGGTATTCGATTTGGCGGCGGGGGTGCATTTGCCGGTGGACAAGAAGATCGTCAAGAGCGCGGCGCTCCGCTTCGGCATCAGCAACCTGTTTGACAAGGAGTACCTGACTTCGGTGCGCTCCACTACCTTCAACGCCGCGCCTTATAACGGCGTAAGGGCCAGCACGCCTTACTACAACGTCGGGGAAGAACGTACCTTCAGCGTATCGCTGGAAGCCACCTTTTAACTATTTATACCCTATGGCTTTCAAGTTGCAGCCAGGCGGCCAACTCGCTCATCCCCAGGCGCTTACTTAAGTAAGTAACTGGGGTGAGCGAGTGCAGGTAACAACGCTGCGGCTTGAAAGACGACGGGTAAGAGGACTGAACGATGAATGCCAATCTGCTACACGACATTATTTTCTACGTGATGTACGCCGCGCTGGCGATTGCACTGGTGATCATTATCGAACGTGCGTTGTATTTCGCCTATACCCAACGCCAGGCGCGTCGACTGGAGCAGGCGCTGACGTTGGATGTGCACCGCACGGCCGATCTGCCGGATGAGTTGACCCAGCGCAACAGCCTGCCGCTGGCGGTGATTTCACCGGTGCTGGAGCAAAAACACCGTGCCGGTGACCGCGAGGCGATCGGTGATTTGATCGACGCTCAGTATTTGTTGAGCAAGCCGCTGATGGCGCGGGGCCTGTGGTTGCTGGAAACTATTGTTACCGCGGCACCGCTGTTGGGGCTGCTGGGTACGGTGATGGGGATTATCGAAACCTTTAAGGCACTGGCTGCCTCGGGGGTGTCCGAGCCGAGCCTGGTTTCTGCCGGGATGGGCACCGCACTGTACGCTACCGGACTGGGTATCGCCATCGCGCTGCTGTGCCTGGTGGGGAACAACTATCTGCAAAGCCGCATGGAGCGCATTAACGAACTGTTGAAGGTACTGCTGATCCGCGCCGGTGCGCCGGGCAGCCGCCCGGAAAACGGCAGCCGCGAGCAACGGGTTGACAGCGAGGTGCCGCGCTATGCCTAATGGCCGTCATTCACGGTGGCCATTAGGCCGCCTTTACACTGCGTTATGGGGTGGTTGCCTGTTGATGTTGAGCCAGAATGCGGCGGCGCGCTTTGAAATTCCCGGCTACGAGCTGGTGTACACCGCACCGGTAGAAACCGCGTTGCAGGCGGATGACCTGCGCAACACTGCCGAAGTGTGGCAGCAGATGTTTGATGCGGCGAAAACCCGCATCGATCTGGGCCAGTTCTACGTGGCGAACCAACAGGGTTCGCTGCTGGATGGCGTGTTGCAGCATCTTAAAGCGGCGGGGGAACGTGGGGTAAAAATTCGTTTCCTGATGGAGGAGAAGGGCATCCGCATTTCTACTCCCGAAACGCTGGAACAGCTTAAGGCGATCCCGAATCTGGAGCTGCGTATTATCCCTTACCAGCGGCTGAGCGGCGGCATTCTGCATGCCAAATACCTGCTGGTGGACGGTGAACAGGCGTTTGTCGGCAGCCAGAACTTTGACTGGCGCGCGCTGGCGCACATCCATGAAACCGGGCTGCGCATCAGCGATGCCGGTGTGGTGCGGCAGATCCAGGCGATCTTCGAACAGGACTGGCAGGCGCAGGCGTTGCTGGCGGCGGAAAAACAGGTGCCCCAGCTGACGTCCCAACCCACGGTTGAACCGCTGCAGAGCAATTACCTGGTCGCCAGCCCGCGTGCCTACAACCCGGCGGGCGTGATTGATTCGCAGCTTGAGCTGCCGCGCCTGTTGGCTTCGGCCAGGCAGCGAGTGCGGGTACAGGTGATGGACTACGCGCCGTTGTCTTTTGGCCCGGACCGCACCCGGCCTTACTACGCGGTGATCGATAACGCCCTGCGCAGCGCTGCCGCGCGCGGTGTGCAGATTGAGCTGATGGTCGCTAACTGGAATACCAAAAAGCCGGATATCGCCTGGCTGAAAAGCCTGGCGCTGGTGCCGAATGTGCAGGTGAAAGTGGTCACCATTCCGCCGGCAAGCAGCGGGTTTATCCCGTTTGCCCGGGTGATCCACAGTAAAATCATGACCATCGACGGCGAGATCGCCTGGGTAGGCACCAGCAACTGGACCGGCGGCTATCTGGACAATTCGCGCAATCTGGAGATTGTGCTGCACGACGTGAACATGAGCCAGCGGCTGGACAAGTTGTACAGCCAACTGTGGGACAGCCTTTACGCCGAACCGCTGAAGCTGGATTACGACTACCCGACGCCCAAACCGGGCGGTGAGTCCTGAGATTGTCGGCAAATCCTCGTCAAGACTGAACCGGTAGGGTCGAACAGGTTCGACCCGATTTACCCCTTTTAATGCTGCGCCTCTGCGCTTGGCTTTGCCGGATTATTTCCGCCAGCCGCTTTTTTCCAGTGCCGTCAGCAACTGTTCGGCGCTCAGTCCCTCCGCCCGATGGCCATTACCGGAAACGGTATTGGCGGCCAGCAGGGCATTGATAATCGCCTCTTCCACCGCTTCTGCCGCTGCGGCAAACAGCTCGGAGATGTAATCGTTGTTCACCATGCGCAGCGGGGTGGTAAAGGCTCCTTTGTTGGCGTAGTCGGCAGGGGGGAGGCCGTCATTGCCGGTGGCGAAGGCGATAAAAATGTCGCCGCTCGAGTCTTCGGTACCGCCGCCGGTGCGGGCAATGCCGATGCTGGCACGTTGGGCCAGACGGGCGCATTGGTGCGGCAACAGCGGGGCGTCGGTGGCCAGGGTGACGACGATCGACCCCATGCCCGGGTGCGGCAGCTGCGGTGTAAACGGCGAGTGAATATGTGCCAAATGACGGCCCACCGGATAACCGCCCACCAGCAGCGACGCGCGTTTGCCGTGGTTGGCCTGCACGATGGCACCGACCGTCCAGCCACCGCGATCGGCAGGCAGGCGGCGCGAAGCGGTGCCGATGCCGCCCTTGAACTCATGGCAGATCATGCCGCTGCCGCCACCGACGGCACCTTCCTGGGGTAATCCTTCGTGTGCCGCCTGCAGTGCTTGCCGCACATGTTCAGGCTTGACGTGAAAACCGTTGATGTCGTTGAGCAGGCCATCGAAGGTTTCCATTACCACCGGCATATTCCAGTACACCGCGTCGTCGGCCGGCAGCGCTTCACGTTCCAGCGCGATCAGGCTGTCACGTACCACGCCGACGCTGTGGGTGTTGGTGAAGGCGATTGGGCTGGTGAGCAGGCCGGCTTCGCGGATCCACTCCAGCCCGGTGGCGTCGCCATTGCCGTTAAGCACATGCACGCCGGCAAAGCAGGGGGATTGCCGGGCCTGGCCGGCACGCGGTTCGATCACCGTGACGCCGGTACGCACGCTGCGCCCGTCGGGCAAATCGGCGTGGATGCTGGCGTGGCCGACGCGAACGCCGGGCACGTCGGTGATGGCGTTCAGCGGGCCGGCAACGCCGTGGCCGATTTTAATGCCCAAATCCTGAGCGCGCTGCGACATGGTTATTCTCCTTCAATTGAGGGTTCAACGTGCGGGATAGCCTGCCGGGGGCGCATATAGCTCAGCAGCAGGCCAAAGCAGAGGATACCGGCAATGATAATAAAGTCTTTCAGGCTGCTGGCGATCAAAATTGTCCATAACACATACAGGCAGCCGATCAGCGCGATCGCCACCGGCAGCGGCCACAGCGGCATCAGATACGGGTGGTGGAAACGTACGCGGCGGCGACTGATCAGCGCGGCAACGGCCATGATGATGTACACCAGCAGCAGCAGGATCACGGTAAATGAGGTCAGATCGCCGAGGTTGGAGCAAAAGGCCAACAGCGCCGAGGGAATACCGAACAGCAGAGTGGCAATCCACGGCGTGCCGAAACGCGGATGGATGATTTTCAGCGCCCGGTTCACCTGCGGCAGCCAAAAACCGTCACGCCCGCTGGAGAACATCATGCGGCTAAACTGCGCCACGATGGCGATAATGGCGTTGAACACCGACAGGTAAATCGCGCCGCTGACCACCCGCGCCAGCGTCGGCCCACCCAGTTGGCTGACCACGTAGCCGACCGGATCGGCCTGTTTGGCCATTTCCGCCAGGGACGGCGCGCCAATCAGCAAAGCGGTGAAGGGCAGCAGCTCGACCAGTACCACGATCGCCAACGTCAGCATGATGGCGGTGGCCATGGGTTTGCCCTGCTCGCGCATGTCCTCCGCCATATACACCGCGGCACCGTAGCCGTTATAGGAAAACAGCGCGACGCCGACCATGGCGACGATCAGCGGTACGGAAACCGGTGCCAACACGCCTTCGGGGTTTAGCATCACCGGCGCGACGAGGATGTCCGCACTTTGGTGCGGGGTGCTAAAGCCCAACCAGGCGATTAACCCCAGCACCGCGATTTCAACCACCAAAAAGGTGCCGGTCAGCAGCGCATTGGCTTTGATGTTGAAAATGGCGCAGGCTCCGCCGATCAAGATGGTGATCATCCCGGCGGTAGAGGCGTCGAACTGAGTCCCCAGCGCGGTGTTCAAATAAGGCACGGCACCGGTGGCCAGCACCGCCGGTACGAACAGCGCGGCACTGAGAATAAACAGGTAAGTTTGCAGCCCGCACAGGGTGCCGAACAGGCGTTTGATAATGCTGTATTCGCCCCCGGCGCTGGGATGCGCCGCACCGAGTTCGGCGTAGCACAGGGCAATAGTGGCGGCGATAAAGGCAGCGATCAGAAATGAGATAAAGGCACCGCTACCGGCGCTGGCGATCGCCAGCGGAGCAATAACGAAAATTGAGCTGGCGGGCGTGACGCCGGAGGCGGTAATCATCACCACGTCGAGGACGCTGAGATTACCTTTGAATTTGTGTTCTGGTGTGGGCTCAGTCATTCAAAACTCCATTAACGCGTTAGTGGGTTATTTTGCGGGCGGCGATCGTGCGGTAGAGCCTTGCGATGGCATGCAGCTGCCCGGGCCTGATTAAATGGAGCGCGTGGAAAACGAGGCGAATTTCTTCGCCTCTAAAAAATCATTATGATTATTATGAAATTACCCTTGTCCGGACGGGAAGCTGAAGGTGGCATGCTGGGCGTCATGGGAAGAAGGCCAGCGCTGGGTAATGGTTTTGCGCTTGGTGTAGAACCTGACGGCATCCGGGCCGTAGGCGTGCAGGTCGCCAAACAGCGAGCGTTTCCAGCCGCCGAAAGAGTGATAAGCCACCGGCACCGGCAGCGCAACGTTGATCCCCACCATACCGACCTGAATATGACTGGAAAAATAACGCGCCGCCTCGCCGTCGCGGGTGAACAGGCAGGTCCCGTTGCCGTACTCGTGGGCGTCTATCATCGCCATCGCCTCTTTCAGCGATCCGACCCGAACCACGCCCAGCACCGGGCCGAAGATCTCCTCCTGATAAATCCGCATGCCCGGCCGCACGTGGTCAAACAGCGTTGGGCCAAGGAAATAACCCTGGCTGATTTGCCCGCTGTCGTCCTGCACCGCCAGCTCGCGACCGTCGACCACCAGGGTAGCTCCCTCCTCAACACCCTGATCGATATAGCCTTTCACTTTCTCATAATGCTGTTGGGTGACCAGCGGTCCCATGTCGTTGCGGTTATCGTTACCGGCACCGACCCGCATGGCCGCCATTTGCCGCTGTAACCCGGCAACCAACGCGTCGGCCGTGCCGTCTCCTACCGCCACCACCAGCGGGATGGCCATGCAGCGTTGTCCGCAGGAGCCGAACGCCGCACCCATCAGCGCACTGACGCTGCCGGCGATGTCGGCATCCGGCAGCACCACAGCATGGTTCTTCGCGCCGCCCAGCGCCTGCACCCGTTTGTTCTGGCCACAACCGGTGTGATAGATGTGCTCCGCTACCGGCGTAGAGCCGACAAAGCTGACGGCTTTGACCCGGGGATCGTGCAGCAGGGTGTCCACCGCCTCGCGGTCGCCGTTGACCAGGTTCAGCACTCCCGGCGGCAGCCCGGCTTCGGACGCCAGTTGAGCGATATACAGCGTGGAGGAAGGGACGCGTTCGGAAGGTTTCAACACAAAGGTGTTGCCGCACACCACCGCCATTGGCCACATCCACAGCGGTACCATCGCCGGGAAGTTAAACGGCGTGATGCCTGCCACCACTCCCAGCGGTTGAAACTCGCTCCAGCTGTCGATGCCCGGCCCGGCATCCTTGCTGTGTTCGCCTTTCAGCAATTCCGGCGCATAGCTGGCGTACTCAATATTCTCGATGCCGCGCTGCAGTTCGCCCATGGCGTCGCTGAGCACTTTGCCATGCTCGGCGGTGATCAACCGGCAGATGGCATCGGCATGCTGTTCCAGCAGCGTTTTTAGACGCATCATCACCCTGGCCCGCTTTAGCGGTGGCGTATCGCGCCAGGCTGGGTAGGCTTGCTCGGCGGCGTCGATGGCGCTTTCTACCGTGGCGCGGTCGGCCAGTAACACCTCCTGATGCGACAGCCCGGTAGCCGGATCGTAAACCGGCTGGCTGCGGGTTCCGCCGGTGGCGGACTGGCCGTTGATCCAATGTGCAATTGGCATGGCTTGCGCTCCTTTATTATTCGGTTGCGTTGATAGCGTCGCCGAGGGCGTTGATCAGCGAGTCGATCTGCGCCTCGCTGCTGATAAACGGCGGCGCCAACTGCAGGGTGTCGCCGCCATAGCGGACATAAAACCCGCTTTCCCAGCAGCGCATCGCCACTTCATACGGCCTGCGTGCCGCTTCGCCCGGTCGGGCCGCCAGCGTGATACCCGCCGCCAGACCGAAGTTGCGAATGTCGCTGACGTGGTTGCTGCCCTGTAAGCTGTGCACTGCACGTTCGAAATAGGGGGCCAGCGCCTGCACCCGTTCGATCATCTGTTCGCGTTCAATGATATCCAGCGTCGCCAGCCCCACCGCACAGCTGACCGGATGGGCGGAGTAGGTGTAGCCGTGCGGGAATTCGAGCAAATATTCCGGTTCATCGGTGGCCATGAAGGCCTGGTAAATTTCGGGGCGAACTACCACGGCCCCCATCGGCTGTGCGCCGTTGGTGACCTGTTTGGCAATATTCATGATGTCCGGCGTGACGCCGAATGCCTCGGCGCCGGTCAATGCGCCGCAGCGGCCGAAGGCGGTGATCACTTCGTCAAAAATCAGCAGAATATTGTGTTGAGTGCAGATCTCGCGGATGCGTTGCAGATAACCGACCGGCGGTACGATCACCCCGGCCGAGCCGGAGAAGGGTTCGACAATCACCGCGGCGATGGTCGAGGCGTCACGCAGTGTGATGATGCGGTTGAGTTCTTCCGCAAGCTCGGCGCCTTGCTCGGGCATGCCGCGCGAAAAGGCATTTCCCGCCAGTTGGGTATGGGGCAGGTGGTCCGCTTCGGCGCTGGCGCCAAAGGCTTTACGATTGCCGGCAATGCCGCCCACCGCGATGCCGCCAAAGTTAACGCCGTGGTAGCCCTTCTCGCGACCGATAAAACAGGTTTTGCCCGCCTGGCCCTTGGCTCGCCAATAGGCACGCGCCATTTTTAACGAAGTGTCAGCCGCTTCTGAGCCGGAACCGGTGAAAAACACATAGTCCAGCCCGGCCGGGGTCATGGCCTTGATTTTGTTCGCCAGCTCGAAAGATAAGGTATGGCCGAACTGAAACGCCGGGGAATAATCCAATCGGGAAAGTTGCCGGTGAGCGGCATCGGCAATTTCCTGGCGGCCATGGCCCAATCCGCAGCACCACAACCCGGATAACCCGTCAAAAATCTTGCGACCGTCCTGGCTGGTATAATAAACGCCTTGCGCGTGGCTTATCATTCTCGGGTTGGCTTTAAAATTACGGTTGCCGGTAAAGGGCATCCAATGTGCTTCTAACCATTCACGGTCGGCTTTATTTTCACGTTGATTTAAATCAGCCATTTTTCCCTCCGAGGGGGAGAATAGGTACGGTTAATTAACTATGCCCGTCATCTTTTAAATTGCAGCGTTGTTATCTGCACCAGCTCACCCCAGTCACTTACTTGAGTAAGCACCTGTGCTGAGTGAGCTGGCCGCCTGGCTGCAACTATAAAAGCTAGAGGGTATATATAAACGTGTTAATGAATTGTTGAGTGAAATTGACTATGTTCTGCTTCTTCACTAATGTGAATAATCATATGTCGAAACTTACTTAAGGTTTTATGCAAGTAAAAAAGCGCGCATTGTTGGGCCAGTTATCGGATATGGATCTGCGGTTGCTGCGGGTATTTAAGGCGGTGGTCGACTGTGGCGGCATGAGCGCCGCCGAGCTGGAGCTGAATATCAGCCTTTCGACCATCAGCAAGCATATCAAGGATTTGGAACAGCGACTGGGCCTGACGCTGTGCCACCGTGGGCGCGAGGGGTTTGCGGTTACTGACGAAGGGCTGCTGATATATCAGGAAACCGTGAATCTGTTGGCGGCGACCGAGGCCTTTCGCCGTGGGGTGGATGATGTGCATCAACGCCTGGGGGGGCAGCTGCACGTGGCGATATTCGACCATACCGTCAGTAATCCTCAGGCGCATATCGGCCGGGCGATTGCCTTATTCAGCGAGCAGGCGCCGGATGTCTCTTTGCAAATGTATGTGGAACCGATAAATACCATTGAACGCGGCGTCATTGACGGCCAATTTCAAATTGGCATTATTCCCATGCACCGCAGTGCGGAAAGTTTATCTTATAGTTCGTTATTTCATGAGAGGATGTTCTTATATTGTGGCGCGCAACATGAATTATTTTCCGCTAACCATGAAATACTAAATTGGGATCTGTTGCACAATTATGCCTTTGCCGGATTAGGCTACCATTCGCCGAATATGGAACTGAGCCTGCAGCAGCATTTACATCGCAAGGCAACGGGGTTTGCCCAGGAGTCGATCGCGACCCTAATTCTTTCCGGTAAGTACGTCGGCTTTCTTCCCGACCACTATGCGGCGTTTTTCGTCGCGCAAAATATGATGCGCGCCATCAAACCGACGCTGTTCCGTTATCACTGCGAATATTCCAGCGTGCTGCGACGTTCGCCCAGCCCGCAGCGGGTGGTCAAGCTGTTCCACGAATGCCTGCTGGCAGCTCATGGAACAGCTTGATGTTTACTGATCTTTCTTCTTGCCAAAAATCTTGATCAGCAAGCCGACCAGGATGCCAATCGCGATGCCGGTGAAAATCCAGCTGATGATGCCCATGTCCAATCTCCCGCTATTACTTTGATCTGATTATATAATCATTCGATGCGGAATGCGCCTTCGATCATCTGCTGCCGCTGCGGCGCGCTGTAGTCGATCAGCGAGTTCTTGCTGTTGGATTTTGCCAGCGTCACCGCCAGTTCGTCGGCGGAAATCGGCAGGTCATCCTGCCAGAAACTGGCGATGGCATTGCGGGTAATAAAGTCGATCAGGTAGCGTTCCGGGCTGTCATGCTGCTCGGGGAACAGGCGGGCGGCAAGCTCAGCCATCAGCGCCCGCTGCTGCGGTTGTTCGCTTTTCGCCAGCAGTTCGAGGAACGGCAGCAGCAGGCGACCGCAGACCTGGCCGTGGTGATAATCGCGCAGGGCGCCAATCTCGCCGGCGATGCCGTGGATCACTCCCAGCCCAGCGGCGCTCAGCGTCAGGCCGCCAAGGTAAGAGGCTTGCATAATCGCCTCGAGAGCCTCGGCGCTGCGGTTGAGCGCAGGCCAGGCCTGCAGGAAGTGGCGAATGCCGGTCAGCGACATCTCGCGCGTCATGGTATTGGCGGTTTTGGACAGATAGGCCTCGAACAGGTGGGTAAAGGCGTCGATGGCGCAGTAGGCCAGCACCTTGTCCGGTGACCCTTGCAGCAGTTGCGGATCCAGGATGGCGGTGTGCGGCACAAAGTTGTTATGGCGCAGCGAGGCTTTCACCTTGCTCACCTGGGTGTCGGTGATCACCGCATTTTGCGTGACTTCACTGCCGGTACCGGCGGTGGTCGGGATGGCAATGAGCGGCAGGGTTGCACCGCTGATTTTTGTGTCGCCGATCTTTTCCATATAGCGCAGGGTGGGCAACGGGTGCTCGACCAGCGCGGCAAAGGCCTTGGCAGCATCCAGCACGCTACCGCCGCCAATGGCTACCACGCGTCTTACCTTGCCGCGCCAGCGCGCGACCCAGGCGTCTATCTCTTGCGGTGAAGCCTCGTGACTGACGATTTCGGTGCCGAGCAGCAGTGGCGTCAATTCGTCTGCCAGTGAGGAATACACCGCGCCATTGAGGAATGATCGGCAGCTAAACAGCAGCGTCGGCTGTGGCTCGGCGGTCAGTAGCGGGATCAGTTGGCTGATGCTGCCGTGGCCGAACCAGGTCTGGCGGTTGGCAATGGTCAGACTGGTAGTCATGTTCTCTCCTTGGCACGCGAAAACCACAGCATAAGCCAGCCTCTGCGGCTGAACCACTGCTTTTCGCTGCCTGAAAGGGATTCCGTTAATATATTAATCCAGCCTCGTTCGGCCACGCCGCAATAATCTGGCGAAGGTGTGATTTGTTTAACATGTAAACGATTCTGCTGTTGCATTTGGCGCTATTGAGTGTTTTCTATAACAAACAGGCCACGGCGTAGCCGGAATAAAGTGATTGTTAATTTATTAATGATGGCGGGGCGAAGATGAATATTCAGGTGGAACGATTATCCGCAGTGATAGACGCAGTCGCAACCCAAGGTTTCTATCCCAACCTGTTGGCCTGGCTGGAAGGGTTCTTCGCCTTTGATAGCGCCATTGTTTACGCGTTTGAACGCGGCCAGGCGCCACGTTGCCTGATCAAAACCGAGCGAGAAAACAGTGACGCGGTCAATCAGCTCTATCAACAGGGCGCTTACCTGCAGGATCCGTTTTACCAGGCGCTGAATGATGGCGGCGGCGGCGAGGTGCTGACCCTGCGCCAGTTGGCTCCCTGCGGCTTCTACCATACTGATTATTACCGTAACTTTTACCGCAAGACCGGCTGGCATGATGAAGCCGGCGTGCTGCTGCCCCTGACGCCGGAACGCGGGTTGGGGGTGTTTTTCGGCTCGGCGCGCCAGTCGGTGGGCGTGCGTTATCCGCAGTTGGCTGAGTTGCGTGATGCGCTGACGCTGCTCAAGAGCGTCGCGCGGCTGCATGGCGAAGTGGTCGTCGCCCCGGCAGAACCAGAAAGGGTGACGGATCATGCGGTGCAGGCACGTTATCTGTTGACGCCGCGCGAGCGCGAAATAGTGGATCTGATCCTGGACGGCTGCGGCTCGCAGCAAATCGCCGATCGGCTGTTCATCAGCCTGGGAACGGTGAAAAACCACCGCAAGAACATCTACAGCAAGCTGGCGATCGGTTCGCAGGCCGAACTGTTCAATCTGCTGTTGGCCACCCCGCTGCGCCGCAGCGCCTGAGTGTTAATTATTTGTTGCGAATGTCCCTAAAGGGACATGGCGACGTCGCGCCCACCTCCTGATAATCCGATGTTATGGCATAGGGTCTTCGGGAGTGCGACAGTGAACAATAATATCGAATCGTTAACCTACTACGCGGCAACCAAAAAATACGATCTGCGCTTTCCGACGCTGGAAGAAGATCTGGACGTTGACGTGGTGATCATCGGCGGTGGTTTCTCCGGCATCAATACCGCCCTGGAGTTGGCTGAGCGCGGCATCACCAATATCGCCATACTCGAAGGGCGCTACCTGGGCTACGGCGGCACCGGCCGCAATGGCGGGCAGGTGATGGCCGGCATCGGTCACGATCTGGAAAAAATCAAACGCCACGTCGGCCCCTCCGGGCTGGAAACCATCTTCAAAATCAGCAACCTCGGCGCCGGGATTATTCGTGAGCGCATCAAGAAGTACGCGATTGATGCCGATTTCTGTTTTGGCTACGGCTACCTCGGCAGCAATGCACGCCAGGAGAAAACCCTGCGCAGCTGGCTGAAGGAATTCAAGGCGGTATCGCCGGATGAAGAGATTGAACTCTACACCGGCGCAGAGGTGAAACAGGTCGTGGGGTCAGATGCCTATACCTGCGCATTGAAACACATGGGCGGCGGCCACGTGCATTCGCTCAACCTGCTGTTGGGCGAGGCGAAGGCGCTCAGCGGCTACGGCGTGAAAATCTTCGAAAACAGCAGCGTGCTGGGCGTGGAATACGGTTCGCGCATCAAAGTGCGCACTGCCATGGGCTCAGTACGTGCCAACAAGATGCTGTGGGCGTGCAACGGTTTCCTCAACGGCATGGAGCCGTTCATCTACAACAAAACCATCAATACCTACGCGTTCCAACTGGCGACCGAACCCTTGCCTGAAGAACTGATCCGCCAGATCAGCCCGATCCGCGGTGCCTACAGCGATATCCGCCCGGTGATCGATTATTACCGGGTGACCAATGAAAACCGGCTGCTGTTTGGCAGCGCCACCCGCTTGATCGAATACATTCCGTCGGATCTTAAGGCCTGGAACCGCAACCTGATGCTGAAAGTGTTCCCGTACCTGCATGACGTGAAGATCGATCTGGCCTGGGGCGGGCCGCTGTGTTGCAGCGCCAACCTGTTCCCGCAGATCGGCACCTTGCCGCAGCATGACAACGTGTTTTATGTGCAGGGCTATTCCGGCTTTGGCGTAACGCCGAGTCATATCGTTTGCAAAGTGTTGGCAGAGGGCATGAGCGAAGGATCGGATCGTTACGATCTGATGAGTTCGATTCCGCACGTCAATATCTTCGGTAAAGACAAGCTGCGACGGGTAATGACCACCGCCGGCAAGGTTTGGCACCAGACGTCCGGCTACTGGAAAGGTCGTCGCTAATTTTTATCACAGGAGAGAAACATGAAACCATTACTGCTTAAGCAACCGCTGCCTGAACTGTTGGACATTGGCAGCGTCAGCAACCTGGGCGCCACGGTGATCGCCGGTGAGCCAAACGTCGGGGTGGCGAGCCTTTTCGGTGAGCCGACCGATAACCTGAACTGCGGTGTTTTCAGCTGCACGCGCGGCACCTTTGTAATGGAGTATCCGTTCTCCGAACACGCTACGGTGTGGGAGGGTAGCGCGACGCTGACCGACGAAAAGACCGGTAAATCCGTGCAGTATCAGGCCGGGGATTCGTGGTTTGTCGAAAAAGGCACCCCGGTACGCTGGGAGATCACCTCGGATCGTTTTGTAAAACATTACCTGGCGATCGTCGAAGGCTGATCGTTAACTGGCCCCTCTCCGCCGGGAGAGGGGTATTCAGCTATCCCAGCACCCGTTCGATAAAGTCGGTGATCCGCCTTAATATCTGATCCTTGTTGGTTTCGTTAAAACTCTCGTGTCGCCCGCCTGGATTGACCATCGCTTCGAAATCGCTGCCCTTGAGCCGATCGATCGCGGTTTGCGATTCCGCCATTAACACCAGCCTGTCGTCATCACCATGTATCCACAGCGTAGGCAGCGTGCCGAAGCCCGGGCCGGCGTTGATTTTTGCCAGGATCTGCTGCATCGCCCGCAGCGTCGGGCGTTTGAACGGCCCGTGCCACACCAGCGGGTCGGCCTGATAGGCTTCCCCCACCGACGGATCACGCGACAGGGTGGCAGTATCGAGCGGCGTGTCTGGGATCTCTGGCAGAGTAAGCAAATCCGAAATCAGGGTTCTTTCGCCAATCAAGGGGCCGGAAAGCACCAGCGCACGCACGTCATCGCCATAACGTTGAACGTAGCGGGTGGCAATCATCCCGCCCATGGAATGGCCGATAACCACCAGAGGGACGCCAGGATGCAGCCGCTGAAAATGCTCCGTTACGCGTCGAACGTCGTCGACCACGGCGTCATAATCTTCAATCAATACGCGTTCGCCCTGCGAAAGCCCATGGCCGAGATGATCGGGGCCGAACACCCGCGCACCCTGCGCTTCCAGCGTACGAGCGACGTACTGATAACGGCCGAGATGCTCGCCGTAACCGTGCACCAGCAGCGCCAGAAAGCGCGGTCGGTCATGGCCCCAGTCATGCACGGCAATATCGCCACGCCCACCTTTGATAAAGCTGATCTTCTGTTCAGACATCGTATTTTCTCATCGGAAGGGTCATATTCAGCGTAGCGGCAAAGCGGAGAATGGGTAGGGGCACTGCGTGCGGTGCCCCAGGATATTTAGCGAATGAAGTGCTGTGCCAGCGCATCGATAGCCTGGCGTTGGAACAGATTGAAGGCGTCTCGCGGCTGCTGTTGGCGGATGAATGCCAACAGCGGATCTTCGACCTCGGTGCGAATACCGCTAAGCTGCTCCATCACCGCCAGCCCGCAGAAGGGCACGTAGGACTCGGCATAACCGCCCTCATGCACCATCACCAGCTTTCCATCGCACAGGCGGTCGGCGGCGTCCTGTACCAGGGCCGTCATGCTGCGGAAACTGTCGCTGTGCAACTGCATGCGCGCCAGCGGGTCGAGGGCATTGGCGTCGTAGCCGCAGGCGACAATGATCAGCTCGGGTTCGAAGCGCTCGAGTGCCGGGATCACTATCTGTCGCATGGCATACAGATAGCCGTCGTCACCGGCGCCCGCCAGCAGCGGAACATTGATGTTAAAGCCTTCTCCCGCCCCGGCACCGCGGTCCTGTTCACCGGAGTAGCCCGCCGGGAAGCAGCCGTCCTGATGCAGCGACAGCGTCAGGACGTCGTCACGTTGCCAATAGATATGCTGCGTACCATTGCCGTGATGCACGTCCCAATCGAGCACCGCCACTTTGCCCAATCCGTATTTGGCCCTGGCCCGCTCGATGGCGATCGGGATATTGGCCAGAAAGCAGAACCCCATCGATTGATCCGGCAGGCAATGGTGGCCCGGTGGGCGCGACAACGCATAGGCGTTATCCAGGTGGCCCTGCAGCACCGCTTCGACCGCCGCGCAGGCCAGCCCGGCGGACAGTTTGGCTATCTCGTAGCTGCCCGGGCCCAAAGGTGCTTCCTCACCCAGCATGCCGCCGCCGTTATCACTTAGCTGTTTGAAACGTTGCAGATAGTCGGCGGGATGAATGCGTAACAGGTCTTCTTCCGTCGCCATGTCGGCACTTAGCAGTTGGAGCTGTTGCGACAGGCCGGACACGTCCATCAGGTTTTTCATCCGCCGTTTGGTTTCCGGCGATTCGGCATGACCCGCCCCTGAAGGCGGTTGCACCCAGCCGCCGACCGGCAGCGTGGTGGCATGCAGGCCGGTGCTGTGCCAGAAACAGCGTTCATCAAACAAGAAACCGGTTTTTCTTTTCACCTTATTACTCCTGTTAAATGGCGCGTTGAACGCGCGGTGAAGCCAGCGAAATCAGCAGCAGCGACAGCAGAGCACTGCCCAGCGCTCCGACCAGCAGCCTGTCGAAACCGCCTGAAGACTCAATCCAATAACCGGCCAGCGTTGGGCCGATCGCCATGCCGCCGCCAATCACCAGATTGATGTTGTTCATCAGCTTGCCGTTGTTATCCAGCCCGGCGACGCGGGCCAGGATAAACGGCAGCACAAAGGTCCAGGTAAACTTGAACAGCACCGCCGCCAGCGCAAAGCGCAGCAGCTGCGGCGTGTGGAACAGCAGCGCAATGCCGGCGAGCAACAAGCCGTAACTTAGCCAGATCAGTCCATTGCCGCCTCGCCTGGCGCTGATGAACGCCGCACCGCCGGCGCCGACGATGCCAAACAGCGTGGCGGCCGCCAGCACCTGGCCGCTGCTGACCGGCGAAAGGCCGGCCGCGTGGGCGATACTGCCGATAAAGGTCCAGACTGCGCTCAGGCTGATATAAAAGGTCAGTACCGCCAGGACGGCGAAGACTTTACGCAGCCATGGCGTTGCCGTGGTATGGGCGGTGGATTGCGCAGGGTGAAAGCCGCTGGGAAAGGCGGAAAGCAGCGGCAAGCAGCACAGCATGATGGCCGCCAGGATCAGGTATACCGCCATCAGGCCAAAATGGGCGAACAGCAAGGGCAGCACCAGCAGCCCAACGGCGCCCAGCACCAGCTGGCCCAGCACCCACAAGGCGTAAACCCGGCTGGGGTTGGCGGTGCCACCGGCACAGGTGATACACAGGATCATCAGCGTGCCGCCCGCCAAAGAGGCGATGAAACGCAGCCCCAGTAACAGGTGAAAATCACTGACCAGTGCCGACGCCAAATTGCCGACGATAAACACCCCCGCAGCCAGGGTTGCCACCCGGCGCCAGTTAACGCGGCTGATCCACCACCAGGCGGGCAGGGTGGCGAGGCTCATGGCCCCCAGCTCGGTGGAAAACAGATGGCCGATTTGCGCGGGGGTGAGCGACCATTGGCTGGCCAGCTGTGCGGCAACCGCCGGGGCGGTCATCAGGATGCCCGGTGCAATGGCGGCAAAGATGATGATGGCGGTCAGCAGCCGCGGCGGGCAGGGGAGAGCCGCCCCGGCAGCGGGTACAGAAACGGAATCACTGGACATAATAATTATCCCCGCAGGTTAAGCCTGAGTCAGATATAACCGCGTTGCCGTATTCTGGGCAGGCGGAAACCGCGCCATGAATGGCGAATAATTAACGAACTTATTTTCTCCACTATAAGCCGATGTTATGGCTCTATTTATTAACCGTGGGCAATAAAGCTGCTGGCCACCAATTCGGTACGGTTGACCACTTCAGTTTTGGCAAAAATATTGCGCATATGGGTTTTTACCGTTGAAAGCGAAATACCCAGCTTCAACGCTATGCGTTTATTACTGGCGCCCTCACGCACCATATTGACGATCTCCTGCTCTTTGGCGGTGAGCAGGCGGGCTTCCCCGTCGGGCAACAGGTCGCGGGTCGCCAGTTCGATCAGCGGCATCACCGCCCGCAGGCGACCGCGTTCCAGTTCGGTAAACGGCGTATCGCGGATCAAGGACACCCCGGCAACGATGCGTTTACGCTGCCGAATAAAGATCTCCGTCATGTCGCGCATATCATTGGGCAGCATAAAGTCATGATAGTAATGGCGGTTATTGGCGATTGCCGCCGGGCTCATGCCGACCATATTGATGTCCTGCTGGTGAAAGTTGGCAGGCTTGAGCGGATCGATCTGCTGGAAATGGTTCAAGTACTGCTGATGGGTTTTATCGGAGATGCCGTGCAAAATATAGTGGTCTGGCCGCAGGTCCTGGTTAACCAAATAAAACACCCCTGCGGACACCGGGATCAGGTGCGCAATGGTGGTCAAACAGCTGTTGATAAAGGCATCGGACGATGCAATGTGCATGATTCATTTCCTCCCTTTATCGTTCGGTCTGGAATATTCGGTCAATATGTGAACGATACAAGCATAGTGATAGCAATTGTGCAACACAATAAATACATATTAACAACGTGAGCCTGATTGCAATAAAACACATAAATAACAAGGCAACGAAGAAGCCTCGGCAGCGACAGTGCTGCACGAGTGTCGATATTTTATTAATATATTAACGAATGACCTGTGGCCTTCCTGCTGAATTTACAGCAATTTCCCCCTCGGCGTGGTGACCCCCTGCGATATCAGCGGCCAGTCTCGCCGCTGATGCCGCTCCCCACGGCTCGTTCTTAAGAACGATAGACAGCCTTAATCCCGTTTGTTCTCTCTGTGAAAACCTTTTCTGGCCAACGAAAACCATAACGGTTGATTGGGCACCAAAGGTAAGACGAAAAAGCTATGGTTTGGCCTCGTCCTTAAGGACGATAGTCAGCATTTTCTTTTCCTCTCTATAGTGATATTGCCGCCACTGGCGACGAAACACCTGCAAAAGCACCATCAGGGCCAAACGATAAAACTATAAGAGGACATAACCATGAACCTGTCGTCGCGGCTTCATGCCCATCTTGAGCGGGGCAAGGTCGGATTCCCCACCACGCTGGCCAGCTCGGTCGGGGTGATTATGGCCAGCCCGGTGATCCTCACCGTGACCAGCGGTTTCGGCATCGGCGGCGATACCTTCGCGCTGGCGATGCTGATCGCCTTTATCATGATGCAGGCCCAGCTCACCACCTTCTCGGAAGCGGCGGCGATCTTGCCGACCTCCGGATCGGTGTATGACTATATCGCCTGTGGTATGGGACGCTTTTTTGCCATTACCGGCGCGCTGTCGGCCTACCTGATCGTGCATATCTTTGCCGGGACCGCCGAAACCATTCTCTCCGGCATTATGGCGCTGGTGAATTTTGAGCACCTTAATACCCTGATGGAAACCCACAATGCTTCCTGGATGGTGGGGGTGGGGTTAGTCATCGTGTTCGGTGCACTCAACGCCTTCGGCATCGAGGCCTTCGGTAAAGCGGAGATCGTGCTGACCTTCGCCATGTGGAGCACCCTGGTGATATTTGGCATTACCGGGCTGCTTTCGCCGCACGCGGTACCGCTGGAAGGCTGGTTCGGCAGCACGCTGAGCCTGAGCGATCCCTTTGCGGTATTCAGCCTGATCGGCATGGCGATGTTTATGTTCGTCGGTTGTGAGCTGGTCACGCCGATGGCACCGGAGATCAAACGCTCCGCCAGCGTGATCCCACGGGCGATGTCGCTGGGGCTGTGTGGCGTGGCGGTGTGCATGGCGTTGTACGGCGCGGCGCTCAGCCATCAGGTGGAAAACGTGGTGGTGGACGCCGCCAACGGCGTTCATCTGCTGGATACGCCGATGGCGATCCCGGCTTTTGCCGGTCAGGTGATGGGCGAGTTCGGCAAATACTGGTTGGGTATCGGGCTGCTGCTGGCCGGGGCGGCGACCATCAACACGCTGATGGCGGCGGTGCCGCGTATTCTCTATGGCATGGCGCTGGACGGGGCATTGCCACGTATCTTCGCCTATCTGCACCCCCGTTTTAAAACCCCGGTGGTGGGTATTCTGGTCGCGGTATTGATCCCCTGCGTGCATGCCTTCGCCATTCAGGGCAATCTCGACCGTATTATTCCGCTGGTGCTGGCTGCGGTGTGCGCCTGGGGCGTGGCCTACCTGCTGGTCACCTGCTCGGTGGTGATCCTGCGTATTCGCCGCCCGGATCTGCCACGCGCTTACAAATCTCCCTGGTTCCCGCTGCCGCAAATTGTCTCCAGCGTGGGCATCGTGCTGGCGATTATCTATATCACCCCGCCGGGCATGGATCCGCGTGCCGTCTATATCCCGTTCAGCATCATGATTGGCCTGACTGCTGCCTATGCGCTGTTCTGGACCCTGTGCGTGCAAAAGGTCAATCCGTTTAAACCGGTGCCGGTCGAACAGGTACTGGAAACGGCCTTTGCCAAAGCGGAAAGCGAGGAGGCGCAGTTTGATCGGCTTACTTCCCTCACTTAATCGCTACTGGCAGCGCTCCCCGGCGGGCTACCAGCCGGGCGTCACCCTCAGCCGGCTGGCGAACAATCTGCAGCCCTATGCCTGCGAGCGCCTTTCGCCCTGCCTGCTGCGCCTGACCTTGCCGCAGGGGGCGGTTATCGACATTAACGAACAGGTCAGCGCGCTGTTTATGGCGCATATCGTTAGTCAGCGTTTCTGCTTGCAGGGGGCGTGCTCGCAGAAGGAGCCGCTGACGCTACGCATTAACGCCGGCGGTTGGTTGCGGCGACGCGGCGTGGTTTATCGCGCGACCCGGGATGATGCCGCAGCGCAGCGAATGATTGCCGCTCTGCGGCGCTATCCGCAGATTGCCGAAACGCTGGAGCAGCTGGATTTTCGGCGTATCCAACTGACGGTCGCGGCCGGTCATTGGCGGCTGGAGATCGAACATTTCGCCGCTTCGGAAGTGGTCAGCCGTTTGCCTGCCGGTCGCCGCTATCTGCGGCTGGAACCGGAGCAGCGGCGCTTGCTGCTGAGCAGCCTGCTGATGATCGGCCAATTGATGGAGAAACTGGATGAGTAGAGTGGTGGTGATTACCGGCGGCGGCACCGGCGTGGGGGCTGCGTGCGCCAGGCTGCTGGCGAGCAGGGGCGATCGGGTGTTTATCATCGGCCGCCGCCGTGAACCTCTGATGGCGCTGGCGGACGACATTGGCGCGCAGGCATTGGTGGGAGATGCGGCCAGCGGTGAATGCTGGCAAAGCCAGCTGCTGCCGGTCATTTTGCAGCAGGCCGGGCGCATTGATTGCCTGATCTGCAGCGCCGGCGGGATGGGGCTGGGGCGCATTACCGAAATGAACGATGACCAGTGGCGTCAGGCGCTGGACAGCAACCTCAACAGTGCTTTTGCCAGCGCCCGCGCCTGCCTGCCGGAGCTGGTGAAAACCGGCGGCAACCTGCTGTTTGTCGCCTCTATCGCTTCGCTGGCCGCCGGGCCGGAGGTGTGCGGCTACGTGACCGCCAAACATGCGCTGATTGGGCTGATGCGCTCCATCGCTCGTGACTACGGCCCGCTGGGCGTGCGTGCCAACGCGGTGTGTCCCGGTTGGGTCACTACGCCGATGGCGGATGAAGAGATGCAGCCGCTGATGGCTGAGTACCACCTTACGCTGGAGCAGGCTTACCAACGGGTATGCCGCGACGTGCCGCTGCGTCGCCCGGCCAGCGCCGAAGAGATCGCCGCTATCTGCCGTTTTCTCTGTTCGGAGGACGCGTCGATCATTACCGGTGCGGCGCTGGTGGCCGACGGCGGCTCCACCATTGTCGACGTACCGACATTGGCTTTTACTTCCCTTTAAGGAGCATCAAATGAGTACAGAAGCGGTATTTATTCAGGTTGGCGCACTGGCGGAAGGCTTTGCGCCGCACAGCAATACGCTGGAACAGCAGCATGGGTTGAGCGGTAACACGCTGACATTACGTTTTGCCGACGGTGAAATGCTGAGTTGTCACTTTGTCGATGAGCAGACGCTGAGTTGGGGGGAGTACAGGGGCATCGCTTATCGCGCCACCAGCATCCGCCCCGGCATTCTGTTTATCGATTTTCTCGATCCCGCACAGGAGAACGCCAGCATCACGCTGGTGTGCGATCGCAACCAGGGTAATTTCACGGCGGTGTATGGCCAGTTGCCGGATGAGGAACAAGCCCGTCTGGACGCCTTCAGCCGGGTTGAGCAAGGGCTGCCGCTGACGGCGGTCAACGTTGAATTCCACTTTGGCACGCTGGATAACGCCGATGTTGCGCCGCCAGAGTTCACCGACGAGCTGATCGGTATGCGTAACATGTATACCTACAGCCCGACCGAGCGTTACGAACACATTTATCTGAACGACAATTTCTACGCCTGGCAGTGCCTGGACGGCGTGGAGAAAGGGCTGGCGGATGTCGATCGCTGCCACTACGTGAAGGTGGCCGAACAGCTGTACCTGTTTGTCTGGCGAGAGAAGATTGTGCCGACGCTGGGCGTGGTCATGATCGATCTGCAGGGCATGCGTACCGACGGCAAGATCCTCGGCTATCAGGGCAGTGATTTCAGCGCGCTGAGCAATTTTGCGGTAGGCGCCCATGCGCAGGTGCTGAACACCACCCACCATCCACGGGGATAGTCCGATGAATGCAACCTATGCGGCTGATGCGTTCAAGGGGCAGGTGGTGCTGGTGACGGGCGGTGCGCAGGGCATCGGGCTGGCGATCGTCAGTGCCTTTGCTCAGTTGGGCGCGACGGTGGTGATGGCGGATCTGCAGCTGCAAAAAGCGCAGGATGCCGCCGAGACGCTGCAACAGCAGGGCGGGCAGGTCCAGGCGATGGCCTGCGATCTGGCCGATCCGGGGCAGGTTGCCGAACTGGTTGCAGCGGTGGGGCAGCAGCATCAGCGGCTGGATGTGGTGATCCATAACGCGGCTTACTTCCCGCTGACGCCCTTTACCGAGATTGACGCCTTGTTATTGCAACGCACGCTGAGCGTTAATCTGATGGCGCCGTTCTTTCTGGCGCAGGCGGCTTTACCCTGGATGCAGCGTCAGGGCGGGGGCTGCATTTTGGTAACGTCGTCGGTGACCGGGCCACGGGTCGCCTATCCGGGGTTGGCGCACTATGCCGCTTCAAAGGCCGGAGTAAACGGGTTTATTCGCGCGGCGGCGCTGGAACTGGCGGCGGCTGGCGTCAGGGTCAACGGTGTGGAGCCGGGAATGATCCGCACGCCGGCGATGGCCAATCTGGGGGGCGCGGCGGTCAATCAGGCGATTGCGGCCGCAGTGCCGCTCGGGCGATTGGGGGAGCCGGAAGACATCGCGGCGGCGATGGTGTTTCTCGCCTCACCGGCGGCCGCCTATATGACCGGCCAAACGCTGGTGGTGGACGGCGGCGCGTTGCTCCCCGAGGCTCATCCTGTTCTTTCTTGACGTTGCAGCCTGGCTGCAACGCCAATTAATCAGAGGATGATAATCGGAAGGATCATTTCTTTGTGGGATGAGCGGTCACGTTGGCGGGCAGTTTATCCCCCAGGGTGATCAGCTCGTCCAGTAAGGTCATCAACTGGTCCATTTTCTGCTGTGAAAATGCGGCTTCGATTTCAGCGTACCCCTGTTCTACCTGGTGGCGCGCCACTTCATACAACTCCTGACCCTGCTGGGTGAGAGACACGTACAGCTTGCGCTGATCGTTAACCGGTTTCAGGCGGAAAATCAGCTTATCGCGTTCCATGCGCGACAAAATGCCGGTCAGGCTGGGGCGCAGGATGCAGGTTTCTGCCGCCAATTCGTGGAATTCGATCGAACGGCTGTTGGCCAAAACGCGAATGATGCGCCATTGCTGTTCGGTCAGGTTATGGCTTTTCAGGATCGGGCGAAAAAAGCCCATGGCGGTTTCACGCGCTTGCAGCAGGGCAATGGTTAAGGACTCATGCATAGATTTGGCCTTGGCTATAAAGGTGTTCGTTATTCTGGCATTTACCGTTGTGGCTCAGCAGGTGGCCGTGCGGACACTGCAATACCCCTATCGGTAAATCCTGATTTTATTAATAACTTAATAGTAGCCAAGTTTACCCAGATGGATAAAGCGAAAACGCATCCGCAGCGGTAAAAATCACCTAAAAATGATTAATTCGTTGAATAATCACGCCAATGTTCATGGGTTGTGAATATTTTGTTATCACGATCACAAATCAATCCACCGGCGTTGCGTAAAAGCTGAACAGCGTATAAAAGTATTCATTAACATATTAATGAATGCCGAATTGCCCTGTTGTGTCATTGAAAGGAGTTTGCATGAAAGGCACCGTATTTTCCGTCGCGTTGAATCACCGCAGCCAGATAGACGCCTGGGATCAGGCGTTTCATCAGCCGCCGTATAAAACCCCGCCGAAGACCCCGGTGTGGTTTATCAAACCGCGCAATACCCACCTCGCCAACGGCGGGGCGATCCCGTTTCCTGCCGGTGAGCAAGTGCAAAGCGGCGCCACGCTGGCGGTAGTGATTGGCAACACCGCCCGTAAGGTGCCGGCCGAACGGGTCGCCGACTATCTGGCCGGTTATGCGCTGGCCAACGACATCAGCCTGCCGGAAAGCAGCTTCTACCGTCCGGCGATCAAGGCGAAATGCCGTGACGGTTTTTGCCCGTTGGGGGAGATCGGTTCATTGGTGACCACCGATGCGGTGGAGATCATCACCGAAATCAACGGGGTAGAGCAGGATCGCTGGTCGACGGCCGATTTGGTGCGTTCGGTGCCGGAACTGATCGCCGCCATCAGCGATTTTATTACCCTGCAGCCGGGCGACGCAGTGCTGATCGGCACGCCACACCAGCGGGTGGAGATCAAACCTGGAGATGAAGTGAGGGTGCGTGCCGCCGGTTTGCCGACCCTGACCAACCGCGTAGTGCAGGCAGGAGAAACCGCATGAGACACGCCCGTATTCGCCATCATAGCCAAATTGTTAATGTCAGCGTCGACGAGCAACTGCGCGTGACGTTGCCGGACGGCACGGTGTTGCCAGAGCAGGACGTCGAGTGGTTGCCACCGGCGCAGGGCACGGTGTTTGCCCTGGGGCTGAACTATGCCGATCACGCCAGCGAGTTGGAATTCAAGGCCCCGGAAGAGCCGCTGGTGTTCCTCAAGGCGCCGAACACCCTGACCGGCCATCGGCAGGTTTCGGTACGCCCGGCCAACGTCGACTATATGCACTACGAAGCCGAGCTGGTGGCGGTGATCGGCAAGACGGCGCGTAACGTCAGCCGCGAAGATGCCATGGCATACGTGGCGGGCTACACGCTGTGCAATGACTACGCCATTCGCGACTATCTGGAAAACTATTACCGCCCGAATCTGCGGGTGAAAAGCCGCGATACCCTGACGCCGATTGGGCCGTACATCGTCGATCGTGACGATATCGCCGATCCGCACCGTCTGGCACTCAGCACCTACGTCAACGGCGAGCTGCGCCAGCGCGGCAGCACCGCCGACATGATTTTCGATATCCCCTACCTGATCAGTTACCTGAGTGAATTTATGACGCTGCAGCCGGGCGACATGATCGCCACCGGCACGCCGAAAGGGCTGGCCGACGTGCAGCCGGGCGATGAAGTGGTGGTGGAGATTGAGGGCATCGGCCGTCTGGTTAACCACATCATCAGTGAAAAAGATTACGAGGAAAGCCTGCGATGAAAACCATCAACCATTGGATTAACGGTAAAAACGTAGCCAGCAAAGAGTATTTCACTACCACCAACCCGGCCAACGGCGAGGTACTGGCAGAGGTCGCTTCCGGCGGGCAGTTGGAGATCGATCAGGCGGTGGCTGCCGCCAAGGCTGCGTTCCCGAAATGGGCCAATACGCCAATGAAAGAGCGTGCTCGCCTGATGCGTCGTCTGGGCGAGCTGATTGACGAGAACGTGCCGCAGATTGCCGAGATGGAAACCGCCGACACCGGCCTACCGATCCACCAAACCAAAAACGTGCTGATCCCGCGTGCTTCGCACAACTTTGAGTTCTTTGCCGAGATCTGCCAGCAGATGAACGGCCGTACCTATCCGGTGGACGACAAGATGCTCAACTACACGCTGATCCAGCCGGTGGGGGTGTGTGCGCTGGTGTCACCGTGGAACGTGCCTTTCATGACCGCAACCTGGAAGACCGCGCCTTGCCTGGCGCTGGGCAATACCGCGGTGCTGAAAATGTCCGAGCTGTCGCCGCTGACCGCCGATCGCCTGGGCGAACTGGCGCTGGAAGCCGGCATTCCGGCCGGGGTACTCAACGTGGTGCAGGGTTACGGCGCCACCGCCGGGGATGCGCTGGTGCGTCATAAGGACGTGCGTGCGGTGTCCTTTACCGGCGGCACCGCCACCGGACGCCGGATCATTGAAAGCGCGGGCTTGAAGAAGTTTTCCATGGAGCTGGGCGGGAAATCGCCGGTACTGATTTTCGAAGATGCCGACATCGAACGTGCGCTGGACGCCGCGCTGTTCACCATTTTCTCGATCAACGGTGAACGCTGCACCGCAGGTTCGCGCATCTTTATTCAAGAGAGCATTTACCCGGAATTCGTCAAACGTTTTGCCGAGCGCGCCAACCGCCTGCGCGTAGGCGATCCTCAGGATCCCAACACGCAGGTTGGGGCGTTGATCAGCCAGCAGCACTGGGAAAAAGTGTCCGGCTATATCCGCCTCGGGCTGGAAGAAGGCGCCACCCTGTTGGCTGGTGGCCCGGACAAACCGGCAGGTCTGAGCCACGGCAACTTCCTGCGCCCAACGGTGCTGGCGGATGTCGACAACCGGATGCGCATCGCGCAGGAGGAGATTTTCGGGCCGGTGGCCTGCCTGCTGCCGTTCAAATCGGAAGAAGACGGCCTGCGCATGGCCAACGACGTGGAGTACGGCCTGGCGTCGTACATCTGGACGCAGGATGTGAGCAAGGTGCTGCGTCTGGCCCGCAATATTGAAGCGGGGATGGTTTTCGTCAATACCCAAAACGTACGCGATCTGCGCCAGCCGTTTGGCGGCGTGAAATCTTCCGGCACCGGCCGCGAGGGCGGGGAATACAGCTTTGAAGTGTTCGCCGAGATGAAGAACGTGTGCATTTCCATGGGTGACCACCCGATCCCGCGCTGGGGCGTTTAAGCCTCAAACCATAATAAAAAAGAAGGAGATGAGAACAATGACGACCAAACTTACCACCGATGCTGTCCCTGCTCCCGATGTTGTGCGCTGCGCCTATATGGAAATTCAGGTTACCAACCTTAAAGCCGCGCGCGAATTCTACGTCGATATCCTGGGTCTGGTTGTGACCGCCGAGGACGAGAAAACCCTCTATCTGCGGTCGATGGAAGAGTTTATCCACCATAATCTGGTGCTGCGTGAAGGACCGGTGGCTGCCGTTGCGGCCTTTGCCTTCCGGGTGCGTACGCCGGAAGACGTCGATCGGGCTGAAGCCTATTTCAAAGCGCTGGGTTGTCGTACCGAGCGTCGGGTGAATGGCTTCGCCAAAGGCATTGGCGATTCGGTGCGGGTAGAGGATCCGCTCGGCTTCCCGTACGAATTCTTCTACGACGTGCAGCACGTCGAGCGTCTGGCCTGGCGTTACGATCTCTACACGCCAGGGGCGCTGGTACGTCTCGACCACTTTAACCAGATCACGCCCGATGTTCCGCGTGCGGTGGAATACATCCAGGGCCTGGGGTTCCGCGTGACGGAAGATATCCGGGATGAAAATGGCGTGGTTTACGCCGCCTGGATGCGCCGCAAAGCCACGGTGCACGACACCGCGATGACCGGCGGCGCCGGGCCGCGTATGCACCATATTGCGTTCGCCACCCATGAAAAACACAACATTCTGGCCATCTGCGACAAGCTCGGCGCACTGCGTAAATCCGATTTGATCGAACGTGGTCCAGGCCGCCACGGCGTCTCTAACGCCTTCTATCTCTATCTGCGCGATCCCGATGGCCATCGCGTAGAAATCTATACCCAGGATTACTACACCGGCGATCCTGACAACCCGACCGTGAGCTGGGATGTGCATGATAACCAGCGCCGCGACTGGTGGGGCAACCCGGTAGTGCCAAGCTGGTACACCGAGGGGTCACTGGTGCTCGATCTCGATGGCCAGCCGCAGCCGGTTATCGAACGTAACGCGCCAAGCGAAATGGCCGTCACCATTGGCGCGGATGGTTTTTCCTATACCCGTCAAGGCGATACAGAGAAAGGCTTTAAGCTCGGTAACACCCTGTAGCCCCCAACGCGCGGACAGGCGTTCGCGCAAATTCGTTTCCCGGAGATTGCTATGCCGCATTTTTATGCTGAATGCACCAATAACATCCGCGAAGAAGCCGAGCTCCCCGCGTTGTTCGCCAAGGTCAATCAGGCACTGGCGGACACCGGTATTTTTCCGCTGGCCGGAGTGCGCAGCCGCGCTATCTGGCTGGATACCTGGCAGATGGCCGACGGTAAGCACGATTACGCCTTCGTGCATATGACATTGAAGATTGGTCACGGCCGCAGCCTGGAAAGTCGTGAACAGGTGGGCGAGATGCTGTTTGCGCTGATCAAAGAACATTTTGCCGCGCTGATGGCCAGGCGCTATCTGGCGCTGTCCTTCACGATGGAAGAGCTGGATCCGGTGCTGAACTACAAGCAAAACAATGTCCACGCGCTATTTCGCCAAGGCTAAGGGGCCGTCAATGTTGAATAAAGAGCTGGTTAGTCGTGCCGTGCAGCGCTTGCATCAGGCGGAGCAAAACCGCGAGCAGATCCGCGCGCTGTCGCTGGATCATCCCGAGATCACCATTGAAGACGCTTACGCCATTCAGCGCCAGTGGGTAGAGCTGAAGATCGCCGAAGGGCGCAAACTCAAGGGCCATAAAATCGGCCTGACGTCGCGCGCCATGCAGGTCAGCTCCCAGATCTCCGAGCCGGATTACGGCGCGCTGCTGGACGACATGTTTTTCAACGATGGCAGCGATATTCCCATCGACCGTTTTATCGTGCCGCGCGTCGAGGTCGAGCTGGCCTTCGTGCTCGCCAAGCCGCTGCGCGGGCCAAACTGCACGCTGTTCGACGTTTATAACGCCACCGATTACATCATTCCGGCCCTGGAGATCATCGATGCGCGCAGCCATAACGTGGATCCCGAAACTCAGCGCCCGCGCAAGGTGTTCGACACCATTTCCGACAATGCCGCCAACGCCGGGGTGGTGATGGGCGGGCGGCCGATCAAACCGGACGCGTTGGATCTGCGTTGGATCAGCGCGTTGCTGTACCGCAACGGCGTGATTGAAGAGTCTGGCGTGGCGGCAGCGGTGCTGAACCATCCGGCCAACGGCGTGGCTTGGCTGGCCAACAAACTCTTCCCGTACGACGTAGAGCTGGAAGCCGGGCAGGTGATCCTCGGCGGTTCCTTCACCCGACCGGTTGCCGCCCGACGTGGCGACACCTTCCATGCGGATTATGGCCCGATGGGCTGCATCAGCTGTCGCTTTGTCTGATCGGCCCTTTCCCTGTGGGAGAGTGGAAAAACCAATGGAGAACACCATGTTAACCAACCCTTTCAAGCAGGCGTTGCAGGAAAAACGCCCGCAGATTGGCCTGTGGCTGGGGCTGTGCAGCAGCTACAGCGCAGAAATGCTGGCCGGGGCCGGTTTCGACTGGCTGCTGATCGACGGCGAACACGCGCCTAACAACGTACAAACGGTATTGGGCCAGCTGCAGGCCATCGCGCCTTATCCGAGTCATCCGGTGGTGCGTCCGGCATGGAATGATCCGGTGATGATCAAGCAACTGTTGGACGTCGGTGCGCAGACGCTGCTGATCCCGATGATCCAGAACGCAGAACAGGCGCGTGACGCGGTGCGAGCCACCCGTTATCCGCCGCATGGCATACGCGGCGTTGGCAGTGCGCTGGCTCGTGCTTCCCGCTGGAACAGGGTGCCGAATTACCTGCAACAGGCCGACGCGCAGATGTGCGTACTGGTGCAAATCGAAACCCGTGAGGCGGTGAAAAACCTGGATGCCATCCTGCAGGTGGAGGGGGTCGACGGGGTATTTATCGGCCCGGCGGATCTCAGTGCCGACATGGGGTTTTCCGGCAATCCACAGCAGCCGGAAGTGCAGCGCACCATCGACGACGCTATAGCGCGCATCAGCGCCGCCGGTAAGGCAGCAGGCATTCTGACGGCCAACCCGGAACTGGCGCAGCACTATCTGGCGTCCGGCGCGCTGTTTGTCGCAGTAGGGGTGGATACCACCCTGCTGTCGCGAGCGGCGGAATCTTTGGCCAGCCGCTTTAAACAAGAGCGGCCGCCCGTACAGTCCCCGAGCGTTTATTAGGTTGCAGGCCGCCATCTTATTGGAGACACCATGAGCAACGTCGATTCGCTGCCGCCGGTCAACCCGGCGCAGCAACATAAAGCGTTAACCGCCGCCGAGCAATCGGTGATTAAAAAGTTATTTCGGCGACTGATTATTTTTCTGTTTGTGCTGTTTGTTTTCTCTTTCCTCGACCGCATCAACATCGGTTTCGCCGGGCTGACGATGGGCAAGGATCTCGGCCTGAGCTCGACCATGTTCGGCCTGGCGGCAACCTTGCTCTACGTCACCTACGTGATCTTCGGCATTCCGAGCAATATCATGCTGGGGATCGTCGGCGCGCGCCGCTGGATCGCCACCATCATGGTGCTGTGGGGCATCGCCTCGACCTGCACGCTGTTCGCCACCGGGCCGACCAGCCTGTACCTATTGCGGATGATCGTAGGCATTACCGAGGCCGGTTTTCTGCCGGGGATTTTGGTGTATCTCACCTATTGGTTCCCGGCTTTTTACCGCGCTCGCGCCAACGCGCTGTTTATGATCGCCATGCCGGTAACCATGGCAATTGGCTCATTGGTGTCCGGCTATATTCTGGCGCTGGACGGGCTGATGAACCTCAAAGGGTGGCAATGGCTGTTCCTGTTGGAGGGCATTCCTTCGGTGCTGTTGGGCGTGGTGGTGTGGTTCTACCTCGACGATACTCCTGCCAAAGCCAAATGGCTGACCGACGAGGAAAAGGCCAGTCTGAAGGCGATGATGGAGGCGGACAAACTGCAACTGGTGCAGCCCAATGGGCCGGGCAGCCATCGGGCATTGCAACAGCGCAGCCTGTGGCGGGAAATTTTCACGCCGATTGTGTTGATGTATACCCTGGCTTATTTCTGTCTGACCAACACCCTGAGCGCCATCAATATCTGGACGCCGCAGATCCTGCAGAGCTTCAACCAGAGCAGCAGCAACATTGTGATCGGTATTCTGGCGGCGATCCCGCAAGTCTGTACCATCGCCGGTATGGTGTGGTGGAGTAAGAGATCGGATCGGCTGCAAGAGCGCAAACACCACACCGCGCTGCCGTACCTGTTTGCCGCTGCCGGCTGGCTGCTGGCGTCGGCCACCGATCACAGCATGATCCAGCTGCTGGGGATCGTGATGGCGTCGGTGGGGTCGTTCACGGCGATGGCGATCTTCTGGACTACGCCGGATCAGTCCATCAGCCTCGAGGCGAGGGCGATTGGGATCGCGGTGATCAATGCCACCGGCAATATCGGATCGGCGGTCAGCCCGGTATTGATCGGCTGGTTTAAGGATCTGACCGGCAGCTTTAACTCTGGGCTGTATTTCGTTTCGGCGTTGTTGGTCATCGGTGCCGTGATCGTGTGGCGGATCCCGATGCAGGGCTCGCGTCCACGGGCCACGCCATAAGCCTGATATTAGGCTATTTTACTTGCCATTTTGGCCTAGGGCAGTGCTCGGACCCCTTACGTACTGCGTGTACGCTCGGGTTCCTGCGCGCTGTCCATGGCCAAACTGTCTGCGACAATGACGCCTAATAAAAGGCTTATCACTGATCTCATCGCTGATGGAGGATGATGTGCAGAAAAGTACCGGTTTTATCGCCAATATCGATATCTGCAAAGAGTACGATGCGCGTTACGCCACCGACGAAGTGCACTATGAAACCTTCGCCGGACTGGCCGCGTTTTTTGGCCGCGATATGCAGGTGCATTGGCACGATCGGTTTTTCCAGATGCATTTTCTGGAGACCGGCAAGATAGAGCTACAGCTGGACAGCCAGCACTATTCGGTGCAGGCACCGCTGTTCATCCTGACGCCGCCCTCGGTACCCCATGCGTTTTTCACCGAACCGGACAGCGACGGCCACGTGCTGACGGTGCGCCAGGAGCTGATTTGGCCTTTGCTGGAGCGCCTCTACCCTGGCAGCAATCTGGCGTTGGACATGCCGGGCATTTGCCTTTCACTGGCGGATGCACCGCAGGAATTGACCGCGCTTAGCCATTACTGGGCGCTGATCCGGCGTGAGTTCAGCCAGAGGTTGGTGGGCCGCGAACAGACGCTGGTGCTATTGGCGCAGGCGGTGTTTACCCTGCTGTTGCGCAATACCACGCTGGAGGACACCGCCACCAGCGGCGTGCGGGGTGAGCTGAAACTGTTCCAGCGTTTCAACAAGATGGTCGATGAGCGTTTTCGCGATCACCTGGCGGTGCCGGACTATGCTCAGGCGCTCGGCGTCACCGAGTCGCGGCTCAACGATTTGTGCCGACGGTTTGCTAATCAGCCCCCCAAACGTTTGATCTTCGATCGCCTGCTGCGCGAAGCCAAGCGCATGCTGCTATTCAGCGCCTGTACGGTGCATGAAACCGCCTATAGCCTGGGCTTTAAGGATCCGGCCTATTTCGCGCGTTTCTTCAATCGTCTGGAAGGCTGTTCACCCTCGACCTACCGCGCCGCGCAGCATCCCCTTTCATAACGGCGGAACACCGTCTGGATCACAATTCGCGGCGATTGTGGCCAACCCGCCTGAAAAGTACCGGCGTTTGCCGCAAAAGTCTCTTCTCGAAACCGGCCCTGGAAGCTTCAATTAAGCAACCAAAAGAAAACATTTTATTAACAATGAAATGTTCAAACGATATTAGTGCTAGCCAAAATAGTTGGAGTTGCAGCAAGGCGACCAGTGAACGCATCCCGATGGGCTGACTTTGGTCAGTGATTCGAGTGAGGGAGCGCAGTCAACACCGCGGCAACTGCAAATATGAAGGATACGGCCGATTACGAGGAATGCTTAATGAAACCTGAAGACTTTCGTGCTGACAACAAACGCCCGTTCACCGGTGCCGAATACCTGAAAAGTTTGCAGGACGGCCGTGAGATTTATATCTACGGCGAACGAGTGAAAGATGTCACCACTCACCCGGCATTCCGTAATGCAGCGGCTTCGGTCGGTCAACTGTACGACGCGCTGCACGATCCGGTCAGCCAGGATCGCCTGTGCTGGAACACCGATACCGGCAACGGCGGTTACACTCACAAATTCTTCCGCTACGCCCGCAGCCCGGAAGAGATGCGCCAGCAGCGTGATGCCATCGCCGACTGGTCGCGCCAGAGTTACGGTTGGATGGGGCGCACCCCGGACTACAAAGCAGCCTTCGGGTGTGCGCTGGGGGCTTATCCCGAGTTTTATGGTCAGTTCGCCGATAACGCGCGCCACTGGTACAAACGCATTCAGGAAACCGGCCTGTACTTTAACCACGCTATCGTTAACCCACCGATTGACCGCCACAAGCCGGTCAACGAAGTGAAAGACGTTTACATTCAGGTGGAGAAAGAGACCGACGCGGGCATTATCGTCAGCGGGGCCAAGGTGGTGGCAACCAACTCGGCGCTGACCCACTATAACTTTATCGGTTTTGGTTCTGCCCAGGTGATGGGGGATAACCCGGACTTCGCGTTGATGTTTGTGGCGCCGATGGATGCCGAAGGGGTGAAGCTGATTTCTCGCGCCTCTTATGAGCTGGTGGCGGGCGCAACGGGATCCCCGTTCGATTATCCGCTTTCGAGCCGTTTCGATGAGAACGATGCGATCCTGATTATGGATCATGTGCTGATCCCGTGGGAAAACGTGCTGATCTACCGCGATTTCGATCGTTGTCGTCGCTGGAGTACGCAAGGGGGCTTCGCTCGTCTGTTCCCGCTGCAGGCCTGTGTGCGCCTGGCGGTGAAGATGGACTTTATCACCGCGCTGCTGCAAAAAAGCCTGTCCTGTACCGGCGTGCTGGAGTTCCGTGGCGTACAGGCCGATCTTGGCGAAGTGGTGGCCTGGCGCAATATGTTCTGGTCACTGAGCGATGCGATGTGCGCCGAGGCCACCCAATGGGAAAACGGCGCTTATCTGCCGGATTCCACCGCGATGCAAACTTACCGCGTGATGGCACCAATGGCCTACACCAAGGTGAAGCACATTATCGAAAAGAACGTCACCAGCGGTTTGATTTATCTGCCGTCCAGCGTGCGCGACATGAATAATCCAGAGATCGATAAATACCTGGCGCGTTACGTGCGCGGATCCGACGGTATGGATCACGTTGAACGCATCAAGATCCTCAAGCTGATGTGGGATGCGATCGGCAGCGAATTCGGCGGTCGCCACGAGCTGTATGAGATCAACTACGCCGGCAGCCAGGATGAGATCCGCCTGCAGTGTCTGCGCAACGCACAGGGATCCGGCGCCATGAACCAGATGATGGAGATGGTCGACAAATGCCTGTCCGACTACGACCAGCACGGTTGGAAAGTGCCGCATCTGCATAATAATGGTGACATTAATCAGCTGGATAACTTGCTCAAGTGATCCTGAAGGAGGGGTGTATGTCTCAGGAAAATGAACACCGTTTGCTGTTTCGCGACGCGATGGCCAGCCTGTCCGCCGCGGTGAATATCGTCACTACCGACGGTCCTGCGGGGCGCTGCGGCATTACCGCCACCGCCGTGTGCTCGGTGACCGATACGCCGCCGACGCTGCTGGTTTGCATTAACCGCAACAGCGCGATGAACCCGGTTTTCCAGGCGAATCAGCGCCTGTGCGTTAACGTGTTGAATCATGAGCAGGAGCTGATGGCGCGCCACTTCGCCGGTATGACCGAACTCAGCATGGAGGATCGTTTCCGTCTGGAGGAGTGGCAAAACGGCGCACTGGATCAGCCGGTGCTGCGTAACACGCTGGCCAGTCTGGAAGGGGAGATCGAGCAGATCCAGAGTATTGGCACCCATCAGGTTTATCTGGTGCAGATCCGCCAGATCCGGGTGAGTGCGGGCGGTAACGGCCTGATCTACTTCAAACGCAACTTCCATCCGGTGATGCACAAGATGGCGGCGTTAGTCTGAAAACGGCGGGGCGCACGGGCTGCGCCCCGTTACGGCATTAGCTTTTGTTGGTCGCCAACTCGGCGACCAGCCGGTTAACCGGATCGCTCATGTTGGTGAATTTACTCAGTTCCGAGCGGGTTACCACCACAAATACCCCAACGTTTTTCTGCGGGATCATCGCCATATAGGTGATAAAGCCACCGCCACCGCCGGTTTTCTGAATAATCCCCGGCAGTTCGCCGTTCGGCGCCATATACACCCATCCCAATCCCAGGGCGCTGGCTTCACCCGGCACATCCATCCCTTTGAGCGAAACCAGATCGTTACGCTGGAAGTACATGGTCTGCTCACTGGCCGCGGTTGATTTGCGTGGGCCGGAGACGTTGGAAGTGAGGAACTGTTGCATCCAGCGCTGCATATCGCGTGGGGTAGAGTAAACGCCGCCGCTGCCGGCCGCGGCCGTGGTATCGCGGCAGGCGCTAGGGCCGGCTGAGGCAACCATCAGCCGTGAGCACTGCTCGGCACTGGGGGTCAGGGTGGTGTCGACCATACCGAGCGGCGCGGTGATTTTTTCTTTCAGCAGGGCGCTGTAAGGTTTACCCGCCGCCCGTGACAGCGCATCCGCCAGCAGGTCATACGCCAGGTTGGAATAAGAGGCACGTACGCCCGGCGGTACCGTCACGTTGGCATGCTCCAGCCACTGCCAGCGCTGTGCTTTGGTCGGCCAGGTGAACACCGGCGTTTTAGGCGGTTTCTTGCCCGGTTGCTCACGCGGCAGTGCGCTGGTGTGGGTGGCCAGGTTCAGCAAGGTGATCGGCTGGCGAGCGTTATAAGCCGGTACGTAGGCACCGGACGGGGCGTATTTGCGCAGCGGATCGGTGAGCTTGACCCGGCCTTCCGCCGCCATTTTGACCATCACTTCGCTGGTCATCAGCTTGGTGATCGAGGCGATGCGGATCAGGGAATCCGGGCGCGGACGCAGGTTGTTACCGGGTTTGGTGTCGCCAAAACTGCGGTTAACCACCTGATTGCCGTCGATCACCACCAGCGCCATGCCGGTGGCGCCGCTGTTGTAGAAAATGTGCTCGGCATATTGGTCGACGATTTGCGAAGCCAGCTGCGGGGCGGCGGCCTGCGCGGCCAGCGGTGCGGCACACAGGCTCAGCGCCAGCAATGAAGCGGAGAAAGAGTTCTTCAACGATGGTTATCCATTTTAAAAGGCAGCAGTGAAAGGGCCTATACCCGTCGTCTTTCAAGCCGCAGCGTTCAAATCCGTTTCCGACAGATTTGTCACTCACCCCAGTTACTCTAGGGGGCGAATATATTCGCCCCGATTAATGCGGGCGCCGCATGCGGCGCCCCTACAAAAGCTGGGGATGAGCGAGCAGGTCGCCTGGCTGCAACTTGAAAGCCATAGGGTGCAATGCAATATGCTGTCAGTGTAATGTGCCTGAGCCTTGGCTGCATGTGGAAAAAAGGCGGTTTGAGAAAAAATTTCTCACCGCCCTGATGCCGACCAATCGTCCTACTGCGCGCGGGCGAAAATGGCGATCACTTCGTCCAGATGCGCTTTCATCGCCTTGCGTGCGCCACGCACGTCACGCGCCTCGATAGCGGCCAGAATTTCCCGGTGTTCCTGCTCGGAACGGTGCGGCATGTCATCCGGCGTATAGTGACGCTGAAGTACGCGGAACATGCTGCCGTAGCGGTGGCCGAGCAGGTGGCCGATGATAAAGGCATAAGCTGGGTTGCCGCTGGCCTGGGCGATGCGGATATGGAACAGCCGATCGCCGGGATGGGTGGCCGATCCCGCGCGGTTATCACGGCAGTTTTGCTCGTAGGCCTCACGGATGCCCGCCAGTTCCTGATCGGTGGCGTGCCGTGCTGCCAATGCCGCCGTTTCGGGTTCGATCAACAGGCGGGTTTGCAGCAGTGAGAACGGCGGCAGCTCGGCGTTAAAATCCAGCTCGATATTCAATTCATCATCGATTTCTGCCCACTGATCCCGGCCGGCCTGGGCCATCACCGGCTCTTGCGATGTCATCACCGGCGTTTGCGCCCGGACGATCACCCCGTTGCCGACTTTGACATCCACCAGGCCAATCACTTCCAGCGCGATCAGCGCCTCTCGAACGGAGGCCCGGCTAACCTGTAACTGCTGGGCCAGATCGCGTTCGGAGGGCAGGCGGCTGCCGGGAGGAAATTCATTGTTATCGATAAGCCGTTTCAATTGGTCGGCTATCTGTCTGTAAATACGAGGGTTTTCCAGTCGGGTGATCGGCATTTTTTACCTTGGCCTTTTCCGTGTTAAGTGATTCAGCGCACAGTTATTAGTCAAACCGCTTGAGTAATCGTTATTCAAGTGTAAAAAATTGGTTAATCAAAAAGCTGTTTCAAGTGTATCTCATAACATTCTCACCAAACCATAACGCGTAAAGCGTCTTTTGTCATGTTAAAGGCCTGACCTTTAATCGCCCTGAGTGGCCTGACCATTAGACCTTTAAGCCAAGGGAGCGAAAATGAATTTAACCGGAAAACGCGTGCTGATCACCGCCGCCGGCCAGGGGATTGGCTTCAGTACCGCCAAACTTTTTGCTGAGGCAGGCGCGCAAGTCATTGCCACCGACATCAACACCGAGCAACTGCAGGGTTTGCCCGGCATCGAGCCAATGACGCTTAACGTCACCGATGCTGCGGCGATTGCGGCAGCGGCGGAAAGCCTTGGTCCGATCGACGTGCTGTTCAACTGCGCCGGCGTGGTACACAGCGGATCAATCCTGGAGTGCAGTGAGGATCAGTGGGCATTTGCGCTGGATCTGAATGTGACCGCGATGTACCGCATGATCCGCGCCTTTCTGCCCGGCATGCTGGCGCGAAAAAACGGGTCGATTATCAATATGTCCTCGGTGGCTTCCAGCGTGAAAGGAGTGCCTAACCGCTTTGCCTACAGCGCCACCAAGGCGGCGGTAATCGGCCTGACGCGTTCGGTGGCGGCGGATTACGTCACTCAGGGCATCCGTTGCAACGCCATTTGCCCCGGTACGGTGGAGTCGCCTTCGCTGCGGCAGCGCATCGCCGAGCAGGCGCGCGAACAGGGACGCAGCGAAGAAGAGGTGTACCAGGCGTTTGTGGCTCGTCAACCGATTGGCCGTATCGGCACCACCGGCGAGATCGCCCAATTGGCGCTGTATCTGGCCTCTGACGCCAGCTCCTACACCACAGGGACGGTACAGATTATCGATGGCGGCTGGAGCAACTGAGGAATGGCCATCAGGCTATTACGCTTGCCATTTTGAGCTTGGGCAGTGCTCGGACTCCTCACGTACTCTGTGTACGCTCCGGGTCCTGTGCGCTGTCCGCACTCAAACTGCCTGCGCTCATGACACCTGCTGACTCATCCCTTTGGAACATTTTTAGAGTGAGGACATCATGAAACTTTTACGTTACGGCGCACCGGGACAGGAACGCCCAGGAATATTGGATCCGCATGGGCAGATCCGCGATCTGTCGCAGCATATTGCTGACCTGAGTGGAGATGCGTTGCTGCCGGCGGCCTTGGACAAACTGCGTGCGCTGGACATCAACCAACTGCCGCGGGTGGAAGGACAACCGCGACTGGGGCCGTGCGTGGGCCACATCGGCAAATTTATCTGCATTGGCCTCAATTATGCCGACCATGCGGCGGAAACCGGCGCGGCGATCCCCTCCGAGCCGGTAGTGTTCAACAAATGGACCAGCGCGGTGGTCGGGCCGAACGATGAGGTACAAATCCCGCGTGACTCGCTTAAAACGGACTGGGAAGTGGAGCTGGGCGTGATTATTGGCCAGGGCGGACGCTACATCAGCGAACAGGACGCGATGCACCACGTCGCCGGTTACTGCGTGATTAACGACGTTTCGGAGCGTGAATTCCAGATTGAACGCGGCGGTACCTGGGACAAAGGCAAAGGCTGCGACACCTTTGGCCCCACCGGCCCCTGGCTGGTGACCGCCGACGAAATTGCCGATCCCCATAGCCTGAACCTGTGGCTGGAGGTGGACGGCAAGCGTTATCAGGACGGCAACACCAGCACCATGATCTTCCGCATTCCGCAAATTATCAGTTACCTGAGCCGTTTTATGAGCCTGCAACCGGGCGATGTGATTTCGACCGGTACGCCGCCGGGCGTCGGCATGGGGCAGAAACCCACGGCTCTCTACCTGAAAGCCGGGCAGACGATGCGGCTGGGTATTGAGGGATTGGGTGAACAGCGTCAAACAACCGTACAGGCCTGATGGGGAGCATTGCCATGACAACGATTACCGCACTGCGGGTGGAAGATATTCGCTTCCCGACTTCACTGGCGCTGGACGGATCCGATGCGATGAATCCGGATCCCGACTACTCCGCCGCTTATGTGATCCTGGAGACCGATCGCGCCGATCTGAGCGGCCACGGGCTGACTTTTACCATTGGCCGCGGCAATGAGATCTGCTGCGCGGCGATCCGCGCGCTGGAGCACCAGATCGTCGGTGTCACTCTGGAAGAGATCGCCGCCGATATGGGGGCCTTTTGGCGTCGTTTTACCAGCGACAGCCAGCTGCGTTGGATCGGGCCGGACAAGGGGGCGATCCACCTGGCGACCGGCGCGGTGATCAACGCGGTTTGGGATCTGTGGGCCAAAGCCGAGGGCAAGCCGGTGTGGCGGCTGGTGGCGGAGATGACGCCAGAGGAACTGGTACGCTGCATCGATTTTCGCTACATCACCGACTGCATTACGCCGCAGGAGGCGCTCACGCTGCTCAAACAGCGGGCGCAGGGTAAAGAGCAGCGTCTGGAACGGCTGCTGGAGGAAGGCTACCCCTGCTACACCACCTCCGCCGGGTGGCTGGGCTACCCGGACGACAAGCTGCGTCGGCTGTGTCAGGAAGCGGTCGATGCCGGTTTCTCCTACCTGAAGCTGAAGGTGGGGCGCGATCTGGAAGACGATATCCGCCGCGTGCGCATTGCCCGCGAGGTCATCGGCCCCGATCGTCAACTGATGATCGACGCCAATCAGGTCTGGGAGGTCAACGACGCCATCCCTTGGGTTAAACATCTGGCATTCGCCAAGCCCTGGTTTATCGAAGAGCCCACCAGCCCGGATGATGTCGAAGGACACCGTCGCATTCGCGAAGGGGTTCATCCGGTCAAGGTTGCCACCGGCGAGATGTGCCAAAACCGCATTATGTTCAAGCAGTTCATCATGCGCGAAGCGATTGACGTAGTGCAGATCGACGCCTGTCGCCTGGGGGGCGTCAATGAAGTGCTGGCGGTGATGCTGATGGCGGCCAAATACAACCTCCCGGTGTGTCCGCATGCCGGAGGTGTGGGGCTGTGTGAATACGTTCAGCATCTGTCGATGATCGACTACCTGTGCATTGCCGGTACCCACGAAGGACGGGTGATCGAATACGTCGATCACTTACATGAACACTTTGTTCACCCTTGCGACGTCAAGGGGGCGGCCTATATGCCGCCACGTCATCCGGGTTACTCGATCGAGATGCACGCGTCATCGCTCGAACAGTATCGGTTCCGCGGTTGAACGGGAAACAGCCCATGCTGCGCATCGATGCCCACCAACATTACTGGCAATACCATCCGCAACGCTACCCGTGGATCAGCGAGCAGATGGCGGTGCTGCAGCAGGACTTTGGTCCGGCGCAGCTTGATCCGTTGCTGCAACACCACGGTTTTGACGGCGCGCTGGTGGTGCAGGCCCGCCACGGCGAGCAGGAAACACAGGAACTGTTGACACAGGTGCAGCAGAGCCGTGGCGTCTGCGGGGTAGTGGGCTGGCTGGACATCACTGCGCCGCAGCTGGCGCAGCGGCTTGATGAATGGCGGCAGCAGCCTCTGCTGCGTGGCCTGCGCCATCTGGTGCAGGATGAATCGCAGCCGGACGCCTGGCTGGCGCGGCCGGAAGTGCGGCGCGGCATGCAGATGCTGCAGCGGCAGGGCTACGTCTACGACATGTTGGTCACCCACCGGCACTTGACGGCGGCGGCGCAGTTTGCCGCTGAACATGATGACTACTGGTTGGTATTGGACCATCTCGGTAAACCGGATATCGCTTTGGGCGCAAAGCACTGGGCACAGCAAATCAAGCCGTTGGCGGCATTGGGCCATGTGGTCTGCAAACTGTCGGGGCTTATCACCGAGGTGCCCGGTGGCCGGTGGCAGGCATCGCAGCTGCTGCCGTTTTTTGATGCGGCGCTGGAGGCATTCGGCCCGCAGCGGCTGATGTTCGGTTCCGACTGGCCGGTGTGCCTGCTGGCCGGGGACTATGGTCAGGTTTATCAACTGAGTGAGCAGGCGATCGCCACGCTGAGTCCTTCGCAACAGGCGGAGATTTGGGGCGGCACCGCCTGCCGAATTTATGGCTTAACGGAGTCTGGTTATGGATCTGTATCTGAAAGATAAGGTGGTGATCGTCACCGGCGGCGGTTCCGGCATCGGTGCGGCCATCACCCTGCTGCTGGCGGAGGAAGGGGCGATCCCGGTGATTGTCACCAACGCTGCGCCAGAGGCGGAGTTTCTGGCGCAGCTACGGCGGTTGCAGCCGCAGAGTGTGGTGATCATCACCGACTTATGCGAAGAGCGGGATTGTCGACGGGCGGTGGCGCAAACGCAAGAGACCTTCGGCCGCATTGATGCGCTGGTGAATAACGCCGGTGTTAACGATGGCGTGGGGTTGGAGGCCGGCCGCGAGGCCTTTGTCGGATCGCTGGAGAAAAACCTGATCCATTACTACCTGATGGCGCACCTGTGTCAGTCGGCGCTGCAAAACAGCAAGGGTGCCATCGTCAACATCGCTTCCAAAACGGCCCTGAGCGGGCAGGGCGGCACCAGCGGTTATACCGCCGCCAAGGGCGCCGTGCTGGCGTTGACCCGCGAGTGGGCGGTGTCGCTGCGCCATGAAGGCGTACGGGTGAATGCGGTGGTTCCGGCGGAGGTGATCACACCGCAGTATCAGCGTTGGATCAGTACCTTCGCGCAGCCGGAACAGCAGCTCGAGAAAATTACCGCACGCATTCCTCTCGAACATCGGATGACCACGCCGCAGGAAATCGCCAACACCGTGGTGTTTTTGATTTCATCGCGTTCGTCGCACACCACCGGGCAATGGCTGTCGGTGGATGGCGGTTATCTGCATCTTGATCGGGCGATCACATGAGTGGCGCGGCGGACAGGGGACGGCGCTTTTGTCAGGCGCTCGATCTGGTCGACTCACCGGCGCTGATCGAGGAGTACCTGCACCATCACCAGCGTATCTGGCCGGAGATTGCCGCTCATCTGCGAGAGCACGGCATTTTGGATATGGAGATTTATCGGCTGGGTACCCGGCTGTTCATGATTGTTGACGTTAGTACCGAGTTCGATGCCGCGCGGTTTGCCGCCGCCGGCCTGAGCAACCCCCACGTGCAGCGCTGGGAAGCCCTGATGTGGCAATACCAGGTCGCCACCCCCTGGACGCCGAAAGGCGAAAAATGGGTGGAGATGGAGCAGATATTTTCTTTGCAAAAACAATAACATCGTTACCCTACCGAGGATATATCAATGCTTGCTGAAAAAAGTGCGGCCCCGCCACAGCTGGGCGTCAAGTCAACCGCCAACCTGCGCTGGGCTTTTATTCTGGTCACCAGCCTGTTCTTTATGTGGGGGCTGTCGTATGGCCTGTTGGACGTATTAAACAAACACTTCCAGGAGACATTGCACGTTACCAAGGCGCAGTCGGGATTATTGCAGGCGGCATATTTCGGCGCCTACTTCCTGGTGGCGCTGCCCGCCGGCTATTTTATGGATAAGAAAGGGTACAAGGCCGGAATTTTGGTCGGGCTGTGCCTGTATGCGCTGGGGGCGTTACTGTTTGTGCCGGCGGCATCCGCCAACAGCTTCGCCATGTTCCTGTTCGCGCTGTTTGTCATTGCCTGTGGACTGGGCTGCCTGGAAACGGCGGCCAACCCTTATGCCACGGTATTGGGCGACGCGAAGGGGGCCGAACGGCGGCTGAACCTTTCCCAGTCGTTTAACGGTCTGGGGCAGTTTATCGGCCCGATGATCGGCGGCACGCTGTTTTTCTCTGCCACCCAAGGGGCGAGCAGCGGCGACCAGAGCGCGGTGAAGATGACCTATGTGGCGATCGCCGTGCTGGTGCTGCTGATTGCCTTTTTGTTCGGCCGCACCCGGCTGCCGGATATTCGTGAGGAAGAGCAACCGGAACACGGTGAAATCGTTCAGGGGCTATGGCAGCACAAACACTTTGTCGGCGGGGTGATCACCCAGTTCTTCTATGTGGCAGCCCAAGTGGGCGTCGGTGCATTCTTTATCAACTACGCCACCGAACACTGGAACGAAGTGTCCAACCAAAGTGCGTCCTACTTGCTTTCTATCGCCATGATTTGCTTTATGGTCGGGCGCTTCTTCAGCACCTGGCTGATGGGCCGGGTCAAGCCGGCCACGTTGCTGATGATCTACTCGCTGATTAACATTGCGCTGTGTGGCGTGGTGATGCTCAGCCTGGATGGGGTCTCGGTGGTGGCATTGATCGCGGTGTTCTTCTTTATGTCGATCATGTTCCCGACCATTTTCGCCCTGGGGGTGAAAAACATGGGCAAACACACCAAGCGTGCCAGCTCCTTTATGATCATGGCGATCGTCGGGGGGGCCATCATGCCTTACTTTATGGGGGCGCTGGCGGACAAATACAGTACGGCACTGTCGTATGTGCTGCCGCTGTTGTGCTTCGGCGTGGTGTTTGTTTACGGTTTGCAGCAGCGCCGTCGCTAAAAGTCTGGCCCGCCGGCTCAGACAGCGGCGGGCTGCACGCTAGGCGCCAACTGAATATTATTGCGGCCGTTGTTTTTCGCCTGATACAAGGCGGCATCGGCCGCACGGATCGCCGAGGATACGTCAAGCTTGTCCAAGGCGGAGATCCCGGCGCTGAGCGTCACAGTGGTGCTTTCCAACTGGTTGAAGCGATGGGGAATTTTTAATCCCTGCACCCGCAGCCGCACCCGTTCGGCCAACTGGGTGGCATAATCCTCGCTGACGTTGGTCAGCAGCACCAGAAACTCTTCCCCGCCGTAGCGCACCACAATATCTCGAGAACGCACCGAATCGCGGATGGTGATGGCAACCTGCACCAGCGCCTGATCGCCCATGGTATGACCATAGTTATCGTTATAAGCCTTGAAATGGTCGATATCGAGTAACACCACGAAATGACAACCCGACGGCGGCACCGTCAGCATATTGATTTTATTTTCCAGTCCCCGGCGGTTATAAAGCCCGGTTAAGGGATCGATCATGCTCAAATTGCTAAACCGGTCCCGTTCGTTATACAGATTGGCTACCAGCGTTTGGGTAAAAAGCTCGCTGCGTTTGAGCATCAGATGATGAATAGAGAATGCGATAATCGGCAATACCGTGGTGAATACGATCCTGGTGGTATTGTGCATACCGTCCAGTAATAGAATAACCAGGGCGGAAGGCACGGCGTGCAGGCAAAAAGCGATAAAGTTATCGGTTAAGGCAATGGCGCTGATAAAAAACATACTGAACAGACTAATTAATAGAAAACTTTGGTTGTTCGGCGCACAGTACTGACTTTTAACGTAAATATGGGCAGCCCACAGCAGGCCAAGCACGCAGGAAAATAGATTCAATTTTTTGACGTATAACCGTGGAGACTGCAAGGTAAATAACAGCGCCACCAGACAAAATATCGGTATACCTAATAAAGGTAGGGTAAAAGCTGGCTTGTCATTAAATGGGACCAATAATGTAAATATGGAAGAGGCCGCGTTCATTAACAAAAATAAAAATAATGATAAGCGGTGTTTGCTGTTCAGCAGTTCCTGATAAGAACGCGCGTTCATACGGAGTTCACTCTTCACAATATCGATCTGTCGAAAAATTAAGGTGGCGAAAAATTCTATCGGCGTGAATTAAACATTCGCATTGTATGGTTGTTGATTGTGATTATTAACATGCGAATAAGACTAAGAATTTTCTTATGGCAAACTATCATTTTTACACCGTTATGTCATCCGCGTTTGGTGGTTGCGGCGAAAATGATGCGCAGTGAAAAAAAGTGTTATATGATATTGGTTATCATTATCACTTGAAGGGTAGGGTTATCATGATTGCAGCCATGATTACCGCGTGTGGGTTGTGGGGCGTCAGTTGGTGCCTGGGCAATCGGCTGGCCAGCGCCTGGGGCGTTTTGTTGCCCTGCGCTTTAATGCCGTTACTGGCATTGATCAACCTGGATATGATGCAACTGCGTACGCTGATTGTGATCGCCATGCTGGCGACGCTGGTGATGTTGTTCAACAGCCGCTGGCGGCATTACCTGCTGCTGCCTTCCTGTATGGCATTGGCTGGGGGATTGGCGGCGATCAGCCTGAATTTCAATCTGGGATAAAAACGCAAAAATCACGCTATCGCGTGTTGGTTATCGTTTCGATTGGGAATGGCTTTGGGGGGAGGGCTTCCGAAGATATTTATCGATTGGTGCGAAGAGAGGGACTTGAACCCTCACGTCCGTAAGAACACTAACACCTGAAGCTAGCGCGTCTACCAATTCCGCCACCTTCGCACAGCCGATAATCTTTGTTTTGCTTTCGATTTATATCACCAGCTTGGTGCGAAGAGAGGGACTTGAACCCTCACGTCCGTAAGAACACTAACACCTGAAGCTAGCGCGTCTACCAATTCCGCCACCTTCGCATTGATGCTGTGCAATATAAATCATGTGGTTATTTGGTGCGAAGAGAGGGACTTGAACCCTCACGTCCGTAAGGACACTAACACCTGAAGCTAGCGCGTCTACCAATTCCGCCACCTTCGCATACCAGATACATTACCGGAGTAACGTTACCACGGAGGCGAATTCTAGAGATTTTGGCGGGTACGTCAATAGTTATTTCCCCTGTTTGCGGGCGTTTGCTGGAAAAACGTCCGTTTTGGGTGACTTATAGCGTTCAAACAGCCAAATCAGCCAGTCAATCAACACCCTGACCCGTGGCGCAAGGAAACGGCCGGGGGGATACATGACGTAAATGGGCATCGGCGGTGGCGGGGTTTCTGCCAACACTTCGACCAATTCTCCTTTCTGCAGCCAGGGCGCCAGCGAATAATGCGCTGCCTGTATCAGCCCCATGCCGGCGCGGCAGCCGCTGGTGTAGGCATCAGCCCCGCTGACGCTCAGTTTGGCGGGCAATTCGCGCAATTCCACTTTGCCGTTGCGGCAAAACTCCAGCGGATAATCCCGGTTGCTGGTGAGAGAAAAATAACCTACCGCCTGGTGCTGCTGTAGCCGGTCAATCGACTGCGGTACGCCGAACGCCGCCAGGTAGGCAGGCGAGGCGCAGGTCAGCTGTGGCAACATGGCAATGCGGCGTGCCACCAGGCTGTCATCTTCGGTTTCCCAGGCACGCAGCACGCAGTCTACTCCATCACGCAGTAAATCCACGTGGGTGTCGTTGGCACCCAATGCCAGGGTCAGATCCGGGTAGCGCCGGTAAAAGTCATCCAATGCCGGAATAACGATTTCGCGCGCCAGCGAATGGGGCATATCGATACGCACTTTGCCGGAAGGCTGCAGTTTTTGGTGGCTGAACAAGGTGTCCGCCTCTTCCAGCGCGCCCAGCAACTGTACGCAACGCTGGTAATAGAGGGTGCCTTCGCTGGTCACCTGTACCTGACGGGTGGTGCGCAGCAGCAGGCGCACACCGAGGCGCTGCTCCAGCCGCTTAACGGCATTGCTGACCGTGGCGCGGGGTAACTGCAGGCGTTCCGCCGCCCGGCTGAAACTGCCCAGTTCGACGATACGGGTAAAAATGCGCATGGCCTGGATCTGGTCCATCTTGCCCGCTCCGTATTGTTAGTGATTTATGAACAGTGATGAGCAATCTGCATTATTTATCTTTTTAGGCGAAACAACCAGACTCTGTTGCATCAGCATCTTCGCTGATAAAAACCGCAAGAGGGCAACACAATGCAACAACGCAAATTAGGTCCCACTGGCCCGCTGGTTTCCGCTCTGGGGTTGGGCTGCATGGGGATGAGTGATTTTTATTCGACCGCTCACAATGAACAAGAAGCTATCGCCACGCTGCACCGTGCGCTGGAGTTGGGCGTCACTCTGCTGGATACCGCCGACATGTACGGCCCACACACCAATGAACAACTGATTGGCAAAGCGATCAAGGGCAAGCGGCAGCAGGTCTTTCTGGCCACCAAGTTTGGCATTGTGCGCGATCCGGCCAACCCTGCAGCGCGGGGCGTCAGCAGCCGACCGGAGTACATCCGCCGATCGGTGGAGGGCAGCCTGAAGCGTCTCGGGGTCGAGGTGATTGATCTTTATTACCAGCACCGCGTCGATCCTGAAGTGCCGATTGAAGAGGTGGTAGGTACGATGGCGGACCTGATTAGCGAAGGAAAAATCCGTTATATCGGGCTAAGCGAAGCTTCGGTCGCCACGCTGGAGCGAGCGCATAAAGTCCACCCGATTACGGCGCTGCAAACTGAGTATTCATTGTGGACACGCGATGCCGAGCAGGGCGTATTGGCGGCCTGTGAACGCCTGGGCATTGGGTTTGTTCCCTATAGCCCGCTGGGGCGCGGTTTTCTGACCGGAGCGATCCAACGGCCGGAAGATCTGGACGCTGACGATTTCCGTCGCAGCAACCCGCGTTTTCAGGGGGAAAACTTTGCACGTAATCTGGCGCTGGTGGAAAAAGTGACCGAGCTGGCTAAGCAGAAAGGCGTTGCGCCGTCGCAGTTGGCGTTAGCCTGGGTGTTGGCGCAGGGTGAGCACATTGTCCCGATCCCTGGTACCAAACGCCGTCGCTATCTGGAAGAGAATATCGCAGCGGCCGAATTGACGCTCAGCGCTGCCGAACTGGCGGCCATTGAGGCGGTGTTCCCCCTGCAGGCCGCGGCAGGGGCACGCTACGGTGCGGAGTCGATGACCTATATCAACGGCTAATAAAAAGGGCGCAGCGTGTAAACGCTGCGCCCTGATACGGAGACGCGTTAGCGGGTCGCCGTTACTTCTTTTTCTTGGTATCGCGCGGCGCACGGGCTACGGTCGCCTGGTACACCTTGAAGCGGCCGTTTTGTGCCAGCACTTCATGGCTGCCGAAGGTGGCGTCCAGGATGTCCGGATACGGCAGGAAGGCGTTGGCCACGATGCGCAGACGGCCGCCGATCGGCAGGTGCTTCAACGCCCCGCGGATCAGAGTTTCTGCTGCGGTCAGGCTGGTTTGCAGGCCATCATGGAACGGCGGGTTGGAAATGATCAGGTCGAAACGGCCGGTAATGTCGGAATAGACGTTACTGACGATCACTTCGCCTTCAATGCCGTTGGCGGCAAGCGTAGCCCGGCTGGACTCCACGGCGGCGGCGTTGACGTCGCTGAGGGTCAGCTTCATCTTCGGCGACAGTTTGGACAGCACGGAAGCCATCACGCCGGCACCGCAGCCTACGTCCAGCACCTTGCCTTTCATGTGTTTTTCCAGGGTCGACAGCAGCAGTGAGCTGCCGACGTCCAGCCCGTCGCGGCTGAACACGCCCGGCAGGGTTTTCACTTCCAGATCGTGCAGCTGATAGCTTTCCCACCAGTCTTCCAGGTTGAATTCGGTCTGCGTATCCAGACGGCCGTGATACAGGCCACAGCGGCGGGCGCTGTCGATTTTCACCAGTGTGGCATAGTCTTCCACCATCTGGTCGGCACTGCGCACGCCGCTGCGGTTTTCACCGACCACGAACACTTCTGCGCCGACCGGCAGCAGCGCCAGAATGTTGCACAGTTGGAATTGCGCTTCCTGTTTGCTCTTCGGCCAATAGTAGATCAACGTATCGCACTCGGCGACAAACGCAGCGTCTACGGTCAGCCCGAACTGCACGTTTTCGCCCATCGCCCGGTTCAGTAACTGCCAGTGATGGTACTGCTGGGTATGGACACGCACATCCGCGGCCTCGAATTGGGCCGGCAGGGCGTCCTGCAGGTCACCGGCAAACAGAACGCGGCGTTCGATAAACTCATCACTGTGGCGCAGCATGACTTCACTGGCGGGGGTTAATGCAGACATCAGGTTTTGGCTCCTAGAAATTAGACCGGGGATTATAGAGCTTTGTGGCGATATGTTCGACGGGTTTATGCCCAATAGCTTTCTGGCTCCAGCAAGGCGGGGATCGAGAGAGTTCCCGGGAGCTGAGATAACTCAGTGACTGGGATGAGCGAGGGAAGCCAACGCCGCTGCAGCCTGAAAGATGAAGGGGATGTTGGCGCAGTCCGCGCGGGTTTGTTAGCATAGCGCGGCGCATGGCAGGCATGGCGCACCACAACGGGTAGATCCTGACAGGAATCGGCATGGCATCAAAACGCGACTGGCTGTTACAACAACTGGGTATTACGCAGTGGACATTGCGCCGCCCGGGCGTGTTGCAGGGCGAAGTAGCGGTCAGCTTGCCGCCCGAAGTGCGTTTGCTGATCGTAGCGCAGGCACTGCCTGAGCATAACGATCCGCTGTTTTGCGACGTGTTGCGCAGCCTGGGGTTGACCCCGGCGCAAACCTACGGCCTGACGCCGGATCAGGTGGCGATGCTGCCTGAAGATACCGAATGCAACAGTTGGCGGTTGGGCGTTGCGGAGCCGCTCGCGGTGGCCGGCGCACAGCTACACAGCCCGGCGCTGGCCGAGCTTTCTCTCGATGCGGGTGCCAAACGCGCACTCTGGCAGCAGATTTGTCATCATGAACAGTATTTCTACCCTGACCGCGGCCGATCTGGTCACGGCCTTCAAGATTGAGCAAGCCAGTCACGCCTTTCCCTGGACGCAAGCCACTTTTTCCAGCAATCAGGGCGATCGTTATCTTAACCTGAAACTGGACGCCGACGGGCAGATGGCGGGCTTTGCCATTACCCAGATCGTGCTGGATGAGGCCACGCTGTTCAACATCGCCATTCACCCCGACTGGCAGCGTCGCGGCTTCGGCCGCCAGTTGCTGGAAGCCTTGATTGCGCAGTTGGAAACCCGCGGCGTGGTCACGTTGTGGCTGGAAGTGCGTGCCTCCAACCGTGCGGCGATTGCGTTGTATGAAGATCTCGGCTTTAACGAAGTGACCGTCCGCCGTAATTACTATCCGAGCGCCAATGGGCGTGAAGACGCCATCGTCATGGCGCTGCCGCTGGCTTAGCCGGTGTCTTGGTTTTAACTTCTTCCCGCCGGGAAAAGCATTGATTGTCACCGGTTGACAAATCAGCGAAAATGCCCGGCTATTATCTTTTATTTACCGCTTTGCCTGGCGCCGTGCGCGGCGCGTTCTGATGCTTTCGCAGGGCGGACTAACTGTAGAATCTGAAAAACATGTCTCCTAGTGAATTTGCCCGCGAAGTCTCGAAAAGAAGAACTTTCGCCATCATCTCGCACCCCGATGCCGGTAAAACCACCATTACCGAAAAGGTGTTGCTGTTCGGACAGGCGATCCAAACCGCCGGTACGGTAAAAGGCCGTGGCTCAAACCAGCACGCCAAATCCGACTGGATGGAAATGGAAAAGCAACGTGGTATCTCGATCACCACCTCGGTGATGCAGTTCCCGTATCGCGAATGCCTGGTTAACCTGCTGGATACCCCAGGGCACGAAGACTTCTCCGAAGATACTTATCGTACCCTGACCGCCGTCGACTGCTGCCTGATGGTGATCGACGCCGCGAAAGGGGTTGAAGATCGTACCCGTAAGCTGATGGAAGTAACCCGTCTGCGCGATACGCCGATCCTGACCTTTATGAACAAATTGGACCGCGATATCCGCGATCCGATGGAAGTGATGGACGAAGTCGAGCGTGAGTTGAAAATTGCCTGCTCGCCTATCACCTGGCCTATCGGCTGCGGCAAGCTGTTTAAAGGGGTTTATCATCTGTACAAGGATGAAACCTACCTCTACCAGACCGGTAAAGGCCACACCATTCAGGAAGTACGCATTGTCAAAGGCCTGGATAACCCAGAGCTGGACGGCGCGGTGGGCGAAGATCTGGCCGCGCAGCTGCGTGAAGAGCTGGAGCTGGTGCAAGGCGCTTCGCACGAGTTCGATCATGAGGCCTTCCTGAGCGGCGATTTGACCCCGGTCTTCTTCGGTACCGCGCTGGGTAACTTCGGCGTGGATCACATGCTCGACGGTCTGGTCGCCTGGGCGCCGGCGCCGATGCCGCGCGATAGCAACACCCGTAAAGTGGTGGCTGCGGAAGAGAAATTCACCGGTTTCGTGTTCAAGATCCAGGCCAATATGGATCCAAAACACCGCGACCGCGTGGCCTTTATGCGCGTGGTGTCTGGCCGTTACGAAAAAGGCATGAAGCTGCGCCAGGTACGTACCGGTAAAGATGTGGTGATCTCCGACGCGCTGACCTTTATGGCGGGCGACCGTTCGCACGTGGAAGAAGCCTATCCGGGCGATATCATTGGCCTGCATAACCACGGCACCATTCAGATCGGCGATACCTTCACCCAGGGTGAAGACATGAAGTTCACCGGTATCCCGAACTTCGCACCGGAGCTGTTCCGCCGTATTCGTCTGCGCGATCCGTTGAAGCAAAAACAGCTGCTGAAGGGTCTGGTTCAGCTGTCCGAAGAAGGGGCGGTACAGGTCTTCCGTCCAATCGCCAACAACGACTTGATCGTGGGCGCGGTGGGTGTGCTGCAGTTCGACGTGGTAGTTGCGCGTCTGAAAAGCGAATACAACGTCGAAGCCTTGTACGAGTCGGTCAACGTCTCTACGGCGCGCTGGGTGGAATGCAGCGACGTGAAGAAATTCGAGGAGTTCAAGCGTAAGAACGAGCTTAACCTAGCGTTGGACGGCGGGGACAACCTGTCTTACATCGCGCCTACCATGGTTAACCTGAATCTGACGCAGGAACGCTATCCGGAAGTGGTGTTCCGCAAAACGCGCGAGCACTAACAGAACAGCAGGGCGCCTTAGGGCGCCCTGTGTTATATTGCGTCTCCCCATTCTGCTAATTAATAAATCTCCTTCACCAGTTTCGTCTCCCCCGCATCCGCCAGCATTTACCCGGTCTTTCCTGTTTTTTCTGTCATATGGTCTATATTTAATAGGGCATCATTTAGCCAGTAAGCGTAATTCACTATTTTTTGCCACGATAATAGCGAGTTGTTCGGTGGTGTTGCCAATAAGAGACAGTGTGATGTTATTAATATCAATAACATAGCTATAACCTTGATTTAACGGACAGGTGTTGTCGTCAATAGGCGACAGTTTTTAGTTCGATTATTAATCAACTTTTATTTTGTTATTGATTTTTAATGATTTTTTAAAGTTGGCACAGCCGTTGCAATATTCCTGGTGTGGCAACAATCGTCTTAGCGTGAATGTTTGAACGTATAGAAATCGTGAAGTATTCACTGAGTGAGTCGCGTTATGGCGACTGAAGGGTCCGCAATCATTTTGGATCCATAACCAAAGGAAGAGATCGATGAAAAATACTAAATTTGCACAATCACTGATGGCTGTTGTTTTGGGTTCCGTTCTGGTTAGTGGCAGCGCGCTGGCTGAAGATACGCTGCTCAACAAAGCGTCGAGTGCCGCTGATAGCGCGGGTGCCAAAATCGATAGCTCCATGAAAAAAGTTGACGGCTACATGGATGACAGCGCAACAACGGCTAAAGTTAAAAGTGCGCTGGTGGATGACAAAACCATTACCAGCAGCGATATCTCGGTGAAAACGGAAAAAGGTACCGTTACCCTGAGCGGTTTTGTCGGCAGCCAGGCGCAGGCCGAGCATGCGGTTGAAGTGGCCGGTAAAGTTGAAGGCGTCAAATCCGTCAGCGACAAGCTGCACGTGAAAGACGAAAGCAAGCAGTCCGTGAAGGCTTATGCCGGTGACACCGCGACCACCAGCGAACTGAAAGCCAAACTGCTGGCCGATGACATCGTGCCTTCACGCAACGTGAAAGTGGAAACCACCGACGGTGTGGTGCAGCTTTCCGGTGAAGTGAAAACTCAGGCGCAGTCTGAGCGTGCAGAAAGCATCGCCAAAGCGATCGACGGCGTGAAAAGCGTTAAAAACGACCTGGTAGTTAAGCCGTAAGTTTTAGTACGAGCAACAATAAGCACCAAATCCTGGGTTGGCTGAAAGGTTAACCCAGGAAGCACCATCAAAAAAAGAAACTGACCGGCAACCTGGATGAGCCTGAAAAGGGCACAGGTTGCGATGTGTTTTTTCACTATGGTAAGGAGAAGCTTATGTTTCGTTGGGGCATTATCTTTTTAGTCATCGCACTGATTGCTGCTGCGTTAGGTTTCGGCTCTCTGGCGGGTACCGCCGCCTGGGCTGCGAAAATCGTCTTCGTCGTGGGGATCATTCTGTTCCTGGTCAGCCTGTTTACCGGCCGCCGACGTCCATAGGCTGCGTCCCGCAATAGGTCGTGGCGCCGTCGCAGACCCAAAAAGCCCGTAATCAAGGCGGAGGGTGATGAGCATAGTGGGCCTACGTTCAAGCCCGACAACGCGGAGTACGGGCTTTTTGGGGCGCGACCCGAAGGGCTGGGGCCATTTGAACGCGCCCCTGTGTTACGAGCCGTTTATTTGGCCCACCAAACCTCACGACCCGTGCCTTGTTGCGCGTCCAAATGACCGCCAGCGGAGCTCACGCACTATTACGGGACACAGCCTTGTTTCTCTCAAAGTGTAACAAAGCTTAATTCCTTTTCTCACCCCAGGGAGGTCAGTCATGAATAGCGACATCATCCTCGGACGCTGGAAACAGTTGAAGGGCCGGGTGTGTCAGGCATTGGCGGAGTGGTCCGACAATGACTGCATCTGGCTGATGGGAAGCAATGACTGCCTCTCTGGCATACTGCAAGAGGATTACGGAAGAGAGCAAGACGAGGTATCCTCGGGTAAAACGTCTCACTGAGGATGCAGGGTTGGGATACAGAATACCCATCACGCTCGGCAATATAGAACCGCTGGCGTATAAACCTTACCGGCCCGGCAAAATGGCGCTGGTATGTGAAGGGGGCGGGCAGCGCGGCATTTTTACCGCCGGCGTGCTGGACGAGTTTCAGCGTGCCCGCTTTAATCCTTTTGATCTGATGATCGGCACTTCTGCCGGCGCGCAAAATCTCTCGGCCTTTATTTGTGGCCAGATGGGCTATGCGCGACGGGTGATCACCCGTTACACCACCTCCGCTGAATTCTTTAACCCGCTGCGCTTTGTGCGTGGCGGGCATTTGATCGATCTCGACTGGCTGATCGACACCACGTCGCAACAGCTGCCGCTGGCAATGGACGTGGCGGAAAAACACCTGATCGATGGCCGTGAATTCCTGATGTGCGCCTGCCGCAGCGATGACTTTGAACCCACTTACCTGCCGGCGCAGCGTGCCAGCTGGTTGCCGGCGATCAAGGCATCCAGCGCCATTCCGGGTTTTTACCGTATGGGCGTGGATTTGGACGGCGTCAGCTATCAGGACGGTGGCATCAGCGATGCGATCCCAGTCGAAGAGGCCTATCGTCGTGGCGCGGACACCATCGTGGTGATCCGTACCGTGCCTTCGCAGATGTATTACACCCCGCAGTGGATGAAGCGCATGGAGCACTGGCTCAGCGAAAGCAGTCTGCAGCAGATGGTGCGCATCCTTCAACACCACGAACAAAGCTATCACCGCATTCAGCAATTCATTGAGAAGCCGCCCGGCAAGCTGCGCATCTTTGAAATTTTCCCGCCGAAGCCGCTGGCCAGCAATGCCTTGGGCAGCCGGCTGACGTCGCTCAATCAGGATTATCATCTGGGGCGTCGCTGCGGGCGCTATTTCCTGGCGACCGTCGGGCACTGGCTGGTCGAGCAGGACAAACTGGACGGTATGAAGGTGAAAAAGGCGCTGTCGCGCCGTTTGATCCAGCCTGAGAATGTCGTTATGCCTTCGCCGATCATCACCGACGTGGCACACCCGCGCGAACTTTCCACGCAGCCGGAGCCCAATCTGGCCGCGAGAGAGATTATTTTGCCGGGTGACGTACCCCCGGGTGAAGGGGGGTTGCTGTGACCCCAGATTTCACCGATACCCACTGCCACTTCGATTTCCCGCCGTTCAGCGGGCAGGAGCTTGAAAGCCTGGCGTTGGCCGAACGGGCGGGCGTAAGGCGAATTATCGTGCCGACGGTAACTGCCGACCGCTTTGCGCGGGTGGTAAAACTGGCGCGCGACTATCCGCCGTTGTTCGCAGCCCTCGGGCTGCACCCGCTGTATATTGCCCAGCATCAGGAAGCGGAGCTTGAACAGTTGGCGGGTTTTCTGGCCAGCCGACCTCAGAAGCTGGTGGCGGTGGGGGAGATTGGTCTGGATCTGTATATGGAGAACCCGCAGTTCGAACGGCAACAGCGGGTATTGAAGGCCCAGTTGAAACTGGCTAAAGAACACGATCTGCCGGTGATCCTGCATTCCCGCCGCAGCCACGATCAGCTGGCGGCAATGCTGCGTCGTAGCGAAGTGCCACGCCGTGGCGTCGTACATGGTTTTGCCGGTAGCCTGTCACAGGCGCAGGCGTTTATCCGCCTGGGCTATTACATTGGCGTGGGGGGCACCATCAGCTATGAGCGGGCGCAGAAAACCCGTAGCGTGATGGCTCAATTGCCGTTGACCTCCTTGCTGTTGGAAACCGATGCGCCGGACATGCCGCTGGCCGGTTACCAGGGGCAGCCCAACCGGCCTGAACGTGCCGCCGAAGTTTTCCAGGAACTGTGCCGCTTGCGCCCCGAGTCAGCCGAGGATATTGCCGCCCAGTTGCAACACAACACTCACGCCCTGTTTACCCTTTAGGTGTCTAACCCGCCATAACTGTGATGATGCTCACGTTATAAGATTTTCATTTGCTTCCTGTTGTATGCATTTGTGACATAAATCGGTACGAGGGGTACCTCGCTCCGTATAATCGCTCCCCGAAATTACTCTAAAGCAACCCCGTGTTCCTCTCTGACAGGGATGCATTTCTTTTTCGCAACAGGGATACTTTGCATGCAACTCATCATGAGCCTGGTCGGCATGGCGGTGCTGATCACCATTGCGGTGCTGCTCTCCAGCAACCGCCGCGCGATTAACCTGCGCACCGTTATTTGGGCATTTGTTCTTCAGGTCGCCATCGGCGCGCTGGTGCTGTACGTTCCAGTTGGTCGCGCGATCCTCGGCGGCATGTCGGCGGGCGTAGCTAACGTGATCGCCTACGGCAACCAGGGGATCTCCTTCATCTTCGGTGGCCTGGTTTCCGACAAGATGTTTGAAGTCTTCGGCGGCGGCGGTTTTGTGTTCGCGCTGCGCGTACTGCCGGTGATCGTGTTCTTCTCCTCGCTGATTGCGGTACTGTATTACCTCGGTATCATGCAATTGGTGATCCGCGTGTTGGGCGGTGGCTTGCAAAAGCTGCTGGGTACCTCACGGACCGAATCACTGTCGGCGACCGCCAATATTTTCGTCGGCCAAACCGAGGCCCCGCTGGTGGTGCGCCCGTATATCGCTACCATGACCCAGTCTGAGCTGTTTACCGTGATGTGCGGTGGCCTGGCCTCGGTAGCCGGTTCCGTATTGGCAGGTTATGCCCAGATGGGGGTGCCGCTGGAATACCTGATCGCCGCTTCATTTATGGCTGCACCGGGTGGCTTGCTGTTCGCCAAGCTGATGGTGCCGGAAACCGAAAAAACCCACGATAAAGACGACGCGATGAAATTGATCGCAGAAGATGAACGCCCGGCCAACGTGATCGATGCGGCTGCTTCAGGTGCGGCTTCCGGCATGCAGCTGGCGCTGAACGTCGGCGCGATGCTGTTGGCGTTTATCGCGTTGATCGCTTTGCTGAACGGCATTCTTGGCGGTGTCGGCGGCTGGTTCGATTATCCGCAGCTGTCGCTGGAACTGATACTTGGCTGGGTATTCTCACCGATCGCCTTCCTGATCGGCGTGCCTTGGCATGAAGCGATGGCGGCCGGCTCGTTTATTGGCCAGAAGATTATCGTTAACGAGTTTGTTGCCTACATGAACTTCGGTGCTTACCTGCGTCCGGACGACGTGGTGGCGGCAGAAGGGCTGCAGGTGCTGTCGGCGCACACCAAGGCGATCATCTCCTTCGCGCTGTGCGGCTTTGCCAACCTGTCGTCGGTGGCGATCCTGCTCGGCGGTCTGGGCAGCATGGCGCCGAACCGTCGTCATGACATCGCGCGCTTCGGCCTGAAAGCCGTGGCTGCGGGTACGCTCTCCAACCTGATGAGTGCGACCATCGCCGGGTTCTTCCTGGCGCTGTAACCCCGGTCCTGTCCTGTGATAGCGCCGCGAGCCCTATTGCAGGACACCGCCTATACTCTAAGACGGGCACAGTGTGCCGTGCCCGCGTCCGTTTCTTTAGCGAATTTGTGAACGATATCGCGTTATTTTGTGATGTTCTTCACATATAATTCCGGCCTGTTACAGTGTTATTTCATATAGTGTGACTCTGAGCGCGAATTGCCCCCGGCGATCGTGTTCAAATAGCTATTACTGACCCTGCGCGATGCGAAGGGTTATGTGCGGTGAGAAGGATCTCAGTTGCCGCGGTGGGAACCCGTTCCCCAGCGCTATCTTCAAGGAACCAAGTCCGCTCGCCAACACCCAGGTACTCAGTTGGAGAGTTTTATGACCGAATTAACCGCAGCAGCGCAACGTGCGCTGACCTTAATGGATTTGACCACGCTGAACGACGATGACACCGATGAAAAAGTGATCGCGCTGTGTCGTCAGGCCAACAGCCCGGCCGGCCATACGGCGGCCATCTGTATTTACCCGCGTTTTATCCCGGTGGCGCGCAAGGCTCTGCGTGAGCAGGGGACGCCGGACATCCGCATTGCGACCGTCACCAATTTCCCGCATGGCAACGACGATATTGAAATCGCGCTGGCGGAAACGCGCGCGGCTATCGCCTATGGTGCCGATGAGGTGGACGTGGTGTTCCCTTACCGCGCGCTGATCGCCGGTAACGAGCAGGTGGGTTATGAACTGGTCAAACAGTGCAAGCAGGCTTGCCAGGCCGCCAACGTGCTGTTGAAAGTGATCATTGAAACCGGTGAGCTCAAGCAGGCCAGCCTGATCCGTAAAGCATCGGAAATCGCCATCAACGCCGGTGCTGACTTTATCAAAACCTCTACCGGTAAAGTGCCGGTCAACGCGACGCTCGAAAGCGCCGAGCTGATGATGTCGGTGATCCGCGATCTTGGCGTTGCCAAAACGGTGGGCTTCAAGCCGGCCGGTGGCGTACGCACAGCGGAAGACGCGCTGCATTATCTGCAACTTGCCGATCGTATTCTGGGCGAAGGTTGGGCCGATGCGCGTCATTTCCGCTTCGGGGCTTCCAGTCTGTTAGCCAGCCTGCTGACGACGCTGGGCCACAGTGCCGGGCAGTCCGGCAGCGGTTACTGAACGATTACGTCGGCAAGGCGAGATAATCGCCGGCCTGCACTCTACTCTAGCTAAAACAGGGGGACGCTTTGTTCCTGGCCCAAGAAATTATCCGTAAGAAACGTGACGGTCAGCCGTTGAGCGAAGCAGAAATTCGCTTTTTCATCAATGGTATCCGTGACAACGTCGTTTCAGAAGGTCAAATTGCCGCGCTGGCGATGACCATTTATTTCCACGATATGACCATGCCGGAGCGCGTGGCGCTGACCATGGCAATGCGTGATTCCGGTACCGTGCTGGACTGGAAAAGCCTGTCACTGAACGGGCCACTGGTCGACAAGCACTCCACCGGCGGCGTGGGCGATGTCACTTCGCTGATGCTGGGCCCGATGGTGGCGGCTTGCGGCGGCTATGTGCCGATGATCTCCGGCCGTGGTTTGGGCCATACCGGCGGTACGCTGGACAAGCTGGAAGCGATCCCGGGCTTTAATATCTTCCCGGACGACAATGCCTTCCGCAAAATTATTCAGGACGTGGGCGTGGCGATTATCGGCCAAACCAGCTCGCTGGCACCGGCGGACAAACGCTTCTACGCGACCCGTGATATCACTGCTACCGTAGATTCCATTCCGCTGATCACCGCCTCTATTCTGGCGAAGAAGCTGGCGGAAGGCCTGGATGCGTTGGTGATGGACGTCAAAGTCGGTTCCGGTGCCTTTATGCCAACCTACGCACTGTCGGCCGATTTGGCGCAGGCGATTGTTGGCGTGGCCAACGGCGCCGGGTGCAAAACCACCGCGCTGCTGACCGACATGAACCAGGTGCTGGCCTCCAGCGCCGGTAACGCCGTGGAAGTTCGCGAAGCCGTGCGCTTCCTGACCGGCGAATACCGCAACCCGCGCCTGCTGGAAGTGACGATGGCGCTGTGCGTGGAAATGCTGCTTTCCGGTGGCCTGGCGAAAGATGATGCCGATGCGCGTGCCAAACTGCAGGCAGTGCTGGACAATGGTAAAGCGGCAGAAGTGTTTGGCCGTATGGTCGCCGCACAGCAGGGCCCGACCGATTTCGTCGAGCGCTATGACAGCTATCTGCCTGCCGCAACCCTCAGCAAGCCGGTTTACGCTGAGAAAAAAGGTATCATCAGTGCAATGGATACCCGTGCACTGGGCATGGCGGTGGTGTCCCTGGGCGGCGGTCGCCGCCGTGCAACCGACAGCATCGACTACAGCGTGGGCCTGACTGAGATGGCGCGCCTGGGTGACAAAGTGGATACCCAGCAGCCGCTGGCGGTGATCCATGCCAACGACGAAGAGACTTGGCAGCAGGCGGCCGAAGCGGTACGCAGTGCGATGGTGCTGAGCGACAAAGCGCCGGAAGTGACGCCAGTAGTCTATAAGCGCATCACGGAATAATTAACGAATCAGGAGCGGCAGCGGCCTTTTCGCTGTCGCCCACAGCGTGAAAACACGCAGGAGAGCATGATGAAACGTACATTTATTATGGTATTAGACTCATTCGGTATTGGCGCGAGCGAAGATGCCGAGCGTTTTGGCGACAAGGGTTCCGACACTCTGGGTCACATCGCCGAGGTCTGCGCGCGCGGTGAAGCCAACGTTGGTCGTCAGGGCCCGTTGACGCTGCCTAACCTGAGCCGTCTGGGCCTGGGCAAGGCCGCGGAAGAATCCACCGGCACCTTCCCGCAAGGGTTGGATCGCAATGCGGACATCATCGGCGCCTATGCTTACGCCAGCGAACTCTCTTCCGGTAAAGATACGCCGTCAGGCCACTGGGAAATCGCCGGCGTGCCGGTACTGTTCGATTGGGGCTATTTCAGCGACGAACACAACAGCTTCCCGCAAGAGCTGCTGGACAAGCTGGTCGAGCGCGCTAACCTGCCGGGCTACCTCGGTAACTGCCACTCATCCGGCACCGTGATCCTCGACCAACTGGGCGAAGAGCACATGAAAACCGGCAAGCCGATTTTCTACACCTCTGCCGACTCGGTATTCCAGATCGCCTGCCACGAAGAGACCTTCGGCCTGGATCGTCTGTATGAACTCTGTGAAATCGCCCGTGAAGAGCTGACCGAAGGCGGTTACAACATTGGCCGCGTGATCGCTCGTCCATTCCTGGGCGACAAGCCGGGCAATTTCCAGCGTACCGGTAACCGTCACGATCTGGCCGTAGAGCCACCGGCGCCAACCGTGCTGAAAAAGCTGGTGGACGAGAAGGGCGGCGAAGTGGTGTCGATCGGTAAAATTGCCGATATCTACGCCAACGTGGGCATCACCAAAAAGGTCAAGGCTACCGGCATCGACGCGCTGTTCGACGCAACCGTGACCGAAATGGAAAAAGCCGGTGACAACACCATCGTGTTCACCAACTTCGTTGATTTTGACTCCTCTTACGGCCACCGCCGCGACGTTGCGGGCTATGCTGCGGCGCTGGAGCTGTTCGACCGCCGTCTGCCGGAGCTGCTGAAACTGGTGAAAGATGAAGATATCATTATCTTCACCGCTGACCACGGCTGCGACCCGACCTGGCCGGGCACCGACCACACCCGTGAGCATATTCCGGTCCTGATTTACGGTCCGAAAGTGAAACCAGGTTCGTTGGGCCACCGTGAAACCTTCGCCGACATCGGCCAGACAGTAGCCAGCTACTTTGGCGTGTCACCGATGGATTACGGTAAATCCATGCTCTAAGCCCCGTATTTCAAGCCGCAGCGTTGTTGCTACGCGCCTGGCTGCAACTCGAAATTCAAGGCTTAGATGTTTGATGTTTTTATTAAATATGATTTCTGAAGGAAGATAATTATGGCTACGCCGCACATTAATGCTGAAATGGGTGATTTCGCTGACGTAGTACTGATGCCGGGCGATCCGCTGCGTGCAAAATACATCGCGGAAACTTTCCTGGAAGGCGCGGTGGAAGTGAACAACGTGCGTGGCATGCTGGGCTTCACCGGTACCTACAAGGGCCGCAGAATCTCCGTAATGGGCCACGGTATGGGTATCCCATCCTGCTCCATCTATGCGCGTGAACTGATTGCCGAATTCGGCGTGAAGAAAATCATCCGTGTGGGTTCTTGCGGCGCGGTGCGTGACGATATCAAACTGCGTGACGTGGTGATTGGTATGGGTGCTTGCACCGATTCCAAAGTAAACCGTCTGCGTTTCAAGGATCACGACTACGCGGCAATCGCCGACTTCGATATGGTGCGTAATGCCGTAGACGCGGCAGCAGCGCAGGGTATCCCGGCGCGTGTGGGCAACATCTTCTCCGCTGATCTGTTCTATACGCCGGATCCGGATATGTTCCAGGTGATGAAGAAGTACGGCATCCTGGGCGTGGAAATGGAAGCGGCCGGTATCTACGGCGTGGCGGCTGAGCTGTTCGAAGAATTCGGTTCCAAGGCACTGACCATTTGTACCGTCTCCGACCACATTCTGCGTCATGAAGCGACCACCGCTGCAGAGCGTCAAACCACCTTTAATGAAATGATCATTATCGCGCTGGAATCTGTGCTGCTGGGCGACAAAGCCTAATCATACTGCGGGCGCAGCGTTCTGCTGCGCCCCAGCCAATCTATTCATCGTGCTCCCCTCATTTTCTTGAAATGCTTTACCTTATAGGTAATTAGCGCTATTACTCTATTCATCAATCTATTCACTCCTCTATTCATCTATGACCAGCCTCGAGCAAGTTCTGCGTAAGGGGCCCGCCGCGTCGAAAGCACTCACCGATGCGCTGGGTATTAGCCAACCGACGCTGTCGCGCCGTATCCGTGTACTGGCGGAAGCGGTACTGGCTATGGGTAAAGGCCGAGCCACTCGCTATGCATTGCGCAGGGTTGTGGGGGGAGACGTATTTTCCACTCTATCAGGTGGATGAGCAGGGCACAGCATGAGTTGATCAGCGAGGCATTCCGTAGTCTTGCCGACCAGATGTTGATGCAGGTTCAAGGGTTGAATGAACACATCCAGCGCATGGCTTAAAGCAAGCCTAGGGCATTTTCTCTTCTTTCTTATCTTCCGGCTTTTCGTCATCGTCATCTTCCACCGTATTGCCTTCCTCCAACGGCGTGTTGGCGGTTAACAGGTACGGGGACTGCTGCCAGCGGCTGCGGCGGTGCTGCAACAGCGTACGGGCTAGGATGATGCCGATGGCCAGCGCCAGCAAAATCATCAGGCGCAGCAGGTTGGTGGTGTTATCCACCTGTTTGGATTCGGTCGCCAGCACGTGGGTGTCCAGCGTGATGCGGATAAAGCCGATCGGCCCGTCTTTGTTCTCAATGGGTTCAACCAGCTGATGATTGAAGTAGCTGCCGGCGCGTTTACCGTCAAGCGACAGGCGATCGCGTATACTTATCTGCTCACCGGCGTGGGAAACCAGGGATCCGTCCAACTGATAGACGCTGGCGTCCAAAATGCGGCTGTGGTCGGTGAGCTGTTTGAGGATGGCGTCGATGCGTTGGTTGTCGACGTCGCTGTCGTCATCCATCAGGGGGGCCAGGCTGGATGCCACCTGTTTGGTCAGCGTTTGCGCCAGTTCTTCCACCTGTTCGGATCGCGCCAATTGGTGACTCAGGCTAAAATAGGAAGCGCCCTGCATCAACAGCACCAGCAAAGCCAGGCAAATCAGGATAATAGCGGTGCGGTGCAGGCGGAATTTCAGTTTAGCGCGGGCCATGCAGGTTCCTTGGGCATCTTGGACACTTTATGTTGCCAGAAGCAATGGCGATAGGATAGCTTGATGCGTCGTTTTATCATGCAGTGTTTTTTCAGGAGTTAAGGATGTCGAATAGTCTGACCTATTGCGATCTCCCGGCTGAGATCTCTCAATGGCCGGGTCTTCCCCTTTCGCTGAGCGGTGACGAAGTGATGCCGCTGGATTATCGGGCGGGTCATACCGGTTGGCTATTATATGGCAGAGAACTGAACAAAACGCGCATTACCGATTTCCAGCGCAAGCTGGGCGCGGCGATGGTGATCGTCACTGCCTGGTGCGTAGAGGATTATCAGGTGGTGCGTCTGGCGGGCACGCTGACGGCACGCGCCAAAACGCTGGCGGCGGAGAGCGGGCTGGACGTGGCGCCGCTGGGCAAGATCCCCCACCTGCGCACCCCCGGGTTGCTGGTGATGGATATGGACTCCACCGCGATTGAAATTGAATGCATCGACGAGATTGCCAAACTGGCGGGCGTCGGTGAGCAGGTGTCGGAAGTGACCGAACGCGCGATGCGCGGCGAGCTGGACTTTACCGCCAGCCTGCGTCAGCGCGTCGGTACGCTGAAAGGCGCCGATGCCAATATCCTCAAGCAGGTGCGTGACGAGCTGCCGCTGATGTCCGGGCTGACCAACCTGGTGCGCAAGCTGCAGGCGATGGACTGGCATGTGGCGATTGCCTCCGGCGGCTTCACCTACTATGCCGAGTATCTGCGTGACAGACTGAAGCTGGTGGCGGTGGTGGCTAACGAGCTGGAGATCCGCGACGGCAAACTGACCGGCGAGGTGCTGGGACCGGTGGTGGACGCGCAGTTCAAAGCCGATACGCTGGTAGCGCTGGCGGAAAAACTGGGTATTCCACCGCAGCAAACTGTCGCCATCGGCGACGGCGCCAACGATTTGAAAATGATGCAGGTTGCCGGGTTGGGCATTGCCTATCACGCCAAACCGAAAGTGTATGAGAAGGCGCAGGTGTCGATTCGCCATGCCGATCTTATGGGCGTGCTGTGCGTGTTGACCGGCAGCCTGAAACACGAAGTACGCTAAAGTAGGCCCCTGACCCGGCGATGACGCCCGTCAGCGGCAATGTGGTAATAAAGCAGAGGTAATACGTGGCAAAAGCAGCAAAACGGGCGTTTGTATGTAATGAGTGCGGCGCAGATTATCCGCGCTGGCAGGGGCAGTGCAGCGCTTGCCACGCCTGGAACAGCATTACAGAAGTGCGTCTGGCTGCCGTGTCTTCCTCTTCTCGCAACGAGCGTCTGAGCGGCTACGCCGGCGATGCCGGTATCAGCAAGGTACAAAAGCTGTCGGACATCAGCCTGGAAGAGCTGCCGCGTTTTTCCACCGGTTTCCTGGAGTTTGACCGCGTGCTGGGCGGCGGGGTGGTTCCGGGCAGTGCGATCCTGATCGGCGGTAACCCCGGCGCAGGTAAAAGTACCTTGCTGCTGCAGGTGCTGTGCAAACTGTCCGAGCAGATGAAAACCCTGTACGTCACCGGTGAGGAATCACTGCAGCAGGTCGCGATGCGCGCCCATCGTCTCGGCTTGCCAACCGGCGGCCTGAATATGCTGTCGGAAACCAGCATCGAACAGATCTGCCTGATCGCCGAGCAGGAACAGCCGAAGCTGATGGTGATCGACTCCATTCAGGTGATGCACATGGCGGATATTCAATCTTCGCCGGGTAGCGTTGCGCAGGTACGTGAAACGGCGGCTTATCTGACGCGTTTCGCCAAGACGCGCGGCGTGGCGATTGTCATGGTCGGTCACGTCACCAAAGACGGTTCCCTGGCCGGGCCGAAAGTATTGGAACACTGCATCGACTGTTCGGTGCTGCTGGACGGCGACGCCGATTCACGTTTTCGTACCCTGCGCAGCCATAAAAACCGCTTTGGTGCGGTGAATGAGCTGGGCGTGTTCGCCATGACCGAGCAGGGCCTGCGTGAGGTCAGCAACCCGTCTGCCATCTTCCTCAGCCGTGGCGATGAGGTCACCTCCGGCAGTTCGGTGATGGTGGTTTGGGAAGGTACGCGGCCGTTGCTGGTGGAAATTCAGGCGCTGGTGGATCATTCCATGATGTCTAACCCGCGGCGAGTGGCGGTCGGCCTGGAGCAAAACCGATTGGCGATCCTGTTGGCGGTGCTGCATCGCCATGGCGGATTGCAGATGTCCGATCAGGACGTGTTCGTTAACGTGGTCGGTGGGGTGAAGGTCAGTGAAACCAGCGCCGATTTGGCGTTGCTGATGTCGCTGGTGTCCAGCCTGCGTGACCGCCCATTGCCGAACGATTTGGTGGTGTTTGGCGAAGTGGGGCTGGCGGGGGAGATCCGTCCGGTACCGAGCGGTCAGGAACGGATTTCCGAAGCGGCGAAACACGGCTTCAAGCGTGCCATCGTGCCGCACGCTAACGTGCCGAAAAAACCGCCGGCCAATATGCAGGTGTTTGGCGTGAAGAAACTGGCGGATGCGCTGGACGTGTTGGAACAGTTTTATTAATTGCCACGCGGTACGCAGATTATGCTATTTTGTTTAGCATACTAAACGGAGGGGCTATGCGGCAATTCGATTACCTGAAGGCGTCGATTAAGCAAAAGAACTGCACTCTGCAGCAGGTGGCGGATGCCAGTGGCATGACCAAAGGCTATCTTAGCCAGCTGTTAAACGACAAAATCAAAAGCCCTAGCGCCCAGAAGCTGGAGGCGCTGCACCGTTACCTCGGGCTTGAGTTTCCACGCCGTGAGAAAAAGGTCGGCGTGGTGTTTGGTAAATTTTACCCTCTGCACACCGGTCATATTTACCTGATCCAGCGAGCCTGTAGCCAGGTGGATGAGTTGCACGTGATCCTGTGTCACGATGAACCGCGCGATCGGGAGCTGTTCGACAACAGCTCGATGTCGCAACAGCCGACGGTCAGCGATCGTCTGCGCTGGCTGCTGCAAACCTTCAAGTATCAGAAAAACATTCATATTCACTCGTTTGACGAACAGGGCATCGAGCCCTATCCGCACGGCTGGAACGTGTGGAGTGACGGGGTGAAAGCTTTTCTGGAGCAAAAGGCCATAGTGCCGAGCTTTATCTATTCCAGTGAAGCACAGGATGCTCCGCGCTATCGCGAACATCTGGGCATTGAAACCATTCTGATCGATCCCGAACGTTCATTTATGAACATCAGCGGCCGCCAAATCCGCCAGGATCCGTTCAGCTATTGGGATTATATTCCGACCGAAGTGAAGCCGTTTTTTGTACGCACCGTGGCTATCCTCGGCGGCGAGTCGAGCGGGAAATCGACCCTGGTCAATAAGCTGGCGAACATCTTCAACACCACCAGCGCCTGGGAATATGGCCGCGACTACGTGTTCTCTCACCTCGGCGGGGATGAGATGGCGCTACAGTATTCCGACTATGACAAAATCGCCCTGGGCCAGGCGCAGTACGTCGATTTTGCGGTGAAATACGCCAATAAAGTGGCGTTTATCGATACCGACTTCGTGACCACTCAGGCGTTCTGCAAAAAGTACGAAGGACGCGAGCACCCCTTTGTACAGGCGTTGATCGACGAGTACCGCTTTGATCTGGTGATCCTGTTGGAGAACAACACCCCATGGGTGGCGGATGGGTTGCGCAGCCTGGGCAATCCCAACGATCGCAAGGCATTCCAGTATTTGCTGGAAGAGATGCTGCGGGCCAACAACATTGAATACGTACATGTAGAGTCCAGCGATTACGACGAGCGCTTCCTGCGCTGCGTAGAACTGGTCAAACAGCTGCTGGCGGCCGATGCCAGCCGCCTGGTTGGCGTTGCAGTCTAAGCCTGCGGGGCGCAGGCTGCGCCCCGTCGGTCATCAGTAAACAATCACCAGTTTTCCCTGCATATGTCCGTCGAGCAGTTTTTGATGCGCGGCGGTCAGCGTCGGCACCGTTAGCCCGTGCATCGTTTCGCTCAGGGTGGTGCTCAGCCTCCCTTCATCCAGCAGTTGCGCCACTTGCTTGAGGATCTCGCCCTGCTGAGCGATATCCGGCGTGTTGAACATACTGCGGGTAAACATCAATTCCCAGTGCAGCGCGGCGCTTTTCAGCTTCAGTGCGCTCTGGTCCAACGGCTGGGCGTTTTCCACGATGGTGCAGATATGGCCCATCGGCGCGATCAGATCGGAGATGGCTTGCCAATGGCCGTCGGTATCGTTCAGGCACAGAATATAATCCACGTTCTCAATGCCCTGTTGCGCCAGGTTAGCTTTCAGATCGCGATAGTCCACCACCAGATCGGCACCCCGTTCCAGACACCAGGCCGCCGACTCGGGACGAGAGGCGGTCGCAATCACCTTCACCTGACTGCGCTGTGCCGCAAACGGGATCGCCAGCGAACCAACACCACCGGCGCCGCCGATGATCAACAGAGTTTTCCCCGGTGCCGCATCCTGAATTTTCAGATGTTCGAACAGTGCTTCCCAGGCAGTCAGTGCAGTCAGCGGCATGGCGGCAGACTCGGCCCAGTTCAGGCTGCGAGGCTTGTGAGCAGTAATACGTGAATCGATCAATTGTTGGGTGCTGTTGCTGCCCGGGCGAGTGATATCACCGGCGTACCAAACCTCATCGCCGGGTTTGAAGCCGCTGACGCTGCTGCCCACTTCAACCACGACGCCGCTGGCGTCCCAACCGAGAATGCGTGGCTGCTGCAGGCCGCTTTTTTGCAGGCCGGCATGGACCTTGGTATCCACCGGGTTGACCGACGCCGCTTTCACTTCCACCAACAGATCGTACTGACCCGGCGTGGGTTTTTCCGGGCTGATCTCTATGAAGGCGGCGGGGTTTTTCGGGTCTACGGCAATGGCTTTAATCGGCATGACTGTGCTCCTTTCGAATGAATAACCTCAGTGTAGACCTCTTGAGAGGGAGTGATAAGATGGACAATAACTAACTAAGTGTTCGTATGAGGTGAACAATGAGGTTTAAGCAGCTGCAGGATATGGCGCTGTTTGCGCTGGTGGCCGAGTGCGGCAGTTTTACCGCCGCCGCCAAACGCGCCGCTTTGCCGAAGTCCAGCGTCAGCCAGCGCATCAGCCAGTTGGAACAGACGCTGGGCCTGCGCTTGCTGAACCGTACCACCCGCCAGCTCAACCTGACCTTTGCCGGCGAACGCTATCTGGAACACTGCCAGGAGATGCTGAATGCTGCCGAACGCGCCGATTTTGCGCTGCAACGGCTGCGTGACAACCCGAGTGGTCGGTTGCGCATCTCAACCCCTGCCGGGCTGGGGGCGACGTTGCTGGCGCGGCTGGCGGCGGATTTTCAGCGCCAATACCCGGACGTGTCACTGGAGGTGTCGGTATCCGATGCGATGGTGGATATGGTGCAAGACGGATTTGACGCCGCATTACGCACCGGCAAACCGCAGGACTCCTCGCTGATTGGCCGGCGTTTGGGGCATGCGCCGCGCTATTTGCTGGCATCGTCGGCATATCTGGCGCAGTACCCGCCGATCCTGCATCCGCAACAGTTGCAGCAGCACCGCTGCATCGCGCATCGTTCCTGGCCCGCATGGAATCTGCGCCGGGGCGATGAGTATTTTCGCTGGCAACTGCAGACGCTGCATATCACCGATAATCTGCTGTACGCGCGCGAATGTGCGATTTACGGCGCGGGTATTACTTTGTTGCCGGCATTTCTCAGCCGCGAGGTAGTGGCGCAAAAACAGCTGGTGGAGGTGTTGCCGGAATGGCAGGCGGAAGGCAATGAACTCTATCTGGTTTATCCCAGTCGCAAGCTCAATTCCCCCGCGCTCGCCTGTTTTATTGACGTGGTGTTGCAACACCCGGTATTTGACGATTATGCCCGCGAACTGGCGCGGGAATAAAAAAAGGCGCCGCATGCGGCGCCTTTCGGATTACTTGGCGATTCTCTTGTACTTGATACGGTGCGGCTCAAGCGCTTCGGCGCCCAGCGTACGTTTCTTGTACTCTTCGTATTCGGTGAAGTTACCTTCGAAGAACTCGACATTACCTTCATCCTGGTAATCCAGAATGTGGGTAGCAATACGGTCGAGGAACCAACGGTCGTGCGAGATAACCATCGCGCAGCCCGGGAACTCCAACAGGGCGTTTTCCAGCGCGCGCAGGGTTTCAATATCCAGGTCGTTGGTCGGTTCGTCGAGCAGCAGTACGTTGCCGCCAACCTGCAGCAGCTTGGCCAGGTGCAGACGTCCGCGCTCACCGCCGGACAGTTCGCCCACGCGCTTGCCCTGATCGACGCCTTTGAAGTTAAAGCGACCGACGTAAGCTCGGCTTGGCATTTCGGTGTTGCCGATACGCATGATGTCCTGGCCGCCGGAGACTTCTTCCCAAACGGTTTTTGAATTGTCCATGCTGTCACGGAACTGATCGACCGACGCCAGCTTGACGGTGTCACCCAGCACGATGCTGCCGGAATCAGGCTGTTCCTGACCGGACATCATGCGGAACAGCGTGGATTTACCGGCGCCGTTCGGGCCGATAATGCCGACAATCGCGCCCTTCGGCACGGCGAAGGAGAGATCGTCAATCAGCACGCGGTCGCCGTAGGACTTGCGCAGGTTGCTGACTTCAACCACTTTATCGCCCAGGCGTGCGCCAGGTGGAATAAAGAGTTCGTTGGTTTCGTTACGCTTTTGGTATTCGGTGCTGTTCAGCTCTTCAAAGCGGGCCAAACGTGCCTTGCCTTTGGACTGACGGCCTTTAGCGCCCTGACGCACCCACTCCAGCTCTTTCTCGATGGATTTGCGGCGTGCGGCTTCGGAAGAGGCTTCCTGCGCCAGACGTGCGTCTTTCTGCTCCAGCCAGGAAGAGTAGTTGCCTTCCCACGGGATGCCTTCGCCACGGTCCAGCTCGAGGATCCAGCCGGCCACGTTGTCGAGGAAGTAACGGTCGTGGGTGATCGCCACAACGGTCCCTTCGAAGTCGTGCAGGAAGCGTTCCAGCCAGGCCACGGATTCTGCATCCAGGTGGTTGGTCGGTTCGTCCAGCAGCAGCATGTCCGGTTTTTCCAGCAGCAGGCGGCACAGCGCGACACGGCGACGTTCACCACCGGACAGGTTGGCGATTTTTGCGTCCCATTCCGGCAGGCGCAACGCATCGGCGGCGCGCTCAAGCTGGGTATTCAGGTTGTGGCCATCATGGGCCTGAATGATTTCTTCCAGACGGCCCTGTTCAGCGGCCAGCTTGTCGAAGTCCGCGCCTTCTTCAGCGTACAGCGCGTACACTTCATCAAGACGTTTCAGGGCACCGACCACTTCCGCCAGCGCTTCTTCGACCGACTCGCGGACGGTGTGCTCCAGATTCAGCTGCGGCTCCTGAGGCAGGTAGCCGATTTTGATCCCTTGCTGCGGGCGAGCTTCACCTTCGATATCGGTGTCGATGCCGGCCATGATGCGCAACAGAGTGGATTTACCCGAGCCGTTCAGACCCAGCACGCCGATTTTGGCGCCAGGGAAGAAGCTCAGTGAGATGTTTTTCAGAATATGACGCTTCGGCGGAACCACTTTGCCGACGCGGTGCATGGTATAGACGTATTGAGCCACGGTGCTCTAGCCTCTCTATATCAGTTTTTATAGGATGTCTGGCTGCGGAGTGTAGCCCGTTTCGAAAGCGGATCCCAGACATCACTCAGCGATCGCTAAGTATAACCGGTTATGCGCCCGTGAAGGCGCATATTGGTCGCTTAAGGAGTGACGACGATCGCGACGCGGCGGTTTTCCGCCCGGCCGCTGGAGGTGCGGTTATCGGCGACCGGGTCGCGTTTACCCATGCCGCGAGTTTCGATGTTAGCGCGTGGGATGCCTACGCTGGCCAGCAGGTCGGCCACCGCATTGGCGCGGCGCAGCGAGAGCTGGTCGTTATAGCTGTCTTCACCGTAATTATCCGTGTGACCGTCCAGACGGAATTTGGTGATGCCGACGCTCATCAGTGCACGGCCCATTTTCTGTACCGTGTCGGTGCTTTCCGGGTTCAGCTTGCCCACGTTGTTGCCGAACAGCACCTTGTCGGACAGACCAAATTCCCAGCCGTTATCCGTCAGTTTGAACCCTTGCGACTGCAACAGGGCAATCTGCTCGGGCGTCAGGCCCTGCGGCTTGCTCTGACAGCCGGCGAGCGCCAGCAGGGCGATGAACATCATCGTCAGCAGTGAAAAACGGTTTTTTAGTGTTTGCTGTATCATAATCAAATCCCTAGTTTTATTTTATAGCCGGGGCTTTATTTTTGTATTGCCAGCCGCCAGCCTCCGTTATAACGATGCTTGGCCTGGTACATCGCATCGTCAGCTTCGTGCAAGAGCCCCTGAGGCGTCACCGCATGTTCAGGGTAAAGTGCAATACCGATACTCAAAGAGGAAATGACCTCTTCGCCGTTCGGTAACATCACCGGTTGGGTCATGCAGTCGATAATGTTATCGGCAATCTGCAGTACATCTTCCGTAGTGTGGACCGGTGCCAACAGTACGGCGAACTCATCACCTCCTAAACGTGCAACCAGGTCGCTCTCGCGTAACTGCGCGCGGATACGCCCGGCAATGGTGGTCAGCACTACGTCGCCGGCGGCGTGGCCGTAGCTGTCGTTAACTTCCTTGAAGCGATCGCCGTCGATAAACAGCACCGCCAGTTTTTCGGGTGACTCGATGTCTCCCAGCGCGCGACTCAGTCGGCCTTCGAAGAAAGCGCGGTTTGGCAAGCCGGTCAGGCTGTCGTGGGTCGCCCGGTGGGTCAGCGAGTCGTTCTCCTGTTTCAGGTGCGCCTGCCAGGCCTCCAGTTCGTCAAGCAGGCCATTAAAGTCGCTGCTCAGCTCATGCAGTTCGGCAATCGGTGCCGAAGGCACCCGCAGCCCAAAGGCGCGATCGCGCCGTACCGCATGCGCCACGTTAGCAATATCGTCCAGCGAGCGGACGATCCCCTGCAACATGCGACGCGACAATACCAGCGCACACAGGGTACTGAGCACCAGACAGGCGATCATGCCTACCATACCGCGTAGCAAAAAACGCAGCAGGCTGCCGCCGTGGCCACTTAACCACACTTTGCCGACCTCTTTGCCTTCGTGAGTGATCGGCAGGATCACCGGTTGTGGCAACGCCCAGTGCGCCACGACTTGCTCCATGCCGTGCAGTGGGCCATCCTTGGGATGGTGCCAGGTCGCAAGCACTTTGCCGTTGTTGTTCAGAATTCTGGCTTCCGACACTTCCTCTTTAGAGGCGATCAGCACCAGGGCTTCGCGGGCGGCGGCACGGTCTTCGAACACCACGGCGGCTTCAACGGTATAGCTGATGGAGCGCGCGATCAGATGCAGGTTATGGTTGGCATAGGCGCGCAGTGCAAACAGCGCCACCAGGGTCAGGAAGATCCCCGCAGTACCCACGGCAATCAGCGCCAGCCCAAGGTGTACTCTTTGCAGTACCCGGCCCAGCGTAGGGCGTGACTGACCCGAACGGTTCTTGCGCAACCACTTCATAGCGGGGGCGCCTGTTTGCGTGCCAACTGCAACACGTTGGGGTGAACGCGCACGCCGCTACGTGCCAGCGCATCGAGATTGGCTTTAAAACTCGCGGTATCCCCTTCGATTTGCAGGCAGAACGCGCTGCCGGCCGAGCATTCAACATCGTTTTCGCTAATGCTGAGAATGGAATGGCCGCTGATACGCTGTATAAAATTCTGCTTCTGACCGGCGTTAACATTGCCCAAATAAATAACATCGCAGCCGGTGCTCAGCAGCGGACTGTCAAAGGATACGCGTTCGGCCTTAATGGGCCGCGGAGCGCTAAGCAGGATCGGATCGAACAGGCCTTCGGCGTACTGCGTAGGGGCCGTCACACACAGCCGGATCGGATTGGGTTCGCTGGGCCAACGGGCATAGCTGATAATGCCTACCACCACGGTGGTGACGGCATGGATGCGATTTTGATAAGGATCACCGGTTTCGGGGCGGGCTGAACCGGGAAAGGCCAGCAGGGTGAGCAGCACCAGCGACAACAGGCGGCCGTAGTCCAGACGTGCGCAAATGAAACTCGCAAGAGAATTTTTTGCGCAGGTCGCTAACCACGCGGCATTTTTTGCCATCTTCATCTGCCATTCCTGCCCAGATCCGCAGTACCGATGCGGCAACATAACAATGAGAAGCCTGACCCGCTCGAAGGGATAATTGCCTTACTGAAAACTGTCAATCGCACTGCCTGATGAACACTATCTACCCATTATTGGCGCGGATTGTATTATAAGATATCCCGGTTGCGCGCTTTATGTGCCGTTTTCTCAGAATTATCTTACCTTTTTTTAATAGTATAAAAACGTCCGTCAGGGTTTGCCAGGCGTTTTCTGCAAAGTTAGCCCGCCCGGCCTGAGGTTTGTGGCATTTGCGCAACGGCGTTGTCGTCGGCCAGGAAATATATCCTGAATGACTAATTATTTCAGATGACTTCATTTTATTGTCGGCAGCGCTTATTAATAATAAATGAGCTGCTCGTTTCCAGTGTTAACCTCGGGTTAATGATTAATACGCTGTCTTTGGCGCCGGCTTTATTTTATTTGTCAGCGAGGGTAAACCTTTTTTACCTGAAGCCCTTCGTGACGATAAACTTCATCTACAGTAGTGAATGGATAAGCGATCGCGCTGTCTATGGTAGATGGCTGAGCCAGTCACTCAGCGCCTCCTTTTGTTCTGGCGTGCCGGATGAAGCGATATCCCACGACAGAGCGCGAAACACTCGGAGAGCCGTTTCACTGTCCGTTGGCTGCTGGCGTAGCGCGGCAACGGGGGAATCGGCTCTGGCAACACCATCAGCATTAGCGAGGAAAGAGTCAGTATGGTCAAGGTAGACAAGTGGCGGTTTTTGGCTGTGGGCCTGTGCCTGACGGCATTCTCAGGCGCCGCATTGGCGGACTCGCTGGACGCCCAGCGTCAGCGTTATCTGCAGATTAAACAGGCGTGGGACAGTAAGCAGATGGACGTCGTGGCGCAATTGATGCCGACGCTGCGTGATTACCCGCTATACCCTTATCTGGAATACCGTGAGCTGACGCAAGATCTCAGTCAGGCTGGGTTCTCCGAGGTGAACGATTTTATCAAACAGCATCCGACGCTGCCGCCGGCCAAATCATTGGCCCCGCGCTTTGTTAACGAGCTGGCACGGCGTGAAGACTGGCGGACTCTGTTGGCCTTTAGCCCACAGGCGCCTAAACCTATAGCTGCGCGTTGCAATTACTACTACGCCAAATGGGCCACCGGCGATCAACAGGCGGCCTGGAGCGGTGCTGAAGACGTTTGGATGAGCGGTAAATCGTTACCGGGCTCCTGTGACAAGCTGTTCAGCGTCTGGAAGGGCTCCGGCAAACAGACACCATCGGCGATACTGGAGCGTATGAAGCTGGCGTTGAAAGAGGGCAACAGCGGCCTGGTCAACAGCTTGTACCGTCAGTTGCCGTCAGATTACCAAACCATGGGCGATGCGTTGGTGCGTCTGCAAAACGATCCGGCCACGGTAGAATCCTTTGCCCGTAGCGTAGGGCCAACAGATTTTACCCGTGCCGCGACCGGCATCGCTTTTGAACGCCTGGCGCGCCAGGATGTAGAAAATGCTCGCGCGATGATCCCGACGCTGGTGCGCCTGCAGAAAATGAGCGACAGCGAGCAGTTGGGGTTGGAAGAGGCGGTGGCCTGGCGCCTGATGGGCAGTGATGCCACCTTCGAACAGACCCAATGGCGCGATAAGGTGATCCTGCGCAGTCAGTCTCCGGCTCTGCTGGAACGTCGTGTGCGTATGGCATTGGGCAATGGCGATCGCCAGGGGGTGGCTACCTGGCTGGCTCGCCTGCCAGCGGAGTCTCGCAATAAAGACGAGTGGCGTTACTGGCGTGCAAGCCTGCTGCTGGACGAAGGCAAACGCAGTGAAGGTGAAGAGATCCTGCGTCGCCTGATGAACGAACGCGGCTTCTATCCAATGGTGGCGGCGCAGAAACTGAATAAGCCTTACCCGGTAATGGTGGCCGTGGCGGCGAAACCTCGCGCTTCGCTGGTGGACGGACCGGAGATTGCCCGGGTACGCGAACTGATGTACTGGAATATGGATAATCTGGCGCGCAGCGAGTGGACCTCGTTTGTGTCCAGCCGCAGTCGTCCGGAACAGGAAGCGCTGGCGCGTTATGCGTTCGAGCAAAAATGGGCCGATCTCAGCGTGCAGGCAACCATCGTTGGCAAACTGTGGGATCACCTTGAAGAGCGCTTCCCGGTAGCCTGGCCGCAAGAGTTCCGGGCCGCGACCGATGACAAGGGGATCACGCCGAGCTACGCCATGGCGATAGCCCGTCAGGAGAGCGCCTGGAACCCGAAAGCCCAGTCACCGGTAGGGGCCAGCGGCCTGATGCAGGTGATGCCGCGTACCGCGCAGCATACTGTGCAGATGTACAATATTCCCGGCTACTCAAGCCCAAGCCAGCTGCTTGATCCCCGGGTTAACATTACCATCGGTACCAGCTACCTGGAGTATGTGTACCAGCAGTTCGGCCGTAACCGCATTCTGTCATCGGCGGCCTACAACGCCGGTCCATCGCGGGTGAATACCTGGTTGGGCAACAGCGAAGGGCGGGTAGATGCGGTGGCGTTTGTCGAAAGCATCCCGTTCTCGGAAACCCGTTCTTATGTGAAGAATGTACTGGCCTATGACGCATTTTATCGCTACCTCATGCATCGTCCGGCCAAGGTGCTGACCGATGCCGAGTGGCAGAGGCGTTATTGATTTTTGCGGTGCTATGGTATGCTGCTGTACTAGTTAAATAGTATGGTGGCTTGCCATGACGCAATTATCGCTTAACGACCCGGCTCTTTCAGAACAAGGCAATGAGGATTGGCTGCGCTTTGTCGCGCTGCTGCAGAATTCGTTCGCCCAGGATCTGCATCAACCGCTGCTGCAACTGCTGCTGACACCGGACGAAAGAACGGCCTTGGGGACGCGGGTGCGGATTATTCAGGAACTGATGCGCGGTGAGATGAGCCAGCGTGAGCTGAAGAACGAGCTGGGGGCCGGTATTGCCACCATTACTCGCGGTTCGAACAGCCTGAAGGCGGCGACGCCGGCGTTGAAACAGTGGCTGGAGCAGCAATTGCTGGGCGAGGCACCTTAGTCGCGCCTCGCTCGTCAGCGCTTATTTTTGCGGCGCGTTGTTATGGTTTTGGTAGATCGGGTTGTGGAAGGGCACCAGCGCCAACAGCAGAGCCTGATGGTAAACGCTGGTGCGGCTCAACCGCCCATCGGTGAAGATACCGATAGCGCCGCCCTGGCGCTTCACTTCGGCATTGCCGGTGATGGCCGCCATTTCCGTCCCCAATTCGCGGCCGGCGCGAATTCCCTGTAAAATCGTCTCCGGCAGCATCAGACTGGCTGAACGCGATTCGCCCCGGGTGTACGGGTTTTCCACCGTCATCCAGGCGAAGGTCATATTCTCTTCGATACCCGCTTCCACGCCGACCCAAAAGTCGGCCTCCGGGCGTACCTGGCGTGCTTCCATGACGCGCTGGCGTGCACCGGTACGGGTTTCGAGATTGCCGATGGGTTGCAGTGAGACACCGCTGGCGACGTCGACTGATTCAATGCGGCATTGGTCTACGCCAAAGGTGTCCTCAAAGGCCAACTGAATAGCCTTAATCTTTGCCGGGTTGGTAGTTGCAGCGACAACATGATACATAACGGGTTTAGCATCCTTAAGCTAAGAGCCTATTCAATACGTCAGACGCTTGCGCAAGCGGCCTGTGACGAAGATAAACTCAGGTTTCACGCAGTATAACGGAAAAGCAAAATGTTACAGGTATACCTCGTTCGCCACGGCGAAACGGAATGGAATGCGGCTCGCCGTATCCAGGGTCAGTCCGACAGCCCGTTAACCGCCCACGGCGAACATCAGGCTCATCTGGTTGCCCAACGCGTCAGCAAGCTCGGCATCACACACGTGATTACCAGCGATTTGGGGCGTACCCGACGCACCGCGCAAATCATCGCAGAAGCCTGCGGTTGCGAGGTGATAAACGATCCACGTTTGCGCGAATTGCACATGGGGGTTCTGGAAGAACGCCTGATCGACAGCCTGACGCCGCAGGAAGAGCAGTGGCGCAAGCAGATGGTCGATGGTACTGCTGACGGCCGTATCCCTCAAGGTGAATCCATGAGCGAGCTGGGTGGGCGGATGCGCGAGGCGCTGGAAAGCTGCCTGATGCTGCCGGAGGGGAGCAAACCGCTGATCGTGAGCCACGGTATCGCGTTGGGTTGTTTGATCAGCACCGTGCTCGGGTTACCTGCCTATGCCGAACGTCGCCTGCGTTTGCGCAACTGTTCGCTGTCACGTGTCGACTATCAGCAGAGCCCTTGGCTGGCTTCCGGCTGGATTGTCGAAACGGCGGGCGATATCACGCATCTGGACATGCCCGCACTCGACGAACTGCAACGTTAACGGCGGATCGGGATCAAATAGTCGCAGTTGATCTCGGTCGGCGGTTGGGGTGGCCGACGGTCACCCTTGGGATAAAAGCGCTCAATGTCGTGCCCTTTGCGGCGCGTGAGTTTGAGTGCCGGCAGACAAGTGCCGTACAGCGTCAGAATAAAGTCCTGCAGGCCAGAGGCTGGGCCTTCATAACTGAACATCGCATACTCGCCACCCTGCAGCGTCAGCGGCTGCCCAGCCTGAATTTCCTTCGGAACGTGATGCGGTTCCAGCGCCGTGGTGTACAGCACTTCCTGCTCGTCGTCCTTTTCCTGGCTTGGACGCGAATGATGAAGACCATACAGCACCGGCGGCAGCGTCTCCGCTTCGCCCAGGTATTGGCGCCAAAACTGTGAACGCAGCTCGGTACGGAAGTTTGAAATTTGCTCCAGCGTGCACGAATAGCTTTGCGTCAGGCCAATCAGGTGCAGTTCCGGTAGTGTGACAAACTCTGGCTGCGGCAGGGTAAAGGCGCCCAGGCGGATTGGCGGACAGATGCCGAATGCGCTCCAGTCTTCGGCGCGGCGATACAATGCCGGCGTTTGCGCAAACTGTTTTTTAAATGCGCGAGTGAATGTCTGCTGCGAGTCGAAGCGATACTGTAAGGCGATATCCAGAATAGGGCGGCTGGTTAAACGCAGCGCCACCGCAGCCTTGGATAATCTCCTTGCCCGGATATAAGCGCCGATGGCGTTACCGGTAATATCTTTGAACATCCGTTGTAGATGCCATTTTGAGTAACCCGCTTTTGCCGCCACGTTGTCCAGCGACAAGGGTTGGTCCAAATGGCTTTCCAGCCAGCTAAGCAGATCACGAATGATACCGGCTTGATCCATAGATCTTCCTCGTAGAGCTTTAGGGTCGGGACCCGAACTGTTTATTCGTCACGCTGGTGCTTGCGCTATCAGACCAATCCATGAGCCATTTTGCGTAGCACTCTTTGCCTCTCGCAGCGGGTTGTGCGGGAGTTGGACAGGGGCACACCTTAAAGGGCGCAAAGAAATAACGACGCCGCATAATAGCAATTTTTTTCCTCCGAGACTCTCAAAGATTTTTTTCACGCTCTGTGCTAAAAAGACCGGTGCAGACCGGAAAAACCCCTATTCTGTGACCTGAAACATAAACAATATTAATTGCCTGCGGCTATTTTCAGCGCCCAGGTTATTGGAGTTAAGTGAATGAAAAAAGGATGGATATTTTTGTTTGGTTTAGTTTGCGCAACGGTAAACAGCGCGCAGGCAGAACAGGTTGGGTCGGTGGATACGGTATTCAAACTCTTCGGTCCGGACCACAAAATCGTGGTGGAAGCATTCGACGATCCTGATGTTAAAAATGTAACTTGTTATATCAGCCGAGCCAAAACCGGCGGCATTAAAGGCGGGCTGGGATTGGCGGAGGATACTGCGGATGCGGCCATTTCTTGCCAGCAGGTCGGGCCGATTGCGCTGAACGATAAAATCAAAAACGGCAAGGCTGAAGGGACGGTGGTGTTCCAGAAACGAACGTCGCTGGTGTTCAAGAAGCTGCAGGTGGTACGCTTCTACGATTCAGCTCGTAATGCGTTGATTTATCTTAGCTATTCAGACCGTGTGGTGGATGGTTCACCGAAGAACGCGTTGAGCGCGGTGCCGATCATCCCTTGGGGTGAGGCAAAATAAGAGACTTGGGGTTCAACTGAACCCCAACTATTTTAACGCGAGACTTACTCTTCCAGATCGCCGCAGAAACGGTAGCCTTCACCGTGAATGGTAGCGATGATTTCAGGCGTGTCCGGCGTGGATTCGAAGTGCTTGCGGATGCGACGAATGGTCACGTCCACGGTGCGGTCATGCGGTTTCAGTTCGCGACCGGTCATCTTCTTCAGCAGTTCGCCACGGGATTGGATCTTGCCCGGGTTTTCGCAGAAGTGCAGCATGGCGCGGAATTCACTGCGCGGCAATTTGTATTGCTCGCCCGCTGGGCTGATCAGTGAGCGGCTGTTGATGTCCAGCTCCCAACCGTTGAACTTATAGCTTTCAACCAGACGGCGTTCTTCGCCGACGCTGCCCAGGTTCATGGTGCGGGACAGCAGGTTGCGTGCGCGAATGGTCAGTTCACGTGGATTAAATGGCTTGGTGATATAGTCATCAGCGCCGATTTCCAATCCGAGGATCTTATCAACTTCGTTATCACGGCCGGTCAGGAACATCAGCGCAACGCTGGCCTGTTCGCGCAGTTCACGCGCCAGCAGCAGGCCATTTTTGCCTGGCAGATTGATGTCCATGATAACCAGATTGATATCATTTTCAGACAGGATGTTGTGCATCTCTGCACCATCATTGGCTTCATGAACAACGTAGCCTTCCGCCTCGAAAATGCTCTTCAGGGTGTTACGAGTGACTAACTCGTCTTCGACAATCAGAATGTGCGGGGTCTGCATATTTGCTACCTAAAATTGCCAACAAAATAGAAAATAGGAAGTACAGAAGTCTTTGTTTTCTTAGCGGAGGGCAGAGATTAGCGCTCACGTTCCCTCTTACCAAATGACTACAGTACGTAAACTCGTTCTTGATGCACTTTCCATCTCATGTCAACAAGATCGCTAGCTTGGTGGGGGTGCTATTCCTTACATCCCCAAAGGTGCCAAAACGGCGCATATCCTAACCCTATTAACAGCAATATAACAGTGCGTACCGAATTCATCACCCAACAAAACTAAGCTTTGTTGACATATATCAAATTCAATTGTAGCACGTTAACAGTTTTGTGAAAAACACTTACAGAAATGCCAGCTTAAGTCACAGAACCATAAATTCTGTGTACGATTCAGCATTGTTGTGCCTAATGAGGTAGAATTAACGGCTTATTGATAAAGCAGTTATATTAACACCTTGATTAATAAGAGTAGTAAATCATAAGAAGTAATAATATGTATTCCGTGCCATTTATAAGGCCAATAGCGCATTTACCCCTGTCTATCGTGGTGCGCGGGATTATTGTTGCACACTTGTAAATATAATCAGACTATCCTCAACAGTCAAAAACCTGCGATCCCTTATTCTGTGGAGTATTGATGCAGCTGCATATTGTTTTAGTGGCTCCGGCACGGCCGGAAAACGTCGGCGCTGCGGCGCGGGCAATGAAAACCATGGGTTTTACTTCGTTGCGCATTGTCGACAGCGAAGCGCACCTGCAGCCGGCAGCGCGTTGGGTTGCTCATGGGGCGGGGGATATCCTCGACGGCGTGCAAACTTTCGCCACGCTGGAACAGGCACTGGCGGACGTAGATTTCACCGTAGCCACCACGGCCCGCAGCCGTGCGCGTTTTCATTATTACTGTACGCCGCAGCAACTGTTGGGCCAACTGAGTGAGCGCAGCCAGTGGGTGAACCAGGCGGCGCTGGTGTTTGGCCGTGAAGATTCCGGCCTGACCAATGAGGAGCTGGAACTGGCGGATTTGCTGACCGGCGTACCTATGCAGGCGGATTACCCTTCGCTCAATCTCGGTCAGGCGGTGATGGTGTACTGTTATCAACTGTCAGAGCTGATGAACGTCAGTGCGCCACAAGAGCCGGTAGCCAACGAGGGGCAACTCAAGGCATTACGTCAGCGCGCTGAGGGATTATTGGCGGCGCTGGAGGTCAGCGACGATCAAAAATTGCGCGACTGGCTGCATCAACGTCTTGGTGTTCTGCAACAGCGGGACACGGCGATGCTGCATACTTTGTTGCACGATATCGAAAAAAAACTGACAAAGTGATACCCGTAAACATGGCTAATTTTGCAGTGTGATCCACTGCAAATTTGCCGCCTGCCTGTCTTTTTGTTCTGTCATCTGGCTTTTCATCTCTCGCATCGCCCGGTTAGCCTGCTGGACGATAAATAAGCAAAAACAAGAAATAATTTGACTTGGGATAGCGATTGCTTTAACCAATAGAGGGGACAGAGTATTTAATGAGACAGACAGACAAAATGCGAAACATCAGCCTGAACACAACAATTATTACCACCACCGATACCACAGGTAACGGGGCGGGCTGACGCGTACAGGAAACAAAAGAAAAAAGCCCGCACCTAACCAGTGCGGGCTTTTTTTTTCGGCTTAAATTCGGGAGAGACAAGAAATGCGAGTGCTGAAATTTGGCGGAACCTCGGTAGCGAATGCAGAACGTTTTCTGCGCGTTGCCGACATCATGGAAAGTAATGCACGTCAGGGACAGGTGGCCACGGTCTTGTCCGCTCCGGCTAAAATCACTAACCACCTGGTGGCAATGATTGAAAAAACGGTAGCGGGGCAAGACATTCTGCCAAATATGAGCGATGCAGAGCGCATCTTCGCCGACCTGCTGAGCGGGCTGGCGCAGGCGTTGCCCGGCTTTGAGTACGATCGCCTCAAGACGTTTGTCGATCAGGAGTTCGCCCAGCTCAAGCAGGTGCTGCATGGCGTTGCGTTGCTTGGACAGTGCCCGGACAGCGTGAATGCGGCCATTATCTGCCGCGGCGAGAAGCTCTCCATCGCCATCATGGAAGGGGTGTTTCGTGCCAAAGGTTTCCCGGTCACGGTCATTAACCCGGTTGAGAAACTGCTGGCGCAGGGGCATTACCTGGAGTCCACGGTAGATATCGCAGAATCCACATTGCGTATCGCCGCATCGGCCATCCCGGCGGATCACATTGTGCTGATGGCCGGTTTCACCGCCGGCAACGACAAGGGCGAATTGGTGGTGCTGGGCCGTAACGGTTCCGACTACTCTGCCGCGGTGCTGGCTGCCTGTTTGCGCGCCGACTGTTGCGAGATCTGGACCGACGTTGACGGCGTTTATACCTGTGACCCACGCACCGTGCCGGATGCCAGGCTGTTGAAATCGATGTCGTACCAGGAAGCCATGGAGCTTTCCTACTTCGGCGCCAGCGTTCTCCACCCCCGCACCATTGCCCCCATCGCCCAGTTCCAAATCCCCTGCCTGATCAAAAACACCGCTAATCCACAGGCGCCAGGCACGCTGATTGGCGGCGAAAATCTGGATTCTGATACGCCGGTGAAGGGCATCACTAACCTGAACAATATGGCGATGATCAACGTCTCCGGTCCGGGGATGAAAGGCATGGTCGGCATGGCGGCGCGGGTGTTTGCCGTAATGTCGCGTGCCGGCATCTCTGTGGTGCTGATCACCCAGTCGTCATCCGAATACAGTATCAGTTTCTGCGTGCCGCAGAGCGAACTGCAACGTGCGCGTCGGGCGCTGGAAGACGAGTTCTATCTTGAATTGAAAGACGGCCTGCTGGAGCCGCTGGACGTAATGGAACAGTTGGCGATCATCTCGGTGGTCGGCGACGGCATGCGTACCCTGCGCGGCATTTCGGCCAGCTTCTTCTCTGCGCTGGCTCGCGCCAATATCAACATTGTCGCTATTGCTCAGGGCTCTTCTGAACGCTCCATCTCGGTGGTGGTCAGCAATGATTCCGCGACCACCGGGGTGCGCGTTTGCCATCAGATGTTGTTCAATACCGATCAGGTGATTGAAGTGTTTGTCATCGGCGTTGGTGGCGTGGGCGGCGCGTTGATCGAGCAGATTTACCGTCAGCAACCTTGGCTGAAACAAAAGCATATCGACCTGCGGGTGTGCGGCATTGCCAATTCGCGTGCCATGTTGACCAACATTCACGGCATTCAGCTTGAAAGCTGGCGTGATGAGCTGGCCGGCGCGCAAGAGCCGTTCAACCTGGGGCGTTTGATTCGTTTGGTGAAGGAGTACCACCTGCTGAACCCGGTGATTGTCGACTGCACCTCCAGCCAGGCCGTTGCCGATCAATACGCGGACTTCCTGGCGGATGGATTCCACGTGGTGACGCCGAACAAAAAGGCCAACACCTCGTCGATGAACTACTACCAACAGTTGCGCACCGCCGCGGCCGGTTCGCGCCGCAAGTTTCTGTATGACACCAACGTCGGCGCGGGCTTGCCGGTGATCGAAAACCTGCAAAACCTACTGAACGCCGGTGATGAGCTGACGCGTTTCTCCGGCATCCTGTCCGGTTCGCTGTCGTTTATTTTCGGCAAACTGGACGAGGGCATGTCGCTGTCGGCGGCGACCCTGGAGGCCAAGGCCAAAGGATATACCGAGCCGGATCCACGTGACGACCTTTCCGGTATGGACGTGGCCCGCAAGCTGCTGATCCTGGCCCGTGAAGCAGGGTACAAACTGGAACTGGAAGATATTGAGGTCGAGTCGGCGCTGCCGCCTTCCTTTGACGCCTCCGGGGATGTGGAAACCTTTATGGCGCGCCTGCCGGAACTGGATAAAGAGTATGCTCGCAATGTGGCCAACGCCGCTGAGCAGGGCAAGGTGCTGCGCTACGTCGGCGTCATTGAAAATGGCCGCTGTCAGGTTCGCATAGATGCGGTAGATGGCAACGATCCGTTGTATAAAGTGAAGAACGGCGAGAACGCCTTGGCTTTCTACAGCCGTTACTATCAGCCGTTGCCGTTGGTACTGCGTGGCTACGGTGCCGGTAACGATGTGACTGCAGCAGGGGTCTTCGCCGATCTGTTGCGCACACTGTCATGGAAGTTGGGAGTTTAATATGGTTAAGGTGTATGCGCCGGCCTCAATTGGCAACGTAAGCGTCGGCTTTGACGTTCTGGGTGCAGCGGTGTCACCGATCGACGGTACCTTGCTGGGCGACTGCGTCAGCGTCGAGGCTGCCGCCACGTTCAGCCTGCAGAACGCCGGTCGCTTCGTCAGCAAACTGCCGGACGATCCAAAAGAGAATATCGTTTATCAGTGCTGGCAGCGTTTCTGTCAGGAGATCGGCCGTGAGATCCCGGTGGCGATGCGGCTGGAGAAAAACATGCCGATCGGTTCAGGATTGGGTTCCAGCGCCTGCTCGGTGGTTGCCGGGCTGATGGCGATGAATGAATTCTGCAACCGTCCGCTGGATAAAATGACCCTGCTGAGCCTGATGGGCGAGCTGGAAGGCCGCATCTCCGGCAGCGTGCATTACGACAACGTGGCGCCTTGCTACCTTGGCGGCTTGCAACTGATGCTGGAAGAAGAAGGCTTCATCAGCCAGGAAGTGCCATGCTTTAAAGACTGGCTGTGGGTGATGGCCTATCCGGGCATCAAGGTGTCCACCGCCGAAGCGCGCGCGATTTTACCCGCGCAGTATCGTCGTCAGGACTGTATCAGTCACGGTCGCTATCTGGCGGGCTTTATTCATGCCTGCCATACCCAGCAGCCGCGTTTGGCCGCCAAACTGATGCAGGACGTGATTGCCGAGCCGTACCGCACCCGCCTGCTGCCGGGCTTTGCCGATGCGCGTAAAGCTGCGCAGGATATAGGTGCGCTGGCTTGCGGTATTTCCGGCTCCGGCCCGACGCTGTTCGCCGTCTGTGATGATGGCGCTACGGCTCAACGCATGGCCGATTGGCTGACTAATCACTATCTGCAAAACGACGAAGGTTTTGTTCATATTTGCCGTCTGGATACCGCAGGCGCACGACTACTGGGATAACGCATGAAACTGTACAACCTTAAGGATCACAACGAGCAGGTCAGCTTCGCGCAGGCGATCAAACAAGGCCTGGGCAAACAGCAAGGGCTGTTTTTCCCGCTGGAACTGCCGGAATTTGAATTGACCGAAATCGATCATCTGCTGGAGCAGGATTTTGTCACCCGCAGCAGCCGCATCCTGTCGGCGTTTATTGGCGATGAAGTTTCCGAAGAGGCTCTGCATAAGCGCGTAGCGGCGGCCTTTGAATTCCCGGCACCGGTGGCGCAAGTGGAAGACGACATCGCGTGCCTGGAGCTGTTCCACGGCCCGACGCTGGCGTTCAAAGACTTCGGCGGCCGCTTTATGGCGCAAATGCTGGCGGAAGTGGCAGGCGATCAGCCGGTGACTATCCTGACGGCGACCTCCGGCGATACCGGCGCGGCGGTGGCACATGCTTTCTACGGCCTGAAGAATGTTCGCGTGGTGATCCTTTACCCGCAGGGCAAAATCAGCCCGTTGCAGGAAAAACTGTTCTGCACCCTGGGCGGCAACATTCACACCGTGGCGATTGATGGCGACTTCGATGCCTGCCAGGCCCTGGTCAAGCAGGCGTTTGACGATCAGGAACTGAAAGAAGCGCTGCACCTGAACTCGGCCAACTCGATCAATATCAGCCGCCTGCTGGCGCAGATTTGCTACTACTTCGAAGCGGTAGCGCAACTGCCGCAGGAAGCACGTAATCAACTGGTGATTTCGGTACCCAGCGGTAACTTCGGCGATCTGACCGCCGGCTTGTTGGCCAAATCACTGGGACTGCCGGTGAAGCGTTTTATCGCCGCGACCAATGCCAACGATACTGTGCCGCGCTTCCTGACGAATGGTCAGTGGCAGCCACACGCCACGGTGGCTACGCTTTCGAATGCGATGGACGTCAGCCAGCCGAATAACTGGTCGCGCGTAGAAGAGCTGTTCCGTCGCAAGATCTGGCAGTTGAAAGAACTGGGGCACGCAACGGTGAGTGACGAAACCACCAAGGACAGCATGCGTGAGCTGGCGCAACTGGGCTACCTTTCTGAGCCGCATGCGGCAATCGCTTATCGCGCGTTGCGTGACCAATTGAAGGAAGGGGAGTTTGGCTTGTTCCTCGGTACTGCGCATCCGGCCAAGTTCAAAGAGAGCGTAGAGGAAATTCTCGGTCAGGAGCTGCCACTGCCCAAGGCGCTGGCGCTGCGCGCCGATTTGCCGCTGTTGTCCCACAATCTGCCGGCCAGCTTTGGCGAACTGCGTAAGTTCCTGATGGCCTTGCCTGCCTGATCCCGCTGGAGGCATAAAGCGAAAAGCCGTCATTGCGACGGCTTTTTTTATGGGCGTGGCGGATTACTGCTCGGGGCGTTTGAACACCAGTTCGTTGCCTTTGGAGTCGGCTTCATCGAAGGCGTAACCTTCCAGGTTGAAACCAAGCAGTTGTTCGCGCTGCGTCAGGCGATTCTTGATGATATAGCGGCTCATCAATCCACGCGCCTTCTTGGCGTAGAAGCTGATCACTTTGTATTTGCCGTTCTTTTCGTCGAGGAACACCGGTTTAATCAGCGTGCCGTGCAGTTTGGCCGGCTTCACCGATTTGAAGTATTCGTCGGAAGCCAGGTTGACCACCACGTCGTCGCCCTGTTGCTCCAGCGCTTCGTTAAGCTTTTTGGTGATCTGCTCGCCCCAGAAGCTGTACAAATCCTTGCCCTTGGCGTTCTCCAGTTTGATGCCCATCTCCAGACGGTAAGGCATCATCAGATCGAGCGGGCGCAGCACGCCGTACAGCCCGGACAGCATGCGCAGGTGCTGCTGGGCGAAGTCAAAATCGCCCTCGCTGAAGTCCTGTGCGTGCAAACCGGTATAGACGTCGCCTTTGAAAGCCAGCAGGGCCTGGCGAGCATTGTCTGGGGTGAACTTTGGCTGCCAGTCGCCAAAGCGAGCGGCGTTCAACCCGGCCAGTTTGTCGCTGATGCCCATCAGTTTGGAGATTTGTACCGGCGTCAGCTCGCGGCAGATTTTGATCAGCTGCTTAGATTTGTCCAGCAGTTCCGGCTGAGTGAAGCGTTCTGTCGCCAATGGGCTTTCGTAATCAAGGGTTTTTGCAGGTGAAATAATAACGAGCATGGCCAGATCCTGTTTATCCAAGAAGGGGTACTGTAGCAAAAAGCGCGGGAAAAAGGGTCAATGGGTCTGATAGGCAGGGCGCGTGCCAGACGCGCCCGTAAAAACTCAGTTTTTATCCCATACGCCGGGTTCCAACTGAGATTTCAGTTCAGGGAAGCGGTTGGCGTCGAAAGTCGGCAATTTGCCCAGCGTACGCTGGCGGTGGTAATCGTTGGCCAGTTTCAGCGCCACTTTTGACAGTAGCAGGATCGCCGTCAGGTTGGTGATGGCCATTAACGCCATTGAGGTGTCAGCCATTTTCCAGACAACCGGCAATTCAGCCAGCGCACCAAACATCACCATGCCCAGTGCGGCACAGCGGAAAACCAGCAGGCCGGCCGGGTGGTTGCGCTCGAGGAACACCAGATTACTTTCGGCATAGGCATAGTTAGCGATAATCGAGGTAAAGGCGAAAAAGAAAATGGCGATGGCAACAAAGGGAGATCCCCAACTGCCGACGGCGGCGGACAAGGCTCGCTGAGTCATGTCGATACCGCTGACATTGGCTACCGGCTGATCCAGTACGCCGGACGACAGGATGATCGCGGCGGTCGCGCTGCAAATCACGATGGTATCGATAAAGACACCGAGCATCTGCACGTAGCCCTGAGACGCAGGGTGCGGCGGGTAAGGGGAGGCGGAAGCCGCCGCGTTGGGCGCGGAACCCATACCGGCTTCGTTGGAAAACAGGCCACGCTGAACGCCCTGGGTCATTGCCTGCGAAATACCATAGCCGACGGCACCTGCCGCCGCTTCCTGCAGCCCGAAGGCGCTCTTGAACACCAGCGACAAGATTGCCGGCATATGCTCGATATTCTGGCCAATCACCCAGAATGCCAGCAGTAGATAAGCCGCAGCCATCAGTGGCACCACCCATTCAGCCACGCGGGCAACCGAGCGGATACCGCCGAAGATGACCAGACCGCTCAGTACGACCAGACCGATACCGATATACAGAGGCTTCACGTTGAAGGCAACGGCGGAGGCCTGGGCAATGGAATTGGCCTGCACGGCATTGAACACTAATCCGAAGGCTACGATCAGGAAGATGGAGAACAGCACGCCCATCCAGCGCATGCCCAGCCCTTTTTCCATATAGTAAGCTGGCCCGCCGCGGAAGTTACCCTGATCGTCTTTGGTTTTGTAGAGCTGCGCCAGGCTGCTTTCGACAAAGGAAGTGGCCATGCCGATGAACGCCACCACCCACATCCAGAAGATGGCCCCCGGGCCACCGGCGGTAAGGGCAATAGCCACGCCGGTCAGATTACCGGTGCCGACGCGCGCGGCAAGAGTGGTGCATAAAGCTTGAAAAGAGGAGATGCCCGCGCTGTCGCTTTTGTTGCTGTGTTTGAGCACCGAGAACATGTGGCCGAAATGGCGCACCTGGATAAAGCGGGTACGCAGGGTAAAATAAATGCCTGCGCCAAGCAGTAAATAAATCAGTACCGAACCCCACAAAATATTATTTATAAAATTCATCAGGTCCGTCACGGATCCCTCCTTGTTGTTATTTTTTGTGCACCGCGCCGCATCCACCGCGGGTGAAGATATATTGATTGAATTTTTACAAGAGCTTAGCTGAAACCAGTCGGGTTCCGAGCAATTGAGATTTTTCTCAGATTACTGGCCCTATTGCATCAATTTTCGCGAATTTAACATAATTTATTCAATCGATAGCACGTTATTGCCTTTTCTTCAGCTCGGGAATGACGAAAGATACGAGCGTAAACGGTTGCTCGCTCAAGGATAAAACCAGCGCCGCCGGGCCGCGATTTTCCAGCCTTGCACCGGGCCTTGCGCATGTTATTATCAGGGCAGGGCATGGTTGAACGATGCCAAAAGTTCATGCACAAACGATGAGATAATGCCAACATGACCGATAAATTAACTTCCCTGCGCCAACTCACTACCGTGGTTGCAGATACGGGCGATATCGCGGCAATGAAGCTGTATCAACCGCAAGATGCTACAACCAACCCTTCGCTGATCCTCAATGCAGCCCAAATTCCTGAATACCGCAAACTGATTGACGAAGCCATTGCCTGGGCGCGTGAGCAGAGCAGCGATCGCGAACAGCAGATCGCCGACGCCGCCGACAAGCTGGCCGTCAACATCGGTCTGGAAATCCTTAAGCTGGTTCCTGGCCGTATCTCTACCGAAGTGGACGCACGTCTGTCCTACGATACCGTGGCCAGCGTTGCCAAGGCCAAGCGCCTGATCAAGCTGTACAACGATGCCGGCATCAGTAACGACCGCATCCTGATCAAACTGGCTTCTACCTGGCAGGGCATCCGCGCGGCAGAGCAGTTGGAGAAAGAAGGCATCAACTGTAACCTGACGCTGCTGTTCTCCTTCGCTCAGGCACGTGCCTGTGCCGAAGCTGGCGTGTACCTGATCTCTCCGTTTGTTGGTCGTATCCTCGACTGGTACAAAGCCAACGGCGACAAGAAAGAGTTCGCGCCAAACGAAGATCCAGGTGTGGTTTCCGTTACCGAGATCTACCAGTATTACAAAGAGCACGGTTACAAAACCGTGGTGATGGGTGCCAGCTTCCGTAACGTCGGTGAAATCATCGAACTGGCTGGCTGTGACCGTCTGACCATCGCCCCTGCACTGCTGAAAGAGCTGGCAGAGAGCGAAGGTTCCCTGGAGCGTAAACTGGCCTACACCGGCGAAGTGAAAGCGCGTCCTGCGGCGCTGACCGAGCCTGAGTTCTACTGGCAGCACAACCAGGATCCAATGGCGGTTGAGAAACTGACCGACGGTATCCGCAAGTTTGCCGTAGACCAGGGCAAGCTGGAAAAAATGATCGCCGATCTGCTGTAATTCAGGCAGTCAGCGCAGAAAAAGGTGGCTTAGGCCGCCTTTTTTTATGCCCGCAGATCCCCGGCGCGGGCAGACACCTTATACTCTCGGGATGAATAACAGGGCGGGAAGCGAACCCGCTCGAACCCCATTAGGCTGTAGAGGTTACGCATGGACATATTACGTATTGGTTTGGTTTCAGTTTCTGACCGCGCTTCCGGCGGCGTTTACCAGGACAAAGGCATACCGGCTTTGGAAGCGTGGCTGACCGACGCGCTGGCCACGCCGTTCAAACTGGAAACCCGCCTGATCCCCGATGAGCAAACGTTAATCGAGCAAACCCTGTGTGAGCTGGTGGATGAAATGGGCTGCCATCTGGTGCTGACGACCGGCGGTACCGGGCCGGCGCGACGTGACGTGACCCCAGACGCCACGCTGGCGATCGCCGATCGCGTGATGCCTGGCTTCGGCGAGCAAATGCGTCAAATCAGCCTACACTATGTGCCAACGGCAATTCTTTCACGCCAGGTGGGGGCGATCCGCAAGCAGGCGCTGATCATCAACCTGCCGGGACAACCGAAGTCAATCAAGGAAACGCTGGAAGGGGTCAAGGACGAACAGGGCAAGGTGGTGGTGCATGGTATCTTCGCCAGCGTGCCGTACTGCATTCAGTTGCTCGAGGGGCCTTATGTGGAAACTCAGGCCGAAGTGGTAGCAGCATTTAGGCCGAAGAATGCGCGTCGCGAGATAAACCTCTAAATTTCAGCGTAATGTGAGATAAGCCCCAAGCGTTCTGGTGTGAAAATATTTTGCCGTTATAGTAAGGATTCGTTTACAGAAGCCGCTGGCTTTTATTTTAACAGTCTCCTCTGACGGTACCCTATGCCTCACGATAATAATCGCCGGTTAAACCGGCAAGACTACAAAACTCTGACATTAGCTGCCCTGGGCGGAGCGCTGGAGTTCTACGACTTCATCATTTTCGTCTTCTTTGCTGCGGTGATGGGCGAACTCTTCTTCCCGGCGGATATGCCTGAATGGCTGCGTCAGGTGCAAACCTTCGGCATCTTTGCCGCCGGTTACCTGGCCCGCCCGTTGGGCGGCATCGTCATGGCACACTTCGGCGATTTGGTCGGCCGTAAGAAGATGTTCAGCCTGAGCATTCTGCTGATGGCGCTACCGACGCTGGGCATGGGCCTATTACCGACCTACGCCAGCATAGGTATTGCCGCGCCGCTCTTGCTGCTGCTGATGCGCGTGCTGCAGGGTGCAGCGATTGGTGGTGAAGTGCCGGGGGCCTGGGTGTTTGTTGCCGAACACGTGCCGCGCCGCCGCATTGGTTTTGCCTGCGGTACCCTGACCGCCGGTCTGACGGTCGGTATCTTGCTGGGCTCGTTGGTGGCGACGGTGATCAACACTACGCTCAGCCAACAGACCATCGCCGAGGGGGGCTGGCGCATTCCTTTCCTGCTGGGCGGCATTTTCGGCCTGGTGGCGATGTACCTGCGCCGCTGGTTGCAGGAAACGCCAATTTTCATCGAGATGCAGGCGCGCAAAGCCCTGGCGGAGGAGCTGCCGCTGAAATCCGTGGTGCTTAACCATCGCAAGGAAGTGGTGGTGTCGATGCTGCTGACCTGGCTGTTGTCCGCCGGTATCGTGGTGGTGATCCTGATGACCCCGACTTACTTGCAAAAGCAATTTGGCATTGCCCCGGCGCTGTCGCTGCAGGCGAACAGCATTGCCACCATCATGCTGATTGCTGGCTGCATTACCGCCGGTTTGGCGGCGGATCGCTTAGGTGCCAGCAAGACCTTTATCGTTGGCAGTTTGCTGTTGGCCGGCTGCAGTTGGCTATTTTATCGGACGGTGGGAGAACACCCGGAAATGCTGTTCGCCTGCTATGCGCTGGTAGGCTTCAGCGTGGGCGTGGTGGGCGCTGTACCCTATGTGATGGTGCGGGCTTTCCCGGCGGAAGTGCGATTTACCGGTATTTCGTTCTCATATAATGTCGCATACGCTATTTTTGGGGGTTTAACCCCAATATTTGTGACGTTGATCATGAAGTTAACCCCGTTAGCACCCGCTTACTACGTATTAGCGTTGTCGGGGATAGGACTGCTGCTGGGGATTTACCTCCATCGCGATCTGAACAGCGAAACCAGGGCGCAACGCGCCGGTTCTTACAGCTAAAAAAAAGCCCTGCAATCAACCGCAGGGCTTTTCATTTCAGGTCAATGACGCTTATGCCACTGCCCGGATAGGTTCTACATTGTTGACGCTGGGTTCGCCAATCGGCAGCACCGTACGGCCAAACTGCTCGTTGAGCACTTCCGCCATAGCCAGGTAGATGGCGCTGGCACCGCAGATGATGCCTTCGTAGCCGGCAAATTTCAGCAGCGCAGGGTTGCCGGTGATGTTACCGACGGCCAGCAGGGCGAACAGCAGCGTCAGGCTGCCGAACACGAACTGCAGCACGCGGTTGGCGCGCAGAGTGCCGAAGAACATGAACAGGGTGAAGACGCCCCACAGTGCCAGATAGATCCCCAGCACGCTGGCGTCGGTTGGTTCAGCCAGGCCCAGGCGCGGCAGCAGCAGCAGCCCGACCAGGCTCAGCCAGAAGCTGCCGTAAGAGATAAAGGCCGTCATGCCGAAGGTATTGCCTTTCTTGTATTCCAGCAGGCCAGCCATAATCTGGGCCAGTCCACCGAAGAAAATCCCCATGCTGATGATGGAAGAGTTCAATGGGAAAAAGCCCGCGTTGTGCAGGTTCAGCAAGACGGTGGTCATCCCGAAGCCCATCAGGCCGAGAGGGCCGGGATTCGCCAACTTGTTGGTGTGCATATGTCCTCTGCGATAACAGAATTTTAACGAAAATGGATAGGTAAATTCATAAATGGTCTGAATGGCCGAAAAACCTATAACTTCCATCAGAGCGCGCGGCATCATAATGATCCCCAGAACAGGAAACAATGATCTGAGTGACGATAAAAACGAATTTTTTTTTGCCCTGCCCCTTGATGCTGGATTGTATGGCCCCATCTTATTTGCAACCGCAGTTGCTGACCGCGGGTAAGTCTGAAATGTCGGGCAGTTGAAAAGCAAAAATTCGCCCGCATATAGGTTAGCAACCTGACCGAATATGAATTTATTAGTGGAGACGTTTAGATGGGCAAAATCATTGGTATCGACCTGGGTACTACCAACTCTTGTGTAGCAATTATGGATGGTGGTAAAGCGCGCGTGCTGGAGAACAGCGAAGGCGATCGTACTACACCTTCGATCATCGCATATACCCAGGATGGTGAAATTCTGGTTGGCCAGCCTGCTAAGCGTCAGGCTGTTACTAACCCACAAAACACTCTGTTTGCGATCAAGCGCCTGATTGGCCGTCGCTTCCAGGATGAAGAAGCACAGCGTGATAAAGACATCATGCCGTACAAAATTGTGGCTGCTGATAACGGCGACGCATGGGTAGAAGTGAAAGGCCAGCGTGTGGCACCACCGCAGATCTCTGCAGAAGTGCTGAAGAAAATGAAGAAAACGGCGGAAGATTACCTGGGTGAACCGGTAACTGAAGCAGTTATCACCGTACCTGCATACTTCAACGACGCACAGCGTCAGGCGACCAAAGACGCCGGCCGTATCGCAGGTCTGGAAGTAAAACGTATCATCAACGAACCGACCGCTGCGGCCCTGGCTTACGGCCTGGACAAAGAAGTCGGCAACCGTACCATCGCGGTTTATGACCTGGGTGGCGGTACTTTCGATATCTCTATTATCGAAATCGACGAAGTTGACGGCGAAAAAACCTTCGAAGTTCTGGCAACCAACGGTGATACCCACCTGGGTGGTGAAGACTTCGACAGCCGCCTGATCAACTATCTGGTGGAAGAGTTCAAGAAAGAACAAGGTTTCGACCTGCGTAACGATCCGTTGGCGATGCAGCGTCTGAAAGAAGCCGCTGAGAAAGCGAAGATTGAACTGTCTTCCGCTCAGCAGACCGACGTAAACCTGCCGTACATTACTGCAGATGCGAGCGGTCCAAAACACATGAACATCAAAGTGACCCGTGCAAAACTCGAGTCGCTGGTAGAAGATCTGGTTGCGCGTTCTATCGAGCCGCTGAAAGTCGCTCTGAAAGACGCAGGCCTGTCGGTTTCCGACATTCAGGACGTGATCCTGGTGGGCGGCCAGACCCGTATGCCAATGGTTCAGAAGAAAGTCGCTGACTTCTTCGGTAAAGAACCACGTAAAGACGTTAACCCGGACGAAGCCGTTGCGGTGGGTGCTGCGGTACAGGGCGGCGTGTTGGCCGGTGATGTGAAGGACGTTCTGCTGCTGGATGTTACCCCGCTGTCGCTGGGTATCGAAACCATGGGCAGCGTGATGACTCCGCTGATCACCAAAAACACCACCATCCCGACCAAGCACAGCCAGGTGTTCTCTACCGCTGAAGACAACCAGTCTGCGGTAACCATCCACGTGCTGCAGGGTGAGCGTAAACGCGCTAACGATAACAAGTCACTGGGCCAGTTCAATCTGGACGGCATCCAGGCGGCTCCACGCGGTATGGCGCAAATCGAAGTGACCTTCGACATCGACGCCGACGGTATTCTGCACGTGTCTGCCAAAGACAAGAATACCGGCCGTGAGCAGAAGATCACCATCAAGGCTTCTTCTGGTCTGAACGAAGAAGAAATCCAGAAAATGGTGCGCGATGCTGAAGTGAACGCCGAAGCTGACCGTAAGTTCGAAGAGCTGGTGCAGACCCGTAACCAGGCCGACCACCTGATCCACGGTACCCGTAAGCAGTTGGAAGAAGCGGGCGACAAACTGCCGGCGGAAGACAAAACGGCTATCGAAGCGGCGCTGAAAGATCTGGAAGTTGCGGTTAAAGGCGAAGATAAAGCCGAGATCGAAGCCAAGACCCAGGCTCTGGTGCAGGTTTCCGGCAAGCTGCTGGAAATGGCCCAGGCGCAGCAGGCTCAGCAAGGTGCTGATGCCGGTGCTGACAACGCGGCGCAGAAAGATGACGACGTGGTTGACGCTGAGTTCGAAGAAGTTAAAGACAAAAAATAATCGCCCTTAAGCGGGCACGGAACGGCTGAGAGGCCGTTACCGGAAACCAGCACGGGCGTCGAGGCAACTCTACGCCCGTGCACGCATGTTAAGGGTTACAGAAATAATGGCGAAGAAAGACTATTACGAGATTCTCGGCGTCTCCAAGACGGCGGAAGAACGTGAGATCAAAAAGGCGTATAAACGCCTGGCGATGAAGTACCATCCTGACCGCAACCAGGATCAGGACGCCGAAGCCAGATTTAAAGAGGTCAAGGAAGCGTACGAAGTTCTGACCGACGATCAAAAGCGTGCGGCCTACGATCAATACGGCCATGCGGCGTTTGAACAAGGCGGCATGGGCGGTGGCGGTGGGTTTGGCGGCGGCGGTGCCGACTTCAGCGATATCTTTGGCGACGTATTTGGCGACATCTTCGGTGGTGGCCGCCGTCAACGCGCCAGCCGCGGTTCCGATCTGCGCTACAACATGGAGCTGTCCCTCGAGGAAGCTGTTCGTGGCGTGACCAAAGAGATCCGCATTCCGACGCTGGAAGAGTGTGGTGTTTGTCACGGCAGCGGCGCGAAGCCAGGCAGCTCGCCGGTGACCTGTCCAACCTGTCACGGTCAGGGCCAGGTGCAGATGCGCCAGGGCTTCTTTACCGTGCAGCAGGCCTGTCCGCACTGTCATGGCCGCGGTCAGATCATCAAAGACCCTTGCAACAGCTGCCATGGCCACGGCCGGGTAGAGAAAGCCAAAACGCTGTCGGTGAAAATCCCGGCCGGCGTGGATACCGGTGACCGCATCCGCCTGGCGGGTGAGGGTGAAGCAGGCGAACACGGCGCACCTGCTGGCGATCTGTACGTTCAGGTTCAGGTGAAGGCTCACCCGATCTTCGAGCGTGAAGGCAACAACCTGTACTGTGAAGTACCGATTAACTTCGCGATGGCAGCATTGGGCGGTGAGATCGAAGTGCCGACGCTGGATGGCCGCGTGAAGCTGAAAGTGCCGACAGAAACCCAGACCGGCAAACTGTTCCGCATGCGCGGCAAGGGTGTTAAATCGGTACGTGGCGGCAGCCAGGGCGACCTGCTGTGCCGTGTAGTGGTGGAAACCCCGGTTAACCTGAACGACAAGCAGAAGCAATTGCTGAAGGAACTGGAGGAGAGCCTGGGTGGCCCTTCCGGTGATAAAAACAGTCCGCGTTCGAAAAGTTTCTTCGACGGCGTGAAAAAGTTTTTTGATGACCTGACGCGTTAAGCTTCTGTCTCCGTTAGCGTTCCGCATAACCCCGGTGTCAAAACCGGGGTTTTTTATTGACGTTTATTCACCAATACCCCTATAAAAAATGTGATATATATCGTTAATTGTTCGGTTTTAACGATGTTTAAAGCATTTATAAACGTATTTTATCGAGCTAAATCGCCGTCTATACTCGTTCCATTACTTTGTCTGCGGGGCCCATGTGCTTCGCACAGATCTGGAGAGACGTATTGTGACCAACATTATTCGTCAGTTTTTACGTCAGGAGGCCGCGGGCGGTATCATCCTGATAGTCGCCGCGATTATTGCATTGATCATGGCCAATACCCCGGCTCAGGGGATCTATCACGCTTTCCTCAATTTACCGGTCATGGTTAAGGTGTCTTCACTGGAGATTGCCAAGCCGCTGCTGCTGTGGATTAACGATGGCCTGATGGCGATCTTTTTCCTGGTGGTGGGGCTGGAGGTTAAGCGTGAGCTGATGCAAGGTTCATTGGCCGGGCGCGACAAGGCGGTCTTCCCGGCAATTGCCGCGCTGGGCGGCATGCTGGCACCGGCGCTGATTTACCTGATGTTCAACGGCGCGGACGAGGTGACTCGTCAGGGCTGGGCAATCCCGGCGGCGACCGATATTGCGTTTGCCCTCGGGGTGATGGCGCTGCTGGGTAACCGCGTGCCGACCAGCCTGAAGGTGTTCCTGCTGGCGCTGGCGATTATTGATGACCTGGGCGTGATCGTAATTATCGCGCTGTTCTATACCCACGAAGTCTCGATGGCGGCGCTGGGCGTGGCGGCGGCGGCTGTTGCGGTACTGGCGTTTATGAACTGGCGCGGGGTGGGGAAAACTTCACTCTATATGATTGTCGGCCTGGTGCTGTGGGTAGCTATCCTCAAATCCGGGGTGCATGCAACGCTCGCCGGGGTGATCGTCGGTTTTATGATCCCGCTGAACGTGAAGAAAGGCCCGTCGCCTTCAGAAACGTTAGAGCATGAACTGCATCCGTGGGTGGCCTTTATGATCCTGCCGCTGTTTGCTTTCGCTAACGCCGGCGTTTCATTACAGGGCGTGTCGTTGAGCGGGCTGACCTCGCTATTGCCGGTCGGGATCGCGGCGGGTCTGTTTATCGGTAAGCCGTTGGGCATCTTCACCTTTAGCCTGTTGGCAGTGAAGTTGGGGATTGCCAGGTTGCCTGAAGGAATTGGTTTCAAACAGGTGTTTGCCGTTTCTGTGCTCTGTGGTATTGGTTTCACCATGTCGATTTTCATCGCGTCACTGGCGTTTGGTGATGCGGATGTTGTACTAAGCACCTATTCGCGTCTGGGGATCCTGATTGGGTCAACTACGGCGGCGGTGGTCGGGTACGCTCTGTTGCGCATGTCGTTACCAAGGGTCAGATAACCCCTTTAGGGTATCCCCTGTTTGCGGGGACACACTACAATAGCTGGTCGGAGCTGCACAGTATAAAATATGTGCAGCTTCGGCCGTTCTGTTTGGGACGAATGCAGCAACAGGTTGTCTGAAACAGGGAAAGGACATTAGTCGCTCGTCACGGTCGAAAGTTCGCCGCGATGAAATGTTAAGGAGAGCACCTCGTGAGGATGTCGCATATCAACTTTAATCACCTTTACTACTTCTGGCAGGTCTGCAAGGAAGGTTCTGTGGTCGGCGCCGCCGAAGCGTTGTTTCTGACGCCGCAGACCATCACAGGCCAGATCAAAGCGCTGGAAGAGCGTTTGGACGGCAAGCTGTTCAAGCGGCAGGGGCGTGGGCTGGTGCCTTCTGAATTGGGGCAGCTGGTGTTCCGCTATGCCGACAAGATGTTTATGCTCAGCCAGGAAATGCTGGATATCGTCAATTATCGCAAGGAATCCAACCTGCTGTTCGACGTAGGGGTGGCGGATGCGCTGTCCAAGCGTTTGGTGAGCCAGGTGCTGGAAACGGCGGTGGTGGTGGATAATGAGCAAATTCACCTGCGTTGCTTTGAGTCGACGCATGAGATGCTGCTGGAGCAGCTCAGCCAGCATAAGCTCGATATGATCCTGTCAGACTGCCCGGTGGATTCCAGCCAGCAGGAAGGGCTGTTTTCACTCAAGCTGGGTGAGTGCGGCATCAGCTTCTTCTGTCGTCAGCCGGCGCCGGACCTGCCGTTCCCCGCCTGCCTGGAACAGCGCAAATTGTTGATCCCTGGCCGACGTTCGATGCTGGGACGTAAATTGCTTAACTGGTTTAACACCCAAGGCATTCAGGTAGAAATCCTGGGCGAGTTTGACGATGCGGCCCTGATGAAAACCTTTGGCATGTACCACAACGCGATCTTCGTTGCTCCGACGCTGTATGCGCAAGATACCTATAACGACGATGACGTGGTGGAGATTGGACGTATTGATAGCGTGCAGGAAGAGTACTACATCATCTTTGCCGAGCGCATGATCCAGCATCCGGCGGTACAGCGGGTGTGCAACAAGGACTTCTCTGCGCTGTTTGCCTACTAGACCGGGTAGCGCAGACGTAAAAAAACCGGCCTGAGCCGGTTTTTTTTCAAGCAGACAACACGATGCTTATTACAAAGCGTTGATGCGCGCCGACAGGTTTGACTTATGGCGTGCTGCTTTGTTTTTGTGGATCAGGCCTTTAGCAGCCTTGCGGTCCACGATTGGTTTCATTACAGCGTAAGCAGCTTGCGCAGCTTCTTTGTCGCCAGTGGCGATAGCAGCTTCTACTTTCTTGATGTAGGTACGCATCATTGAGCGGCCGCTAGCGTTATGCTTACGACGCTTCTCAGACTGTACGGCGCGCTTCTTAGCTGATTTGATATTAGCCAAGGTCCAACTCCCAAATATATTCTATTGAGGACAATTCGAAGGCCGAGGAATATGCCCTTTTAGCCTGCGTTTGTCAATGAATTTGTGCAAATAAGCGCCGTTTGTACGGGCGGCACTTGCTACGTTGTGATGGCGCAGGATTTTACCAGCTTCGGTCATGGGAATACAGTCTTTCGCGAGAAAATTCACCAATGATTTGCCTCGGTGGTCGCAACCCATTGGCCGCAGTCGGTAATCACCCGGATGACGCCGGATAAACTGCGGTTAGGGCGTTTCACCTGCAGATTATCTCCGGTATGGTATGTCTATTACATAAAGGCACCAATCGCGGGTTAACCTTAACCGCTGTACAAGGTATAATCCGGCGATTTCCACTGTTTTGAGCCAGCTATGGAGCTAATTCGCGGCATTCACAATATCCGGGCACGCCACCATGGTTGCGTGCTCACCATCGGCAACTTTGACGGCGTACACCGCGGTCACCAAGCGTTGCTGGAGCAGCTGAAACAAGAGGGGCAACGCCTCGGGCTGCCAGTGATGGTCATGATCTTTGAGCCGCAGCCGCTGGAAATGTTTGCAGCGGACAAGGCACCGGCCCGTCTCACGCGTTTGCGTGACAAGGCCAAATACCTGGCGCAGGCGGGCGTTGATTACCTGCTGTGCGTCAAGTTTGATCCGCGTTTTGCCGCCAACACGGCACAGGCGTTCGTCGCCGACCTGCTGGTGGAAAAACTGGGCGTGAAATTCCTGATGGTCGGGGATGATTTTCGCTTTGGCGCTACCCGCCAGGGCGATTTTCCGCTATTGCAAAAAGCCGGGAAAGAATACGGCTTTGAGGTGATCAGCACGCCGACCTTCCGCGAGGGCGATCAACGCATCAGCAGCACGGCGATCCGCAATGCGCTGCGCGATGACGACCTGGCGCAGGCGGAGACGCTGCTGGGCCACCCGTACAGCATTTCTGGTCGGGTGGTGCACGGCGATGAGCTGGGTCGCACTATCGGCTTCCCGACCGCCAACCTGCCGCTGAAGCGCCTGGTTGCCCCGGTGAAAGGGGTTTATGCGGTAGAAGTTTATGGTCTGGGGCCTGAGCCGCTCCCTGGCGTAGCCAATATCGGCACGCGCCCAACCGTTGCCGGTGTGCGTCAGCAGCTGGAAGTCCACCTGCTGGATGTCACAATGGATCTTTACGGGCGCCATATAGACGTGGTGCTCCGCGCGAAATTGCGCAATGAACAGCGTTTTGCTTCGCTCGATGCCCTGAAGCAGCAAATCGCCAATGATGTGGTGACGGCCCGAAAGTTTTTCGGGTTAAAAACACTGGTTTAATCGTTTACCCTAAACAATTCGAGTGGCATCGTGGCGGCAACCGCGCGAACCCCGATGAGCTTGCACAGGCAAGTGATTCGGGTAAGAAAGGGCAGCCAACAAAGATGCAGCTTGAAGTGTGACGGGTAAATAGCCGAAAACGGAAACGAGAATCTCATGAGTGACTACAAGAATACCCTGAACTTGCCGGAAACAGGGTTCCCGATGCGCGGCGATCTGGCCAAGCGTGAACCTGGCATGCTGCAACGTTGGTATGAACAGGATCTGTACGGGATTATTCGTACTGCCAAAAAGGGCAAAAAATCCTTCATTTTGCATGACGGCCCTCCGTATGCGAACGGCAGCATTCACATTGGTCACTCGGTTAACAAGATTCTCAAAGACATTATTATCAAGTCGAAAGGGATGTCCGGCTTCGACTCGCCTTACGTTCCGGGTTGGGACTGCCATGGCCTGCCGATCGAACTGAAAGTTGAGCAACTGTACGGCAAACCGGGTGAGAAACTCACCGCCGCGGAATTCCGTGTGAAGTGCCGTGAGTACGCCGCTGAGCAGGTTGAAGGCCAGAAAAAAGACTTTATCCGTCTGGGCGTGTTGGGCGACTGGGATCACCCGTACCTGACCATGGACTTCAAAACCGAAGCCAATATCATCCGCGCGTTGGGCAAAATCATCGACAACGGCCACCTGCTGAAAGGCGCCAAGCCGGTGCACTGGTGTACCGACTGCCGCTCTTCGCTGGCGGAAGCGGAAGTGGAATATTACGACAAGACTTCGCCGTCGATCGATGTGGCTTTCCACGCGGTTGACGCGGCTGCCGTGGCGGCCAAATTTGGCGTCACCAGCTTCAACGGTCCGGTTTCTCTGGTGATCTGGACCACCACGCCGTGGACCTTGCCGGCTAACCGCGCGATCTCTTTGCACCCTGAATTTGCTTATCAACTGGTGCAGGTCGAAGGCCAGTGCCTGATCCTGGCCGCTGAGCTGGTAGAAAGCGTGATGAAGCGCGCCGGTATCAGCTCATGGACCGTGCTGGGCAGCTGCAAAGGCGCCGATCTGGAGTTGATGCGTTTCGAACACCCGTTCATGGGCTTCGACGTACCGGCGATCATGGGCGAACACGTCACGCTGGATGCCGGTACCGGTGCGGTCCATACCGCCGGTGGCCACGGTCCGGATGACTTTGTCATCAGCCAGAAATACGGTCTGGAGATTGCCAACCCGGTAGGGCCGAACGGCTGCTACCTGACCGGCACTCATCCGTTGCTGGACGGCAAGTTTGTCTTCAAGGCCAACGATCTGATCGTAGACCTGCTGCGTGAGAAAGGCGCACTGTTGCACGTTGAAAAACTGGTTCACAGCTATCCATGCTGCTGGCGCCACAAAACGCCGATCATCTTCCGTGCAACGCCACAGTGGTTCATCAGCATGGACCAGAAAGGCCTGCGTCAGCAGTCGCTGGAAGAGATCAAAGGCGTGCAGTGGATCCCGGAATGGGGCCAGGCACGTATCGAAACCATGGTGGCCAATCGCCCGGACTGGTGTATTTCGCGTCAGCGTACCTGGGGCGTGCCGATGTCGCTGTTTGTGCACAAAGACACTGAACAATTGCACCCACGCAGCGTTGAGCTGATGGAAGAAGTGGCGAAGCGCGTTGAGCAAGACGGTATTCAAGCCTGGTGGGATCTGGACGCTGCCGATATTCTCGGCGCGGATGCTGCCGACTACGTCAAAGTGCCAGACACCCTGGACGTGTGGTTCGACTCCGGTTCTACCCACTCTTCCGTGGTTGACGTGCGTCCGGAATTCCAGGGCCACGGTGCAGACATGTATCTGGAAGGCTCCGATCAGCACCGCGGCTGGTTTATGTCATCGTTGATGATTTCCACCGCGATGAAGGGCAAGGCGCCATACAAAGAAGTGCTGACCCACGGTTTCACCGTTGACGGTCAGGGCCGCAAGATGTCCAAGTCCATCGGCAACACCGTCAGTCCACAAGACGTGATGAACAAGCTGGGTGGCGATATCCTGCGCCTGTGGGTGGCGTCTACCGACTACACCGGTGAAATCGCGGTGTCCGACGAGATCCTCAAGCGTTCTGCCGATTCTTATCGTCGTATCCGTAACACCGCGCGTTTCCTGTTGGCCAACCTGAACGGGTTTGAGCCAAGCACCGATTGCGTGGCCCCGGAAGACATGGTGGTACTGGATCGCTGGGCGGTGGGCCGTGCACTGGCGGCGCAGAAGGATATCGAACAGGCTTACGCCAACTATGACTTCCATGAAGTGGTGCAGCGCCTGATGCAGTTCTGCTCGGTCGAGATGGGCTCCTTCTATCTGGATATCATCAAGGATCGTCAGTACACCGCGAAGAGCGACAGCGTTGCTCGCCGTAGCTGCCAGACCGCATTGTTCCACATCGCGGAAGCGCTGGTTCGCTGGATGGCGCCGATCATGTCGTTCACCGCCGATGAAATCTGGAGCTTCCTGCCAGGCAAACGTGCGCAGTACGTGTTCACTGAAGAGTGGTACGACGGTCTCTTCGGTTTGGCCGAAGGTGAAGGCATGAACGACGCCTTCTGGGCCGAGCTGCTGAAAGTGCGCGGCGAAGTGAACAAGGTGCTGGAACAGGCACGTGCCGACAAACGCCTGGGGGGTTCTCTGGAAGCGGCGGTCACGCTGTATGCCGACACCGAACTGGCCGAACGTCTTAACAGTCTGCAGGATGAGCTGCGCTTTGTGTTGCTGACCTCGGCGGCGCGCGTTGCTCCACTGGCCGATGCGCCGGCGGATGCACAAACAGCAGAATTGGTGAAAGGTCTGAAAATTGCCTTCAGCACCGCTGAAGGTGAGAAGTGCCCGCGCTGCTGGCATTACACCACCGATATCGGCCTGGTGGCGGAGCATGCAGATCTTTGCGGCCGCTGTGTGATCAACGTAGCCGGTGACGGCGAAAAGCGTAAGTTTGCCTAAATGAGTAAACCAATCTGTTCGACCGGTCTGCGCTGGCTGTGGCTGGTGGTGGTGGTGTTGGTACTGGATTTCGCCAGCAAACAGTGGATCCTCGGTAACTTTGTGCTGGGCCAGTCCCAGCCGCTGATCCCGTCGTTCAATCTGTTTTATGCGCGCAACTACGGCGCCGCCTTCAGCTTCCTCGCCGATCACGGCGGCTGGCAGCGCTGGTTCTTTGCCGGCATCGCCGTCGCTATCGTTGCGGTGCTGTTGGTGATGATGTACCGCAGTCAGGCACAGCAAAAGCTGAACAATATTGCCTATGCTTTTATCATCGGCGGGGCGCTCGGCAACCTGTTCGATCGCCTGTGGCACGGGTTCGTGGTCGATTTCATCGACTTCTACGTAGGCGACTGGCACTACCCGACCTTCAACCTGGCGGATAGCTTTATCTGCGTGGGGGCGGCGATGATCGTGCTGGAAGGCTTCTTGTCGCCGGCGAGCAAAAGCGCAAAGAGTAAAGGTGAGTAATATGACGGCTCAGGTTAACGGTAGCAGCGCAGTGCTGGTTCACTTCACGCTGAAACTGGAAGACGGTTCGACCGCAGAATCTACCCGCAGCAGCGGCAAACCGGCGCTGTTCCGTCTGGGTGACGGCAGCCTATCGGCACCGCTGGAAGCGGAGTTGATGGGCCTGCGTGCGGGCGACAAGTGCGCCTTTACCTTGCAGCCGGAAGCCGCATTCGGTGCAGAGAACCCGGACCTGGTCCAGTACTTCTCACGTCGCGATTTCGCGGAAACTGGGGTACCGGATGTGGGCACCATCATGCTGTTTACCGCCGTCGACGGCAGTGAAATGCCGGGCGTGGTGCGTGAAGTGGCGGAAGATTCGATTACCGTTGATTTCAACCATCCGCTGGCGGGCCATCCGGTGAGCTTCGATATTGAAGTGCTTGAGATTGATCCCGTGCAGGAGGAGACGCATGCAAATATTGCTGGCTAACCCACGTGGCTTCTGCGCCGGGGTTGATCGTGCGATCAGTATAGTAGAGCGCGCACTGGAAATTTACGGTGCGCCTATCTATGTACGCCACGAAGTGGTGCATAACCGCTATGTGGTGGACAGCCTGCGCGAGCGCGGGGCGGTGTTTATTGAGGAGATCGGTGAAGTGCCGGATGGGTCGATTCTGATCTTTTCGGCGCACGGGGTTTCCCAAGCGGTACGGGCGGAAGCCAAGGCGCGCGATCTGACCATGCTGTTTGACGCAACTTGCCCGCTGGTAACCAAAGTGCATATGGAGGTGGCGCGCGCCAGCCGTCGTGGCACTGAGGCGATCCTGATTGGCCATGCCGGCCACCCGGAGGTGGAAGGCACCATGGGCCAGTACAGCAACCCGAAGGGGGGCATGTATCTGGTTGAGTCGCCGGACGACGTGTGGAAGCTGCAGGTGAAGGATGAAAGCAACCTGTGCTTTATGACGCAAACCACGCTGTCGGTGGATGACACTTCTGACGTGATCGACGCCTTGCGCAAGCGCTTCCCGAGCATCATCGGGCCACGTAAGGACGACATCTGCTATGCCACGACCAACCGCCAGGAAGCGGTGCGTAACCTGGCCGGGGATGCGGACGTGGTGTTAGTGGTGGGCTCGAAGAACTCATCCAACTCCAACCGTCTGGCTGAATTGGCTCAGCGCGTTGGCAAGCCGGCCTACCTGATTGATTCCGCCGCGGATATTCAGGAAGCCTGGCTGAAGAACGCGAGTAACATCGGCGTTACCGCCGGTGCGTCCGCCCCTGACGTGCTGGTACAGGACGTGATCGCCCGTCTGAAAGCCTTGGGCGGCCTTAACGTCCATGAAGTCAGCGGCCGTGAAGAGAATATCGTGTTTGAAGTGCCAAAAGAGCTGCGGGTCGATATCCGGCAGGTTGACTAGGCCACAGTGGTAAATAAATGAACGGGGAGCTTAGGCTCCCCGTTTTGCATTTGGGGATCGGGGGGCAATATTAGATCGAGAGGAAGGAATAGGATGTAATTCAAATTTTCTGTTATTTAAAGTCAAATTTGTTCTGACAATTTGAATTAATGAAAAATGAAGTGCTTATATAGGCAGTAATAAAGTTATTAAGACTAATATCATTAGTCTGCAATCTAAATAAAGTCTGGTGTTGGTCAGCAAAGGGCTGAGAGGTTAAATAACTAAATTAATTGTCGTTGCAGACACTGTTTATTTAATTAAGTTCGAAACTGGTTTAAAGAATTTTTCTCCTTTTGCTGCAGATGGATTTTCATATGCTCAAGCAAACGGCGAACTTTTAAAGGTTGGCTGTCCCGTCGCGGCATAATTGCATAGCAATTAATCTCTGGTAATCGCCATTCAGGCAGGATTTCCACCAAATCGCCATTGTGTAATTCACGCTCAACATTGACAAAGAAATTACGGATGATCCCTTTGCCCGCCAGCGCCAGTTCTTTCATGGCCATACCGTTATTGGTAAATAGACGCCCGGTCATTCGTAGCCGATGTTCATCGCCGTTGTGGTGGAGCAGGCGAACAAATTGCGGGTTGCCCAAGGGGGTAAAAGTCACCCATTGATGCCGGGTTAACGCTTGTGGGCTCTCGGGAATACCATGTCCCGCAAGGTAGGCTGGTGATGCACATAATACCTCACGAAAGCGCGCAAGGCGGGTAGAAACGTAACTGGAATCAGCCAATACACCGCCACGGATCGCCAGATCAATACGCTGGCCTATCAGGTCGATTTTCTCGTCGTGGATCTCCAGCCTCAGCGTGATGCGCGGGTGTTCATCAAGGAAGCTTTGCAGTGCAGGCACCAGATAGTGAGTGGCGAACTCGGTAGAGGTCGCGACGCGCAATTCACCGCTCAGTTCGCCGCGCAGGGCGGCGATACGTTGTTGCCCCCGCTCGGCAGCATGCAGCATTAAAACGCAATCTTCATAAAAACAGAGCCCGGCTTCGGTCAGGCTCAGTGAGCGAGTGGAACGCAGAAGTAATTGAATGCCGAGTTCGTTTTCCAACAGGCGGATATGCTGGCTGACGGCAGAGGTGGTAATGCCTAATTCCTTGGCTGCCATGCTGAACGCGCCGCAATCGACAACTTTAGAAAAAATGGCCATGCGTTTTAGAATATTACTCATAGTTTGTTAAGTTCAACTTAACCAAGATTGTTAATTATACGGGCTAATAATATAGCACCATCTCTTCTATATTGCCTGAAGCAGATAAATCTCAGCAGTGAGTATTATTCCCTGGTGATGCCTCTTTTTTCGAAAAGTCTTATTGCGTTTGTGAATAAATCACCTGCGCCATAATCTGAACAGGAGTTAATTGTGGACAGTGCCCGTATTGAAAAAATATCGTTAAAGATCCTTCATGAGCTATTGCAATATCGGCGTCGTTTTCCAGGAATGGAAACATCAAACTCCGAGGAAGAGCTGCTCGTCACTCAGGTGCAATTGCCGCGCATCCGGGCATTCATTGAACAACAACGGCGGATTGAGTTTGTACTGCCGGCCTTTCCGACAAAATCACCCAATACCAATAAGGTGATCGGTGCGGTACCCGATATGGCGGAACGCTTATCGTTGATATTCCTTAATTCCCTCTGCCAGCGTATTCAGCTTTATTATCCGCCGGGTGCGCATATTGTCATCTGTTCGGATGGTCATGTTTTCGGCGATTTAATCCGCGTCAGTGACGATGCCATCAACCACTATCAGCGCGAAATTGAAACTCTGCTGCATGAGGTTGGGGCCACGCATCTGAGCGTGTTCAACCTAGGGGACGTGGAAGGGCTGGCGGAACACACCGACGACTACGACTTGCTGCGCCAGTTGCTGGTCGACGGTTATGCCGAATCGGAGTCGGCAATCAAACAACAGCTGATGGAAAGCGAGCAGGGGCTGCAACTGTACCGCGCCATTACCCGCTTCCTGTATGAAGACAGTCAACTGCCGGGCTACAGCGGCTCGAATGCCGCGTTGCAGAAAGACGCCAAGCTGCGTGCCTGCGGCGTGATCCAACGCAGCTGGGCCTGGGGTAATTTGCTGGCTCAGCATTTTCCGGCGGCGATCCGCTTGTCGATCCACCCGCAGCCTGCCGACAGTCTAAAAATAGGCATTCATATGATGCCAACCAAGGACGACTGGTTGACACCGTGGCACGGCGTCGCGGCCAACGTCAACGGACAGTTCGTACTGATGAAACGCAAAGACGCTCAGGAGTTAGAGGGCGAATTGGTGGCGATCCGCGGTACGCCAAGCCATTACCTGATTGAACAACCTCAAGTGGTGTAACGCGCCACCTTACGCCCGCTATCTTGGCGAGCGTCTTTTAACGGCACGGTTGCCGTGTGAGCAGCAAATTTGCTTCAAGGAGAGTCACCGATGGACAATCAACAATTGAACTGCCGTATTGAACTCAATAGCCCCTTTGGCGCCGTATTGACCCCTGAACACCCGGGGCAATCCATCAGCGAGCTGCCGGTAGCGGCGCTGCGGACGTTGGCACAGCAGCATCACCTGTTGGTGCTGCGCGGCTTCGATTCGGGTTTTACCGATCCGCGGGTATTGACCCGTTATGCCGGCAATTGGGGTGAGATCATGATGTGGCCCTTCGGCGCGGTGCTGGATGTGAAAGAACATCCAGACGCCAAGGACCATATTTTCGACAGCAGCTATGTGCCGCTGCACTGGGACGGTATGTATAAACCGACCATCCCGGAATTCCAGCTGTTTCACTGTGTAGCCGCGCCCTCGCAGGATGAAGGCGGTTGCACTACCTTTGTCGATACTACGCGCCTGCTGGCCAATGCCGATGAGTCGCAGCTGGCTCAGTGGCTGACGGTGTCTATCTCATACCGTATCAAGCAGGTGGTGCACTACGGTGGTGAGGTGTGTTCACCGCTGGTGGTGACGCACCCGAGCGGTAGTGGGCTGATCATGCGCTACAACGAACCGCCGACAGAAGGGAAGAAATTCCTCAACCAGCATGCGCTGGAATATCACGGGGTGCCGGAAGATCAGCAGGAAGCGTTCCATCAGACTCTGCAGCAGCATCTCTACGATCCGCGCCACTATTACGCCCACCAGTGGCAGCAGGGTGATGTGGTGATCGCAGATAACTTCTCGCTGCTGCACGGGCGTGAAGGCTTTACCGCCCGCTCGGCCCGCCATTTACAACGGGTTCATATACAGAGCAACCCGGTGTGCGCCAATCTGGCGCTGAAACCGGCCAACGCAGAGGCTTAAGAGTTATGGCACGTATTCTGATGACCGCCGTGGCAACGCCCGGTCACGTTTACCCGATGCTGGGCATTGCCCGGCACCTGATTGCGCAAGGGCACCAGGTTCGGGTGATGACCGGCGCGTTGTTCCGTGAACGTGCGGAGGCGATAGGGGCGAAGTTTGTTGCCTTCGATCCCAAGGTCGATTTCGACTATCGCTATCTCGAGGAACACTTTCCTGAACGCGCTGCACTGCCGCCGGGCAATGTGCAGATGGCTCTGGCGTTGAAAGACTTTTTCGCCGCTCCAATCCCGTTGCTGAATCAACAGTTGCGTACGGTGATCGCCGCCGAGGCTACCGATCTGCTGATGGTGGAAAACTGTTTCTACGGGGTATTGCCGCTGCTGCAGGCGGAAGAACGCCCTCCGGTTATCGGTATCGGCGTAACGCCGCTGTCATTCTCGTCTGAAGATTCCATCTTCTACGGGCCGCGCATTCCTCCGGCGCTGTTGCCGCGGGAGCTACGTCGTGAACAGCTGGTGGATGACGCCACGCGTGCCTTGATTGATGAGGTGCAGCAGAGTTTTGACGCCGCGATGACGCAATCCGGTGGCAGGCCGCTGCACCAACCCTTTAGCGATGCCTTGATCGGCGGTTGCGATCGTTTCTTGCAACTGGCGACCCCTGCGCTGGAATATCGGCGTGACGATTTGCCCGCCGGCGTGCGATTTATTGGCCCGTTGCGCAGCGCACCGATGCAACAGTCGAGCGAAGCCCTCTGGGATGAGACGGACCAACGGCCGCTGGTGATTGTCAGCCAGGGCACGTTGGCGAATGTCGATCTGCATCAGTTGATAGTTCCGACGCTGAAGGCGCTGGCACAGTTACCGGTACGGGTGCTGGCGACCACCGGGGGGCGTTCGGTCGACGGGCTGTTGGATCGGTTGCCGGACAATGCCAGAGTGCGAGAGTTTATCTCTTTCGAACGCTGGTTGCCGCAGGCCGCAGTGCTGATCACCAACGGCGGTTACGGTTCGATCAACTACGCGTTAGATCAGGGCGTGCCGTTGATTATTGCCGGTACCGGCGAGGACAAGCTCGAGGCGGCTGCTCGGGTGGTGGCAGCTGGCTGCGGCATTAATCTGCACACCAGCAATCCGGACGAATCGCAGCTGCGTCATGCCGTGCAGCAGATCCTGACGCAACCGACCTACCGACAGCACGCGGCATGGGTTCAGGCCGATTACGCCTGCCATGATGCGCTGGCGACTATTGCCGAAGAGGTGGCGGCGTTAACCGCTTGAGTCGCTTTTATCACGGGGGCTTCGGCCCCCTCTTTGTGTCTTCCGCTAACGGTCGTCGTCTTGCATAATGGCACTGCGTCCCCCATCCATCACAATTGTGGTGCCGGCGATAAATCCCGCACCATCGCTGGCAAGAAACAGGCATAAATCACCGACTTCCTCGGGGCGGCCAAGGCGACCGACCGGATGTTTCTTAACGGTTTTCTCTCGCGCCAGTTTGGCGTCAGTATGGGCGTCGAACCAGGCCTGATTGCCTTCGGTATCAATAAAGCCAGGGGCAATACCCAGCGTGCGGATCGTCGGACCCCACTCAATAGCCAGGCTTTGCACCAATGACAGCAGCGCCCGTTTGCTGATGTTGTAGGGCGCACAGCCAGGCATCGTGGAGAAGGCATGGTTGGAGGTGATCACCAGGATCACGCCATGGCTTTTGGTCAATGCCGGGCGGGCGCATTTCGCCAGATACCAGTGCGAGCGCAGGTTGAGATCGAAATTGTGGGTCCAGTCTTCTTCTTCGCAATCAATGCCTTTGAAGACGTTTTTCCCAGCGTTGGAAACCACGATGTCGATGCGTCCGCATTGTTGTTCAGCATTCGCGACAAAGCGTTTAATGTCGGCGGTCTGGGTGACGTCGACCGAAGAATAGAAAAAATGCTGTGGGTAATCGGCCAATAATTGTCGGGCCTGCGGCGCATTTTCCAGGCTGGGATAGGCGCAACCCATCACGGTATCGCCGTTAGCGAGAAAGGTTTTGGCGATAGCCAGCCCTATGCCCTGACTGGCGCCAGTGACGATGGCTACACGCCCGGATTGGTGGCGTAGCATATAGACCTCCGAAAGGGCCGCGATCAAGCGGCCGTCTTGGCTACAGAGAAAACTGGCTTAAAAACTGCGCGATCATAAGGTGATCATCAGCGGTCAGTTGCCAACCGGGGTGGCGACAGTAATCGGTAGCGATGATATTGCGTCGTTGCAGGATGGTCTTTTCGATCTGAATGATGTATTCGCAGTGGCTCATCCAGCGTTGGATGTAAGGCAACAATGCCTGATGCAGCCTATTCGCTTGTTCCACTTCACCGGCCTGCCAATGGCGATAAATACGCAGGTAAATCTCGCTGAACGAGCAACCCGGCATCACGCCTTTGCCGCCCGCCGCCAACATCTGCAACATATAAAGCCCGGCATAGCCGTTCAGAACGTTGGCCTGGGGAGCCAGTTGCAGAAATTCTTTGGTGTATTCCACCGGCGGATTACATTCAATTTTGAACACCGCATGGGGATAGCGGGCTGCCACGTCGGCCAATTGTTGCGGGGTGATCGGCAAACCGGTTTCACTCGGCGCGTATTGCACCATTACCGGGATGTCTACGGCCTCCAGAACGGCGAAAATGTGCTGCTGGATCGCCTGTGGGCTGGGTTGAAGGAAAAAGGGGGGCAGCAGCATCAAAGCGTCGGCGCCCAGAGCTTGATAATGACGAGCGCGTTTGACGGCGACTTCGCTGCTGTGATCGGTGACCGAGATAGCGCGATACAGCGGGGCTCCTGCCAGTTCGCTGATAAATATCTCCGCCAGGCGTTCACGCTCAGGCTCCTCGAGCTTCGGGAATTCGCTGGCGATGCCAAACAGCGTCATTCCCTGAACGCCGGTTGCTGCCAGATGCTCCAGCAACTGGGTAAAACTCAGCGGGTCGATTTCGCCATTGGCCTTGAACGGCATGGCGACGATAGGGTTGACCCCTTCAATGTCGATAGCTTGGTAACGGCCCATTATTCCTCCTCCCGATCGGCCAGTACGGCACCCTGCGCAGCAGGTAAAGCCCAGCGACGATATAAACGCAGGAAGCCGCGCGGCACTTCTTTGTCCACGGGTTGCCAGTTTTGGCGCCGCTGCGCCAACATCGTCTCGTCAACGTGCAGCGTAAGAGTACGCGCGGGAATATCGATGGATATTTCGTCACCGTCTTGCACCAATGCCAGCTCGCCGCCGTCCACCGCTTCAGGCGAGATATGGCCGACAAACAGCCCGCGGTTGGAGCCGGAGAAACGGCCGTCGGTGATCAGAGCGCAACTGTCAGCCAGGCCCATGCCTTCCAGCGATTTCATCGGCTTATACATTTCCGGCATTCCGGGGCCACCTTTAGGCCCTTCATAGCGCAAGACCAGGGCGCTACCCGGCTTAATCTGGCCGGACATAATCGCCTCGACGGACTCCTGCTCGCTGTTGAACACCACGGCGGGCCCCCGGAAGCACATCAAATTTTCCGGCACGGCCGCAGGCTTCACCACGCAGCCTAACGGTGACAAATTACCGTGCAGCACGGCAACGCCAGCTTCATTCCGCACCGGAATGGCCAGGGTATGGATGACTTCCGGGCGGCGGCTTGGCCGGGTTTCCGCCAGCAGTTCCGCTTTGGTTTTGCCGGTGACGGTTAACGCATTGAGATCGAGCAGTTTGGCAATCTCAAGCTCTACTGCCGGTACGCCACCCGCTTCCCAAAAATCAATCATGTCATGTTCACTGGCCGGGTAGAGCGAGGCAACCAGCGGTACCTGGTGGCTCAACTCATCGAAGACGGACAGCGGCAGATGGCCCAGTTCCGCTTCGTAATGAATGGCTTGCAGATGCAGGATGGCATTGGTGGAGCCGCCGGTGGCTAGCAGGTAGATCACCGCATTGCGGATCGACTCGGCGGTGATAATTTGGCGGGCATTGACGCCATTCAATACCAGTTCCACCGCGGTGCGCCCGGTTTCGATAGCGCACTCGCGGCGTTCGGCCGAAACCGCCGGCAGCGTGCTGCTGCCCGGCAGGCTCATACCCAGTACTTCACCGATGCAGCACATGGTGTTGGCGGTGCCGTACATAGTGCAGGAGCCCGGGCCGGGTTCGGCGATATTTTCGATATGGGCAAATTCCGCCTCATCGATTTCGCCACGCATCTTCCAACCGATGGCCTCGGTGACGATGTTGCCGTCCCAGTGTTTACCTTTATATTCAGCCGGGTACATCGGCCCGCCGTTAACCATGATGGCCGGAATATCCAGCCGTGCCGCCGCCATCAGCATGGCGGGGACAATTTTGTCGCAGGAGCCAAGCAACACCATGCCGTCGAAACGATGGGCACGCATCATCACTTCGATGGAGGCGGTGATCACTTCACGAGCGGCCAGAATGTAGCGCATGCCGAGATGCCCTTCGGCGATACCGTCACAGGGAGCGATAGTGCCGAACACCATGCCGACCCCGCCGGCTTCTTCAATGCCCTGCAATACCTTGGCCGTCAGCTCATTCAGATTGGCGTGGCCGGCCGTCGCGTTGGTATAGCTGTTGACCACGGCGATCACCGGACGGCGCAGTTGTTCGTCGCTGTGCCCCATAGATTTGTATAGCGCACGCTTCAGCGCGCCGTCATCGCCCTCCAAAATAGGGTTGAAATGCGAGCCGCAACCGCTGCTGCCACAGGTTCCACATCCGCTCATCATTAAAATCTCTCAGTGATATTTAAAGGATCCTCAGCGTCAGGCTGAGCAACATCTTGGTCATGCATGCCATGGGTTTTGCCGGGGGAGACCAGCTTGGCAGGCAGCATGAAAATCAACGGCGCACAGAGCAGCAGGAAGCCCGCCAGAATGTACAGGCCGCTGTCGGTCTGGCCGGTTTGATCTTTCAGCCAGCCGAGAACCGTGGGGCCGAAGAAACCCGCGAGGTTGCCGACAGAATTCACCAGAGCAATACCGGCAGCGGCGGCGGTGCCGGAAAGCAGGGTGCCGGGCAGGCTGATGTAGGTAGGGATCAGCGCCAGGGTGCCGGACATCGCTACGCAGATCCACGTCATCATCCAGAAGGTGGAGCCGCTGCAGTAAGCGCTCAACGTCAGGCCGATACAGCCAATCACTGCCGGAATGGCAATATGCCAGCGACGTTCCTGTTTCAGATCGGAATGGCGGCTGTTCCATATCATAAATGCCGCGCCAAACACGTAGGGTAGGGCTGCCAGCAGGCCGATTTGGAGATCGTCGCTGATACCCGAAGTCTTGATGATGGAAGGCAGCCAGAAGCTGACGCCGTAATAACCGACGTTGAAACTGAAGAAAATCAGCGCCAGCAACCAGACATAGCGGTTAGCCAGCATCTCTTTCAGGCTGTGGGACGCTTTGCCGTTCGCCGCCCGATCCCGGTTGGCACGATCCTTGGCCAGATCGGTTTGCACGATCTGTTTTTCTTCGACGGTGAGCCATTTGGCTTCGTCCACGTTGTTATCCAGGTAACGCAGTACCACAAAGGCCAGTACGAAAGAGGGAATGGCCTCGACCAGGAACAGCCACTGCCAGTTGTGTAAACCGCCGACATTTTCGAACAGTTTGAGGATCAAACCTGAAAGCGGGCTGCCGATAATCACCGACAGTGGTGTAACCAGAATGAACAGCCCCAGCGTGCGGGCGGAACGCCATGAAGGGAACCACAGCGTTAAATAGAACACGATGCCGGGGAAAAAGCCGGCTTCGGCCACGCCAAGCAGGAAACGCAATACATAGAAGGTGGTTGGCGTGGTGACAAACATCATGGCCGCGGACAGGATCGCCCAGGTAGCCATGATGCGGGCAATCCAAAAGCGCGGCCCGAAGCGTTGCATCAGCAGGTTGCTTGGCAGCTCGAAAATAAAATAGCCGATGAAGAAAATGCCGGCACCGAGACCATAGACGGTATCGCTGAAGCTCAGGGCGTCTTGCATATGCAGCTTGGCGAACCCGACGTTAACGCGGTCCAGATAGGCGAAGAAATAGCACAAAATCAGGAAAGGGATCAGACGGCGAGTAATTTTACCGTACACCCGCGTTTCAGCGGCCTGTTCCGCCGTTGGATTTTCCGTGGTCAGCTTCATGATGGTTTCCTCTGATTTATTTTTATTAGCCGGGTTATGCCGGCGTATTCAAGGAATGGTCGGTAGTCTTGGGCTGGGGTGGCCTGCCTATATGGCGCAGGGAGGCACCCTGCATCAGATTTTTTTCGATGCATTCAAGGGAGATATTTTTGGTTTCCGGTACGAAACATAACGTCAGTACGATGCATAGCAGATTGAGTAGCGCGTAAAGCCAGAAAGTCCCGGCGCTGCCGAGGTTGTCGATCAGCGTCAGGAAGGTGGCACCAATAATCATGTTGGCAACCCAGTTGGCCATGGTGGAGCAGGTGACGCCAAAGTCTCGTCCGGCCAGCGGTTGGATTTCGGAGCACAGCACCCAAATCAATGGGCCGGCACTCATGGCGAAACCTATGATAAAGATCAGCAGCACCGTCACTGCGGCGTATTGTTCCGTGGGATTGCCGATGCCGATATAAAACATATAACCGAGCGTCGCCATGCAGATTGCCATCAGGCTGAAGCCGAGTTTGAGGATCGGTTTACGACCCCAGTGATCGACCAGCGCGATCGCGATAAAGGTGGCCAGAACATTGGTCAGGCCTGCTATCACGGTGCACCACATTTGCTCGCGGGTGGTGGCGAAACCGGCGATTTCAAAAATCTTGGGGGCGTAATACATGATGATCGTCATGCCGGTGAACTGCTGCATAAATTGCAGCAGAACGCCCAGGTAGGTGGAGCGGCGGAAGTGCGCATTGTGGCGAAACAGCTGCCAGCCTCGTTGCTTCATTTGCAGGCTTTCGCGGATTTGGTTGAGTTCGTCGCGAGCCTCGGCATCCGAATTGCGTAACAGTTGCAAGACCTTGCCGGCCAATTCACCGCGCCCCTTCATCGCCAACCAGCGTGGGCTTTCCGGCAGTGTCAGTACGCCGAAAAATAGCACCAGCGCCGGGAAGGTGATGATGCCCAGCATCCAGCGCCAGTGTCCGCCAGCACTGAATGCGGTATCAGACAGGAAGGCGGCCAAAATTCCGATGGTAATCATCAACTGATAGAGAGAAATCATGCTGCCGCGAATGCGCTCTGGAGCGATTTCCGACAGATACAGCGGCGCAGTGAACGAGGCTATGCCCACGGCTAATCCCAGGATAAAGCGGGAAATCACCAGCACTTCTAGATTTTGGGCCACGGCGCAGCCGATCGAGCCGACGACGAACAAAACCGCACCTAACAACAAGCTTTTTTTACGGCCCAAATGGGAGGACATAGGCCCGCTGCTCAGGGCCCCCAGCGTGGCGCCGAACATCATGATGCTGACGACGATTTCCTGCTGTTGGCTCGAGAGGCTAAATTCGTTTGCCAGGAACGGCAACGCACCGGCGATCACCCCCATATCCAGGCCGAACAGCAAACCGGCTAACGCGGCAAGAAAGCAAACCTGCAGGGTTTGGCGGTTTGTTTTTGCGGAAATAGATGATTTATTCATAACAACACCTTTTAATTCAATGCGTTATATTTATTTTTAGACAAGCATCGGCAACGTCGCAGTGGGTAAATAGCTATTCCACGCAATGTTGCCAGGCGGCCTGATAGGCCAGCGCGCGTTGACGTAATGCCGCCAGGCTGATGCCGGGTTGATAGAGTCCGCCTCCCAGCCCAAACCCGTTGCTGCCCGCCTGGATATAGGCGCGCATCTGCAGGGGATCTGGTTGGATCCCTCCTACCGGCAAGCAAACCAGTCTTTGGGGAAGCACGACACGCAGCGCCTTGGTTACCGCTGGGGTAATACTTTCTGCCGGGAACAGCTTCAATCCGCTGGCTCCGGCAGCAAGAGCGCAGAAGGCTTCGGAAGGGGTGGCCACGGCGGGCATGCTGATCAGATTCAAATAACGGGAATGGCCGATCACCGCGGCGTCGGTATTGGGAGAAATAATCAGTTGTCCCCCGGCTTTGGCCACCTCTTCTACCTGCTGGACGTTCAGGACGGTGCCGGCGCCGACAAAACCCCTGTCGCCGACGGTTTTCCTGATCACGCGGATAGAGTCGTACGGGGTGGGGCTATTAAGCGGTACCTCCAGAAAGCGGAAGCCGCAGTCCAGCAGAATTTCGGCGACGGGCTCAGCCTCCTCAGGCGTGATGCCACGCAAAATAGCGACCAGGGGGAGCGGCTGTTGCTGCCACTGTTGGAGGAAGATCTCTGGGCTCATTGGGCGGTTCCTTGTAGTAGGGGATACAGTTGACTTAATCCGTTGATAAAGCAGCTATCGCCATCCGTGGCGCGCAATGACAGGCCCAAGGGTTCCGCCGCCATTTGGTAGCGCGCAACCAGCGGGGGGCTGGCGACAACCCAGATGGGCTGGTGCGCGGGCAGCGCCTGAAGCTCATTACCGATCAACAAACCGGAAAGGTAGCTGTGTATATTTGCCGCGGCGATTTCACCGCTGAGGCGGCGGGTACGTGCCGAGAAAATCAGGTGGCTGAGGGGGGCACCGCTGCGTGCCGTATCGGCCCCGAGGATGAACGCCTGCGCGTCCTCCTGTTGTTCCGGCAGGGCGTTGCCCAAAATGGAGTGCCGGCAGAGCAACGAGAACAGTTCGCCGGTCATAAAGGTTGAGAAGTGGCCGATTTCTCCCTGATTCAACTGAACATGCTTGCTGTGGGTTCCGGGTAAAATTGCCAGGCATTGCGCCGCTGGATGTCGTCTGGCCAAACCGAGCAGCTGCACTTCTTCTCCTCGCATCACTTCAGGCTGCTGAGCGAGCCCCAGCCCCTGAACGCCGGGAATGATCCACGCTGGGCTACCCCAGTCAGTGGTGAATTTCATGGCCCCGGCCGCCAAACTTTTCATGCCGCACGGCTGGGTTATGTAGGCAACCTCATGCCACCCCTGTTGTGATCCCACCATGCCGGCCATGACTACCGGCAAAGCGCCATGTTCGACTAACCAGGGCTGTAATAAGGTATGCAGGGTGTCGGCAAACCGGTTTTTTTCCACGGCCAGCAACCCGCAGGGATGGCTGAGGTTACTTAGGCATTGCTCCCCACACATAAAAAAAGCGCGGAAGTTAGTGGTGCCCCAATCGATACCAATCCAGTTGTTATTCATTCAAGTAATACAAACCATGCAGTCTTGTCATACAAGAATGCTAGAGCGAAAATTGCTCAGGATCTGTGAGGGCGATCGAAATTACAGCAAAGAGGGATTTTTAGAGGATGTGGGCGAACATTTCCGGTTGCTGCTGCCAGTGATTCTTTTTGGCCGCATTGAGCAGAATGACACGCATGCGCTGGCGTGCGGTTTCTACCTGTTTGAAGCGAATGGCCTCCAGCAATTGTTGGTGCTCTTCAACCGCATTTTTGGTCAGCCGGATATCTTCTTCCAGCGTTTGCTGGAAAGAGAGCGCCATGGCCGCGGAAAGTGCGCTGCCCAATGAATGCAAAAAAGGATTGTGGCTGGCGCCCAGCAAGGCAAGGTGAAATGCCATATCGCCCTGCTCGAAGAGTTGGCGACTGGCCTGCTGTTGCCCTTGTGACATGAGTTTGCAAGCATCTTCCAGCGCGGCCAGGTCATGACCGGTGGCGTTAACGGCCGCTAATGCCGCGATATTCGGTTCAAAGATCAGACGGGTAACCATCAATTGTTCGACCAGTTGTTGGTCGAGACTGCCTTCCGCCAACCAGCTCAGTACGTCAGGATCCAAAAAGCTCCATTGCTCGCGGGCATTGACGGTACTGCGCTTCTTGGCCTGAATGGAGACCAACCCCTTCGCCGCCAGCACCTGCAACGCGTTACGTACCGAAGTGCGTGAAACCGAATACTGCAAGGCCAATTCATTCTCCCCCGGCAGCGACAGCCCAGGCGGCAGATCGCCACTGATGATGCGGCGGGCCAAATCTTGCGTCAGGGTTTCCGATATGGTGGTTTGCGCGGTTTTCATCCGTGGTTCTCAGGTAATTAAAGCGGCAGTTGCGCCCTATACTAAGCTAAGCGGCGTGCGGGTGGTACCTGTGCCGGTTTGAATGAAGAAAACGAGCGTTTTTTCATGCAAATTTCACCGGTTCAAATTGCATGTTTATGTACAATCGTCAATGGGCGTTGATCGGCCTGATTGTTAACCCATTGACAGCATTACTGATGAAAAGTGGGGGATATCATAATTTTCTAATTATGAAATGAATCCTCTGGCGATGATAGGACGAGGCAGTTACCCTGAACCGATATACCCGTCATACTTGAAGCTGTATCTGTGTTGACTGCGCTCACTTACCCGAATCACTTACTGAAGTAAGCTCATTGGGATAAGCTCGCTTGCCGCCTTGATACAGCTCCAATTATTTAGGGTAATGAAATCAATCAACAAGAGAGCAAGTATGACTGATTCACCCATCCGCATTGCGATTGCGGGTTCCGGCGGCCGTATGGGCCGCCAATTGATCCAGGCGGTACATCAGGCGCAGGGCGTGGTTTTGGGGGCGGCAGTATCGCGCCCAGGTTCAAGCCTGATTGGGACCGACGCCGGTGAACTGGCGGGCATTGGTGCGCTGGGCATAACCGTCAGCGACAGCCTGGAAAAAGTGGCCGACGATTTCGATATCCTGATAGACTTCACCCGTCCGGAAAGCACCCTGGCGTACCTGGCTTTCTGCGTTGAGCACAAAAAAGCCGTAGTGATTGGCACCACCGGTTTCGATGATGCGGGTAAGGAAGCCATCCGCGCCGCAGCTGGGCAGATTGGCATCGTTTTCGCCGCCAACTTCAGCGTGGGCGTGAACCTGGTGTTAAAACTGCTGGAAAAAGCCGCGCAGGTGATGGGCGACTATACCGATATTGAGATTGTTGAAGCGCATCATCGTCATAAGGTAGACGCTCCTTCGGGGACGGCTTTGGCGATGGGCGAGGCGATTGCCGGCGCGCTGGGGCGCGATCTGAAAGAGTGCGCGGTGTATGCGCGTGAAGGTTATACCGGTGAACGCGATCCGAAGAGCATTGGCTTTGCCACTATTCGCGCTGGCGATATCGTCGGCGAGCACACCGCCATGTTCGCCGACATCGGTGAGCGGGTAGAAATCACCCATAAGGCCTCCAGCCGCATGACTTTTGCCAGTGGTGCGGTTAAGGCTGCGATATGGCTTAAAGGCCATGATAAAGGTCTGTTTGATATGCGTGATGTGCTCGGTTTAGACCAGTTATAATTGATTTGCATGCCATCGTGATGTGGCTGTATTAATCATAATGCTATGATTAACGGACAATAATTTTATTGTCCTTTTTTTTAACATGATAAATGTGTGTTTGAGGTTGTTTTTATTGGTTGATTGCTATTTTTGGTGATTAACTTTTAATTTATGATGCTTTTTTCCCTTTCAACGTATCTCTTGCCTGGAAATGTGCCCTGGGAATTGTGATTTTCTGTCTTTAGAGCTCGCAACCGTTTACTCACCCGAGTTTAGACGTGTTTTTATGGCTACTGACCCCATTAAACGCCGAGAAGAGCAAAAATAAGAGAAAAAATGGCGCTTTGGGTAGACAAGCGGAGCACTCATCATTAAAATGCGCCCAATTTGCCAAAAATTGACCTTGAGGGCGGTTTTTGCATTGATTTAGATCGTGATATCTGAATTAATATGCAAATATTGTGATTGATTATTCCTTGGAGGGTGTTTTGATTAAGTCAGCGCTATTGGTTCTCGAAGACGGAACCCAATTCCACGGTCGGGCCATCGGGGCAGAGGGTACGGCAGTGGGGGAAGTGGTCTTCAATACGTCGATGACCGGTTATCAAGAAATCCTCACTGATCCTTCCTACTCCCGCCAGATCGTTACTCTTACTTATCCTCATATCGGCAATGTCGGCACCAATGCTTCCGACGAAGAATCCTCCGCTGTACACGCCCAAGGCCTCGTCATTCGCGACCTCCCACTGATTGCCAGCAATTACCGCAACGAAGAAGGCCTGTCTGACTACCTGAAGCGTCACAACATCGTGGCGATTGCCGATATCGATACCCGCAAGCTGACCCGCCTGCTGCGCGAGAAAGGGGCACAGAACGGCTGCATCATCGCCGCCGACACGCCGGATGCCGCCTTGGCGTTAGCGAAGGCCAAAGCCTTCCCGGGCCTGAAAGGCATGGATCTGGCGAAAGAAGTTACCACCCAGGAAGCCTACAGCTGGCAGCAGGGCAGTTGGACGCTTGAAGGCGACCTGCCGGAAGCCAAACCGTCCTCTGAGCTGCCGTTCCACGTGGTGGCCTATGACTACGGTGCCAAGCGCAACATTCTGCGTATGCTGGTGGATCGCGGCTGCCGCCTGACGGTGGTGCCGGCACAGACCCCGGCGGATGAAGTCTTGAAGATGGATCCGGACGGTATTTTCCTGTCCAACGGCCCGGGTGACCCGGAGCCATGCGATTACGCCATCGCCGCCATCAAGCAGTTCCTGACAACCGATATCCCGGTGTTTGGCATCTGCCTCGGCCATCAGTTGTTGGCTCTGGCCAGCGGTGCAAAAACCGTGAAGATGAAGCTTGGTCACCACGGCGGCAACCACCCGGTAAAAGATCTGGATAACGACTGCGTCATGATCACCGCGCAGAACCATGGTTTTGCGGTAGACGAAAACAATCTGCCGGCCGAACTGCGCGTCACGCACAAATCCTTGTTTGACCACACGGTGCAGGGCATTCACCGCACCGATAAAGCAGCGTTCAGCTTCCAGGGCCACCCTGAAGCCAGCCCGGGCCCACACGACGCCGCGCCGCTGTTCGATCACTTTATCGAACTGATTGAGACTTACCGTTCTAACGCCAAATAATCAGGAGCAGTAAAAAATGCCAAAACGTACAGACATAAAAAGCATCCTGATCCTCGGCGCTGGCCCGATTGTTATCGGCCAGGCGTGTGAGTTCGACTACTCGGGTGCCCAGGCGTGTAAAGCGCTGCGCGAAGAGGGTTACCGCGTTATTCTGGTCAACTCCAACCCGGCCACCATCATGACCGACCCGGAAATGGCGGATGCGACCTACATCGAGCCAATCCACTGGGAAGTGGTGCGTAAAATCATCGAAAAAGAGCGTCCGGATGCCGTGCTGCCGACCATGGGCGGCCAGACCGCACTGAACTGCGCGCTGGAGCTGGAACGTCAGGGCGTGCTGGCCGAGTTCGGCGTGACCATGATTGGCGCTACCGCTGACGCGATCGACAAAGCAGAAGACCGTCGTCGCTTCGACGTGGCGATGAAAAAAATCGGCCTGGACACCGCGCGCTCCGGTATTGCGCACAATATGGAAGAAGCGCTGGCGGTGGCCGCTGACGTCGGCTTCCCGTGCATTATCCGTCCTTCCTTTACCATGGGTGGCACCGGTGGCGGCATCGCCTACAACCGCGAAGAGTTCGAAGAGATCTGCGAGCGTGGTCTGGACCTGTCTCCAACCAAAGAGCTGTTGATTGACGAGTCGCTGATCGGCTGGAAAGAGTACGAGATGGAGGTGGTGCGCGATAAGAACGATAACTGCATCATCGTCTGTTCGATCGAAAACTTCGATGCCATGGGTATCCATACCGGCGACTCCATCACCGTAGCACCGGCGCAAACCCTGACCGACAAAGAATACCAAATCATGCGTAACGCCTCGATGGCGGTACTGCGTGAAATCGGCGTGGAAACCGGCGGTTCCAACGTGCAGTTCTCGGTTAACCCGAAAACCGGCCGTTTGATCGTCATCGAAATGAACCCGCGCGTATCCCGCTCTTCGGCGCTGGCATCTAAAGCCACTGGCTTCCCGATTGCCAAAATCGCCGCCAAACTGGCGGTGGGTTACACCCTCGATGAGCTGATGAACGACATCACCGGTGGCCGTACGCCGGCGTCGTTTGAACCGTCCATCGACTACGTCGTGACCAAGATCCCTCGTTTCAACTTCGAGAAATTTGCCGGTGCCAATGACCGTCTGACTACCCAGATGAAATCCGTCGGCGAAGTGATGGCGATTGGCCGTACCCAGCAAGAGTCGCTGCAGAAAGCATTGCGCGGGCTGGAAGTGGGCGCCACCGGTTTTGACCCTAAAGTGAGCCTGGATGACCCGGAAGCACTGACCAAAATCCGTCGTGAGCTGAAAGACGCCGGTTCTGACCGCATCTGGTACATCGCTGACGCCTTCCGCGCCGGCCTGTCCGTTGACGGCGTCTTCAACCTGACTAACGTAGACCGCTGGTTCCTGGTGCAGATTGAAGAGCTGGTGCGTCTGGAAGAACAGGTTGCCGGTACCGGCATCAACGGCCTGACGAAAGAGTTCCTGCGCACCCTGAAGCGCAAAGGCTTCGCCGATGCGCGTCTGGCCATCTTGGCCGGCGTCGCCGAAAGCGAAATCCGCAAGCTGCGTCATGGCTATGGCCTGCACCCGGTTTACAAGCGTGTGGATACCTGCGCGGCGGAATTCGCCACCGACACCGCTTACATGTACTCCACCTATGAAGAAGAGTGCGAGTCCAACCCGACCAACGACCGTCCGAAAGTGATGGTGCTGGGCGGCGGGCCAAACCGTATCGGCCAGGGTATCGAATTCGATTACTGTTGCGTGCATGCCTCACTGGCGCTGCGCGAAGACGGTTACGAGACCATCATGGTCAACTGTAACCCAGAAACCGTGTCTACCGACTACGACACCTCCGACCGTCTGTACTTCGAGCCGGTAACGTTGGAGGACGTGCTGGAAATCGTGCGCATCGAGAAGCCGAAAGGCGTTATCGTGCAATACGGTGGCCAGACGCCGCTGAAATTGGCGCGCGAGCTGGAAGCCGCAGGCGTACCTATTATCGGCACCAGCCCGGACGCGATTGACCGCGCCGAGGACCGTGAGCGTTTCCAGCAGGCGGTACACCGTCTGGGCCTGAAACAGCCGGCCAACGCCACCGTGGCAACCATTGAGCAGGCGGTAGAGAAAGCGGCCGGGATCGGTTACCCGCTGGTGGTACGTCCTTCTTATGTGCTGGGCGGTCGGGCGATGGAAATCGTTTACGACGAAATCGACCTGCGCCGTTACTTCCAAAACGCAGTCAGCGTCTCCAACGACGCCCCGGTGCTGCTGGACCGCTTCCTGGATGACGCGGTAGAAGTCGACGTCGACGCCATCTGCGACGGCGAACGAGTGCTGATCGGTGGCATCATGGAACACATCGAACAGGCGGGCGTGCACTCCGGTGACTCGGCTTGTTCACTGCCGGCCTACACCCTGAGCAAGGAAATTCAGGACGTGATGCGTCAGCAGGTTGAGAAACTGGCGTTTGAGCTGCAGGTGCGCGGTTTGATGAACGTGCAGTTCGCCGTGAAGAACAATGAAGTCTACCTGATTGAAGTCAACCCACGCGCCGCGCGTACCGTGCCGTTTGTTTCCAAGGCCACCGGCGTGCCGTTGGCCAAAGTGGCTGCGCGCGTGATGGCAGGCAAAACCCTGGCAGAGCAGGGCGTGACGGAAGAAGTCATCCCGCCTTACTACTCGGTAAAAGAAGTGGTGCTGCCGTTCAACAAGTTCCCAGGCGTCGACCCGATTTTAGGGCCGGAAATGCGCTCTACCGGGGAAGTGATGGGCGTGGGCCGCACCTTTGCCGAGGCCTTCTCCAAGGCGATGCTCGGCAGCCAGTCAGGCATGAAAAAACAGGGCCGTGCGCTGCTGTCGGTGCGTGAAGGCGATAAAGCCCGGGTAGTAGATCTGGCGGCAAGCCTGCTGAAACAGGGCTTCGAGCTGGATGCCACTCACGGTACCGCCGTGGTGCTGGGCGAAGCGGGGATTAACCCACGCCTGGTCAACAAGGTGCATGAAGGCCGTCCGCACATTCAGGACCGTATCAAGAATGGCGAATACACCTACATCGTCAACACCACCGCCGGTCGCCAGGCGATTGAGGACTCCAAGCTGATCCGTCGTAGCGCATTGCAGTACAAGGTGCATTACGATACGACCCTGAACGGCGGCTTTGCCACCGCGATGGCGCTAAAAGCGGATCCGACCGAACAGGTGACTTCGGTGCAGGAGTTGCACGCGCGTATCACCAAGTAATTCGATGATGCCGTAAAAGCCAGGGCGCTGCAGTTCATTGCAGCGCCCTTATTTTTTTAACTTGTTCAGTGAATTTGTTGTCGTGAATTAGAAATTTCCGCTATCAATCATTCAGCAAACTGTCACCCTGTGTGATTGGTATATGCTTGATGTATTGGCATGGAACGAAGGAACGACGACAACAATGATTCTGATTATTTACGCCCATCCCTATCCCCGGCATTCGCATGCCAATCACCGCCTGCTGCAGGCCGTGAAGGATATTCCCGAGGTTGAGGTGCGCTCGCTGTATGAGCTGTATCCCGACTTCAATATCGATATCAATGCCGAACAGCGGGCACTGGAGCGCGCCGATCTGGTGGTGCTGCAACATCCGATGCAATGGTACAGCCAGCCGCCGCTGCTGAAATTGTGGATCGATAAGGTGCTGGAGCACGGCTGGGCCTATGGTCATGAAGGCAATGCCCTGGTGGGCAAAGATGTGCTGTGGGCAGTGACCAGCGGTGGCGATGAACACCATTTCGAGCTGGGCGATTACCCGAACTTCGCGGCTCTCGGGCAGCCGCTGCAAGCGACGGCGCTGTACTGCGGTATGCATTGGCAACCGTATTTTGCCGTGCATAACACCTTTACCTGCAATGAACCGGCGCTGATTGCGGCAGGGGAAGCCTACCGTCAACGGCTGGTAGCCTATCTGATGGAACACGGTGAACCCGCCGAGCAGGGAGTTGAGCATGGATAATCACCAGATGATGATTGAGGGGCTGATCTATTTGGGATCGGCCGCGTTGTTTGTGCCGATTGCGGTGCGGCTCGGGCTGGGCTCGGTGTTGGGCTACCTGATTGCCGGCTGCATTATTGGCCCCTGGGGGCTGAAGCTGGTCTCCGATGCCGAATCGATCCTCACCTTTGCCGAAATCGGCGTGGTGCTGATGCTGTTTATCATCGGCCTGGAGTTGGATCCGAAACGGCTGTGGACGCTGCGCGCCTCGGTATTTGGCGGTGGCATTATTCAGATGGCAGCATGCGGATTGGCGCTGAGCGCCTTTTGCTACTTCCTCGGATTGAACTGGAAGGTGGCGCTGCTGATTGGCCTGACGCTGGCGTTGTCATCCACCGCCATTGCCATGCAGGCCATGAGCGAACGTAACCTGACGCCGTCGCCGATTGGTCGCAGTGCGTTTGCGGCACTGCTGTTCCAGGATATCGCGGCGATCCCCCTGGTGGCGATGATCCCACTGCTGGCCAGCAGCGGTGCCACGACTACGTTAGCGGCGTTTTCCCTGTCAGCGGCCAAAGTGGTGGGTGCGCTGGCAATAGTGGTACTGCTGGGGCGCTATGTGACCCGGCCGCTGCTGCATTTTGTCGCGCGATCGGGCATGCGTGAGGTTTTCAGCGCCGTGGCGCTGTTCCTGGTGTTCGGCTTTGGCATTCTGCTGGAAATGGCCGGGCTGTCGATGGCGATGGGCGCCTTCCTCGCCGGGGTGCTGCTGGCGAGCTCTGAATACCGCCATGCGCTGGAAAGCGATATTCAGCCGTTCAAGGGGCTGCTGCTCGGGCTGTTCTTTATCGGCGTTGGCATGTCGATCGACTTCGGTACCTTGTTCCATCACCCGCTGCTGATCGCCTCACTGCTGCTGGGCTTTATGCTGATCAAGGCGGCGCTGCTGTGGCTGATTGGCCCCTGGCTTGGGGTTCCGAAGCGTCAACGCGGCATGTTCGCGATCCTGCTGGGTCAGGGCAGTGAGTTTGCCTTCGTGATCTTCGGCGCCGCTCAACTGGCCGGAGTATTGCCGCCAGACTGGGCCAAATCGTTGACGCTGGCGGTTGCCCTGTCGATGGCGGCGACGCCGCTGCTGCTGGTGGTGGCAACACGGCTCGAGAAAAATACGCCGAAAGACGAACGCCCGGCGGATGTGATTGATGAAGAGAACGCCAGCGTGATCATCGCCGGGTTTGGTCGTTTCGGTCAGATAGCCGGCCGTTTACTGCTGGCCAATGGCGTACATACCGTGGTGTTGGATCACGATCCTGACCATATTGAAACGCTGCGCAAGTTCGATACCAAGGTGTTTTATGGTGATGCCACCCGCGCCGATCTGCTGGAGGCCGCCGGTGCCGAGCACGCCAAGGTGTTGATCAACGCCATCGACGACGTGGAGGCTAACCTGCAACTGACCGAGTTGGCAAAACGGCACTTCCCGCACCTGAAAGTGGTAGCGCGCGCGCGTGATGTCGATCACTGGTATCAGCTGCGTCAGTTAGGCGTGGAAAAGCCGGAGCGTGAAACCTTTGAAAGCTCGCTACGCATAGGCCGCGAAACGCTGGAGCTGCTGGGGCTGGACGCCTACGAGGCGCGGGAAAAAGCGGATACTTTCCGCCGCTATAACCTGAAAATGCTGGAAGACACGCTGGATAATTATCAGGATACCGAATTCCGCGTTGCCAGCCTGCAGCGGGCGAAAGAAATGCTCAGCGCGGCCATCGAACAGGATCAGGATCGGTTGGCGCGAGTACCGCAGAGTGGTTGGCGTGGCAGTATTGATGGCAAAGCGCCGGAAGATGAGGTGGTGGAAGCCAAGGGATAAGCCTAATGGGCGCAGCCGTCGGGCTGCGCCCACGATGGCCGAATTAACTCAGCGCCACCTTGATACCCAGAGCAATCAGCATCCCGCCCAGCAGCTTATCCACCACCTTTTGCGTTTTCTCCAGGCCACGACGCACCGGTCCGCTTTGGATCAGGAACACCAGAACTGGCCACCAGAGAGCAGACAGGCCAAGGATAATTCCCGCATACCACAGTTTTTCGCCCAACCCTGAGTCGATTTGCAGCACCTGGGTGAATACCGCCAGGAAGAACAGCGTAGCTTTTGGGTTGAGCAAATTGCACAGATAGCCCTGTACGAAGGCGCTTTTCAGGCTTGTTTGCTGCGGCGGCAGGTTACTGACGTTCATCTTGCTGCCGCTGCGCGACAGCAGTGCCTGAATGCCGACCCAAATCAGGTAGACCGCACCGGCGTATTTCAGCACGTTGAACAGCCATGGCGTGGTGGTGATCACGACTGCCAGCCCGGCGACGCAGTAAGACATGTGAGTGGCGACGCCGCAGATCACGCCGAAAGCCGTCATCATCGCGGCCAGACGCGGGTAGCGGGCGGCGTTCTTGATCACCAGGAAAAAGTCCGGGCCGGGTGACAGCATGCCCAAGGTGGCGATACCAGCAACGAACAGCGAAGTTTCAAGCATGATTTGACTCTCTGCACAAAAGGCGTAATGGAGGCGATAATAACGCCACGTCCCCTGATACGCATCAACCAAATGAGGTAATGTTTGGCAATATGATGAATATTCACTCAGGGATCTCGACGGGGCCTCATGTATCAGACAACCCATATAGACCAGCCGGAAGCGCAGCGACAGCAGCGTGAAATTACCCGCCTGTGCATTCAGTGCGCTTTACTGTTGCTGCAGCACGGTGCCGAGAGCACGGTGGTGGAGCAGTTATCGACCCGATTGGGGATAGCGCTGGGGATGGACAGCGTTGAAAGTTCGATCTCGGCCAATGCGGTGGTGCTGACCACCATCAGCCACGGTGAGTGTCTGACCACCACGCGCAAGAACGTCGATCGCGGCATCAATATGCAGATGGTGACGGAGGTGCAGCACATCGTTATTTTGGCAGAGCATCGGCTGGCGGATGTGCATGACGTTGCCCGGCGCTTCGACAAGATCCGCCCTTTGCGTTATCCACGCTGGCTGGTGGTATTGATGGTGGCGCTGTCATGCGGTTGTTTCAGCGTGCTGAACGGCGGCGATCAAAAGGCCTTTGCCGTCACCTTTATTGCCAGCGGCCTGGCTATGTCGGTGCGTCAGGTGCTGACCGCACGCCACATGAATCCCTTGATTAACTTTTGCCTGACGGCCTTTGTCGCGACCTCGGTTTCCGGGCTGTTGCTGCGGCTGCCGCTGTTTAACGAAACCTCCACCGTGGCGATGGCCGCCAGCGTATTGCTGCTGGTGCCCGGTTTCCCGCTGATTAACGCGGTGGCCGACATGTTCAAGGGCCACGTCAATACCGGTTTGGCGCGCTGGGCGATGGCCAGTCTGCTGACGCTGGCTACCTGTATCGGCGTGGTGATGGCGATGTCGCTGTGGGATCTGCGGGGGTGGTCATGAGTCTGCTCTGGGCCTTATTGCAGGATATGCTGCTGGCGGCGGTGCCGGCGTTGGGTTTCGCCATGGTGTTCAACGTGCCGCTGCGCGCACTGCGCTATTGTGCGCTGTTGGGGGCGATTGGCCACGGCTCCCGCATGCTGATGATGCATGTGGGGATGAATATTGAATGGTCATCGCTGCTGGCGGCGATCCTGATTGGCATCATCGGTATTTATTGGTCGCGCTGGCTGTTGGCGCATCCGAAGGTGTTTACCGTGGCGGCAGTGATCCCGATGTTCCCCGGTATCTCGGCCTATACCGCGATGATCAGCGTGGTGGAGATTTCGCATCTGGGTTACAGCGAGGCGCTGATGGCCACCATGATGACCAACTTCCTCAAAGCCTGCTTTATCGTGGGGGCATTATCGATTGGGCTGTCATTACCTGGGCTGTGGTTATACCGCAAACGTCCCGGCGTTTAAGGATCATGGGCCAAAAATTGTTGGGCATTAGATATACTGATAAGAGCTATCTTATATATTCATATTGCTTGATTAGCCTATCGACGACCGTTGGGGCTTTACGTATAGTGTGAGCAATTTTGCTGCCTACACAGGGTTTAACAATGATTATCAGCCTGATCGCTGCCTTGGCGGCGGATCGCGTTATTGGCATGGAAAACGCCATGCCTTGGCACCTGCCGGCGGACCTCGCGTGGTTTAAACGTAACACGCTGAATAAACCGGTTATTATGGGCCGTAAAACTTTCGAGTCTATTGGTCGTCCGTTACCGGGCCGCCATAACATCGTGTTGAGCAGCCGTCCTGGCACTGACGCCGGGGTGACCTGGGCGACTTCGCTGGACGAAGCGCTGGCCGCAGCCGGTGATGTGGAAGAAGTGATGGTGATGGGCGGCGGGCGTATTTATACCCAGTTCCTGGCACGCGCTAACCGTATGTACCTGACGCATATCGATGCCGAAGTCGGCGGTGACACCCATTTCCCAGACTATGAGCCGGACGAATGGGAAACCTCGTTCAGCGAGTTCCACGATGCCGACGAGTTGAATTCTCACAGCTATTGTTTCGAGATCCTGGAACGCCGTTAATGGCCGGCGATTAACCGTATCCTTCTGAGGGCGCAAGTGATTGCGCCCTTTGTCTTTTTACCACCCACCTCTCCCCGACTTTTCGTTGTAACATTTTCGTCACACTTCCTGATTAGTATGAAGCCCAACTCTGAGCGCCCCGGCAACTCTGGTGAATCTCGATCGCGGCGCCATATTAAAAAGGAAATAAACCTATGACGACCAAAATTGAGCAATTAGATGCCGATCGCCTGACCGATCCCACTCGCCGTAAACTGTTGCTGGGCAGCGCCGGTGCCGTTGGCCTGGCCGGTTTCCTCGGCGGCGGTATTTGGACGGTTTCCGCTCAGGCTCTGGCGGAAGATTTGCCACCGAACAAGCTGCTGGGCTTTAAAGGGATTGCCGCTTCCACCGCTGATGAGGTGGCGATTGCGCCAGGGTATCGCGCCGAGGTGCTGATCTCCTGGGGTGAGCCGCTGGTTGAGGGAGCTGCCGCTTTCGACCCACAGGGCAACAACAGCGCTGCCGATCAGGAAAAGCAATTCGGCGATAATAATGACGGTATGAGCTTCTTCCCGATTGATGACAATCACGGCGTGATGGCCATCAACAACGAATACGTCAACGAGCAATACCTGTTTGCTCATGGCGGCACCAAAGCCACTAGTCTTGAAGACGTGCGCAAGTCACAGGCTGCCCATGGCGTTTCTATCGTGGCGGTACGCCGTGTGGGTGATAGCCAACGTTGGGAGGTCGAGCGCCCATCGCGTTATAACCGCCGGATCACCGCCAACACCGAGATGCAATTCAGCGGCCCGGCTGCCGGGCACGCGCTGCTGCAAACGGCGGCGGATCCTGGCGGCCGCAAGGTATTGGGTACCTTCGGTAACTGCGCCAACGGGAAAACCCCTTGGGGCACTTACCTGACCTGCGAAGAGAATTTCGATACCTATTTCGGCACTCATCAGGCTGACTACAAGACCACGGCGGACCAAAAGCGCTATACGTTGAAAGTCAGCGAACCTGAACGTAACTGGCCGGATTACGATGAACGCTTTGACGTGGCGAAGAACCCTAATGAATTCAATCGTCATGGCTGGATCGTCGAAATCGACCCGATGAACCCTGGCTCAACGCCAATCAAACATACCGCGCTGGGCCGCTTCAAACATGAAAATGCGGCGGTGACCGTCGCCAAGGATGGTCGCCTGGTGGTCTACATGGGTGACGATGAGCGTGGTGAGCACATCTATAAATACGTATCCAAAGGCGTGGTTGACGTGGCTAACCCGGCCAACAACCGCAGCCTGCTGGACGAAGGCACTTTATATGTGGCGCAGTTTGACGGGGACGCCAACGGCACACCGCTGAAAGGTACCGGGCGCTGGATAGCGCTGGAGTTCGGTAAAAATGGCCTGACGCCGGAAAATGGTTTCCGCGATGAGGCGGAAGTGTTGATCTTCGCCCGCAAAGCTGCGGCGCAGGTGGGGGCTACCAAAATGGACCGGCCGGAATGGATCGCCGTCAATCCACATGATGGGCGCGCCTACTGCACGCTGACCAACAACAGCAAACGTGGTGAAGAAGGCATGCCGCTGAATGCCGCTAACCCACGACCGAACAATGTCTACGGCCAAATTATCCGTTGGGATGAAGGCGGTGATGCCACTGCTGCGTCATTCAACTGGGATATTTACGCGCTGTGCGGTAACCCGATTGCCCATCCGGAAGGCGTGAATCGCGGCACACCCAATATCACGGCCGACAATACTTTCAACAGTCCGGACGGACTGGGCTTTGATAAGACCGGTCGCCTGTGGATCCTCACCGACGGCAAATACAGCAACAAGGGCGACTATGCCGGACAGGGCAACAACCAAATGCTGGTGGGCGATCCGCAAAGTGGCGAAATCCGCCGCTTTATGGTGGGGCCAAAGTCATGCGAACTGACTGGCATTACCTTTACCCCCGATTACAAGACGATGTTCGTCAACGTACAGCACCCGGGTGAAGAAGGTGATTCTCATTTCCCGAACAATAGCCCGCGTCCGCGCTCATCGGTGTTGATGATTACGCGTGAAGACGGTGGAGTGATTGGGGCTTAAGAAGAAAACAGCGGGGCGGCATTGACCGCCCCGACGGGATTATGACGCGGCCTGCTGGTGTACGCTGTCGGACAGATCGCTGCGATGGGCCGGTTGGGTAAAGTACTGCCGGTCTTCCCAACGCAACATGGTCAAATCGCCCCCCCAGCAACAGCCGGTATCCAGGCCAATAATGCCTTCCGGCGTGCCTTTGCCTTCCAGTGATGCCCAGTGACCGAAAACAATGGTGTAATCGGCGTCGACCAATCGTGGCAAATCAAACCAGGGTTTCAGCGGAGCAGGCGCAGTGCCTGGCGCATCTTTGCAGATCATATCGAGTTGGCCGTTCGGGAAGCAGTAGCGCATGCGCGTCAGGGCATTGGTGCTGAAACGCAAGCGCGCCAGCCCGCTCAGTTCCTGGCTCCAGTTGTTCGGCATGTCACCGTACATGGCGTCGAGGAACAGCGGATAGCTGTCGCTGCTCAGTACGGCTTCCACTTCACGGGCACAGGTTTGCGCAGTTTCAATGTCCCACTGCGGCGTGATGCCGGCATGCGCCATCACCAGCTTGAGTTGCTCATCGACCTGCAGCACCGGTTGGCGGCGCAGCCAGTTGATCAGCTCATCGGCGTCTGGCGCTTCCAGCAACGACGTAATGCGATCTTTGGGTTTATTGCGGCTGATGCCGGCATAAACGGCCAGCAGATGCAGATCGTGATTGCCCAGCACCATGCGTACTGCCGGTCCGAGTGAGCGCACGTAGCGCAGCACGTCTAGTGAACCGGGGCCACGCGCGACCAGATCGCCGGTCAGCCACAGCTGGTCATGTTGGGGATCGAAGGCAACCTGGGCCAATAGCGACTTGAGTTCATCAAAACAGCCATGAACGTCGCCGATAAGATATGTCGACATAATCAGTGAATCAGCGTTGGAATGGCTAAGCGGAACACGGGAATAGCGGTCTGGAACGGCTGACCCTGATGATCAACCATTTCGTAATGGCCTTCCATGGTACCCAGCGGCGTTTCAAGAATGGCGCCGCTGGTGTATTGGAATTCGCCCCCGGGCGGAATGAGCGGCTGCTCGCCGACCACGCCTTCGCCCTGAACTTCGGTTTGACGGCCATTGCTGTTGGTGATCAACCAGTAACGGCCGAGCAGCTGCACGTTGAAACGCCCCAAATTGCGAATGGTGATGGTATAAGCGAAGACGTAACGTTCTTCCTCAGGTATCGACTGTGATTCCACATAGACACTTTGTACCTGAATACATACGCGAGGCGAATCAATCATGATCACTACTCCTTATTGCTGCGGCGCGGGATTGGCTGAAAGCCAGTTAGCCAGCTTACAGTATTGCGCCACAGAAATATTTTCTGCTCTAAGTACCGGATCGATACCCAATTCCGTCAGTTGCTCCGGAGTGAACAAATCCCCCAGGCTATTGCGGACAGTTTTCCGGCGCTGGTTGAACGCCTGAGTCGTGATGCGGCTCAGCATGCGCACGTCACCCACCGGATTTGGATTCACCTTGTGCGGTACCAGACGTACCACTGCGGAATCCACTTTCGGCGCCGGAGTGAACGAAGTTGGTGGCACTTCCAGCACCGGAATAACGTTGCAGTAGTACTGCGCCATCACGGTTAAACGCCCGTAGGCTTTGCTGTTAGGGCCAGCAACCAGGCGGTTGACCACCTCTTTTTGCAACATAAAGTGCATGTCGCGAATGGCCTGAGTATAGCTGAAAAGGTGGAACATCAGCGGCGTCGAGATGTTGTACGGCAGGTTACCAAATACGCGCAGCGGTTGGCCAGCCTGCTCGGCCATTTCGGCGAAGTTCACCGTCATGGCATCTTGCTGGTGAATGGTCAGCTTGTCTTTCAACTGCGGGTGGTTGGCCAGACGGGCCGCCAGATCGCGGTCCAGCTCAATCACCGTCATGCGGTCCATGCGCGCGCCGACCGGCTCGGTCAGTGCGCCCAGGCCGGGACCGATTTCAACGACCGCTTCGCCCGGCATTGGGTGAATGGCGGAAACAATGCTATCGATGACAAACTGATCGGTTAAAAAGTTCTGTCCAAAGCGTTTGCGGGCAAAGTGCCCTTGGTGGACTTTATTATTCATTACAATTAATTATCATTTTAATGGCGAGATTCAAGGCCGTTTTGAAACTGCCGGCATCGGCGGTGCCGGTGCCGGCCAGTTCCAGAGCGGTACCGTGGTCGACCGAGGTACGGATAAAAGGCAAACCGAGGGTAATGTTTACCGCCCGGCCGAACCCTTGGTATTTTAGCACCGGCAGGCCCTGATCGTGATACATCGCCAGCACCGCATCCGCATGTTGCAGATACTTGGGCTGGAACAGGGTGTCCGCCGGCAGCGGGCCGATCAGATGAATACCTTCAGTCCGCAGCGCGTCTAGCGCCGGGATGATGGTATCTATCTCTTCGCGTCCCATATGGCCGCCTTCTCCCGCATGCGGGTTCAGTCCGCAGACATATATCTGCGGCTGGGCGATGCCAAATTTGGTTTTCAGATCGTTGTCGAGAATGCGGATGACTTCGAACAGGCTTTGGCGAGTGATGGCACCAGGCACTGCCAGCAAAGGCAGGTGGGTGGTTGCCAGCGCTACGCGCAGCTCTTCGGTCGCCAGCATCATTACCACGCGGTCGCAACCGCTACGATCGGCAAAAAATTCGGTATGGCCGATAAAGGGCACACCGGCGTCGTTGATCACGCCCTTGTTCACCGGGCCGGTGATCAGCGCAGCAAACTCGCCGTTCAGGCAACCGTCACAGGCGCGCGCCAGCGTTTCCACCACGTAAGCGCTGTTACCGACATTCAGCTCACCAGCCACTACTGGATGAGCCGTCGCAACCGGCAATACCGTCAACGTACCCGCACGCTGTGGCTGAGCGGGGTGCTGTGGCTGATAGGTGCGCAGCTGTAGCGGCAGGTTCAACTGTCGGGCGCGTTCAAGCAACAAGGCCGGATCCGCGCACACCACCAGTTCAACAGGCCAATCCTGTTGCGCCAGCGCTGCCACTAAATCCGGCCCAACCCCGGCAGGCTCGCCGGGGGTGATTACGATACGATTATTGTTGTGCATTACCGTCAAGGATCTTCACGTAAGCCTGAGCACGTTGTTCCTGCATCCAGGTCTGCGCTTCTTCAGCAAACTTGCGGTTGAACAGCATGCGGTAAGCGCGATCTTTTTGCGCCGCATCGGTTTTGTCCACCTGACGCGTATCCAGCAGCTGGATCAGGTGCCAGCCGAAGGAAGAGTGTACCGGTTGGCTGACCTCGCCTTTGCTCAGCTTCATCAACGCGTCGCGGAAGGCCGGATCGTAGATGTCTGGAGAAGCCCAGCCCAGATCGCCGCCCTGCAGTGCAGAACCCGGATCCTGAGAAAGCTGTTTGGCTTCGTCAGCAAACTTGGCGCGACCGCTCTTGATGGCTTCGGCTACCGCCTGCAGCTTGGCACGTGCCTGATCGTCGGTCAGCACCACGGAAGGTTTCAGCAGAATGTGACGAGCATGAACCTCGGTGACAGATACCGACTGGTTGGCGCCACGGATATCATTCACTTTCAGGATGTGGAAGCCGACGCCGGAACGGATTGGCCCAACCACGTCGCCTTTTTTGGCGTTAACCAGTCTTTCGGCGAACAGGGTAGGGATCTCCTGTAGCTTGCCCCAGCCCATGTTGCCGCCTTTCAGCGCTTGGGAATCTGCAGAGTAGGAGATGGCCAGCTTGCCGAAGTCGGCGCCGCCGTTGATTTCACCCATCAGCTGTTTAGCCAGGGCTTCAGCATCGTCAACCTGCGCCTGTGTCGGGTTCTCCGGCAGCGGGATCAGGATGTGGCTGATGTTCATTTCGGTATCGCTGCCGTTCTGAGCGCCAACCTGAGTCGCCAGTGAGTCCACTTCCTGAGGCAGGATGGTGACGCGGCGGCGAACTTCGTTGTTACGCACTTCGCTGATCAGCATTTCTTTGCGGATCTGTGAACGGTAAGTGTTGTAGTTCAGACCTTCATACGCCAGACGGCTGCGCATCTGATCGATGCTCATTTTGTTCTGTGCGGCGATGTTGCCGATGGCTTTGTCCAGATCGGCATCGGAGACGTTAATCCCCATTTTCTTGGCCATCTGCAGTTGGATGTTATCCATAATCAGACGTTCAAGGATCTGGTGACGCAGGGTCTTGTCATCCGGCAATTGCTGACCGGCCTGCTGCGCATTGAGCTTCACCGACTGCAACAGGGTGTTTACGTCGCTCTCAAGTACCACGCCGTTATCCACGACGGCGGCGACTTTATCCACTTCTTGGGGTGCTGCGAACGCGGTATTGGCACAAACCACCAATCCGAGAATAAGCGTTCTCCAGTTCTTCATACTTTTCCCATTCTGTAATCCGCAAATGCGGGTGAAAGTTCTCGTTTTCAAAGTGTTACAAAGTATCAAAATGCACGCTGGTAAGGCAGTATGCCGGAACGCAACATTTCCGCGGAGCCCAGACTGTGATCGCTGCTCAGGCCACGCAGTTCGATGTTGAATGAAACTTTGTTGTCATAAACGCTGGTATTGTTGCTGTTGTTCCAGTCGGTGATCTTGCGCTCGTAGCCCAAGGTCACTGCCCAGCAGCAGGTGTTGTACTTCAGACCGAGCAACTGATCGGCGGACTGTTGGGCACGGGTGTCGTAGTAATAAGCCCCCACGACGGCCCAGCGATCGGCGATTGGCCAACTGCCGGTGACGCCCACCTGCGAAATACCGTCCTGATAAGCCGGCACCTGTCTGGTGTTCAGTGCCGTCTCAATATACTCCGGCGTAGCGTAACGGTAGTTCAACTGCAATACGCGTTCGGAATCCTGACGGTATTCCACCACGGCGTTACCCAACGAGACGCTATTGAGACGCGTATCATACTGCAGGCCGCCACGCAGACCCCAACGATCGTCAATCTTCCAATAGGTGTCGCCGGCCCAGGCCAGGCTACCGGTGTCGTCATTGTTGTCGTAATTCGTCGTTTTGTCGCCGGTACGGGAACGGCTGAAGTAGTAGATTTGACCCACGGAAACGTTAAAACGTTCAACCAGCGCATCATCATAAATACGCGAGGTCAAACCGGTCGATACGCGGTTCTGTGAGGCAATGCGATCCAGGCCGCTGTAAGTACGGTCGCGGAACAACCCGGAGTAGTCGGTTTGCAGCAGCGTGGTGTCGTAGGTGTAGATGTTACTTTGGTCGCGATAGGGTACATACAGGTACTGTACGCGTGGCTCGAGGGTCTGGGTATAGCCTTCGGACCAGTTCATTGGGCGATCGAACACCATCTTGCCGTCGACCTTGAACTGCGGCAACACGCGGTTGACCGAATCTTCGAGATCGGGGGCGTCGCTGCCGGTGCGGTTCTTGTAGTTGTTGGCGAAACCGTCAGGAATATCCTGCTGGTAATGGGTCGCCAGCAGCTTGGCTTCGGTATTGATACTGCCCCAGCCGTTGGTCAGTGGCAGGCTGAGCGTCGGTTCCATATGCAGACGGGTGGCATCCGGGCTATAGGGGTTGACGCTGATAAACTTGGCGGCCTGACCATAAATGCGGAAATCGAACGGGCCGAGATCCTCTTTATAGTAGTTCAGGTCGAGCTGCGGCTGAACTTTGTAGGAGTCTGAGCTGCTGCGATCGGTATCGTCGTAAATCTGGAACTGTTTGGAGCTTAAAGTCGCGTCCCAGTTATCAATGGCGTAGCCGACGCTGAATTTCTGCGTCGCATAACCGTCGGTGGTCGAACCGTATTTGGAATCCAGATCGGTAAAGTATTTGGAGTCGCTGACCTTGGTGTAGTCGACGTTGAAACGCCACACCTGATCCATCACGCCGTTGTGAGTCCAGTAGAACAACCAACGCTTACTGTCGTCAGGATTGTCCTTGCTGTATTCCTTGTCGTCCGGCAACCAGTCCAATTCCATCAGGCCCAGACCCGGCTGCACCAGGTAGCGGAATTCGTTCTGTAACTGCAGGCCACGTTTGGACATGTAATGCGGGGTGATAGTGGCGTCGAAGTTCGGCGCAATGTTCCAGTAATACGGCAGCATGAACTCAAAGCCATTGCTGCTGCCATATTTTGCGTTCGGGATCAGGAAGCCGGAACGACGCTTATCACCGACCGGCAATTGCAGGTACGGGCTGTAGAATACCGGTACACCGCCAATTTTGAAGCGGGCGTTCCAGATTTCAGCGACTTGCTCTTCGCGGTCGTGGATCACCTCGGAACCGACTACGCTCCAGCTGTTATCACCCGGCAAACAGGAGGTAAAGGTCCCGTTTTCCAAAATGGTGTAACGGTTGGCGCCGCGCATCTTCATTTTGTCGGCGTCGCCACGTCCCTGACGGCCTACCATTTGGTAGTCGCCTTCATAGACGTCGGTATCTTTATTATTCAGGTTCGACCAGGCTTTCGGGCCTTTCAACTTGATCTGGTTGTCGCTGTAGTGCACGTCACCCGTAGCGGTCACGGTGCGAACCGGTTCGGTTTGCCCCGCGTCTTGCGTCTGGTTCAGTTCAACCTGTTTGGCGGTCAGGGTGCTGTTGCCTTGTTCAATATTCACGTTGCCGGTGAACAGCGCGCTTTTCGGATAGTCCGCGCGTGAATCATCGGCGTGAATGGTGACAGGCAGGCTGTTAGGATCGCCGCTGACCAGCGGTTTGTCATAAACAGGAACGCCAAGCATACATTGCTCGGCCAGGTCAGCCAGCGCGTGCTGACTGTAGAGTGCCGTCCAAATCAGTGTGGCCAGCAGTGTTGGGAAACTTTTTTTCATACGCGGTTTTGGTGTTCCGTCATCAGAGGCGTCATGTCCGGCAAACGGTCAGAGACTATATCACTCATCTGCGTTGCGCTAGTGTTAAATCCGGCCGTTTACTTGCGTCGTCGATAGGCGCAAAGATAAATGACAGGTATGATAATCCAAATCCTGAGAAAAATCGCCTTAACCCTTACCTAAGACGGAAGGGAGCAGTCGGCTTTCGGCATGATAATTGAGGAGTATATGCAGTATTGGGGAAAACTGCTCGGGGTCATCGTGGCCATTTGGGCTGGCGCGGGATTCTGGGGTGTAGTTTTGGGGCTGATTGTCGGTCATATGATCGACTCTGCGCGTAGCAATAAGCGCAGCCGGGGCTTTTTTACCGACCAGCAAACGCGGCAAACGCTGTTTTTCCGCACCACTTTTCAGGTGATGGGTCACCTGACCAAATCAAAAGGGCGCGTTACCGAGGCGGATATTCAGATCGCCAGCCTGTTTATGGATCGTCTGCAACTGCACGGGGAAGCCCGTACCGCGGCGCAGCAGGCGTTTCGTGAAGGCAAACAGAGCCAGTTCCCGCTGAGAGAAACGCTGCAGCAGTTCCGCAGCATCTGCTTTGGCCGTTTTGACCTGATTAGGATGTTTCTGGAAATTCAGATCCAGGCGGCGTTTGCCGACGGGTCACTGCATCCTAACGAACGGCAGGTACTGTATGTGATCGCCGAAGAGCTGGGCATTTCACGTGCGCAGTTCGACCAGTTCCTCAGCATGATGGAGGGCGGACGCCAGTTTGGCGGCGGTCAGCAGGGCGGTTATTCGCAAGGCGGTTACCAGCAGGCGCAACGCGGTCCAACGCTGGAGGATGCCTGCAAGGTATTGGGTGTCAGCAGCAGCGACGACGCGACCACCATCAAGCGCGCTTACCGCAAGCTGATGAGCGAGCACCATCCGGATAAGCTGGTAGCGAAAGGTTTGCCGCCGCAAATGATGGAAATGGCCAAGCAGAAAGCGCAGGAAATTCAGGCGGCCTACGACCTGATCAAACGCGAGAAAGGCTTTAAGTAAAAAGAGGTGAGGGCTCGGTATTCTCTGAGCCCCTCTTTATATCGGTCAGAAGTCGGGTTCGACGCGAAAGTGCATCGGCGTCTGGAAAGCCGGATGGGTAATGCGCAGCTCTTGTGCATGCAGCTGTAAACGCGGCGCCATGGCTTTGGCTTCTGGCGTGGCATAGAAACCGTCGCCGAGGATAGGATGCCCCAGCGCCAGCATATGCACGCGCAGCTGGTGCGAGCGGCCAGTGATCGGCATGAGTTTGACCCGCGTGCTGCCGTCGGCGTCGCGTGACAACACCAGATATTCGGTTTGCGCCGCTTTGCCGGTCTCGAAACACACTTTCTGCAGCGGCCGATTCGGCCAGTCGCAAATCAGCGGTAAATCCACCAGACCTTCATCCTGCGCCAGATGCCCCCACACGCGGGCGATGTAGGACTTCTTCGGCTCGCGCTCACGGAACTGGCGCTTGAGTTCACGCTCGGCCGCCTTGTTCAGCGCCACCACAATCACCCCGCTGGTGGCCATATCCAGACGATGCACCGATTCGGCAGCCGGAAAATCCGCCTGAATGCGCGTCATCAGGCTGTCTTTATTTTCCGGCGCACGGCCCGGGACCGACAGCAGGCCACTTGGCTTGTTGACCACGATAATGTGCTCATCCTGATACAGGATATGCATCGGGCCCTGCGGGGGATTGTAGGGTTCCATTTTGTTGGCTCCGCTGAGAGTAACGGCCAGGGGAACTGCAGTTCCCCTGGCGCGGGTTACTGGTGAGTGACGACCACCAGACGGATTGCATCCAGACGCCATCCCGCTTCATTCAGGTTGAGCAGCACCTGCTTGCGGTTGAACTCCAGCGTTTCTACCTCGTCATCACGAATGTTCGGGTTGACCGCCTTCAGGGCTTCCAGACGAGCCAGCTCGGTGCTCAGCTTGTCATCCGCTTCCTGTTTGGCCTGCTCGATCAGGGCGCGAGCCTGTTCTTCAACCAGGCTTTCCGCCTGTTGCAACATGGCATGCACATCCTGTTGCACCGCATTGACCAGCTTGCTGGAGGTATGGCGGTTGACCGCGTTCAACTGGCGGTTGAAACTTTCGAATTCAACCTGCGCTGCCAGATTGGTGCCTTTGCGATCCATCAACATGCGGATAGGCGTTGGCGGCAGGAAGCGAGTCAGCTGCAGATGTTTCGGCGCCTGCGCTTCGACCACATACACCAGCTCGACCAGCAGGGTACCGACCGGCAGTGCCTTGTTTTTCAACAGGGAAACTGCACAGCTGCCGGTATCGCCGGACAGGATCAAATCCAGGCCGTTGCGGATAATCGGGTGTTCCCAACTGACGAACTGGGCATCCTCACGCGACAGGGCCTGTTCGCGATCGAAGGTGACGGTACAGCCGTCCTGCGGCAGACCCGGGAAGTCGGGCACCAGCATGTGGTCGGACGGCGTCAGAACAATCAGGTTGTCGCTGCGATCGTCCTGGTTGATGCCGACGATATCGAACAGGTTCAGCGCGAAGCCCACCAGATTGACGTCGTTGTCCTGATTGGCAATGGCTTCCGCCAGCGCCTGCGCTTTCTCGCCGCCGTTGGAGTGCATTTCCAGCAGGCGGTCACGGCCCTGCTCGAGCTGCATTTTCAGGTGGTCGTGCTGCTGGCGGCAGGCGTGAATGAACTCGTCCAGCCCTTCCTGCTCGGTCGGCGAAGCCAGGAAAGCGATCAGCTGCTCGTAGCCGCTGTCGTAAATGGTACGGCCGGTCGGGCAGGTATGCTCGAAGGCATCGAGCCCTTCGTGGAACCAGCGGCCCAGAACTGCCTGAGCGGTGTTCTCCAGGTACGGCACCATGATTTGAATGTCATGCATCTGGCCGATACGGTCCAGACGGCCAATACGCTGTTCCAGCAGGTCCGGGTTGAACGGCAGGTCGAACATCACCAGATGGCTGGCGAACTGGAAGTTACGGCCTTCGGAGCCGATCTCGGAACACAACAGCACCTGGGCACCGTCTTCTTCGGAGGCGAAGTAAGCGGCGGCGCGGTCGCGTTCGATAATCGACAGGCCTTCGTGGAACACGGCGGCACGGATAGCTTCACGTTCCCGTAGCACTTGCTCCAATTGCAGCGCGGTGGCGGCCTTGGCGCAGATCACCAGCACTTTTTCGTGGCGATTGGTCACCAGATAGTTCAGTAACCATTCAACGCGAGGATCGAAGTTCCACCAGGTGGCGTTCTCGCCTTCGAATTCCTGATAGATTTGCTCTGGATAGAGCATGTCGCGTGCGCGCGCCTCAACGGTTTTCTTCGCGCCCATGATGCCGGACACTTTAATGGCGGTCTGGTACTGGGTCGGCAACGGCAGTTTGATCTGGTGCAGGTTGCGGTGTGGGAAGCCTTTGACGCCGTTGCGCGTGTTACGGAACAGCACACGGCTGGTGCCGTGGCGGTCCATCAGCATGGTGACCAGTTCCTGGCGCGCCTGCTCGCTGTTTTCACCGTCGCTGTTGGCGGCTTTCAGCAGCGGTTCAATGTCTTGTTCGTCGATCAGCTCGCCGAGCAGGTTCAGCTTGTCGTCGGCCAGGCGCTCACCGCTGAGCAGCAAGGTAACGGCATCGGCCACCGGGCGATATTTTTGCTGTTCGGCAACAAAATCGTGGTAGTCGTGGAAACGGTTCGGATCCAGCAGGCGCAGACGGGCGAAGTGGCTTTGTTGGCCAAGTTGCTCTGGCGTTGCGGTCAGCAGCAGCACGCCGGGAATGTGCTCTGCCAACTGCTCGATCACTTGGTATTCACGGCTCGGCGCGTCTTCGCTCCAGGCCAGATGGTGCGCTTCATCCACCACCAACAGATCCCACTGGGCATCGGCCAGCTCTTCCAGGCGCTGCTTGTTGCGGCGTACGAAGTCCAGCGAGCAGATCACCAGCTGTTCGGTTTCAAACGGGTTGCTGCTGTCGAGTTTGGCCTCTGAGTAACGGCTGTCGTCAAACAGAGAGAAATACAGGTTGAAGCGGCGCATCATTTCGACCAGCCACTGGTGCTGCAGGGTTTCCGGCACCACGATCAATACGCGCTCGGCGCGGCCTGCCAGCAACTGCTGGTGGATAATCATCCCGGCTTCGATGGTTTTACCCAATCCAACTTCGTCCGCCAACAAAACGCGCGGCGCATGACGCTGGCCGACGTCATAGGCGATATGCAACTGGTGCGGGATCAGGCTGGCACGCATGCCACGCAGGCCGGCGAACGGCAGGCGATACTGCTCGCTCTGGTATTTACGCGCGCGGAAACGCAGGGCGAAACGGTCCATACGGTCGATCTGGCCGGCAAACAGGCGGTCCTGCGGTTTGCTGAAGGTCAATTTGCTGTCCAGCAGCACTTCGCGCATCGCCACACCGCTCTCCTGGGTATCCAGGCGGGTGCCGATATAGGTCAGCAGACCGTTATCCTCTTTGACCTCTTCGACCTGCAGTTCCCACCCTTCGTGGTTACTGATGGTGTCGCCCGGGTTGAACATCACGCGGGTGATTGGCGAGTCATTTCTGGCGTAGAGGCGGTTTTCACCGGTTGCGGGGAAAAGCAGGGTAATCATGCGCGCATCCAGCGCCACGACGGTTCCCAGTCCTAATTCGCTTTCCGTATCGCTGATCCAGCGTTGACCAAGTGTAAAAGGCATATATTGTCGGCTCGATTCTTTTAAGTAAGTCTTGTTACCGGGCGGAAAGGGCCGCGGCACCCGTATCAAACGTCTGCTAATCCCGATTTATTTTAATATGGCGGGCAATAGCTATTCATCCCATGCATACATCGTCAGACGACATGGGGGGTGTGTGGGTCCAGAATTTGGGAAGGGCGCTATGGTAATGGAAGGCGGCGCGTTCGTCACCTGCAAAACCCGATGATTTTTCTTAACCCTTCACCAAACCCTGCTGGCGGGCGGAATGTTAAAACAGTCCCATCTGCCCGGTCACCAGCGTGGTAAAATCGTCATGCAAAAATGGCAGTATAGCGTCTGCTACCGGCTGCAGCTGGCGCTCCAGATAATGGGGATAATCAATCGCCGACTGCTGGGTCTCCAGCGGCTCCGGCCCGGCCACGGTCATGACATAGCTGATCCAGCCGCCGTTTTGGTATTGCAACGGTCGTCCCTGCTGACGATTATAGTCGTCGGCGATACGTGCTGCGCGCACATGCGGTGGAACGTTGCGCTGATAGTCGTCCAGCTTTCTGCGCAGACGCTTGCGGTAGACCAGCCGATCGTCGAAATCACCGTTAAGCGTTTGACTAACGTATTCACGCACAAAATCCTGGTAGGGCTGGCGTTTAAAAATGCGTTGATACAGCAGGCGCTGAAACTGCTGTGCCAGCGGTGTCCAGTCGGTGCGCACCGTTTCCAATCCCTTGTAGACCATCTCTTCGCTGCCGTCCGGCTGGGCGATCAGCCCGGCGTAACGTTTTTTGCTGCCCTGCTCGGCGCCGCGAATGGTGGGCATCAGGAAACGTGAGTAATGGGTTTCAAACTCCAGTTCCAGCGCATTTTCCAGCCCGTACTCTTGCTGCAAATGCTGTTGCCACCATTGGTTCACCTGTTGCACCAGCTTTTGGCCTATTTGCGCCGCTTGCTGCTCGTCATGCGGTTGTTTGAGCCAAACGAAGGTCGAGTCGGTATCGCCGTAGATCACCTGATACCCCTGCGCCTCGATCAGCTCGCGCGTTTGCCGCATGATTTCATGGCCGCGCAGGGTGATCGACGAGGCTAATCGGGGATCGAAAAAACGACAGCCGCTCGATCCTAATACGCCATACAGCGCGTTCATGATGATCTTTAAGGCCTGCGACAAGGCTTTGTTCTGTTGACGTTTCGCCGCTTCACGGCCTTGCCAGATCTGCTCGACGATCGCCGGCAAACAGTGCTTGCTGCGTGAAAAACGCGCGTGGCGAAAACCGGGCACCGAGTCCGCATCGCCTGGGTTTCGCATGCCTTCGACCAAGCCGACCGGATCGATCAGGAAGGTGCGGATGATTGAGGGATACAGGCTCTTGTAATCCAGCACCAGCACCGAGTCATACAGGCCGGGTTGCGAATCCATCACAAAACCGCCGGGGCTGTGTTCCTCGGGCTGTTCACCCAGGTTGGGGGCCACAAAGCCCAGCCGGTGCATGCGCGGCATATACAGATTGCTGAAGGCGGCCACCGAACCGCCGCTGCGGTCGGCTGCCAGCCCGGTAACCGTGGCGCGTTCCAGCAGGAAGGTCAGCAACTCGGTTTTGGCAAAAATTCGCGTAACCAGTTCGCAGTCTTTCAGGTTGTAACGCGCCAGCGCGGGCTTGTCTTCGGCAAAGCGCCGGTCGATTTCTGCCATGCGCTGGTAAGGGTTATCGATAGACTTGCCTTCTCCCAGCAGCGTTTGCGACACGTGTTCCAGGCTGAACGACGGAAAGTTCCAGGTGGCGGATTTCAGCGCTTCAATGCCGTCGATAATCAGGCGACCGGCAGCGGAAGCGAAAAAGTGATTCTGTTTGAAACCGTGTTCGCGCCACTCCAGCAGGTTGCCGCCACGGCCCAGTCGCAGCGGGATCTGATAGCGTTCGGCGTGTTTTTGCAGCACGCGCAAATCGAACTGCACCAGGTTCCAGCCAATAATGGCGTCGGGATCGTGTCGCTCAAGCCATTGGTTCAGCCGTTCCAGCATTTGCGGACGGCTGACGCAGTACTCCAACTCAAAATCCAGTGGTTCATTGCCGCCGTTGGCGGGCCCAAGCATGTAAACCTGGCGCTGGCCGCAGCCTTCCAGGGCAATCGAGTACAGCTCGCCGTGGGCGGTGGTTTCAATGTCCAGGGAGACCAGCTTCAAGGTTGGGCGGTATTCCGGCGCCGGTTTCATTTGGCCGCCCTGCAGCGGGCCGTTGCCGTTGGCCTGGCCGCTGAACCACACCGGTGCGGTGATGAAACGCTCCATCAGGTAGCGTTCCGGTGGCCGGATATCGGCCTCGTAGACATTGACGCCGCCGTCTTTCAGCAACTTTTCCAGCTTGATCAATTGGCGGTGCTGACGGCAGTAAAGCCCCACTACCGGGCGATGGTGAAAGTCAGTCAACGGCAGGGGTTTCAGCTCCAGTTGCCGCTCCTCACGCAGCAGCAGTTCAGCGCGCTGGCGCTGTTCGGCCGGGATAAAAGCTACGGAGGTCTGCGGCGCCAGACGAAGTTGCTGCGGCCCATTGTCGGTCGCCAGCCAAAACTCCACCTCGGTGCCGGCAGGCGTATCACGCCAGTGGCGGGTGAGCAGAAAGCCCTGTTGGAGTGACATCATATACCCTTCGTATTTCAAGCTGCGGCGTTGTTGGCTGCGTGCGTTCACCCCAGTCACTTACTTGGGTAAGCTCCTGGGGACTCTCGCTCTTGCCGCCTAGCCGCAACTTGACATCCATTGGGTATTCCCCTGATGCTCAAGGCGTGGTGTCGTTGGCTGTTTGCGAAAGCTTTGGTTCTGGTAGATAAATTATAGTATGGGTTTTTATACAGTAATTGTCCATGGCCGCACAGTTCTGCCAAAAAAGCATACAATTCACAGGTTGACTCGCTCCCGGCCGCACCGGACAATCCCACGCCCACGCGCTTTGGATAACGAACAGAGGTTTAATGGAAGCCTATTTACAGCACTTGATCACCCAGTCATTGGCTTTCACTCTGATGGTGGTCATGTTTGTCGCGTTTCTGGAATCGCTGGCGCTGGTGGGGCTGTTGCTGCCCGGCACGGTCATGATGGCCAGTATCGGTGCGTTGATCGGCAGCGGTCAGGTAGATTTCTATTATGCCTGGGCTGCGGGCATCGTGGGTTGCCTGTTGGGTGACTGGATTTCTTACTTTATCGGCCGCGCCTTCAAGGGGCCGCTGCACCGCTGGTCATTCTTGAAGAAGAACAAAGCGATGCTGGACAAGACCGAGCACGCGTTGCACCAACACAGTATGGCGACCATCCTGATTGGGCGCTTTGTTGGCCCAACGCGCCCGCTGGTGCCGATGGTGGCCGGCATGCTCGATTTGCCGCCGTATAAATTCGCGTTGCCTAACATTATCGGCTGTATTGCCTGGCCACCAGTCTATTTCTTCCCCGGTATTTTGGCCGGCGTAGCCATCGATATCCCTGCCAGCGCCAACAGTGCGTTATTTAAGTGGTTGCTGTTTGCGGTAGTGGTATTGATTTGGTTGGCCGCCTGGCTGAGCTGGCGATGGTGGCGCGAAGGCAAACGCAGCGCCGACCGGCTTGGCAAGTGGCTGTCACCGGTACGTCTGCGGATGGCCTGCGTCCTGAGCTGGGGATTGGCGATCGGCACCTTTTATTATCTGCACCAGCAACCGCTGATGCCGGTCTACCGTCACCTGCTGTGGAAGGTGTTGGCTGGCTGATATCCCCGTTGTCTTTCAAGCGGCAGCGTTGTTGGCTGCGTCCCTAAACCCCAGTTACTTACCTAAGTAAGCGCCTGGGGATTCAGGCTCTTGCCGCCTAGCTGTCACGTGAAATCCATAGTGGATAGGGTTTGGTGTTCTGCCACCTTACTGGAAGAAGGCTTCCAGCTGTTCAAACACCCGCACGTCTTCGCTGTGGCGTTTTACCTGCAGCACATCTTCGAGTTTTTCTACCTGGCTGATCATCTGCATCAGCCGTTGATCGTCCGCCACCAATAGCCAGATGCGGCTTTGTTTACCGTCTTTCAGCGGCAGGCAAAGAATGCCCTCCACGTTGAAGGCGCGGCGGGCAAACAGGCCGCAGACGTGCGACATCACGCCAGGGTGGTTACGTACCGCCAGTTCCAGAATCACCTGTGGGTTATTGCGTTGTTCTGACATGGCTTATTCTCCAATCATGTCGATGTTGGCAGCGCCCGGCGGCACCATCGGGAAAACTTTTTCATTAATATCAATCAGCGCATGGATCAGGCAAGGCCCTGGACGTTGGATCGCTTCGGCCAGTGCCGCTTGCGGATCTTCTGCGGCATTCAAATCGCAGGTGTCCATCCCGAAACCGGCGGCAATCTTGATAAAGTCGGTGCGCTTGGGATAGGCGGCGGCGAAAATGCGCTGCTGGTAGAACAGCGTTTGCTGCTGATGCACCAGCCCCAACGCCTGGTTGTTCATCAGGATAATTTTCACGTCCAGGTCATGTTCGACGGCGGTCGCCATTTCCTGAATATTCATCATCAGGCTGCCGTCACCGGAGAAACACAGCACCTTGCGCTGCGGCTCGGCCAGGGCAGCGCCGATCGCCGCTGGCAGGCCGAAGCCCATGGTGCCCAGCCCGCCGGAGGTCAGCCACTGGCGCGGTCGGCTCAGCGGATAGGCTTGTGCTACCCACATCTGATGCTGGCCCACGTCGGTGGTAATGATGGCGTTTTCGTCCACGCAGCGCGCGGCAGCCAGCACCAGCCCGTAGTGGCTCAGCGGATCTTCGGCGTTAGGCATGCTGAACGGGAACTCGCGCTTGAGATCATTGACGGTACTCAGCCATTCGCTGCGTGGCTGCGCTTCGATTTGAGGCAGCAGTTGTTGCAATACCTGGCCTACGTCGGCGTGAATGGCAATATTGGCCTGCTTTACCTTGCCCAGTTCGGCGCGATCGATGTCCACGTGAATGATGCTGGCGTTTGGACAGAATTGCTCGGTCTTGCCAATCGCCCGATCGTCAAAGCGCGCGCCCAGCACGATCAGTAAATCAGCCTCTTGCAGAATAAAGTTGGTACTGCGCGCCGCATGCATACCCAGCATGCCCAGCGACAACGGATGCTGCACCGGCATGGCGCCCAATGCCATCAGCGTCATGGTGGTGGGCAGGTTGGCGCGTTCAGCGAGCTCAATCGCCTGCTGATAGGCGTTGGCGCAGATGATGCCGCCGCCCAGATACAACACCGGGCGTTTGGCCTGATTGATCATCGCGGCGGCCTGCGCCACGGCGGTGGCTTCAAAGGTTGGCGCCGCATCGGGAACGGCGATCGGCGGCAGTTGGTCCAGGCTGATAACCGCCGTTTGAACATCTTTCGGTACGTCGATCCACACCGGGCCAGGGCGGCCGGATTCAGCGATGCGGAATGCGTCACAGATCACCTGCGGCAGTTCGCGGATATCGCGGACCAAATGGTTGTGCTTGGTGATTGGAATCGAGATGCCATAGGTGTCCACTTCCTGGAAGGCGTCGGTGCCAATCATCGAAGAGGGCACCTGGCCGGTGATGCACACCAGCGGGATAGAATCGAGTTTGGCGTCGGCGATGGCGGTGACCAGATTGGTCGCGCCCGGGCCGCTCGAGGCGATACAAACCGCCGCCTTGCCGTTAGCGCGTGCCATACCCTGCGCCATAAAACCCGCCCCCTGTTCGTGGCGAGCCAGTACGTGATGAATACGGGTGCTTTGGCTCAGAGCGTCATACAGCGGCAGTGCCGCGCCGCCGGGAATGCCGGCGACGGTGGTGATGCCCTGACGCTCCAGCAGATGAACGATCAACTCTGCGCCGGTGAAGCGGTTACCTTGATGTGGCGTGCCCGAAATTGCCATGTTCCTATCCTTTCTCAAGGCCGGTTTGCTTTTCTGGGCAGGGGGCTAAAACTAAAAACCCCGCCCGGTTTGCGCCGGCGGGGTTTGGGAATCGATGCGTTGATTCGGACCCTACGGCGCATTGCCGACGACCACCACCACACGCACGACGACCACCGCGGCTGGTAGCGCGGTAATTAGTAGGGTCGAAGTCAGCGAGGATGCGATCACAGGGAACCTTATCATCAGTAAAAAAAGTCAGGTTTTTATAAAACCACAGGCGAAAAATTCGCACAACTGGTTTATTTGCACAGCATAAAAAACGGGCGGAAGATCACGGTTTGTGTGAAATGCCCAGCACCTTGGCTTCCGGCGCGCTGCCGTCCAGCAGTGCCTGCGTCGGGCCGTCGTAAAAAATACGGCCGTCCACCACCAGCAGGGTCCGTGGCGCGATGCGTGCGGCGTCATCCAGATTGTGCGATACCATCAATAGCGTCAGGTTTCGCTGGTCGCAAACTTCCTGCAGCAGTTGCAGCATCTCGTTGCGTAAAGCCGGATCGAGCGCTGAAAAAGGTTCGTCGAGTAACAGGATGGGTCGCTGGCGGATCAGGCAACGCGCCAGGGCGGCACGCTGGCGTTGGCCACCGGAAAGTTGTGACGGCAGGCGGGGCAGATGTTCTTCCAGCCCTACTTGCCGGGCAATTTGCGCCAACTGCCGCTTCTGCTCCTCATTCAGCCGCAGGCCGGGATCCAGGCCTAAACCGATGTTCTGCGCTACCGTCAGGTGGGCGAACAGGTTATTTTCCTGAAACAGCATCGAGACCGGGCGCTTGGCTGGCGGCGTGCCGGTGTGGTCGCTGCCGTTAAGCAGCAACCTGCCGCTGGCGGACGGCAGAAAACCGGCGATCAGGCTGAGCAGAGTGCTCTTCCCCGCCCCGCTGGGGCCCAGCACCGCGACGCGTTCGCCCGGTTGAATACGCAGGTCGAAGCGCATTGGCAGGTGTTCATACAGGTAGGTCAGTTTTTCAAGCTTTAGCATATGTCCTTCATCTTTCACGTTGCCGCTGTGTTGGCTTTCTTCACTTATCCCAGTCACTTAGGGAACTAAGCTCCTGGGAATGCGCTCAGTCGCCGCCTTGCTGCAGCTTGAAATCTATCGGTCAGAGCGGCCCGGTAAGCGTTCGATCAGGGTAAACAGCAGGAAGCACAATAACAGCAACAGCAGCGCGGTGACCGCGCCGTCATTACTGCGGTAGGCGCCGATCTGCTGGTACAGGTAAAAAGGCAGGGTGCGGAAATGTTCGTTGCCAAACAGTGCCACCACGCCGAAATCGCCGATCGACAGTACGCAGGCGAAGGCCAGCGCCTGGGCCAACGGGCGGCGCAGCGCTTTCAGCTCAATCCAGCGTAGCCGCTGCCAGCCCTGAATATCCAGCGACAGGCACAGCGGATTATAACGTTCGGCCAGGTCGCGCATGGGGTTTTCCAACACTTTTAGCGCATAGGGCACTGCCATCAACGCATTGGTGAGGATCACCAGCGCGTACGGCGACTGCGGCAGCCCGACGGTGTCGCTCAACAGCAGGAAGAAACCGGTGGCCAGCACAATGCCCGGCATCGCCAGGATCACCATACCGCTCAACTCCAGCGCGTGCCCCCAACGCAGTCTCTGTTGCAGCTTCAGCTCACGGCTGCTCCACAGCAGCATCATGGTCAGCACGACACAAAGTACGCCCGCCCCCAGAGCGATGCGCAACGAAGTGAACAATGCCTGCCACAACACCTGTTGCTGCAGGACGCTAACCATCGTTTGATTGGCGCCGTCGGCGATCACCGCCAGCAGTGGGGGCAACAGCAGCAGCAACGCGGCGGCAATCAGCAAAAAGTCACTGATGCGTCGCCACAGGCTGTCTTCCGGATTACGCCAGATAGTGGCATGGGTATTGCCGACCGGCAGCGCCTGGCTCAGGCGCTGGCTGAAGATCACCAGCCCCAGGCAGCATGCCAGTTGGATCAGCGCCAGCAGCGCGGCGCGGCTGAGATCGTAGTCGTAACTGAGCGCCTGATAGATGGCCAGTTCGATGGTGGTTGCCTGCGGCCCACCTCCCAGCGACAGTACGGTGGCGAAGCTGGCGAAGCACAGCATAAAGATCAGCGCGCCGCTCGGCAGGATTTGACGGCGCAGCGCCGGCCACTCGACAAAGCGAAACTGCTGCCAACCGCTCATGCCGAGCTGGGCTGCCAATTGGCGCTGTTCAACCGGAATGTTTTCCAGCGCCTGCAGCAGCAGACGTGTCGCCAACGGCAGGTTGAAGAACATGTGCGCCAGCAGGATGCCCTGCAGACCATAAGGCGTGAAACTGTAGTTAATGCCCAGCCAGCCACACAGCATTGCCAACCAGCCCTGGCGGCCATATACGCTGAGCAGGCCGAATACCGCCACCAGCACCGGCAGCACCAGCGTCATGGCGCAGAGCCGCAGCAGTAACTGACGACCGGGGAAACGGCGGCGATAGAGCGCCCGAGCCAGCAGGATCGCGGGTAGCACCGAGATCAGCGCGGACAGCAGGGCCTGCCAAAACGTGAAGCGCACTACGTGCCACAGGTAGCTGTCTTGCCATATACCACGCCAATCGCTGTCCGGCGCGTGCCGCCACAGCGACCCCATCGCCAGCACGGCGATGGTCAGGATCAGGCCGGCGGCCAGCAGCCCCGGCCATAGCCAACGCGGGATCAGTGGCTGACGGCGGTTTGCCATGCCCGGATCCAGTTGCTGCGTTGTTTGGCTACATCTTCTGCGCTGTACTGCAGTGCGGTCTGCGGGACGGTCATTTGGTCAAATCCGGCCGGCAGTGAGGTCTTGATCACCGGGTACATCCAGTTGCCGGTAGGAATGGCGTTTTGGAACGCCGGGGATACCATAAATTGCATAAAGCGTTCCGCCAACTCAGGTTGCTTGCTGGCCTTGAGTTTGCCCGCCACTTCCACCTGCAGATAATGGCCTTCACTGAAGTTGGCCGCGGCGTAGCTGTCTTTTTTTTCTTCAATCAGATGGTAGGCCGGGGAGGTGGTGTAGCTAAGCACCAAATCGCCTTCGCCTTTCAGGAACAGGCCATAGGCTTCGCTCCAGCCCTTGGTCACGGTGACGGTTTTCTTCGCCAGCTTCTGCCAGGCTGCCGGTGCCTGATCGCCATACACTTTCTGCATCCACAGCAGCAGACCCAAACCTGGGGTACTGGTACGCGGATCCTCATAGATCACTTTCCAGTTCTGGCTGCTGTCGACCAGCTCATGCAGGCTTTTGGGCGGGTTTTTCAGCTTTTCTTTGTTGTAAACGAAGGCAAAGTAGCCGTAGTCATAGGGGACGAAGGTTTTGTCTTGCCAGCCGCCCGGTACGTTCAATTTGCTGCTGTCGACGTCGCTTGGCGCGAATAGCCCGGTTTGCTGCGCCGCCTGCAGCAGGTTGTTGTCCAGCCCCAGCACCACGTCGGCGGCGCTGTTTTTGCCTTCCATGCGCAGGCGGTTAAGCAGTGAGACACCGTCTTCCAGCGCGACAAATTTCAGCTCGCATTCGCATTGGGCCTCAAAGGCTTTTTTGACCGACGGGCCAGGGCCCCAGTCAGCGGCGAAGGAATCGTAGGTGTAGACCGTCAGCGTGGGCTTGGCGAACACCGGTGCGGCGCACAGCAACAGTAACAAGGGCAGGCTTTTTTTGACCACTTTGCACTCCTGAAAATTTAGGGGGGCAAGGGTATCTGAGGGGGCAAGCGGCTGATGCCGGATCGCTGGGCTCAAATCCCTCCGCCGGTATTGACCGGATCAGGTTCGACGGGTTTGTTCTCAGCAAAACCGGCCGCTTGCGTTTTCATTACGCTGCTGTCGTTTTGCACCCCGTTGAGACGGCGCCATTGTAAAGACTAACGGGCGCCGGTGAAAGGTGCTTATGCTTCCGGCGGCGCAAACCAGGCGGATTTGAAATCAAACCAACCCAGAGTGTTCATTCGCACGCCGCGCATGCTGCGCTGGCCATGCAGTTGCAGCCAGTGGTGGAACAGAGGATGCAATTGATGGCCGCTGACCAGACGTTGGCAAAAGTCCGCCAGCGGCAGGGCATTGGCGCGCCACAGCGCCGCATCTTCGGACAAGTCCTCACTCATGCAGTGCTGCATCAGCGGCAGTTCATACAGGGTGGCGAACAGTGAGAACTCCAGCGGCAGATAAAAGTTGGCGCTGCCGAGCCACAAATCGGTGCTCGCGTCGCCTTTATGCCAGGTAGCGTAATCGACAATCTGAATATTCAGCTTAATGCCGTGCTGCGCCAGCAGCGGCTCGATGGCCTGCTGAATGGCGTGGAACTCCGAGTGTTCGCTGTAGTAGGTCAGGGTCAGTTCGGTCAATCCGGCCGGTTTGGGCTGCAATGCCAGCGCGCGATTGTGGTGCCAGCGCGGCAGAATGCCGTAGGCCGGTGACCAATAGCGTTGATAAACAGGGCCGGCGTTGCTCAGGAGCGAAATAGGGTTGATCAGTTCGCATAACCAACTGCGGATGACCGGATCGGCCGCCAGCGGGGAGCGCTGATCGAATAGCAGAAAATAGCAGCCTTCTTCCAGTCGACTTTCCAGCTCGTTTTTCCCGGTATCGTCCGCCTGGAGCTGTACGCCGGAGTGTACCAGCTCTTCGGTCACCTCTGGCAGCACCCAGATATTGACCTCGTCGATCAGTGCGCGATAGCCAAAGTAATCATCAAAGGCGTGAATTTTCATCTGGCTGCGGTGATTGCGCACCACGCTATAGGGGCCGGTACCGACCGGATGGCGCGAGAACTCCGGCAGGCTCTGCCACTCACGCGGCAATATCATGGCGTGCACGCTGCCCAGCAGCCACGGCAGCCAGTAATCGGGGCTGTGCAGATGCACGTCAATCACGTAGGGCGTCGGCGACGTCACGCGTTCGATATGGGAGAACAGCGGTTGTGGCATCAACCGGCTGAGCGAACTGATGACATCTTCCATTTCCAGCTCGCGCCCATGGTGGAAATGAATGGCCGGGCGTAAATAAAAGCGCCAATGCAACGGCGTTAAAGCTTGCCAGTGATGAGAAAGATCGGATTCCAGTTCCCCGTTTTCCTCATTTATCCGCGTCAGGCCGCTGAAAATTTGTCTCGCCAAATGGGTTTCCGAGCGCCGCAGCGCCGAGCCCGGCAACAGATTGTACAGTTGCCGGTAATAGAGCACGCGCAGGATGTGTTTACCCTGACGAAAGCTGCGGCCCAGTTGGGACAGCAGCATCTGCCGCACCACATTTTTATCGCCGACCAGTTGCACCAGCTGATCGATACGATCCTGCTCCAGCAACTCCTCGGCACGCTGTTGCTGCAACGCCAGACCGGTATAGTGAAAGGTCAGTTGCGAACGCTTGCCGCGCCCCGATTCTGCCTGCCAGGTCAGCCAGCCCTGCTGCTGCATGGCGCCCAGTAGTGATCGCACATGGCGACGCGAGCAGCTGAGCACTTCGGCCAGCTCCTGTAACGTGGTTTCGGTCGGTTCGCCATGGCAGCGCTGCCACAGGCGAATGAACTGCTGTTGCAATCTGGAAGTGGACATAAAAGAGGAAGGCTCCGGCGGTAACCCATCAATTTATCTTTCCCTATATTACGCCGATAATTTTCCTCAATGAAAGGGGGAGGGCGACGGATGAAAGTTTTCTTGTCAAAACAGTTCTATCAGCGCTACTTCAGCGCAGTACGCCGGCAGCACGCTGACTGGTTGGGACTGGTACCTGAACAGGCGCGGCTGGAGATGTTGGCTCACCTGACCCAATGGGATATCGCGTCAATGACGGACAAGCAATACCGCGAGCACCTCTGAGGCTTCGGTAGCGAAAGTGTTTCTGAGTAATGGTGCTGTTCACCAGCCAGTGGGGTTATACCCACTGGTTTTTTTATTGTGGGCTGCGGGGATATTGTTGCAATTTTTTCCCCTTGGCCTAAGGTTCTGTCTTCCGCATTAAGGGCCTGAGACGAAGATATGAAACGACTGCATTGGCTGCCACGCCGCTTTAATCCCGTCTTTGCCGCTTTCCTGCTGATTGCTTTCCTTTCCGGTATTGCCGGAGCGCTATTGGCGCCGACCCTGAGCCTGTTTTTAACCACCGAGGTTAAGGTCCGGCCGCTGTGGGTGGGGCTGTTCTATACCGTTAACGCCATTGTCGGCATCGCGGTCAGTTTTCTGCTGGCCAAACGTTCGGACACGCGCGGCGATCGACGCAAGCTGATCCTGGTGTGCTGCCTGATGGCGGTCGGCAACTGCCTGCTTTTTGCCTTCAACCGTGACTATTTGACGCTGATTACGGCCGGGGTGCTGCTGTCGGCGATTGCCAACACCGCCATGCCACAGATTTTCGCACTGGCGCGGGAATATGCTGACAGCTCGGCACGTGAAGTGGTGATGTTCAGTTCGGTCATGCGTGCGCAGCTGTCGTTGGCCTGGGTGATTGGCCCGCCGCTTTCGTTTACGCTGGCGCTGAATTACGGCTTTACGGTGATGTTCGTTATTGCCGCGGCGACCTTTGCAATTTGTGCATTGCTGGTGTGGTTTACGCTGCCTTCGGTGCCGCGTGTCGCGCCGGTAGAACCTGCCGATACGCTAATCGCAGCCCCTTCGGCACCGATTGCCCCAGTCAGCGCCTGGCGGAACCCGGATGTCAGGCGGTTGTTTATCGCCTCGGTGCTGATGTGGACCTGCAATACCATGTACATCATCGACATGCCGCTGTATATCACCGCCGATCTGGGCCTGCCGGAGAACCTGGCGGGGCTGCTGATGGGCACGGCGGCCGGGCTGGAGATCCCGGCGATGCTGCTGGCCGGTTATTACGTCAAGCGCTTCGGCAAACGCAATATGATGCTGTTCGCCGTGGTGGCAGGCATCCTGTTTTATGCCGGGCTGGTGGTGTTCAAGTTCAAGCTGGCGCTGATGGTATTACAGCTGTTCAATGCCATCTTTATCGGCATCATCGCCGGTATCGGCATGCTCTATTTCCAGGACCTGATGCCAGGGCGGCCCGGTGCGGCGACAACGCTGTTTACCAACAGTATTTCTACCGGGGTGATCCTGGCCGGGGTGCTGCAGGGCGCGTTGGTGGAAAACCTGGGTCATTACGCGGTGTATTGGTTGGCGGCACTGCTGGCGGTGGCGGCGTTATGGATGAGCGCCCGCGTGCGAGAAGTGTGAGTGTAAACGTCGTCAATATTGACGCATGTCATTGAGAACATTACGCCAACGGCCCAAGCTAAACGAAACCGGAGCCCGATCGCTGTGCTCCCGCCCATCTTGCTGCTGAGATGCCGATCCGTTTAGAAAAGTGGGTATGTTATGGATAAACTAACACCGCTCAAACCTGTCCCTTCCCTGTGTGCCGTCGTCGTCGCTCTGCTTATCTGGTTTGTGATCCCGGTTCCCGAAGGGGTTGCGCCCAATGCCTGGCATCTGCTGGCGCTGTTTATCGGCACTATCATCGCCATCATTGGCAAGGCAATGCCGATTGGTGCGGTTTCCATCGTGGCCATCGCACTGGTGGCCGTAACCGGTGTCACTAACCCCGGCAAACCGGGCGCGGCGCTCAATGATGCGCTCAGCGGGTTCTCCAACCAGCTGATTTGGCTGATCGGTTTTTCGATCATGATCTCGCTTAGTCTGAACAAAACCGGGCTGGGCGCGCGCATTGGCTACTACTTTATTTCGTTGTTCGGTAAGAAGACGTTGGGGATCGCCTATGCATTGACGCTGGCGGAAACCACTCTGGCGCCGGTCACCCCAAGCAATACCGCCCGAGGCGGCGGGATTATCCACCCGATCATGAAGTCAATCGCCGACAGCTTCGGCTCGCGGCCCGATCTGAACACCTCCGGTAAAATTGGCCGCTATCTGTCGCTGGTGAATTACAACATCAACCCCATCACGTCGGCGATGTTTATCACCGCGACTGCGCCTAACCCGCTGATCGTCAGCCTGATCGCCAAGGGTACGCACGGCAACTTTGAGCTCTCCTGGTCAATGTGGGCAATTGCCGCTCTGGTGCCGGGCGTGTGTTCGTTGATCGTTATGCCGCTGGTCATTTATCTGTTGTATCCACCGGAGGTGAAAAGCACCCCGGACGCGCCGCGCTTCGCTCGCGACAAGTTACAGGCTTTGGGGCCAATCACATTGCCGGAGAAAATTACTCTGGCAGTGTTTGCCCTGCTGCTGGTGCTGTGGGCGGGTATCCCGGCGATGATCTTCGGCCCGGCGCTGGCGGTTAACCCCACCACGGCCGCGCTGATTGGCCTGGCGGTGCTGTTGGCGACCGGCGTGCTGAGTTGGGAAGACGTTTTGAAGCACAAAGGGGCCTGGGATACGGTGGTGTGGTTCTCTGCGCTGGTGATGATGGCCAGTTTCCTCGGCAAGTTGGGGTTGATTAGTTGGCTGTCGCAGACCGTGGGCAGCGGTATTGATCATATGGGGATGAGCTGGGTGGGCGGCACCGTGCTGTTAACCATCATCTATCTGTATTCGCACTACTTCTTTGCCAGCACCACCGCACACGTCACCGCCATGTTTGCCGCCTTCTTTGCCGCCGGCGTTGCGCTCGGGGCGCCACCGGCGCTGTTGGGCCTGATCCTGGCGTTTTCGTCTTCTCTGATGATGTCACTGACCCACTATGGTACCGGGACGGCGCCGATCATTTTCGGTTCCGGCTATGTGACGCTGGGCGAATGGTGGAAAGCCGGTTTTGTGATGAGCGTGATTAACCTGCTGATTTGGATGTTAATTGGCGGGGCCTGGTGGAAGTGGCTGGGTTATTGGTGATACCCGTCATACTTGAAGCTGCTGCGGTGTTGGCTGCGTAAGCGCACCCCTGTCACTTAGTTCACTAAGCTCCAGGGGATTTACTTACTTGCCGCCTTGCCGCAGCTCCAATTATTTAGGGTATTAGCCGCTGATCAGTTCAGAAACGCGGGCTGCTGCGCCTCGTAGCGAGAAATATCCGCTTCGTGTTGCAGCGTCAGGCCGATGCTGTCCAATCCGTTAATCATGCAGTGGCGGCGGAAGCTGTCGATCTCAAACGGGTAGCTTTTGCCGCCGGCATTGACCGTCTGGTTCTCCAAATCGACCACGAATTCGACCCCTTCGTTGTCGGCAACCAGCTTGAACAGTTCATCAACCTGTTGTTCGCTCAAAGTAACCGGCAGCAGCTGGTTGTTGAACGAGTTGCCGTAGAAGATATCGGCGAAGCTGGGCGCTATCACCACTTTGAAACCGTAATCGGTCAGTGCCCACGGAGCGTGCTCGCGTGAGGAGCCACAGCCAAAGTTTTCGCGCGCCAGCAGGATGCTGGCACCCTTGTAGCGCGGCTTGTTCAGCACGAACTCAGGGTTTGGCTGCTGGCCGGCGTCATCGAGGAAGCGCCAGTCGTTAAACAGGTGCTGGCCGAAGCCGGTACGCGTCACTTTCTGTAAAAACTGTTTTGGAATGATGGCGTCGGTGTCGACGTTAGCCGCGTCCAGAGGCACGACCAAACCAATATGTTGAGTAAATTTAGACACGTTAGCCCCTTAGTGAATATCACGGATATCGGCGAAATGACCGGCAACGGCCGCCGCCGCCGCCATCGCCGGGCTGACCAGGTGAGTACGTCCACCGCGGCCCTGACGCCCTTCGAAGTTACGGTTGCTGGTGGATGCGCAGCGCTCACCGGGGTTCAGACGATCGTTGTTCATCGCCAGGCACATTGAGCAGCCCGGCAGACGCCATTCGAAACCGGCTTCAATAAAGATTTGATCCAGGCCTTCCGCTTCCGCTTGAGCTTTCACCGGGCCGGAGCCCGGCACCACGATCGCCTGTACGCCATTGGCAACCTTGCGGCCTTTGGCGATTGCCGCAGCCGCACGCAAATCTTCGATACGTGAGTTGGTACAAGAGCCGATAAACACTTTGTCGATCGGCACTTCGGTCAGCTTGATGCCCGGTTTGAGGTCCATATAGGCCAACGCTTTTTCTGCCGAGGCACGTTCAACCGGATCGCTGAACGATTCCGGCGCCGGGATTGCCTGATTAACGGCAATAACCTGCCCTGGGTTGGTACCCCAGGTAACCTGTGGCGCGATGTCTTCGGCGCGCAAGGTCACTACGGTATCAAATTTGGCGTCGTCATCTGACTTCATGGTGCGCCAGTAGGCGACGGCCTGCTCCCAGTTGTTGCCGGTTGGGGCAAACTGACGGCCTTTCAGGTATTCAAAGGTGGTGTCGTCCGGAGCCACTAACCCGGCTTTGGCGCCCATCTCGATCGCCATGTTGCACAGGGTCATGCGGCCTTCCATGCTCAGCGCTTCAATCGCTTTGCCACAGAATTCCACGACGTGACCGGTACCGCCGGCGCTGCCGGTTTTGCCGATGATCGCCAGCACGATGTCCTTGGCAGTAATACCTTCGGCTGCATCACCGGTGACTTCAATCTTCATGGTTTTGGCGCGACCCTGTTTCAGGGTTTGGGTAGCCAACACATGTTCCACTTCCGAGGTACCGATACCGAAGGCCAGTGAACCGAAGGCTCCATGCGTCGCGGTATGAGAGTCGCCGCAGACGATGGTCATGCCCGGCAACGTCATGCCCTGCTCAGGGCCGATGACGTGTACGATGCCCTGGAAAGGGTGGTTCAGGTCATACAGCGAGACGCCGAATTCAGCACAGTTCTTGATCAGCTCCTGCATTTGAATACGTGCCATCTCGCCGCTGGCGTTGATGTCTTTGGTTTGGGTCGAGACGTTGTGGTCCATAGTGGCGAAGGTTTTGCCAGGTTGGCGCACCTTGCGGCCCATGGCGCGCAGACCGTCAAATGCCTGTGGCGAAGTGACTTCGTGCACCAGATGGCGGTCAATATACAACAGCGGCGTTTCGTTCGGCGCTTCGTACACCACGTGGGCATCGTACAGCTTCTGATATAAGGTCTTGGCCATGTTATGCCCCCTGAGCTACAAAGCGGGCGATGATGTCACCCATTTCATCGGTGCTGATGGCTTTACCGGTACCTGCCAGATCGGCGGTGCGGTAACCCTGTTCCAGCGCCTGGTTGATTGCGCGTTCTACGGCATCCGCTGCTTCAGTGGCACCCAGGCTGTAACGCAGCAGCAGGGTGGCGGACAGGATCTGGGCGATTGGGTTGGCGATGCCTTTACCCGCGATGTCCGGTGCAGAACCGCCTGCGGGCTCGTATAAACCGAAGCCTTGCTCGTTCAGGCTGGCGGACGGCAGCATGCCCATCGACCCGGTGATCATTGCGCACTCGTCGGACAGGATATCGCCAAACAGGTTGGAACACAGCAGCACGTCGAACTGCGACGGGTCTTTGATCAACTGCATGGTGGCGTTGTCGATATACATATGCGACAGCGACACGTCTGGGTAATCTTTGGCGACCTGATTGACCACTTCGCGCCACAGAATCGAGCTCTGCAATACGTTGGCTTTATCAATCGAGGTCACTTTATTGCGGCGCTTGCGGGCAGATTCGAAGGCGATGCGCGCAATGCGTTCGATCTCGAAGCGATGATAGACCTCGGTGTCGAAAGCGCGCTCCTGCATACCCTGGCCTTCACGGCCTTTCGGCTGGCCGAAGTAGATACCACCGGTCAGTTCACGTACGCACAGAATATCGAAACCGCGGGCGGCGATGTCGGCCCGCAGCGGGCAGAACTCTTCCAACCCTTGATACAGACGAGCAGGGCGCAGGTTGCTGAACAGTTTGAAGTGCTTGCGCAAGGGCAGCAAGGCACCGCGTTCAGGTTGTTCTGCCGGCGGCAAGTGTTCCCATTTCGGGCCACCTACTGAACCGAACAGGATGGCGTCGGCTTGCTCGCAACCGGCGAGGGTTGCCTGTGGCAGCGGACTGCCATGACGATCGATGGCAATACCACCGACGTCGTACTCGGCTTCGGTGATGCGGATATCAAAGCGCTGACGCACTGCGTTCAACACTTTACGCGCTTGGGCCATTACTTCCGGGCCGATTCCGTCTCCGGGCAAGACGGCAATGTGGTAGGTCTTCGTCATGTTCACACCGTTTCCTGATTATTTTGATGTTTGTTTTGCTGCAGACGCTGCTTTTCTTTTTCTACCTGCTGGGAGCGCCAAATATTATTCAGTACGTGAACCATCGCCTTGGCGGAGGATTCCACGATGTCGGTCGCCAGACCTACGCCATGGAAGCGGCGGCCGTTGTACGACACCACGATATCAACCTGGCCCAGCGCATCGCGCCCCTGGCCCTTGGCGGTTAATTGATATTTCACCAGTTCGATCGGGTAACCGGTAATACGGTTGATTGCCTGATAAACCGCATCAACCGGGCCATTGCCGGTGGCCGCTTCGGCTTTCTCTTCTTCGCCGCAGACCAGTTTCACCGAGGCGGTGGCCATAATGCTGCTGCCTGACTGCACGCTGAAGTAATCCAGGCTGAAGTGCTCTGGTTCTTCCTGCTGCTTATTAATGAAGGCCAGCGCTTCCAGGTCGTAATCGAACACCTGGCCTTTTTTGTCGGCCAGCTTCAGGAAGGCGGCGTACAGATTGTCCAGGTTGTAGTCCTGTTCCTTATAGCCCATCTCTTCCATACGGTGTTTCACCGCAGCGCGACCGGAACGGGAAGTCAGGTTCAACTGTACATCCTTCAGACCTATGGTCTGCGGGGACATGATTTCGTAGTTTTCGCGATTTTTCAGCACGCCGTCTTGGTGAATACCGGAGGAGTGGGCGAAAGCATTGGAACCGACGATCGCTTTGTTGGCCGGGATCGGCATGTTGCACAGCTGGCTGACAATCTGGCTGGTACGGAAGATTTCCTGATGATTGATGTTGGTGTGCACGTTCATGATGTCCTGGCGCACTTTGATCGCCATGATCACTTCTTCCAGCGAGGTGTTGCCTGCGCGTTCACCGATACCGTTCAAGGTCCCTTCAACCTGGCGGGCGCCAGCCTGTACTGCGGCGATGGAGTTGCCGACCGCCATGCCCAGATCGTCGTGGCAGTGAACGGAGATAATGGCTTTATCGATATTCGGTACGCGGTCATACAGGGTGGTGATAATACCGCCAAACTGGTTCGGGGTGGTGTAGCCCACGGTGTCCGGGATATTGATGGTGGTCGCGCCGGCATTGATAGCGGCTTCCACCACGCGACACAGGTTATCGATTGGCGTACGGCCGGCGTCTTCACAGGAGAATTCTACGTCGTCAGTGTAGTTACGGGCGCGTTTCACTGAGCGTATTGCCATCTCCAGCACTTCGTCGAACGAGCGCTTCAGTTTTGATTCAATATGCAGGGTCGAGGTGGCCAGGAACACGTGAATGCGGAACGCTTCGGCGACGCGCAATGCTTCGGCCGCGACGTCGATGTCTTTATCTACGCAACGAGCCAGGCCACAGACACGGCTGTTTTTAATCTGGCGAGCGATGGTTTGCACGGATTCGAAATCACCCGGTGAGGAGACAGGGAAGCCTACTTCCATGACGTCGACACCCATTCTCTCCAGCGCCATCGCTATCTGAATCTTCTCTTTCACGCTCAGGCTGGCCTGCAGCGCTTGCTCGCCATCACGCAAAGTTGTATCGAAAATAATGACTTGTTGGCTCATCGGGTGGTTCCTTATCGTGTTTATTTCACGCTAAGCGGGTAAAAAAAAACCCGCGCAGTAGCGCGGGTTTGTTATGAGGGTGGGCTGAATCAGCTCTGAACTCCGTCCACCGGCATACCGCGCAAACAAGATGCGTTAAGTAGTAGGCCTAGTAGACGGTAAGTGTGGTTCATGGCGGTTCAACTCTCTAAAATAATGTCGTTGCCTAATTTGATACGTTATTGGCTTAACTATGTCAACACCTGATTGAAAATGAGGGTGCTCCTTTAGAGCCCGATTAGCGCACCCTGATAAACAGACGATAGTTCGGAGAAAAATGACATTGTCAGAGAAAAGTTGAGGGCGGGTTTGCGGCCCAGTTAGCATAAACGAAATGAATATATATCCTCGCAATTGCTTCTGAGGGACAGTGCGTTAAAATTAAAGATGCAAAACAACGGGAGCCGTGCTAGCCAGAATTGAAGGTGGTGTTTTTGTATTGCTGGTATCAATGCTTTGCAGCGGTTTATGTTTTTTGTGAATTAGCCATAAGACTAAAGTGGCCGGTAAGTAACGGTTGTTTGATTGGGGGATGTGTTTTTAATGCGGTTTATCAGAGGAAGATGGATAATGATTTGTTACTGTAGATTATTAAAAATAACAATTGCCGGATTTCTACCGGGAGGTGAATGATAAACCTGTTGCAAACCGGATTTTGGCTTTTAACCATGCTTATAAACAGGACGATGCTTTAGCCCGATTTTAAATGAATGGGGCGAGAGATAACTAATTCTTCTCGGTGTGATTAATACCACAATTTTGTTGTTTTAATTATGCCTGGTGAATTATCTACACAGGACTTAGTGGAGTGGGATATGTCGGAATGTAATTCAGAAATTATTATTGATAAGGATGCCGCTGATATTCATTTGCGCAGTGTCGACCTGAACTTGCTCACCGTATTCGATGCCGTGATGCAGATGCAAAACATTACCCGGGCGGCGGCCTTTTTGGGAATGTCACAACCGGCAGTCAGCAATGCGGTCGCGCGGTTGAAATTGATGTTTAACGACGAGCTGTTCGTGCGCTGTGGACGCGGTATTCAACCGACGGCGCGAGCTCGTCAGCTGTTTGGGCCCGTCAGACAGGCTTTGCAGTTGGTGCAAAATGAGCTGCCGGGCGCGGAGTTCGAACCCTTCACCAGTGAACGCGTTTTCTCCATCGCCATCTCCAGCCCGCTTGATCTGCGACTGGGTGCCGGAATAATCAATCATTTGAAGAAAATTGCCCCGCAAACTCACTTAAAAATCAAATCCTATATAAGCAATAATATCGACAATCAATTACGCTATCAGGAAGTCGAATTTGTGATTAGCTATGCCCGCTTTGATCCAACAGAGTTTAAAAGTGTGGCTATTTTTGACGATGAGTTAGTGTTGGTTACCGCAAGAAAACATCCCAGAATTGAAAAAGATATTACGCCTGAACAGATTATGGCTGAGCAGCATGCTGTAGTTTCGCTGGAGAGTTTTTACTCTTTTAGCCAACCTTACTATATGGAAGAGGCAATGCAGCGCCTCGTGGCTCAGCAATGCACAGATTTATACAGCGTATTGAACATGGTTTCCAATACTCACATGATTGCTATTGTTCCGGCATGGTTGGCCCGGCAACAGTCGGAAACATTACAATTGCAGTTTGTCCCATTGCCATGGAATGAAAACAAAGTTACCTGCTACCTCTCTTGGCATGAATCGGCAGAGCGCGACAAGGGGCATCAATGGATGAAAGCCCAGCTTGGCCAGTCTGATATGCCGGAGTAAATCAGTCTATTATTACCCCCATGGTGGTAATGTCCCATTGGGGGGTAATATGTACTGGCGATTTATTAAGAATTATCTTGGTGTTCTCTAAGGTGTTTCTTTATTTAAGCGTTCTGGATTGGTTCATTTAGAATAAGTTGGACAGTTTCATTAAAAAATATCGATATAAAATTATATACTGAAATGTTATTTATATTTGGTTTTTATCTCTGTTCCAGGGTCGGGCCTTTCGGTCTAGCATTTTGTGGCCTGGATAAAACCTTTTCCTCCCCTTTTTGTCCAACGGTTAGACGCGGTGTAATCAACCTGAGTTTTGGCTCACACTTCTACGCTGAAATCTCTTTTCCCGTTGTCTGAGAGTAGGTAGACTGCGCGAAAAAAAGTAAACACGTGTAAGCTGAGTTGTGAGGAGAGGTTATCCCACACTACGCTAACTGTTTGATTCATTTCAGGCTTAGAGCGCTATGATCAATAATCTGCTGCAATACCATTTGACTCACCGTATACAGCACCAAATTACTCACCGTGCCGATCGCACTGCTTTTCGCCAATGGTCTCCCCAGGGGGAGACCCAAATGACCTGGAAGCAGGTCGATACGCATATCAATCTCATCGCCAGTGCGCTGTTGGCATTGGGTGCCGACGTGCAGGAACGTATCGCGATTTTTGCCAATAACTGCATGGCCTGGTCGCTGGCGGATTTGGCCATTCTGCAATTACGGGGTGTGAGCGTGCCGCTGTATGCCACCAACACGCCGGCCCAGGCGGCCTTTATCATCAATGACGCCGATATCCGTATTCTGTTTGTCGGCGAGCAGGCTCAATTGGATGCCGCCATCGCGCTGCGCGGTGTGTGTCCGCAGTTGAGCCACATTATTGTATTTGATGACAGCGTCGACCTGCATGGCTGTGAGATTGCCCAACACCTGAGCACCTTTGAACGTGAAGTCGACGTAGCGGCGTTCTCATCCCAATTGCAGCAACGCATAGCCGATTGCGATCTGCGGGATCTCTTCACGCTGATCTATACCTCCGGCACCACCGGCGAACCCAAGGGTGTGATGCTGGATTATCGCAATCTGGCTGCGCAGCTTTATCTGCATGATGAGCGGCTGACGGTGAATGAAGAGGATGTGTCTCTCAGCTTCCTGCCGATGTCACACGTGTTTGAACGGGCCTGGAGCTTCTTCATCATGCACTCTGGCGCGCAAAACGTGTTCTTGCCGAATACCGATTGGGTGCGCGAAGCCATGGCAGCGGTGCGTCCGACGCTGATGTGCGCGGTGCCGCGCTTATACGAAAAAATCTTCAGCGCAGTGCATGAAAAGGTCGCGCGTGCGCCTTGGCTGCGTCGGGCGTTGTTCCATTGGGCGATTGTCTGCGGTGAGCGCAAGTTCCTGCAGGAGCGCGCCGGCAAGCCATTGGGCAAGCTGTTCGATCTTTCTCATCGCTGGGCCGATAAACTGGTGCTGAGCAAGCTGCGCGGTATCCTCGGCGGGCGTGTACGCTTCTTGCCGGCCGCGGGCGCCAAACTGGACGACAATGTCATCCTGTTTTTCCAGGCGATGGGCGTTAACATCAAATACGGCTATGGCATGACCGAAACCTGCGCCACCGTTTCCTGTTGGGAAGAGGGCAATTTCCGCTTTGGCTCGATTGGCAAGCCCTTGCCGGGGGTTGAAGTGCGTATCGGCGAGGAGAATGAAATTCAGGTGCGTGGGCCAGTGGTGATGCGTGGCTATTTCAATAAACCGCTGGAAACCGCCGCTTCCTTTACCGAGGATGGCTGGTTGAAGACCGGCGATGCCGGCGCCATGGATGAAGGCGGCAACCTGTTTATCACCGAACGCCTGAAGGATTTGATGAAAACCTCTGGCGGCAAGTACATAGCTCCGCAGATGTTGGAAGGCACGCTGGCGCAGGATCGCTTTATCGAGCAGGTGGCGATCATCGCCGATGCGCGTAAATTTGTTTCCGCCCTGATCGTGCCAAGCTTTGAATCTCTGGAAGAGTATGCGAAATCCATCAATCTGAAGTATCAGGATCGGATCGAGCTGTTGCGTCACAGCCATATTCTGGAAATGTTTGAAAGCCGCCTGCGTGAGATGCAAAAAGAGTTGGCGCGCTTTGAACAGGTAAAAAGATTTACCTTGTTGCCTGCCGCCTTCTCGATGGAGTTGGGCGAGCTGACGCCAACGTTGAAGCTGCGCCGTAAGGTCATTTCACAGCGCTATCAGCGTGAAATTGACTCCATGTACCAGGATTAGGTCAGAGATTGTCGCCGGACGGATTGTTCGGCGAAAAAAACAGCATAATTCTTGCCTGATATAGTTCTGTAATTCCTCGCCTGATTGAAACAATGCCTAGCCCGAGCCGCTGGCGGCTAGTGCATTGTTTCTGTAAACCCCAGATCTCCAGCCGCTTGGCAATAACCATTCCATTGCCAAGCCTTTTTGCTGTTTGCCTGCCCAATATTCTGACGTTATGTTAATCAGTTAGAACCAATCCACAAAAACTTTGGGGCAATGCCCCGCAGCAGGCGCTACGTTCCGGCGCCAGACAAGAATAAGTAAGCCTGGAGGCAAACCCATGGAGATGTTGTCAGGAGCCGAGATGGTCGTCCGATCGTTGATCGATCAGGGCGTTAAGCACGTATTCGGATATCCGGGCGGGGCGGTACTCGATATTTACGATGCCCTGCATACGGTCGGAGGCATCGATCACATATTGGTGCGCCATGAGCAGGGCGCAGTGCATATGGCCGATGGCTATGCGCGCGCCACCGGTGAAGTCGGGGTGGTTCTGGTGACCTCAGGGCCGGGAGCGACCAATGCGATCACCGGCATTGCGACAGCCTATATGGACTCCATCCCGATGGTGGTGCTATCCGGACAGGTTCCCAGCTCGCTGATTGGTTACGATGCCTTCCAGGAGTGCGACATGGTCGGGATTTCTCGCCCGGTGGTCAAACACAGTTTCCTGGTGAAGCGCACCGAAGATATTCCCGGCATTTTGAAGAAAGCCTTCTACCTGGCTTCTACCGGTCGCCCAGGTCCGGTGGTGATTGATCTACCGAAAGACATCGTTGGCCCAGCAGTAAGAATGCCTTATGCCTACCCGCAGGAAGTGAGCATGCGCTCTTATAACCCGACGGTGCAGGGCCACCGCGGGCAGATTAAACGCGCATTGCAAACTATCCTTTCGGCCAAGAAGCCCGTTATGTACGTCGGCGGCGGCGCGATTAATTCGGCCTGTGACGGTGAACTGCTGGAGCTGGCGGAAAAACTGAATTTACCGGTTACCTGCACCCTGATGGGATTGGGCGCGTTTCCCGGCACGCACCGTCAGAGCGTCGGCATGCTCGGTATGCACGGGACATACGAAGCCAACAAAACCATGCATCACTCTGACGTGATCTTTGCCGTCGGCGTGCGCTTTGACGATCGTACCACCAACAACCTGGCGAAATATTGCCCGGATGCCACCGTACTGCATATCGATATCGACCCTACCTCAATCTCCAAGACGGTTGATGCCGATATCCCGATCGTCGGTGATGCCAAGCAGGTGTTGACCCAGATGCTGGAATTGTTGGCGCAGGAAGACAAAACGCAGGATCACGATGCGCTGCGTGATTGGTGGCAGTCTATTGAACAGTGGCGTGCGCGCGACTGCCTGGGCTACGACAAAAACAGCGGCACCATCAAGCCGCAGGCCGTGATTGAAACCCTGCATCGGCTGACCAAGGGCGACGCTTACGTTACCTCCGATGTTGGCCAGCACCAGATGTTCGCCGCACTCTACTACCCGTTCGACAAGCCACGCCGTTGGATCAACTCCGGCGGGCTGGGCACCATGGGCTTTGGTTTGCCTGCCGCGCTGGGCGTCAAGCTGGCATTGCCTGATGAAACCGTGGTGTGCGTGACCGGCGACGGCAGTATCCAGATGAATATCCAGGAGCTTTCCACCGCATTGCAGTACAACCTGCCGGTGATCGTAGTGAACCTTAATAACCGCTATCTGGGGATGGTGAAGCAGTGGCAGGACATGATCTACTCTGGTCGTCACTCCCAGTCTTATATGGATTCCCTACCGGACTTCGTCAAGCTGGCGGAGGCTTACGGTCATGTGGGTATCGCCATTCGTACGCCAGATGAACTGGAAAGCAAACTGGCGCAGGCGCTGGCCGAAAAAGAGCGCCTGGTATTTGTCGATGTGACCGTCGATGAGACCGAACATGTTTACCCAATGCAGATCCGCGGTGGAAGCATGGACGAAATGTGGTTAAGCAAAACGGAGAGGACCTGATCATGCGCCGAATTTTATCTGTCTTGCTGGAAAACGAATCCGGTGCGTTATCGCGTGTGGTGGGTTTGTTCTCTCAGCGTGGTTACAACATCGAAAGCCTGACGGTCGCGCCGACCGACGACCCTACGTTGTCGCGTATGACGATCCAAACCGTCGGCGATGAGAAGGTGCTGGAGCAGATCGAAAAGCAATTGCATAAGCTGGTGGACGTGCTGCGCGTCAGCGAGTTGGTGCAGGGCGCTCACGTCGAGCGAGAAATCATGCTGGTGAAGCTGCAGGCCAGCGGTTACGGGCGTGAGGAAGTGAAGCGTTGTGCCGATATTTTCCGCGGTCAGATCGTTGACGTTACCGCTACGCTGTACACCGTTCAACTGGCCGGCACCAGCGATAAGCTGGATGCGTTCCTGAGTGCGGTGCGTGAAGTTGCCGAAATTGTTGAAGTGGCGCGTTCCGGCGTGGTCGGCGTATCGCGCGGCGATAAAATCATGCGCTGAGGGGTGAGATTGGCGTAATCTGAGGGCGCGGCCAGGCTGCGCCCTTTGTTTTTCGGCGTTTTTTGCCCGTTTGCTGGCACCTTTCGGCAAAAGCGGTTGCTAGGCAGAGTTTTCTGCTGTTAGATCGCAGAGGCTGGATTGAATAACCGCACAGGATGCGATGGTTAATCCGGGCATGGTTTTCACTTCTATTTTCAGCGTCATTAAGGGGTTAACGTGAAACTGGATGAAATCGCGCGTCTCGCGGGCGTTTCGCGCACTACGGCCAGTTATGTCATCAACGGCAAGGCGAAGCAGTATCGTGTCAGCGATAAAACCGTCGAGAAAGTGATGGCCGTGGTCAGGGAGCACAACTATCACCCAAATGCCGTCGCGGCAGGGCTGCGCGCCGGGCGAACGCGCTCTATCGGTCTGGTGATCCCGGATCTGGAAAACACCAGCTACACCCGGATTGCCAACTATCTGGAGCGTCAGGCGCGCCAACGCGGCTACCAACTGTTGATTGCCTGTTCGGAAGATCAGCCGGATAACGAAATGCGCTGCATCGAACATCTGCTGCAACGTCAGGTCGATGCGCTGATCGTTTCTACCGCTTTGCCGCCGGAGCATCCGTTCTATCAGCGTTGGGCCAACGATCCGCTGCCGATTATTGCCCTGGACCGTGCGCTGGATCGTGAGCATTTCATCAGCGTGGTGGGTGCCGACCAGGAGGACTCCTTCGCGCTGGCGCAGGAACTGCGTACCTTCCCGGCTGAGTCTGTGCTGTATCTGGGCGCGTTGCCGGAGCTTTCCGTCAGCTTCCTGCGTGAACAGGGCTTCCGTCAGGCCTGGCAGGATGACGAGCGTCATGTCGATTATCTGTATGCCAATAGCTATGAGCGAGAGGCTGCGGGCGTGCTGTTTGCCGAATGGCTGAAAACCCATCCGATGCCACAGGCATTGTTCACTACCTCATTCTCATTGTTGCAAGGGGTGATGGACGTGACCTTGAAGCAGCGTGGCCGCTTACCGACCGATCTGGCGATCGCCACCTTCGGCGACCATGAGCTGCTGGACTTCCTTGAGTGCCCGGTGCTGGCGGTTGCGCAGCGTCACCGTGACGTGGCCGAACGCGTATTGGAGCTGGTGCTGGCCAGTCTGGATGAGCCGCGTAAACCTAAACCGGGTCTGACGCGTATTCGCCGCAATCTGTTCCGCCGCGGCAGTCTGAGCCGAAAATAATCCTATAGCAGGGGCGCTTAACTGCGCTCCTGTTTCAAACTCCCCGTTATACGTAGCCTGTTACCCTGAACAGCCTTCTGCAGTATTCGAGAAAATACCCGTACACCACACCCATCGCCATCGATACCACAGCATTGCTGGCCACGGCCGTTATGATCTGCTGCCCGTCGGCACCGACGCTCCACAGGATCGCGGCATAAACCGGCGATTGGAAACTGACATAGGCCAGCAGATCGGCAAGGTTACGCAATAAAAAGGGGTATCGATCAGCACGCCTGGCGATGCGGATGAACAGGTCCCGATAGCGCCCATAGGGCCAGGCGATCAGGATATTCACCGGAATCGACAGCAAGCGGGACGAGAGCGATTGTTGAAAGCTCATGCCGGAGACCAGAATTTCTATCGCCATACCGGCGATAAAGCAATACACCACCAGAGCAAAGGTATCGGCGGCGGCACTGCGCCAGTGAGTGGCAGGCGAGAGCATGGTGCAATCTCCGGAATATTGGTTAATGTTCTGTTAAATTTATTTTTTATAGTTGTTAATTCTGGTTTTTTCTTTTATTTGTAGTTTACATTGCCAGTTGGTGTTGGATAAGTAGCTTAATATTTTTATTTGGCGGCGTTGGGTGGTTTTTGTGCTGAGGACAGACGACAGAATGTGGCGCGAAGGGATTAAAAATGGACTATTCCTAACTATTCAATTAAAACAATGGGTTGCATAATTTCTGACGATAAAGCTGTTTTCCACAGCAAAAATTGTGGTCATTAAACATGTAAGGAAATGAAACCATAATTGTAAACAGGTATTTTGGGAGTAATCTTACTAAATTGATTTGAATCGAAATTAACTCGCCTCGTAATATCCGAGTAATTTATTTTTCCATCTGGCTTATCAGCGGCACTTTAATTGAAGTAAAATAGCGGCCGACTTGAGGATGAATAACCGTTGTAGGTTATTAACTCAATAGCTTACGCCGTATTTCGTTTGTAGGGCGAGTTAACGCCGAGCCTTGTCTGGCGCGGCTCGCGCTCGGTTACTGCGATGTGATTGCCGAGCTGAAAAATGAGACATCGATTGCAGAAGGAAGTATTGACTTAATTAATCGCCAATTTGTCAGGTTTTTAATCAGGTTCTTTCCGCTTAGAAAATTCTCCCCGTTTATCATGATGTTAATTTTTAATCATCTAATAAATAGCGTTCCTTTCGCGAGTCAGCTCCCAAAATGACCGAAGAAATATTGCCAAAGCGCTGGCGCTCTGGCTTGACAAGGTTTTCATACCCTCCGTAAACTCCATTATGTGGGAATTTGTGGGGTAAAGTGGTGAAAACGGTCGTGAAGGGGTAACTCAGGTATGTTCCGTGGAGCAACGATGGTTAACCTCGACAGCAAAGGGCGGCTTGCCGTACCCACCCGATATCGGGATTTGCTGAACGAGCAATCGCAAGGCCAAATGGTTTGCACCATTGACCTCCACCAGCCCTGCCTGCTGCTCTACCCACTGCCCGAATGGGAAGTTATTGAACAAAAGTTATCCCGTCTGTCGAGTATGAATCCCGCCGAGCGTCGCGTTCAGCGCCTGCTGTTGGGTCATGCCAGTGAGTGTCAGATGGACAGCGCCGGCCGTTTGCTGTTAGCCACTACGCTACGTCAGCACGCCGGGCTTACCAAAGAAGTGATGCTGGTCGGGCAGTTCAACAAGTTTGAACTGTGGGATGAACAGACCTGGTATCAACAAGTCAAGGATGATATTGACGCAGAACAGTCGACTCAGGAACCGTTGTCTGAGCGGCTACAGGACTTGTCGCTATAAGCATGTTGGAAAACTATAAACACACTACCGTACTGTTGGATGAGGCGGTTAACGGCCTCAACATTCGCAGTAACGGCATCTATATCGACGGTACTTTTGGCCGCGGTGGTCATTCGCGTCTGATTCTGTCCCAGCTTGGGCCGGAAGGACGTTTGTTGGCAATTGACCGCGACCCACAGGCGATTGCAGCCGCCAAGTCTATTGATGACCCTCGTTTTAGCATCGTACACGGCCCATTTTCAGAGTTGTCGCACTATGTGCGGGAACGCGAATTAGTAGGGAAGATTGATGGCATCTTGCTCGATCTGGGGGTTTCTTCACCGCAGTTGGATGACGCGGAACGCGGTTTCTCCTTCATGCGGGACGGTCCACTGGACATGCGCATGGACTCCTCAAGCGGTCAGTCAGCCTCCGAGTGGCTGATGAAAGCGGAAGCAGACGACATCGCCTGGGTGCTGAAAACCTTCGGCGAAGAGCGTTTTGCCAAGCGTATCGCTCGCGCCATCGTAGAAAGAAATCTCGTCGAGCCGATGACCCGTACCAAAGAGCTGGCGGACTTGATCGCCAACGCCAGCCCGTTCCGGGATAAGCACAAGCACCCGGCAACCCGTAGCTTCCAGGCGATCCGTATCTACATCAACAGCGAATTGGAAGAGATCGAACGTGCGCTGGACGGCGCGCTGGAAGTGCTGGCCCCGCAGGGCCGTCTGTCGATCATCAGTTTCCACTCGCTGGAAGACCGCATTGTTAAACGCTTCATGCGTCACCATAGCCGCGGCGCTCAGGTGCCGGCTGGTATCCCGCTGACGGAAGAGCAACTGCGCAGTATGGGCGGACGCACGCTGAAAGCGCTGGGCAAGATGATGCCTGGGGATGCTGAGGTGGCGGAAAACCCACGTGCACGTAGCTCAGTGCTGCGTATTGCCGAGAGGATGCCGGTGTGATTGGCAACGAACGCCACGGTCTGGTCGGCGTGATTGGCGGCGATTTGCTGCGTAACGCCAAGATCCCACTGATTTTGCTGATTGCTTCGTTGGTGTCTGCGGTTTTCGTCGTGACCACCGCGCACCGCACCCGCTTGCTGACTGCCGAGCGCGAGCAGTTGGTTCTGGAGAGAGACGCCCTGGACATTGAGTGGCGCAACCTGATTCTTGAAGAGAATGCCCTTGGGGATCACAGTCGGGTAGAACGCATCGCAACGGAAAAACTGCAGATGCAACATGTTGATCCATCTCAGGAAAATATCATCGTTAAACAATGAATGGTTTAACTGAAATCATTACACGGAGTAGAAAGGGAACGCATGAAAGCAGCACGCCCCGGTAAGTTGAAACGCCAGGAAGATCAGGCCAGCTTTGTAAGCTGGCGTTTTGCGTTGCTGTGCGGCTGTATTTTGCTGGCGTTGGTAGGGCTGATGCTGCGGGTGGCTTATCTGCAGGTGATTAACCCGGACCGCTTGGTAAAAGAAGGCGACATGCGTTCACTGCGCGTGCAGGAAGTACCGACTGCGCGCGGCATGATCAGCGATCGTTCAGGTCGGCCGCTGGCGGTAAGTGTGCCGGTGAATGCAATCTGGGCGGATCCGAAAGAGCTGAATGAGCGCGGTGGTATCACGTTGGATAGCCGCTGGAAAGCGTTATCCGATGCGCTGAATGTTCCGCTGGATCAGCTTTCTACCCGCATCAACGCCAACCCTAAAGGGCGCTTTGTCTATCTGGCGCGCCAGGTGAATCCGGCGATCGGCGACTACATTCGCAAGTTGAAACTGCCGGGTATTTACCTGCGTCAGGAATCCCGTCGCTACTATCCTTCCGGCCAGGTGACTTCGCACATCATTGGCGTGACCAACATTGACGGTCAGGGGATTGAAGGCGTCGAGAAGAGCTTTGACCGCTGGCTGACCGGGCAACCGGGCGAGAGAACCGTGCGTAAAGACCGCTTTGGCCGGGTCATCGAGGATATTTCTTCGGTGGACAGTCAGGCGGCGCATAACCTGGTGCTGAGCGTCGATGAGCGTCTGCAGGCATTGGTTTACCGCGAACTCAACAACGCCGTGGCCTTCAACAAGGCTGAATCCGGTACTGCGGTGCTGGTGGATGTGAATACCGGCGAAGTGTTGGCGATGGCCAACAGCCCGTCTTACAACCCGAACAATATGGCCGGTACGCCGAAAGAAACCATGCGTAACCGTGCTATCACCGATATTTTTGAGCCTGGTTCCACCGTAAAACCTATGGTGGTCATGACGGCATTGCAGCACGGCATTGTGAAAGAAAACAGCGTGCTGAATACCGTCCCTTACCGTATCAACGGCAAGGAAATCAGGGACGTTGCGCGTTACGCGGAACTCTCCCTGACCGGGATCTTGCAGAAGTCGAGTAACGTCGGCGTTTCACGGCTGGCGTTATCGATGCCGTCCTCAGCGTTAGTAGATACTTACTCTCGTTTTGGATTGGGAAAAGCGACCAATTTGGGGCTGGTCGGAGAAAGCAGTGGCATATACCCAAAAAAACAACGGTGGTCTGACATAGAGAGGGCCACCTTCTCTTTCGGCTATGGGCTAATGGTAACCCCGTTACAGTTAGCGCGAGTCTACGCAACGATCGGCAGTCTGGGCGTCTATCGCCCTCTGTCGATTACCAAAGTTGACCCACCGGTTGCCGGTGAGCGCGTCTTCCCCGAACCTCTGGTGCGCACCGTTGTGCACATGATGGAAAGCGTTGCCTTACCGGGCGGCGGTGGGGTGAAGGCGGCCATCAAGGGCTACCGCATAGCCATCAAAACCGGTACCGCCAAAAAAGTGGGCCCGGACGGCAAATACGTCAACAGATACATCGCTTATACCGCCGGCGTGGCGCCGGCCAGTAATCCTCGTTTTGCTCTGGTGGTGGTAATCAACGACCCGCAGGGTGGGAAATACTACGGTGGTGCGATCTCCGCGCCGGTGTTTGGCGCCATCATGGGCGGCGTATTGCGCACCATGAACGTTGAACCGGATGCGTTGCCTACCGTTGAGAAAAGCGATTTTGTAACTAACAGAAAAGAGGGTTCAGGTGGCAGATCGTAATTTGCGCGATTTACTCGCTCCGTGGGTGCCAACGGCTCCCGGGCGCGCGCTGCGGGAAATGACATTAGACAGCCGTATTGCGGCTGCCGGGGATCTGTTTGTCGCCGTTGTCGGCCATCAAACGGATGGACGCCGCTATATTCCGCAGGCCATCGCGCAGGGCGTTGCCGCTGTGATTGCCGAAGCTGAAGGCCAGGCCGAAGACGGCGCTATCACCCAAATGCACGGCGTGCCGGTGATTTACCTGAGCCAGCTCAACCAGCGCCTTTCCGCACTGGCCGGGCGTTTTTACCATGAACCGGCGGAACGTCTGCGTCTGGTCGGCGTTACGGGTACCAACGGCAAAACCACCACGACTCAGTTGCTGGCGCAGTGGGGCCAACTGCTGGGTGAAACCAGCGCCGTAATGGGCACCGTCGGCAATGGTTTGCTGGGCCAGGTTTGCCCAACAGAGAATACCACCGGCTCTGCGGTAGATGTTCAACACGTATTAAACGAGCTGGTCGATCGCGGCGCCACCTTCGCTGCGATGGAAGTTTCCTCCCACGGCCTGGTGCAAAACCGCGTGGCGGCGCTGCCGTTTGCCGCTGCGGTGTTTACCAACCTGAGCCGCGATCATCTGGACTACCACGGTGACATGGCCAATTACGAAGCGGCCAAGTGGTCGCTGTTCGCCAGTCACGAAGTGGGCCAGGCGATTATCAATGCCGATGACGAAGTCGGCCAGCGCTGGCTGAGTCAATTGCCGGATGCAGTCGCTGTCACCATGCAGGACAACCTGCAGCCTGGCTGCCACGGTCGCTGGCTGAAAACCACCGCGGTTAACTATCACGATAACGGCGCCACTATTCGCTTCAGCTCAAGCTGGGGCGACGGTGAGATTGAAAGCCGCCTGATGGGGGCTTTCAACGTCAGTAACTTGCTGTTGGCGTTGGCGACCCTGCTGTCGTTGGGGTATCCACTGGATGAACTGGTGGCCACCGGTAATCAGCTGCAACCGGTGTGTGGCCGCATGGAAGTTTTCAACGCGCCGGGTAAACCGACGGTGGTGGTCGATTACGCCCACACCCCGGATGCGCTGGAAAAAGCGTTGGAAGCCGCGCGCCTGCACTGCCAGGGGCAGTTATGGTGCGTGTTTGGCTGCGGCGGCGATCGCGACAAGGGCAAGCGTCCACTGATGGGCGGCATCGCCGAACAGTTCGCCGATCGCGTCGTTGTTACCGACGATAACCCTCGTACCGAAGAACCGCAGGCGATCATCGCCGATATCCTGACTGGCTTGCTGGATGCCGGACGCGCTCTGGTGATCCACGGTCGTGCGGAAGCCGTAACCAGCGCCATCATGCAGGCGAAAGAACAAGACGTGGTGCTGGTGGCCGGTAAGGGTCACGAGGATTACCAACTGGTGGGGAATCGCCGTCTGGATTACTCCGATCGCACCACCGTCGCGCGTTTGCTGGGGGTAGTAGCATGATCCCTGTCTCCCTTCAGGCACTGGCCGACGTATTGAGCGCTGAACTGATCGGCGCCGATTGCCAAATCGTTGAGGTGACGACAGATACCCGTCAGGTAACCGCCGGTTGCCTGTTTGTGGCATTGAAAGGTGAGCGTTTCGACGCTCACGATTTTGCTGTTGATGCTGTAGCCGCAGGCGCCGGGGCGTTGCTGGTAAGTAAGCGCTTATTGGTGGATGTTCCGCAACTGGTGGTGAAAGACACCCGTCTGGCGTTAGGCCAACTTGCTGCCTGGGTACGCAAGCAGGTACCGGCCCGAGTCGTGGCGTTAACCGGCTCATCGGGCAAGACTTCGGTGAAAGAGATGGCCGCCGCTATCCTGCGTGAGTGCGGCGAAGTGCTTTATACCGCCGGCAATTTCAATAATGACATCGGCGTGCCTTTGACGCTGCTGCGTTTGCAGCCGCAGCACGACTTTGCGGTGATTGAGCTGGGCGCTAACCACATTGGCGAAATCGCCTATACCACCGCATTAACTTGTCCGCAGACCGCCCTGGTAAATAACCTGGCGGCCGCTCACCTGGAAGGCTTTGGTTCCTTGGCCGGTGTTGCCCAGGCGAAGGGCGAAATTTTTACCGGCTTGCCGGCTGACGGCGTGGCGATCATCAACGCCGACAACAACGATTGGCCGCATTGGCAGAACATGCTGGAGGGGAAAACCGTTTGGCGATTCTCTCCGCAGGCGGCAGAAGGCGTCGATTTCTTCGCCAGCGATGTACAAGTCAACGGTGAAGGCACACAGTTTACGCTGCACAGCCCGTTCGGCACTGCACCTATCGCGCTGCCCCTTCCGGGGCGTCATAACGTCGCCAACGCGTTGGCGGCAACGGCACTGGCAATGTCGGCCGGTGCATCGCTCGAGGCCGTGCGTCAGGGGCTCAAACAACTGAAGGCGGTACCGGGACGTTTGTTCCCGATTGCCCTGTCTGCCGGCAAGCTGCTGTTGGATGACAGCTACAACGCCAACGTTGGCTCAATGACTGCCGCTGCGCAGGTACTGGCAGAAATGCCGGGTTACCGCGTGATGGTGGTGGGCGATATGGCAGAGCTGGGGGCGGAAGCTGAAGAGTGTCACCGTCAGGTGGGCGAAGCGGCTCGGCTGGCGGGAGTCGATAAGGTACTGGGCGTGGGGCCATTGAGCCAAACGCTGATTGCCGCCTCCGGTAACGGCGAACATTTTCAGGATAAGGCAGCAGTGATCGCGCGCGTGGCGGAATTACTGTCGGAACATGCGGTAATTACCGTGTTAATCAAGGGTTCACGTAGTGCCGCAATGGAGCAGGTAGTACGCGCGTTACAGGAGAAAGCACCATGTTAGTTTGGCTGGCCGAGCATTTGGTCAAATATTATTCCGGCTTCAACGTCTTTTCCTACCTGACGTTCCGAGCCATTGTCAGCCTGCTGACCGCGCTGTTCCTTTCCTTGTGGATGGGGCCGCGGGTGATCAAACGCCTGCAGGAGATGTCCTTCGGCCAGGTGGTGCGTAACGACGGTCCAGAGTCGCATTTCAGCAAGCGCGGCACGCCGACCATGGGCGGCATCATGATCCTGACCTCCATCACCGTTTCGGTGCTGATGTGGGCCTATCCGTCCAACCCTTATGTTTGGTGCGTACTGTTTGTGCTGGTGGGTTACGGCATCGTCGGTTTCGTTGACGACTACCGCAAGGTGGTGCGTAAAGACACCAAAGGGCTGATCGCCCGCTGGAAATACTTCTGGCAGTCGGTGATTGCGCTGGTGGTTGCTTTCGCCATGTATGCCGTAGGTAAAGACACGCCAGCCACCGAGCTGGTTGTGCCGTTCTTTAAGGACATCATGCCTCAGCTTGGCCTGTTGTACGTGCTGCTGGCTTACTTTGTCATCGTAGGGACCAGCAACGCGGTCAACCTGACCGACGGGCTGGACGGCCTGGCGATTATGCCGACGGTGTTCGTGGCCGCCGGTTTTGCACTGGTAGCCTGGGCGACCGGTAACATGAACTTCGCCAACTACCTGCACATTCCATATTTGCGTCACGCCGGTGAACTGGTGATCGTCTGTACCGCCATTGTCGGCGCCGGCCTGGGCTTTTTGTGGTTCAACACCTATCCGGCCCAGGTCTTCATGGGCGACGTGGGTTCGTTGGCGCTGGGCGGCGCGTTGGGCACCATTGCGGTGCTGCTGCGCCAAGAGTTTTTACTGTTGATTATGGGCGGCGTGTTCGTGGTTGAAACGCTGTCGGTGATTTTGCAGGTGGGGTCGTTCAAGCTGCGCGGGCAACGTATTTTCCGCATGGCGCCGATTCACCACCACTATGAATTGAAAGGCTGGCCGGAACCACGGGTGATCGTGCGCTTCTGGATTATTTCGCTGATGCTGGTGCTGATTGGCCTGGCGACGCTGAAGGTGCGGTAACTATGGCGGATTATCAGGGTAAGAAAGTGGTCATCATCGGGCTGGGCCTCACCGGCCTGTCCTGTGTTGATTTCTTTATGGCGCGCGGCGTAACGCCACGCGTTATGGATACCCGCATTTCACCTCCAGGGCTGGACAAGCTGCCTGAAAGCGTTGAGCGTCACCTGGGTGATTTGAATCAGGATTGGCTGTTGGCGGCGGATTTGATCGTCGCCAGCCCGGGCATGGCATTGGCGACCCCGGCATTGAGCGCTGCTGCAGAGGCGGGCGTAGAGATTGTCGGCGATATCGAATTGTTCTGCCGTGAAGCCCAGGCACCGATCGTGGCGATTACCGGTTCCAACGGTAAAAGCACCGTCACCACCCTGGTGGGTGAAATGGCAAAAGCCGCAGGTTGGGCGGTGGGCGTCGGTGGCAATATCGGCCTGCCTGCGTTGAGCCTGCTGCGTCAGGAATGCCAACTGTACGTGCTGGAGCTGTCGAGCTTCCAACTGGAAACCACTTACAGCCTGCACGCGGCTGCGGCGACCATTTTGAACGTCACCGAAGATCATATGGATCGCTATCCGTTTGGGCTGCAGCAATACCGTGCCGCCAAGCTGAAGGTCTATGAAAATGCCAGCCTGTGCGTGGTCAATGCCGACGACGCATTGACGATGCCGATTCGCGGGGCGGATCAGCGTTGCATCAGCTTTGGTGCCGATGTGGGCGACTATCACCTGAACCGCCAACTGGGCGAGACCTGGTTGCGCGTGCGCGGCGAGAAAATCCTGAACACCCGCGAAATGAAGCTGACTGGCCGCCATAACTACACCAATGCGTTGGCGGCGCTGGCACTGGCCGATGCGGTGAACATCCCGCGCGCTTCCAGCCTGAAAGCGTTGACCACCTATACCGGTTTGGCGCACCGCTTCCAATTGGCCTGGGAACATAACGGCGTTCGCTGGATTAACGATTCTAAAGCCACCAACGTTGGCAGTACCGAAGCGGCGTTGAATGGTCTGCAGGTGGACGGCACCTTGCACCTGCTGTTGGGCGGCGACGGTAAATCTGCCGATTTCTCCCCGCTGGCGCGCTACCTGCAAGGCGATAACGTTCGCCTTTACTGCTTCGGCCGTGATGGCGAACAGTTGGCTCAGCTGCGGCCGGAGGTCGCTACGCTGACCGAGACTATGGAACAGGCGATGCAGACGATAGCCGGCCGGGTGCAACCTGGCGATATGGTGCTGCTGTCACCTGCCTGTGCCAGCCTGGATCAGTTCCGCAATTTTGAAGTACGCGGCGACGAGTTTACTCGTTTGGCACAGGAGCTTGGCGGATGAGACTACGCTTGCCGAACTTCGGGCTGACAGAGCTCTTTAAAAACTGGGTGGCGGGATCGCGAGATAACGATTCGGTCAATATGGTGCTGTACGACCGTACCCTGCTGTGGCTGACCTTTGGGTTGGCCATTATCGGTTTTGTGATGGTGACTTCGGCTTCGATGCCGATCGGTCAGCGCCTGGCGGACGATCCGTTCTTGTTCGCCAAGCGTGATGCGTTGTACCTCGGGCTGGCGTTCGGTCTGTCGATGGTGACCTTGCGCATTCCGATGGAAGTCTGGCAGCGCTATAGCAACATCATGCTGCTGTTGTCGATTGTGATGCTGTTGATCGTATTGGTGGTCGGCAGCTCGGTAAACGGGGCATCGCGCTGGATCTCGCTGGGGCCGCTGCGTATTCAGCCGGCAGAGCTGTCCAAGCTGTCGCTGTTCTGTTACCTGGCGAGTTATCTGGTGCGCAAAGTAGAAGAGGTGCGCAGCAACTTCTGGGGCTTCTGCAAGCCGATGGGTGTCATGGTGGTGTTGGCCGTGCTGCTGCTGGCTCAGCCGGACCTCGGTACCGTGGTGGTGCTGTTTATCACCACGCTGGCAATGCTGTTCCTGGCCGGCGCGAAAATGTGGCAATTCCTGGCAATTATCGGATCCGGAGCCTTCGCGGTAGTGCTGTTGATCATCGCCGAACCTTACCGTATGCGCCGTGTGACTTCGTTCTGGAATCCGTGGGCCGATCCGTTCGGCAGTGGCTACCAGCTGACCCAGTCGCTGATGGCCTTTGGCCGTGGTGAATTCTGGGGACAAGGGCTGGGTAATTCGGTGCAGAAACTCGAGTATTTGCCGGAAGCGCACACAGACTTTATCTTCTCGATTTTAGGCGAAGAGCTGGGCTATATCGGTGTGGTTTTTGCATTGTTAATGGTATTCTGCGTCGCTTTTCGTGCTATGTCGATTGGCCGCCGTGCGCTGGAGATTGATCAGCGCTTTTCTGGCTTCTTGGCCTGCTCAATTGGCGTGTGGTTTAGCTTCCAGGCGCTGGTCAACGTCGGTGCCGCTGCCGGAATGCTTCCCACTAAAGGCTTAACGTTACCGCTGATAAGCTATGGCGGTTCGAGCCTGTTGATTATGTCGACGGCGATCGTGCTGTTGCTGCGTATTGATTATGAAACGCGTCTGGCTAAAGCCCAGGCGTTTGTGAAGAGGTAAGGGATGAGCGGGAAACCTAAGCGTTTAATGGTGATGGCAGGCGGTACCGGCGGACACGTGTTCCCGGGACTGGCGGTCGCACATCATCTGATGGCGCAAGGCTGGCAGGTGCGCTGGCTTGGAACCGCAGACCGAATGGAAGCCGATCTGGTGCCAAAGCATGGGATCGAGATTGATTTCATCCGTATTTCCGGCCTGCGTGGCAAAGGGCTGAAGGCCCAACTGAGCGCGCCGCTGCGTATCTGGCAAGCCGTACGTCAGGCGAAGGCGATTATGCGCAGCTACCAACCGGACGTGGTGCTGGGGATGGGGGGGTACGTTTCTGGTCCTGGCGGTTTGGCCGCATGGCTGTGCGGCATCCCGGTGGTGCTGCATGAACAAAACGGCATTGCCGGGCTGACCAACCGTTGGTTGGCGCGCATTGCCAAGAAGGTCCTGCAGGCCTTCCCTGGCGCGTTCCCCAATGCGGACGTGGTGGGCAACCCGGTACGCACTGACGTATTGGCGCTGCCGCTGCCGGCAGAGCGATTGACGGGGCGTGAAGGGCCCATTCGCGTACTGGTGATTGGCGGCAGTCAGGGTGCCCGGGTGCTGAATCAGACAGTTCCTGAAGTCGCGGCGAGATTGGGCGATAGAATTACGCTCTGGCATCAGGTAGGCAAAGGTGCGCTGGAAAATGTGTTGCGCGACTACGAGAGGGTAGGGCAGACGCAACACAAAGTGACCGAGTTTATTGATGACATGGCGGCGGCGTACGCTTGGGCTGATGTTGTGGTGTGCCGCTCCGGCGCGCTAACGGTCAGCGAGATCGCCGCTGCGGGCCTTCCTGCGATCTTCGTGCCTTTCATGCACAAAGACCGCCAACAGTATTGGAATGCCCGCCCACTGGAAGAAGCCGGTGCGGCGAAGATTATCGAGCAACCGCAGTTTAACGCCGATGTGGTGGCGGAGCTGCTGGCTGGCTGGGATCGTCCTACGCTGCTGGCTATGGCCGAAAAGGCCCGTGCCGTGGCCATTCCGGATGCTACTGAACGCGTAGCTGCGGAGCTGGTGCGCGTCGCCAAATAATATGCAGGGGTCCGGTTCGCCGGGCCTGAATTAAAGAATGTCATGTAGGGGCCCGGCATGCCGGGCCTGGATTAGAGAGAGTGATGAATACACAACAACTGGCGAAACTACGTACTATCGTGCCCGAGATGCGACGCGTCCGGCACATTCACTTTGTCGGCATCGGTGGCGCCGGCATGGGTGGTATCGCCGAAGTGTTGGCCAATGAAGGTTATCAAATCAGCGGTTCTGACCTGGCACCGAATCCGGTAACCCAGCAGCTGAGCGCGCTCGGGGCGACGATTTACTTCCATCACCGTCCGGAGAACGTACTGGATGCCAGCGTAGTCGTGGTTTCTACCGCGATTTCTGCCGACAACCCGGAAATTGTCGCCGCTCGTGAAGCGCGTATTCCGGTAATCCGCCGCGCAGAGATGTTGGCCGAACTGATGCGTTTTCGTCACGGCATCGCCGTTGCCGGTACGCATGGCAAGACCACGACCACGGCAATGGTGTCGAGCATTTATGCCGAAGCCGGTCTGGACCCGACCTTTGTTAACGGCGGGCTGGTGAAAGCGGCAGGAACTCATGCGCGTTTGGGCTCCAGCCGTTACCTGATTGCGGAAGCGGATGAGAGCGATGCTTCTTTCTTGCATCTGCAACCGATGGTGGCGATTGTCACCAATATCGAAGCCGACCATATGGAGACCTACCAGGGCGACTTCGAAAACCTGAAGCAGACGTTTATTAACTTTTTGCACAACCTGCCGTTCTACGGCCGTGCGGTGATGTGTATTGACGATCCGGTGGTGCGTGAATTGCTGCCACGCGTGGGTCGCCATATCACCACTTACGGTTTCAGCGACGATGCCGACGTTCGCATCGAGAGCTACCGTCAGGTTGGAGCCCAGGGCCACTTCACCCTGAGCCGCCAGGACAAGCCGCTGATGACGGTGACGCTGAATGCGCCGGGTCGTCACAACGCGTTGAACGCGGCGGCGGCAGTGGCGGTGGCAACGGAAGAGGGCATTGACGACGCCGATATCCTGCGTGCGTTGGCCAGCTTCCAGGGGACCGGTCGCCGCTTTGATTTCCTCGGCGAATTCCCGCTGGAGCCGGTAAATGGCAAAAGCGGCAGTGCGATGCTGGTGGACGATTATGGCCACCACCCGACCGAGGTCGACGCGACGCTGAAAGCCGCACGTGCAGGCTGGCCGGACAAGCGTCTGGTGATGATTTTCCAGCCGCACCGTTACACGCGTACTCGCGATCTGTACGACGACTTTGCCAATGTGCTGTCGCAGGTGGACGTGCTGCTGATGCTGGACGTTTACTCTGCCGGTGAAACGGCAATTCCCGGGGCGGACAGCCGCTCGCTGTGCCGTACCATCCGCAGCCGCGGCAAGCTGGATCCGATTCTGGTGTCTGATGCGGATACCGTGCCGGAAACCCTGGCAGGGTTGCTGCAAGCAGACGATTTAGTGCTGGTGCAGGGCGCCGGCAACGTGGGGAAAGTCGCACGCAAACTGGCTGAGCTGAAGCTGCAGCCTCAGAAAAAAGAGGAGGAACATCATGGCCGATAAAGTTGCCGTACTGCTGGGTGGCACCTCCGCTGAACGTGAAGTGTCATTGCAATCCGGCGCCGCCGTGCTGGCCGGGCTGCGTGAAGCCGGTATCGACGCTCACGGCATCGATATCCGTGATTTCCCGGTCACCCAGTTGAAAGAACATGGGTTTACCAAAGTATTTATCGCGCTGCATGGCCGAGGCGGTGAAGACGGCACCCTGCAAGGCATGCTGGAGTTCCTCGAACTGCCTTATACAGGCAGTGGCGTGATGGCTTCGGCACTGACCATGGACAAGTGGCGCACCAAAATGGTGTGGCAGTCGATGGGCCTGCCGGTGGCGCCTTATGTTGCGCTGAACCGTCAGCAATATGCCGGTGCAGAAAAAGAGGCGCTGATCGCGCGCGTAGAGGCCTTGGGCCTGCCGCTGATCGTCAAGCCGAGCCGTGAAGGCTCCAGCGTTGGTATGAGCAAAGTTACCGAGCGTGGCGCTCTTGAGGCGGCTCTGGAAGAAGGTTTCCGTCATGACGACGACGTGCTGGTCGAGAAGTGGCTGAGCGGTCCGGAATACACGGTAGCGATGCTGGGTGATCGAGTATTGCCTTCCATCCGGATTCAACCGGCCGGCGTGTTTTACGATTACCAGGCTAAGTACATCTCGGACGATACCCAGTATTTCTGTCCGAGCGGCCTGGGTGCGGAACAGGAAGCCGAAATGGCGTCTCTGGCGTTACGCGCCTATCGTGGGCTGGACTGCAGCGGCTGGGGCCGCGTTGATGTGATGCAGGATAGCGATGGCAGCTTCTATCTGCTTGAGGTGAATACCTCGCCGGGCATGACCAGTCATAGCCTGGTGCCGATGGCAGCGCGGCAGTCTGGTTTAAGCTTCTCGCAGCTGGTAGCGAGAATTTTGGAATTGGCCGACTGATATGTCGCAAGCTGCCCTGAATGCGCGTGAACGCGAGGTGGACAACAACCCGCGACGCAGCAATGGAACCCAGTTGGCGGGAATGATTTTCCTGTTGATGGTGTTGGGAACGGTCCTGTGGAGTGGGTGGGCGGTGATTGGCTGGATGAAAGACGCCAGCCGCCTGCCGCTGTCACGACTGGTGGTGACCGGTGAACGTCACTACACCACCAACGACGATATTCGTCAGGCTATCCTGTCGCTGGGATCGCCGGGGACGTTCATGACGCAGGATGTGGATATCATCCAGCAGCAGATTGAACGCCTGCCGTGGATCAAGCAGGCCAGCGTGCGTAAGCAGTGGCCGGATGAGCTGAAGATCCACCTGGTGGAATATGTCCCGGTGGCGCGCTGGAATGATTTGCACATGGTAGATGCCGAAGGCAAATCCTTCAGCGTGCCTGCAGAACGAATTGGCAAACAGAAGTTGCCGTTGCTGTATGGTCCGGAAGGGAGCGAACAGGATGTTCTTGAAGGTTACCGGACCATGAGCAGCATGTTAGCGGCCAGCAAATATACGCTGAAAATGGCGGCCATGAGCGCCCGCCATTCCTGGCAGCTGGCTTTGGATAATGATGTTCGGCTGGAGCTGGGACGCGACGATCGCACCGGACGCCTGCAGCGCTTTATCGAGCTTTACCCGGTATTGCAGCAGCAGGGACAGGCAGAAAGCAAGCGAGTCAGTTATGTCGACTTACGCTACGAGGCCGGTGCATCGGTAGGTTGGGCCCCCGTGTTTATCGACCCGCAGGCTGCAGGCGATCGGCAGAACAGTAATCAGCAACAGAATCAGGCACAGGCAAAACAACAATGATCAAGTCGACGGACAGAAAACTGGTAGTTGGACTGGAGATCGGTACTGCAAAAGTCTCCGCATTGGTAGGGGAAGTTCTGCCCGATGGCATGGTCAACATTATCGGGGTGGGCAGTTGCCCGTCTCGCGGTATGGATAAGGGTGGCGTTAACGACCTGGAGTCGGTAGTGAAGTGCGTACAGCGCGCTATCGATCAGGCCGAACTGATGGCGGATTGTCAGATTTCTTCGGTTTACCTCGCATTATCGGGTAAACACATCAGCTGCCAGAACGAAATAGGGATGGTTCCTATTTCCGAAGAGGAAGTGACACAGGAAGATGTGGAGAACGTGGTGCATACCGCTAAATCGGTACGCGTCCGTGATGAACACCGCATCCTGCACGTCATCCCTCAGGAATACGCCATCGATTATCAGGAAGGCATCAAAAACCCGGTTGGGTTGTCCGGCGTGCGTATGCAAGCCAAGGTGCACCTGATCACCTGCCATAACGATATGGCTAAGAACATCGTTAAGGCAGTAGAACGTTGTGGTCTGAAAGTTGACCAACTTATTTTCGCCGGTCTGGCCGCCAGCTATGCGGTACTGACCGAAGATGAGCGCGAACTCGGCGTTTGTGTGGTAGATATCGGCGGCGGCACCATGGATATGGCGGTGTACACCGGCGGTGCGCTGCGCCACACCAAAGTGATCCCTTACGCCGGGAACGTGGTCACCAGCGATATCGCTTACGCCTTCGGCACGCCGCCGACAGACGCGGAAGCGATCAAAGTTCGACACGGCTGTGCGCTTGGGTCGATTGTTAGCAAGGATGAAAGTGTAGAGGTGCCAAGCGTTGGAGGACGTCCTCCTCGGAGTCTGCAAAGACAGACACTGGCTGAAGTGATTGAGCCACGCTACACCGAACTGTTGAATCTGGTTAACGATGAAATTTTGCAATTGCAGGAGCAACTGCGTCAGCAAGGGGTGAAGCATCATCTGGCGGCGGGTATTGTGCTGACCGGTGGTGCCGCCCAGATTGATGGCCTGGCAGCCTGTGCGCAACGGGTGTTCCACACCCAGGTACGCATCGGCCAACCCTTGAACATCACGGGTCTGACGGATTATGCGCAGGAGCCTTACTACTCTACGGCGGTAGGTCTGCTGCACTATGGAAAAGAGTCTCACCTGAGCGGTGAGGCAGAAGTAGAAAAACGCGCCTCGGTGGGCAATTGGTTTAAACGTATCAATAGCTGGCTGAGAAAAGAGTTTTAATGTTTCAACAAAGAGATCATGCTGAGTAATCTTTTTATGATCTCGCAGCGACAGGCACAAAACGGAGAGAAACTATGTTTGAACCAATGGAACTAACCAATGACGCGGTGATTAAAGTCATCGGCGTCGGCGGTGGCGGTGGCAACGCCGTTGAACACATGGTGCGCGAGCGCATCGAAGGTGTTGAATTCTTTGCCGTGAATACAGACGCTCAGGCGCTTCGTAAAACGGCAGTTGGCCAAACCATCCAGATCGGTAGCGGTATTACCAAAGGTCTGGGTGCAGGCGCGAACCCTGAAGTGGGTCGCAATTCAGCGGAAGAAGACCGTGAAGCCCTGCGCGCCGCACTGGATGGTGCAGACATGGTCTTCATTGCAGCCGGCATGGGCGGCGGTACCGGTACCGGTGCAGCGCCAGTCGTCGCTGAAGTTGCTAAAGACCTGGGTATTCTGACAGTGGCCGTGGTGACCAAGCCTTTCAATTTTGAAGGCAAGAAACGCATGGCGTTCGCTGAGCAGGGTATCGCAGAATTGTCCAAACATGTGGACTCACTGATCACTATCCCGAACGACAAACTGTTGAAAGTTCTGGGTCGCGGTATTTCTCTGTTGGACGCGTTTGGTGCGGCTAACGACGTGCTGAAAGGCGCGGTACAGGGTATTGCCGAACTGATCACCCGTCCGGGCCTGATGAACGTCGACTTCGCCGACGTGCGCACCGTAATGTCCGAAATGGGCTACGCGATGATGGGTTCCGGCGTTGCCTGTGGTGAAGACCGTGCTGAAGAAGCTGCGGAAATGGCGATCTCCAGCCCACTGCTGGAAGATATCGACCTGTCCGGCGCTCGCGGCGTGCTGGTCAACATCACCGCCGGCTTCGACCTGCGCTTGGATGAGTTCGAAACCGTGGGTAACACCATTCGTGCTTTCGCTTCCGACAACGCGACCGTGGTAATTGGTACGTCGCTGGATCCGGAAATGAACGACGAACTGCGTGTAACCGTGGTTGCGACCGGTATCGGCATGGACAAACGTCCGGAAATCACTCTGGTCACCAATAAACAGGCCAGCCAGCCAGTGATGGATCATCGCTACCAGCAGCACGGCATGTCGCCGCTGCCGCAGGAAGTGAAACCTGCCGCCAAGGTGGTTAACGATCCGACTGCGCAGCCTAATAAAGAGCCCGACTATCTTGATATTCCAGCCTTCCTGCGCAAGCAGGCAGACTAAGAATATCCTGAGAATTTGGAATCTCCGCTCTTTGTGCTAAACTGTCCCGCCAGCCATGCTGTATGCTTGGCTGGTAGGATTGATAACATTGCGAGATAAAACGATGATCAAACAAAGGACATTAAAACGTATTGTTCAGGCGACTGGTGTCGGTTTACATACCGGCAAGAAAGTCACGCTGACAATGCGACCCGCGGCGGCTAATACCGGGGTCATCTATCGTCGCACTGACTTGAATCCACCGGTTGATTTTCCGGCTGATGCAAAATCCGTGCGTGATACCATGCTCTGTACCTGCCTGGTCAATGAGCATGACGTGCGTATTTCTACCGTTGAGCATCTTAATGCCGCGCTGGCTGGGTTGGGCATCGACAACATCGTTATCGAAGTTGACGCTGCTGAAATCCCTATCATGGACGGCAGTGCCAGTCCGTTCGTCTTCCTGTTGCTGGATGCCGGCATTGAAGAACTGAACTCTGCGAAGAAATTCCTGCGTCTGAAAGACACCGTGCGTGTTGAAGATGGCGACAAGTGGGCCGAGCTGTCCCCGCATAACGGGTTCCGCCTGGACTTCACCATCGACTTCAACCACCCGGCGATCGACGCCAGTACGCAACGCTACCGCCTTGATTTCTCTGCCGACTCGTTCGTGCGTCAAATCAGCCGTGCGCGTACTTTCGGCTTCATGCGTGATATCGAATATTTACAGTCCCGTGGCCTGGCCCTGGGCGGCAGCTTTGACTGCGCTATCGTGGTAGATGATTACCGCGTGCTGAACGAAGACGGCCTGCGCTTCGAAGACGAATTCGTGCGTCACAAAATGCTGGACGCCATCGGCGACCTGTTCATGTGCGGCCATAATATCATTGGCGCGTTTACCGCGTACAAGTCTGGTCATGCGCTGAACAACAAGCTGCTTCAAGCAGTTCTGGCGAAACAGGAAGCGTGGGAATACGTCACCTTCCAGGACGAAGCCGAAATGCCACTGGCATTCAAAGCTCCGTCAACCGTATTGGCATAAGTCGATACCGCTGATTACTTATCACGACTGGTAGCGTTGGCACTCTCTCCGGCCAACGACGCCAGTCGTTCTAATATCTTGCGCAGTTTTTCCGGGCTCCGGCTCGCTAATACCCTTAATTCCCCAGCACTTTCCTGACTCAGATGACGCATAGGCACGCTTGACTGCGTATTTCCTGCCGTTTTTGCGGCGTCCTGCACCAGGTTGTTCCCTTTTGCCATCAAGGCCGGATTAATCCTGATGTCGATCGACGACAATGATGGTAGAATTTGCGCTCGTAGTGCTGATAATAAAGCCGGTTGTTCGTAACGTAGACGCATCATCCAGCTGGCATTTGCCGTTTCTAGCACTAAAATACCCTGTCGGAAATTTGCGACGCGGCACCAAGGATGCAGTTGAACGGGCAACAGGCCTTTAACTGCACGGTTAAGCTTAAGCAACGCGACTGCGCGTTGTTGGACGTTATGCAGTGGCCCTTTGTCTTCTGCAGACGCGTCGTCGAACAGGGAATCTAATAATTGTGGACGGCTATCGCGCATAATGGGCTCCGGCGGATTATAAACTCGTGATCGGTATTCTAAATCGTTGGCGACAATTTGGCAGACGTTATTTCTGGCCCCATCTCCTTTTAGGGATGGTTGCGGCCACGCTTGGCGTACCTACCAATCTGACCGGCAACCCCGATCAAGCCGCTCTGCCGAGCACCTCGTCCAGCCTGAACCGGCAAAACTCTGCCAGTGGCGCCTTCAATAGCCTGGCGTTACTGCAAGAAGCGCACCGTCGTCCGACCTTTAGCGTCGACTATTGGCACCAGCATGCGCTTCGTACCGTCATTCGTCACCTCTCTTTTGCGCTTGCGCCGCAGGCCGTTTACGCGCGGGTGCAGGAAAGCGAAGCGGAGGTGACCGAACCCCCATTGCAGGTAGCGCAACTGGCGCTGCTTTCTACCCTTAATGCGCTGCTGACGCACGAGCCGAAGCCGCCGACCATCATTCGCACCACTCACCACGCCGTGCTGCCCGCTGTTGCGCAGCATCAGGCCGGGTTGTGGCTTGCGCAAGTGCAGGGCATTCGCGCCGGACCTGCAGCCTTAAGCTGATTTCTTGCCCCTCGGGCGACAAAAAAACCTAAAAAATAACATCAAGTTGACTGCCTGTGTTGGCCGTCATGACAGAGATATCAAACATCATGTTAGTGAAATTATTGACCAAAGTTTTTGGTAGCCGTAACGATCGTACGCTGCGCCGCATGCGCAAATCGGTTGAGCTGATCAACCAGATGGAACCGGACATGGAAAAACTGTCCGATGACGAACTGAAAGCCAAGACCAACGAGTTCCGCGCGCGCCTGGAAAAGGGTGAAGTGCTGGAAAACCTGTTGCCTGAGGCCTTCGCGGTAGTGCGTGAGGCGAGCAAGCGCGTCTTCGGCATGCGTCACTTCGACGTGCAGCTGCTGGGCGGCATGGTGCTGAATGACCGCTGTATCGCAGAGATGCGCACCGGTGAAGGTAAAACCCTGACCGCAACCCTGCCAGCCTATCTGAACGCCCTGAGCGGTCGTGGCGTGCACGTGGTAACCGTCAACGACTATCTGGCACAGCGTGACGCCGAGAACAACCGCCCGCTGTTTGAGTTCCTCGGCTTGAGCATCGGCATCAACCTGCCGGGCATGCCGGCACCGGCCAAGCGTGAAGCCTATGCCGCGGACATTACCTACGGCACCAACAACGAATACGGTTTCGACTATCTGCGCGACAACATGGCGTTCAGTCCGGAAGAGCGCGTTCAGCGCAAACTGCACTATGCACTGGTGGATGAGGTTGACTCCATCCTGATCGATGAAGCGCGTACACCGTTGATCATCTCTGGCCCGGCTGAAGACAGCTCCGAGATGTACATCAAGGTTAACAAGCTGATCCCTAAACTGATCCGTCAGGAAAAAGAAGATTCGGATTCCTTCCAGGGCGAAGGCCACTTCTCGGTTGACGAAAAGGCGCGCCAGGTGCACCTGACCGAACGCGGCCTGATCCTGATCGAAGAAATGCTGATGGAAGCCGGCATCATGGACGAAGGGGAGTCACTGTACTCACCGACCAACATCATGCTGATGCACCACGTGACCGCGGCTCTGCGTGCCCATGTGCTGTTTACCCGTGACGTTGACTACATCGTAAAAGACGGTGAAGTCATCATCGTCGACGAACACACCGGCCGTACCATGCACGGCCGTCGCTGGTCCGATGGCCTGCACCAGGCGGTGGAAGCCAAAGAAGGCGTGGAAATCCAGAACGAAAACCAGACCCTGGCCTCCATCACCTTCCAGAACTACTTCCGCCTGTACGAGAAGCTGGCTGGGATGACCGGTACCGCCGACACCGAAGCTTTTGAATTCAGCTCGATCTACAAGCTGGATACCATTGTGGTGCCGACCAACCGTCCAATGCTGCGTAAAGACATGCCGGATCTGGTCTACATGACCGAGCATGAGAAGATTGGCGCCATCATTGAAGATATTCGTGAGCGTACCGCTAACGGCCAGCCGGTTCTGGTCGGTACGATTTCAATCGAGAAATCCGAAGTGGTTTCGCGTGAGCTGGAGAAAGCCGGTATCGCCCATAAGGTGTTGAACGCCAAGTTCCACGCCATGGAAGCGGACATCGTTGCTCAGGCCGGCCAGACCTCTGCGGTTACCATCGCTACCAACATGGCCGGTCGTGGTACCGACATCGTGTTGGGCGGCAGCTGGCAGGCAGAGATTGCCCAGTTGGAAGATCCAACCGAAGAGCAAATCGCGGCGATTAAAGACGCCTGGAAAATCCGTCACGATGCTGTACTGGCAGCCGGTGGCCTGCACATCATTGGTACCGAGCGTCATGAATCACGCCGTATCGATAACCAGTTGCGCGGCCGTTCCGGTCGTCAGGGGGATGCCGGTTCATCCCGCTTCTACCTGTCGATGGAAGATGCCCTGATGCGTATTTTCGCCTCCGATCGCGTTTCCAACATGATGCGTAAATTGGGGATGAAAGAAGGTGAGGCCATTGAGCACCCATGGGTCACCAAAGCGATTGCCAACGCCCAGCGTAAAGTAGAAAGCCGCAACTTCGACATTCGTAAGCAACTGCTGGAATACGATGACGTGGCCAACGATCAGCGCCGCGCGATCTACAGCCAGCGTAACGAACTGCTGGACGTGTCTGACGTTAGCGAAACCATTGCCAGCATCCGTGAAGACGTGTTCAAAACCACTATCGACGGCTACATTCAACCGCAGTCGCTGGAAGAAGAGTGGGATATTCAGGGGCTGACCGAACGTCTGAAAAACGATTTCGATCTGGATATGCCTATCGCCGAATGGTTGGATAAAGAGCCTGAGCTGCACGAAGAAACGCTGCGTGAGCGTATTCTGGAAAAAGCCAAGGAAGAGTACCAGCGTAAAGAAGAAGTGGTTGGCACCGAGATGATGCGCAACTTCGAGAAAGGCGTGATGCTGCAGACGCTGGATTCCCTGTGGAAAGAGCATCTGGCGGCCATGGACTACCTGCGTCAGGGTATCCATCTGCGCGGTTATGCGCAGAAAGATCCTAAGCAGGAGTACAAGCGCGAGTCCTTCAACATGTTCGCTACCATGCTGGAATCACTGAAGCATGAAGTGATCAGCGTGCTGAGCAAGGTTCAGGTGCGGATGCCGGAAGAGGTTGAAGCCTTGGAACTGCAGCGTCGTGAAGAAGCCGAGCGTCTGGCCAAACAGCAGCAGCTGAGCCACTATGAAGAAAACGCGCTGGTGACTGAAGATCCTAATGCGCCGACCATCGCAGAACGTAAAGTGGGCCGTAACGATCCGTGCCCATGCGGTTCCGGTAAAAAATACAAACAGTGTCACGGTCGTCTGCAGAACTAAGCCGACACTGTTTAACGAATAAAACCCAGGGGTTCAGCGTGCTGAGCCCCTGTTTTTTGGGCCGCATTCTGCGCTCCAATAACTCAATAAAGAGGATGCGATGAAACATCTGAATATCGCCGTCGGCATCATTCGTAATGCCCAGCAGGAAATCTTCATTACCCGCCGCGCGGCCGATTCGCATATGGCCGGTTTCTGGGAGTTTCCCGGCGGCAAAATTGAACAGGGGGAGACGCCGGAACAGGCGCTTAGCCGTGAATTATTGGAAGAGACCGGCATTGAAGCCCAGCGTGCGGAGTTGTTGGACGTGCTTGAGCATCAGTTTAGCGATCGCATCGTCACGTTGAATTTCTATCTGGTGGAAGCCTGGGCCGGTGAACCCTTCGGTCGCGAAGGCCAGCCTATGCGCTGGGTAAAGCAGGCTGACCTGCGGGAAGAAGAGTTCCCTCAGGCCAATATCAGCATTATCAAACTGCTGGTGGAGCAGGCTAACGCCGCGCAGTAATACAACCGGCCTGGCGGCTGCCGGGCCGATCAGAACGACGATCAGCGATCGTCTGCTTCACTCCACTCTTCGCTTTCGGAAAGATCGCTGTTGCTTGGAATGCGCTTCTCTTCATCGGCCCATTCGCCCAGATCAATCAACTGACAGCGTTTGCTGCAAAACGGACGAAATGGGCTCACCTCTCCCCAAACCACACCTTTGCCACAGGTTGGGCATTTCACTACGGTAGTCATATCTATTCCTTACTCCCTTCCAACGCGTGAAAGGTCTTGATGTCATTGGGTCAGCAACAGGCCAACTCAAAGGTTAGTCGTTCCGGCACCACGCCGAGCTCACTGTCCAGCGGCAGAAAGCGAATCGCATAGCGCGTCTTATGGCCGGAAATTTGTGGGTAAAGCTGGTGCGCCAGATTGATGCGTAAGCGCAGCAGATCCGCCCCCTCAGCGTTATCCTGGAAAAAACCGTTCAGGCTGATCTGATTGCGAAATGGCCCGGCCTGACGGATCAGATCCAGCACCATAGTCAGTGCCTGGTTTAATGGTTCCAGCGTTTGCAACCATTCGGCTACGTCGTTATCTCGCTCTTGCTGTGGTGCATGCATCCACATGTGCAGCGTCGGCAAGTCAAAGCTGCAGCACCCACCGGGGATGCTCAGACGTTGCCGCACCAGACTAATCAACCGATCTTCGCGCAGCGCCTGACCCAGTCGCGGCGCAGACATCAGTGCGGCACCACGTTGCTTCAACTGGTTGCGCAACTGATCCACCAGCGACATATCGACGCCCGGAACATCGGCCCACGCCAGCAATTTTTGCTGCTGACGTTCCAGCTCTTTCAGTAGCTCGGTACGTACTTCACCGCGCTCCAGCACGTCCAGCAGATCGGCGATGGTGCGGAAAAAGGTCAGGGCGATGGCCGTTTCGCTTAAGGCTCGCTGGCCATGTAGCTGTTGCAGCAAAAATTCCATGCGCAGCCAGGTGCGCATTTTTTCATTCAACGGATGTTCAAAAAGAACGCTTGGGGAAACATCACTCATTCAGTTTAATCCTGTCGGGTCGCTGATGCCGCCAGCTCAAGGTAACGGCAATGCAGTGCGGCAACCAATGGCTCTATCCCCTGAGCGGTGCCGCTATTATCAATGATGTCGTCTGCAGCGGCCAGGCGCTGCTCACGCGTGACCTGTGCGGACAGTATGTTCTGTGCCTGCTGGCGGCTGATGCCGTCGCGGGCTATGGTTCTGGCCAACTGAGTCTCGCTGTCGACGTCAACCACCAGCACGCGATCGGCGCGCGCCTGCAGGTTGTTCTCGACCAGCAATGGCACCACCCAGAGAGCGTAGGGGCTGGTAACTTGCGCCAGTTGACGTTGAGTTTCCTGATGAATCAGCGGGTGCAGCAGTTGGTTTAGCCAACGCTTTTCATCAGGGTTACTGAAGATACACTGACGTAAGGCGGCGCGGTTCAGTGAACCGTCCGGCTGCAACATTTCATTACCAAAACGTTCGGCGATGGCAGCCAGTGCCGGGGTTCCTGGCTCGACAACCTGCCGGGCGATAACGTCAGCATCGACCACCGTCACGCCGTGGCGAGCGAAGGCGTCTGCCACGGTGGACTTACCGCTGCCGATACCCCCTGTCAACGCAACAATGTAGGCCATGGTAGGGAATGCACCTGAGGTTCATAAAAAAATAATAGACGAATCATAAAGCGATCGCACAGAAGTGCAAGTAAGCCGGCGGCGCTTGCCGTGCCGCTTAGGCTGTACGGTGATAAAAAGCGCAGCCGGAAAGGGAAAATGAGTGGGAGGTCACACTGCGGTGTCGCAGGTAAATTTGTCGGATTGTAGCGCAAAAAAAGGAGAATTCGCAGTCTTGTCCGGCGATTATTAGCGCGTATGATAGCGTCACTGGAACTGGCATTAATCTATACCCGTCATTCTTCAAGCTGCAGGTGTGTTGACTGCGCGCGTTCATCCGAATCACTTACATAAGTAAGCTCATCGGGACTCTCGCCCTTGTCGCCTTCCTGCAACTCGAATTATTTAGGGTATACCCCGTCGCTTTTCAAGCCATTGCGTTTTGCGATCCGTCGCCATAAACCAGGAAATCATAAGTCATGCGTATTGAAGAAGATTTGAAGTTAGGCTTTAAAGATGTGCTGATTCGCCCAAAGCGTTCCACGCTGAAAAGCCGCTCAGAAGTTGAACTGGAACGTCAGTTTACCTTCAAACATTCTGGCTGTAGCTGGTCTGGTGTGCCGATCATCGCCGCCAACATGGACTCGGTCGGTACCTTCAGCATGGCAGAGGCTCTGGCTTCCTTCGATGTTCTCACCGCCGTACACAAACACTACACCGTAGAGCAGTGGGCCGCCTTTGTGCAGCGCGTACCGGCATCGGTGCTGCGCCACGTGATGGTTTCAACCGGCACGTCCGACGCTGACTTTGTGAAAATGCAACAGATCCTGGCGCTATCACCCGAGCTGAAGTTTATCTGTATCGACGTAGCCAATGGCTATTCCGAGCATTTTGTCGCCTTCCTGCAGAAAGCGCGCGAAGCCTGCCCAAAACATGTTATCTGTGCCGGTAACGTCGTCACCGGAGAAATGGTGGAAGAACTTATCCTGTCCGGCGCCGACATTGTTAAAGTCGGTATTGGTCCAGGCTCTGTCTGCACGACCCGCGTGAAAACCGGTGTCGGTTATCCGCAGCTGTCTGCGGTGATCGAATGCGCTGATGCGGCGCATGGCCTCGGCGGCCAAATCGTTAGCGATGGCGGTTGTTCGGTACCGGGCGACGTAGCGAAAGCCTTTGGCGGCGGTGCTGATTTTGTCATGCTGGGCGGCATGCTGGCCGGCCACGACGAATGTGAAGGCACCATTGTGGAAGAGAACGGTGAGAAATTTATGCTGTTCTACGGCATGAGCTCCGAGTCGGCGATGAAACGCCACGTCGGTGGCGTTGCCCAGTACCGTGCGGCCGAAGGGAAAACTGTCAAACTGCCGTTGCGCGGCGAAGTTGAGTTCACCGTTCGTGACATCCTCGGCGGCCTGCGTTCCGCTTGCACCTACGTCGGCGCGGAACGTTTGAAAGAGCTGACCAAGCGCACCACCTTTATCCGCGTTGCAGAGCAGGAAAACCGCGTCTTCGGCAGCAAGTAAGCCGCGCGTTTCGGCACCAGCAACACGTGGGCGCAGTTCAATGCTGCGCCCAATCACTGACGGACTTACCCCAAAACATTCCCCAACTGAAAGATCGGCAGATACATGGCAATCACCAATGTGCCGACGATCCCGCCCACCACCAGCATCAATAGGGGCTCCAGCGTTTGCGCCAGGGTATCGGCCAGCTCAAAGGTTTGCTGTTCATGCCATGCGGCCAGTTTGCCCAATAGGGTATCTAACGAACCGGATTCTTCGCCCACGCGCACCAATTGCTGGCATAACGAAGGGAAAAGCGCCTGCTGTTCCAGGGCGCGATGAAAAGTCTGCCCTTGCGAAATCTGTTGCCTGATGTTGTCAATTGCCTGGCGATAAAACAGGTTATCCACCGACAGCGCCGCCGCAGCCAACCCGTCAACCAGGCTGAGCCCAGCCTGCTGGGTCATGGCCAGAATACGGAATATTTGGCTCAGGCAGCCGCCTTTAATCAAGTGCGCAATCAGTGGCAGACGCAACAGCGCCGCCTGTTCGCGCCTGCGCCATTGAGGCTGCGGGTGCAGACGACGGAGATAGGTGTATGCCATACAGACCAGAATCGCCGCCAGCCAGGGACCGCTGTCGATCAGCAGGGTGGAAAGGTTCAGCAATCCTTGGGTAAACCACGGCAGCGGCGCATTGAATGACTGATAGACGCCGGCAAATTCCGGCAACACCATCACCAGCATCAAAATGCTTACCAACAGCGCCACCGCGCAGATAAACAAAGGATAACGCAGCGCCTTGATGACTTTCTTTTGCAGTTTTTGCTGTGCTTCCTGTTGTTGGGCCAGTTGCAGGCAGCATTCGTCCAGGTGACCGGTCAGCTCGCCAATGGCGATTAGCTGGCGGTAGATCAAAGGAAACACGGCATGTTGCTCAGCGATAACTTCAGAAAATGGTTGGCCCTGGCGTACCTGTTCACTCACTTCCCGCAGCAGGCAGCGCCAGGCAGCTGACGGGTGCTCTGCCGCCAGCAATTGTAACCCGCTGACCAGCGGCAATCCGGCCTGCAGCAGGGTGGCTAACTGACGGGTGAACTGGATCAGGGGTTCACCGCGCCATTGACCCGGTGAAATACGTTTTCCGCTGTTGATCTGGCAGGGTTGCAGCCCTTGTTCGATCAACCACTGGCTGACCTCATTCTTCTTACCGCTCATCAGCTCACCCTCACGCAACTGTCCGTGTGGATCAATTGCCTGCCAGAGGAAAAGGCGGAGTGTTTTCACTGAGCGCCTCCGCCGTCGGCAATGATACCGACAATGCGGTATACCTCCTCCAGCGAGGTGACGCCCTGGGCGACCAGCGTTAGTCCGGCTTGCAGCAGCGTGGTCTGCCCCTGCTGCCGGGCGATTTCAGCCAACATGCTGGGGGCGGCCCCCTTCAGCAGGCCGGCTTGCACCTCTGGGGTAATGGTCAACAGTTCATATACCCCGGTGCGGCCATAGTAGCCGCTGAAGCAGTGCTCGCAGCCATCGGCCTTCCAGGGCAGCAGAGGTGTTGCCCAAATGGCTGCGGGAAAACGTACGGGCTGGCTTTGTTGATAGCGGCAGTGGCTGCATAACTTGCGCACCAGACGTTGTGCGATCACCAGCTTCAGACAGGCGGCAATCAGGTAGCCCGGGATGCCCATATGAGTCAGGCGCGTCAGGGTTTCGCTGGTGGAATTGGTGTGCAAGGTGGAAAGCACCAGGTGGCCGGTTTGAGCGGCTTTTACTGCGATCTCCGCCGTTTCCCGATCGCGGATCTCACCGATCATGATGACGTCCGGATCCTGTCGCAGCAAGGCGCGTAATACGCGGGAGAAATCCAGTTCCGTTTTGGCGTTGGTCTGCGTCTGATTGATACCGAACAGGGGAATTTCAATCGGATCCTCGACGCTGCATAAATTACTCTGCGCGTCATTCAACTGACGCAGACCGCCGTATAGCGTGACGGTTTTGCCGCTGCCGGTGGGGCCGGTGACCAGGATCATGCCCTGCGGGCAGGATAAGGCAGAGGAAAACTGCACCAGTGCTGTCGGATCCATACCCAACCGATCCAACGGCAGCTCCTGGCGTTCAGTTTGCAAAATTCGCAGCACCACTTTTTCGCCGTGCAGGGTGGGCAGGGTGGCGATACGCATGGAGTAGCTAGCGTTATCCAACCGCACGCTGAGCTGACCATCCTGCGGCAGGCGGCGCTCGGCGATGTCCAACTGCCCCATGATTTTCAGTCGAGCCGTGAGGCGAGCCGCGAGCGTGAATGGCGGTGAGGTTATCACCTGCAACACGCCGTCGATGCGTAGCCGGATACGGAGAGTCTGCTGGTAAGGTTCGAAATGAATGTCTGAGGCTCGTCGCTGAATGGCGATGCGGAGCGTCTGATTGATAAACTGCACCACGGGTGCGTCACTGTCGTCGTTTAATGATGCCGCGTCGAATTGCTCCTCCGAAGTGGGCTGCTCGCGTCTATCGCCCTGCATTTGCCGCCTGTTCAGTTCCAATTCCAGCCTGGCTGCCGGCCACTGTTCCAAATGAATGCGTTTGCCGGTGGCAAAACGCAGGGCTGATAATAGCGCTTGTGGTGCCTCCGTCGTCAGGGCCACGTTCAGGCACTGGTCATCTTCACTGAGAGCCAGTGCCTGATAGCGTTGGCACAGGGTATGGATTTCTTCGCTGATTGCCGTACTCATGATGTCGGCGCTGCGGCGGTAGTGTCAAAACGGAAAACTTCCTGACAGGTTTCCTGCAGATTGCTGTTTTCGCTGGTGCACAGGCGTGTCCAACGCGTCAGGCCGCTGGCATTTTGGGTTGGCGTCAGTGCGACCGTCAATCCCTGCAGCGTTTGCGAGCCGGTCAGCGAGATCACGCCGTGGCTGACCTGAACCGCGCTGACGTAACGTGAGGCGTCGCCGGTAGGGATGCCTTTGCTGCCGGCGTTACAGCCGGTCGGCGTGCCGCTGTCGAGCACGCACAGTTCAACGGCCAGCTTATACGGCGTCATGGCTTGCAGCATGTCGGTCATCGCTGCCTTTTGGATATAGCGCTGATAGGCAGGAATACCTATGGCGCTCAGTATGGCGATAATGGCGATCACCACCATCAGTTCTATCAGGGTAAAACCGCGCTGCGTTTCCATCCGTTGCTTCCTCCATGTCAATGTGGAGGCCAGAGTAATCAGGCCAGCGGGGCGCTTCGAGCGGGTGATGGCTGTTTTTAGGCGCAGTTCCACAGCATTCGATCGAGGTTGCAGCAGAGGGGAAAAGAGATGGGGCGAGCTTCGCAGTTTTGGTGAAAAAACACCTCCCCGGTAGTTCAGGGAGGTGCGGAGAGGGGGGTTATTTGAAGCGCATGGACAGATCGAGGGCGGTCACATGTTTGGTCAGCGCGCCTACAGAAATATAGTCCACGCCGGTTTCGGCGAAGGTACGCAGGGTTTCGCTGGTCACGTTGCCGGACACTTCCAGCTGTGCACGGCCCTGAGTTTGCGTCACGGCGGCGCGCATCATGTCGACGCTGAAATTGTCCAGCATGATAATGTCTGCACCGGCGTCCAGCGCCTGCTGCAGTTCATCCAGCGATTCGACTTCCACTTCGACCGGCACCTCGGCATGCAGCCAGAATGCTTTTTCGACCGCTTTTTTAATCGAGCCGGAGGCAATGATGTGGTTTTCCTTGATCAGGAAGGCGTCGGACAGCCCGAGACGGTGGTTGCTGCCGCCGCCGCACAATACGGCATATTTCAGCGCGGTGCGCAGCCCTGGCAGGGTCTTGCGGGTATCGAGCAGGCGGGTTTTCGTCCCCTGCAACAGTGCCACATAGCGGCTGACTTCGGTTGCTACGCCGGAAAGCGTCTGCACAAAGTTCAGCGCAGTGCGCTCACCGGTAAGCAGCACCCGTGCCGGGCCGGTCAGTTTGCAAAGCGCTTGGTCTGGCACCAGGCTATCACCGTCCGCCACCAGCCAATCCACCTTCACCTGGTTGCCCAACTGGATAAAGACTTCATTCAGCCAGCGTTTTCCGCAAAAAATACCGGGTTCGCGGGTGATGATCGTGGCTTCGGCCTGGGTATCGGCCGGCAACAATTGCGCGGTAATATCGCGTTCGGCATCGACTTCGCCTCCCAGGTCTTCACGCAGCGCCTGGGCAACGGCATAGGGGATATCGCTTTCAATTCGTTCAAGAAGCTCGGTGCGGCGAGTGTCGGCACTGTAGCGGCGTGTCGGCATAGAAAACTCCGAAATGGACGGTAAGATCGTAGGGGGAACATGCTACTCTGTTGCCGTGACAAGTACCACCGCCCAGAGGTGTCTGATGCAGTTAGAACAAGGCTGGATTGTCGGGGTAACCCGGGTTGTCTCGCCGCATTGCGATCTTCGCCCGAATGAGGAGGCGCCTTCGCTGCTGGTGATCCACAATATCAGCCTGCCACCCGGCGAGTTCGGCGGCCCCTATATCGATCGGCTGTTTACCGGTACTCTTGATCCTGCGGATCACCCCTATTTTTCTGATATTCATCAACTACGCGTTTCGGCGCACTGCCTGATCCGTCGCGACGGTGAAATCATTCAGTATGTGCCCTTTGACCGACGAGCCTGGCACGCGGGCGTATCGTCGTATCAGGGACGAGAGCGCTGTAACGATTTTTCGATCGGCATTGAACTGGAAGGTACCGATCATGTGGCGTTCACGCCGCAGCAATACCAAAGTCTGAACGCGGTGACCGCGCTGCTGATCCGGCATTATCCGACGTTGGCGGCGCATATCACCGGGCACAGTGACATTGCCCCAGGCCGCAAAACCGATCCCGGCCCGGCGTTTGATTGGGATTTATATCTGGCATCTCTGGAACAACCTGGCGGGCCAGATGACGCTATGCTTGGAACAATGGAAAGGGAGAGGAGTCGCTAATGACGCTGTTTACGCTGTTACTGGTTCTGGCGTGGGAACGTTTATTCAAGCTGGGTGAGCATTGGCAGTTGGATCATCGCCTTGAGGTGGTATTTCAACGGCTGCATCGGTTTTCACTGGCGCAAACGCTGCTGATGACGCTGGCCTGGATGGTGGTGGTGGCAGGGATTTTGTGGCTGTCCCAGGGACTGTTTTTCGGCGTAGTGACGCTGTTGCTGTGGATCGTCATTGATTTGCTGTGTGTCGGCGCAGGGATCAAGCGTAAACACTATCGGGCCTATCTGAAGGCCGCTCGGCAGGGGGATGCCCATGCCAGCGATCAAATGGCGGAAGAACTGGCGTTGATCCACGGTTTGCCGGTGGATTGCAGCGAAGAGTTGCGCTTGCGTGAACTGCAAAATGCGCTGCTGTGGATTAACTTCCGTTATTATCTGGCGCCGCTGTTTTGGTTTGTGGTCTGCGGGCCTTACGGGCCGATCGCGCTGGCAGGCTACTCTTTCCTGCGCGCTTACCAGACCTGGTTGGCACGCCATAACACGCCGCTGGAGCGTTCGCAGTCAGGCATCGATCATCTGCTGAACTGGCTGGACTGGATCCCGGTGCGTCTGGCCGGCGTGGCTTACGCGTTGTTTGGTCACGGTGAAAGAGCGTTACCGGCGTGGTTTGCGTCTCTGGGCGATCGTCACTCTTCGTCGTATCAGGTGCTGACGCGGTTGGCGCAGTTTTCACTGGCGCGCGATCCCCATATGGATCCGGTGCAGACGCCAAGGGCAGCGGTCAGCCTGGCGCGTAAGGTGACGATGATTATCGTGGTGGTGGTGGCGCTGCTGACCATTTACGGAGCCTTGCTCTAAAGCCAGAGCGGGGGGCACGATGGAAATAAAAACGGGCGCCAGGCGCCCGTTTTTATTGGCTTGATGCGTCTTACAGTTTGGCGAAGCAGCGACGTGCGGCATCGATGGTGCGCTGAATGTCTTCCTTGCTGTGCGCAACGGACATAAAGCCGGCCTCAAAGGCAGAAGGCGCCAGATACACCCCTTCCTCCAGCATCAGGTGGAAGAAGCGCTTAAAGCGTTCTACGTCGCACTGCATCACGTCCTGGTAGCAGGTCACTGCCGGTGCATCGGTAAAGAACAGGCCAAACATCCCGCCAACGTGGTTAACCACCAGCGCGATGTTTTCTTCTTCAGCCGCGTGCAGCAGGCCAGCCGCCAGCATATCGGTCAGTTCGGTCAGGGTCTGGTGGATACCGACCTGAGAGACTTCGGTCAGACAGGCGTAGCCGGCCGCCATCGCAATCGGGTTGCCTGACAGGGTGCCCGCCTGATAGACCGGCCCGGTTGGCGCCAGCGCATCCATCACTTCACGGCGGCCCCCAAAGGCGCCGACAGGCATGCCGCCGCCGATGATTTTACCCAAACAGGTCAGGTCCGGCACCACGCCATAATGAGCCTGAGCCCCGGCCAGCGCCACGCGGAAGCCGGTCATGACTTCGTCGATAATCAACAATGCACCGTACTTGTCGCACAGTGCACGCAGGCCCGGCAGGAACTCCGGCAGTGGCGGCACGCAGTTCATGTTGCCGGCGACCGGCTCGACGATGATGCAGGCGATCTCGGAAGGATATTGTTCAAATGCAGCCTGCACCGAATCCAGATCGTTAAAGGTACAGGTCAGGGTATGCTTGGCGAAATCGGCCGGTACGCCCGGGGAGTTAGGCTGGCCCAGGGTCAGCGCGCCGGAGCCGGCTTTGACCAGCAGGCAGTCGGCGTGGCCGTGGTAGCAGCCTTCAAATTTGATGATTTTGTCGCGGTTGGTGTAACCGCGTGCCAGACGGATGGCGCTCATAGTGGCTTCGGTTCCCGAGTTCACCATCCGCACCATGTCCATGGTCGGCACCAGTTCGGTAACCAGCTCCGCCATTTTAACTTCCATCTCGGTCGGCGCGCCAAAGCTCAGGCCGCGCTGCGCCGCTTCAATGACCGCATTGCGGATCGCCGGGTGGTTGTGTCCCAGCACCATCGGGCCCCAGGAACCGACGTAGTCGATATAACCTTTGCCGTCGACGTCGAACAGGTAAGCCCCGTCCGCCCGTTCGATAAACAGCGGCACACCGCCAACGCCGTTGAATGCACGCACCGGAGAGTTAACCCCGCCTGGGATTACCTGTTTTGCCTCGGCATACAGACTTTCGGACTTGCTGTTTAAGCTCATAGAACGGCTCCTGGATTCTCTTTTGAATGATTTGACCGCGCTATTCTAGTGAAGTGTTCGTCGATATGAAACGATCACAGTCAGATACCTATTTAGAGGGGCGATCGATTAGCGGGTGGGTTAGAATAATCAACTAGCCTATTTGTATTACATTTAATTCCATTAATGAATAACCCATTATGACTGAATTACAGCAACAGCCGCGGGTGGCGCAGGCCCCACGTCTAAAACGCAGTGACGCAGTGCGCGAGCTTTTACGTCGGGATAAAACGCCGGTGGCGATCCTGTTTATGGCGGCGCTGGTGGGCACCCTGGCGGGGCTGCTCGGGGTGGCCTTTGATAAGGCGGTAGATTGGGTGCAGCAGCAGCGCTTTTCCGCGCTGGCGCAGGTCGCCGATTATTGGATCCTGGTTTGGCCGCTGGCCTTTATTCTTTCCGCCGCGCTGGCGATGTTGGGATATTACCTGGTACGTCGCTTTGCTCCTGAGGCAGGGGGATCGGGCATACCGGAGATCGAAGGGGCATTGGAAGAGCTGCGTCCGGTGCGCTGGTGGCGGGTGATCCCGGTAAAATTTATCGGCGGTATGGGCACCTTGGGCGCGGGTATGGTGCTGGGCCGCGAAGGGCCTACGGTGCAGATGGGCGGCAACGTCGGGCGCATGGTGCTGGATATCTTCCGCATGCGCGGTGCCGAAGCGCGCCATTCTTTGTTGGCAACCGGTGCAGCCGCCGGCCTGTCTGCGGCCTTTAACGCCCCGCTGGCGGGCATTTTGTTTATCATTGAAGAGATGCGGCCGCAGTTCCGCTACAACCTGATTTCGATTAAAGCGGTGTTTATCGGCGTCATCATGTCGAGCGTGGTGTTCCAGCTGTTCAACGGGGAAGGTTCGGTGATTGCGGTGGGCAAGCTTTCCTCGGCGCCGATCAATACCCTTTGGCTGTATTTGGTGCTGGGGGCGATATTTGGTGCGGTGGGGGTGATGTTCAACGCGTTGGTCTTCCGCACGCAAGATATGTTCGCTCGCCTGCACGGCGGAAAAATGCGCAAAATTTTGTTGATGGGCGGTTTGCTCGGCGGTATTTGCGGCATTCTGGGGCTGATCCAACCCGAAGCCGCTGGCGGCGGTTTTGGCCTGATCCCGATCGCCGCAGCGGGCAACTATAGCGTCGGCATGCTGATGTTTATTTTTATCACCCGAGTGATCACCACACTGTTGTGTTTCGGTTCCGGCGCACCGGGCGGCATTTTTGCGCCAATGCTGGCGTTGGGCACGCTGTTTGGCACCGCCTTTGGCCTGGGCAGCGGGCATTTGTTCCCCGAGTACGGCATCGAAGCCGGCACCTTCGCTATTGCCGGCATGGGCGCCCTGTTTGCTGCCACGGTGCGTGCGCCGTTGACCGGGATCGTGCTGGTGCTGGAGATGACCGACAATTACCAGCTCATCCTGCCAATGATAATTACCTGTCTGGGTGCTACGCTGGTGGCGCAGTTCCTCGGGGGCAAGCCGTTGTATTCCTCCATATTAGCCCGCACCTTACAACGGCAGGAAGCGTCGCAGGCCAGCGAGGCGGCCGATAAAACAGGTAAAGAAAATACAACAAATGCGGTGAATACTTGAACGCAACACTCAGGTATTGGATAATCATTAACATTAATCCGGCCGCCATTGTAGCGACCTGATGCAGAACAATGTTGGGAGTAAAGAGTATGAGTGATGAAACAGCACTGCCCCTGCAATTTACCGAGGCAGCAGCAAGCAAGGTTAAAGTCCTGATTGCTGATGAAGAAAATCCGAATCTGAAGTTGCGGGTTTACATTACCGGTGGCGGTTGCAGCGGATTCCAATACGGCTTCACTTTTGACGACAAGGTCAACGATGGTGATATGACTATCGAGAAGCAGGGCGTCGCGCTGGTGGTGGACCCGATGAGCCTGCAGTATCTGGTGGGCGGCTCGGTCGACTATACCGAAGGCCTGGAAGGCTCGCGCTTCGTGGTGACTAACCCGAACGCCAAAACCACCTGCGGCTGTGGATCTTCCTTCAGCGTCTGATCCTGCGTGCTGCAGTACTAAACCCGCCAACCTCACCGGTTTGCGGGTTTTTTTATGGCTACCATTCTACGGTGACCAATTCTCGATAGGTTTCACTGCCGCTTTCGTTTTGTAACCTGCTACGGGTCACCTTAGGTTGGGCGTCGGTCGCGTTGCCGCATTTCACCTGAGGGACGGTGTCGCTGACATCTACGCTGCACATAGGCATTAAGGTTAGGCTGACGCCGATTTTGCCACTGGTGGTACCGGCGTAAGCGAGAGAGCTGCACAGCAGTACGCTGAACAATAAGATAATATTTTTCATCATTAGGACAAAGCCATCCGTAAGCAATCACATAATGGCTTATCGGCAAAAAGTTAATAAAATTTAACAGGGCGGGAGAATGGTTAACTTGAATTTAAAAAGTTTATTACATTGTTTTCCCTGATTTTTTCAGGCGCAGATAATAGCATTTGTTTATTAATTGGTCGAATATTCTGCTCTAGGGAGTTGGGGTGTGATAAAACTCCGCCCGGTATCGGGCGGAGTGGGATTAGCGCTCGAGGATAAATGCGGGCAGTTTCAGGTGCCAGCGAATGGCCGCCAGCCTGATGGCTAGCGTGATGACCATGCCAAGCATCATCGCCTGCTGCAGCGGCATACCGAAAGTGGCGAAGGCCGTGGCATGTACGATGCCGCCGATAATACAGGCAGTAGCGTAAATTTCGGTTCGCAGGATCATGGGGATTTCACGCGCCAGTACATCGCGGATAATGCCGCCGCCAACGCCGGTGATCACGCCCATACAGATTGCCACTAATGGGCTGGCATCGGCGGCAAAGGCTTTATTTACCCCGATGCCGACGAACACCGCCAGCCCGACGGCATCCAGCACCGGCAAGATCCATTTAGGCAAACGGCGCGGTTGGCGCACCAGCAGCAGCGTCAGTACGCAGGTGATCATCGCCACCACCAGATCGGTTGGATCCTTTACCCAAAATACCGGCCCGTTAGCCAATGCCATGTCGCGAATGGTGCCGCCACCGACCGCAGTGACCACGCCAAGCACCAGCACGCCAAAGGGATCCATCCGCAGCTTGCCCGCCAGCAATACGCCGGAAATGGCGAAAACCGCCGTACCCAGGATATCCAACCAAAACACCAGCATTAACGGATCTCCGCCAGTTGGCTGCACAGCTGTTGCGCAGCCAGCATGATGCGGGGGCCAGCGCGGTTGAACCAGTCGCCATTGAGCGCAATCACCGGTACCTGCAGTTGCGGCGCCCAGAAGGCCTTCACGCTGGCGATCTCTTTTTGGTCACCGGTAATAACGATGGCCTGGGGCTGACGCGCCAACACCTGCTCACGGCTGATTTGTGGCCATGGCATGCGGCTGTCGGCAAAGATATTTTCCGCACCACACAGCGACAACACCTGGCTTTGCAGGGTAGCACCGGAAGTGGTGAACAGGGGCTGGGTGCCGAATTGCAGCAGGACCCGTCTTGGCTGAGTGTGAGGATATTTGTTTTTCAGGTCGGCAATTTGCTGACGAAGAGTGTCTGCGGCCAGATGCGCCTGTTCAGGATGCGGGCTGTATTGGGCCAGTTGATCCAGTGAGCGGGGGATATCATCCAGAGTAGTGGCGTCGGCATAGAAAATCGGAATGCCGAATGCGGCGAGCTGATCCAGCACTCGCTGCGGATTGCCACCGCGCCAGGCGAGGATCAGATCCGGCTTTAGCGCCAGTACCCGCTCCAGATTGATGCCTTGCCAGGAGGCGACCTGCTCGAGTTTCTTGGCTGCTGGCGGATAATCTGAATAGGCGCTCACCGCCAGCAGCGTGTCACCCATGCCGGCGGCATAGGCAAGTTCGGTGGTATTGGGTGCCAGGCTGATCACGCGCTGGGCAGCGCCGACAGGCAGCGCCACCCATAATGCCAGCAGCCACAACAGGGCTGAAAAGCGTCGCGTCACATTAACCGCGCTTAGCCAGGGTCTGCAGCATGGCGTTAACCATCAGCGTGGATTGCTGAGCGGCCACCACCAGGAACTCGTCGAAGCTCATGTGCGACTCACTGTCGGCAACGTCAGAGATTGCGCGTACCACGACAAACGGGGTGCCGAAGAGGTGGCAAACGTGGCCCACTGCCGCCGCTTCCATTTCTACTGCCGCCACGCTCGGGAAAGTCGCGCGAATGCGGGCCAAAGGCTCTGCGCCGTTAATGAAGGCATCGCCGCTGCAGATCAGGCCGCGTACGGCGTTCAGATCCAGTTGCTTGATGCAGCTTTCCGCCAGGGCAATCAGCGCGTCGTCCGCGACAAACGCCGCCGGGCAGCCGGCCATTTGGCCTGGTTCGTAACCGAAAGCGGTCACGTCGGCATCGTGATAACGCACTTCTTCGGACACCACGATATCGCCGACCTTCAGCGTGCTGGCCAGGCCACCGGCAGAACCGGTGTTGATCACCACGTCCGGCTTGCAGTGTTCCAGCAGCAGGGTGGTCCCCATGGCCGCAGAAACCTTACCGATGCCGGACTTCAGCAACGCCACGTCAACTCCGCCGATCTGGCCGGTATAGATTTCACAGCCCGCGCGTTGAATGGTCTGACGGTTTTCGATTTGATCGCGCAGCAGGGTGACTTCCTGCTCCATTGCGCCGATGATGCCTACTTTCATAAATAACACTCGCTGATTGGGTGTGGGAATTGCGCCATAGTCTATCATGGCTCTCATAGAGAGATAATGCGTTGCATATGCCGTCGGGAATTGTTATCACGGGGGCTGGGCGCAACGGCGGAGAAACAGATGTCCGGGATCGACTTTAAGCAGAAAATCAGCTTCCAACGGCCCTTCAGCAACCCCATTGAAGCCGAAGAAGAATACGACATAGTGCGGCAGTTCGAGAGCGATCGCGGGCGTATTGTCAATTCCGCCGCCATTCGCCGTCTGCAGCAAAAAACCCAGGTGTTCCCGCTCGAACGCAACGCCGCGGTGCGCAGCCGCCTGACGCACTCCATGGAAGTGCAACAGGTAGGGCGGCATATCGCCAAAGAGATCCTTAATCGTTTCAAACAGGCAGGGCGGATCGACGAGCTCGGCCTGACCAAACTGCTCGATCCTTTTGAAAGCATTGTCGAAATGGCCTGCTTGATGCACGACATCGGTAATCCGCCTTTTGGCCATTTTGGCGAGTCGGCAATTAACGACTGGTTTGCGCAACGGCTGGATCCTGCCAGCTGCGGCAGTGAGCCCGCCAGTAACGATCGCTGCCAGGTCAGCGTATTGCGTCTGCACGAAGGTGAGAGCGATCTTAACCGCCTGCGCAGCCGCATTCGTCACGATCTCAGCCACTTCGAAGGGAATGCCCAGGCCATCCGGCTGGTGTATACCCTGCTGAAGCTTAACCTGACCTATGCACAGGTGGGCTGTATCCTGAAATATACTCGCCCGGCCTACTGGGCCAGCGATATTCCAGCCAGCCACAACTACCTGATGAAAAAACCGGGCTTTTATCTGGCGGAAGAGGCATTTGTCGATCGGTTGCGACGTGAGTTGAATATGGGCGAGTTCGACCGTTTCCCTCTGACCTATATTATGGAAGCCGCTGATGATATTTCGTACTGCGTGGCGGATTTGGAAGACGCGGTGGAAAAAAACATTTTCACCGTCGAACAGCTTTACCAGCATTTAACTCAGGAGTGGGGTGAGGTAACGCCGGGCGATCTGTTTGATAAAACCGTGGCCAGTGCTTTTCGCAAGATCGATCGCGGGGGGGCGCGTCGCAGCACCGAAGATCAATTCTTCATGTATTTACGAGTTTTCACCGTGGCGCGTTTGGTCCCGCATGCGGCGCAGCGTTTTATTGATAATCTGGATGCGGTTTTCCAGGGAAACTTTAATCAGGCGCTGTTGGAAGATTCAAGCCCGGCTTACCAACTGCTGAAAATATTCAAGAATGTGGCCTTCAAACACGTCTTCAACCATCCTGAAGTCGAACAGCTGGAGCTGCAGGGCTACCGGGTGATCAGCGGCCTGCTGGATATCTATAGCCCGTTGCTGGCAATGTCTTTGGCGGACTTTACCCGGCTGGTGCAGGAAGACAGCCATCGTGCTTATCCGATAGAAACACGCCTGTTTCACAAGCTTTCGACCAAACATCGCCTGGCGTATATCGAAGCGATTGAAGGTTTGCAGCACCTGTCGCCCGAGCAATTGGCGATCCGGGAGTATTATTTCCGTGCGCGTTTGCTGCAGGATTATATCAGCGGCATGACCGATCTTTATGCCTATGACGAATACCGCAGATTAATGGCAGCGGAATAATTCATTCCGCTAATAAATATTATTTTAAGCAGTTTGCTTGGCGCCGAGAGTTTATTTGGAGTTTTGTAAAGACGGACAATATTTGTTTACTATTACCAATAATCTGCGCCGGAACTTCGGGTTATTAATAGGCTCTCACTATGCACAAAGACCCTAATACTTTCTGATCGACTTTAGAAGAGACACACAGATGAAAAAAACCGCATTAGTTCTGAGCGCATTGGCATTCAGTATTGGTATGGCGATGGGCCCGATGACGGCCGTCGCCGCAGAAACCGCGTCTTCCAGCACCCAGCAATTGCCAAGCCTGGCACCGATGCTGGAAAAAGTGATGCCTTCCGTGGTGAGCATTAATGTTGAAGGCAGCACCACGGTCAATACGCCGAAAATGCCGCAGCAGTTCCAACAGTTCTTTGGTGAGGATTCACCGTTCTGCCAGGACGGTTCGCCATTCCAGGGCTCGCCGATGTGTCAGGGCGGCGCTGGCGCTGAACCGGGGGGGCCTGATCAGGGCACGCAGCAAAAATTCCAGGCGCTGGGCGCCGGGGTAGTGATTGACGCGGCCAAGGGCTACGTCGTCACCAACAACCACGTGGTGGATAACGCCAACAAAATCCAGGTTCAACTGAGCGACGGTCGCAAATTTGACGCCAAGGTGATCGGTAAGGATCCGCGTTCCGATATTGCGTTGATCCAACTGAAAGACTTCAAGAACCTGACGGCGATCAAGATGGCGGACTCCGAGCAACTGCGAGTCGGTGATTACACCGTGGCGATCGGCAACCCCTATGGACTGGGTGAAACAGCCACTTCCGGTATCGTTTCTGCACTGGGCCGCAGTGGGTTGAATATCGAAAACTACGAGAACTTTATCCAGACCGATGCGGCGATTAACCGCGGTAACTCGGGTGGCGCCTTGGTGAACCTTAACGGCGAGCTGATCGGCATTAACACCGCGATCCTGGCGCCGGACGGCGGCAACATCGGTATCGGTTTTGCTATCCCGAGCAATATGGTGAAAAACCTGACCGCGCAAATGGTCGAGTACGGTCAGGTCAAACGCGGTGAATTGGGCATTATGGGTACCGAACTGAACTCTGAACTGGCGAAAGCGATGAAAGTGGACGCGCAGCGCGGGGCATTCGTCAGCCAGGTAATGCCGAAGTCTTCTGCCGCCAAAGCGGGTATCAAGGCCGGTGACGTGATTGTCACCATGAACGGTAAAGCGATTTCCAGCTTTGCTTCGTTCCGCGCGGAGATCGGCACTCTGCCGGTAGGCAGCAAAATGTCGCTGGGCATTCTGCGCGACGGCAAGCCTGTTACCGTGGACGTTACGCTGGAACAAAGCGCCCAGACTCAGGTTGAGTCCGGCAATATTTACACCGGTATTGAAGGTGCCGAACTGAGCAATGGCCAGGTCGGCAACCAGAAAGGCGTGAAGGTAGATAGCGTTAAAGCCGGCAGCGCTGCCGCCCGTATTGGGCTGAAAAAAGGTGACGTGATCCTGGGCGTTAACCAACAGCCAATCCAGAACCTGGGTGAACTGCGCAAGATCCTCGACAGCAAACCTTCGGTGCTGGCGCTGAATATCCTGCGTGGCGACACCAGCCTGTACCTGTTGATGCAGTAATGACCCCAGGTTTTTACCAAAAAGGCACGCTACGGCGTGCCTTTTTATTGCCTGTTACTTCAGGCCAAATGAGCGCGCGCGGCCTGGCAGACCAGCTCAATCTCATCCAGCAGCTCCAGCCATTCCGGCTCCAAATCATTGCTGCTTACCCCCCGACGCAACTGCTGTTCAATGTAGAAACACAGCTGTTTCAGTCGCGGTACGCCGCTGTAGCTGCAACTGCCGTGCAGTTTGTGGATCAAATCCAGAATGTCGGCGTCCGGCGTGCCGTCGAGCATCGCTTGCACGCGTTCGCTAACCTGTGGCAGGAAGTCGAGCAGCATCTGCAAAAGGTCACGGGCCAGATCGGGCTTGTTGGCCGCCTGACGCAGCGCCAGGGCCCAGTCGAGCGACAACGGCGGTTCATTAACGGGAACGGGTGCCGGCGTTACCGGGTCGGGTTCGCCGCTGTGATAGCGGGCCAACACGCGGGTCAGCATGGCTTCGTCAATCGGTTTGGCCAGATAGTCATCCATGCCGGCCTGCAGCAAATGTTCGCGTTCGCCGCTGACCGCATGGGCGGTGACGGCGACGATCGGCGTTGAATTGTGGTGCGGCAGTTGGCGGATCAGCTCGCTGGTTCGAATACCGTCAATGTTGGGCATCTGGATATCCATTAGGATCAAATCCAGCACGTTATCGCGCGCCAGCAGCAGCGCTTCTTCCCCGCTTTCACACAGCAGGGTCTTTTCCACCTGTTCGGCCAGCAGGGTGCCGATCAGTTTCAGGTTGGCCGGATTATCGTCAACCGCCATCACCGTTAGCGGCAGGCGTTTACGTTCCGGCAGCGCAGTGATGCGCGGCGGCGTTTCCATGCGCAGCAGCGGGAACAGGCGATTACTGGTGATTGGCTTGATCAGGCAACCGGCGGCGCCCTGTTGTTTAAGCATTTCGGCGTTGATTTGCGACTGGCAAGGCAGCGCCAGAATCACCCGGTCGGCGACTTTCAAAGCCGCCAGCAGCTTGCTTTCGTGCTGGGCCATATTGTCGCGGAAGGGGATTGGCACGCCCACCAGCAGGAAATCGTAATGTTTCTTCGGCAGTTGGGCCAGCGTAGGTGAATGGGTAATCACCAGTTGGGTGACGTTCAGCATATTGAGCGTCGCCTGCGCTGCCATCGGGTTGGCTTCGATATACCCCAACGTCTTGCCTTGCAGATCCGGCAGGCTTGGCGGCAGCGACAGCATGCCTTCGTGCAGATCGAGCGTGATGTGGAACCAGAAGGTCGAGCCGCGATTCAACTGGCTGTGGAAGCAGATATCGCCGCCCATTTCTTTCACCAGCTTCTGGGTGATCACCAGCCCCAGGCCGGTGCCGCCGTGACGGCGTGAAATACTGGCGTCCGCCTGACGGAACGCCTGGAACAGCTGTGATTGTTGTCGTTCGGAGATGCCGATGCCGGTGTCGTGGATTTGTACTTCCAGCTCAATCTGGCGGTCTTGCAGGCCGCGCAGTTCGACACGGATATCGATGTTGCCGGTTTCGGTAAACTTGATCGCGTTGCCCAGCAGGTTGGTAATGATCTGCTGTAACCGCAGCGAATCGCCGATCACCTGCTCTGGAACGTCGTTGTGGACGTCCAGCGTCAGCTCCAGCCCTTTTTCGTGGGCGCTCGGTGCCAACAGCACAATGACCTCGTCGAGGGTTTCACGCAGCGAGAACGGAATATGCTCCAGCACCAGCTTGCCGGCCTCCAGTTTTGAGAAGTCCAGCACGTCGTTGATGATGGTCAGCAAGTTGTTGGCCGAGCGCTCGATGGTTTGCAGGTAGTCGGTTTGGGTGACGCTCATTTCGGTTTTCAGCATCTGGCGGGTAAAGCCAATCACGCCGTTGAGCGGAGTACGCAGCTCGTGCGACATGTTCGCCAGGAATTCGGATTTGATGCGGGCCGCTTCCTGGGCGCGTTTTTTCGCCAGATCCAGTTCGACGTTCTGGATCTCCATTTGCTCCAGGGTTTCGCGCAGGTCGGAGGTCGCCTGATCAATGTTCTGCTGCATCTCTTCATGGTAGGCCGTGAGCGACATCGCCATTGAGTTGATGCCGTTCTTCAGCATATGCAGTTCGCCCAGCATAAAGCCTTCGACGCGGCTGTCGAGCTGACCGCGGCGGATGCGATCGACGGTATTGACCATATTGCGGATCGGGCCGGTGACGTCGCGCATCAAACGGTAAGCGAACAGAATGGCGATACACATGCACAACAGCAGCAGCAGGGTGGAAACGAAGACCTCTTTGTATTGCTGCAGGCGAACCGACTGCAGATCCAGCTCAATCGCCACATAACCCAGGCGGTTGTCCTGCTGGAGATCGCTGCTGGCAGCCTGGTCCGGGTACTGGCTCTCTGACAGGATCGGGGTGCGCAGGATCAACGAGTCACCGCGCCGGGTCAGCATCAGATCCGTGGGGATCGGAACCCCCTTCGGCAACTGCAATTGGGTAAAGTTGTGATGGTAATTGGAGGTGACAAACAGATTATTCTGCGCATCAAATACCGTAATTGAACGCACAATATCTGAATGACGGCGGTGTAACAGACTGACCAACTGCCTGACCGACTCGCGGCTGCGGAACGTCATGCCGTACTCGCTGGCCACTGCCAACGGTTCGATAATGCTGGCGCCGGCGTCAACCAGTTGTTCTTGCAATTCATTGTAGCGATGCACTACGAAGAAAGTGCTGAGCAACAGACCAATCAACAGCGTTGGGGCCAGAATCAGGATCATCATGCGCGCCCGCAGGCTGTATTTGGTCATGGGTTTCCAATGTGGGAGAATTGCCGGACAATCTCTACTTTAAATGAACCAGCACTCAATCGACAAATATGGCGCAATTCTACTCTCCGAAACGTCGCGTGACGACCCGGCAAAATTCTCCCGTGCTAACACTGACGGTAGACAACCTCGATCCCTTTGGTCAGGGCGTGGCGCACCACAACGGCAAAGCGATTTTCGTCCCCGGGGTATTGCCGGGCGAGCAGGCGGAAGTCCAACTCACGGAAGAAAAAAACAAGTTTGCCAAAGGCAGGTTAAAGCGCCTGCTCAGCCGCAGCCCGCAACGTGTCGAACCGCGCTGCCCACACTTTGGCGTGTGCGGCGGTTGCCAGCAGCAACACGCGGCTGAAAGCCTGCAGCAGCAGAGCAAGGCGGCGGCCCTGGTGCGAATGATCGCTCGCGAAACCGGCGTTACGCCGCAGCAGGAGCCGGTGATCGCCGGTCCACAATACGGCTATCGCCGTCGCGCCCGTCTCGGGCTGTTGTGGCAGCCCAAACAGCAGCGTCTGGTAATGGGCTTTCGCCAGGCGGCGTCCAGCGATCTGGTGCCGGTGACGCAGTGTCCGGTGCTGCATCCTGAACTGGAACAATTACTGACGCCGTTGCGAGCCTGCCTGAGCGCATTGCAGGTCGCCAGACGACTTGGGCATGTCGAACTGGTGCTGGCAGATAACGGCCCGATACTGGTTCTGCGCCATCTCGACGCCTTGAAAGAGGATGACCGCCAGGCCTTGCAGGCTTTTGCGCGGACAAAAAACGTAACCATTTATTTGGCGCCGGACAGCGATAGTCTCGAAAAACTGTGCGGTGAAACGCCGTATTATCAGGTCGACGGGCTACGCTTAGACTTCAGTCCGCGTGACTTTATTCAGGTAAATGACCACGTAAATCAGCAAATGGTGGCCCAGGCCCTTGAATGGCTCAGTATTCAACCCAATGATCGGGTATTGGATCTGTTCTGCGGCATGGGCAATTTTACCCTGCCGTTGGCGCGACGCGCCGCTGCGGTGGTAGGCATAGAAGGTGTTGCCACACTGGTAGCGAATGGGCAATATAATGCACATAAGAATAGGCTGAATAACGCCAGCTTCTTCCATGAAAATCTGGAAGAGGACGTTGAGCAACAACCTTGGGCAGCACAAGGATTTGATAAAGTGATGCTGGACCCTGCCCGTGCGGGCGCGGCCGGAGTGATGTCACATATTGTTAAACTGGCGCCAGAGCGGGTGGTTTATGTTTCCTGTAACCCGACCACGCTGGCACGCGACAGCAAAGTGCTGCTGAGCGCCGGTTATCGTCTTGCACGTGTGCGGATGTTGGATATGTTTCCGCATACGGGGCATCTTGAGTCAATGGCGCTGTTTATTAACGGTTCTGCGCCAGAGGTCGCTGCAAAGTAGGGAGAGGGTATGGTTGCGGTAAGAAGTGCACATCTGAACACGGCTGGTGAATTTGCTCTCGACGAGTGGATTGCCAGCTTGGGGCTACCTAACCCGCAGTCATGTGAGCGATTAGCCGCAACCTGGCGTTACTGTGAGCAGCAGACCCAGAACCATCCTAATGCGCCGCTGTTGCTGTGGCGCGGGCTGGAAATGGTCGAGATCCTCTCTACTCTGAGCATGGATAACGACAGCATGCGCGCCGCGCTGCTGTTCCCGCTGGTGGACGCCGGCATCGTGCAAGAAGAAACCCTGACCGAAGAGTTCGGCAAGGGCATCACCTATCTGGTGCATGGCGTACGCGATATGGACGCCATCCGCCAACTGAAAGCCACTCAAAACGATTCGATGGCCTCCGAACAGGTCGACAACGTGCGCCGCATGCTGTTGGCGATGGTGGAGGATTTCCGCTGCGTGGTCATCAAGCTGGCGGAGCGTATCGCTCACCTGCGCGAAGTGAAAGATGCGCCGGAAGACGAGCGCGTGCTGGCGGCAAAAGAGTGTTCGAATATCTATGCGCCGCTGGCTAACCGTCTGGGTATCGGGCAGCTCAAATGGGAGCTGGAAGATTTCTGCTTCCGCTACCTGCATCCGGACGAGTACAAACGCATCGCCAAGCTGCTGCACGAACGCCGCATCGATCGCGAACAGTTTATTGACGATTTCGTCGCCTCGCTGCGTAATGCGATGGTCGATGAAGGCGTCAAGGCGGACATCTACGGCCGTCCAAAACACATTTACAGCATCTGGCGCAAGATGCAGAAGAAGGCGTTGGCGTTTGACGAGCTGTTTGACGTGCGCGCGGTACGCGTGGTGGTCGAACGCTTGCAGGACTGCTATGCCGCGCTGGGGATTGTGCATACCCACTTCCGCCATCTGCCGGATGAGTTCGACGACTACGTCGCCAACCCGAAACCCAACGGTTATCAGTCGATCCACACCGTAGTACTGGGGCCGCGCGGGAAAACGCTGGAAATTCAGATCCGCACCCGGCAGATGCATGAAGATGCAGAACTGGGTGTCGCCGCGCACTGGAAATACAAAGAGGGTGCGGTTGCGACGGTTCGCTCAGGCTACGAGGAACGTATCGCCTGGCTGCGCAAACTGATCGCCTGGCAGGAAGAGATGGCGGACTCCGGCGAGATGCTCGACGAGGTTCGCAGCCAGGTGTTCGACGATCGGGTTTATGTATTCACCCCGAAAGGCGACGTGGTGGATCTGCCAGCCGGCTCTACGCCGCTCGACTTCGCTTACCATATTCACAGCGACGTCGGCCACCGTTGCATCGGTGCCAAAATTGGCGGCCGCATCGTGCCCTTTACCTATCAGCTGCGGATGGGAGACCAGATTGAAATCATCACCCAGAAGCAGCCGAACCCAAGCCGTGACTGGCTGAACCCGAACCTCGGTTATATCACCACCAGCCGTGGACGCTCCAAGATCCACAACTGGTTCCGCAAGCAGGATCGCGATAAAAATATCCTTGCCGGTCGCCAGATGCTGGACAGCGAGCTGGAACACCTCGGTATCAGCCTGAAAGAGGCCGAGAAGCTGCTGATCCCGCGTTACAACATGAATTCGCTGGATGAAATACTGGCGGCGATTGGCGGCGGTGATATTCGCCTGAATCAGATGGTGAATTTCCTGCAGGGCAAGTTCAACAAACCGAGCGCCGAAGAGCAGGATCGCGAAGCGCTGCGGCAGTTGGTGCAGCAGAAAGCGCCGCCGGCAACCCGCAGCAAGGACAACGGCCGGGTGGTGGTGGAAGGGGTAGGCAACCTGATGCACCACATTGCCCGTTGCTGCCAGCCGATCCCGGGCGACGATATTATCGGTTTTATCACCCAGGGGCGCGGCATCTCCATTCACCGTGCGGACTGTGACCAACTGGTGGATCTGCAATCGCACGCGCCGGAACGTATCGTGGATGCGGTGTGGGGCGAAAGCTATTCCAGCGGTTACTCGCTGGTGGTGCGCGTGATGGCCAACGATCGCAGCGGCCTGTTGCGTGACATCACCACCATTTTGGCCAACGAAAAGGTCAACGTGCTGGGCGTCGCCAGCCGCAGCGACACCAAAAAACAGCTGGCAACCATCGATATGGACATTGAAATCTACAACCAACAGGTACTGGGCCGGGTGTTAGCCAAGCTCAATCAACTGCCGGACGTGATAGACGCCAAACGCCTGCACGGCAGCTAACTCACCTGCGTCTTTCGGGCCACATCATTGTTGGCCAGGCTCCGTGGCTTCAGTTATCGTAGGGGGCGAACCTATTCGCCCCGATTGACCCGGGCGCAGCACGCTGCGCCGCTACATTAATGACCGGCGCCGATTCTTTTGTCAGAGACTTTCTTATGACCCAATCTTCTCCACTGCACCGCTTGCTGAACATCATGAAAACGCTGCGCGATCCGCAGGTCGGTTGCCCATGGGACCGCAAACAAACCTTCGCCACCATCGCTCCTTACACGCTGGAAGAAACCTACGAGGTACTGGACGCTATCGAACGTCAGGACTACGGCGATCTGCGTGACGAACTGGGGGACCTGCTGTTCCAGGTGGTGTTCTACGCCCAGATGGGCCAGGAGCAGGGGCTGTTTGACTTCGACGAGGTGTGTAACGCCATCAGCGATAAGCTGGAACGCCGTCATCCGCACATTTTCGGGGAAGCCGAGGCTGCCGACAGCGAGGCCGTTGCGGCCCGCTGGGAGCAGTTGAAGGCCGGTGAGCGTGCAGAGAAAGCGCTGCATTCTGCGCTGGATGACATTCCTCAGGCGCTGCCGGCGCTGATGAAGGCGCACAAGATTCAGAAACGCTGCGCTTCGGTCGGTTTTGACTGGCATACGTTGGGCCCGGTGCTGGACAAGGTGTACGAAGAGATCGACGAAGTGATGCATGAAGCGCAGCAGGCGGTAGTCGACGAACAGAAACTGGAAGAGGAAATCGGCGATCTGCTGTTCGCCACGGTGAATTTATCGCGCCATCTTGGCCATAAGGCAGAAAATGCGTTGCAGGCAGCCAACCGCAAGTTCGAGCGCCGTTTCCGTCAGGTAGAAGAGATTATCCAACAGCGTGGGCTGCAGATGGGCGAAGCCACGCTGGAGCAGATGGAAGAGGCGTGGCAGCAGGTTAAGCGCCAGGAAAACTAATCTGCCGCTCGGGTGTCCTAGGATTGTCGCAGTAGCTTAATCTTGATCGGCGACAAGGTTCACCTAAGCTGAAACGGTTAAGCTCAGAGTCATAGTTTGCTGAACCGTGGCTTACCGACAGCAAAACGCCAACAAACTGAAATCTAAGGCGTTTTATTGTCTCGAAAGGGCGGAAAAATAAATTTTTCTATGCTAACTCATTGTTTTAAAAAGACAGGCTCTGGCAGGCCGATAGAGTAAACCCTGATGAACCCTTTATGGTGACAGAGATGATGGACAGTAAAACGATCGTTTGTAGGTCTGGAGAGGTTCGGGTATACTACTTTCCCGTCTTGGTTCTTCCATCGTCTTTAAACCTAAACTCTCAGGTTCAGCATGACAACTAATTATATTTTTGTGACCGGCGGGGTCGTATCCTCTCTGGGTAAAGGCATTGCCGCAGCCTCTCTGGCGGCTATTCTTGAAGCCCGTGGCCTCAACGTTACCATCATGAAACTGGACCCGTACATCAACGTGGATCCGGGCACCATGAGCCCGATTCAGCATGGGGAAGTTTTCGTCACCGAAGACGGCGCAGAAACCGATCTGGATTTGGGTCACTACGAGCGCTACATCCGCACCAAAATGTCGCGCCGCAACAACTTCACCACCGGTCGCATTTACTCCGACGTTCTGCGTAAAGAACGCCGTGGCGACTATCTGGGCGCAACCGTACAGGTCATCCCGCACATCACCAATGCGATCAAAGAGCGCATCCTCGAAGGCGGCGAAGGCCACGACGTGGTGTTGGTTGAGATCGGCGGTACCGTCGGCGATATCGAATCGCTGCCGTTCCTGGAAGCCATCCGCCAGATGGCCGTGGAAGTGGGCCGCGAGCACACCCTGTACATGCACTTGACTCTGGTGCCGTACATGGCCGCTGCCGGTGAAGTGAAAACCAAACCTACTCAGCATTCCGTAAAAGAACTGCTTTCCATCGGTATTCAGCCAGATGTGCTGATTTGCCGTTCCGATCGCACAGTTCCTGCTAACGAACGCGCGAAAATCGCACTTTTCTGTAACGTGCCGGAAAAAGCCGTTATCTCCCTGAAAGACGTTGATTCTATTTATAAAATCCCAGGCCTATTGAAATCTCAGGGGCTTGATGATTATATTTGTAAACGATTCAGCCTCAACGCGCCGGAAGCCAACCTGGCCGAGTGGGAGCAGGTTATTTACGAAGAAGCCAATCCGGGCGGCGAAGTGACTATCGGTATGGTCGGCAAATATGTCGAACTGCCGGATGCTTATAAGTCGGTAATTGAAGCGCTGAAACACGGCGGCCTGAAAAATCGTCTGACCGTGAACATCAAGCTGATCGACTCGCAGGATGTTGAAACCCGCGGCGTAGAAGTGCTGAAAGGTCTGGATGCGATCCTGATCCCAGGCGGCTTCGGCTACCGTGGCGTAGAAGGCAAGGTGATGACCGCGCGTTATGCGCGTGAAAACAACATCCCTTATCTGGGCATCTGCCTGGGTATGCAGGTGGCGCTGATGGAGTTCGCCCGCAACGTTGTGGGTATGGAGAACGCCAACTCAACCGAGTTTGTGCCAGACTGTAAGTACCCGGTGGTGGCATTGATCACCGAATGGCGTGACGAAGACGGCAACGTCGAAGTCCGTACCGAAGAAAGCGATTTGGGTGGCACGATGCGTGTCGGTGGCCAGCAATGTCACCTGACCGACAATAGCCTGGTACGTCAGATGTACGGCGAACCGACCATTGTTGAACGTCATCGTCACCGTTATGAAGTTAACAACATGCTGTTGAAGCAAATTGAAGCCGCCGGGCTGTTGGTTGCCGGCCGTTCCGCAGACAACAAGCTGGTTGAGATTATCGAACTGCCGAATCACCCGTGGTTTGTAGCTTGTCAGTTCCACCCGGAATTTACTTCGACGCCGCGTGATGGTCATCCGTTGTTCGCCGGCTTTGTGAAGGCCGCTGGTGAGTATCAGAAGCGCCAGGTGAAATAAAATATTTGGTAGGCGGCGCGCAGTATATTTACCCCAAATAATTGGGGTTACATCAAGGCGGCAAGAGACTGAGTCCCGATGAGCTGACATAAGTCAGTGATTCGGGTGAATGAACGTAGCCAACACAGATGTAGCCTCAAGTATGAAGGGTATGCGCGCTGTTTGTCTGGAGTTTTAGTTTAACTTGTACTGAGGAAAACCTAATGTCCAAAATCGTTAAAGTCATCGGTCGTGAAATCATCGACTCCCGCGGTAACCCGACTGTTGAAGCCGAAGTGCATCTGGAAGGCGGTTTCGTAGGTCTGGCTGCTGCGCCGTCAGGTGCTTCTACCGGTTCCCGTGAAGCACTGGAACTGCGTGACGGTGACAAGTCTCGTTTCCTGGGTAAAGGCGTACTGAAAGCCGTTGCTGCAGTAAACGGCCCGATCGCTCAGGCAGTATTGGGCAAAGATGCCAAAGACCAGGCTAACATCGACAAGATCATGATCGACCTGGACGGTACTGAGAACAAATCCCAGTTCGGCGCTAACGCCATTCTGGCGGTTTCCCTGGCAGCGGCTAAAGCGGCTGCAGCTTCCAAAGGTATGCCGCTGTATGAGCACATCGCTGAGCTGAACGGCACTCCAGGCAAATTCTCTATGCCACTGCCTATGATGAACATCATCAACGGCGGCGAGCACGCTGACAACAACGTCGACATTCAGGAATTCATGATTCAGCCGGTTGGCGCGAAAACCCTGAAAGAAGCCGTTCGCATCGGTTCTGAAGTTTTCCATCACCTGGCGAAAGTGCTGAAGGCCAAAGGCCTGAATACCGCTGTAGGTGACGAAGGCGGCTACGCACCAAACCTGGGTTCCAACGCCGAAGCGCTGGCTGTTATCGCTGAAGCGGTAAAAGCAGCAGGCTACGAGCTGGGCAAAGACGTGACCCTGGCGATGGACTGTGCGGCTTCCGAGTTCTACAAAGACGGTAAATACGTCCTGGCTGGCGAAGGCAACAAAGCCTTCACTTCCGAAGAGTTCACTCACTTCCTGGAAGAGCTGACCAAACAATATCCAATCGTGTCTATCGAAGACGGCCTGGACGAATCTGACTGGGATGGTTTCGCATACCAGACCAAAGTGCTGGGCGATAAAATCCAGCTGGTGGGCGACGACCTGTTCGTTACCAACACCAAGATCCTGAAAGAAGGCATCGAGAAAGGCATCGCTAACTCCATCCTGATCAAATTCAACCAGATCGGTTCTCTGACCGAAACTCTGGCTGCTATCAAGATGGCGAAAGACGCAGGCTACACCGCGGTGATCTCTCACCGTTCAGGTGAAACCGAAGACGCAACCATCGCCGACCTGGCTGTGGGTACTGCGGCTGGCCAGATCAAAACCGGTTCTATGAGCCGTTCTGACCGCGTTGCTAAATACAACCAACTGATCCGTATCGAAGAAGCGCTGGGTGCACGCGCTCCGTTCAATGGCCTGAAAGAAGTTAAAGGTCAGTAATAACGGTTTGGTTCGTTGCTAAATGAAACCCGCTCCGGCGGGTTTTTTTATCACTGGTTATTTACATAAGTGATAGTGAGTTATTTATTATTATTGAAATAATATCGTATTATCTGTTTTTTAACTTGATGTATTAATTATAATAATAAAATTCCTATTTTATATATTCTCTTTTCTATTGCTTTATATTTTTTCGTTACTAGACTGCCAGTAAGGCAGAAGAATTAAGCCTGTATTCCTGCCTCCATTCGTTTCCCTAAAAATTGCCGAGCCGCGACTCGGCTGGGTGAGGGCTTGATGCGAAACAGGATTGTGATAGTCGGTGGGGGTACCGGAGGGACCATATTGGCCAATTTACTGGCCACGAAATTACATCGGGAAATATTGAATAATAAAGTTGAGTTATTGATGATTTCGGATTCTCCGATTCATTATTATAAACCCGCTTTTATGTACGTTGCCTTTAACGCTTTTTTCAAACAGGAATTAACCCGCTCACAGCAAAGCCTGCTGCGTCCGGAAATTCAGTTTATGGTCGATAAAGCGGAGCGCTTTGATTTTACTCAGCGAGTGATCCATACCCGCAGTGGCAAACAGTACCCGTATGATTTTCTGGTGTTTGCCACCGGCTGCGTGCCCTGGCCGGAGCGTATCGAAGGGTTGGCGCGGGCAGGCGATCATTTTTACCAATATCAGGCCGCCCGCCAGCTGGCACAAAAGCTGTCGAGCATCGAAAAAGGCCGAATTTTTATCACCGTCTCCTTCCCCGAAACGCCCAATGTGCCGCACCAGTGCGGTATTGCCCCGATAGAAACCACCCTGATGCTCGATGATTACCTGCGTCGACGCGGAGTGCGTAAAGCGGTTGAAATTGTTTATACCTACCCCAGTGTTTCGCAGTTGCTGCGTAACTGCCTGTTTTTACAGCGTCCAACCGCAGAGGCCTTGCCCGGTATTTTCGCCGCGCGGGATATTCGCCATCAGCGCGGGTTTACTCTCAGCCGGGTGGATGAGCAGCAGAAAATCGCTTATTCCGCCGAAGGTGAGCAACAGCCGTTCGATATTTTGATGGCGACTCCGCCAATTCGTGCGGTAGAAGCGGTGCGGAACACGGGGTTGAGCGAGGGGCATAAAGGTGAAGGCTGGTTGCCGACCGACCATCAGACGCTGCAGGTCTACGGCCAACAAGGGGTCTATGTTATCGGCGATACGGTGGATTTGCCGGTCAGCAAGGCCGGTGGCTCCTGCCACAATCAGGCGCCGGTGATTGCCGACAATATCGTGGCGGAACTGAGGCTGGGCCAGACCGTTAGCCACTACGACGGCAAGGTGCAGGCCATTGCTCAAATGGGGCTGCAGGCCGGGATGCCGCTGGTTTACGACTACCGCAACGATGTGCTGCCGACGCCTTCAACCAAAGTCGGCGGCATGCTGCGCAACGGTTTTAATCGCGGACTCTACTGGGCGACGGTACGCGGGCTGATTTAACGGAGGGCCTATGAACGCATCTGAACATGAACCCCTGGCGGCTTTGCTGGAGAAGCTACAGCCGCTGCTGGCCGGTGGTCGGCTCGATAACGTGGTCGATCTGCTGTCGCTGCTGTCTGATCTGGTGGATATCGCCGATAACGCGCTGGTGGAAAAACTCTCCGGCGCCTTTGAAGGCCTGGTGGCTGCGGGATGGGAAGGCGGAATGGCGCTAAAAATGGCGCATACCGAGTTGCAGTTGGATCCCTCACCCGTCAATTTTCGTGCGCTGTACGCCTTGTTGCGGCAGCCGGATACCTTACTGGGCTTGATGCTGGTGCTGCGTACTTTGCAAATCGTTGGCCAGCGTATGCGCAGCAGCGCACTGCCCACGGACGTTTGAACGAACTAAGCATCATTGTTTTCACTCACTCAGGTAAGGAGTTGTCATGTCTGCCATCTTCAGGCAAGCCTTTGCAACACGCGCGATCCATCACGGTTACGATCCCCAGCAGTATCTGGGAGCGCTCTGTCCCCCGGTGTTTATGAGCTCGACCTTTACGTTCCCGACGGCGGAATATGGCGGTGCCTGCTTTGAAGGCACTGAGCCGGGGTATTTTTATTCACGCATCGCCAACCCGACCCTCAACCTGCTGGAACAGCGGATAGCCAATCTGGAGGGGGGCGAAGCTGCGGTGGCGTTTTCCTCCGGTATGGGCGCGATTACCGCCTGCTGCTGGACACTGCTCAATCCGGGCGACGAGCTGATCGTTGACGAGACGATTTACGGCTGCACCTTCAGTTATTTTCATCACGGATTGGCGCGCTACGGTGTGAAAATCACTCACGTAGACCTGACCCGCCCGGAGCGTCTGGCGGCGGCGATCGGCCCCCGGACCCGCATGGTGTATTGCGAAACGCCGGCCAACCCGAATATGCGTTTGGTCGATATTGCCGCAGTCGCCGAAATTGCTCACCGCCAACAGGCGCTGTTACTGGTGGATAACACCTATTGCACCCCGTATCTGCAACGGCCGCTGGAACAGGGGGCCGATATAGTGGTGCACTCCGCTACCAAATACATCGGGGGGCATGGTGATCTGTTGGCTGGGCTGGTGGTGACGCGGCAGGATTTGGCGCAGGACATCCGTTTAGTTGGGCTGAAAGACATGAACGGTGCGGTGCTGTCGGCTCAGGATGCGGCATTGCTGCTGCGCGGGCTGAAAACCCTGCCGTTGCGTATGGAACGCCATTGCGACAACGCCCAGCGTTTGGCGGAAATGCTGGCTCAGCACTCGGCGGTAGAACGTGTCTATTATCCCGGGCTGGAGGATTTTCCCCAGTATGAGTTGGCGCAGCGGCAAATGGCGCGGCCGGGCGGCATGCTGGCGTTTGAACTTAAAGGCGGCATGGCGGCGGGCATTCGCTTCCTCAATGCGCTGCGTTTGATCTTGCGCGCGGTCAGCCTGGGGGATTGCGAATCGCTGGCGCAGCATCCCGCCAGCATGACCCACTCGGCCTACAGCCCCGAAGAGCGGCAGCGTCACCATATCAGCGACGGGCTGATACGCTTGTCCGCCGGTCTGGAAGATCTTGGCGACCTGCAGGCCGATATCCGCCAGGCCTTGGCGCAAAGCTAGCTTTGATGCCCCCGGCCAGTGGGAAGGGGCAAGCGTTAGCCAAGTGCAGGGGCAATCTCCGCCAGCGCCTGTTCGTCCTGCAACAGCGCGGCGCTGCTGGCAATGTCGGGCGCCAGCCAGCGATCCTGATGGTAAGGTTCTACCCTTTGACGCAGCAGTCGCCAGGCGCGCCCGGTACCTTCGCCGACGCGTTGCGGTTGCAAAAACTCGAAGGCCTGCGCCGCCAACAGATATTCAATCGCCAGGATCTGGTTAACGTTGGCCAACAGCTTATGCAGCCGCAATGCCGCACCGGTTCCCAGACTGAGGTGATCTTCCTGCAGCGCCGAAGTGACATAATTATCCACTACGCAAGGCTGGGCCAGCTGACGGTTCTCTGCGCACAGCGATGCCGCCACGTATTGAGCGATCATCATGCCGGAGTTGACGCCCGGCTCACTGACCAAAAATGGCGGCAAACCGCTGACCAGCGGGTTAATCAGACGATCGATGCGCCGTTCCGCAATACCGCCGAGTTCGGCGATAGCGATCGCCAGCACATCGGCGGCCATCGCGACCGATTCGCCGTGCGGATTGGCCTGTGACATGACGCGGAAGTTATCCGGCGTGCCAAGCAGCAACGGGTTATCGGTGGTGCCGTTCAGCTCGGTTTCAATCTGTCGTTCGGCATGAGCCATCTGATCGCGGCAGGCACCGTGCACCTGTGGAATCGAGCGGATGCTCAGAGCATCCTGAGTGCGAATACCTTTGCTGGCGGCAATCACTTCGCTGCCGTGCAGTAGAGCCCGCAGATTGGCGCCCACCCGTTGCATGCCAGGGTGCGGTTTCAACGCCAGTATTTCCTCGTCGAAGGCGGCAATTTGTCCACGCAGGGCTTCAAAGCTCATGGCACCCAATACGTCTGCCCAACGCGCCAGTCGCCAGGCGTCGGCCAGCGCCAGGCAGCTCAGTCCGGTCATGCAGGGCGTACCATTGACCAGACACAGGCCATCTTTGGCCCCGAGCGGTGGCAGCGCTATGCCTTCTTCCGCCAGCGCCTGAGCGGCGGGGACGATTTTCCCGCGATAGCTGACCTCGCCGAGCCCGAGCAGGGCAACGCCGACGTGCGCCATATGGGTCAGATAGCCGACCGATCCCTGCGACGGCACCTGAGGCGTGACGCCGTGGTTAAGCAGCGCCAGCAGCGCCTCAACCACCGACCGGTGGATGCCGGATTTACCGTGGCTGTAGTTCACGATAGCGCAGCAAATAATGGCGCGGGTCTGTTCGTCGCTCAGCGGTGTACCTACCCCACAGGCGTGGCTCATCAGGGTATTGCGCGATAGCTGTGCCAACTGTTCGCCGTGCAGTGCCTGGTTACAGAGCGCGCCCAGGCCGGTATTGACGCCGTAGGCGCGTTGTTCACTGGTGACGATTTGCTGAACGATAGCCTGCGCGTTCTCAATACGTGCCCAGGCCGCGTCAGACAGGCTGAGCGGCACCCTATGGCGCGCCACCGCCACCACGTCCTGCCAGCGCAGCGGCTGGCGGTCGATCTCTACTGACGAAGGATAGTGCATTTGGGTTTCCTCAAGCATGGGCCACCCTCATCGGGCGGGGCTTTTGCACATTTTCATCCAGCGCCAGACGGCGTTGCACGAAGCGGTTAACGTATTCGTCGGCCGGGTTGTTAAGAATGTCCTGCGGCGTGCCGACCTGGATCAGTTTGCCGTCCTTGAGGATCGCGATCCGGTTGCCGATGCGAACCGCCTCATCGAGATCGTGGGTGATAAACACCAGCGTTTTGTGCAGCTCTTTTTGCAGCGCCAGCAGTTGATCCTGCATCTCGGCGCGAATCAACGGATCCAGTGCGCTGAAGGCTTCGTCCAGCAAAATGATGTCGGTATCGGTGGCCAGCGCACGCGCCAGCCCGACGCGTTGGCGCATGCCGCCGGAGAGTTGATGCGGATAGGATTTCTCATAGCCCTTCAGCCCTACGGTGTTGATCCAGTGCAGCGCACGCTCCTGATACACCTCTTTATTCTCCCCCCGCACTTTCAGGCCATAGCCCACGTTGTCCAGCACCGTTTTGTGCGGCAGCAGGCCAAAGCTCTGAAACACCATGCTGATCTTGTGGCGACGGAAGTGCTCAAGCTGCTTTTCGTCGTAGCGCAGGATATCTTCACCGTCTACCAGGATCTGGCCGCTGGTGGGATCGATCAGACGGTTGAAGTGGCGTACCAAGGTGGATTTTCCCGATCCGGACAGGCCCATGATCACGAAGATCTCACCGGCTTCGATCGACATCGACAGATCGTGCACGCCGATCACGCAGTCCGTCGCGGCCTGCACTTCCTGCTTGGTTTTTCCTTGTTGGCTCAGTGTCAGCGCCGCCGCCGTTTTATGGCCGAAGATCTTGTAGACGTTTTTGATTTCTATTTTGTTCATCGGGGTTACCTCGCAACGGCGGTGTGGCCGTAAGCCTGAGTGATGCGATCAATGACCACGGCCAGAATGACGATCGCCAGCCCGGCTTCCAGTCCCAGTCCGACGTTCAGCGTCTGAATGCCCACCAACACGTCTTCCCCCAGCCCACGAGCGCCGATCATTGACGCGACCACTACCATCGACAACGACATCATGGTGGTCTGGTTGATACCGGCCATGATGCTCGGCAGCGCCAGCGGCAACTGGACGCCGAACAGCTTCTGCCAGCGGTTGGCGCCAAAGGCGGTGACGGACTCCATCACTTCCTTGTCCACCTGGCGGATGCCCAAATCGGTCAGGCGGATCAGCGGTGGCGTGGCATAGATCACCGTCGCCAGAATGGCCGGCACCTTGCCCAGGCCGAACAGCATCAATACCGGGATCAGGTAGACGAAGCTCGGCATGGTTTGCATCACGTCCATCAGCGGCATCATTACCGCCCGTACGCGATCGCTACGCGCCGCCAATATGCCTTGCGGAATGCCGATAATCACCGCCAGCAGCGTGGCAACCAGCACCAGCGCCAGGGTTTGCATCAATTTGTCCCACATCCCGGCGGTACCGACCAGCAGCAACAGGCCGACGATCACCAGGGTTGGCAGCCAACGGCGGGTGGCGTGCCAGGCCAGTAGCCCGACCACGGCCAGCATCACCCACCATGGGGTGGCGCGCAGCAGGCTTTCGAGGTGGATCACCGCCCACAGCAAGGTGTCGGAGATCTTGCGGAACATATCGCCATAGTTGGTGACCAACACATCGACCCAGCGGTTGATCCAATCGGCGATGGAAAAGGTAAAGCGTTCTGGAAACATAAATTTTCCCCTGTCTGGCCCGAAACCTATCCGATTACGGGTGGGTGTTCACGGAATGCCAAAGCGCTTACAAGGAAGCCTCAATTTTTTTCGCTGCGTCTTCGCTGACCCACTGTTTCCAGATATCCGGGTGCTGCTTGAAGAACTCCAGCGCCAGCTTCTGGGAGCTGATGCGTTCCTTGCTCATGCGCGCCAGATTCTGATTAATCAGACTGAGCGGCAGATTCACTTTTGACAACACCTGCACCAGCTCAGGCGCCTGCTGGTTAAACACGCTGGAAATGCCGACCTTGATGTGGATATTCTTGTCCACGCCCGGTTCTTCCAGTTTCACCAGATCGAGCTGGCCCATGATCGGGGTAGGGGACCAATAGTAGAAGAGGATAGGTTCGCCGCGACGGTAGCTGGAAAGAATAGCGGTATCCAGCGCCGGGCCGGTGCCTGGGCGGAAGTTGGTGAATTTGTCGTCCAACTTGAATTTTTTCAGGATCGCGCTGTTGTCCAGTTCGCAGGTCCAGCCGGCGGGGCAGTTGTAAAAGCGGCCTTTGTCCGGCTCTTCCTGATCGCGAAACACCTGCACGTATTTGGCGAGATCCGGGATGCTTTTCAGATCCGGCGCCAGCGGTTTCAACTTACGCTTGGCATCGCCTTCAATCACATAACGTGGCACGTACCAGCCTTCAACTGCGCCGACAATGGGGGCGCCGACGCTGACCGCTTTACCTGCTTTCTCGGCCTTGTTCCAGACCTCACTGCGGCCGATCCACTCTTCGGCGAAAATCTGAATGTCGTTGGTGCCGACCGCCTGCTCCATGGTGATGGAGTTGCCCGGCAGGGCGTCGGTTTTGCAGTCGTAACCCTTTTGCAGTACGTATTGCATCACGTCGGTCAGCAGCATGCCGCTTTCCCAGTTCAGTCCGGCGAACTTGACCGGTTTGCCGGATTCGCACCAGCCTGCTGCGCGTGCGGAGAGGCTGCCTGTCATCAGCCCGAGCGCGATCAGCGGTATCCATAATTTGTGTCGTGTTTGCATGTTGATACTCCACGTTAATGACGAAGAGCCCGGGAACGGCGGGCTCGTGAGACTAATACTGTGGTGAGGACGTGACGGGTGAACCCCCGCCTTTTTTACGTACCCACAACCAGTAAGCCAGGGTAAGGAAGGCTACCCACACCAACCCCACGTACAGGGCAATGCGGCTGTCTTCGAAGTAACCGAGCAGGCCGATGACGAACAGCATAAATATCGTCGCCAGTGCCGGTGCGACCGGCCACCAGGGAACCGGGAAGCTCAGCTTGCTGACCTCTTGCGGCGTCAGCGTGCGGCGCATGGCAATTTGTGACAGCAGGATCATCAGCCAAACCCAAACGGTGGCGAAGGTGGCGATGGAGGCGATGATCATAAACACCTGTTTTGGGATCAGGTAATTGAGCACCACCCCCAACAGCAGGGCAATGGACATCACCAGCACCGTCATCCAGGGCACGCCGTTACCGGTCAGGCGAGTGAAGCTTTTGGGTGCCTGACCTTCCTGCGCCATGCCGTACATCATGCGGCCGGCACCGAAGATATCGCTGTTGATGGCGGAAATGGCGGCGGTGATCACCACCACATTCAGCACGTTGGCGGCGGAACTGATCCCCAGATTGCTGAAGATCTCAACAAACGGGCTGCCGTTTTGGCCGATGCTGTTCCAGGGATAGATCGCCATCAGCACCAGCAGCGTCAGCACGTAGAACAGCAGAATGCGAATCGGTACCGCATTGATCGCTTTCGGCAACACCTTCGCGGGGTCTTTCGCCTCGCTGGCGGTAATGCCGATGATCTCAATGCCGCCGAAGGCAAACATCACCACCGCCAGCGAGGCAACCACGCCGCCGATGCCGTTAGGCATAAAGCCACCGTGCTGCCACAGGTTGCTGAGGCCGGTGGCATGCTGAGTCTGACCGAAGCCAAACAGCATCACCGCCGCGCCGCCGATGATCATCGCGACGATTGCCGCCACCTTGATCAACGACAGCCAGAACTCCATTTCGCCGAACACTTTCACGCTGCACAGGTTGAGCGCGCCGATGAACATGATGATGCTGAGTACCCACACCCATTGGGCAACGTCCGGGAACCACAGCCCCATATAGATGCCGAAGGCGGTGACGTCAGCCAGGGCAACAATCACCATTTCGAAGGTATAGGTCCAGCCGGTGAGGAAACCGGCCAAGGGCCCAAGGTAATGGCTGGCATAATGACCGAAGGAGCCGGAGACCGGCTGATGCACCGCCATTTCACCCAGCGCGCGCATCACCATAAAGACCGCCGCGCCGCCGACCAGATAAGCCAGCAGCACCGCAGGACCGGCCAACTGGATGGCTCCGGCGGAGCCGTAGAACAGACCGGTGCCGATGGCCGAGCCGAGCGCCATAAAGCGGATATGCCGCGCGTTTAGTCCGCGTCTGAGTTGTTTTGTTTCGTTATGCATGTTGCTTCCCGTCGAGTTTTTACGGCAGAACAGGCACGCGCTATCCGCACCGGGTGGAACGCACCCGGTGGGACAGAACAAACTGCGTGGTAGGTTTTATTTATGCCTGGCTAGGCAGCAATGCCGCAGGCATCAGCGAGGTCAGATGACCGGTTGCCAACAGCAGGCTGGCAGCTTCAATGTCGGGGGCGAAGAAACGATCCTTGTCATAGTAACTGACTTGCTCGCGCAGCACGCGGCGTGCCTGCTCCAGACTTTCGGTGGTTTTCAGGCCCTTGCGCAAATCCAATCCCTGGCAGGCCGCCAGCCATTCGACGGCCAGAATACCGCGCACGTTATCCGCCATTTCCCACAGGCGGCGTCCTGCAGCCGGTGCCATGGAAACATGGTCTTCCTGGTTGGCGGATGTCGGGATGCTGTCGACACTGGCCGGATGCGCCAGCGCTTTGTTTTCGCTGGTCAGTGCCGCGGCGGTAACCTGGGCAATCATAAAGCCGGAGTTCACGCCGCCGTTGTCCACCAGGAATGGGGGCAGTTGCGACATGTGTTTATCCATCATCAGCGAGATACGACGTTCGGACAGCGAGCCGATTTCGGCAAATGCCAGCGCCAGATTGTCGGCAGCCATCGCGACCGGTTCGGCGTGGAAGTTGCCGCCGGACAGGACATCGCCCTGTTCTGCGAATACCAATGGGTTGTCGGATACCGCATTGGCTTCGACCTCCAGCACTTCGCTGGCCTGGCGGATCTGCGTCAGGCAGGCACCCATCACCTGCGGTTGGCAGCGCAGGGAGTAGGGATCTTGTACCTTTTCGCAGTTGCGATGCGAGTCGGACACTTCGCTGCGTTCGCCCAGCAGATGGCGGTAAGCGGCGGCGGCATCGATCTGGCCACGTTGGCCGCGTACGGCGTGAATACGTGCGTCAAACGGGCTGCGAGAACCCAGAGCGGCTTCCACCGTCAGGCTGCCGGTGACCGTGGCTGCGGCGTACAGGTCTTCTGCGTCAAACAGGCCGCGCAGCGCGAAGGCGGCGGAAACCTGGGTGCCGTTAAGCAGCGCCAGGCCTTCTTTGGCCGCCAGCGTGAGCGGCTTCAGGCCTGCTTTGGCCAGTGCCTCGGTGGCAGGCAGCCATTCGCCTTGATAGCGGGCCTTGCCTTCGCCCAGCAGCACCAGACTCATGTGTGCCAGCGGAGCCAAATCGCCGGAGGCGCCCACGGAGCCCTTCAGCGGGATATGCGGATAGACTTCGGCGTTGACCAAGGCCATCAGCGCCTGGATCACTTCCAGACGGATGCCGGAGAAACCGCGCGACAGGCTGTTGATCTTCAACACCATAATCAGGCGAACCAGGTTGTCGTCGGTCGGCGCGCCAACGCCAGCAGCATGTGACAACACGATCGAACGTTGCAGATTTTCCAGGTCTTCAGGTGCAATGCGAGTAGACGCCAGCAGGCCGAAACCGGTATTGATGCCGTAGGTGGTGCGGTTTTCTTCGACAATGCGTTCAACGCAGGCCACGCTCTGCTGGATAGCGGCGTAGGCATTGTCGTCCAACGTCAGGGTCACCGGGTGTTGATAAACGTCGCGCAGCTGAGCCAGAGTCAGTTGGCCTGGGCGGATAGTCAGCGCTTTCATGCTTTGTCTCCTTGAGTCGCGGCCACCATCGGCAGGTTCAAACCTTGCTCACGGGCGCATTCAATCGCAATGTCGTAACCGGCATCGGCATGACGCATCACGCCAGTGGCAGGGTCATTATGCAACACGCGGGCGATACGTTCGGCGGCTTCGTCGGTGCCGTCACAAACGATAACCATACCGGAATGCTGCGAGAAGCCCATGCCGACGCCACCGCCGTGGTGCAGGGAAACCCAGGTCGCACCGCTGGCGGTATTGAGCAGGGCGTTAAGCAGCGGCCAGTCGGAAACGGCGTCCGAACCGTCCTGCATAGATTCGGTTTCGCGGTTCGGGCTGGCGACCGAGCCGGAGTCCAGATGGTCACGGCCGATAACGATCGGTGCGGACAGTTCGCCACTGCGCACCATTTCGTTGAATGCCAGGCCCAGCTTGGCGCGCTGGCCCAGACCGACCCAACAGATACGTGCCGGCAGGCCCTGGAAGCTGATGCGTTCGCGCGCCATATCCAGCCAGCGATGCAGATGCTCGTCATCCGGGATCAGCTCTTTAACCATGGCGTCGGTTTTGTAGATGTCTTGCGGATCGCCGGACAGTGCAGCCCAGCGGAACGGGCCGATACCGCGACAGAACAGCGGACGGATATAGGCAGGCACGAAGCCTGGGAAATCGAAGGCGTTGTTGACGCCCATTTCTTTCGCCATCTGACGAATGTTGTTGCCGTAGTCGAAGGTCGGTACGCCCATTTTCTGGAACGCCAGCATGGCTTCGACGTGTTCAGCCATCGACTGCTTGGCGGCGGTCACCACCTGCGCAGGTTCGGTTTGTGCACGTTCGCGGTACTCTTCCCAGCTCCAGCCTTTTGGCAGATAGCCGTTCAGCGGATCGTGAGCGCTGGTCTGGTCGGTGACCATGTCCGGGCGCACGCCGCGGCGCACCAGTTCTGGCAGAATGTCTGCCGCATTGCCGCACAGGGCGATGGAGATGGCTTTGCCTTCGGCGGTGTATTTCTTGATGCGAGCCAGCGCGTCGTCCAGATCTGTCGCTTGTTCATCGACATAACGGGTCTTCAGACGGAAATCGATACGGCTTTGTTGGCATTCGATGTTCAGTGAACAGGCGCCTGCCAGCGTAGCGGCCAGCGGTTGCGCGCCGCCCATACCGCCCAGACCGGCGGTCAGCACCCAGCGGCCCTGCAGGCTGCCGTCGTAATGCTGGCGACCCGCTTCCACGAAGGTCTCGTAGGTGCCCTGGACGATGCCCTGGCTACCGATATAGATCCAGCTGCCGGCGGTCATTTGGCCGTACATGGCCAGGCCTTTGGCGTCCAGTTCGTTAAAGTGTTCCCAGGTGGCCCAATGTGGCACCAGGTTAGAGTTGGCAATCAGTACGCGTGGCGCGTTGCTGTGGGTTTTGAATACCCCGACCGGTTTGCCGGACTGAACCAGCAGCGTTTCGTCTTCTTCCAACGTTTTCAGGGTGGCGACAATTTTGTCGTAGCAGTCCCAGTCACGCGCGGCGCGGCCAATACCGCCGTACACCACCAGCTCATGCGGGTTTTCCGCCACTTCCGGATCGAGGTTGTTCATCAGCATGCGCAACGGCGCTTCGGTCAGCCAGCTTTTTGCATTTAATTTTGTGCCGCGTGGCGCGCGTACATCGACATTGCGAACTTTGTTATTTGCAGTCACAGCATTTTCCTCAAACAGTATCGGTGCAGATCCCATGGTGCGGTGGGGTGAATCACCACGCCATAACAATGCGTAGGGTTTATTAACATATACTTGTATGTACAAGCATATGCAACACCGACCAGTGAGCGGCTAAAAAGGCATAAGGGAAAGTTATTTTTGTTTTAAATCAATGTGATAGTTTTCATTTTGACGCCTGAGCTATTAGGCTCGCACTGAAGAACAGTGAGCTATTCAACAAAAATGAATTAAAAATGGGTCATTTTTGAGCGGCCAATCACAATAAATTTACATACCCATTACAAGTTAGGGCGAGCGATAAAAAAGTCCTATCGCTGGAGGGAGAGAAGCTATTGACAGAGTGCTGTGTTGTTTTGTGGTAGGGGCGCCGCATGCTGCGCCCAATAGCATAATCAATGGGTTAAATCGGGTCGAACATGTTCGACCCCTACCGGTTTAGCCCTTATACGGGTTTGTCAGCCGGTTGCAGCGTCGCTCTTCGGGTCATTTTGAAAACTGTAGCGATGGCGGCGATCAGCGCCGGCACGCACAGGAACATCAAAATGCTCTGCACTTCCCATTGCATGGCCAGCAACTGTGCCCCCATCATGGTGCCCGCCACGCCGCCAAAGCGGCCGATGCCCTGCATCCAGGCTATGCCTGTTGCGCGACTGTGGGTCGGGTAGAAAGTGGCCGCCAGCGTTTGCAGACCGGATTGCGCACCGTTCATGGTGATGCCCATCAGGAAGATAAACGTACCCAGCAGCACGATATGGCTGTCCTCGGTCGCCATTGCCACAATCAGCAGGGCGGTAATGACAAAGCCGCTAGACACCACCTTATGGGCGTTCCAGCGGTCCATCAGCCAGCCGGCCACCAGAATGCCAAGCGTGCCGCCGAAGGTGAACAGCGAGGTCAAAATGGCCGACTGCTCCAGTTGATAGCCCAGCCCCTGCATCAGGATCGGCATCCAGCTCAGCAGCACGTAATAAATCACCAGGCCCATAAAGTACGTCAGCCACAGCATCAGCGTGCCGGTCAGATAAGGGCGGGTGAACAACAGGCCGACGCTGGTTTTGGACTGGGCCAATTTCTCTTCATACAGATAAAAGCGCGTCACGTTATCGAGATTCTGGCTAACAAAACGCTGGGCAATACGTTTGATTTTTGCCGCATCCTTACCGCGGTTCACCATGTATTTCACCGATTCCGGCAGGAACAGGATCAACAATACCGTCAGCGCCAACGGAGCGATCGCCCCCAGCAACAGCACGCTATGCCAGCCATACGCCGGGATCAGCCAAGACGAAATCGCACCACCGCCGGCCGCACCCAGCGGGAAGCCGCAGTACATGGTGTTAATCGCCAGGGAACGGCAGCGTTGTGGCGCATATTCGGAAATCAGCGTGATGGCGTTCGGCATCGCCGCCCCTAATCCCAGGCCGGTGAGGAAGCGCCACAGCGTCAGGCTATTGAGCGAGCCAGCGTAGGCGGTAGCCAGGCTCGACAGGCCGAAGAACAGACAAGAAAACACCAGCACCCGTTTGCGGCCGATACGATCGGAAATCGGTCCGGCGACCAGAGCGCCAAGGGACAGGCCCAGCAGCGCGGCGCTCAGCACCGGGCCCAGATCCTGTTTAACAATGCCCCAGTCTTTGGCGACCGAAGGAGCGATATACCCCATGGCCGCCGTGTCAAAGCCATCAATGGCCAGGATCAGGAATCCCAAAATGATCAAGGTCCAGTGAAACAGCGAAAATTTGCTGTCATCGATGGCCTGCTGAATATTCAACTCGGTGGAATGAGCCATGGCAACCTCTAACGCAGATGTGATTGTGTGGATAAATCGCCGGAACTGATGCCCGGCTTGTGCTTGCCTGTCTATACATCTGCGCGCAGGCGCTTTATGTCAAATATATTTATCTTATGCGTTAAATAAATGTTGTTTTTGCGAAGCAGATTACATCGTAAACACAAGGAGATTGCTCAGTAAGCAAATAAAATGAAGCGGATAGCCGGTGAGATACGCTGGCGAAGGCGGGTAGGATAAAATTTAATACAATTTCGCCCGTTTGGTCGCCGGGCTGGAATCTGCGATAATCCCTTTTTACCTTTCCAGATTGAGAAACCGATGCAGTACCCGATTAATGAAATGTTCCAAACCTTGCAGGGCGAAGGCTTTTTCACCGGCGTTCCAGCCATCTTTATTCGCTTGCAGGGCTGCCCGGTAGGATGCAGCTGGTGCGACACCAAACATACCTGGGAAAAGGAAGCCAATCGGGAAGTCGATATGCAGCGGATCCTGGTGAAAACCGAAGAGAGCGACGCCTGGGGCAGCGCCAACGCCGAGCAGCTGTTGGCGGTGATGCGTCAACAGGGTTATACCGCACGCCACGTGGTAATCACCGGCGGCGAGCCCTGCATCTATGATCTGACTCCGCTGACCCAGTTGCTGGAAGACAACGGCTACGGCTGCCAGATTGAGACCAGCGGCACCCACGAAATCCGGTGTTCGGCGAAAACCTGGGTGACGGTATCCCCCAAGGTGAATATGCGCGGCGGCATGAAGGTGTTGGATCAGGCTTTGCAGCGCGCTGATGAAGTGAAGCACCCGGTTGGGCGTGAGCGTGATATCGAAGCATTGGATGCGCTGCTGGCGACGCTGCATGATGAGAAGCCGCGTATTATCGCGCTGCAGCCGATCAGCCAGAAGGAAGAGGCGACTCGCCTGTGCATCGAAACCTGCATTGCGCGCAACTGGCGCCTGTCGATGCAGACCCATAAATATCTGAACATCGCATAAAATTCAGGGCGCCATTGGGCGCCCTTTCTTTAACCTTTATACACGCATCCCGCGGTACAGGTTTCTTTCACCATCACCGCAGTCAGCTCCGGCAACTGGGGTTTGAGCTGTTGCCAGATCCAGGCGGCAAGCACTTCGCTGGTGGGATTTTCCAATCCTGGAATATCGTTCAGATAATGGTGATCCAGGCGCTCCCAAATAGGGGAGAACACGGCTTTAAGCTCGGCGAAATCCATCACCCAACCGGTATGTGCATCCACTTCACCGGTTACTTCCAGACGCACCATAAACGAATGCCCGTGCAGACGGCCACATTTATGGCCCTCAGGTACGTGCGGCAAACGGTGTGCGGCTTCAAACTGAAAATCTTTAAACAGCGTGGTTGCCATTATTACGGCCTCATTGACTCAAAAACCGCCGAAGTTTACCGGAAATGGAGCCTGCTTGCCATTTATACCGCTATGGTCTACCGCTGCTGTGGTCAATGCACGGTTAACACTTTTTTTGTTTGGTACCGACTGGACCTATCGGTTGGGGTAATGAGTGGTAAATGCGATTCATTCAAATAACGTTAAAAAAACGGCTTTATTTTCATGGCGATAAAAATCTCTGCTTAGCGCTTTAAGCACTATCCGTTACCAGAAAAACAGCTTAGTCATTTTGGTTATTAATTATTTCTATCCCTTATTTAATCGTTGCTATTGTGCTCGGTAACCTTACAAACTCTCCTGATCTTTTCAGGACCGCAGACTGAACGAAAAGACAGCGACTGACACTGGCGAGCACCTGGCTGGATAGGTGCCAAGTATAGGAAATAAGTACTGCAATGACGACTCAGGCTCCTCCAACATCGATGCTCCCGCTGACACCCGAACAGCTGGCGCGCCTGCAGGCGGCGATTGGTGAATATTCACCGACGCAGCTGGCGTGGCTGTCAGGTTATTTCTGGGGAATGGTTAATCAACAGCCTGGTGCGGTAGCCATTGCGCCGCCTGCCGCCGCTGCCGCCAGCATCACGCTGATTTCCGCCTCGCAGACCGGCAATGCTCGCCGCCTGGCGGAACAATTGCGCGACGATCTGTTGGCCGCCAAGCTGAGCGTCACGCTGGTTAACGCCGGCGACTACAAATTCAAGCAAATTGCCCAGGAACGTCTGCTGGTGATCGTCGCCTCCACCCAAGGGGAAGGTGAGCCGGCGGAAGAGGCGGTTGCCCTGCATAAATTCCTGTTCTCCAAGAAAGCGCCGAAGCTTAACGAAACCGCGTTTGCGGTCTTTGGCCTGGGGGACACTTCCTACGAAAACTTCTGTCAGTCGGGTAAAGATTTCGACGGCAAGCTGGCCGAACTGGGTGCTGAGCGTCTGGTCGAGCGGGTAGATGCCGACGTGGAATATCAGGAGCTGGCTACCGCCTGGCGCAAACAGGTGGTGGAGGTGTTAAAAGCGCGCGCCCCGGCTGAAAATGCCGCACCGGGCGTGCTGGCCAGCGGTGCGATTGACCTGATCGACAGCAGCCCGTACAGCAAAGAACAGCCGCTGACCGCACAACTGGCAGTGAAGCAAAAAATTACCGGCCGGGCCTCAGACAAAGACGTGCGCCATATTGAAATCGACCTGGGTGATTCTGGTCTGCGTTACCAACCGGGCGATGCGCTGGGCGTGTGGTTCGATAACGACCCGGCGCTGGTGGATGAACTGGTGCAACTGCTGTGGCTGAAGGGCGACGAACCGGTGGAAGTGGAAGGAAAAACCTTGCCGCTTTCGCAAGCGTTACGCAGCCATTTTGAACTGACGCAGAATACCACGCTAATCGTCGATAAATACGCGGCTCTGTCGCGCGACGAGAAGCTGATTGGTTTGTTAGCGGATAAAGCCGCGCTGCAGCATTACGCGCACAACACGCCGATTGTCGACATGGTGCGACAGGCGCCAGCCGATCTTAACGCCGAGCAGTTGATTGGCCTGCTGCGTCCGTTGACGCCGCGCCTGTATTCCATTGCCTCGTCGCAAGCCGAGACTGAAAACGAAGTGCACGTGACCGTCGGCGTGGTGCGTTACGACATCGAAGGGCGCGCCCGCGCAGGCGGTGCCTCCAGTTTCCTGGCCGATAGGCTGGAAGAAGATGGTGACGTGCGGGTGTTCATCGAACATAACGACAATTTCCGCCTGCCGGCCAACCCGGAAACTCCGGTGATCATGATTGGGCCAGGCACGGGCATTGCGCCGTTCCGCGCCTTTATGCAACAGCGTGATGCTGACGGTGCCGGCGGCAAGAACTGGTTGTTCTTCGGCAACCCGCACTTTACTGAAGACTTTTTGTATCAGGTCGAATGGCAGCGCTATGTGAAAGATGGCCTGCTGACCCGCATCGATCTGGCCTGGTCACGCGACCAGCAGCATAAAGTCTATGTCCAGGACAAACTGCGCGAACAGGGCGCGGAAGTGTGGCGTTGGATCCAGGAAGGCGCGCACATTTACGTCTGTGGCGATGCGAACCGCATGGCAAAAGACGTGGAAAACACATTACTGGAACTGGTGGCCGAGCACGGTGGCATGGATACCGAGCTGGCGGATGAATTTTTAAGTGAGCTGCGCCTTGAGCGCCGTTATCAGCGAGATGTCTACTGATGAGTGATAAACACCCGGGGCCTCTGGTGGTCGAAGGCAAATTGGCCGATGCCGAGCGTTTGAAGAAAGAAAGCAACTTCCTGCGCGGCACCATCGCCGAAGACTTGAAGGATGGCCTGACCGGCGGTTTTAACGGTGACAATTTCCTGCTGATCCGCTTCCACGGAATGTACCAGCAGGACGACCGTGATATCCGCGCCGAACGCGCCGAACAGAAGCTGGAACCGCGCCACGCCATGATGCTGCGTTGCCGTCTGCCGGGGGGGATTATCTCCCCACAGCAGTGGCTGGGCATTGATAAGTTCGCGCAGGAAAGCACGCTGTACGGCAGCATCCGCATCACCAACCGTCAGACTTTCCAGTTCCATGGCATTGTGAAGGGCAACGTTAAGCCGGTTCACCAGCTGTTGGGTCGTCTGGGATTGGACGCGCTGGCTACGGCTAACGACGTCAACCGCAACGTGCTTTGCACCTCTAACCCGGTGGAGTCCGAGCTGCACCAGGAAGCCTACGAGTGGGCGAAAAAGATCTCCGAACATCTGCTGCCGCGTACCCGCGCCTATGCTGAAGTGTGGCTGGATCAGGAAAAAGTGGCGACCACCGACGAAGAACCGATCCTCGGGGCGACTTATCTGCCGCGCAAGTTCAAAACCACGGTGGTGATCCCACCGCAAAACGACGTCGATCTGCACGCCAACGACATGAACTTTGTCGCTATTGCCAAAAACGGCAAGCTGGTGGGCTTTAACCTGCTGGTAGGCGGCGGCCTGTCGATTGAACACGGCAACAAGAAAACCTATGCGCGCAAGGCCAGCGAATTTGGCTATATCCCGCTGGAGCACACGCTGGCGGTCGCCGAAGCGGTGGTAACCACCCAGCGCGATTGGGGTAACCGTACCGATCGCAAGAACGCCAAAACCAAATACACGCTGGAACGCGTTGGGGTTGATACCTTCCGTGCCGAAGTGGAAAAACGGGCCGGTATCACCTTTGAACCGATCCGCCCGTACGAATTTACCGGCCGCGGCGATCGCATTGGTTGGGTTAAAGGCATTGATAACCAGTGGCACCTGACGCTGTTTATCGAGAATGGCCGTCTTCTGGACTATCCGGGACGCCCGTTGAAAACCGGCGTTGCCGAGATCGCCAGGATCCACAAAGGGGATTTCCGTCTGACGGCCAACCAGAACCTGATCGTTGCCGGCGTACCGGAAAGCGAGAAGGCGAAGATCGAAGCGATCGCTCGTGAACACGGATTGATCGACGATGGGGTCAGCGTGCAGCGTCAAAACTCGATGGCCTGCGTATCCTTCCCGACCTGCCCATTGGCGATGGCGGAGGCCGAGCGTTTTCTGCCGGCGTTCGTCACTAAAGTGGAAGGGATCCTGCATAGCCACGGTGTGGGTGACGAGCACATCGTATTGCGCATTACTGGCTGTCCGAACGGCTGTGGCCGCGCGCTGTTGGCGGAGATTGGCCTGGTCGGTAAAGCGGTTGGCCGCTATAACCTGCATTTGGGTGGCAACCGGGAAGGTACGCGTATTCCGCGCATGTACCGTGAAAATATCAACGAAGAAGAAATTCTGCGAGAGATTGACCAACTGGTGGGCCGCTGGGCCACAGAGCGTAACGCGGGCGAAGGCTTTGGTGATTTCACTATTCGCGCCGGGGTGGTCAAGCCGGTAATTGATTCGGCGCAGGATTTCTGGGACTGACGCCGTTTGGCCCCGCTTTCATCGGGGGCCGATCCGCGCGGTATGATTCAAGCATCAGGAGGCTGGCAACATGGCTGAATTCGATCTGGCGGCGCTGAATGCGCTGCCCAAGTCTGGGCAGGCGTTGGCACTGGCGGTAGTTAATGGCCAGTTGGAAACGCTTTCCGCCGAGCAACGCGTGGAATGGGCGCTGGAACATCTGCCCGGCGAGTTTGTGCTCTCTTCAAGTTTCGGCATTCAGGCAGCGGTATGTCTGCATTTGGTTACGCGGATCAAACCGGACATTCCGGTGATCCTCACCGATACCGGCTATCTGTTCCCGGAAACCTATCAGTTTATCGATCAGCTGGTCGACAAACTGAAGCTGAACCTGCAGGTGTTTCGTGCCGATCAGTCGCCGGCCTGGCAGGAGGCTCGCTACGGGAAACTGTGGGAGCAGGGCGTTGAAGGTATAGAAAAATATAACCTGATCAACAAGGTTGAGCCGATGAACCGCGCATTGGAAACTCTGGGCGGGCAAACCTGGTTCGCCGGCCTGCGCCGCGAACAATCCGGCAGCCGCGCCAATCTGCCGGTACTGGCGGTGCAACGTGGGGTGTTCAAGATCCTGCCGATTATCGACTGGGACAACCGCAAGATTTATCAATACCTGACCGAGCACGGCCTCAGTTATCACCCGCTGTGGGAACAAGGCTATCTGTCAGTGGGGGACACTCACACCACGCAGAAGTGGGAACCAGGCATGAGTGAAGAAGAAACCCGTTTCTTTGGCCTGAAGCGTGAGTGTGGCCTGCACGAAGGCTAATCACGTATCAACATCGTCAAAGGGCTCAGCATTCGCTGGGCCCTTGGCGTTTTCAGAGAGACTACTTTTTCTGTTTTTGTGCTTTGGGTGGGTGCGCCTGAGCCAGTTCTTTCATCAGCGGCAGCAAAATCTGCACGCTCTCGCGGCTGCGCTTGTCGATACGCCCTGGCAGATTGCGTTCCAGATATTGCAGGTTATCGTACTGCGGGCGATGCCAGGTGATGCCCTGCGGGAAGTGCGGGCTCACGGCGCGTTGCTGATAACCGTCTTTATCGCCCAGTGACCAGTTGGTGGCTTCGACCGACAGCACCGGGATGCCTGCTTTATCAAACACTTCCTGATCGGAACAGCAGCCGGTGCCTTTCGGGTGTGCTTTGCTGCCCGGGTTGGTGGCGGCAGCGATGCCGTAGCGGTGGGCAATATCCAGTGCGCGATCGCGGCTCTGTTTCGCCAGCTTTGGCGGCGTATTGAGACCGGCGTTGAAATACAGGCGATCGCCGGTAATCAGGCTGTCGAGGTTAATCACCAGTAGGGTATTGCGTTTCTCTTCGTCGCTCATGCGCTGCAGGTAGTTCTGCGCGCCCAGCGAACCCAGTTCTTCGGCGCTGGTGGCGACAAAGCGCAGGCCGTAAGCGGTGGGGATGTTCTTAAGGCGTTCCGCCAGTTCCAGCATCACGCCGACGCCAGAGGCATTGTCGTCGACGCCCTGCAGCGTCAAGCCGCCGAGATTGTTGTCCAGATCGGCGTCGCTTCGCGGCGTGTAGGTATCGAAATGCGCCACGACCAGAATTTGCTGAGGAAGGCTGCCATTTTTAGCGGCGATCACCGAGCTGGCGGTGATGTTATTCCAGTTCTTCTTGCCGTCTTTACTGGTGTACAGATAGCGGGTGTTGAAACTGCGGATATCGCTCTGATACCCCATCTTGCTGAACTGCTGTTTCAGATAGTCTGCGGTGAGCAATTCCGCCGGGCTACCGGCCATGCGGCCAGGAAAATAAGTGGCGATGTGGCGAGTCTGCTCGGCGGCGAATTTGCCCATCGGGGCCTCTTTTGCGGGCTGAGTGGCGGCAGAAACGCTGAAAACACCGCCGAGCGCTGCCACCAGCAGGCCGGTTTTCAGGTAAAAGCGGGAAAACATACCGAAAAATCCTTCTTTGATATCGACGAGACCGATTATTTTTGCGGTGTCCAGTATGAGACGGTCGGCAAGATTAAACAATTTCTCCCGCTCTTAAATTTGGCGTAAATGCGCAAACCTTAGTCGCAATTATCGCCGGTTAAGCCGTGTGCTGCGGTCTATATTCCATAAAGTAACTAGTCATTCCTTTTCGTCATTTCAGAGGCCAAATCTCAGCCCGTATAGTCACACTATCATTCTGCATATATGAAAAGGCTGTTGTGGACTATCTACCTATATTTGCCGACCTGAAACAACGCCCGGTGTTGGTCGTTGGCGGCGGCGAAGTGGCTGCGCGCAAAGTGGATCTTCTCCTGCGCGTCGGGGCTGAAATACGGATAGTTGCGCAGTCACTCTCACCCATACTCGAAGAACTGCATCAGCAGGGGCGCATCCGCTGGCAGGGGCAGGCTTTTGCCGCTCAGCAACTGGATGAGGTGTTCCTGGTGATTGCCGCAACCGACGACAGCGCGCTGAATGCCGAGGTGTTTGCCGAAGCGGATAAACGCCGGGTGCTGGCTAACGTGGTCGACGATCAGCCGCGCTGCTCGTTCATCTTTCCGTCGATTATCGATCGTTCACCGCTGGTGGTTGCCGTCTCTTCCAGCGGCCAGGCGCCGGTGCTGGCACGTATGCTGCGTGAAAAACTCGAAGCTTTGTTGCCCGCCAGTCTGGGGCAGATGGCGGAGGTGGCCGGGCGTTGGCGCGGCCAGGTAAAACAGCGACTGAATGCGATCGGCGAACGTCGTCGCTTCTGGGAAAAAACATTCGGCGGACTTTTTGCCACGCTGGTGGCCAATGGCCAGTCCGCACAGGCCGAGCGGCAGTTGGAGCAGGATTTACAGCAGTTTGCCCAGGGCGGCGAAGGCACCCAGGGCGAAATTGCGCTGGTGGGCGCAGGGCCGGGCGACGTGGGGTTATTGACCCTGCGCGGGCTACAGGTGATGCAGCAGGCCGATGTGGTGCTCTACGACCATCTGGTCAGCGATGAGATTCTGGATCTGGTGCGTCGCGATGCCGAGCGCATCTGCGTGGGCAAACGTGCCGGAGCACACTCGGTGATCCAGGAAGAAACCAACCGCCTGTTGGTGGAACTGGCGCAGCAGGGCAAGCGCGTGGTGCGTTTGAAAGGCGGAGATCCCTTTATCTTTGGCCGCGGCGGCGAAGAGCTGCAGGTGGCCGCCGCTGCGGGCATTCCGTTCCAGGTGGTGCCGGGCGTCACCGCAGCGGCCGGAGCAACGGCCTATGCCGGCATTCCGCTGACGCACCGCGATCATGCGCAGAGCGTGACTTTTATTACCGGCCACTGTCGTCCCGACGGTGACGGGCTGGATTGGGCAGACTTGGCGCGAGCGCGTCAGACTCTGGCTATCTACATGGGCACCATGAAGGCGGCGGACATCAGCCAGCGCCTGATAGCCCACGGACGCGCGGCCACCACGCCGGTGGCGGTGATCAGCCGCGGCACGCGTGCGGATCAGCTGGTGCAAACCGGCACGCTGCAACAGCTTGAAAAATTGGCTCAACAGGCACCTTTGCCGGCGCTGCTGGTGATCGGCGAAGTGGTAGAGCTGCATCATCAAATTGCCTGGTTTGGGCATCAACCGCAGACGGAAGGGGCATCGCGGCCCGCCGTCGTGAATTTGGCTTAAGGATCTGTTATGGACGAAAAACGACTCACTCATTTGCGGCAATTGGAGGCGGAGAGTATCCATATCATCCGTGAAGTCGCCGCTGAATTCGGCAACCCGGTGATGCTCTACTCCATCGGTAAAGACTCTTCCGTGATGCTGCATCTGGCGCGTAAAGCCTTTTTCCCGGGTACGCTGCCGTTCCCGTTGCTGCATGTGGATACCGGTTGGAAATTCCGTGAAATGTACGAATTCCGCGATCGCACTGCGAAAGAGTACGGTTTTGAACTGCTGATCCACAAGAACCCGGAAGGCGTGGCGATGGGCATCAACCCGTTCGTTCACGGCAGCGCCAAGCATACCGATATCATGAAAACCGAAGGCCTGAAGCAGGCGCTTAACAAATACGGTTTTGATGCCGCCTTTGGCGGTGCCCGCCGTGACGAAGAGAAGTCACGCGCCAAAGAGCGTATCTATTCATTCCGTGACCGCTTCCACCGTTGGGACCCCAAAAACCAGCGTCCGGAGCTGTGGCACAACTACAACGGCCAAATCAACAAGGGCGAGAGCATTCGCGTGTTCCCGCTGTCGAACTGGACCGAGCTGGATATCTGGCAATACATTTTCCTGGAAAAAATCGACATCGTGCCGCTGTATCTGGCAAAACCGCGCCCGGTGGTAGAGCGCGACGGCATGTTGCTGATGGTGGACGACGATCGTATCGATCTGCAGCCTGGAGAAGTGATCAGCCAGCGCATGGTGCGTTTTCGCACGCTGGGCTGCTGGCCGCTGACCGGTGCGGTGGATTCCGAAGCGGAGACGCTGCCGGAGATCATCGAAGAGATGTTGGTGTCCACCACCAGTGAGCGCCAGGGACGGATGATCGACCGCGATCAGTCCGGCTCGATGGAGCTGAAAAAGCGTCAAGGGTATTTCTAAGGAGCCGCCGGATGAACAACGCAATTGCACAACAAATCGCTGAGCAGGGTGGGGTCGAATCTTACCTGCATGCGCAGCAACACAAAAGCCTGTTACGGTTCCTGACCTGCGGCAGCGTCGATGACGGCAAAAGTACCCTGATCGGCCGCTTGCTGCACGATACCCGTCAGATCTACGAAGATCAGCTGTCTACGCTGCACAGTGACAGCAAACGCATCGGCACCCAGGGCGAGAAACTGGATTTGGCGCTGCTGGTCGATGGCCTGCAGGCCGAGCGCGAGCAGGGCATTACCATTGACGTGGCCTATCGCTATTTCTCGACCGAAAAGCGCAAATTTATTATTGCCGATACGCCGGGGCATGAGCAGTACACCCGCAATATGGCGACCGGGGCCTCGACCTGCGATCTGGCGATCCTGTTGATCGACGCACGCAAAGGGGTGCTGGATCAAACCCGGAGGCACAGTTTTATCGCCACGCTGTTGGGCATTCGCCATCTGGTGGTGGCGGTCAATAAAATGGACCTGGTAGATTACCAAGAGTCGGTGTTCGAACAGTTTAAACAGGATTATCTGACCTTCGCCCAACAGTTGCCGAACGATCTGGACATCAAGTTTGTGCCTTTGTCGGCGCTGGATGGCGACAACGTGGCCAGTGAAAGCGCCCAGATGCCTTGGTACAGCGGCCCGACGCTGCTGCAGGTGCTGGAGAGCGTGGATGTGATCAGCGAACGCGAGACGCAACCGCTGCGTTTCCCGGTGCAGTATGTCAACCGTCCTAACCTGGATTTCCGGGGCTATGCGGGCACGCTGTCCGCGGGTGTGGTGCGCGTCGGACAACGCGTGAAGGTATTGCCTTCCGGCGTGGAATCTACCGTAGCGCGTATTGTGACCTTTGATGGCGATCTGCAGGAAGCGGTGCCGGGCGAGGCGATCACGCTGGTGCTGGCAGATGAAGTGGATATTAGCCGCGGCGATCTGCTGGTCGATGCTGGGGAAACCCTGAAAGCGGCGCAAAGCGCGCTGGTGGACGTGGTGTGGATGGCTGAAAAACCACTGTTGCCGGGCCAAAGCTATGACATCAAAGTGGCTGGCAAAAAGACCCGTGCGCGGGTAGAAGGCATACGCCACCAGGTGGAAATCAACTCGCTGGCGCAGCATCAGGCGGACACTTTACCGCTCAATGGTATCGGTCTGGTCGAACTGACCTTCGATGAACCGCTGGTGCTGGACAGCTATCAACGCAACCACGATACCGGTGGGCTGATCTTTATCGATCGCCTGAGCAACGTCACCGTGGGTGCTGGCTTGATCCGCGAAACCTTGCAGGACGCTCAGGCATCAGCCGGCGACTTCAGCGCATTTGAACTGGAACTGAATGCTCTGGTGCGTAAACACTTCCCACATTGGGGCGCGCGCGACCTGATTGGGGGAAAATAACGTGACCGACGCTCAACTGCGGCCGACCGGGCCGGATGATGACAACGTGGTCTGGCATCCGCATGCGGTAACGCGTGCGGATCGCGAAGTCCGCAACGGCCACAAAGGCGTGGTGCTGTGGTTTACCGGGCTGTCCGGCTCGGGCAAATCTACCGTCGCCGGCGCGCTGGAACAGGCACTGCACGCCCATGGTGTCAGCACCTATCTGCTGGATGGCGACAACGTGCGTCACGGCCTGTGCCGCGACCTCGGTTTTTCCGACGACGACCGGCGCGAAAATATTCGTCGCGTGGGCGAAGTGGCGAAACTGATGGTGGACGCCGGCCTGGTGGTGTTGACCGCTTTCATTTCCCCACATCGCGCCGAACGGCAGATGGTGCGTGAACTGCTGGATGAAGATCGTTTCATCGAGGTGTTTGTCGACACGCCGTTGGCGGTTTGTGAAGTGCGCGATCCGAAAGGATTGTACAAAAAAGCCCGTGCCGGCGAGCTGCGTAATTTCACCGGTATCGACTCGGTTTACGAGGCGCCACAACGGCCGGATATTCACCTTGATGGCCAACAATTGGTAACAAATTTGATTGCGCAATTGTTAGACGTGCTGCGTGGTCGGGCTATTATCAAACCCTGAATTCAGAAAAGCGTGTGGCGTTTTTGCGCCATACGCTTTTTACGCTAAGCCCGCCGGAGAGCGCGCCGAATAACCAGGGATCGCTATGCAAAATGTCTCGCCTATCTTGATTGACGCAAACCAGGAGAAAGAGGAGCCCTCTTATTCTTTCCTGGGCGGTGTCTGCGGCTTTGTTTTCTACTGGCTGGCCTTCGCAGTGCCGTTTTTGGTTTACGGCTCCAACACCCTTTTCTTCCTGCTCTACACCTGGCCGTTCTTCCTGGCGCTGATGCCGGTTTCGGTGCTGATTGGCATCACGCTCAGCATGCTGCTGCGTGGCCGGTTGATTTTTACGCTGTTGCTGACCGGGACCATCGTTCTGTGCCTGTTCTGGCTGGTGTTCAGCTTTTTGACCGGTTGGTGAGGGAAAGGGCGCAGTCGCCTGCGCCCGAAGCATTGCAAAGCCGTGCCGAAGGTTACAAAACTTTGCTCAGAAAAGCCTGAGTGCGCGGATTGGCCGGGTGGCTGAAAATCTGCTGTGGCGAACCTTCTTCCTGAATGATCCCTTGATCGATAAACAGCACCCGATCGGCCACCTCACGGGCAAAGCCCATCTCATGCGTCACCACCACCATCGTCATGCCTTCGTGCGCCAATGACTTCATCACCGCCAGCACTTCGCCGACCAGCTCGGGATCCAGTGCGGAGGTTGGTTCGTCGAACAGCATGATTTTCGGTTCCATCGCCAGCGCGCGAGCAATGGCGACCCGCTGTTGCTGACCGCCGGACAGGCTGTTGGGATAAGCGTCGATTTTGTCCAGCAGGCCCACCTTTTGCAGCAGCGCCTCTGCCCGCAGTATGGCCTCTGCGCGCGACAGCTTTTTCACGCCCATCGGCGCCATGATGATGTTTTCCAGCACCGTCATGTGCGGGAACAGGTTAAAGCGTTGAAACACCATGCCGACGCTCTCACGCATTTTATTGAGATCGGTTTTCTGGCTGTGTATGGCAAAACCGTTCACCAGGATCTCACCGCCGGACAGCGTTTCCAGCGCATTGATACAGCGCAGGAAGGTACTTTTACCGGAGCCGGACGGGCCGATGACGCAGACCACTTCGTTGGCTGCGATTTCGCAGGAAATACCACGCAGCACGTGGCTTTCGCCGAATTGTTTTTGCAGGTTATGTACGCGAATCACTTTTCCCGAACCTCTTTTCCATGTGTTGCACCATCAGCGAAAGCAGGAAGGTGAGGACCCAATAGACCAGCGAAATGGTCAGGTAGGGCTCCCAATAGGTGGCATAGGCGCCGGAAACCGTGCGGGCGGCATAGGCCAGATCGGCAAGACCGATGGCGGAGGCCAGCGAAGAGTCTTTGACGATGGCAATGGCATTGTTGCCCAGCGGCGGCAGCATGCGGCGAAACGCCTGCGGCAGGATCACTTTGCGCATGGTTTTGCCGTAGCTCATGCCCAGCGAACGCGAAGCTTCCATCTGACCGCGATCGATAGACTGAATGCCGGCGCGGAAAATTTCCGAGACGTATGCACCCGCGTTCAGCGTAATCGCCACCACGCAGGAGAGAAATGCGCCGTAATCGGAGCGCAACGCGCGGGCGAAATCGGTGCTCATCAGGCCGCTGGTGACCAGCAGACCGTCACGTGGGTTGATAAACAGCGGTACCAGCGCGAAATGCACCACCATAATCTGGACAAACAGCGGCGTACCGCGGAAGGCGCTGATGTAGATGCGCACCGGCCACTGAACGCCATAATGCAGTATCGGTTTCCAGATGCCGTGTGGTGCCTGCGCCAGACGGCCGAGCCCGAGGATCAGCCCCCAGGTGGTGCCCAGTATCACGCAGATAATGGTGCATTTAATGGTCATCCAGGCGCCTTCCATAAACAGCGGGGCGTACTCCTGGATTATCTCCCAACGGAAATTCAAGGTCGGATCCTTCTTAAAAAGTCTTCAGACTGCTGTGTTGACGAACGACGATCGATTATTCGGCGGGCAGCGTGGGGACGTTGCTGTCAAACCAGGTCTGGTAGATTTTGGCGTAGGTGCCGTCGGCGATGATTTTCTTCAGGCCGGCGTTGATTTTGCCGCGCAGTTCGTCATTGCCTTTGGCCACGGCGATACCGAAATACTGACGTTCGAATTTGGCATCGGACACCAGTTTGAACTCTTTTTCCGGATGGGTTTTGATATAGAACTTGGCCACGCCGACGTCGCCCACGGCCGCGCCGATACCGTCTTCATACAGCTCTTGCAGCATTAACGGGGTATTGTCGAAACGTTTGATGGCGGTGTTGTTTTTGCCTAACACGTCGGACACCACGATGTCGCCGGTGCTGGAGTTGACTACGCCGACCTTCAGCGCTTTCAAGGCGGCAATGGAGTCTACGCCAGAGTCTTTGGGGACCACGATAGCCTGCTCTGCCGGGAAGTAAGGTGCAGAGAAATCAACCATTTGTTTGCGTTTATCGGTAATGGTGATGCCGGAAATTATGATGTCACGATCGCCGGAGTTCAGCGTGGCGAAAATACCTTCCCACGGCGTATTCACCAGTTTGACCTGAAAGCTCTCGGCCTTGGCTACCGCCTTGATGATATCGATATCAAAGCCTTCCAGCTGTTTACTGCTGTTTTCGAATTCGAACGGACGGTAGGTGCCGCCAGAGCCGACGACGTAGGTAGGTTCAGCCGCCAGGACGGAGGCCGACAGGGTGGCAGCCAGACAGGCGCCAATCACAACTAAAGATTTAAACATCGCTATCCCCGGTAATTAAAAATGATCCATTGGATTTATTTATGCACTATGAGTGCATAAAAATAATCTTTAATGAATAAAAACACAACTCCTACCTGATGATGAAATTTTTAATGGTGTTAAATATGCAGTTTATGCTTGTCGCTGGCGAATGCTTTGGTGAAATCAGCGGGTAGCCAGTTTTTCTTACTGCATAACCGGAAAAAACGTTGAAGGGGAAAAATGCAGAGGCGTTGGTTGGTTTTTCTGCGGTGAAAGTGGTTTTTTTTGCCGCTTTCGAAGTGAATTTAGGTTATAAACTCAGGAAATTATCATCCTACTCTTAATTTGGCGGCGAAATGCCGTTCTCTGTGTGGAGTCCAACGAAAAGTTGTGGGATGATTGGTCGGTTTTTCAGGGGGCGGAGATGGGAAAACTTACGCTGCTATTGCTGGCATTGCTCGGTTGGTTACAGTATTCACTGTGGCTGGGCAAAAATGGTATTCACGATTACGTGCGGGTCAATGAGGATGTTGCGCTCCAACAGGGCAGCAATGCTAAATTGAAAGCGCGTAACGATCAGCTGTTCGCCGAGATCGACGATTTGAACGGCGGTCAGGAAGCGATCGAAGAGCGTGCGCGCAATGAGCTGAGCATGATTAAGCCCGGTGAGACTTTCTATCGTCTGGTTCCTGACCAATCCAGACGCAACGCGGCGTCCGCCTCGCAAAATAACCTACAAAAGTAACGCATGAATCACTCCGCAGGAACCTTTCCATCGGTGATCGCCGTCCTGCCCGCTGCCGGTATTGGCAGCCGCATGCAGGCTGATTGCCCAAAGCAATATTTAACCATCGGCCACCAAACCATTCTCGAACACGCGATCCACGCGCTGCTGCGCCATCCGCGTATTTCGCAGGTGATTGTGGCGATAGGCCCCGACGATCAGCAGTTCCACCAGTTGCCGATAGCGCAGGATCCCCGCGTGCAGGCTACCATTGGCGGGCAGCAACGCGCCGACTCGGTAATGGCCGGCTTGCAGCTGGCCGGCGAGGCAAAATGGGTGCTGGTGCACGACGCGGCGCGCCCCTGTCTGCATGCCGACGATCTCGACCGCCTGTTGGCGATTACCGAACATAGCGACGTAGGGGGCATTTTGGCGGCGCCGGTGCGTGACACCATGAAGCGCGCAGAGCCTGGCCACGGGGCCATTTCTCATACGGTAGAACGTCAGGACCTGTGGCATGCGTTAACGCCGCAGCTGTTCCCACTGGCGTTGCTCAAGCAGTGCCTGCAGCGCGCGCTGGATGACGGGGCGACGGTGACCGACGAGGCTTCGGCCCTGGAGCACTGCGGCTATCATCCGCTGCTGGTCAATGGGCGTTCGGACAATATTAAGGTCACGCGGCCGGAAGATTTGGCGCTGGCAGCATTCTATTTAACTCAGTTAGACAATTAAGGAGCGCATCATGCGTATCGGCCACGGTTTTGACGTACACAAATTTGGCGGCGAAGGCCCGTTGGTGATCGGTGGCGTTCGTATTCCTTATGAAAAAGGTTTGCTGGCCCACTCCGATGGCGACGTAGCACTGCACGCCGCGACTGATGCCCTGCTGGGCGCGGCGGCGCTGGGGGATATCGGCAAGCTGTTCCCGGATACTGACCCGGCCTTCAAAGGTGCCGATAGCCGCGAGTTGCTGCGCGAAGCCTGGAAACGCATCCGCGCCAAGGGCTATCGTCTGGGCAACCTGGACATCACTATTATCGCCCAGGCCCCTAAGATGGCACCGCATATCCCGCAGATGCGCATTTTCCTGGCGGAAGACCTGCAATGCCATATGGACGACGTTAACGTCAAGGCTACCACCACCGAACAACTCGGTTTCACCGGGCGTGGCGAGGGTATTGCCTGCGAAGCGGTTGCCTTGTTGATCAAGGACTAAGCGCATGGATATGGCTAACCTGACCTGGCTGCATGGCCAGCCACAAAGCACCGGCGTGCTGAAGGCCAACCCGGAAGATTTCGTGGTGGTGGAAGATCTGGGCTTTGAGCCGGATGGCGAAGGCGAACACGTGCTGGTGAACATCCGCAAAAACGGTTGTAACACCCAGTTCGTCGCCGATTATCTGGCGCGCTTTGCCGGTATTCATGCCCGCTCCGTCAGCTACGCGGGCTTAAAAGATCGTCATGCGGTAACCGAACAGTGGTTCTGTTTGCATCTGCCAGGAAAAGAGACGCCGGACTTTACCCAGTTCTCACTGGAAGGCTGTGAAGTGCTGGCCAGCGCCCGTCACCTGCGCAAAATGCGGATTGGCACCTTGAAAGGCAATGCCTTTACTCTGGTGCTGCGTCATATCTCCGATCGTCAGGATGTAGAACAACGCCTGCAGGCGATTGAGGCCGGCGGTGTACCGAATTACTTCGGCAGTCAGCGCTTTGGGCGCGGCGGTAACAACCTGGTGATGGCGCGCCGTTGGGCGAATGACGAGATCCGGGTGAAAGAACGCAGCAAGCGTAGCTTTTATCTTTCTGCCAGCCGCAGCGCGCTGTTTAACCTGATCGCCAGCCGGCGATTGGCCAACCAGCAGCAACATACCGTGCAGGAAGGGGATGCCCTTCAGCTTAGCGGTCGGGGCAGTTGGTTTGTTGCCAAACAGGAAGAGCTGGAAGCGTTGCAGCACCGCCTGGAAGCCGGTGAGCTGATGATCACCGCTCCTTTACCCGGTGATGGTGAACCGGGCACCGCCGGGGAAGCGTTGAGCTTTGAACAGCAGTGTCTGCTGGAACAGCCGGAGCTGATGTCGCTTTTAAAGCGCGAACGCGTAGATCCGGCCCGCCGAGCCTTGCTGTTACAGCCGAAAGATATGCAGTGGGACTGGTGGGACGATGCCACCGTCGAACTTCGTTTCTGGCTGCCGGCCGGCAGTTTCGCCACCAGCGTGGTGCGTGAAATTATGCGGCAGGACAGTAGCGATGCGGATATTAGCGAGTAATAATCAAGAAACCTGCGCAAGCAGGTTTTTTTTCGCCAGAAGAATGACTCGTGGCAGTTCCGCCTTGAGTTCCCTGCCTTTTCCCATGGTCACTGGACATGGCGGGGGCAGTAAACATAATATCTGCTGATTAAGCGCCTCCTTTTGGGCGGTCATACCGAGTAGTTAAATCCCAGGCTGCGTTTAGCGGTGCCTGGTTGAGAGATAAAAAGAAGACAACCTCTTATGCGGATATTGCTGAGTAATGACGACGGTGTTACCGCCCCAGGCATTCAGGTGCTGGCGGCAGCGCTGCGAGAGTTTGCTGAGGTGCAGGTTGTGGCACCCGATCGTAACCGCAGCGGTTCTTCCAATGCGCTGACGTTGGAATCCCCATTGCGCACCCTGACGATGCCCAATGGGGATATCGCCGTACAGCAAGGAACACCGACCGATTGCGTATATCTGGGAGTGAATGCCCTGATGCAACCTGCGCCGGATATCGTGGTTTCCGGTATCAATGCCGGCCCCAATCTGGGCGATGACGTGATCTACTCCGGCACCGTGGCTGCCGCCATGGAAGGGCGCCATTTGGGCTTGCCTGCGCTGGCCGTGTCGTTGAACGGTCATCAGCATTATGCAACCGCGGCGGCGATCACCTGCCGGGTGCTGCGTGCCCTGTTGCGTGAACCGTTACGCACCGGAAAAATTCTGAATATCAACGTGCCGGACTTACCGTTGGATGAGATAAAAGGCATTCGCGTGACCCGCTGCGGCAGTCGCCATCCGGCCGACAAAGTGTTCTGCCAACAGGATCCTCGTGGGCAAAACCTTTACTGGATTGGGCCTCCGGGTGATAAGTTTGATGTCGGGCCGGACACGGATTTCGCTGCGGTAGAACAGGGTTATGTCGCGATTACACCCTTGCAGGTGGATTTGACCGCTTATGCGGCCCAGGATGTAGTAAAAACGTGGTTAACCAAAGCAGGGGTTGGCGGGGAATGGTGAACAAGCGTATGCAAACATTGCTGACGCAACTGCGTCAACAAGGGATCCAGGACGAACGATTACTGCGGGCCATTGAGGCAGTGCCGCGTGAACGCTTTGTTGATGAAGCGCTTGAGCACAAGGCTTATGAGAATACCGCGCTGCCGATCGGCTCGGGTCAAACGATCTCCCAGCCCTATATGGTGGCACGGATGACCGAACTGCTGAACCTGACGCCCACTTCCCGAGTTCTTGAAATTGGCACGGGTTCCGGCTATCAGACCGCCATCCTGGCGCATCTGGTGCAGCACGTGTGCTCGGTTGAGCGTATCAAGGGATTGCAATGGCAGGCGAAGCGCCGCCTGAAGCAACTCGATCTCCATAATGTTTCTACTCGTCACGGTGACGGTTGGCAGGGGTGGGCTTCGCGGGGGCCGTTCGATGCCATTATTGTCACCGCCGCACCGCCGGAAATCCCCCCGGCGCTGATGGAACAGTTGGACGATGGTGGCATTTTGGTGCTGCCGGTCGGTGAGCAGGCCCAAACCCTCAAACGTATTCAGCGTCAGGGGAACGAATTTGTTATCGATACCGTCGAAGCGGTACGCTTTGTTCCTCTGGTGAAGGGCGAGCTGGCCTAGCGATTGTCTGAATTTTCGGCAGGAAATGAAATCTGTTGCACTTTCATTCACTCCGGTTAAGGTTTTAGCGTTTCAATAAAACTAATTTTCAATACAATTGCCTTTCTGCGCAGTTGTCTTATGGTGCAGCAGCGCTAATGTGGTTAGCATTGGCGCGCTGTTTTGAGGCTCCGGTATGAGGTTTTCTGACGTTCAGAAATCGGCCGCGGGCACCTTTCATTGTAGGAACGTAGAGAATGTTAAAAGCTCAGCTACGATGTAAAGGGTATTTTGGATATATCGCTGATATTGCTGTCATGGGGGAAGCATGAGCACGGGAAGCCCAATGATTACATTACGCCGGGTTGCGGTGTGTACGATGGTAAGTTTGTGGTTGGCGGGTTGTACAAACACTGCGTCGACATCGGCCCCTATCAGTAGCGTGGACGGCGGTGGTGCCGGAGCCGCTGCATCCAGCAATGCTGGGGCGCAGGTGGGCTCTGAGGGGCACATTGTTTACAACCGCAGTTATACTTCGATCCCCAAAGGGAGCTACAGCGGTAATACCTATACGGTTAAGCGCGGAGACACGCTGTTTTACATCGCCTGGATCACCGGAAATGATTACCGTGACCTGGCTCAGCGTAACAATATTCCTGAACCCTACAGCCTGAATGTGGGTCAAAACATTCAGCTTGGTAATGGTTCGGCTAGCGGAAATGGCGGTATGCTGGCGGCGACAGACGCAACCAGCGGCGGCGTACCTAAGCCGCCATCGACCTCCCAGATACAAACTGCAACGGTTGATTCTCAATCAACTAACGCGTATTCTGATAATTCGGGTAAACAGAATGTAGGTAAGATGTTACCTGCAGCAGGCGCAGTGGCGGCAACTACCGCAACAGCCCCTGTTACCGCACCGGTTGTTGCTCCTCCAGTGAGCAGCACCGTCAGCAACAGCGCTCCGGTAAGTACCTGGAGATGGCCGACTGACGGGAAGATTATTGATAACTTTTCCTCATCAGAAGGTGGGAATAAAGGTGTCGATATCGCCGGTTCTCGTGGGCAGCCTATCTTCGCTACCGCCGATGGTCGTGTAGTGTACGCAGGCAACGCTTTACGGGGTTACGGTAATCTAATCATCATCAAACACAATGATGATTACCTGAGCGCCTACGCTCACAACGACACAATGCTGGTCCGGGAACAACAAGAAGTGAAGGCGGGTCAAAAAATAGCCACCATGGGTAGCACCGGAACCAGTTCAGTACGTTTGCATTTTGAAATTCGTTACAAGGGGAAATCCGTAAACCCGCTGCGTTATCTTCCGCAGCGATAGATTGGGCAGAATACGCTGTTATTCTGCTCGCGGTATCACGGGTAGGAGCAGCATATGAGCCAAAATACGCTGAAAGTTAACGAGTTACATGATGATGCGGATTTCGACGAGAACGCAACGGAAGCGGAATCATTCGACGAAAAAGCACTGGTAGAAGAAGAGGCCAGTGAGAATGATCTAGCGGAAGAAGAGTTGTTGTCACAAGGCGTGACCCAACGCGTATTGGATGCGACGCAGCTCTATCTGGGCGAAATCGGTTATTCTCCGCTGCTTACCGCAGAGGAAGAGGTTTATTTTGCGCGGCGTGCACTGCGCGGTGACGTGCCGTCCCGCCGCCGAATGATTGAAAGCAACCTGCGGCTGGTGGTGAAAATCGCCCGCCGTTACAGCAACCGCGGCCTGGCGCTGCTGGATCTGATTGAAGAGGGCAACCTCGGACTGATCCGCGCAGTGGAAAAGTTTGACCCAGAACGCGGTTTCCGTTTCTCGACCTACGCTACCTGGTGGATCAGGCAGACGATTGAACGGGCGATCATGAACCAAACCCGTACCATTCGCTTGCCTATCCACATAGTTAAAGAACTGAATGTCTATTTGCGCACCGCGCGCGAGCTTTCTCACAAACTGGATCATGAACCGAGCGCTGAAGAGATTGCAGAGCAACTCGACAAGCCGGTGGATGACGTCAGCCGCATGCTGCGCCTGAACGAACGTATCACTTCTGTGGATACGCCGTTGGGTGGGGATTCGGAGAAAGCGTTGCTGGACATTCTGGCAGACGAGAAAGACAACGGACCGGAAGACACCACGCAAGACGATGACATGAAACAGAGCATCGTGAAATGGCTGTTCGAACTGAACGCCAAACAGCGTGAGGTGCTGGCGCGTCGCTTTGGCCTGTTGGGCTACGAAGCGGCGACGCTCGAAGATGTGGGCCGCGAAATTGGCCTGACTCGCGAGCGAGTACGTCAGATCCAGGTTGAAGGTTTGCGCCGCCTGCGTGAAATACTGCAGATGCAAGGCCTGAGTATCGAGGCACTGTTCCGCGAGTAACGTCGGCAGTTGAACCGCATCAAAATAAAAACGGTGAGCATAATGCTCGCCGTTTTTTTTCTAACGAATACCCCTGATGCGGATAAAGGCCGTGTTTAGAGAAAACCTTCACCGACTTGGTGGGTGAGGGTCAATGTGAACTTTTTTCTGTCAGCCTATAGAACATTCTTAGAAGTCGCCGATGCGCAGGCACGACGGGAATGAGATCAGTGAGAGTCGTAAAGGTTAGCTTTGGTTGCGTGCGCGACGTAACTGATTGCTTCCTGTGCACGGACACTATTGCCGGCTTTATCCAGGGGGGGTGAGTAGACTGCAATGGCGTATTGGCCTGGGACCACTGCGACCATACCGCCGCCAACACCGCTTTTGGCTGGGACACCCACGTTGTATAGCCATTGGCCTGAGCCGTCATAGAGACCTGCAATCGCCATTTCTGTCAGCACGTTAGGGACGTATTGTTGCTGCAGTAACTGCTTGCCGGTGTAGGGAGATTTCCCTGCGTTAGCCAATACGGCCCCCATCTTGGCCAGTTGCTCAGTGGTGGCACTGACCGAACACTGTTTGGTATAGATATCGAGCGCTTCGTCTGCGTTGCTGTACATGCGGCCATAAGACATCATCAAGCGACTCAGCGCCTGGTTATGCTGGTTAGTCACGGATTCGGAATGATAAACCTCCAGATTAATGCTCAATTTAGCATCGGCGTAGGCGTTCATATTATCGATAATCTGCTGCCAGCGATCGTTGGCATTTTTCGCATTGATAAAGCTGACGGTGCTAATGGCGCCGGCATTAACCAATGGGTTCTGCGGACGCTCTGGACGCAGTTCGATGGCAAGGCCGGAATTAAAGGGTAATCCGGTTGAGTTGGCGCCTAGTTCATTCAGTACTTTGTCTGCGCCATGTTGATTTAATGCGATAGATAAAGAGAATATTTTGGTTAATGATTCCAGTGGAAATGTTTTTTGTGTATCCCCGGCTGTGTAGAGTTTTCCATCTATAGTGGCAATCGCGATAGCGTAATTCTTATCACTGTAAGCCGCCAATGCAGGAATATAATCGGCCACCTTACCACGATTATCATTTTTAAATTTCTGATAAGCCGATTGCACAATGGCAGCATAATCGGGAGAGTCCGCAGCTAAGGCACCGGTGCTTGTCAGGGAAATGAACGGAATGGAAAAAAGTATAGCAAAAAGCTTAGGTTTCATAAAATGACTCCTACAGGATGGATAGGTGTTTGTATTAAATGAAGTTACTGACGTGAGTATTACAATGGGTATTGTGAATGTGAGAATGCTTTATTGATGTAAATACATGCAGCTATAGCGGTACTGTTTTAAAAGAATTTTAATAACAGCGTGGTGGTGCAGAGCACCGTAGGAAAGGTTGTCCTGTCTCCAATGCAGTAGCAGTGGGCGATCCCACATTATCAACTGACTGGATATATTGAGACCTAATTATTCGCTTCGACTTGCATCACGTCCAATTGATTATTTTAATTAATACACATTGGCTAATAGTCATGGCGAATCAAAAACAGGATATGAAACATTGTTACTTTCATTGTGTAACAATAACGATAAACCTTATTAAATAAAAACGGTGAGCGTGATGCTCACCGTTTGCCGTTTATGCGTCGAGTTAGACCATATTCTTCAGGCGGTAAATCCATTCCAGCGCCTGGCGCGGAGACAGTGAATCCGGATCCAGGGCCTCAAGCGCTTCAACCGCCGGAGAGGTTTCCTCGTTCAGCAGCGTCATTTGGGTGGCGTCAACGGTACCGCTGGCGGTGTGGTTGGAGATGGCTTCCAGTTCACGCAATTTCTGGCGCGCGCGTTTGATCACTTCACGTGGCACCCCGGCCAGTGCGGCAACCGCCAGCCCGTAACTTTTGCTGGCGGCACCGTCCTGCACGCTGTGCATAAAGGCGATGGTGTCACCGTGCTCAAGCGCATCCAAATGCACGTTAACCACGCCTTCCATTTTTTCCGGCAGGGTGGTCAGCTCAAAGTAATGAGTGGCGAACAAGGTCATGGCCTTGATGCGGCTGGCCAGATTTTCGGCACAGGCCCAGGCCAGGGATAAACCATCATAGGTCGAGGTGCCGCGGCCAATCTCGTCCATCAGCACCAGGCTGTGTTCGGTGGCGTTATGCAGGATATTGGCCGTTTCGGTCATCTCCACCATAAAGGTGGAGCGGCCGGAAGCCAGATCGTCCGCTGCACCTACGCGGGTAAATATGCGATCGACCGGGCCAATGACTGCCTTGCTTGCCGGCACGTAGCTGCCGATATGGGCCATCAGTACGATCAGCGCTGTTTGGCGCATATAGGTGCTTTTACCGCCCATGTTAGGGCCGGTAATGATCAACATTCGGCGTTGGGGCGACAGTGACAGCGGGTTGGAAATAAAGGGTTCGCTCAACACCTGCTCCACCACCGGGTGGCGACCCTCGGTGATGCGCACGCCAGGCTGCTCGCTCATGGTCGGGCAGGCGTAGTTCAGCGTTTCGGCGCGTTCAGCCAGGTTGGCCAGCACGTCCAGTTCCGCCAATGCCGCCGCGCTTTGTTGCAATTCACCCAGATGCGGCAACAGCAAATCGAACAGCTCTTCGTACAGACCTTTCTCGATGGCCAGCGCTTTCCCTTTAGAGGTCAGCACCTTGTCTTCGTACTCTTTCAATTCGGGAATGATGTAGCGTTCGGCGTTTTTCAGCGTCTGACGGCGTACGTAATGGATCGGTACCAGGTGGCTTTGCCCGCGACTGACCTGAATGTAATAGCCATGAACACCATTGAAACCGACCTTCAGCGTATCCAGCCCCAGTTTTTCGCGCTCGCGGATCTCGAGACGGTCGAGATAGTCGCTGGCACCATCGGCCAAGGCCCGCCATTCGTCCAGCTCACTGTTGTAGCCGGGAGCGATAACGCCACCGTCGCGGACCAGCACCGGCGGGGCTTCCACCACGGCGCGTTCCAGCAAGTCCTGCAGTTCATCAAACTGACCCACCTGGGACAGCAGGTGCTGCACATGCGGAGTATTTACGCCTTTTAACAGCGCATGGATATCCGGTAGCTGCTGGAAGGCATGACGCATGCGTGCCAGATCGCGCGGACGTGCGCTGCGCAACGCCAGACGGGCGAGGATACGTTCCAGATCGCCGACCTGACGCAAAGAAGGTTGCAGTTCAGCATACAGATCCTGTAGTGCACCGATGGCTTGCTGACGATCATTCAGTACCTTGATGTCACGAGTAGGCATATGCAGCCAGCGCTTAAGCATGCGGCTGCCCATGGCCGTCACGCTGTGATCGAGGATCGCCGCCAGGGTGTTTTCAGTGCCGCCGGACAGGCTCTGGGTCAGCTCGAGGTTACGCCGGGTAGCGGCGTCCATGATGATGCCGTCCTGTTGACGCTCCATGGTGATACCACGGATATGCGGCAATGAGGTGCGCTGGGTATCTTTTACGTACTGCAGCAGGCAGCCGGCGGCACGCAGTGCCTGATGGGCCTGTTCAACGCCGAAGCCGGTAAGATCGCGAGTGCCGAACTGCAGGTTAAGCTGCTGACGGGCGGTCTCCGGTTCGAATTCCCACAGCGGGCGACGACGCAGACCATGGCGCTGTTCAATCAGCGACATCTGTTCAAAGGTTTCGGGATAAAGCAGTTCGGCGGGGTTGGTGCGTTGCAGCTCGGCCGCCATGGTTTCGATATCTGCCGGTTCGGCAACGCGGAAACGGCCGGAGCTGATATCCAGCGTCGCGTAACCAAAGCCACGTGCGTCTTGCCAGATGGCAGCCAGCAGGTTGTCCTGACGCTCCTGTAACAAGGCTTCGTCGGTGATGGTGCCAGGCGTGACAATACGCACCACTTTGCGCTCAACCGGACCTTTACTGGTGGCCGGATCGCCGATTTGTTCACACAGGGCAACGGATTCGCCAAGCTGCACCAGTTTGGCTAAATAGTTTTCCACCGCATGATGGGGAACGCCGGCCATGGGAATAGGCTCCCCTGCTGAGGCACCGCGTTTGGTCAGCGAGATATCCAGCAGTTGGGACGCGCGCTTGGCATCATCATAGAACAGCTCGTAAAAGTCGCCCATGCGGTAGAACAGCAGGATCTCGGGATGCTGAGCCTTGAGGCGCAGGTATTGCTGCATCATCGGCGTGTGTGAATCGAGCTTGTCGGTGCTATTCATAAGATTACTGTTTCCAATCCATTGAATTTGAAATGAGTTTTGACGTTGTTTTTCATCATTAGGTATCACGCCGTGTTACAAAAATCACGCCTGCAGGCGGTCGCAGGGCGAGGTAAAGCCATTGATCAAACCAGTCCCAAACGGAACGGAGGGCGCTGCGGCTACCGGCGATGGGGATCAATAAGCTTTTTATACCGACGCTATACTAGCCCAGCGGGCAATCCGCTGTCACAGGTAAAAATGGGGAGCTTTACGCAAACTGGGGTTGTAATGAACGAAACGCGTTACAACCCCTGTTCTGTCTCTAAAAACCAAGCGTATCTGCTCAGAAATCACCCCATTCCCATCCGTTTTTCCTTCGGTCTCGACGCCTTCCCTTGATGACCAGTTCTAATCAAGGGCGAACTATTCTTTGCTCACTTATCCCCCGTTGCACGATCCCGCGAGAAGAATAATCCATAAATACTCTGCATGTTTATAACGTATTGTTTATAATTGGTATTTGTTTATTTTCGATGAATTAATTCGGTAATTTAAGGTTATTTGTGAGCCCGGTCACACTAATTTTTTATGCAAAATGTGAAGAGGGTCAATCGGGAAGGTCAAGGAGAGACGGTTCTTTACGCCGATGGCTTACCGGTCCGCTCCGATGCCTCCGTATACTGTTCGCAACCAGGGCAGAGCAACGGAAATTTTCATAAGGAATGTGCGCGAGGCAATCGCTATTGCATCTGGCAAACAAATGACACGGGGCTTTTTTGATTATCTTGAGGGATTGGGTATGGAAAAGAAAAAAATCTATCTGTTTTGTTCTGCCGGTATGTCGACTTCTCTGCTGGTCTCAAAAATGAAGGCGCAGGCCGAGAAGTACGAAGTGCCAGTGATCATTGCCGCTTATCCCGAAGCGCTGGCAGCGGAAAAGGGCGCAGAGGCAGATTTGATCCTGCTGGGGCCACAGATTGCCTATACGTTAGCTGAAGTACAAAAACAGCTGCCCAATAAGCCCGTCGAAGTGATCGATTCCGCTTTATACGGCAAGCTTGATGGCCTTGGGGTGTTGAAGGCCGCGGTCGCCACCATAAAAAAAGCTAACCAATAAAGGGGGCTGCCGTGAATACGTTAATTGCCTCGTTGGAAAAGGTCATACTGCCCTTTGCCGTGAAAATTGGTAAACAGCCCCATGTTAATGCCATCAAAAACGGGTTCATTCGATTAATGCCGCTGACGTTGACCGGGGCGATGTTCGTTCTGATCAACAACGTATTCCTCAGTTTCGGCGAAGGCTCGTTTTTCTTTTCATTGGGGGTACGGCTGGATGCGTCCACCATTGAAACGCTAAACAGCCTGAAGACCATCGGTGGCAGTGTTTATAACGGCACCCTGGGGATTATGTCCCTGATGACGCCCTTCTTTATCAGTATGGCTTTAGCGGAGGAGCGTAAGGTTGACCCGCTGGCGGCCGCGCTACTGGCGGTTGCCGCCTTTATGACGGTAACGCCGTTCAGCGTCGGTGAGGCTTATGCCGTCGGTGCTAACTGGCTTGGCGGCGCCAACATCATTTCCGGCATGGTGATCGGCCTGGTGGTGGCGGAGATGTTTACCTTTGTGGTGCGCCGCAACTGGGTCATCAGCCTGCCCGACAGCGTACCTTCTTCCGTGTCTCGCTCGTTCTCCGCACTGATCCCCGGATTCCTGATCCTGTCGATCATGGGCGTGATTGCCTATTGCCTGACGCTGTGGGGAACCAACTTCCACCAAATCATCATGGATACCATCTCGGCTCCGCTGGCGAAAATGGGCAGCGTTGTCGGCTGGGTGTATGTGATGTTCTCCTCGCTGCTGTGGTTCTTCGGGGTGCATGGCTCGATGGCGCTGGCCGCGCTGGACAGCGGCATCATGACGCCATTCGCGTTGGAAAACGTAGAGCTTTACAACAAGTATGGTTCGGTCGAAGCCGCCGTTGCCGCCGGCAAAGAGTTCCATATGTGGGCGAAACCTTTCGTCGACTCTTATATCTATCTGGGCGGGACCGGGTCTACGCTGGGGCTGATTATCGCCATCTTTATCGCCTCGCGCCGTGAAGACTATCGCCAGGTCGCCAAGCTGGCTACCCCGTCGGGCATCTTCCAGATTAACGAACCTATCCTGTTCGGCCTGCCGGTGATCATGAACCCGGTGATGTTTATCCCGTTCATTCTGGTTCAACCGGTATTGACGATCATCACCACGGTGGCCTATTACACCGGAATGATCCCGCCGATCACCAACATTGCGCCCTGGACCATGCCGGTAGGCCTGGGGGCGTTCTTCAATACTAACGGCAGTATCGTCGCCATGTTGCTGAGCTTCTTCAACCTGGGCGTGGCGACCTTGATTTACCTGCCGTTTGTGATGATATCCAACAAGGCGCAGAGCCAGATCGATCAGGCTACCGAAAGCGAAGAAGACATCGCCAAGGCGCTGAAATTCTAACTGTCAGTCTGGGGCAGCCTTTGCTGCCCCGGTTTTAGGGGCGTTTGGATGAAATATCAATTTGCTGACGATTTCTGGTGGGGAAGTGCGACCTCTGCGCCGCAGTCGGAAGGGGCCTCTGCACGGGATGGCAAAAGTCAGAACATCTTCGATTACTGGTATGACATTGCGCCAGAACGCTTTCATCATCAGGTCGGTCCGTCCGAGGCATCCACCTTTTATGACCGTTTCCAGCAAGACATCCTGCTGTTAAAAAAGCTTGGGCATAACACCTTCAGAACCTCTATTTCCTGGTCACGGCTGATCCCGGACGGGGAGGGCGAGCTGAACCCGAAAGCCGTCGCTTTCTATAACGCGCTTATCGATGGCCTGCTGGCTGAGGGCATTACGCCATTTATCAACCTTTACCATTTCGACATGCCGATGTGCATGCAGCGAAAAGGCGGCTGGGAAAGCCGGGCGGTGGTGGAAGCCTATGCCCGCTATGCCAAAACCTGTTTCAGCCTGTTCGGCGATCGGGTCACTCATTGGTTTACTTTTAACGAGCCGATTGTGCCGGTCGAAGCGGGCTATCTGAACGACCTGCACTATCCTTGCGTGGTTGATTTTAAAAGGGCAGTCGCGGTGGCTTACCACAGCGTGCTGGCCCATGCCAAAGCGGTGAAGGAGTTCAGGGCGTTGGGCCACCAAGGCGCGATAGGCATTATTTTGAACCTGAGCCCGACCTATCCGCGTTCGAACAGCCAGGAAGATGGCGTGGCCGCCCATCATGCGGATCTGTTGCTGAACAAAAGCTTCCTTGATCCTGTGACCAAAGGGCGTTATCCGCAAGATTTGGTTGATTTACTGCGCGCCAATGATTTGTTGCCACAAACGGCACCGGAGGACGCACAGCTGATTGCCGACGGCGTGGTGGATATTCTGGGCGTCAATTACTATCAACCGCGCAGGGTTAAAGCGAAAGAAGGCTACCGGGCCGACGCACCCGTGACGATGCCGGAAGATCTGTTCAGCTATTACGACATGCCTGGCCGCAAGATCAATCCGCATCGGGGCTGGGAAATCTATGAAAAAGGGCTGTATGACATCCTGATGGATCTGAAGGAAAACTACGGCAACATTCCCTGCTATATTTCAGAAAACGGCATGGGCGTAGAGGGTGAAGAGGCCTTTATCGGCCCTAGTGGACGGGTGGAGGATGATTATCGAATCGACTTTATCCGCGATCATCTGAAATGGCTGCATCAGGCGCTGTCGGAGGGTTCCAACTGCAAAGGCTATCATTTGTGGACCTTTATCGACTGCTGGTCCTGGCTTAATGCCTACAAGAATCGCTACGGGTTAGTTCGGCTGGAGCGGGAGAGCCAACAGCGCACGTTGAAGAAGAGTGGCTATTGGTTTGCCGAGACGGCCCGGCAGAACGGCTTTGATTAACGGGAGCGCATGCGATGTCTGAGAACCTGGTTTCGCTGAATGCGAACGACGTTAAGCTGATTCGGGAGCAGGATTTCTTTAACTGCAAAGATTTCCATTTGTTCATTTATAACAAGGTGGAAAGCGCCACTGGGCTGCATCAGCATGACTACTATGAGTTCACCATCGTCCTGAGCGGCAAATGTTATCAGGAGATCAACGGCAAGCGCGTGCTGCTGGAACGGGGCGATTTTGTTTTCATCCCCATTGGTTCGCGCCATCAGAGCTTTTATGAGTTCGGCGCCGCGAAAATCTTCAACGTGGCGGTTGGCAAGGTGTTCTTCGAAGAGAACTATTTGCAGCAGTTGCCACGCTGTTTTGTCGCCTCCCAGGCCTATAGCCTGAAGAATGAATTCCTGGCTTATATCGAGTCGGTGGTGGGTTCCCCCCAGTTTCGCGAGGATGATTTTGCCGAATTCCTGGAAACGCTGACCTTTTATATCATCAGCCGCATTCGTCACTATAAGGAAGAGAGCGGCGAGGGGGACGATATCCCGCAGTGGCTGAAAAACACCCTGGCCGGCATGCATGATAAAGCCATGTTTGGTGAAAAGGCGCTGCTCAATATGGTGGAGTTGTCGGGAAAAACGCAGGAGTACCTGACCCGGGCGATGCGACGCTATTACCATAAAACGCCAATGCAGGTGATCAATGAAATCCGCATCAACTTTGCCAAAACGCAGCTTGAAGTCACCAACTATTCGGTTTCGGATATTGCCTTCGACTCTGGCTATGGCGACGTGAGCCTGTTTATTAAAAACTTTAAGAGACTCACCGAAGTGACGCCGGGTAATTACCGAAAAAAGTTCTACGGCCCTGTTTAGGGCCGCTCCCGATAAGCATTAACGCCGATATTCCGAATGCCTTTCAGGCCGCCAATAGCCTGATGAAATAAATTTCTTTGCGTAAGCGAAGGGGAATTGCCGTACCTGACGGACGGTATTCCCTTGCCAAAAATTTGTTAAATGGATGCCAAAATGGAAAAGTTACTGATAGTGAATGCCGACGATTTTGGTCTGAGCAAGGGACAGAACTATGGGGTGATTGAGGCGTTTCACTATGGGGTGGTCACTTCAACCACGGCAATGGTGAATAGCCCGGACGTACAGCATGCCGCCAGCCTCAGCCAGCTTTATCCTGGGCTGAAGATCGGCCTGCATTTTGTGCTGACTCACGGGCATCCATTGACGGCCATGCCTTCGCTGGTTAACGAACGCGGAGAGCTGGGCAAGTGGTTATGGGAAAGGGCAGAGTCTGGGCTGCTGAGCATGGACGAAATCCACGATGAGTTGGTGAGCCAATACGACAGGTTCATGGCGGTGTTTGGCAAAGCGCCGACGCATATCGACAGCCATCATCACGTGCATATGCTGCCGCAGATTTACCCGCTGGTCGAGGCATTTGCTCAGTCCCGTGCCATCCCGCTGCGTATTGGGCGTCAGGAGGTTGAACGGCAAGATATCCCATTGCGTTATGACCGCAGTACCGAGTGGTTTGATGCGGGTTTCTATGGCGAATCGATATCCGAAGCGCTGTTTTTACAGGTGCTAGATCGTGCCGATCAACGTGGTGCCAAGTCGGTGGAGATGATGTGCCACCCGGCGTTCCTGGATAACACTATTTTGGCGAGTAAATATTGCTACCCGCGGCTTGCCGAAGTGGACGTCCTGACTTCACCAGGCATGAAAAACGCCATCGCGGAACGCGGTTACCGTCTGGGATCTTTCCTCGATCTGTGACCAGCCTATCGTATACAGCGATGGCCGCTTAAAGCATGGAGTGGGCCTTTTTCAATCCGGTATCTTCCTCAGGATCGGCTCCCTGCGGAACAGGGGGCTCCGCTTCTTCCTGGCCCGACGCTTCGCTGGCCTGCGGCTCTATCGGATCGGGGGCCGCCTCCGGTGGCGGCATGGTGTCATGGATAATCTGTTCATCAAAGGTTGGGTTCAGCGCCGGAGAGAGCGGCGAACTGGTCAGGCTGTCCGGCAGGGGAATGTGCGGCAATGGCGCATCTTGAACAAACTGCGATTCGTCTTGTTTTACCGTCCGGCTGAAGGCCACCAGCAGCACACCACACAGTGCAAAGAAGGCATACAGCGTATTCCCCCCCAGCGGCTCTATCAGCGCGCCGACCGCCAGGGGGCCAACACTGGCGCCCACGCCGAAGGCCATCAGCAAACAGGCGGCTAACGAGACGCGCCGCTCAGGCTCTATCAAATCGTTTGCCAGGGCAACCACCAAGGGATAGAGCGTGAACTGCAGCATGCTGACGATAAAGCCCACCACCAATAGCACTGGGAAATCAATGTGCGGCACCAATGCCAGCGGCAGCGCGGCTACGATCAATAAAATGGCGTTGATGCGCATCAACAGCGTACGGTTATAGCGATCCGACAGCCAGCTAAGCGGGAATTGCGCCACCAGCCCGGCGAAGATCGATATCGCCATAAACAAGCCGGTCTGCTGGGTGGTCAGTGCCTGCATGCTGGCATAGACCGGGGCCAGCCCGTAGAAAGATCCCACTACCATGCCGATGACCAGCGTGGTCGCCAGCACCTTGGGGATGGCGCCGATAAAATAGCGTAGCTCCATCGGTGCCGGTGACATATGGCGTGCATTGGTGCGGGTAGTCAGGGCGATAGGCACCAGGCAGAGCGCAAAGCACAGGGCGATCACCAGCAAAGTGGTAATACCGAGGTTGGCCTGCAGCATCAGCACCACCTGGCCTAACGACATGCCCAAATAGGTAGCCGCCATATAGAAGCCGAACACCATCCCGCGCTGATTGGATTCCGACTGATCGTTAAGCCAGCTTTCCAGCACCATGAACTGACACATCATGCACAGGCCGATAATCAGCCGCAGCACCACCCACACGGGGATGTATTCCGTCAGGCCATGTCCCAGCACCGCCGCGGTAATAATGCCGGCGCAGGAAACGTAAGCGCGGATATGGCCGACACGAGCAATCAGAAAATGGCCGACCTTGCCGCCGATCACCAAACCGATGTAGTTGGCGGCAATAATCGCGCCGATCAACGCGCCGGTCACGTGAATAGACGTTAAACGCAGGGAGATGTAGGTGGTGAGTAACCCTGAACCCAGCAGCATCAGCAGGGTGGTGGTATACAACGGAAAGAAGACGCCTAACGTTTTTTTCACTCTATCATCCTAATCTTTTATCCTGGTTTGCCATGGGCTGGCCATGCCGGCGGCAAAAACAACCCTGTGAGATCCCTCGTGAGAAAACGCCGCTCATTAACCCGAACGTTACATTCGATACTAGCAGTTTGGGTTAAGGCTTAACACCGCATCGCCTGCGAAGCGTCGCGCATTTCTGTCATCGCCGCGTCAGATAAGCTTGATAAATGCTACTATCGGGCGCATATACCTGATTCGCTAAGGAGAGGTTATGAGTGAACAGCAACTGCGTAAACTCAGCGTTGCAGTAGGGGAAAAACTGAAGGCTAATGGCCAGTGGATCACCTGTGCAGAATCTTGCACCGGGGGAGCTATCGCCAAGGCCATCACCGATATTGCCGGCAGCTCCGCTTATTTCGATCGTGGTTTTGTCACCTACAGCAATACGGCGAAGCATGAGCTTCTAGGCGTGGCGGAAGCGACCCTGAATGCCCATGGCGCCGTAAGCGAAGAGGTGGTGCGCGAGATGGCTCAGGGGGCTCTGCACGCGGCTCGGGCCAACCTGGCGCTGTCGGTTAGCGGCATTGCCGGGCCGGACGGTGGCAGCGTGGAAAAACCGGTGGGTACGGTCTGGTTTGGTTTTGCCGAATCCTCAGGACGCGTGCTGGCGCAAAAGATGCAATTTTCCGGCGATCGTGATGCAGTGCGGCTTCAGGCGACAATTTTCGCGCTGCAAACCGCCCTTGACGAATTTTTGTGAAATTAGGCTTGATACTGTATGACCATACAGTATAATTAGTGACATTTCCTGCACAACATACATTCAGTGGCAGTGTGGGGTAACACCGACATTGCGTAACGAAGGAGCAACAATGGCTATTGATGAGAACAAGCAAAAGGCGCTAGCTGCGGCACTGGGCCAGATTGAGAAACAGTTCGGCAAAGGCTCCATCATGCGTCTGGGTGAAGACCGTTCTATGGACGTAGAAACGATCTCTACCGGCTCGCTGTCACTTGATATCGCACTGGGTGCAGGCGGCCTGCCAATGGGCCGTATCGTTGAAATTTATGGTCCGGAATCTTCCGGTAAAACCACCCTGACGCTGCAGGTTATCGCTGCGGCGCAGCGCGAAGGTAAAACCTGTGCCTTTATCGATGCAGAGCACGCGCTGGATCCGATTTATGCGAAGAAGCTGGGTGTTGATATCGACAACCTGCTGTGTTCTCAGCCGGACACCGGTGAGCAGGCGTTGGAAATCTGTGATGCCTTAACCCGTTCTGGCGCGGTTGACGTGATTATCGTTGACTCCGTGGCGGCCTTGACGCCGAAAGCGGAAATCGAAGGTGAAATCGGTGACTCACACATGGGTCTGGCGGCACGTATGATGAGCCAGGCGATGCGTAAGCTGGCCGGTAATCTGAAAAACGCCAACACCCTGCTGATCTTCATCAACCAGATCCGTATGAAAATCGGTGTGATGTTCGGTAACCCTGAAACCACCACTGGCGGTAACGCACTGAAGTTCTACGCATCAGTCCGTCTGGATATCCGCCGTATCGGCGCGGTGAAAGAAGGCGATGAAGTCGTCGGCAGTGAAACCCGCGTGAAAGTCGTCAAAAACAAAATTGCTGCGCCGTTCAAACAGGCCGAATTCCAAATCCTGTACGGCGAAGGTATCAACAGCCGCGGCGAACTGGTCGATCTGGGCGTGAAGCACAAGATGATCGAGAAAGCCGGTGCCTGGTACAGCTACAACGGCGATAAAATCGGTCAGGGTAAGGCAAATGCCTGTAACTTCCTGAAAGAAAACCCGGCGGTTGCCGCTGAGTTGGACAAGAAACTGCGTGACCTGCTGCTGCACAGCAACGGTGAACTGGTTGCGGCAACTGACGAAGGCTTCGATGACGAAGCTGAAACCAGCGAAGAGTTTTAATCGCTGCTGACGCCTGTGCATGCCGTTATGGGTTTACGGGCGTCGACTACATCAGGCTTGAATAATGAATGACTTGCTAAGCCGCGCCATGCGCCTGCTGTCGCAACGCGATCATAGTGAAGCTGAACTGCGCCGCAAGCTTGCGGCGCAGCCATTTATGGCGAAAGCCAGATTTGGCACCAAAACGCCTACCTCCTCCACACCTGCTCCGTCTTCCGAAGAACCGATTGATCCTGCCGTTATCGAACAGGTGATTGCCTATTGCTATCAGCATAATTGGTTGGACGATCAACGCTTTGCCCGCAGCTATATCGGTAGCCGCAGCCGTAAAGGTTACGGTGCGCAGCGCATCCGCTCGGAACTGATGCAAAAGGGCGTAGACAAAGAGCTGACGCAAACTGCCCTGGCAGACTGTGATATCGACTGGTGTGAGCAGGCTAAACAGGTTGCGCAGCGTAAATTTGGCGACAAACTGCCAACTGACTGGAAAGAGAAAGCCAAAGTTCAGCGTTATCTGCTCTATCGTGGCTTCTTCCAGGAAGAAATTCAGTCAATTTACCGTGATTTTGCGCAATGAACGCACACGGGGTTTTACTTCCCCTTGAAGAAAATTTATCTTATCCCCACTTTTTGTTCGTGAGTTAGATGCCATCGTCAGGATGTCGCGTATCTTGCTCACGTGTCGTTATTCTAGCCTTTCCGGGAAAATTATGAGCAAGAGCACCGCTGAGATCCGTCAAGCGTTTCTCGATTTCTTTCATAGTAAGGGCCATCAGGTTGTAGCAAGCAGCTCCCTGGTGCCTAACAATGATCCGACATTGCTGTTTACCAATGCCGGCATGAACCAATTTAAAGATGTTTTCCTGGGGCTGGACAAGCGCGCCTATTCCCGAGCCACCACCTCACAACGTTGCGTACGTGCAGGCGGTAAGCATAACGATCTGGAGAACGTCGGTTATACCGCACGTCACCATACCTTCTTCGAAATGCTGGGCAACTTCAGTTTCGGCGACTATTTCAAACATGACGCTATCAGCTTCGCCTGGGAACTGTTGACCGGTGAAAACTGGTTTAACCTGCCTAAAGAAAGGCTGTGGGTGACCGTCTATGAAACCGATGACGAAGCTTTCGACATCTGGCAGAAGCAGATTGGTGTGCCGGCAGAGCGAATTATCCGTATTGGCGACAATAAAGGCGCGGCTTTTGCCTCTGACAACTTCTGGCAGATGGGCGATACCGGTCCGTGCGGTCCGTGCACCGAGATTTTCTACGATCATGGCGATCATATCTGGGGTGGCCCTCCGGGCAGTCCGGAAGAAGACGGCGATCGTTACATTGAGATCTGGAACATCGTTTTCATGCAGTTCAACCGTCAATCCGACGGCACCATGCTGCCGCTGCCAAAACCTTCGGTAGATACCGGTATGGGTCTGGAGCGTATTGCGGCAGTCCTGCAACACGTGAACTCCAACTATGAAATCGACTTGTTCAGCACGCTGATCGCTGCAGTGGCCAAGGTGACAGGCGCGGTAGATTTGAATAACAAATCTTTGCGCGTTATCGCTGACCACATCCGCTCCTGTGCTTTCCTGGTGTCCGATGGCGTGACTCCGTCAAACGAAGGCCGTGGTTACGTGCTGCGCCGCATCATTCGCCGCGCTGTTCGCCACGGCAATATGCTGGGCGCGAAAGACAGCTTCTTCTACAAGCTGGTTGCTCCGTTGATCGAAGTGATGGGGCCGGCCGCTGACGAACTGAAGCGTCAACAGTCTTTGGTTGAACAGGTACTGAAAACTGAAGAAGATCAGTTTGCTCGCACCCTGGAGCGTGGTTTGACGCTGCTGGACGAAGAACTGGCTAACCTGCAGGGCGATACCCTGGATGGCGAAACAGCCTTCCGTCTTTACGACACCTACGGTTTCCCGGTCGATCTGACGGCGGACGTGTGCCGTGAACGTGGCCTGAAAGTGGATGAAGCCGGTTTTGAACTGGCGATGGAAGCGCAGCGTCGTCGTGCACGTGAGTCCAGTGGTTTCGGCGCAGACTACAACAGCATGATCCGCGTTGATGGCGCCAGCCAGTTCTGCGGCTATGACCACGAGCAGCAGCAATCAACCGTGATCGCGCTGTTCCGCGACGGTCAGTCGGTCAATGAGATCCACGCCGGTGAAGAAGCCGTAGTGGTACTGGATGAAACTCCGTTCTACGGTGAATCCGGTGGCCAGGTTGGCGATAAAGGCGTGCTGAAAGCCGCTGGCGCCGATTTTGAAGTGAGCGATACCCAGAAATACGGCCAGGCCATCGGTCATCAGGGCAAGCTGTCTCAAGGTTCCTTGAAAGTGAACGATCGCGTTGATGCGCAGATCGATACCGTTCGCCGCAATCGCATCCGTCTGAATCACTCCGCTACCCACCTGCTGCACGCTGCACTGCGTCAGACGCTGGGTGAGCATGTGGCGCAGAAGGGATCGTTGGTTAACGATAAATACCTGCGTTTCGATTTCTCGCATTTCGAAGCGATGAAGCCGGAGCAGATCCGCATTGTAGAAGACTTGGTGAACCAGCAGATACGTCGCAACCTGCCGGTCCAAACCGAAGTCATGGCGCTGGATGATGCCAAAGAGAAGGGCGCTATGGCGCTGTTCGGTGAGAAGTACGACGATAACGTGCGCGTACTGACCATGGGCGACTTCTCGACCGAACTGTGCGGCGGCACCCATGCCAGCCGTACCGGTGACATCGGTCTGTTCCGCATTCTGAGCGAGTCAGGTACCGCTGCGGGTATTCGTCGTATTGAAGCCGTCACCGGCGAAGGTGCGATTGCTACCCTGCATCAGCAAAATGATTTGTTGCAGGACGTTGCGCACCTGGTGAAAGGGGATAGCAACAACCTGACGGACAAAGTGCGTGCGGTACTCGATCGCACTCGCGCGTTGGAAAAAGAACTGCAGCAGTTGAAGGATCAGCAGGCGGCGCAGGAGAGCGCTTCATTGTCCAGCAAGGCCAAAATGGTTAACGGCGTCCCGCTGTTGGTCAGCAAGCTTGATAACGTCGAGCCAAAAATGTTGCGTACCATGGTTGATGATCTGAAAAATCAACTGGGTTCCGCAATTATCGTGCTGGCTACCACGGCCGATGATAAGGTGAGCCTGATTGCCGGCGTGACCAAAGATCTGACCGACCGGGTTAAAGCCGGCGAGTTGATCGGCAACGTGGCGCAGCAGGTTGGCGGCAAAGGGGGCGGACGCCCTGATATGGCGCAGGCAGGCGGGACAGACGTCAGTGCCCTGCCGGCGGCACTAGACAGCGTAGAAGCCTGGGTGGCCTCGAAACTGTGAATATAAATAAATAGCACTTACAAACGCCATAACTCATTGTTGATTATGGCGTTTTTAAACTGTGCTAACACAATTTGGTTACAATTACGGGAACAAAGTTTTTCAGGTCGGCTAAACTTATCATTATCTGAGGTGAGACCAAGTCTGCTTACACTTATTGTGGGTTACATGACTTACGTTTTCACAGCATATGATGGATAATGACGGGGAAACTGAGAGACCCGACTCTTTTAATCTTTCAAGGAGCAAAGAATGTTAATTCTGACTCGTCGAGTTGGTGAAACCCTCATGATTGGCGATGAGGTCACGGTCACAGTGCTAGGGGTCAAGGGCAACCAGGTTCGTATTGGTGTGAATGCCCCCAAAGAGGTGTCAGTTCACCGCGAAGAAATCTATCAGCGCATTCAGGCAGAGAAGTCTCAACAGACGACTTACTGATTTCGAAGCAGCGTCTCGTTGCTCAGCGAGACGCTACTGCGCTTTTTTGTGCCTATCACCGTTCCTTTCCTGACTTCTCCGATTAAATCTTTTTGCTGCCTCCCTGACTTTGTTTGCTATTTCGCTATGGTTGCCTGTTGATAAAACACTCTTTTTGCCGTGAAATCGCCCATGTTGAGTGTGAATTGTGCAAACGCGCATGAGTTGGGAAAAATTGTTTGACTTAAAAGTCGGAGAAAGTAATATGTGCGCCACGCAGTGCCGATGAGCTTCTCCAAAGCAAGTTAGGCACAATTCGAAAGAAGCGTATGGTGAGGTGGCCGAGAGGCTGAAGGCGCTCCCCTGCTAAGGGAGTATGCGGTCAAAAGCTGCATCCGGGGTTCGAATCCCCGCCTCACCGCCATTTGCATCCATAGCTCAGCTGGATAGAGTACTCGGCTACGAACCGAGCGGTCGGAGGTTCGAATCCTCCTGGATGCACCATATTTTGCAGTATGGTGGGGTAGTAACAACGTACCATACGGTATCAAAAAAGAATTCCTGTGCATCCATAGCTCAGCTGGATAGAGTACTCGGCTACGAACCGAGCGGTCGGAGGTTCGAATCCTCCTGGATGCACCATTCTTTCTGTCGAACTTGTTTCTTCAAGCAGACAAACCAAAAAATTAGTAATGCATCCATAGCTCAGCTGGATAGAGTACTCGGCTACGAACCGAGCGGTCGGAGGTTCGAATCCTCCTGGATGCACCATCTAAGAAAAACCCGCTTCGGCGGGTTTTTCGCTTTTCCGACCGCGAGGAGAGCGGTTGGAGGTTCGAGCCGAGCGTAGCGAGACAACGTTGCTTCAGCAACGGCCCGCAGGGAGAGGCGCAGCCGAATCATCCTCCTGGATGCACCATCTAAAGAAAAACCCGCTTCGGCGGGTTTTTCGCTTTTCCGACCGCGAGGAGAGCGGTTGGAGGTTCGAGCCGAGCGTAGCGAGACAACGTTGCTTCAGCAACGGCCCGCAGGGAGAGGCGCAGCCGAATCATCCTCCTGGATGCAACATCTAAGAAAAACCCGCTTCGGCGGGTTTTTCGCTTTCTGGCCCCGAACATAGATTATTGAACCCCCGGTCCTTCACTCTCACGCACAGCACATTCCGCTATTACGCGATCAGCGACAACCTTCCGGCTTTACGCTAAAGTAGTTTTCTTTCCTCAACGATCATGGAGTAACGATGTACGACCGCTATCAGGGTCTTATTTTCGACATGGACGGCACCATTCTCGATACCGAGCCGACGCATCGCAAGGCGTGGCACGAGGTGCTGTCCCGTTACGGTATGACGTTTGATGAGGCGGCGATGGTGGCATTGAGCGGTTCTCCGACCTGGCGCATTGCCCAGGCGATCCTTGCCAGTCATCAAGCCGATCTCGATCCCCATCAGTTGGCTGCAGAGAAAACCCGCGCGGTCGAAGCGATGTTGTTGGACAGCGTGCGCCCATTGCCGTTAATCGAGGTGGTCAAAGCTTATCATGGTCGCCGTCCAATGGCGGTGGGCACCGGCAGTGAGCATCGCATGGCAGAAACCCTGCTGCGCCATCTGGGCCTGTTCCACTGCTTCGATGCGATTGTGGGTGCCGATGACGTGCAACGCCACAAGCCGGAACCGGATACCTTCCTGCGCTGCGCCGAACTGATAGGTGTGCCGCCGGAGAAATGCGTGGTGTTTGAAGACGCAGACTTCGGTATCCAGGCAGCGAAAAGCGCCAATATGGCCGTGGTAGACGTCCGTACGCTGTGAGTAGTACGCTGGCCGTCATGTCGTTATTCGGTAGCAGCTTTCTCAGTGCGACGTTGCTGCCGGGAAATTCAGAAATTGTTTTGGTTGCCTTGCTGACCAACAGCCGTGTCTCACCAGAGTTGCTGGTGTTGGCCGCGACGTTGGGAAATACCCTTGGCGGGCTGACCAATGTCATTATCGGGCGTCTGTTACCGGCGTTGAAACCGCAGCGAGGGCTGGATACAGCGCTCGGGTGGATGCAACGCTTTGGCCCGGCTGCGCTGTTGCTCAGTTGGGTACCGGTAGTGGGCGATTTGTTGTGCGTGTTGGCAGGCTGGCTGCGCATGCCCTGGGGCCCTGTCGCGCTGTTTCTGTGTATCGGAAAGGCGCTGCGTTACATCATTTTGACTATGATAACGTTACAGGGAATGGCCTGGTGGCATTAACGACGTGAATATAACTCAATATTCTCTCGGGTGCAGATTCAGTATGCTTACGAGTTATTGTTTTTAGAAGCGGGAGGTCAATTTGATCCCGGACGTATCCCAGGCGCTTTCTTGGTTGGAAGCCCATCCCCATGCATTAAAAGGCATCCGTCGCGGCATTGAGCGTGAAACGCTGCGTGTCACCGAAAACGGAACGCTGGCAACAACCGGACATCCGGAGAAACTGGGGGCGGCATTAACGCACCACTGGATAACCACAGACTTTGCTGAGGCGCTGTTAGAGTTTATTACGCCGGTTGACGATAACCTCGATCACATGCTGACGTTCTTGCGTGATATTCACCGTTACGTAGCGCGCAATCTGGGTGATGAGCGTATGTGGCCACTCAGCATGCCGTGCTTTATTGAAGCCGAGCAGGACATTGAGCTGGCACAGTTCGGTTCGTCGAACATTGGCCGCATGAAAACGCTGTACCGTGAAGGGTTGAAGAACCGCTACGGTGCGCTGATGCAGACCATTTCTGGCGTGCACTACAATTTCTCATTGCCGCTGGAGTTCTGGCAGGCATGGGCTGGCGTCAAAGATGCCGAAAGCGGTAAAGAGCAGATTTCTGCGGGCTATTTCCGCCTGATCCGTAACTATTACCGTTTTGGCTGGGTGATCCCGTATCTGTTCGGTGCATCGCCGGCAATCTGTTCCTCGTTCCTGAAAGGGCGTGAAACCTCGTTGCCGTTTGAGCGTACCGATCAGGGCATGTGTTATCTGCCGTATGCCACCTCGCTGCGGTTGAGTGACCTGGGCTACACCAATAAATCTCAGAGCAATTTGGGTATCACCTTCAACGATCTGCAAAGCTATGTCGAAGGCCTGAAGCGAGCAATTGCCACGCCTTCCGAAGAGTTTGCCAAACTGGGCGTGAAGGATGGCGATCGTTATCTGCAACTGAACAGTAACGTGCTTCAGATCGAAAACGAACTCTATGCGCCAATCCGGCCGAAGCGTGTGACCAAAAGTGGCGAGACGCCGTCAGATGCGCTTTTGCGCGGCGGTATCGAATACATTGAAGTTCGCTCGCTGGACATCAACCCATTCTCGCCTATCGGCGTGGATGCGGTTCAGGCGCGTTTCCTGGACCTGTTCCTGGTGTGGTGCGTGCTGGCCGATGCGCCAGAGATGAGCAGCGATGAATTGCTGTGTACGCGCAAGAACTGGAATCGGGTGATCCTGGAAGGGCGTAAGCCGGGCCAAACCATCGGCATCGGGTGTGATGACAGCCGTGAACCGCTGGCAAAAGTAGGTAAAGCACTGTTTGACGATCTGCGTCGCGTGGCTGAAGTGTTGGATAGCGAAGCTGGCGATCGCCAGTATCAGCAGGTGTGTGACGAACTGGTCGCGGCGTTTGACGATCCTGATTTGACGTTTTCCGCTCGTATCCTGAAGGCGATGAAGGAAGAGGGGACGGGGCGTGTGGGCCTGCAGCTGGCCGAGCAGTATCGTCAGATGCTGACGGAAGAGCCGTTAGAGATTTTGACGGAGGCTGAGTTGGCACAAGAGCAGAAAGCCTCGTGGCAGCGTCAACGCAACATAGAAGCCAGTGATACGCTAAGCTTTGAAGAGTTCCTGAAGCAACACGGCGGGGGCTAAAAAAGAAAAGGCCACATCAATGTGGCCAAATATGCATCTCTGATGACAGGGATGATGATAACAAATGCGCGTCTTTCACATACTCAGACTCGCTGGGTTGGAAAAGGTTTCCTGGTTAGATAAAAAAGTTTCGAAATAAATACTCTTTTACGAGGAGGTAACGAAATGCCACTGCTGGATAGCTTCACCGTAGACCATACCCGCATGGCAGCCCCGGCTGTCCGCGTCGCGAAAACCATGAAAACTCCTCATGGCGATACCATCACCGTGTTCGATCTGCGCTTCTGCCGGCCGAACCTGGAAGTGATGCCAGAGCGCGGCATTCATACGCTGGAACACCTGTTTGCCGGCTTTATGCGTGACCACCTGAATGGTCAGGGCGTCGAGATTATCGATATCTCCCCAATGGGGTGCCGTACCGGTTTCTACATGAGCCTGATTGGCGTGCCGGAAGAGCAGCGTGTTGCCGATGCGTGGAAAGCGGCGATGGCCGACGTACTGAAAGTGACTGACCAGCGTAAAATTCCTGAGTTGAACGAATTCCAGTGCGGGACTTACCATATGCACTCGCTGGAAGAAGCGCAGGAAATCGCGAAGCACATTCTTGACCATGACGTCGTAGTGAACCACAACGAAGAGCTGGCGCTGCCGAAAGAGAAACTGCAGGAACTGCACATTTAGTTCGCCATCGGGCTACAGCGATAAAAAAGACGCGATATTCGCGTCTTTTTTCCTTTCTGGCGGCTGGTCAGCGTTGCTGAACGCTGGACTGCAGCGACTTGATCGGCGTGACCCGCACTTGTTTGATCATATTGTCCTGCACGTCGAGGATGCTGATGTCGTAATGGCCGATGCGAACACGGGTGCCGACCTCCGGGATCTCTTCCAGTTCTTCCAAAAGCATGCCGTTGATGGTACGCGCGTCGGTGGCCGGCAACGTCCAGTTGAATGCCTTGTTTAACTCGCGCACGTTGGCTGTACCGTCTATCAGCACGGAGCCGTCACTTTGCGGATTAACCTCTTCTGCCAGCGTTGGCGACATGGACGTGGTGAAATCGCCGACGATCTCCTCCAGGATATCCTCGACCGTCACCAGCCCCTGAATGTCGCCGTATTCATCGACCACGATGCCGACTTTCTCTTTGTTGCGCTGGAACTTCACCAACTGGACGTTCAGCGGTGTGCCTTCGGGCACATAATAAATTTCGTCGGCGGCGCGCAGCAGGTTCTCTTTGTTGAACTCTTTCTTCTCGGTCATCAGGCGGTAGGCTTCACGTACCCGCAGCATGCCGATGGCATCATCCAGCGAGGTGCGGTAAAGCACGATGCGGCCGTGCGGGGAGTGAGTAAGCTGACGCATGATCGACTTCCAGTCGTCGTTGACATCGATGCCGACAATCTCATTGCGTGGCACCATAATGTCATCGACCGTCACCTTCTCCAGATCCAACACCGAGATCAGCATGTCCTGATTGCGACGAGAAATCTGCGAGTGCGATTCCTTCACAATGGTGCGCAGCTCGTCCTTGCTGACTGCGTCGCTGATCCGCACATTGGTGCGAATGCCGAACAGCCGTAAAATCAGCGTGGTGATGCCATTGAGCAGCCACACCAGTGGGAACATCACCTTTTGCAGCGGTGCCAGCAAGAAGCTGCTGGGGAATGCGATGCGTTCCGGATACAGGGCGGCAAAGGTTTTTGGCAGCACTTCGGCGAACAGCAGCACGGCGAAGGTCAGTACGCCGGTGGCGATGGCAACGCCCAAATCGCCATACAGGCGCATGCCGACAATGGTGGCCAGCGCCGAAGCCAGAATGTTGACCAGGTTATTGCCAATCAGCACCAGGCCTATGAGGCGATCCGGTTTTTGCAGCAGCTTTTCGACCCGGCGGGCGGAACGGTTGCCCTGTTTGGAGAGATGACGCAGACGATAGCGGTTCAGCGTCATCATGCCGGTTTCGGATGCTGAGAAGTAAGCGGAAACCACAATCATGACCACCAGGATAATGATCAGGGTCCCTGTCGAAACGTGCTCCAACGCGGTATTCCTTATGTATGGAGAAAGAGTGCCTGAGAGCTTAGCGAACCATCACTTGCTGAATCAGACGGCTGCCAAAGTAGGCCAGCGTGAGTAGGAAGGCACCGGCAAAGCTGAACCAAACGACGCGGCGACCGCGCCAGCCTTCGTGATAATGGCCCCACAGCAAGACGATATACACAAACCACGCCATGATAGACAGCACGGCTTTGTGCACGTTCTCTTTGCTGAACAGGTTATCCATATAAAGCAGCCCGGTGCACAACGTGAGCGTGAGCAACACGACGCCTATCTGGGTGATGTGGAACATCTTGCGTTCGATGCTCATCAACGGCGGCATATCGGCGCTGAAAGACAGCTTTTTGTTTTTCAGCAGGTAATCCAGCCAGGCCAGTTGCAGCGCATACAGCGCGGCAATGATCAGCGTAGCGTAGGAGAACAGCGCCAGGCCGATATGCACCATCAGTTCCGGGCTGGCTTCCAGATGCGTAATAAATTCACCCGGCATAAAGCTGGCGAAGGCCAGGTTGATCATCGCGAAGCTGTAAACGATAGGCAACAGGAACCAGCCGCGATCGCGCGAAGCCACGAAGGTCATGACCGAGCAAATGATCAGGCTGACTATCGAACCTATGTTCAGCAAGCTGAGATTTTGCCCGGCGCTGACGTCAAAGATACGCTGCTGAAGTGCGATGGCGTGGCAAATTAGCGCCACCACCGCCGAGACGAGAGCAAGCCGACGGTATGCGCTGTTCTTCCGCAACAAGCTGGGAATAATCAGTCCAAGGCTGAGCAGGTAGGCGATCAAAGCCACAATGGAGAAAACTGGCATAGCGTTTAATTTTGCTTCGACGTGGTGAATTGGATTGTCAGTATAGCGTCGAGCGCGTCCCACTCCAACCGATCTCCAACGCTGAGGCAGAGATCCTCTACGCTTCGTGTTATAATCGCCGCAATTATGTCGCCAGAGCGGCCTGTCATTACACGTTGAGCATGAGACGATGTTTGAAAATTTAACCGATCGTTTGTCGCGCACCCTGCGCAATATCAGCGGCCGTGGGCGGCTGACCGAAGAAAATATCAAGGAAACCCTGCGTGAAGTGCGCATGGCATTGCTGGAAGCGGACGTTGCGCTACCGGTTGTGCGGGACTTTATCAACCGCGTTAAAGAGAGCGCGGTAGGTCATGAAGTCAACAAAAGCCTGACGCCGGGGCAAGAGTTCGTCAAGATCGTCAAGAGCGAGCTGATTGCCGCGATGGGCGAAGTGAACACCGAGCTGAACCTGGCGGCGCAACCGCCAGCAGTGGTGCTGATGGCGGGCCTGCAGGGCGCCGGTAAAACTACCAGCGTCGCCAAGCTTGGTAAATTCCTGAAAGAAAAACAGAAGAAAAAAGTCCTGGTGGTTTCCGCCGACGTTTATCGCCCAGCGGCGATCAAACAGCTGGAAACCCTGGCGGAAAGCGTCGGCATCGACTTCTTCCCGTCTGATGTCAAAGAAAAACCGATCGACATCGTTAACCGTGCGCTGCAACAGGCCAAGCTGAAGTTCTACGACGTACTGATCGTCGATACCGCCGGCCGTTTGCACGTTGACGAAGCGATGATGGACGAAATCAAGCAGGTGCACGCGGCGATCAAGCCGGTGGAAACCCTGTTTGTGGTTGACGCCATGACCGGCCAGGATGCTGCCAACACGGCCAAGGCCTTTAATGAAGCATTACCGCTGACCGGTGTGGTACTGACCAAGGTCGACGGTGATGCGCGTGGCGGTGCCGCGTTGTCTATCCGTCACATCACGGGCAAGCCGATCAAGTTCCTCGGAGTGGGCGAGAAGACCGAAGCGCTGGAGCCCTTCCATCCGGACCGCGTGGCATCACGCATTCTGGGCATGGGCGATGTGCTGTCGCTGATCGAAGATATCGAAAGCAAAGTTGACCGCGAGCAGGCGGAGAAACTGGCTAACAAGCTGAAGAAAGGTGACGGTTTCGATCTGACCGACTTCCTGGAACAGCTGAAGCAGATGCGTAACATGGGCGGTATGGCCAGCATGCTGAGCAAACTGCCTGGTGCCGGCCAACTGCCGGACAATGTGAAATCGCAAATGGACGACAAGGTTCTGGTGCGAATGGAAGCAATCATCAACTCGATGACGCTGAAAGAGCGCGCCAAACCGGAAATCATCAAAGGCTCGCGTAAGCGCCGCATTGCGATGGGGTCCGGTATGCAGGTGCAGGACGTTAACCGCTTGTTGAAGCAGTTCGACGAAATGCAGCGCATGATGAAAAAGATGAAGAAAGGCGGAATGGCGAAGATGATGCGCGGCATGAAAGGTATGATGCCGCCGGGCTTCCCAGGCCGCTGACAGGCGCGTGCCCCTTGGGGTGAGCGTGTTTAAGCATTTGCCGTTCGCGGCAAAAACCGCCCGGAATATTACCGGCTGCAAAAAGTAGTTGACGCTGATCTACGCTTTAGATTGCTTTTTGCGCCAAAATGAGTAAAATTTTCGGGCTTTTTATATTGCAACCGGGCCCCGTTCCCTCAATGGGGCCCGGCTGTTTTATTAACTAAAGAGGATGTTATGGTAACAATTCGTTTGGCACGTGGCGGCGCTAAAAAGCGTCCGTTCTATCAAGTAGTAGTGACCGACAGCCGCAATGCTCGTGATGGTCGTTTCATCGAGCGCGTAGGCTTCTTCAACCCGATCGCATCTGGTCAGGCTGAAGCACTGCGTCTGGACCTGGACCGCATCGAACATTGGGTCGGTCTGGGTGCAACCGTTTCTGATCGCGTTCACGCGCTGATCAAAGACGCTAAGAAAGCAGCTTAATCTGTCGCGGTGGTGGCAATGAGCAAGCAACTCAAACCGGTAGCACCTAAGCAGCCGATTGTACTCGGTAAAATGGGGTCTACTTACGGCATTCGTGGTTGGCTCAGAGTATTTTCATCCACCGAGAACGCCGAAAGCATTTTTGACTATCAGCCGTGGTTTATCCAGCGGGCGGGTCAATGGCAGCTTGTCGAGTTGGAAGACTGGAAGCGCCACAGTCAGGATCTGATCATCAAAGTCAAAGGCGTTGATGATCGGGATGCTGCGAATCTACTGACCAATTGCGAAATTCAGGTGGATTCGGAACAACTTCCTCCGTTGGTGGGTGATGATTACTACTGGAAAGACCTTATGGGCTGCCAGGTAGTCACGACCACCGGTTACGAACTGGGTAAAGTCGTCGATATGATGGAAACCGGTTCAAACGACGTGATGGTAGTGAAAGCTAACCTGAAAGATGCGTTCGGCATGAAGGAGCGGTTGGTCCCGTTTCTTCATGGGCAGGTTATCAAGAAAGTCGATCTCACTGCTCGCGTGATTGAAGCAGATTGGGATCCTGGTTTTTGACCTCCGAATCAAACGGTCGAAACAAGTGGAATGACAGTATGGGGATTGGCTTGTGTTCATTGGTATTGTAAGCCTGTTTCCTGAGATGTTCCGCGCAATCACCGATTACGGGGTGACTGGCCGGGCAGTAAAAAATGGCCTGCTGAGCGTGCAGTGTTGGAGTCCGCGTGACTTCACCTACGACCGGCATCGTACCGTGGACGATCGCCCTTATGGCGGCGGCCCGGGAATGTTGATGATGGTGCAACCCTTGCGGGAAGCCATTCATGCAGCAAAAGCAGCGGCAGGCGAGGGAGCAAAGGTGATTTATCTGTCACCTCAGGGGCGTAAGCTGGATCAAACCGGCGTATGCGAACTGGCGACCAATCAGAAGATGATTCTGGTGTGCGGTCGTTATGAAGGGGTAGACGAGCGCGTAATCCAAACCGAAATTGATGAAGAATGGTCAATCGGTGATTACGTACTCAGCGGCGGGGAACTGCCGGCAATGACCCTGATTGATTCAGTCGCCCGTTTTATACCGGGTGTGCTGGGCCATCAGGCCTCAGCAGAAGAAGATTCTTTTGTCGATGGATTGCTGGACTGCCCGCACTATACCCGTCCTGAGGTGTTGGAAGGGATGGAGGTTCCGCCAGTCTTACTGTCGGGCAACCATGCCGAGATACGTCGCTGGCGCTTAAAGCAGTCGCTGGGCCGTACCTGGCTTAGAAGACCTGAACTTCTAGAAAGCCTAGCTCTGACTGACGAGCAAGCGGTGTTGCTGGCTGAGTTCCAACGGGAACATCAGGCCAAGCAACAGGACTATGAAGGGAACGTCTGAGCAACTGGCTCGACGGGACCGATATATCAGTTTACCTAGGGTAAGAGACATATTATGAGCAACATTATTAAGCAAATTGAACAAGAGCAGATGAAGCAAGACGTACCTGCATTCCGTCCGGGTGATTCCGTGGAAGTTAAGGTATGGGTCGTTGAAGGTAGCAAAAAACGTCTGCAGGCATTCGAGGGCGTGGTTATCGCTATCCGTAACCGCGGTCTGCACTCTGCATTCACTGTTCGTAAGATTTCCAACGGCGAAGGTGTTGAGCGTGTATTCCAGACTCACTCCCCAGTAATCGACAGCATTACTGTTAAACGTCGTGGTGCCGTTCGTAAAGCCAAACTGTACTATCTGCGTGAGCGTACTGGTAAGTCTGCTCGTATCAAAGAGCGTCTGAACCGCGTCGGCTAACGCTGCATCCAAAAGTTAATAGCTATGAAGGGGTTGGCACTGTGCCAACCCCTTTTTTTATGCCTGCAGATCGGGGATTGCATCTGCAAGATGCGAAAATGCTCCCAGGACGCCCGTTTTTACAGGCATAAAAAAGCCTGCGTTTGCAGGCTCTTTGCATTACAGCGCCGCGGCGCGCTGTTTGCTTTTTTCCGGATGTGGCTGTGCAGGAACGATATCGCCAGGCTTTACAATCACGCGAGCGACAGACTCGTGCGTGGCAAAGGTACAGCTGCAGTTAATGTTTTGGCATTGGTGATAGCGCTCTTTGGTCGCTTCGCTCAGATAACGGCTGGAGCGAGTATGGGCCACGCTACCGCAGAGTGGACAGTGCATCATAAAAACCCCCTTGCAATATTTTAAGTGAAAACGGGTTGGGCATTAAGCCACAATCAAAATCAGCAGCCTGCCTAATTAGGTGGGAGTTACACCCCAGCTTATTAACGGACACTCCTGATGGTAGTAACGGCTTCAACCGCGATGATTGAGTTTTCTCATGCTCTGCACCCATTCAATTAATACTGTGTATACATACAGTATTAAGCTATTTGCTAAACTCGTCAATAGTAAACGTTATGTTTTTAGCAAAATGTCTAAATTTGATTTTCAGGCATAAAAAAAGCCCATCAATGATGGGCTTAGTCGTATAACAGGTGCAGAAGTAAGAAGGATTACAAACCGTACACCAGGCTGATAGAAGTGGTGGTGTCGGTATTCTTTGGCGCAGAGGCTGGAGGCTTGCTGTTGTAAGTCACGGTGTAAGCCAGACGCAACGCGAACTTTTCGTTAATGGCGACGCTGAGTGCGGTTTCGGAGTTCAGCGTGGTTTCTTCGTTCGCCAGCGCGGAAACGCCTTCAGAGAACTTGGTATTGTCGGTCAATTGGTACGAATAGTTGGCCGCACCGTAAGCCAGCGCTTTGGTGGAACGCCCACCGCCATGGTATTCGTCGTGACGCACGCCCGGACCGAATTCAACTCGCAGATCGCTAAGCGGCCCATTGAGGATTTGGCGACCATAACCGCCGGTCAGCGTCGAGCGGGAATCATAACCGTTGAAGCGATCGCTCAGCCAGCTCGCCTGACCGAACAGGTAGTTACGATCGGACAGGTTATAACGGGTACGGCCGCCGGCCTGATACTTTTCTGACGAGCGCACGTTGGAGGATGTGGTGTTGTTGGCCGCACCCCACAGGCTATAAGCGGCATCGCTGTTGAACCAGGTCATGCTGGTATTGGCCAACAGGGTAGAGCTTTGTGAGTTGCCTGACTGCGAGTTGTAACCGGCCTGGACGTTGCCTTCAAACGGTTTTTTGGCGGTGGCCGGATCGTCCATCGCGGTGAAAAGCGTATTGTCGGCAAGGGCTGAAACACTGGTGAAAGTCGTTAAGCAGCTAATGAACAGCGGAATAGCGCGGCGAGCGCGTAAAGAGAGCATTTTTGATCCAGTTGTTAAGAGTGGTTATAAGTGATTTCGGTCACATTATATCGGTTCGCCATTGCGACCAAAATAGCGACTATTAGCTTAAGTTTTTAATTTTTCGTCCTCACTTATTCACTTTTCTTCTACTGACTTTTAACCCTGTTAACGGCATAAAATACTGATTGCCATTATTATTTATGTGGTCAATGGTGTGGGCGGCAACGGGGAATACCGTTGCCGTTGGGGAAATGATTACAGGAAGGTGGTGACCAGAAGATATCCGGTGATACAGGAACACAGCACGCCGATCAGGCCAGGAATAATAAAGCTGTGGTTGATGATAAATTTGCCGATGCGCGTTGTTCCAGAACGGTCAAAACCGATGCAGGCCAAATCGCTTGGATAAGTGGGCAAGACGAAGTAACCGTACGCGGCCGGGAAGAAAGCCAGCAGCATTTTGGGGTCGACGCCCAACTGCAGCGCCATTGGGGCAATGGCGGTGAGCGCAGCTGCCTGGCTGTTGACCAGCTTGGAAACCAGGAACAGAACGATCGCGTAAGTCCACGGCTGACTTTTTACCACGTCTTCAAGCAGGAGTTTTAACTCTCCCATATGTGCCTGGAAGAAGGTATCACTCATCCACGCCACGCCGAATACGGAAAAAATAGCGACCATGCCGGCTTTGAAAACCGCACCATTGGCAATATCGCCGGGTTTGACTTTGCAGCCCATCAGAATAACGGCACCGGCGATCAGCATCATCATCTGGATCACCAGATTCATAGACAGCGGTTTCAGTACCCCTTTGGCATTGGCAAAGGAAGGGCGTAAATCAGCAAAAGCCCCCAAGAGTACGACGATGGCGATAGCCGCAAAGAAGATCGCTGTGGACCAGTAAGCCTGCTTGGGGAATCTCTGATTGAGCAGTGTTTCGGTGCTGCCAAAAATATAGGCCCGTTGTTCTGGATCTTTGATTTTTTCCTGGAATTCAGCGTCCTTATCCAGATCTTTACCGCGGTGCAGGCTCCATAAGGCCGCCATTAGCACCCCGACTAATGAAGCCGGGATCGAGACGGCAAGGATTTCTACCAGCGTGTAAGCTTTGCCAATCCCATGTCCTGCGGCAATGATTGAAACCAGGGACACAACGGCCACGGAAACCGGCGAAGCTGTGATGGCCATTTGCGAGGCGACGGAAGCCACGGCCATTGGGCGTTCTGGGCGGATCCCTTTTTTGATGGCGATATCGGAAATGATCGGGAACATGGTGTACACCACATGCCCTGTGCCGCACAGGAACGTCAGAGTCCAGGTGGTGAAAGGGGCAAGCAGCGTGATGTGCTGTGGGTGGCGGCGCAGCAGTCGCTCTGCATATTGCATCATCACGTTCAAACCGCCGGCAGTTTGCAACACTGAAGCACAACCGATTACTGCAAGAATAGTCAGCATAACCTCAACGGGAGGTTTACCTGGTTCCAACCCGAATATAAAACATAAGAGGAATAAACCAATACCGCTTATTAGGCCCAGCCCCATACCGCCAAACCGAGTGCCGACTAATAAGCAGATTATAATAATTAAGAACAGCAAAGTGATCATGATAGTCCCTTGTCAAGAAATGAAAAGCAGCTAACGCTCATACATTCTCAATGCAGGTGACACGGGCTCTGTCTACGCAGATTAACCCTAAAGAGGTGCGAACGAATAGCACCATAATTATTTATTTTTCGCGCGATAACTGTGAAGTTCCGCAATATTTATTCAATAAGTTTTACTCATATTTTTGTATTTTAATTAATAGATGAAAGTAATTGAAAATAAATTGCCGGTTTATTGTTTGTTATTTGTGTTTCAGTTGTTTAATTTTTAGGTGATTTGATTTACCCGTTAAGGTTCTTGCGGTGGAAAGGGTAAACCTCAGGCTTTTGAACGTTCGGTGGATGAGGCATGTGGGTCGTTGCGTTTCTAGTGTATCGAATTATTTACGATTTTGTCGGGTTTTAGCATTTTGGTGTGCAAGGAAGTCTCGTGTGGTTGAGAGTCTTAAAAATCATTAATAATCATTGTGTTAAGTTATTTATTCTGGTTTTTCTATGACTTATTTAGCGCTTTTTATTTGTGGTAATTTTTTATTTACACCAAATGGATTGAAATCTTTACATTTCGTGGTAGGGTAAGAACCTGAAACGCTCAATGTTCTATCAACGCTTACGCATAACGGCAAACGACAGGAATAGCATCATGCAAAAAGACGCGCTCAATAACGTTCATATCAGTGCAGAACAGATTCTGATTACTCCGGAAGAGCTGAAGAACCAGTTTCCGCTTAGTGCCAGCGACGAGAATGAAATCGCCACGGCACGCAAAACCATCGCCGATATTCTGCAGGGGCGCGATCATCGCCTGCTGGTGGTATGCGGACCTTGTTCTATTCACGACCCGGATGCGGCACTTGATTACGCCCGTCATTTGAAAACCCTGTCAGCTGAATTGAGCGATCAGCTGTATATCGTTATGCGTGTCTATTTTGAAAAACCTCGTACCACCGTCGGCTGGAAAGGTCTGATTAACGACCCATACATGGACGGTTCGTTTGACGTTGAAGCAGGTCTGCACATTGCGCGTCGCCTGCTGCTGGATCTGGTTGGTATGGGCTTGCCGTTGGCGACCGAAGCGTTGGATCCGAACAGTCCGCAATACCTGGGCGATTTGTTCAGCTGGTCAGCGATTGGTGCGCGCACGACTGAATCACAAACTCACCGTGAGATGGCTTCTGGGCTGTCAATGCCGGTAGGTTTTAAAAACGGTACCGACGGCAGCTTGGGCACGGCGATCAATGCTATGCGCGCTGCGGCAATGCCACACCGTTTTGTCGGTATAAATCAGGCAGGGCAAGTGTGCCTGCTGCAGACGCAGGGTAACCCTGATGGCCATGTGATCCTACGTGGTGGTAAAACGCCAAACTACAGCGCTGAGGACGTGGCGGCCTGTGAAAAACAGATGCTGGATGCGGGACTCCACCCGTCCTTGATGATAGATTGCAGCCATGGCAACTCGAATAAAGACTATCGCCGTCAACCGGCGGTTGCCGAGTCCGTGGTAGAGCAGATCAAAGCGGGTAACCGTTCGATCACCGGCATCATGCTGGAAAGCCACTTGCACGAAGGCAGCCAGTCTTCTGAGCAACCGCGTGCAGATATGCGCTATGGGGTTTCTGTTACCGACGCCTGTATTAACTGGGAAAGTACAGAGACGCTGCTGCGCCATATGCACCAGGAACTCGGCGCCGCGCTGACGGCACGCACTGGAGAGTAGTAAGTTATGGTGGCTGAACTGACCGCGTTGCGCGATCAAATCGACGAAGTGGATAAGGCGCTGCTGGAGCTGCTGGCTAAACGCCTGCAGTTGGTGGCGGAAGTGGGAGAGGTTAAAAGCCACCACGGCTTACCGGTGTATGTTCCTGAGCGTGAGGCGGCGATGCTGGCCTCACGGCGTCAAGAAGCGGAAAACCTGGGTGTGCCGCCCGATTTGATTGAGGACGTGCTGCGGAGGGTGATGCGCGAGTCTTACGTCAGCGAGAACGACAAAGGCTTTAAAACGCTACATCCGCAACTGCGCCCGATCGTCATTATCGGCGGCAACGGTCAAATGGGGCGGTTGTTTAATCGCTTGCTGACGCTGTCCGGTTACCAGGTCAAAGTGTTGGACCAGGAAGACTGGAATCAGGCTGATACGCTGCTTGCCGATGCCGGAATGGTGATTGTCAGCGTCCCTATTCACGTCACCGAACAGGTGATTGAGCGGTTACCGCCATTGCCTGCAGACTGTATTCTGGTTGATCTGGCCTCGGTAAAAAATCGCCCGTTGAATGCCATGCTGGCGGCGCACCATGGCCCAGTGGTGGGGCTGCATCCCATGTTTGGCCCAGACGTAGGCAGCGTGGCCAAGCAGGTGGTGGTCTATTGCGATGGCCGCGAACCGCAAGCCTACCAATGGTTGCTGGAACAGCTGCAGGTATGGGGGGCGCGTTTGCACCGTATCAGCGCGGTTGAGCACGATCAGAACATGGCGTTTATTCAAGCCCTGCGCCACTTTGCGACCTTTGCTTATGGTTTGCATCTGGCGGAGGAAAACGTGCAGTTGGAGCAGTTGCTGGCCCTTTCTTCACCGATCTATCGGCTGGAGTTGGCGATGGTCGGGCGGCTGTTTGCTCAAGACCCGCAGCTGTACGCGGATATCATTATGTCTTCCGAAGAGAACATTGCGCTGATCAAGCGTTACTATCAGCGGTTTGGTGAGGCAATAAAACTGTTGGAGCAGGGCGATAAACAGGCGTTTATCCAAAGCTTTCAGAAGGTCGAACATTGGTTTGGCGACTATGCGCAGCGTTTCCTGGTGGAAAGCCGTTCGCTGCTACGTCAGGCGAATGACAGTCGCCAATAATGATAAGGGTTCGGTTATGCCGAACCCTTTTTAATGGTATTCAGGACGGGTTGACTGGCACCACGGTGTCGCTCGGGTAACACCCCAGCACCTTCAGCGAGCGGGTGATTGGCGTCAGATCTCTCAATGCCTTCTGCATCGCCTCAGAACGCAGGTTAGCCTGCACATCGATATAAAACATCTCTTCCCACGGGTTGCCGTTAATCGGGCGCGATTCCAGCTTGGTCATGATGATGCCGTTGTCGCGCAGTACCAGCAGCGCTTCCACCAAGGCACCCGACTGCTGGCCGGTGGCCATAATCAGCGTGGTCTTAGCGGGCACCTGCTCGGAAACTTCGATAGCCTTGCGCGCCAATACGATAAAGCGGGTAATGTTCTGCTGCTGATTGGCCAGGTTATGTTCCAGTACCTGCAGGCCATAGAGCGCACCGCCGGCTTCGCTGCCCAGCGCCGCCGCTTTTGGCGAGTTCAACTTTGCCACTTTTTCCATTGCCGCAGCGGTGCTTTCGCAGTATTCGATTTTCCAGTGCGGGTAGCGATTAATAAACTGGCTGCACTGTTGGAAAGGTTGCGGGTGGCTATATACGGTTTCGATCTGATCAAGGTCGGTATCGCTGGCGATCAGCACACAGTGATCGATAGGGTTAGTCAGTTCGCCGACGATCGACAAACTGGTGTGTTGCAGCAGGTCGTAAACGTCATTAATCGAGCCGGAGCTGGTGTTTTCGATCGGCAGGATGGCGTAATCCGCCTGGCCGGTTTCAACCTGGGTGAAGATATCCTGGAATTTCTGGCAGCCGCACTCGATCAACTGATCGAAATGGCGAGCGGCGTATTGGCGGGCTGCCAGGTGCGAATAAGAGCCTTTCGGGCCAAGGAAAGCGATGCGGGCAGAATGCTGGCTGATTTGATTGAGTTGATGCTGCAACAGCGCCTGCTGAGTCAGGACGGAGTCTTCGATAATCAGTTGAAACAGACGGGTGACGTAAAATCCGTCCAGATCGTACGGCTTGGCTGCGGCGATCAGGGCGTCCAGCAGGTCGCGTTCACGCTCTTTATCACGGATTGGCCGATGAGAGTGCAACTTGGTTTTACCTACTTCTACCGCCAGCTCACGGCGTTCTGCCAGCAAGGACAGCAGTTTCAGATCCAGTGCGCTGATGCGTTGGCGCAGCACGAGTAACGGGTTGTCGGTCATAATCAGCTTCTGCCTTATATTTTTATACGTCGTAAAATAGCCATAAAAAAAGCCCCCTGATTTCAGGAGGCTTTGCTGTTCGTCTTCGCATTCTTTATCACACGACGAAACGCCTCCCAATCAGGGGAAGGTAAAAAAGAATGCGAAGAAAAACGGTTTACGGACCATGTACTATCCAAAGTGTGTGAGACAGGTTTTAAAGTAACCGCAGGTTTTTATCTCGTCAATAAAAAAACCAGACAAAAAACGCGCCCTCAGGCGCGTTTGATGTGAAACAGCCGCTAAACGGTTATTCCTGTTCCGGCTCCACTTCCGGAACGATGTCCTTCACGCTGGCGGCGGCACGGCGTGCTTCGCCTTTGTGCTGCACCTTGTTCAACTGACGCTCCAGCTTGGCGATCAGTTCGTTAACGGCGGTATACATGTCTTCATGTTTTGCGCTGGCTACCAGCGGGCCGTTAGGTGTGGTAATGGTGGCGTCGGCAACAAACCCTTTCGGTTCTTTGGATAAGACGATATGCGGGTTAATCAGTTGGGCCTGCCATTTTTCCAGTTTGGTGAGACGGTCTTCGACGTGACTGCGGATTGCGGGAGTGATATCCATTTGTTTGCTGGTAATGTTCAATGTCATATAACTTACCTCTCTGTCTTTCCGTCTTGGATGAGTCCAGCATACCCCGCTTTTTGCTGAAATGCGTGATGAAAATCACGTTTTTTTGTCACTTTTTGCAAAGTTAGTTCAATCTGTGATTCAGCATCTGAAATGGCCATCTAACGCTTGAGTCTTGGAAGCGGAACGCGCATTATTGAAAGGATAAGTGGTGTTGCAGTCTTGCTAACATCGTGTTTTTGCTTGTGTATTTATCCGGAGTTGGGTGAATTTACAGCAAATAAAAACGGCAGCCGAAGCTGCCGTTTTGTTTTCCTGCCGTTACCCATCAGACTATGCCGGGTTGGCGCTAATCACTTTGGCCACTTTGTCGGCCTGACCGTTCAGTTGCAACTGCTTGTACGCATTTTCCATCAGCGGCAGCGCGTCGCGCGTCGCTTGAGTATCAGGGAATTCACGCAGCATCTGTTCAGCACGATTAACGACCGCGACGTAGGCACCGCGTTTAGTGTAGTATTCCACCACCGAAAGCTCATACTTGGCCAGGCGGTCTTTCAGATACACCAGACGCTTGTTGGCATCGGTTACATACTGGCTGTTCGGGTACTGCTGAATCAGCTGGCTGAAATCGCGAAATGCAGCGCGAGCATGCTGTGGATCGCGGTCTGAACGATCGACCCCGAAGAAGCCTTGCAGTGCACTGTCATCCAACGCCATATCGGTCAGGCCACGCATATACATCACGTAGTCGATGTTTGGGTGCGTTGGGTTCAGACGCATGAAACGATCGATAGATGCCTGAGCCATAGGTAAATCGGCAGATTTATAGTAGGCATAAATCAGGTCCAACTGTACCTGCTGAGAGTAGGGTCCGAAAGGATAGCGGTTATCTAACGCTTCGAGTTGCGTAATCGCGCCCTTAAAGTTACCGTCCTGCAGTTTTTGCTGGGCAGTAGCATAGATTTCCGAAGGCGGGTTGTCGGGAACCGCATCCTTGGATGTGGAGCAACCTGCCAGCGCCAGGCTCAACGTGGCTGCCGCCACCAGATATTTCATACGCGTCATGACGTTTTGATTATCCTCAGGGTGTTATTCCGGGAGACTGTCCGTTAAGCTCCCGACAAAGACCAGTTACAATAGCACATTATATTAAACGGCATCGCCGTGAAAACCCAACGTTAACGAAGAAGCTGCATATGGCACAACAAGTACAACTCACCGCAACGGTGGCCGAATCTCAACTCGGACAACGTTTAGATCAGGCTTTGGCCGAATTGTTCCCTGATTATTCACGATCTCGCATAAAAGATTGGATCCTGGACGATCGGGTGCAGGTCAATGGCAAAACGATAAACAAACCGAAAGAGAAGGTGCTGGGGGGAGAGACGGTCGCCATTGATGCACAGATAGAAGAAGAGGCCCGTTGGGAACCGCAGGACATTGCGCTGAATATCGTCTACGAAGATAGCGACATTTTGGTCATCAACAAGCCGCGCGACCTGGTTGTGCATCCTGGCGCCGGTAACCCGGATGGCACGGTGCTCAATGCGTTGCTGCATTACTATCCTGAAATCGCCGACGTACCGCGTGCCGGTATCGTGCACCGTTTGGACAAGGACACGACCGGTCTGATGGTAGTGGCGAAAACCGTTCCGGCGCAGACCCGGTTGGTAGAAGCGTTGCAGGCACGTGAAATCACCCGTGAATACGAAGCTGTCGCCATCGGTACCATGACCGCCGGCGGTACCGTCGAAGAGCCGATTTCGCGCCATTCAACCAAACGTACCCACATGGCGGTCCACCCGATGGGTAAACCGGCGGTGACGCATTACCGCATTATGGAACACTTCCGCGCACACACTCGCCTGCGTCTGCGTCTGGAAACCGGCCGTACCCACCAGATCCGTGTGCATATGTCGCACATTAACCACCCGCTGGTGGGCGATCAGCTGTACGGTGGTCGTCCACGTCCGCCAAAAGGGGCTTCGGAGGCATTCATTGCCACACTGCGCGGTTTCGATCGCCAGGCACTGCACGCCACCATGCTGCGTTTATATCATCCAATCAGCGGTATCCAGATGGAGTGGCATGCGCCGTTGCCGCAGGATATGGTCGATCTGATTAACGCACTGAAGCTCGATACCGAAGAATTCAAAGATCAGATGAACTGGTAATGGATTCGCTTATCTTGCCCGATTGGCCACTGCCTGCAGGGGTAAAAGCCTGCAGCAGCACCCGTAACGGTGGCGTAAGTCGGCCGCCGTACGGTTCGCTCAATCTCGGCACTCACGTGGGTGACGAGACTCAGGCGGTGGCGGATAACCGTCAACGTCTGGTCGCGGCGGCGAACCTGCCGCAGATGCCAGTCTGGCTGGAGCAAGTGCATGGCACGCGCGTGGTGCGACTGGATGGGCAAACGCCTGTCGATTTGCAAGCGGACGCGGTTTACAGCAATGTGTCAGGGCAGGTGTGCGCAGTGATGACAGCAGACTGCTTGCCGGTTTTATTCTGCTCGCAGTCTGGTGATGAAGTCGCTGCAGCTCATGCCGGTTGGCGTGGATTGTGCAACGGCGTGCTGGAGCAGACTTTAGCGGCGTTTTCCACTCAGCCTGCAGGCATCAGCGTTTGGCTCGGCCCGGCGATCGGCCCGCAGCAGTTTGAGGTAGGGCCGGAGGTCCGCGCGGCATTTATTGCTGTTGATCCCGGCGCTGAGCTGGCTTTTGCCCCTCGCGGCGATAAATACCTCGCAGATATCTATTTACTGGCTCGTCAGCGTCTACAACGCGCAGGGGTTCATGCTATCTATGGCGGAGACCGTTGTACGGTGAGCGAAATCAGTCATTTTTTCTCCTATCGACGCGACGGAATAACCGGACGTCTGGCAAGTTTAATCTGGCTGATATAACCTATTGAATTAGGACGGTCCAACGGCGCATGATGTAGTACCGAAAATATACAGTCGAAATAACCTTGAAAATTTGAGGGATGACCTCATTTAATCTCCAGTAGCAATTTCGACCAATCTTGGAGGTGTTATGCGTCTGGATCGTCTTACTAACAAATTCCAGCTTGCCCTCGCCGATGCCCAATCTCTAGCCCTTGGGCGCGACAACCAATTTATTGAACCGTTACATCTGATGAGCGCTCTGCTCAATCAGGATGGGGGCACGGTTCGCCCATTATTAACTTCTGCCGGTATCGATGCTGGGCGCGTGCGCACCGAGATCGAACAGGCCTTGTCTCGTCTGCCTCAAGTTGAAGGTACCGGTGGTGACGTTCAACCGTCGCATGAGCTGGTGCGTGTCCTGAATTTGTGCGACAAGCTGGCACAAAAGCGGGCGGACAAATTTATCTCATCCGAACTCTTTGTTCTGGCGGTGCTTGAAGATCGCGGTAACTTGACCGATCTGTTGAAAGCAGCCGGTGCAACGACCGATAAAATCAGTAAGGCCATTGAGCAAATGCGAGGCGGTGATAGCGTGGAAGATCAAGGTGCTGAAGACCAACGTCAGGCGTTGAAGAAATACACTATCGATCTGACCGAGCGTGCTGAGCAGGGCAAACTGGACCCGGTTATCGGCCGTGACGAAGAGATACGCCGTACCATTCAGGTGCTGCAACGTCGTACCAAAAACAACCCTGTGTTGATCGGCGAACCTGGCGTGGGTAAAACCGCCATCGTCGAAGGCCTGGCTCAGCGCATCATCAATGGCGAAGTGCCGGAAGGTTTGAAGCATAAGCGCGTGTTGTCCCTCGATATGGGGGCGTTGATCGCTGGTGCTAAATATCGCGGCGAGTTTGAAGAGCGTCTGAAAGCCGTTTTGAGCGATCTGTCTAAACAGGAAGGCAGCGTCATCCTGTTTATAGATGAGCTGCACACAATGGTTGGTGCAGGTAAAGCCGATGGTGCGATGGATGCGGGCAATATGTTGAAACCTGCGTTGGCACGCGGGGAGCTTCACTGTGTCGGCGCGACAACTCTCGACGAATATCGTCAATATATAGAGAAGGACGCGGCGCTTGAACGTCGTTTCCAGAAAGTGTTTGTCGCCGAACCCAGTGTTGAAGACACCATCGCTATCTTGCGCGGTTTGAAAGAACGTTATGAACTGCATCACCACGTGCAGATCACCGACCCGGCAATCGTTGCGGCGGCGACGCTGTCGCACCGCTATATTTCCGATCGTCAACTGCCGGATAAGGCCATTGACCTGATTGATGAGGCGGCGTCCAGCATTCGCATGCAGATGGACTCCAAGCCGGAATCGCTCGATCGCCTTGAGCGCCGGATTATTCAGCTCAAGCTGGAGCAGCAAGCCTTGAGTAAAGAGTCGGACGACGCCAGCAAGAAACGCCTGGAAATGCTGAGCGGTGAGCTGGAGCAGAAAGAACGCGAGTATTCAGAGCTGGAAGAAGAGTGGAAAGCGGAAAAAGCTTCGCTCTCCGGCACGCAAAATATTAAAGCGGATCTTGAGCAGGCCAAAATCAGCCTGGAGCAGGCGCGTCGCGTTGGCGACCTGGGGCGGATGTCGGAGCTGCAGTACGGCAAGATCCCAGAGCTGGAAAAACAGCTTGCCGCTGCCACGCTGGCCGAAGGCAAGACTATGAAACTGCTGCGTAACCGGGTGACCGACGCAGAAATCGCTGAAGTGCTGGCGCGCGCTACCGGTATTCCTGTCGCCAGAATGCTGGAAGGCGAACGGGATAAGCTGTTACGTCTGGAACAAGAGCTGCATTCGCGGGTCATTGGCCAGAACGAAGCGGTGAGCGCGGTATCCAACGCGATCCGTCGTAGCCGTGCCGGGCTGTCAGATCCGAACCGACCTATCGGTTCGTTCCTGTTCCTCGGTCCGACCGGGGTAGGTAAAACCGAACTGTGTAAAGCGTTGGCTTCGTTCCTGTTCGACAGCGACGACGCTATGGTGCGTATCGATATGTCCGAGTTTATGGAGAAACATTCGGTATCGCGGCTGGTGGGGGCGCCTCCAGGTTATGTCGGTTATGAAGAGGGCGGTTATCTGACCGAGGCAGTGCGTCGCAGACCTTATTCAGTGATCCTGCTGGATGAAGTGGAGAAAGCGCACCCGGATGTGTTCAACATCCTGCTGCAGGTATTGGATGATGGCCGCCTGACCGATGGTCAAGGCCGTACCGTCGATTTCCGCAATACGGTGGTGATCATGACTTCCAACCTGGGGTCTGATCTGATCCAGGAACACTTTGGTCAGATGAACTATACGCAGATGAAAGAATCGGTAATGGAAATGGTAACGCACCACTTCCGCCCGGAATTCATCAACCGTATAGATGAGGTGGTAGTGTTCCACCCGCTCGGTCAGAAACACATCGCCGAGATCGCCAAGATTCAGTTGGCACGTCTGTACAAACGTTTGGAAGAGCGTGGTTACGAAGTGACTATGACCGAACCGGCGTTGGAGCTGTTGGGCAAAACCGGTTTCGATCCTGTGTATGGGGCTCGTCCACTGAAACGAGCTATTCAGCAGGAGATCGAGAACCCGCTGGCGCAGCAAATCCTTTCCGGCAAGCTGATCCCGGGTATACCGGTGACGCTGGATGTGGAAGACGAGCATATCGTCGCCAAACAGTAACGGCTATCTATTATCTATATAGTGATTACGATGAAAGGGAGCGGGCGACCGCTCCCTTTTTTTATCGGCTTTGGTTGGGTTTAAGCTGTTTGCCCTGGCAATGGCGCTAAAATCCCGTAATTTCGTCTAATAAATATCCTAAAATGGCTTTATTGGTGGTTATTTGAGCGCTTGAAAAGTTTTTTGCATTTAGGGGTTGCGGCCTTCTGAGAACTCCCTATAATGCGCCTCCACTGACCGGGAACAACGACTCCTCTAACGAGAACCAGTCGCCCAGCCAGAAAGATTCAAGCCGGTGAAAACACCGTTTCTTAATAAGAAAAAAGCTTGACTCTTCAGGTGAAAAGCGTAATATACGCCACCTCGAGTTAGCAACCTAACTCACTGCTCTTTAACAATTTATCAGACAATCTGTGTGGGCACTCCACAAGACGATATCCAGAACCTTCGGGTTCAAAAAAATATCAAGTCTTGAAGAGTGACCAAGCAGTAATTCATTTAGT